>Ga0255338_1000273_pt1 | contig 200020 bp, 137 predicted proteins | sample MeOH1_35cm_T4_19_FD_203715 | JGI IMG/M metagenome (GOLD analysis project Ga0255338, IMG submission 203715) | Sandy soil microbial communities from University of British Columbia, Vancouver, Canada - MeOH1_35cm_T4_195 | ecosystem: Engineered > Artificial ecosystem > Sand microcosm >...
CACGTTCCCCGAGAACACCTGGAACGGCACCGGCCATGAGGATCTCTTCGACATGGCCTGGGGCCACAAGTCCACGACCACGCCCATGACGTCCGGCGGCAGCGAGAAGTTCGAAGAGGTGAACGTGAAACTCTTCTGGAACGATCCCCTCACCTTCCGCACGGCACTGCGGTTCAACTGGGAATGGTCCTACAAGCTCGGCATCCCGCCGCCGCGCGACGCGGTATTCCGCTCGGTGGTGTATTGGTATGCACCCGCGCCACAGGCGGAGCGCACGCCGGCAACCGCCCGATGATCCCCCATGAGCCACCCCCGCCATACCGCCTGGACCCGCCAGCTCCGCACCGTGCGCGAACAGCCGTTGGAATATTGCCCGGCTTTCCCGGAGATAGCCGCGCGCTGGGAACGTTGGTGGAATTTTTCCGCGGAACGACCGCTCCTGATCGCCGCCGCTCCGACCGGTGCTGACATCTATCGCGGCAAGGCCTTCCACCTCATCGGCCAGCCGGACCGGTGGCTCGCCGCCCAGCGTCTCCAGCTGGAAAACACCCGTTTTGTCGCCGACACGCTGCCGCGCATCCGGGCGGATATCGGACCGGTCTCGATCGCGGCTTTTCTCGGCGCGCCGCTCACCCTTTCCGAAGAGGAGCAGACCTCCTGGCAGACGCCGACCATCGCGGACTGGGACAACCCGCCCGCCTTCGCGTTCGATCCGGAGAATCCGTGGTTCCGCCGCGTGCTGACGCTCCTGGCGCTCCTGGCCGACGATGCCCGCGGCCGTTACGTGGTTTGCACCCCCGATCTCACCGGCGCGGTCGACACACTCGTCAACATGCGCGGTCCGGATCAGATGTGCCTGGATCTGTTCGACCATCGTGAGTCAGTGAAAGAGGCCGCGCTCCGCGTCATGGTGGCGTGGGAGCAAATTTACACGGAAATCATGGAGACGGTGCTGGGGCGCGGCGCCGGCATCACGCAATGGCTGGCGTGCTGGTCGGACCGGCCGTTCACGATCCCCACCTGCGATTTTGCGGCCCTGATCGGACAGGGCGATTTCAAGGAGTGTTGCCTGCCCTCGCTGGAGCAACAGGCGGAGTGTGCGGGCCGGCTGCTCTTCCACCTCGACGGACCGGCCTCGGCCCGCCACGCGCCGACACTGGCCGCGGCGGACTGCATCGCGGCGGTGCAATACACCCCCGGCGCCGGCACGCCCTCGGCCGTGGCCAAGCTCGATCTGCTGCGCGGTCTGCAGGATGCGGGCAAGCCGGTGCTGGTGATCACGCCCAAAGCCGAGGTCGCGGCCATCGCCCGGGCGCTCGACCCGCGGGCCACCGCCATCCTCGTCGAGGACCGGCTGACCCCGGCCGAAGCGGACGAGCTGGCGGGCATCGTCGCGGCGCGGGCGCCCACTCCGATTTCTTTTGCCGGCCCCGCGGGCGGCACCCTCTCCCCATGAAGATGCAATCCCCCGGCCGACGTGCCGCCCTGATGGTGGCGGATGCCGCCAAAACCCTGAAGCGCCTTTATTTTCTCCAGCGCGAATGCGTGATTGCCCAGGCCGGCTGGACGCCGGGCACGGTCCACTGGGAAACAAAACTGCTCTGGCCGGAGTTTCTCTGGCAGGACGCGCTGACCTCCTCCGCCCTGCGCCAGCGCGTGCTTGAATTGCGCTTTCCCGAGCGCCGGATCGAGCCCGGCGAGGACACGGCACTGGTCGCTTGGTGGCGCGGGCTCTGGCGCAGCGCCCCGAGCGCCCCGGCCTTTGCCGAGGCGGTGCGGGTCGCGCTCAAGCCCTTGCTGCGCGATGCCTACGCCCGCTACCTGTCCCTGGCCGACGCGATCGACGACGCGCCCACCGTCCGCATTCTCCGCCATGCCGTGGCGGACCTCGACGAGCAGCTGATGCGCCTCGCCAACCTGCGCACGGACCTCGCGGATGTATACTCCGCCGACGAACTCGCCGACGCCGACGGGTGGGCCCGGCGGGTGGGCGCGCAGCTGGCGTTGCTCAATGTCGCCGACCTGGTGGGCGAGGCGTCCTGCGCGCCGCCGGACACCGCCGTATCCGGCGGACATCCGCTCGTCATTTCCCGCGAGGGCAAACGCGATCCGCGCTTCGCCTACTCCCGCATCCCGTGGCCGGACAGCCTCGAGCCCGCCCGCGGACCCGGCACGGGGTTCGAGCTTCAGGTGCGGCAGGCACAGGCCCATCTCAACGAGGTCTGGGCGGCCGAGATGGCGGCCGCGGTCATCTGGGACCTGGCCGACGCAGCCCCACCGGAATTCCTCGACGATGCCGCGCGCTGGTGCTTCGACGAGATCCGGCACTGCCGGATGGGTTACACCCGCTTCCTGGAGTGGGGCTTCAAGAAACAGGAGATGCCCATGGGCAGCTTTTCCTACGACGCCGGCGCCCGGGTCGACGCCATTACGCGGCTGGGAATCATCTACTATTTCGAGACGACTTACATTCACACGAAATCCGAGCGGACGAAAACATTCGCCGAGCTGGGCGACCGCACGAGTTCGCACGACATGGATTTCGACTGGGCCGATGAACTCATCCACACGCACTACGGCAAGAAGTGGCTGGAGCATTTCGTGGGTCATTCCGGATCCCGGCTGACCCCAGCCGGCATCAAACGCGCCGCCGAGGATTCCGTCGCCTGCATCCGGGCAGAAACCACCCCGGCTGAGCGCCAGCGCATCGAGGAACTCTACGCCGCCACGATGGCACGGGCGCGGGCCCTGGCCGGCATGCCGCCCGCCCCGGCCTGACGTCGCTTGGCGAAGCCCGGTCGGAAATCGCTCTCAGTAAGTTGTTCCTTCCCGCCATTCGGACTGCACCAGCGTCCGGCGGCAGAAACGGGGGACGCCCGTCTGATTGGAGACTATCTGCTCATACACGGTTTCAACCGCCATCTCACCCAAGGCCGACCGGTTGCCGAGGAATCCGGAGTCGTCCGGGAATTTCCGCCGGCGCAGGTCCAGCCCGATATAGGCGAGGTCGCGTCCCAGCTTCCGGTCCCGTTCGTATAGGATCGCATCCAGGCACACGCGGCTGCCGACACAGCCGATCACGATGTCCGGCCGCGCCGCATCCAGATAACCGGCCAGCCGCGCCGCATGATCTCCCTTGTCCCCGGCGTCACCGGGCAGATGGCGCAGGTGGATCAAGGCCGGATCATAGAGCCGGAGATCCTCCAGCTTGCGCCGGTAGACATCGGTATAGGCATGGCCGATCCTCTGGTTATGGACGGCGCCCACGACACACCCGATCCGGCGATAGCCCTTCGCCAGCGCCTTCTCGATCGCGATGCTCATGCACTGCTGGTGGTCCGGCATGATGCAATCCACCGGCTGCCGCGCAAAGCTGTAGCCCAGGCTGACGGCGCCGAATCCCTCGAGGTCGATCAGCGGCGAATCGAAGAGCAGATGACCGGAGGCCAGGGCAAAGATGCAGCCCTGAACGCCACGGTGGCGGAGGATCTGCCCCAAGCGCCGGATCTCCCGCTGCGCCGGATCGAGCCGCAAGGGCTCGAGGTTGAAGCCCAGCTGCTCCGCCTTCTGCCGCACTCCCTGGAAATACTCGAAGTTGCTGAAAAGCACCTGCTCCGAGGGCTCATTGCCGGCGTAAACGAAAGCGAGGCTCGCGCGCAGGCTGCGGGCGGAGCGGTGCCGCCGGCAGGCCACCAGCGCACTGAGCATAGGATCGGGACGATAACCCAGACGCGCGGCGGCATCCCCCACCCGGCGCCGAAGTGATTCGGCCACCCGCAGGTCGTTGCGCAGGGCGCGGGAAACCGTGATCTGGCTGCAGCCGATGCTCGTCGCGATCTGGTGCTGGGTTACTCGGTGCACGGGGATCGATTGGTTCGGACCAGCGACGCCGTCGGCGGCATCACATCGGCGTGACGGGCAACCCGCCCGACTGCAGATCCTCCACCTGGTGGGTCGCGAGCGTGGGCCGGGCATCGTCGGCGGGCCCGGAAAAAGCGACGTCGCGCAGGGCGATTCTCCGGGCGTGCCGGATGAAAAGGCCTGCGGCCGGCAGCGGACCGAACATCGTCGCCTCCGGGTAATTTTTCTCCAGTTCGGGCGGCAGACCGGGCAGGACTCCCTCCTCCAGGCTCACGACGCTTTCAATGCGGATCCGGGACAGCGTCACGTCCTCGACAGGCGACCCGGGGATGCCCGAGATCGAGGAGCCGAAGCAGCCGGCGCCGCGCACCTGGATGTCTTCCAGCAGCACGTCGCGCAGGACACCGCGGGGCGGCTGGCCCGCATCCTTCCGGTGGCGGCGTCCGCGGTCCGCGAGGCGCACAAAGATCGGGCTCCGGGTGCCCTCGACGCGCAGTTGCGAGACCGTCACCCCCGCCATGATCCCGCCGTCGACAATCTCCAGCGTGACCGCGCTGATTCCCTCCGGATGACCGTAGATGCCGGCGGCCTTGGACCGGGTCGGCCTGACCACGCAGTTCCGGATGCTGATGTTCCGGAAGCCGCCGGTGGATTCGGTGCCGCACTTGATCGCGTTGCAGCGGCTGCTGACCACGCAGTCGGAGATTATCACGTCCTCGCAAAGCGCCGTTCCGGTGCTCTTCAAGGTGATCCCGTCATCATCCGTATCGGAGATGCACCCGGTAACCACCACGTCCCGGCAGCCGTCGATGTCGATCATGTCGTTGTTGTGGTTGCTGTGATTCCAGATCCTCAGGCCGCGGACGAGCACCCGGTCGCAGTCCTGGTAGTGCTGGAGCCACATCGCGGAGTTTTGCAGGCGCAGATCCTTCACGGTCACGTCGCGACAGGAAATGAACTGCAGCATGCGGGGACGGACGTCGTGCTCGTCGCGGGCAAACGGGATCCTCGCACCCTGCCCGTCAATCGTGCCGCCGCCCATCAGGCCGATGTCTTCCGCCCGCTCCGCGTAAATCAGGGCCCGAAAGCCGTTCGCGTCGTGGAACGACCGATAGGCCGGATGCTGGGGCGGGTAATCGTCCGGATTGGGCGAACCCAGGAGCACGGCCCCGGGCGATAGGTCCAGCCAGACATGTGAGCGAAGGAACAGCGTGCCGGTGAGCCAGACGCCCGGCGGGATCACGACCACCCCACCCCCTTTCTCGGCCGTGACGTCAATCGCATGCTGAATTTCGACGGTGTTGACGATGTTCCCACCCGCCGTGGCGCCAAATGCGGTGATGCTGTTCATGAAAGGAAAACCGGCGAGGGCACTCAACGCACCCTCGCCGGCGTTTGAGTCGTATCACTCCAGGTCGGTCGAGAGGAGCCCGTTGCCGTTGATGGTGATGCGGTCCGCCCGGACCGCCTTCCCGCGCAAGGTGCTCGAACCGTTGACCGTCACGGTTCCCGACGGAGCGATCACACTGCCCAGCAGGACCGTCGAACCGTTGAGCGTCACCCCGCCGTTGGCGATTTCGACCACCAGCGCCGACGGCTCACCAAACTTGTTGATCGAGCCATTCAGGGTGAGGTTGTTGGCGAGACGGATGACGACCGGCCCGACAAGATCGAGCTTGCTGGCGCCATTGAGCTGGAGCTGTTGCAACTGGTAAACGGCCGGTTCCGTGGTGCCCGCGACGCCGAAAACGAAGCCGGAATTTCCATTCGCGGTCAGGTTGCCATACACGCCCGGCGGCACCGCCACGGTGCCGGCGTTGCCGTTCAGGGTCAGGTTGCGCACGACCGCGAAGTCCGCGACGCTCTGGGATGAATTGTTGAGCGTCGTGTCCTGCGTGCCGGTGGGCGCCGCCGGCGCGGCGACCGCCGGCAGGTCGGCCGGATCAACCTGGCGCACGATGTAGCGCACGACCGCACCGCCATTAAGCGTGATCGTGGCATTGCCAGGCGTGGCGACCCCGCCGGCATCCAGCGTGCCCGCGGTCAGCGCATTGCCGTTGAGCACGACCGAGGGCGTGCCGGGCACGAGCAGATCGCCGGAGACGGCGGCATTCCCATTGAGCGCGAAGCTCTCGGACAGCAGCACCTGCACGGAACCATCCACGATCCCGTTGATCACCGGGGCATGCCGCACGATGATGCTGGTCGAGATCACCAGCGTCCCGGAGACGCTGCCCGTGTAGTCATCGTCCTCCAGGGTCGCGACCACGGCATAGGAACCCGGATAGACCGGGGCGTCTTCCGAACCGTCGTAGGTGATGAGCACGTCCAGCCCGGTGGGATCGGTTTGAGCGGTCACCGGTTTCGGCATCCCGTCGTAGGTTTGCAGCAAGCCGTCGAGCGTGATCTCGGCCGTCGCCTTGGCCACGACGAACGTGGTCCGGACCGGCGGCGCCGCCTCCCGGTTGGCATCACCCGCCTGGTTGGCCTCGATTTCCACGGTGCCGGCACCGCTGAGCGTCACGGTGGATCCGGCGATTTGCGCCGGGCCGCTGACGAGCAGATAGGTGACCGGCAAACCCGAGCTCGCGGTGGCGGTGAGCGCGAAGGGCGCGTCGCCGAAGGTCTTCGGGCCGGGATTCGGGAACGTGATCGTCTGCGCCGCCTTGGCGACAACGAACGAAATCCGGACCGGAGCAGCCGGAGCGATGAGACCGTTGCCCGATTGATTGGCCTCGATCTCCACGGGGCCGGCACCGGTGAGGGTGACGGTGGCACCGCTCAACTGCGCCGGGCCGCTGACGAGGGAATACGAGACGGGCAGACCCGAGCTTGCGGTGGCCGCGAGCGTGACGGGAGCATCGCCATAAGTCTTCGGCCCGGGGTTCGGGAACGTGATGGACTGCGGCGCGGCGGCCACGACGAGCGCGAGCGAAGCCGTGCCGGTGCCCGCGGTGTTGATCGCACCGAGGCCGACGGAAAACGCGCCCACCGCCGTCGGGGCGCCGGAAATCACACCAGTGGCGGTGTTGAGCGTCAGCCCGGCGGGCAAACCAGCCGCCGAGTAGAAGGAGGGATCGTTGTCCGCGGTGATGGCATACTGAAACGGCTGGCCGTAGATGCCGGCGGCCGTGGTCGCGCTGGTGATGACGGGCGCGTTGGCCGCGACGGCGGCGGTTTGAGCAAACTGGACGGCATCGGCGATGACGAAGCCGTTGGCGCCATCGTTCTTCACGACCACGCGGCCGGCCGTGCCGGGGGCGAACTCGAAGGTGCCCAGCGGAATCCAGGCCCCGCCGTTGACCCGCTGGTTAACCGTCAGCAGCGTGACACCTCCGAGGTGATGCACTTCGACCGGCACATTGTTGGCCCGGTTCGTTCCGGAGGTCCAACGGAGCGAGACGACGTAGGTGCCGCCGCTGAGCGTGGGAAAGAAGGTCACGCTCTTGCCACCGACCGAACCGGTATTCAGGTCGGTCAGATAATTGCTGCCGTAATAACCGTTGGCCGTGGTCGCGGCGGGCCACTCGCCGACGATGATCGTGTTCGCGGTATGGGTGTTATCGACGATCACGCTCGAGAGCTGTGCAGCGGCCGAGGCGGACGCGGAGACCGTGCTCTCCCCGTAAGCATTCTGCGCGGTGACGACGTAATGGTAGGTCGTGCCACCGATCGCGGTCGTATCGGTGTAGTTCGCCGCGGCGATGCCGCTGGCGATCGTGGTGTAGGAACCGCCGGCGGTCACCGCGCGTTTGACATTGTAGCTCGTGGCGCCGACCGGAGCCGTCCACGTCAGCGACACCTGGCCGACTCCCCCGGTGGCCGTGAGGCCGGTCGGAGGCTGCGGCGGAACGGGCTCGAGTTCGATGAACTGGACCGCATCGGCGATCACGAAGCCGTTCGTGCCGGTGTTGCGGAGCAGCACGTTGCCGCCCGTGCCGGCGCCGAATTGGAAGGTGCCCAGGAGCATCCAGGTGCCGCCGTTGTTGCGTTGGTTCACCGTGACGGTCGTGGTGCCGCCGGCGTGCGTGATGTCGACCGGCAGGTTGCTGGCGCGGTTGGAACCGGAGGTCCAGCGCAGGTAGACTTGGTAACTGCCGCCGGTCAGCGTCGGCGTGAAGCGCGCGCTGTTGCCGCCGGTGGAGCCGGTGTTGTTGTCGGCCTTGTAACCGCTGCCGTAGTAGCCGCTCGCCGTGGTCGCCGTGGTCCACACGCCGGTGAACACGACGCCGCTCATGTCGGCGTCATCGACGATCGTCGTGATGTTCTTCGCTGTCACACTGACCTCGGCGGAGTTGGCGCTTTCGCCTCCGGCACCGAGGGACGAGACGACGTAGTAATAGGTCTGGCCGGAGACAAGGCCGACATCGGTGTGGGTGGTGGTCGTGACCGTGGCGACCGTCGTGTAGGGACCGCCGCTCGTCGTCGCGCGCTTCACGTGGTAGGACGTGGCGCCGCCGTTCGCGTTCCACGTGAGCGTGGCGTCGCCCGCGGCGCCACGCACCGCCATGAGGCCGCCCGGCGCCGGGCCGGAGGCCGTGACGGTCGTGTGGCGCGTGAGCATCGCGCCTTGGTTGTCGATCGCCGTGCAGCTGACCGCGAAAATGCCCGTGTCGGCGTAAGTATGGCTCGGATTCTGCAGCGTGGAGCTGCTGCCATCTCCGAAATCCCACTGGTAGGCGACCACGACGCCATCGGCATCGCTGGCGGTGGCGGTGAAATTGACGGCGAGCGGAATCCCGCCGCTGGTCGGCGCGCCGGCGATGGCGAGATCCGGTCCCTGATTGGCCGACGGGACCAGTTCGATCGCGTTGATCAGGGGATTGTCGGCCGTCGCCGCGAAGGCGAGGTTCAGCATGTTGTCCGTCACGCGGACCGTCGCGGATTTGACGAGCGCGACGTTGCGGCCGCCCGTTTCGGCGAAGAGGTCGATGTTGCTCCAACCGGCGGGCGAGGCGCCCTCGGCCGTGACGCTGAACACGCGCTGGCCCGCGGCGGTGATGCCCGGGTAAGTCTCGGCGAAGTGCAGGTTGATCGTGTAGGTGCCGTTCGCGAGCAGGATGCCGTAGTTGCTGAGACCCCAGCGCTCGGTCTGGTAGAGGCGGTCGTCGACGGTGTTCGCGATTTCGATCGCGCCGCGATTCACGATGCCCCCGCCGGGACCGTAGCTGTGATCGGCCACCCATGTCTGGCCGAGCGAATCGGTGTAAGCGGTCGTGCTGCCGGACTCGATGCGCAAGGCGGTCGGCGTCGTCGGAACGGTGATCTCGATCGGAACGGTCTGGGTGGCCGAGCCGCCGCGGTTGTCGCGCACGATGCACTGGGCGACAAAACTGCCGATGCCCGTGTAAGTGTGGGAGGGATTCTGGTCGACGGAGGTGCTGCCGTCGCCGAACTGCCAGAAATACCCGACGACGATGCCGTCGGTATCGCCGGCCGCGGCGGTGAATTGCACGGTGAGCGGCGGCATGCCGGAATTCGGCGTGGCGCTGATCGCGAGCGTCGGCGGGATGTTCGACGGCGCGCCGACGCGCGTGCTGCTGTAGCCCTTGGTCAGACCGTAGGTCGCGTTGTCGAACGCGTCGGCCGGCGCGCCTCTCCAGTCAATGGACGGAGCAACGTAAAGCGGGTCAACCCCGACGCCGGGGCGGTAGGTGGCGGTGCGCGTCAGCTGCGCGGGACCGCTGACGAAGCCGGCCGTGCTCAAATCCGTCGAAAGGATCGAGTCCTCCACCACGGCGATCGCGGCGGCCTCCATGACGATCTGGCTCGAGTCGTTATTATGGAAGGTGCAGAAGCGGGCCGTGAGCTCGCCGCCGTTGCCGCTGATCCAGAGCGCCTCGGAGCTGCTGGTGCCGCCGCGCTTCTTGTTGTAGGCGCTGAGGCAGTTTTCGTAGACGCCGCCGCCGGCCCAATGGCGGAAGCCGATCTTGTTGCCGAGCGCGATGCAGTCCTGGAAAGTCGTGTTCGTCGCCTTGTGGTCGTAGCCGCCGTCGTGATTGTCGAACGACGCGCAGCGGATGTGGTGGATGTTATACGTGCCGCGCTCGGTGGAGAAACCGTCGCCGTTCCAATAGTCGTCGGACGATTGCTGGAACCGGTTGTTGCGCGAGGAGCAATCGACGAACGTGATGTCGTGGATCAGAGGATCACCGTTGGTGTCATCGCCGCCGAAACCCACCGGAATGGCGCGCGCCGGGAAGGTATCGTCCCCGCCGTTGCAATCCGTCGAGCAGCCGTCGTAGGTCATGAAGCTCGTGTAGAGGCCGATGCGGAAGGCCTTCTTCGTATAGCGGATCGCGCTGCAGTTCTTGATCAGGATCTGCGTGGCGTTGCGGATGCGCAGGCCGTCCTCGATCGAATCCATGGCGAGGTTTTCAAAGACGAGATTCGAGCGGAGATCGAAGGTCGTCCCGCTGAGCGACATATCGAGCACGTAGCGATAGTTGCGGAAGCTGAGATTCTTGATCTCCCAATAGTGCGCCGCTCCGGGGAAACGCAGGAAGGACGCACCCGATTGCGAATCGACGACGTAGACGCCTTGGAAGAGCGGAAATCCGCCGCCCGTGTCGACACCGATGATGCGCTTCGGCGCGCCTTCGCTGCCGCTGCTGTTGATAATGAGGTTGCCGTTCGTATACGTGCCGCTGCCGAGATAGACGGTCTGCCCGGCCGGCAGGTCGTTCACGGCCGTCTGCAGTTGGGTGGCGGGATAGGCGTTGGCCCAATCGGAGCCGTCGGCGGCACCGGCGCCGGTGGGCGTGACGTGGACATCGGCGAACGCGAGTGACGCGGCGAGGAGCAGGCAGCTCCAGATTGTTTTGCGAGCAAATGACCAGGGAGCGTTTGTCATGGGGTGGACGGGTTGAGGTCGTGAGTGGAGGAAAGAAATCAAGCAGGCATAAGCCGGCTTTGGGCAGCGGCGGGGCGGTCGGAAGACCGCGTGAAGTGGTGGTCGTTCGTTCTCAAGGACGGTTGTGCCGGGAAACAACGGCCTGTCGGACTTGGTCATGATCGCCGCCTTGGGAAGATCTGATGCCCGGTGAAGGGATCAGCCCGCCCAAGAGGACGGTCGTCAGGGCGATTTCCCGGAGGCACATTCTGGAAAAGCGTCGGGCCGACAGGCCGTTGAAAACCGGCGGAAAGAAACGGGGTTCCTTAGAAGCTGATGGTGTTGGTGAGCCGCACCATCCGCCCGTCGACCGGGCGCATGCGATAGATCACCCATTTGTAATCAGGTCCATCGACATCGTTGATGGCGCCGACGGCGAAGGGATCTTTGTCGTCCAGGAGATTGTCGATATTCAGCTGGATCTTCCAGTTGATGTGCTTCGAAAGCCTGCGTTCGTAGATGAAGAACAGATCGAGCTTATGATCCTCCTCACCACGGTAGTAGCGGTTCACATCAAACGTGTTGTTCGCGTTCTTGTAGTAACCGATGATCGGGGCACTCGACCAACGGTAATTGCCGCCCGCGCTGAAGCCCTTCAGGTTCTGCCAGCGCGATGCGCCGAAGGCGTATTTCGTGGTCAGACGGGCATCGTATTCGCTCGAGGGAAACTGCTGCACATTCTCACGGGTCGTGAGCAATCCGAAGGCCGTGCGCACCGCTAGCAATTCCTGACCGATGGTGTTGCCTGCACCGCTGGGCGAGCGCAACCCGCTGTTCGCCACATAAAGGGCTTCCCGCTCGGCGAAGTAGGCTTTCCCTTCGGGCGCAATGTTGCCCAACTGATTGACGTTACGCGTCGCGGACAGACGCAGGGTCCAGGCCGGGGTAATCTGCCCCACGATGAGCAATTCCTCGCCCTTGGCCTGACGGTCCGACGATGTCCAAGCGCTGCCGCTAGCCAGCGGATTGGTGGTGGTAACACCATTCTCCAGCAGGATCTCCTCGATGTCCCGCATGTCCGTAAAGGGGAAGTTGACCCCGGTGCCGTTGATGATGGAACCGATTTCCGACGTCTCATAGTGCAGCAAGGACGCGCTCAGGCGGCCATCCATAAGGTTCAGGCGCAGCCCGAAGTCCGCAGACTCGCCGGTTGAGAACGGCACGCGCTGGCCGAACATGCCGATGCTTTCCGTTCCGGGGGAAACATTCGTGGTGTAGCTGTAGCTCAGGCCCAGCCATTTGGTCACGTTGAACACCCCGCCATAGTTGCGCGAGATGCTCGAAAGCGCCTGGGTCGGCACATCCGGCAGCTTGGCATGTGCCGGATTCGTGCTGCCCGCCGGCGCGCCCGGGATCAAAGTCTCGGGTTGGCGCTCGACCACATCCACGAACGCGGCGGTCCAGAAATCGCGCTTGTCCTTGCGGACGCCCACCGTCGTGACAAAGCGGCCGTCCCACCAGTGGCTTTGCAACACGCCGAGGTAGGAGTCCTGCACCGTGCGGTCCTTTTTGGCGGCAAAGGCCGTGCTTCGGCGAAATTCGGCCACGTAGCCGTCCTGGTTCACGGAACCGTTGGAATAGATAAAATCGCGCAGGTCCGGCGCAGTGTAGATGCCCGCGGCAGGATCCAGATAATAACGAAGGGAATAGCGGAAGGTCGACGATGCGAGGGAGCCACTGACCGGGCCCGTGGGCGTCGAGAGCAGCGTAAGCCGGCCGTGATCCCACACTTCATTGCGCTCGTTGCGCTCCGCCATGGCTCCGATCTGATGCTTGCCCAGCCAACGATTATGGCGGGTAAGATCCAGATTATACGCCACGGTGGCGCGGTAGTCCTCAATCTCGTTGTCCAGGTCGATCCAGAACGGATTGATATCCACGTAGTATTCCCCGGCGTGGTTGGTGGTGCCGAAATTGTTGGGATCGATCTTCAGGACGTTGTCCACCGAGTTGACGATGCGCTTGAGGGAATTGGACTTCGCGAAGGCCAGGCTGACATTCAAATTCTCCCCGAACTGGTGCGTAACGTCCGCCTCGGTGATCTCCCAGTCGACATCCGCCAAACCGTTCGGGCCACCGATGGCGGTGTCGCGGCGGAAACCGACCTTTTCCGGATCCAGCGAGAAGGTCGGGGAACCATTGACGGCATAGTTTGCGCCCGTGGCGGTGCGCGTCGTATTGCGCGCGAGCCCGTATGAATCCAAAATGTAGTTCGAACCGAAAATACGCATGCCATACAATGCCGCCGCCACGTTGGTCGGCACGCCGTTGATCTGAAGGCTTGTGCCCGTGGCCGGGACGAGCGTCACCATCGGCGAACCTGCGTTCAGGTATCCGGTCAAACCGTCGGTCGGAAATGCCCCGCGCGGCGTGGCCCGCTTCACCACACGTCTCTCGTGGCCGACCGTGATGGTTGTCTGCTTGAACGGCTTGTAGCTCAGCACAAGGTGACCGGCCTGCTCGTCGTGGTAACCGGGCTTGCGGTAAAATTCGCGTTCCTGATGCAGGACATTGAGGCGCACCGCCAGTTTGTCGGGCACCAGCACCTGATTGAAGTCACCCGTGAGCCGAACCGTGCCTTCCTGGTCCGTGCCCCATTGGAGGCTGCGGAAATTCCGGTAGAAAGTCGGTGTCTTGGTCGAGTAGTTCGTCGATCCGCCAGGATTGCCGGTGCCAAACAAGATTGCATTCGGCCCTTTGCTGAACTCGACGCGCTCGGAGTTGTAGGAATCGAACACCGATTGAAGCTCCATGAAATTGCGCGTGGCGGTCCCGGTCTTGAAGCCGCGAATCTGCATGTAATTCTGGTTCCAGATTTCGCGCTCCTGTCCATCGGCGTTGGCATCGCCCAAGGCGTTGGGCGAAACACCGGTGGCAAACAAGGTCAGGTCCTGGATGTCCTTGATGCCCAGATCATCCATCAGTTCCTTGGTGAAGACATCAACCGGGTTGGCCAGATCCTTGAGCGCCGTGCTTGTCCGGCTGCCGGACAGGGTGGCATTCGCCTGATAGCCGACATCCTTCGACGTGTTGACGATGAACGGGCTGAGTTCGATCACTTCGCCCGGGGTATCCGGCGAGGTGGACGAGGTCCGGTTCGGGTCCGTCTGCGCCAGTGCCGCCGGGAGCAGCACCGACAGGAGAACCAAGGCAAGCGAGCGCGCTTGGAGAGCTCGCAGGGAAGGGTTGGCGATCGGATTCATAGGGCTGAGGTGTAGGGTCATGGATTAGGGTAAAATGATCAGGTCCGACACAGGCGGGACCATGATTGCATGAGACTGAGGGTATGTGAGCGGCTACGGGGCGAACTTGGCTGGGATTGACCAAGGGGGTGGGACCGGTCGCGAGGGTCTGAGCCTACTCGATTGGCCCCCCAGCGTCTATGGTCGCACTTGACAACATTTGTCTGAAATTGACGGACCTTGAAACGCCCGGCCGAACGACTGCCCCCATAAAGACGCGTGCGAACGGTGGAGGAGACGGGCTTTGCCATTCCGGCTGAGCCGGGATCATGCAGTAGAAGTGGGTGGAACCGGTCCTCCGGACCGGTTTGCCTTGGCGTGCGTTCAACAACCCGTCCAGAGGAAGGGTTCCACCATTTGGTGCGCGGCTCTCCAGTAGAAATTGACCGTCCAACTGCATGAGTTCGGCTGAGTGGGAATGCCACCATGCGCCCAAGCGGGTGCGTCGTGAGGCAGCCCCACCAAGCAGGGCGGGAGCCCCGCGTTCTTAGGGCGTGTTCGCGAACCCGTTTGTCATTCCGAACGCAGTGAGGAATCTCCCGCAGCGAAAGTGATGTTGCCTGCGCACGTCGAGATTCCTCACTGCGTTCGGAATGACCGGAAGTGGAAATTGGTTGGTTTGGAGACAGACGCCCGCATTGCTGTAGCGGCGGTCTGTGACCGCCGGGCGATAACCACGTCACGCTCGACGGCGGTCACAAACCGCCGCTACAGAAAAGCAAACAGCCGGGCTGCAAGCCCACCCCCGGCGCCGGCAGGACGCCGCACGCCGGGAGTGATTCATGCCCGGACGATCAGAACGAGAAGGTGGAGGAGAGCGTCCATTCCATGGGTGCGCCGATCCGGCTAGCGGCGACGCGGCCGCTGGGATTTGCCGCGATCGGGATGAGCCGGTCGCCGGAAAACACATTGCGCACGTTCAGCTGCAACTTCCAATTGATCCGGTCCTTCAGGATCCGTCGGGAGTATGACATCCACAGATCCCAATTGAGTTCATCGCCCCCAAAGAAGGGATTCTTCACGTCGTAGCCGCGGAAGTCGGTGTCTTCCGTGATGCCATCGCTGGCCGAGCCGTCGGCCTCGTAGGTCACGACCGGGTAGCCGATCGCCACCTTGTCCTGCCAGCGAGCGCCCACGCCGGCGCCGACACCGCGGAGCACGCCGGAGGTGAAGTCATAGGCCACCACCGCATTCGCCCGCCACTTGCGCAGTTCCTGGGCCGGACCGCCGTCGCCCAACCGCACGGTGTTGAGCGGATTGAGGACAAAACGAATGAACTCGTTGGCCAGCGTGCCGCTGGCGTCCGGGCTGGTGATGCCGGCGTTGAGCGCGATGTTGCGCGCGGCGTCGCTCGACCATTCCACGGCAAGGGTGCGCCCGCTCGCGGTGGGCGTCTCGAAGATCAGCCGGCGCAACGCCGCGCCGCTGTTGTCGCGCGTCGCTTCCTGCTTGGCCACGTTGAAGAGGACCGACCAGCCGGCGTAGGGCTTCACGGAGAGTTCGAACTCCATGCCCTTGGAGACGTAGTCGCTGGTGTCGATGTGTCCGGGGTTGCTGATCGTGATGCTGTTGCCGCTGGTCACGATTTTCCACTGGTCGAGGAAGGCCTGCGGCGGCGCCACGTAGCCGTCGGGGAAGTGGTCGCCATTCGAGTCGGGCTCATAGCCGTTGGTGACGGCCTCGAACGCCTTGGTGTGGCGGCTCATGATGCCGCTGATCGCGGTGGAAAGCTGGGAATTGCGCACGCTCATCTGGCTCGTCTCATACCAGTTGACGCGCAGGCTGACCCGGTTGTCCCAGGCGGAGAGCATGAAGCCGAAATCCTCGGTCGAGCCGGAGGCCGGGGGGATCTCCTGGCCGAATACATTGACGACCGTCGATTCGGGCGGGTCGAAGTTCTGCGATTCGCCGTAGAACACATTGAAGCTGCTGAGTCCCGGCACCCGGCGGACCCACTTGGCGGGCGCCTTGGCCACGACGCTCCAGGCCCGCGGCGTGCTCTCGAACCGTTGCACGGTGGCTCCGGCCGCATCAATCGCATAGTCCGGGCTGTTCACCAGGCGGTTGGACTCGCCGGGATTGACCGGGGCGGTAACCCGCCGGGTTTCCGACTTTTCCCGACGCCAGCCCACGGTGCCGACCAGGTTGCCTTCGAGCAGGAAGCTCTGCAGGGAGAGCGCGCGGGATTCCAGGATCCGACGGGCCTTGGTGGCCCCGCTGGCCGCGTTGGTGAGTTCCTCGTCGTCGCGGATGATGTCGAAATTATCGTAACGGACCGCGTATTGCGCCTGTGACGCGGTTGCGTTGCTCGGCGCGATGGAACGCGTCAGCAGGAGGTAATTCGTGATGCTCCCAGGGAAATTCAGCCGGTCCGCGGTGATTCGCGGGATCCCGGCGCCACTCGCGGTCGTGGCGGTCGCGATCGACGGCCCGAGATAGTTCAGGGTGCTCACCAGCTTGCCGGTGTCGGCGGTGCGGTTCTGGTTGTTGCCGTTGGGCCAGTTTTCCAGCACCGTGTAGGGCGTTCCCGACCGGCTGTCGCGGTCATAGGTCTCCTCCTGATACAGCCCGGAGATGACGTGGCGACCGAGCCAGCGCATCCATGAGTTCCGGCCGCCGATCTCCGCCAGATTGAGATCGTAGTAGATCCGCGCCCGGTAGGTCGTGATGTCCTCCTTCAAATAGCCGGTGGAGCCCGGGGTGCCGACGTAAGGCCGGCCGAAGTTCGGATTGGGCGTGCCATCCCACATGACGGTGTTCACGTCGAGCGTGATATACTGCGCGTCGTCCGGAATCATCGCCGTGGTCGACTCCTTGTAGCTCTGATCATCGTAGGCGAACTGGAGGCCGATTTTCTTGCCGAACATCAGCTGCTCCAAGGCCACACTGGAGGCATCGAACGCCGAATTTTCCTCCTTGTTGGGTCCGTCGAGCAGGTTGTTGTAGAAATCGAAGATGCTCGGATCGGAGAGGGTGGGCTGCGCGTAGAACGCCGAGTCGGGATAACCCGCCGTCGAAAGCCCGTTGCCCAGGCGGGCGGGAGCCAGATGGGCGGCCGTGCCGACCGTGCCGCTGTTGGGAAAATAGTATCGCGTCGAAACAAACGGCCGGCCGGCCACCGGGATTCCGTTGATCGAACCGACCGGATCACCCGGAGCGGCCGAGGTGCTGTCGGGGAAGATGATCACCGGACTGCGGTTGATGTTCTGGGCGACGGCCAGACCCGGAGCGCCCGTGGTGAGAGGCTGGTAGGCATTGTAGGCGGGCTTGGCCGCTATTCCCACAGCGATCCATTCCGGATAGGGTTCGAACCAGCTGCTGATCCGGTCCTGTGGCGGGAGTGAGCGCGGGTTGTTGGCCTCGATCTTGCCCGTCTCATGGCTGGCCCGGATGGTCGTGCCGCTGAAGGCGCCGCGCTCGAGAAATTTCGGGCTGAAAGCCACCGAGGCAAACAGCCGCCGGTCGTCGTTGTAGGCGGGTTTCTGCTGGAATTTTTCCTTGTCCTGCACCGCGGCGACGCGGACGGCAAACTGTCCTTTTACCAGGGTGTCGTTGTAGTTGGCGCTCAGCCGGGTGCTGCCGAAAGAGCCGGCGCGCACATCCACCTTGCCCGAGGTCTCCCCGATCAACGCGTCGGTCGACGAGTAGTTGATGATGCCGGCCGGGCTCCCGACGCCAAACAGGAGCGCGTTGGCCCCGCGGTTGATGTCGATCCGGTCCGTGTTGTAGGAATCGACCGGGATCACGGTGCGGAAGAAATTCCTCGCCAGGGTCGCCTCGGCCAGGCCGCGCACGCGCGTGCCGGTGCGGTTCGACAGCCCGGCCTCGCGGAACTGCTCGGTGCCAAAACCGGACCCGGAGTAATTTCCGCCCAAGCCGGTCACTTCCGTGCCTGTCGTGTAGACGAGCACGTCACGCAGGTTGGTCGAGCCCGTGTCCTCGAGAAACTTGGCGGTGACGACGCTGACCGCCGAGCCGACATCCGTGAGCTCCGTGCGCAGTCCGTTTCCGGCCAGGGTGGTGGTCGCGACATAGCCCTTCACCTGGTCGGCGCGCACGACAAACGGCGAGAGGACGACGATTTCCTGTTCATCCTTGGCCGGATCCTGAGCCGCCTGCGCAAACGCGGCAGGGACACAGGCGACCAGGCAGGCCACGGCAAGCGTGCGGGCACAAACCGCAGGCGCAGATCGGTGATCAAACGGATTCATAGGAGGAACGTGTAGGCTCATTTGTTGGGGTGAAAATGCGGAGGGATTGGCCGGCCCGGACGGCAGCGGATGTGGCAGTGGCAAGGCCGATCACCTGCCCACCAGCTCTCTCCAGGTTTCGAGCGGGCCTGGCAGCCGGCGGGAGCGGGGTCGTGATTTCATGAAAGAGCGGGTAATGAGCCGCGGCGGCGCGGACTCGACTGAGATTGACCAAGGTAAGTGGAACCGGAAACCCGGGGGGTGACATGAAACTACAGCATCGGCCTCGCAGCGTCTATGGTCGCACTTGACAATATTTGCCTAGGATTGACGCGGCGCGACCCGGTGGACGGACGTCCCCTCGCCGACCGTCTGGCAAATGCCTCAGCCAATTCGGGCGGGACGGATGGAATAGCGAGCGGCATCCCTCCGGCGCGGAGCGAAAGGATTTGCCGGGCGACCGGCCGGCAAAAGACCGGGCTACGGCTGGATCACCCACTTGAGCCGGGCCACGCGGATGCCGTTGAAATCCGGTTTGACCGAAGCGATGTAATCCTGGCCGTCGTGCTGGATGATCTCCGGGGCGGCCGCCAGCATCGTGCCGATCTCATAACGGTCGTCGTTCACGCCGAAACTCAGCGGATTGGACGAGGCGTATTGCGTATGAACGCCCTCCTTGCCGTAGCGCTGGTTGCGGAAGAGATAGAACAGGCCGTCGCGCGCGATTACAAAAGGACACTCGGCGTCACCGCCATGCCAGCGCGACCGGCTGACGGCGGCGCCACCAGCCGACACCACGACCGGCTCGCTCCAGTGCAACAGATCCGAAGACGTGCGGCAGAATATGGCGGCCAACGGCGCCGTTGCCGTCTTCTCCCGATGCCCGGAATAATAGCAATGATAGAGCCCGCCGATCTTCACCACCATCGGATCACGCGTCTGGGGGTAAGGGCCGGTGAACAGATCGGGTTGTCCACGCTCGTTCTTGATGCGCTCGAATTTTTTGCCGTCACGGCTCGTCGCGAGACAGATCCGTTCCCAGTCGCCGTAGAACATATAATACACCCCATCGACCTTGATCACGTGCGGCGCCTGCAGACCTCCTTCGGTTTCCCCCAGCGAAGGATCGGCCTCCATGACGATGCCTTTCGGCGTCCAGTCCGTGTCCGTAAGATTCTTCGCCTCCCAGCCGTAAAGCAGGCGGGTGTTGCCGGGATAATTGGTCCGGCGGATGCAGGACCACAATTGCCAGGTGCCGTCCGCCGCCTGCCAGATGGCGAAGTCCACGGGCTGCTGCCCTTCCTTGTTGAACTTCCCGAGATCGGGATTCGAGGCGATGCTCCACCACTCGCCATCCAGCGCGGGCACCGCCGGCTTGGCGGCAAACAGGCCGCCGGCGAAGATCAGAAAGGCGAGAAAGACAGAGCCGTGAGGCAGGGAAAATTTGTTGGTCGTTTTCATCGGCATAAAATCTGAACCGGCTCAGTGGGGATCGAGCACATCACGCGGCGGAAGCTTGGGGAAAGGTGCGTGCGGCTCCGTCTGATACCAGAAAGCAGTCGAGGCAAGATCATCGTGGCGCTGATAATAGCGCCGGCTCGGCCCGACATCTCCCGCCCACCCCAAATTCTGCACCGTCACCCGCAGATCCTGCTCAAAGCGGACGGGATCCATGATGTGCCAGCGATACAGGCCGAAGCGCTGCTGGGAGTCGTAAAGGCCGTCGGGCCGGATGACCTGGGGCATGCCGACATACGGCGTGTTGAATTCCTGATACTGCTTGGTGGCGCTGTTCTCGAAATTGTAAGAGCCGCCAAAATAATCCTCCGTGCCGGTGCCGCAGATGGTCGGAAACCGGCCGTCGCCATCGAGGTAGAACTTAACCTCCCCCTCGCCCCACCAGCCCGTGCTATTGACACCCCAGGCCATGTAGGTGCCGACGTAATGGCCGCGCCCCTTGACCCCATCGAGGATGGTGTAGACCTCACCCTGCTTCACTGGATTGACGCGGCGGAACTGCGCGTGGAGATAGGCGGCGTCGGCCGGCACCTCGGTCAGGGTGTAATCGATCTGATAGAAAATGGTCACGGGTGCATCAGCGGTATTCTCGATCGTGAGGCGGGCCGATTTGCGGAACGGCATTTCCCAATAACAGTTGAAGGCACTGCCCGGGTTGACAGTCACGGGCGCGGAAGTGATCTGCGCGAAACGTCCCCACCCCATGCCGAAGAAATCGCCAACCGGGACCTCGACTGAAGGCTCGGCCTCCCCGTCCCAATACATGCGCAGAATGGAGAAGCGCCAATTGCCCTTCAGTGTCAGCCAGATGTGCTGGATGGCGCCGGAGCCGGTGATCTCGCCCAGCGGAAAGGTCTCGCCCGGCGGAACGACGACATAGGGCGAGATTTTCCAACCCTGCCCCAGTTCACGAGCCTTCGTGGCCGCGGGACCATCGGTGGACATGCCACCCTGCCCTTTCGCCCCCGTGAAGTTTTCCGGACTGATGGAGCGGCTTTGGGCAGGCGAGAGACGCGGGAGATTCCCGAGCGACATGCCGAGTCCATTGAAGTGCGCGGATTCGGCAGACTGGCCAGCAACCGCGATCGCGAGAGCGCAGAAAGCGGACAGGAGGTATACGAACCGGACTGCGTTGATTGGCTTATTCATAAATCAGATCTGGCTATTGTTGCGCCAGGCTCAGGCCCGTGCCTTGTAATCAATCTTTTTCACCGGAATCGTGCCGGAGCGCACGTCGAGGAACGGTTCACCCTGGCGCACGCCGACCGTGCCGTAGCCGGTGGCGGCGGCGAGGAAGCAGCGGAAGTCGCCCGGACGGGCCGGAGCCAGATACAGCACCTGCTCCACCGCGTCGTAGCGGGCGCCGCTCATGGCCTGCAGCAGGGAATAGGAGGCCAGCGCGCGGGCATACCAGTGGCCGCACTCGTATTCGTTGAACGGATTGCGCACGCGCCCGTCGTAACGGGCGCGGCAGAGGCGCACGATTTCCAAACCCTCGTCGACCATGCCGGTCATGATAAGATGCGACGCGACCTGATACTCGATTCCCGTCCACACCTCATTGGAATAAACGAACGGCAACGACGGCCTGCCGCCCTTCGGCCAGGTGCAAAGAATCAATCCCCCTTCGCGGCCCGCGGCGTAGGTGGATCGCTGGGAGTTCGCGTGCAGGGAAAGGTCGGGCTTGAGGTTGTGACGATGCACGGCCCGCAGGTGGCTGGCGACCTTGGCCGGGGCGAATATCTCGCCGAGTCCGCAGACAAGGGCAAACCATGAGCCGATGACCCCATCCGCCAGACAGCCGGGGCCATACTGGTAGGTCGGCCCCTCCCGCCGCATCATCACGATCTCATCGGGACTCAACGGCGTGTTGCCCTGATAAGCATCCTGGGGCGCGCCGGCGCGCAGGTCGCGCCACATGATTTTCTGCGAGAAATACTCCCCGTCAAACAGCTCGGTCTCGAGCCGGCGCAGGCCCGCGGCAAAAAGTCCCTCGTAGCCGCCGGTCGCCTCGCCGAGCGCACGCCCCATCTGCACCGCGGCGCGGAGCGCCCCGAGGTAGATGCTCGTGCTCATGCCGTTGGGGCCCCAGAACTCGATGTCGTAGGTGTTGTGGTGCGGCTCCTCCAGCCAGCCCTTGCGTCCGGGATCCCACGTCTCGATGCAGTAATCCAGGCTCTGCCGGATGCGCGGCCACCACCGGCGCAGCCAAGCGTTGTCGCCGCTGATGCGCCAGTCGCGGTGGAACTTCATGATCCCTCCCAGCTGGCCGTCGGCGGCCGGATACGAGACCTCGTCCGGGGGACGGATCGGCAGGGACGCGCGGAAGTTTTGATGGCCGCGCCCGTCCTGCGACGGACCGAACTCCGTCTCGCGCAGCGTGCGTTCGAGCGCGGGAAAGAGGTGCGCCACGGCCTGCGCGTAGTTCCACACGTGGGTGCAGGAGCCCGCACAGCTGCCGCTGTCGTCGTTGCACCCTTCCCACGCCCACATGCGTCCATCGGCCTGACGCAAAACCGTCGGCGATTTCAGGATCGCGAGATTGGCGGTCACCGCCTCGGAGACCTCGGGCGGCAGCGTGCTGTCGTTCAGGCAATCGGCAAACTGTTCGCTCGTCCGCCGCAACTCGCCGTAGTTTTCCCGCCAATGGGTCGCGACCGCCTCGAGGTCCGCGAAGCGCGCGGGATACCAGGGCTGGTAATATTTTTCCCCCACGACATTGGGCCCCGCTTCCACCGGCCGGTAGCCTTTGTCGGTGCGCAGATTGCTCTGCGGAGCATACCAGCACAGGCGCAGAACAATCGTCTTGCTGGCGCCGGGCGCGAGTTCGAAAGGCACGAACAGCGACGCTCCTCTCGACGGAGGCGCGTCGCTCACAGGCGGCCGGTCGTAGCAGGCGCCGGTTTCCACGTCCTGCCAGACCAACGCAAGCCAGTCCCGAAAACGGCCGCGATGCCAGGCATGATTAATCCGCACGGCGGGGTCATCCACGACGGCCGCAAAACTGCATTCATTCCACGGCTTTTCGGGGAGAGCCACCGCCCGCAGCACGAATCCGCCTGCTATGGGACTGACCGCCCGCGTGCTTTGCCCAAAGGCCGCGACAAAGTTCGCTGCATTGTAAGAGAACACCGCCTCGATTTTCCGCGGGGTCGGATTCGTGAAACAATACTCGAGCGCCGCCACCGGCAGGCTGGAGCTGTCGGCATCCGGCGGGGTGAACGGACTCCAGCCGGTCAGCCGGACCCGCAGGGGCACCTGTTCGTCTTGCAGCTCCACCGTGGCAAACGGGAATCGCGCGGTGAACTCAGCCTGCGAAAACCGGGGCAGGCCGTAGGTGGTGTTTTCGCCGCCGCGGGCGCTGCCGGGCCGGCCGAACAGTTTCCAGGCCGGCACCGGTCCCTCGATCACGCGCGCTACGGGCTGGGCGCCACGGAGGGAGATCGCAGCGTAGGCGCAAGGCTCGTTGAAGACGTCCGGCCGGTGGAGCAGCGAGGCGTGGGACAATGCCCCCGTGCCCTCGAGGCAGATCATGCCCGCGCCAAGGCCGCCGAGAGGAAACGCCACCCGGTCCAGATGCTCGCCGGCATAGGGAGAGAAAAACGGCCGCGAAGCCGGCGCGACCACCCCGGGATTCTTCTTCGCCGGCTCGGCGGCACCCTGCGCGGAGCCGCGAAGCGCGCCCATCGCCCCGACCATCGCCGAGAGCTTGATGAATTCGCGTCGCGGCAAGGGACGGTCGGAAGAGGAGGCTGCGTTGCGGGACATGGAATGGCTGGTTGCTGAAGCGGGGAAATGAATCCTCGGGTTTGGCGTTTTGTCAGAGGGTCTCTTCAGGTGAAGCGGGGTTTATCGGGTCGGCGGCACGGCCCAATCGATCTTGAGCGGATAAAGCCCGGGATCATGCATCCAGCCATCGCCGGCCGGGCCCCGATTGAAAGTCGTCGGACCGGGCGGCTTGGCAAAAAAGTATTCGTCGGCGAAATCGTAGATCGCGTTGAATTCTTCCGGCCCTTGATCGTGGCCTTTCTGCCCGTAAACATTGGTGAGGTTCCGCCAGTGAATCCGGCACCACCGCTCCGCCCCGAACCACTCGTAGACTTTGATGCCGGCACGGACACCGGCTTCATGCGCGAGCCAGTTGTCGAACCCGTCGCCCAACGCGCTCAGGCTGAGCAGCGCTCTCGGTGCAATCAGCGCCGCCAACGTCGGCACATCCCAAGGCTGCCTGTTCTGCCTTCCGGCAAATTCAAGATATCGCGGGTGATACCAATGCGGAAACCGCTCTTTCATGATGCCGGGATAATCAGCGGTGCCGCGAAAACCCGCGGGGTCGCGCTGCCGCAGCGCGCCCGTGGAGAACGGTCCGGTCGCGGAAGGAGCGACCAGCGCAATGCGTTCGTCGAAAATCGCGGCGGCCATCGCCGTGGCCCCGCCACGGGAATGACCGGTGGCGATGATCCTCCCCATGTCCGCGACCCCGATCCGATCCAGCACATCGATCACCGGTTGATACGCCCAGGCCCACGCCCCGATCGTGTGGAAATCATATTCCGGATAGAGCCGGAATATGCCCGCGTGGCGGTCTGCATTGTTCTTCTCGTCCGGCGCCACCTCGTTGCGCCGGAACTCCACCACCGCATACCCGCGGCGAACGCCCTCGGCCATGCTGTAAACCGGCGAGGGATGACCGTGCTCAGGGTGATTGTTGATCAACGTCGGGTAACGCTTGTTCTCAAGCGGACGCCACAAATGGAAGGTGAACGAGTGGGTCAGCCCGTTTCGGGCAATCGTGACCTGATAGCCCTGCTTGCGACCTTGAATCCCCGAGCCCGGCGACGTGTAGGCTTCGTCAGAAGTGCGGGCGAAGGACAGCTCCCGGGCCGACGGCCTGGGTGGAATCGTGCCATAGAGATAATGTTGCAGCAGCGCTTTTAGATAAGCCCGCTGCCCGGGCCATTCCGCGTGGCTCGTTACCCGCGCGCCATCCGGCTTCTCGAAAGGGTCGGGCATCATCGGCCTTTCGGCCAGTTGGCCGACGGGGGGGAACAGGAAGGGTCGCTCCACAGGTTGCTCCAGACCCTTTGCGATGGCCGGCTGGGCGTGCGCGAGGAGCGCGAACAGAGAACAGAAGACGATAAACAACGGCGTGAGATGCACGGACATCAGCAAGCCGCTGGAAACAGTCCGCGCGGCGAAAGCCGAAAGGGAATCGGGAGATATCCGGGCCTGAATCAGGGAGACGATTGGGAATGGATCCTTCAGATCGATACTCGGGTTACAGCGGGACTGCGGTCTACGCACGATGGCTCGTATTTTATACCAAGGCCTGTCTTCAAGCCCGCTTGTCATTCCGAACGCCGTGAGGAATCTCCCCGCAGCGAAAGTGATGCTGCCTGCGCAGGTCGAGATTCCTCGCTGCGTTCGGAATGACCGGAAGTGGAAATTGGTTGGTTTGAAGACACGCCATAAACGGGTGCTCTACGGAATCACGGGAACCGCGAGTTTTTTCCAAGACGCGGGCCGGTCAAGGCAACCCGGGCGGATTTTCATTACAGGATAATTTCGTTCCTATTGCAGGTTGAGGGAAATCCGGACCGGCACATTTTGCTCCCGATATCGCATCGCGTGGTGCCCAACACCAGTCCTTGCGCATTTGGCTCCCCACCACGCGGGCCAACGACCGACGAACCTCATCGGCCGACCCGCGCCCCACCCGACAACCCCCGCCCCCATGATTCCGTCCCAAAACCACATCGGTGTCTTTCGCCGCTGGCTCACCCTCGCATTTCTCCTCGGCGTGGCTGCGGCCGCGCCAGCCGACGTTTATATCTCCCCGGGCGGCACCGGCACCATGAGCGGACTTGATGCAAACAACACCAAACCCGCCCGCCTGCTCCAGCACGAGATCGTCAAACTAACTGCGGGCAACACAATCTACCTCACCACCGGCACCTACGACCTGACGCAGCTCTCGATTGTGGGCAGCGGCACCGCCGGCTCCCCGAAGCGGATCGTCGGCATTCCCCATCCCGTCACCGGCGCCTTGCCCAGATTCCAAGGCGCTTACAACGCCGCCATCCCCGCCACCTCCACGGACTATCTCTTCAAGTTCGTCAATTACGGCGGGGCGGCGACCTCCCATTGGGAGATCAGGGATCTCGAGTTCTTCAACCATGGCTTTGTCTTCGACATGCCGCTGACCGGCGAGACGTTCGCCCTGCGCCAGAACATTGTGTTCGACCATCTGGTGATGGACACGATCGAGGACGGTATCCGCATCCGCAACGCCGAGAACATCACCGTGCGCAACTGCACGATCATTCGCCACACCAAGAAGGCCTTCCGCATCGGGTTCTACTCCCGTTTCATCACCTTCGAGGATTGCGACACCGACGCGACCGGCGGCAACGACAGCTTCCCCACCCGCTCGATCCCGGTCGGCTTCGGCAGCGACTCTCCCAGCGGCCGGCCGATCATCCACGATCTGCGCTTCATCGACTGCACCGCCCGCAACAACCGGTTCTTCCCCCAACCGGCCGGTGAATACTGGAACGGCGACGGCTACAGCACCGAGCGCGGCGTCTACAACGTGACCTACAGCCGCTGTCTGTCCGTCGACAACCACGATGGCGGCTGGGATGACAAGGCGTGGAACGTCCTCTATGAGAATTGCATCGCCCTCCGGAACAAGCGCGGCTTCCGCAGCTGGGACGAAGTCGTTCTCATCAACTGTCTGTCGGCCATGAACGCCAAATGGGGCGGCAACAGCAATGCTGTCGGCATGTGGGCAGGCAGCGACACCGGCAATGCCACCGTCTATCGCTCCACCTTTCACAACAACGAAGCCGTGCAGCTCTTCGGCGAGGATAATCTCGGCATCACGGCTTACAACTCGATCCTGTCGATCAACGCCGACGGCCAGCCAACCGCCGCACTCACGTCCGCCATCGTTTCCGCCGACAGCAGCAACATCCAATTCAAACATCCCTCCACCGGCACCAATCCTCAGTTTTCCTCCTCGCTGACGAACTCTTGGGAACTCATCCCGGTTGACGCCTTCAACAGCCAGTTTGATTCCACCAAGGGCTACTGGGGCCAGGCCAATGCGACCACGGCCCCCTCCGCCCCTGGCGGCGCCACCGCCACGGTGAACACTGTCCAAGCCAGCCGGATCGACCTCGCCTGGACCGACAATTCCACCAACGAGATGGGCTTCAACGTCCAGCGCTCCACCAACGGCGGCTCCTATGTCACGATCGGCAGCAGCGGCACAAACGTCGCGCGCTACATGGACACCGGCCTCGCACCCAACACGACCTACGCCTACCGTGTCTACGCCTACAACAACATCGGATCGTCCTCGACCTATGCGTCGGTCAGCCGCACCACCGCCGCGCTCAGCACGCCGGCGACCCCGAGCGGTCTCGTGCTGACCGCGTTGACCGAGGAAGGGACGGAGGTCCAGCTCGACTGGCAGGATAACGCGAGCAACGAAAGCGCCTATGAGGTCCACCGCAGCTTCAACGGCACCAGCTTCGCCGTCATCGCGACGCTGGCCCAGAATTCCGAGCGATATACCGACACACTGTCCCCGCCGAACACCCCGCTGTATTACCGCGTGCGGGCGCTCAATTCCGTCGGCGGCGCCAACTCCGCCAGCCAATCCATCACGCTGCCGTGGGTCATCTTCGCCGACAACCTCGATCCCAATGCCGAAATCTCGCCGACCAGTCCCGTCGTATGGAATCAGGCCACCACGGCACCCGGTTACTGGGGCAGCAACTACCACGCCAATGTCACGCCCGCGACTCCCGCAAGCTTCGGTCTCGTCCCGATCATCCCTTCCACCGGCAGCTACCAGGTCTACCTCCGCTGGACGCAGGGATCCAACCGCCCGACCAACGTCCCGGTCGACATCATCCACGCGGGCGGCACCACCACCCTCACCGTCGACCAGGAACACAACGGCGGCGAATGGCGCCCCCTCGGCTCTCCCGTCACGTTCAACACCGGCACCACCGGCAAGATCGTGATCCGCAATACGGGGGTGAACGACGTCGCGGTGATCGCGGACGCCGTGCGGCTGGTCTCCACGTTCACCGGCGGCCTCAGCGCCCCGACCAACCTCGTGGCCACGCTGGCCACCAGCACCTCCGTCAACCTCACGTGGACCGATCAGTCGACCGGCGAGACCTCGTTCACCATCGAACGGTCCGAGAACGGCGTCGACTTCGCCGTCATCGGCTCTGCCGCGGCCAACGCCACCAGCTTCTCCAATACCGGCCTGGCCGCCGGCATCACCTATTCCTATCGCGTGCGCCCCGTGCTCAGCCCGCAAACCGGCTTCGCGTCGAACGTCGCGAGCGCCAACACGCCATTCGAGGTCATCCTCGACAACATCGCCTCCGCCCAGGTGACCCATTCGCCCTCGGACGGGTGGCTCTCCTCCACCACGCAATCCGGCTACTACGGCACCGACTATGTCCACGATAACAATACCGGCTCATCGACGCTGAAAACGATCGTCTTCCGTCCCAGCCTCCCGTCCGACGGCACCTACCAGGTCTCCGCGCGTTGGACCGCGGCCTCCAACCGCGCCACCAACGCGAAGTTCCTGGTCTCCGGCACCGCCGGCCGGCTGCCGGTAATCGTGAACCAAACGGGGAGTAACAACCAATGGGTCGTCCTCGGGACCGTCACCTTCAAGAAAGGCACCTCCGGCTCCATCACGCTGCTCAACGAGGGCGCGAACAACTTCGTCATCGGCGATGCGGTCCGCTGGGTCCGTGTCGGCCCCTGAGTATTCGCAAAACCACCAACCACGGGCGGCGGAGAGATCCGGCCGCCCGTTTTTTATTGAGGACCGCTTGACCCGGATTCCGGGATTGAAAGTCAGTCCTAGGTCGGATCAGCGGTGGATTTGAGCAAAATTTCGCAGGGCCTCGCAGGGGCGGCCCATGGCTGCACTGAGGAAGATTAGCGGCACGCCGGATCCGCGGGCTTATAACCTATCCGAATATCACGCTGATGGATTGCTGGAGGACCGAGCTCCCGCGAGGCCGGGCCATGTCGACGCGCACCGGCCTCGCAGGAGCTCGGCCTTTCGCTGGGTTAGTCGAATAGGCTCTTAACGTTTTATTCCGGGTGTCTTCAGGGCAATCCCGCTGCGGCTCATTTCCATTACAGGATAATTTCGTTCCTATTGCAGGTTGAGGGAAACCCGGGGTGGCACATTTTTCCGTAACCCCCCGTCGCGTGGCGCACCGTGCTGATCCGTGTGCCACTTGCTTGTCCCCCGCGGCTTTCGACCGACCAACCTCGGTGTCGCCGTTAAAAAACCAACCCACGCCCGCCCATGATCCCGACCCCCAACTCAACCGGCTTCCTTCGAAGCTGTCTTACGTTCGCCTTCGTTCTCGGTCTGACCGTCGCCAGCTATGCCGCCGACGTCTACCTCCTCCCCGGCGCCGCCGGCAACGGCAGCGGCAGCAACTTCGCCAATGCCATGGCCGCGACCCAGCTGCAGACCACGATCACCAACCTGCAGGCCGGCGAAACCATCTATCTCGGTAGCGGTAGCTACTCGCAAAACATGATCACGATCACCGGGAGCGGCACCGCCAGTCTTCCCAAGCGCATCATCGGACAGGACACAGGCAGCGGGCCGCCTCTCTTTGTCGGTAACAACAACATCGCGGTCGGTGTCTCGAATCCAAAGACAAATCCCTCGAACTATCTCTTCAGGTTCACGGGCGCCGCAAGTTACTGGGAATTCAAGAACCTCAGGGCCCGGGATCAGGGCTTCGTCTTCACCATGGATTTCTCCGGCAGCACATTCACGCTGCGCTCGCACCTGACCTTCGAGGACATTTACATGGAAAGCATCGAGGACGGTATTCGCATCTCCAACGCCGAACATATCCTCGTCAAAAACTGCACTGTCTTTAAACACACCAAGAAAGCATTCCGGATTTCGAACTACACCCGTTCACTCATATTCGACAGCTGCAATACGGACGCGACGGGCGGCGACCCCTCGTTTATTCCCCGCAATATTCCCGTGGGGTTTGGCGGCGACGATACCGATAGAAAACCGATCATTTATGACCTGCGCTTCGTCAATTGCGTGGCCCGGCGAAACGGGTATCCTCAACCCGATGCCGAGACCTACTGGAACGGTGACGGCTTTAGCACGGAACGCGGCACCTACAACGTCACCTTCACGCGTTGCCATGCCTACGACAACAACGACGGCGGCTTCGACAACAAGGCCGAGAATGTCCTCTTCGACAACTGCATCTCGCTGCGCAACAAGAAAGGTTGGCGTATCTGGGGCAGCACCTGGCTGATCAACAGCATCGGCGCCTACAGCCGGAAGGGAGCGATTACCTTCCCCGGACTTGGGGGTAGCCTCGGCGGCAATAGCAGTGCCGAGGGATTGCAAATCGACCCGGACGGCTTCGCGTTGATTGATGGAGGCACCTTCCACAACAACGATGCCCACCAGTTCGGCGTCGGGGAAGGCGGCTACGGCATCGAAGCCTACAATGTGATCCTCTCCCTCGACAGTTCCTCTCCCAGTGGGGCCGTGCTCGTCTCCGGGCCGGACGTCACCTTGGTGGACTCCATCCGCTACAAGTATTTGTCCGAAGGCACCGATCCACATTATCTTTCGGCCTCGTCCGGCTGGGTCGAGAGTTCGGACCCGGACGGCTTCAACAACGACCACAGCCCCAGCAAGGGATATTTCGGCCAGGACGCCGCTTCTACCCTGCCCACCGCTCCGGCCAATCTGGATGCGACCCTCGACCCCACTTCTCCGCGCCGGATCAACCTGACGTGGACGGACAAATCCACCAACGAACGCAACTTTCTGGTGGAACGCTCCACCAATAACGTGACCTTCAGCCAGATCGGCCTGACCGGGACGAAAAACACGATCTTCACCGACTTCAGCCTGTCACCATCCACGACCTACTACTACCGGGTCCGGGCGACCAACAGCGTCGGCAATTCTTCCGCGTCCAATACAGACAGCGTGAGCACGCCGGCCCTCACGGTCCCGACCTCGCCGATTGGTCTCACTGTCGAGACCAACCTTGGAGACAGGGACGTCCCCCCCGGAGGCACCGTCTTGATTTGGACGGATCGAGCCAACAATGAGGACACCTTCCTGATCGAACGCAGCACCGACAACGTGAACTTCACGCAAATCGGAACGCAGGTCGAAAACGTCCCGACCTACACCGACCCCACCGTTAGCCAGGCCACGGTCTATTACTACCGGGTGCGCGCCGCCAATGCCACGGGCAACTCCGCTTACTCCAATTCGGCCATGACCACGGCCCCATCCGTATACGTGAAAGACGACAACGACGCCACGGGCATCACCATTGTCGGTGCCTGGACCGTGGTCACACCCAGCGCAAGTTCAGAGAGCCGCAGATACGGCGCGACTTACCGGCACGACGCTAACGTTCCCGGCGGCAAGAGCGTGACCTTCACGCCGACTCTCGGGGTGGCCGGCAACTACCAAGTTTATTCCTGGTGGCCCGGCGCCAGCAACCGGGCGACCAATGTCCCCGTTGACATCACCCATTCGGGCGGCACGTCCACTGTCACCGTGAACCAAAGACCTGATTTAGGCAGCTGGTATCCGATCGGCACCTACAACTTCAGCGCTGGCGCCAGCGGCAACCTGAAGGTCCGCAACGACAGCACCAACGGTTTTGTCATGGCCGACGCGGCCCTCTTCATCACCGCGCCCGTGGTGCCCAACGCCCCCACCTCGCTGAGCGCCACCGCCGTGAGCGAGAGCCAGATCAACCTCTCCTGGACGGACAATTCGAACATCGAAAACAGTTACGTGATCGAGTATTCCAGCGACAACGTCACCTTCAGCCGGGCCGGCTCCGTCAATGCCAACACGACCACCTTCTCCTGCACGAATCTGGCGGGCGGCATCACCTACTACCTCCGGGTCAGAGCCAACGGGGGTGGCGGTTACTCCGGCTACTCCAACACCGCGAGCACGTTCACCTTGCTCACCCTCATCAAGGACAATGCCGACGCCAACGGCGTGACCTTCACCGGCGGTTGGACCGCCACCTCCCTGACCAGCGGCTATTACGGCAGCAATTACCACCACGACGGCAACACCGGCGGCACCGGTGGCAAGAGCGTGCGCTTCACGCCCTTTATCCCCGAAACCGGCGACTACGAAGTGTGGGTTCGCTGGACCGCCGGGTCGAATCGCGCCAGCAACGCGCCCTACGACGTGGTGCATGCCGGCGGCACCACGACGTTCTCCAGAAGCCAGAAATACAACAACGGCACCTGGATGCTGCTCGACACGTTCACGTTCAACGCCGGAACCGCCGGCAGCGTGCTGCTGCGCAACGACGGTGCCGACGGCTACGTGATCGCCGACGCCGTGCGTTTTATCCGCGTCAGCCCCTGATGCCCCATCGCTCAAACGAAGGCCGGGAGAGCGGGCATCGTCCTGCCTCCCGGCTCTCTCGACCAAATAGCCGGCACCAACAAACACCCCCGGTGCCGGCCCGCCATCAAAGAAGTTTCAGGATGAGAACCCTCGGCTCCACGTTTCATTCCCTGCTCCGGCACGCGACCGTCGCGGCGATCGCGGTCTCCGGCCTGAGCCTCTGCGCCGAGGACTCCCCCCACCCGCTCATCGCCTCCATCGAAAAGACCGTCCTCCGTCGCGGTGGAGAAGCCGGGAGCCCGACTTGGTTTCACCCGCGCGCCTGCCGTATCCCGGGCGGGGATGGCCAATCCGCCACCGCCTTCATGACGCTCCAGCCGATCATGGGCTCCGATTTTTTCGGTCCCGTTCACTGGATGACCTCGTCCGATCTCGGGTCGACCTGGACCGACCCCCGGCCCATTCCGACCCTGGGCCGCATCAAACAACCAGACGGCATCGAGGAAGGCATCTGCGACGTCGTCCCCGACTGGCATCCCGCCACCCAGACCGTTCTCGCGCTGGGCCACAACGTCTTCTACTCCGGCGAGAGATTCTCCCCCGATCAACCGCCCCGCTGGCCCGTTTACGCCGTCTGGCGCGACGGCCGATGGGGCCCGCGCCGCAGGCTCGAATGGAACGACCCTCGCGGGGCCTACCTCTACTCCAATGGCTGCGGCGAGCGCGTCACGCTGCCCGGCGGCGATATCCTGCTGGCCTTTTACTTCGCTGAGGCAAAAAACCAACGACGCTCCGTCTGCGGCGTGCGCTGCGCATTTGACGGCGAAACGCTCACGGTCGGACAAATCGGGGAGACAATCGAGCACGCCGAAGGCCGCGGCCTGATGGAGCCTTCACTGATCCGGTTCGGCGAAAAAGTATTCATCACGCTGCGCGCGGAAGACGAGCGCGCCTACGTCTGTGTGAGCGACGACGGAATGAAATGGTCGCCCAAGAAGGCCTGGGCCTATGACGACGGAACCCCGCTGGTCACCTCCACCACGCAACAGCACTGGCTGGCGCATTCCGACGCGTTGTTCCTGGTCTACACGCGCAAAGACGTTTCGAACACAGGCTTGTTCCGGTGGCGCGCGCCGCTCTGGATGGCGCAGGTCGATCCCGTGAATCTCCGCCTGATCCGCGCCACCGAGCGCGTCGTGCTGCCCATCGCCGGTGATGCCGCCAACGATCCGAAGAACACCGGGCTGATGGGCAATTTCCACGTCACCGCCATCAGTCCCGAGGAAACCTGGATCACGGAGGGAGACATCCGCCCGCAGGTCGGCTACAAAGGCGATCTCCTGCTCGCCCGCATCCGCTGGACCCGGCCCAACACGCTGGTGAAATAGAACCCAACCGCACGGCATAAGCTCAGTCTGCCGCCGCCTATTTTCTTGCCACTCCTGTGTCCGGCCATCCCGCCGCGGAAACCCGGCAAACCAGCTAGGGCCGCTCCAGGAGCCCTTTGATCCGCTCCAAGGCCAGCGGCGCCCGGGTCGCGACGAAAGCGTTCTCCTCGTTCGCATGCGAAGACGAAGCTTGTGTCGACCACGTGTCCTGCCGCAGCAGCTCCGCGATCCTTTGCGCTTCCACGTAAGACGCCATCGCGGCATCGCGCCGGCCCGAGCGGGCCGCCAGGAAGGCCCCAACGCACGCGTCGTAGTAGCCAACCGTGAGTTCGGCGTAGCGGAAGCATCGCGCATCCTCGTCGATTCGCTTCTTCACCGCTGCCGGCAAGAGCATCCCGCGTGCCCCCTCGAGCAGCTGCCGGGCCCGCTTGCCGTGCTCCACCATTTCCACCAGCGCCGGGCCGCCGCTCTGCGCCGCGACATCAGACTGATAACGGAAATGGGCAGTGGGAAACAGGTCCTCGTCTCCCGCGTTCAACCGGGGAGCCAGCGTGTATTTCAGCTCCGTCACGTTGGACAACATTTGCTCAAGCGCGTCGTAAAACTGCCGCATGGTCCCGGCCGCGGGTCCATAACGCCGGCCGAAATAGTCGGACCAGAGCGCTTCGCAGTCCGTGTTCACATTCCATAGTTGCCGGGCCATCTGGTAATTGGTGAGCGACTTGCTGCCCCACCCGCTGGTGGTTACGTGCATGTAATCAAACGCGCGGGCCCCGGCGCTGTGGTAATAGGGGATATCCGCCGCCATCGTGTGCATGAAGCAAACCGGCAGGCTGTTATAACCGCGAACATTGTAGTATTCCCCGACGGCCAGCTGCCCGCGATAGTAGCGGTTCGGATCCGAACTCCAGCCCGCGAGCTGCCGTCGATATTGTTCATTCCGCGCCGTGCAGGCCGGATCATCGAGACGATGCACGTAACACCGGCGAATCGGGAAAAATGTCGCCATGCAATAGCGAGCGGGAAATCCCTCGGGCACCGGCCGGCTGGGTGGCTCGACGACATCTCCATAGGCGAGAAAAGTCACCTCGAGGGGTCGCCGCAGCCGGCCGGCGACCCGCACCTTGTCCAGTTCCTGACAGAAACGATGGACCAAGCGCAGGTAGCGGTCGGTGGGCGTGCCCTCCGCGCGACAGCTGTCGCATTCGCACCACTTGCCCATATCCAAAGTCCAGAAGCGGACGATATCCGCCTCGCGGAAAGGGCCGTCGACCAAGGCGCGCACATAATTGCCAACGAACTCCGCCGTCGCATCGGGGTTCGAGGTGCAAAAATTCGTGCCCTTGTTTCCCTCGACTCCCGGAATCCGCTTCCCGCCGACCAGTGGATACCATTCCGGATGCGCTTCAAAATAGGAAAGCCGGCCATCACCATCGGCGTCGCCGTTGAATCCGGCGCTTTCTGCATAAGGATCCGGCAGCCGCATCTCGTCACCGACGAAGCGGCGATGATTGTAGGGATACGGACGGTGTGGCCCGAGAAACTCTTCCTCGGCATCATGGCGCCCACAGATTTTGCGCAGCCCCAATTTGTGCATCAAGGAACGCGGCTGTTGCTCCAGCGTCCAGTAATTGAGCCGGTTGCGGACCATCCAAAGCAGAAAATCGGGATCCCCGCGATTTTCCCAGGCGAGGAAACCGCGGCTGACAAAACTGGGCTGTTCGCGAAAATCCATGTCCACCAAGGACTCGATTTTGACGAGATCTTCGCCGGTGTCCCCCGGGGCAAACCACCGCGCCCCAAGGCGCTGAAGCAGATCATAAGCACCGAAGAGCACTCCCGCGCGATCTCGCGCGACCACCGCGGTGATTCGCCGCCCCCCGGCGGTCGCGCTCTTCAGCCAGTAAGCTTCCGGACCCAATTCCTGCAGAGGTGCCGCTGTCACCTGCAAGGCATTCAAAGCCTGCTGAATGGCGTCATCTTCCGTCAAGCCCACGACAATAACGTCACCCGCCGGTAGCTCCCGGGTCACGCCGCGAATTGCGAAATCGTCCGGCCGACCGGTCATTTGTCGAAGATACCGCTGAAGTTCCAAGGCCCCGAAGCTTTGGGTGCAGGCGATATCATCGGCCTGATCGGCATCCGTCCAGTTGACGCGGGCTTCGGCATTCGCGGCGTCTTCGGCGGTCGTAAACGGCCGGGCATCCACCACGATGGAAGTCGGGCCGGCCGATGCGGAAGTCAGCAGCAGGGCGCCGAGCACAAGTCGCAGCAGGAAGAATCGCATATCAGGAGGGAACTGATTGTCGGGACAAAACCGGATGGCAGATCAAAATTCAATTCATGGAAAATCCCGGCCGTCAGTCTTTATCTGCGCGGTTGAACCCATTGGAGGATAGCGGAGCCTTGCCCGTCTCCGGTTTGCCGAACGGAATCTGGATGAGATCGGGCACGAGGTGCCCGTTTCTTAAGACCCGGGAAAGCGCATAGACCGTTCCTTGGCGATCAACGGCGATTGAATGCACCCGGGACGGTGTTCGGCCGTCGGACAGAACAATCGCTCCGTGATCGGCGGATTTTCCCGCGAGCGTGTCGTAGGTAACCAGATGAAGATTTTCTTCCGGCCAGAGAGCCGGTTCTCCCCCGGGGGTCGGTGTCTGTCCCGCCGGAAACGGCCCGCCGGTGAGATAATAGATCGTCTGCAAATCCGGCCCCAGGGCAAAACCCAGATAACCGTAGCGAAACTTGTCGAAGGCGCCGGCCCTTTGGGAGGGGATGGACGCCAAGCGTTCCAGCACCTCTACGGTTCCCGTCCTCGGGTCGAAGCGAAACAGATAGCCCGAATTACCGTGCACCCCGTAAATTTTTTTCTCGCCGGGATGCCAGAATGCCTGGCGCCAGTTATAACCCATGTGACCGGGCTTGGTGGAGTCGTAACTGCCGAAGTAATCCTTGCGCAGATTGACCCCCGGAACCGTGGCCAGGGTGTCTTGCTCGACATCGTAACGCAGGATCTCCCCGGCCGACGTGGTCAGGTAGGCGGAGCCGTCGTCCGCATTCACGACGATGGCCCGGCACAAGGCGGAATAAGTCTCCCCGTCACCCGCCTCGCCTTGTCCCGCCACGGGCCCAAATCGCTTCAACTGTTTCTTCCTGAGATCGTATCGGACAAAGTATCCCGTCGGCCAGGTAAGCCCGTAAAGGCGGCCCCGTTGCACGTCCATCGCCATCGCGAGAATTCCCTCGCCCGCCGGGACGGACGCCAGCCGCTCGAAGGTTCCCCGGGCCATGTCGTAGGCGAGAAAATGGCCTCCCGGATAGGGAGCGTAACCCGGCGGCGGGGCGGCTTTGTATTCCTTGGCCCCGGGGGCGCCTCCGCCCGGATTGTAGTAGGCAAGATGGGTGGCAAAATAGAGTTTACCGTCGCTTTCCACAAAGCGCACATGGCTCTTCCCCTGCGGAATGGCCTTCAGCCTGCCTTCGCCACAGACCTCCGTAAGGTCGCCCAAGTGCCGAATGTCACCGGTGGGGGGATCAAAGGAAAACATCTGCGCCCCGCGGTCGACGGATTCGCTGCAAAGCACGTAATAAATCCGCCCGTCACTCCCCACGCCCATACCATTCCAAGTGTCATGATTCATGTCATGACCGGAGTCATGAATCGCGGCGGTCAGCGGCGGCGAAACGCCGGCGATCGCCTGGCCCCCGCTGAAACTGCAGCAGGTGAGAAGTGAGAACTCCACGAGCCGCGGAATTCCACACGCGCGTTTCCAAACGGAAAAAATCTTCATGGCTGGATAAGCAAGGTGGCTTCCGGGAGGGGTCGTGGTCTTTGCAGGTTGCACGGGAGAGGCGGCTGCCGCGACTTATCTTTTATTGATCAGTCATAGGGCGGCATAAAACTCTGCCCGGAATCGTCATATTACCCTGTCGGCCGGTTCGCGTCTATGGTTGCACTTGACAAGGCTTGTCGAATATTGACCGGCCGTGGCGATGACCTTTCATTCGATCGAACGCCTTGGTTCCCCTTTCTCCAGGGTGGTCGAGGTCGGTTTTGTGATCCCGACCCACGGCGACGTGACGGTGCAGAATTCCGAGCGCAAGCTGCTGTTTTTCCTGCAGGCGGACTGCACCGGTGAGATCGAAAATTTCGGCACGTTTGCCGTCAAAACGGGGGACATCATGGTCGTTCCGCGCCGCTGCGTGCAGCACTACCGTGTCACGCGGCCCGGCGGTTCTTCCAAGGTTCACGCCTTCGCGATTGCGTTCGACCTCCGCCCGCTGACGCCGCCCGGCAGCCCGACCCCGGCGGGTTCGGTGCGCCGCAATCCAGAAGCGGACCTCAGTGCCTTCGTGCAGCATCACTTCCGCCAGATCCGCCACCTCCCCGGAGCTCAATCGGCGGCGATCCAGGAAATACTGCGCGCCATCCGGGAAGATTTTGAATTTGATTCCACCGGCCTCCGACACCGGGTGAGGGCTCTCAGCACGGTCCTGATCGTCCACGTCGCCCGGCTTGTCCATAAAACGCATGCACCCCGACCCTCGGCCAAGCCGGGACACGGTTCCCTGGTGAACGAGATCAAGGAATATCTCCTGAGAAACCATGCCCGCCCGCTGACCTTGGGCGAAATCGCCTGGCACGTCCGAAAAAGCGAAGAACACGTGTCGCGTGTCATTCGCAAAGTGACCGGACAGACCGTGATCGGGTATTTGCGGGCGATCCGCCTGGAGCGCGCGAAAACCCTGCTGATCAGCTCGGACAAATCGCTCACGGAGATCGCCCGCCTGTCGGGATTCGGCTCCCTGGCCCTCTTCAGCCGGAATTTCACCTGCTATGTTGGCCGCAGTGCATCAGCTTACCGTCAGGAGCGCTCCGCCATGGTGAAATGGCGCGCGCCGTGAACGCCGTCGCCGTTGCGACGATTCCTGGCAAATAAGGTCAACCGCATCCCTGCGCTCAGTCTTCCTTCGCCGCGATCCGCAGATAGGCCTCGGCCAGACGCCGGCCCATTTCCCGCACCGAGGCCGCGTCCGCGTGAATGCCATCCGGCAGTGACGTCAGGACCGGCATGTCAACGAAATGGACCCGCGGCAGCTCCCGGGCGGCGCGCCGCTGCGCCTCGTCGACGACCACGCGCCAGGGATTGTCGCGTGACTGGGCGTATTTCGGCCGGCGCCCGATGATGAAGGGAACGTCTTCCGCGTTCAAATCGCGCCGTAATCCCGCGATCAGCGCCACCAAGCGCCCGTGATAGAGAGGCGCGCGCTCAGCCGTGGAATCGCTCTCGCCTTGGATCCAAAGAATGGCCCGCAAACGGCCGTCGCGCATCCCCCGCCGGGTCCGGACAATTGCATCGTCGTAAGGGTGGCTGTTGGTCTGCTTGTGATAAGCGCCGGGTTGCCACGCGGCGATTGGCGAGCCGCCGCATGCCGCCGGGATCAGGCCGATCTTTCTCCCGGGCCAGGCGTCCGCCACCATGCGGCCAAACGTGCTGCCCGGACCGACGCCGGCTCCGGACTTGTCGTGATGCAACGGTTCAACCGCCGGCACCCAGGTGCCGTCAGCCGCCAGACAGACCAGATTGGGCCACACCAGGCGGTCGAACTCCTCCACCGGAGCCCGTCCCGCCATGTTGGACTGGCCGGCCAGCAGGAAGATATCCATGCCGCCAGGTCCGCCCCTCGCCGCACTCTGGCTTGGAGGCTGATGACAGCCCCCGAGCAACAGCGCGGCCCAAACAACCAGGACGCCTGCCACACGGCCCACGGCGCCAAAACCCGGATTCACGGCCACGGGTGAGTCCATGCGGACGAGCCGTTGCTCGCACGAGGCGGGTGGAGACGAGGCAGACATGATTAGCGGAGCCAGCGGTCGAGGTGTTCGGCAACGAAGGCGTCGTCCGTCAGCTCCGGATAGGCGTTGGAAACGCGCGTGAGCTCCTCCGCCTGGCCGGGCGAGAGAACTTCGCGCGGGTTGAGACAATGGATCGATTCGACCAGGCCCTGCCGGCGCAGCACTTCGAGGATGCCGGGGATGCAGCCGTGGAATTTGTTCGCGGCGTCGAAGAGCGCGGCATTCATGTCGGTGACAGCCACCGCGCGCTCCAGCCACGTCGCGCTGATCGCGGGTTGTTTTGCCGCGATTTGGGCCTCGCGGAAGAGTTTCACCGCGGCATGCGTCCATACCCCCCAGTGCCCGAGCAGGCCACCCGCCATCCGTCGCGTGACGGCTTTGCCGTGGTGCGGAAAAGTGAACGGAGTGAGCAGGTCGGCGACGATGGTGTCGTCGTTGCCCGTGTAGAGCGCGATATCGTCACGGCCGACATCCACGACGGCGCGCACCACATCGATCGTCTGGTAGCGGTTGAACGGAGCCATCTTGATCGCGACCACCCCGGGGATCTCGGCAAACCGCCGCCAGAATGCATGACTGAACACGCGTCCGCCGACGGCGGGCTGAAGGTAGAAGCCGACCACGGGAATCAGTTTCGCAATGGTCGCGACATGGGCGACGATGGCGTCCTCGGGTTCGGTTGGGAAGGCGGCCATGCTGACGAGGCCGGCCTGATAGCCGAGCGAAAGCGCGAATTCAGCCTCCGCGGCGGCCTGCCTGGTCTGGCCGCAGATGCCGGCGATCAAAACAAAGTCGCGCGGCGATGCGGCCAGTCCGGCGCGGACGGTATCCGCCGCGAGCTCGAGCACGGGCCTGAAGAGATTGTGCTGCGGATCGCGGATCTCGAATTGGGTCGAATGCACGCCCACCGCGAGTCCGCCCGAGCCGGCGTCAATATAGTAGCGGGTCAGCGCCCGCTGGTGTTTTTCGGAAAGCCGGCGATGGCGATCAAGGGCCAGCGGCTGGGCCGGAATGACTTGTCCGGTGAGAAGGTGTTGGCGGAGATTCATGGTCAAAATTTTCCACTGCGGGCCTCGAAATGCGTCGGCTTGCCGAGGAGAAGGCCGCCGCCGCCGATGTAGGCGGCCAGCAGGTCCAGCATGCGGGCCACGGAGGTTTCCGGCGGACCGAAAAGCTTCAACGACTCGCCGGCGTCGGCGAGCCAGGCGGTGCCGGCTTCCGTGCCGGTGAAGACCGGAGTGCGGCCGAGACGCCGGCCGAATTCCTCCGCCAGGGCCCGGATGCTGAGTTTTTCCGGACCGGTGATGTTGAGGATCCTCGGCGGGTTGGCCGTGTGGGCCAGACATTGGATCGCGCGGGCGCACGCGTCGCCCTGCCAGATGCAGTTCAGCCAGCCCATCGTCACGTCGACCGGCTCGCCCCGGAAAACCTTCAGGGCGATGTCCACCAGCACGCCATAGCGCAGCTCGACGGCATAGTTGAGCCGATACATCAGCTGCCGGGTGCCGAATTCGCCGGCGTAGTGTGAAAAGACACGTTCGCGGCCGATGCAGGTGCTCGCATATTCGCCGAGGAAGGCGACCGGCTCATGCTCATCGGCTCCGACGCCGGTAACCGGCACGAAGGGATACACGCAGCCCGTCGAGAACACCACGATGCGCGAGTCGCGGAAGCGCTGCGCCACGAGCGCGGGCACGTAGGTGTTCTGGATCCAGGTCAGGCCCGGCGCGCTGTCCGTGCCGAATTTCTGGCCGGCGAGGTAAAGCACGTTGGCCGCCGCGGGCAGGGCCGCCACCTGCGCGGCATCGGCAAGGTCGCAGGAAAGAGTGCGCACGCCGAGGCCCTCGAGTTCCGTGCGGGCCTCGGGGCGGCTGAAGCGGGAGACCCCGGTGACGACCGCATCGCGCCGCCCGGCCGCATCGAGCGCCCGCCGCAACATGACCGCCGTGGTGGTGCCCATCTTGCCCCCGACTCCCAGCACCATGAAATCGCCCGGAAGCGCTTTCACGGTGTCGATGGCGCCCGCGGTGGGCGTCGAAAGGAGCAGTTCGATTTCGCGGTCAGTCTGAGGAAGGGCGTTCATTAAATTTAGGTAGAACGGGGAAGTTCATCGCGGTCCCGCGGTTTCCATCGTCACCAGGCGCGATGACATGGTATAGACTTTCTCCGGCTTGAAATCCGGCTCGCGCAGCAGGCGGGAGCCGATCTCGACGGCCTTGTCGACGCACAACGGGTAGACAAAGGTCGCCGCCAGGAGACCTTCCTCGACCTTCCTGACGCCGCCGGCATCGCCGGGCAGGCCGTCGATGCCCACGAAGATCATCTCCTTTTCCCGGCCCTTCTCGCGGGCGGCGAGATAGGCGCCCATCGCCATGGGATCGTTGCGGCCGTAAACCACGTCGATCACCGGTATCGCGCTGAGGATTTCGGTCATGCGGTCCTTCGCCGTGCTCTGAAGCCAGTTCGCCACCGCCTCGGTGACCACCTCGATCTTGGGATGCTTCGCCCACACCTCATGTGCGCCTTCCTTGCGGTTGATCTCGGCCTCGACGCCCTTGAGCCCGGCCAGCTCGACGATCCGCCCGCGTGGCTCGCCGTATTTTTCGGTCAGGCGGGCGACGATGAACTCGCCCGCCAGGCGGCCGATGTCGCGGTTGTCGGCGCGGATCCATGTCGTGTAGTGCGGCTCCGCGATGTCGCGTTCGAGGCAGATGGTCGGAATGCCCGCCGCCATCGCGCGGCGCATCACGTCGGTGAGCGGGGCGCGCTCATTCGGCGCCACGATCAACAGGTCTGGCTTCATGCGAATGGTCGTCTCAATCTGGCCGATCTGCTTCGCGCTGTCCTGCTGGGCATCCATGATCACGAGTTCGACGCCAGGCCGGGCCTTCCACAGGCGCGTCATCAGTTCGTTCTGCGCAGCCCGGTAGGGCTCGGCGTTGTTGCATTGGCTGAAGACCACGGTGAAGCCGTCGGACGGGGCGGCGGTTCCGGCGCGCGGCTTGCAGCCGGTGAGGATCGCGGATGCCAGGGTCAGCGTGAGGAGGACGGTTGTTTTCATGGGGAAGTGGCGGTGCGGCCTCGGCGTTGGAGCCAGACGGCCACGATGATGATCACGGCCTTGATCATGAGCTCGAGATTGCTGTCGACCATCCGCAGGCGCAGCACGTTGGTGAGCAGGCCGAGGATGAGCGTGCCGGTGACGGTGCCGACGATGGTGCCCTGCCCGCCGGCGAGCGCGGTGCCGCCGATGACGACCGCCGCGATGGCGTCGAGTTCATAGGCCACGCCGTCGTTGGGATTTCCCTGGTGGCTGCGCGCGGCGTGAATCAGGCCCGCCAGCGCCGCCATGGCGCCGCAGACCATGTAGGCCGCGAGCCGCACCGCGCGGATGGGAAGTCCGGTGTAGGCCGCGGCCTGCTCGTTTTCCCCGATCGCGCGCAGATAACGGCCGTAGACGGTCCGGGTGAGGACCAGATGGGCCACCACCGCCAGCAGGATCCAGGTCGCGATGGCCAGCGGCTTGTTCGAGAACCATTCGGCAAACCGCGCCGAGGTGCTTTCGCCGAAGCTGAAGTCGACATTCGTGTTGCCCGTGAGCCAGCGGGTGAAGCCGCGGACGCCGATCATTGTCGCCAGCGTCATCACAAACGCCTGCAGGCCCAGCCGCGTGACCACGAGCCCGTTGAGCGCGCCGATGGCCGCGCCAAAAGCGAGGGCCGCGGAAGTCGCGATTGCGATCTGCATTCCGGGGCTGATGGCGGGGGTCCAGCGCACGAGCAGCAAGGCCGCGACGGAGGCGGAGCCCGCCAGCACGCTGCCGACCGAGAGATCGATGCCCGCGCCCAGGATGACCAGGGTCATGGCCAGCGCGATGAGCCCGATCTCCGACTGCTGCAGCAGGACGTCGGTCAGGTTGCCGGCGGAGAGGAAGATTATCCCGCCGTTGAAATCCCGCGGGCTGAGCAGCACGCCCAGGCCAAAGACCAGCGCGAGGCCGAGAAAGGGCCGCCCCTGCGTGCAAAGATAATTCCAGGTTTTCATCACGTGCGGATCAATTCGCCTGGCCGGTGGCGAGCTGCATGACGCGCTCCTGCGTGGCGTCGGCGGCGTCGAGGATGCCGGCGACCCGGCCCTCATGGAGCACCAGGATGCGATGCGCATTGGCGAGCAGTTCGGGGAGTTCCGAGCTGACCCAGATGACGGCAACGCCCTCGGCCGCCAGTCCGGCACTCATGTCATAGAGGTCGTCCTTCGCCCCGATATCGATCCCGCGCGTCGGATCGTCGAAAAAGCACACCCGCGGGCCGGCGAGCAGCCATTTTCCAATCAGCACCTTTTGCTGGTTGCCCCCGCTGAGGCTGTTCACGGGCAGTTCGTCGTCGTCGCATTTGACGCGACAGCGGGCGAGAATCTGTGTGGCCGCAGCGGTTTCCCTCGCTTGGTCGATCCAGGACAGGCGGGAGTATCCGTCCAGACACGCCAAGGTGGTATTCTGGCGCACCCCCATGCGAAGCACGAGCCCCTGCCTGCGATCCTCCGGCACGAGCACCAGGCCGCGCGTCACCGCATCGCGCACCCGCTTGGGCTGGTAGGGCCGGTCGTGCAACGTGAGCCCGCCGCCGGTGATCGGCACCAGCCCGAACAACGCCCGGCCGAGTTCGCTGCGGCCGGAAGCCACGAGGCCGGCCACGCCGAGGATCTCGCCGGCGGCGAGTGTGAACGACACTCCGCGCAACTTGCGCGTCGACAGATCCCGGACGTGCAGCACCGGCCGGCCGGACGCGGGCGGCGAAACGGCCCGGCGCGCCGTCACCGACCGACCGACCATCTGCTGGATGACGGTGTCGATGGTCGTGTCGCGACAGCGGCTCGTTCCGATCATCGCGCCGTCGCGCATGACCGACACCCGGTCGCTGATGCGGAATATTTCCGCCATCTTGTGCGACACATAGACAATGGCCACGCCGCGGGAGCGCAGGCGCGCGATCACGGCAAAAAGTCGCTCGACCGCGTCCTCGGTCAGGGCGCTCGTGGGTTCGTCCATGAAGATGACCCGGGCCTCGAGACCGAGCACGCGCGCAATCGCCACGAGCTGCCACTGCGCGACGCTGAGCCGGCCGAGCGGGGTCGCCGGGTCGACCGCGAGCCCCACCTCACCGAGCAGCGGAATCACGGCCTGGTGCAGGGCCGCAAAGGCAACACCGCGGCCGGTTTCGAGGCGCGGGTTGCCCAGCGCGATGTTCTCCGCGACGCTCAGGCCGGCGAAAAGATCCAGTTCCTGCAGGATGATGCCGATGCCCGCCCGTCGAGCGTGGGCCGGGCCCGGCCAGCTCACCGGCCGGCCGGCATAGTGCAGTTCACCCTCGTCGGGCGCGGCGATGCCGCAGCAGATGCGGGCCAGGGTGCTTTTGCCCGCACCGTTCTCCCCGCAAAGCGCGTGCACTTCGCCGGCGTGCAATTCCCAGCTGACCCCGCGCAACGCCTGCACGCCGCCATAGCGTTTCCCGATCCGGGAGCAGGAAAGCAACGGGGTGTCGGCTTGCATCGGACAACGGAACGGGGGGCACCGCGACCGACGACGGTCAGAAGTAGCCGCCCTTCTCCGTGATTTGATGGATGGATTGCCCCTCGGCCACCCAGCCGAAGATTTTCTTTTCGTTGGCCAGGATTTCCTCGGCGCGCACCAGCACGGCGTGGGCGATATCCCGCGGAACGCAAAGCACGCCGTCGATGTCCGCCAGGACCACGTCGCCCGGCTTGATCACCGCGCTCCCCACCTTGATGGGCACCTGGTAGTGCGTGATCAGGCAGCGCCCGAGACTGCCGTTCGAAGTGCGGTATTTGTAATAGACGGGAAAATTCTTCTCCTTGATCTGGTGGGTGTCACGGATGCCGCCATCGATGCAGGCCGCCCGCACGCCCTTGCCGATCGCGGTGGCCGTCATGACCCCGCCCCAAAGGGTCGCCTGTTCGTCATTGCTCGTGTCCCACACCACGAAACTGTTCCGGTGCATGTGATCGAGCATCTCGGTGCGAAACGTCATCTCGCCCGAGATGCGCACGTTGGGCGCGCTCTTCACCGTAAAGGCGATGCCCGCCACGGTCTGGTCGTCGTTCAGCGGCCGCAGGTGGCCCGGCAGGGCCTGGTCCAGCAGCGCGAATTCGCGCAGCACGTCATTCACCGCGCCGGTGTAAAGCCGTTCGAAGCGAGCCAGCAATTCCTCCACCGGCACCGGAAAGACGGCGGTCGAGATTGTTTCGCGGGCGGCGATGAGGCGCTCGAGTTTCATCATCTTGGCTTCGCGTTGCAGCAAGCCTTCGGCGGGGGGAGTCTTGTCGGTTTCCATAAGTGGTGGGGTTGGTGATTCAGACGTAGGGGATTCCGGCCGTGTCCAGGATTCCCTTCATGTAGCCGATGGCGAAAAGCCGGCCAAGGTAGGCATAACCATGCGGCAGATCCTCCTCACCGGAGAGCGAAGGCACGTGGTCGACACGGATCGGCCCCTTGAAGCCGGCTTCCGCATACAGCCGCAGCATCGCCGGCATGTCGGTCGGACCCTCGTCATGGAACACCTCGGTGAAGTCGTCCGCCGTGCCGGCGATGTCGCGAAAATGCACGAAGACGATCCGGCCGGCCCAGCGGCGGACCAGGGCGGCGGGATCGGCGCCCATCGCGCGAAACGTCGCCTGGCAGAACGTGACCCCATGGGCCGGCGAATCGCTCAGGCTCAGCGCCCGGTCAAACGCTTCCGGCGAAATCAGGATCCGGCCCACGCCGCGCAAGGGCGTGATCGGCGGATCGTCCGGATGCAGGCCCAGCTTCACGCCGGCCCGCTCCGCCGCCGGCAGCACCGCGCGGAGGAAATACGCGTAATTGTCCCACATCTGCTCCGGCGTCGCCCGGTCGGCCTCGGGCACGGGCTCGGGATCGAGCGCCGCCCGTTGGAACCGGTTGCTGGTCGCGCCGCCCCGCGCCCGCACCGCCCGGTGGGTCCGGCACCAGCCGATCGTCGCCATGAAATTGTAGCAAAGCAGCCGGATGCCCAGGGCGCCCATGTTTTCCAGCATCCGGCAGTAGCGCTCCAGATCCTCGTCCCGCCCCGGCCGCCCGAGCTTGATCCGCTGCATGTCGAATTCGTCGCCCTCGAGCCCGATCACGGTGAGTCCTTCGTCCGCGAAGCGCCGCTGGATCGTGCGCAACGCGTCGATATCCCACGGCGGATTCAATCCGGTGAGCTCCGGCGCACACTTCACGATGACATGCGTGACGCCGAGCTGCCGGGCGTAATCCCAGGAGCGGTCGCGTTTGGCCGATAGAAACTCCGCCAGAATCATGTTCGGGCCGCGGTTGGCGGAACGGAATACCGGCAGGCCGCATCCGGCGCCGGCGTGCGGGGCATTCCGCCCGGTGGCTGGCTGCACCAATCAGCCGTATGCTTGAGCTCGTGAATCAATGCCGGACGAACCGCGGGATCGAAGTCCTGCGGGCCACCGAGCAACGTGATGACGGCGATGATTTTCCTGTCGGCGCCGAACAGCGGGGCGGAAAGCGTATTGATGTGGGCCTGATACGAACCATGATCGAAGCAAACCCCCTGGCGGCGGGCCTCGCGCACCCGCTGCTGCACATCGGCGCGCTTCTGATGACGCCAGATATCGTCGGACGCGGATTCCAGCACCCGGTTCACCTCATCGTCCGGACAGGCGCTGAGAAACACCGCCCCGCTCGAACCGACCGCAAGAGACACCACGGCCCCCACGCGGGAGGTGATCGCCGTGCTCTTCGGCGATTTTGCGCTATGGATCGTCACGGCGTCATTGCCCTGCCGGACGGTCAGCTTGGCCGTCAATCCGGTGGTGCGCACCAATCCCGCCATGGGCTCGCGCACCGCATCGATAAGTATCTCATGACGCAGCAATGAGCGGACCAGCGGGACCAGGCCGAAGGACAGCTCAAAGGTGCCGCCCCGCCCCGGCCGCAACCAGCCTTCCGCCACAAACGACTGCAGGATGCGGTAACAGGTGGTGGGGGATATGCAGAGTGTGACCGCCAGGCTTTTCGTGGTGGCGTCAACCGGATTGCGCGCCACCGCATCGAGCACATGAATGGCCTTGCGCAGGACCGGCACGGTATGCGCAGACATGGCTGATTTTGGTTTAACGCGCATGACTCCGGATCAGATGCCGGATGACGCCAGGAAGCCGCCATCCACGGGGATTGTGACGCCGGTGACAAACCCGGCCCGGTCGTCGTCGAGCAGCCAGCAGACCGCGCCGAGCAATTCATCCGCCTCGCCGAAACGCTTCAGCGGCGTGTGACCCATGACATTGCGCCCCCGCGCCGTCAGTCCGCCTTCCGGCGTCAGCAGGATCTTCTGGCTGCGTTCGTTCACGAAAAAGCCGGGCGCGACGGCGTTCACCCGGATGTTGGCCGGCGCCAGATAGTTCGCGAGCCACTGCGTGAAGTTCACAACGCCGGCCTTGGCCATCGCGTAGGCCGGCACGCGGGTGAGCGGCCGGTAGCTGTTCATCGAGGCGAAGTTCAGGATCGAGCCCCGGCCGAGCTGCGCCATCTCCCGGCCAAACACCTGGCATGGAATCACCGTGCCGAGGGTGTTGATGCGCACGACCTCGTCGAATTTCCCGAGATTCAGGTCGAAGAATCCCCGCGAGCCGGCCGGCCGGCCGGAGGCGAGCTCCTCCGGGGCATATTCCGTGAGCGTCGTGACGGCCTCAGGCTGGTTGCCGCCGGCGCCGTTGATCAGGAAATGGCACGCCCCGAGTTCAGCCGTGACCGTCGCGCGGGCGCGCTCGACGGCCTCGGGATCGACGACATCGCAGGCGACCGGCAACGCCGTGCCGCCCGCCGCGCGGATCTCCGTCGCGACCTTTTCCAGGGAGGCGGCCGTGCGCCCGAGCAAGGCGACACGCGCGCCCTGGCAGGCGAGTTCCTTGGCGACCGCGGAGCACAGGGTGCCGCCCGCGCCCGTGACCACGGCGGTTTTTCCGGAAAAGCAGGAAGAGTTCATGGAAGGAAGATCAGAGGGCCAGGAACCGCCGGGAGTTGCCCGACGAGACGTTGAGCACGAGTTCGCCGAGTTCGGAAAGGTCGGACGGCAGGGCGCCGGCCTCCACCTGCCCGCCCAGCCAGTCGCAGAACACCCGGCGGAAATACTCGTGCCGCACCATGGAAAGCGCACTGCGCGAGTCAGTCGTCATTCCGATGAAGACCGAAAGCAGACCGTAGTTGGCGACGGCCTCGAACTGCGCCCGGATGCCGGCGGCGTGATCGTTGAACCACCACGCCGGTCCCAGCTGCAGCTTGCCCGGCATCCCGTCCTCGACGAATGAACCGGCCAGCACCGCGAGCGGAACAAAATCCGCCGGATTGAGCGGATAGAGAATCGTGCGCGGCAAGGCGCCCGCGTTCTCCAGGTCATCGAGCCACGCGATGAGACCGGCGATATTGCACGCGGGACCGATGCCCGAATAGCCCCCCGCCGGCCCGGCGAGCCGACGCAGGCGCGAGCTGGTGCGGCGCTGCGCGCCCACATGAAGCTGCATGATCCATCTCCGCCGGGCATACTCCGTCCCGAGAAAACGCAGCAGGCCCGCCCGCAACCGCCTGACCTCGGCCGCCGGCAGCGTTTCCCCGCCCAGGCGGCGGGCGAACAACCCCGCCACATCCGCGTCGCTCACGATCTCGTGGCCGAAATCATCCAAGCCATGATCCGACAGCCGGCAGCCGGCCCGTGAAAATTCATCCAGGCGTCGCCCCACCGCGGCGCGATACCCGTCGTAGTCCTTGACGGGCGTGCCCGTCATCTCGCCGAGCCGGCGCAGCCAGGCCGCGAATTCCGGCGATTCCACCGCCACGAGGTCGTCGGCGCGCAACGAGGGCAGCACCCGCGGGGCGCCGCCCCTCTGCGCGATCGCGGCGTGCAGCGACAGATCGTCGAGCAGGCGGTCGGAGGTGCAAAGGCACTCGACGCCCGCATGGGCGAGCAGGCCGCGCGCGGAATATTTCGGATCCGCCAGCCGCGCATTGCACGCCTCCCAGATCCGCGGCGCGTTGAGGGGCGTCAGCGGATCGTCCAGGTCGAAATATCTCTTCAGCTCCAGGGCCGTCCAGTGATTGAGCGGATTGCCCAGGGTCAGCGGCACCGTCGCGGCCCAGTGTTCGAACTTTTCCCGATCGGTGGCCCCACCCGTGATGACGTGCTCGGCCACTCCCGCCATGCGCATCGCCCGGTGTTTGTAGGGATCGCCGGTCACCCAGAGCTGGGTGATATTCGCGTAGCGCCGGTCCGCCGCCAGTTCGGCCGGGTCGAGATGGCAGTGGTAATCCACGATGGGCGCGCCTTTCGCGTAGTCGTGGTAGAGGCGCCGGGCGGCCCGGGATCGCAGCAGAAAATCTTCGTGTATGAGGGTGCTCACAGGGAAAGGTCAGACATCGCGGATGCGTTCGACGCGGCCGACCCAGAAGAACAGCGCGACACATGCCGCCAGCGGCAGCACGCCCACGGTCCAGAAGACGGGCGTGTAGCCCACGCGGTCCACCACCTGGCCCACCCCGTAGGTGAAGACCGCCCCGCCCAGGCTCGCGGCCATCAGGGTCGAGCCCATCGCCGTGCCCATCGTTTCGGCCGGAAACACGTCCGCATGGAGGGCAAGGATGTTGGCGCTCCACATCCCGAAACCAAAGGTCGCCACGCAGACCCAGCCGATCGCCGCCGCGGACGAACCGGCATTGACGACCTGGAGGCCGCCCAGCATCGCGAGCGCGCCGAGGAACATGAGGCTCTTGCGGGCCACCGTCGCGCTGAAGCCGCGGGCGAGCAACCCGTCGGACGCCGCGCCGCCGAGCATCTTGCCGAGGTCGACCGTGACATAGGGAATCCAGCCGTAGAAGCCGATGTCCTGGAGCGAGAATCCCCGCCCCTTGCTGAGGTAATCCGGCAGCCAGAACACGTAGAACCACCACACCGGCGTCGCCAGCAGCCGCGTGGTCATGATGCCCCACAGCTGGCGTTCGCGCACGATCCGGCGCAAGGCGTCGCCGAAAACCGGCGGCTTCGGCGGGGCCAGGCCGACCTCCTGCATCACGGTCTCCCGGTCCGCCGCGGAAAGCCGCGGATGCTGATGGGGCGCATGGTAAAGCCACAGCCAGCCGGCGAGCCAGATGAAGCCCAGCACCCCGGTGACGACAAAGGACGCGCGCCAGCCGAACTGCAAGGCGAGCAACGCCACCATCGGCGGCGCCAGCACGGCCCCGACCGCCGAGCCGCCATCAAAGACCGCCATCGCGAACGCGCGTCGCTTCTGCGGAAACCAACTCGCCACCGCCTTGGTGCCCGCCGGCCAGTTGCCCGCTTCCGTGACGCCGAGAAACGCCCGGGCGAAGATCAGGCTGATCGGACCGACGACAAACGCGTGCAGCACCGCGGCGACGGACCAGCCGATGATGGACACGGAAAAACCAAGGCGCGTCCCGACCTTGTCGATCCACATGCCGACCGGCACCTGCGCCAGGGTGTAGGCGAGCAGAAACGCCGTCGTGATCAGGCCGTAATCCGCGCTCGAAAGCCCGAGCTCCGTGCGCAAGGTCGGCAGCAGCACGGACAACGCCTGCCGGTCCACGTAGTTGATTACGGTGGAGAGGAAGAGCAGCCCGAGGATGAGCCAGCGGAGGCGGGAGAGCTTGATCATGGCCGTCAGCGGTTTGCCGGATCGATGCGCAGCATCGACTTTTCCATGATCAGCACCGGCGAATCGTAGACCGGCAGCCCGACGAACGTGATGCCATCCTGTCCGTGCGTCCATCCGTCCACCGGCAGCGCGTGCACAAGGCCGGTGAGCAGATCAACCAGGACCGGCTCGGAAAAACGCCCTTCGGTCAGCGTGACGTTCACGCGCGTGACGCCGTTGGCCTCAGCCGGTGGCGCATCGTTGAACCACAGGGCGACGACCTGGGCGCCATCGGCCGCGCGCTGGTAGCCGCTGAGTGCCAGTCCGCGAAGCGACGTATCGGTGAACGGATAGACGGGAATGCGTTGGAGCGTATCGTCGAAAATCGCGAAAACATTCTGCGCGGCGTAATACGCGGTCTTCGCATGCGAGATGGTCTGGTCGGGGTTGGTGCCGAGCAATCCCTTGTAGTTCATGCGCAGGGCGTCGCCGGACTCACGATGGTAGTGGTTATAGTGCATGTCCGACATCGTGAAAAGATTGCACGCCACGTCCTTCGCCCGGTGGGCCAGCAGGCGGCGCAGGTTCCACTTGGCCTGGAGGTTCTCCGTGAAGCTGATGTTCCGCAGCGCAAATTGTTTCTGCGGCCGGGAGGGCGCGCCCGTCTCGCCCTGCCGCACTTCGATCGCCCGGCCATATTTCACGATGACCGCCCGCAAACGATCGATGTTCGTGGTGTCGTCGGGATTGCTCGGATACCCGTGGATGGTGATCGCATCGACGAGGTCGAGCCGACCCTGGGCCTGCAGTCCCGCCAGGAACTGATCGGCGTAGTCCAGGTTGTTGGCCAGGCTGAGCGCGATGATCCGGCCCTCGGGCTGGAGAGCGCGTATCATGGCGGCCGTGCGGACATACAGATCCAGATAACCCGCCACCGGCGCGCGGCCGGTGGGGTTGATGTCAGGCTCGTTCCAGATCTCCCACAGGTGGACCCGGTCCTTGTAGCGCTCGACCAGCGCCTTCGCCCAACGGTCCCACGCCGCCAACGCCTCCGGCGAGGACGGAAAGCCACCGCCGAGGCCGGTGTCTCCTCCGTCCGGATGAACGGGATTGCCGTAGCTGAGTTCCAGCCAAGGTTGCACCCCCTGCGCGATCGCGTCGTTGACGATGTCATCGAGCCAGCTCCACGCATACACGCCCGGCTCACGCTCGCACTTGGCCCAGCCCGCCTGAAGGCGGATGGCCTTGGCGCCCAGCGGGCCGAGATACTGCCGGTAATGCCGGTAGACCGTGAAGTCGCGATCGATCGTCTCGCCCCCGATGGACCAGGAAGACGCGACGATCTCGTTGGCCGCGCGAGCCCTCACCTTGCCCAGCACCGGCAGGCCGATGTTTCCGGCCGGCACCGGCTCGGCTCCGAGCGGGGCCAACAACAGGGTGGCCAACAGCAGCCCGGGAACCGATGTCGCGACACCGGATAAATTGAAAAATGATCTCATGAAGCGGGGTTAAAAATAAGCGGCATCGGTTCACGCTTGGCTGCGGGCAACCAAGGAGGAGGAACCGGGAAACCGTTGAAGGACAGTGAGGCTACAGCATCGGACGACCAGCGTCTATGGTCTCACTTGACTATATTTGTCTGAGATTGATTGGCGGCGGAGCTTTGGCCTCTCGCGGCCTCAAGGTGGAGCACCGCTTTTTCCGCGATCAGCATCGGCGCGTCATAGACCGGCAGATCGGCAAACGTCACTCCATCCGGGCGCTGTTCCCAACTCGCGGGGGCAAGCGCGTAGACCATGCCGGTCAGCAGGTCCACCAGCACAGGCTCGGTGAAACGGCCCCGCGCCAGCGTCAGGTTGATGAACGTCACCCCATTGGAGTCAGCCGGTGGAGCGTCGTTGATCCAGTATGCCACCACTTGATCACCCTCGGCGGAATTCTGATAACCCGTGAGGGCGACGCCACGGAGCGACGTGCTGGTGAACGGATAATCGAGGAGGCGTTTCAGCGTGTGGTCAAAGATCGAGAAGACGTTCTGCGCGGCATAATACGAGGGCTTGGCATGCGCCACGGTCTGGTCGGGATTGGTCGCGAGCAATCCCTTGAAATTCATGCGCAAGGCGTTGCCGGACTGCAGGTGGTAATGCGTGTAATGCAGGTCGATCATCGTGAAGAGATTGAACGGCACGTCCCGCCCGCGGTGCGCGAGCATGCGGCGCAAATTCCACTTGGCCTGAAGATTTTCCGTCCAGCTGATCTCCTTCAGCGCGAACTGCTGCTGGTGCCGCGAGGGCGCGCCGGTCTCTCCCTGGCGCACTTCGATGGCGCGTCCATATTTTGAGATGACCGCCTGCAAGCGGTCGATGTTGGTCATGTCATCAGGATTTCGAGGATAACCGTGGATGGTGATGATATCGATAAGATCGAGCCGACCTTTCGCCTGCATACCGGCCAGAAACTGATCGGCGAAATCGATGTTGCCCAAAAGCGCGAGAGCGATGATGCGACTCTCCGTTTGCTGCGAACGGATGATCGAAGCCGTGCGGTGGTAAAGCCCGACGTAACCGTCCACGGTGACCCTCACCGCGGAAGCCAAGTCGGGTTCATTCCATATTTCCCACACCTGCACCCGATCCTTGTAGCGCTCGACGAGTGCTTTTGCCCAACGATCCCATGCCGCCAAAGCTTCCGGGGACGACGGCAAGCCGTCTCCCAGACCGGGCCCTCCGCCGCCCGGATAGACGCGATTGCCGTAGCCGAGTTCCAACCACGGTTGCACGCCTTGCGCGATCGCGTCGGTTACGATCTCATCGAGCCAGGCCCACGTATAGATGCCCGGTTCACGTTCGCATTTGGCCCAGCCCGCCTGCAGCCGGATAGCCTTGGCCCCCAGCGGGCCGAGATAGTTGCGGTAGTTTTGGTAAATCGCAAAGTCGCGGTCGATCGTCTCGCCGCCGACGGACCAGGAGGATCCGGCGATCTCGTGCGCCGCGCGCGGTTGCACCTTGCCCACGATGGGCAGCCCGATGTCGGCCGCGTGCAAGACCGGGATCCAACCTCCCGCTGTGACGACCAAGGGCAGAATCGGCCGCAGGTGTTTGCAGCAACGGGCGAGGAACGGTAAGTGTTTCATTGGGAGGGCGGGGCGGTTTCGGGTTGATCAGGGTTGCTGGCCGGGCGTTGCGATTTTGGGGAAATAAGCCGGCAGCGGCCGCCCGCCTTCCAGCGCGCCCATGTCCGGAGCCGCGCCCGCGTAATCGTCATTAAAACCCGGAATGCGCACCGCCTGATCGTGACCGGGCGAGCCCGCCTCGAGCGCCACGCTCCACGGCAGAGCGGGCTCGGACGGACGCCCGAAGCGCGGAACCGCGCGGATGCCGCTGCGCTCGCTGCCCTCGACCGCATCCGCCGCGCCGTTGGAAATATCGTGGTCGAAATCGTTGGTCGGCGAACGTTGGGGATCGTAAGCCACCGTGCCGCGTTCATGGCGCAGCCAGAACGCATTGTTGCGACTGACGATGTTGGTCTGATGCTTGTCGCGCGCGGTGAGATGCAAGCCGCGCGTGGCCCCCGAGGTTTCCGCCTGCCCTCCCCAGGCCGGAGGTTGCAGCGTGGTGTTATGAAAGACGTAGATCCGCCCGCGGGCGAAATGCGCGCTTTTCGGACCGGCACCGAGCTTCAGGAAAGACTGCCCGCGGTAGGAAGCCTCGTCGCTCGCCGGGCCGCGGCGCGAATGCAGGTAGATGTTGCGGAAAATGTAGCTCGGCCCGATCGACGTCGGCGCACAGCCGATCGCGAGAAAGGTCCAGTCGATGACATTGCCCCAGCAACGCACGTTCATATTGGCCCCTTCCATCTCGATGCCGTCATCCCAGCAATGGGAAACGAAGTTTCCATAGATATCCGAGTCGCGGCCGGGAAAGCCCGCGTAGGTGAAATTGCGATGCTCGCCCATCCCGTCGTTGAACATGTGGGCGAAATCCGAATAGATGCGATTGTAGCGGATCACAATTTCGCCGTCGCCGTTGATGAAAGAGATGCCCTGCGGTCCGAGCGGATGCTTGCTGCCGTTGCGATCGGCCCGGACCTGCAGCCACGAATTGGCGTTCGCCCGCGGATGATGCAGCCGGTTGTTTTGAATCACGATTCGCCGCAACGTGCGCGGCTCGCCGTCCGGGGTCTCGTGATAGATCGCCGAATCCAGATCCCGCCCCCAGCCGTCCTCAAGATTTTCCCCCCAACCCGAAATGTCGCAGTCCTCGATCACCACGTCCTGCACCCGGCCGAGTTCGATCCCGTGGGACTTCGCGCCTTGCAAATCGAGCCCGCGCACAATCACGTGCGACGCGAGCACGCGGATGTTTGCCTTCGCCTCGCCGCGCACATCGCTGGTCGTCCGTTTGTCCCGCCCGGAAACATAGAGCACGTATCCGTCGGTCGCATTGCCGCCCTCGGTGATATCGTAGGCGGCATCGAGCGTCTCCGGCAGGGTCACGACGCGGGCGATCTTGAAGTTTTCGCTCCACGTGCGGGTTTTGAGCACCGCTTCCTCGCCGGTGCCGGTGAGAGCGAGTTTGATTTCGTAGGCCGTGCCCGGCGTGAGATTCACGATGCTGCCGCGATATTCATGCGTGCGCTGCGACAGCCCCTCGTGCTCGTTCCCGTCGAACCACAAGGGCAGCGCTTCGCGCCAGGCCGTTCCCCCCGCTTCGCGATAGGATACCTGGCAGGGCACCGCCTTCCCGCCGGCGGCGGTTTTCCAATACAGCCCGATGCTCTCAAAGGTCGGCACCGCCCGCGGCGCGACCTCCTTGCCGTCACCCGGGGAAGCGACCGCCGGAGCCGGACGGGCTTCCGGATCGGACACCGCCGCGGCCCCCGTTGCACTAGCCGGGACAAGCGACAGCCACCCGGGCAAAACAAGGTAAACGAGGACGGAACGCAGGGGATTGGTTTTGATCATGCTGGGGAGGGGAAATGCGCGGCACGTCGGATAATCCGCGCAACAGCGAGGGGGCCATCAAGGCTACCGCATTGGCCGCGCAGCGTCTATGGTTGCACTTGACAACATTTGTCCAAGATTGACGGGCCGTGGCGATGACCTTCCATTCCATCGAGCGCCTGGGGCCGCCGTTTTCGACGGTGTCGGAGCTTGGTTTTGTCATCCCGGCGGGCGGGGACGTCACCGTCCACAATCCCGAGCGCAAGCTGCTGTTTTTCCTGCAAGCCGACTGCACGGGCGAGATCGAGAACGTGGGATCGTTCCCGGTGCGGACCGGCGACATTTTGGTGGTGCCGCGCCGCTGCGTGCAGCACTACCGGGTGGGCCACCCCGGCGAATCGCCCAAGGTCCACGCGCTCAAGATCGCCTTCGCCCTCCCCCTGCTGGCCCCGCCCGGCGCAACGACGGCAGCCTCACCGGTCCGCGGCAATCCCGAGGCCGATCTCGGGGTGTTCGTGCGGCACCATTTCCGCCAGGTCCGTCATCTGCCCGACGCGCAGACTCCGGCCATGCAGGAAATCCTGCGGGCCATCCGCAGCGACATCGAACAGCTTCCGCCCGGCGTCCGCCATCGCGTGCGGGCGCTCAGCACCAACCTCGTGGTGCACGTCGCCCGCATGGTGCATGATCAACCCGCGTCCAGGCCTTCCGAGTCTCCGGGCCAGGGACCGCTCGTCATCCAGGTGAAGGAATATTTGCTGCGCAACTACGCACGCCCGCTCACCCTCGGCGAGATCGCCTGGCATGTGCACAAGAGCGAGGAACACGTGGCCCGCGTCATCCGCAAGGTCACCGGGCAGACGGTGCTCGGCTACCTGCGCACCATCCGGTTGGAACACGCGAAGACGCTGCTGATCAATTCCGACAAGACGCTGACGGAAATCGCACGGCTTGCCGGCTTCGGCTCCCTCGCCGTTTTCAGCCGCAACTTCACGCACTATGTGGGCCGCAGCGCCTCCGCCTACCGGCAGGAGCGCTCCACCGTCGTGAAATGGAAGGCGCCGTAAATCCAGACAAAGACTGGACGCATAATCCCCCGATCGCTGATCGCGATTCCAGCGGCCGCTTCCGCCGTCATCCCGGCCGGCCTTCGTCAATTCCAGACAAAGGTGGTCAAGTGCGACCATAGACGCTGGGAGCCGGTTTGGTGTAGCCTTGGCCGCGCCCCTCCTCCTGGCCGGCTACCGCCGGCCAGGATACCCACCCTCCGCTCTGCGCTCCATGAAATCGAACCCGTCCCCCACGCCAAACCGCAACGTCAAGACCGCGCCCAGCGCGGCCGCCCGGCTGATGTCCGCTGCTTCATACCGCCGGGTTCCCGGAGCCAACGACCGCATCCGCATCGGCGTGATCGGCTGCGGGGCCCGCAGCTACGGCCTGCGGAACATGATGAAGATGTGCCACACGGATGGAAACATCGCGCTGCACAGCGTGTGCGACATCTGGAGCGTCAACCGCGAACGGGGCGCGGCCCACGGCAAGGAGCTTTTTGGCGAGTCCCCGAAGCAGTTCAAATATTCGGAGGAAATGCTGGCCGATCGCGACCTGGACGCCGTGATTATCGCCACGGGCGACCACCAACACGCGAGAATCCTGGCCGAGGTCGTTTCCGCCGGAAAAGACTGTTATTGCGAAAAGCCCATGGCCAACACCGTGGAAGACGCGAAACTCGCGCGCGACACGGTGAAGGCCAGCGGGCGCGTGGTGCAGATGGGGTCGCAATGGGTCAGCGATCCCTACCAGCTCGAGGTGCGCCGGATGATCCGCGAAGGGAAACTCGGGAAGATCACCAAAATCGAGCAGAGCTGGAATTACAACGGTCCCCGCTGGCACATTCCCAACCGGGCGGATGCCGCCGCGATTCGCGAAAGCGACACCGACTGGAAGCGCTGGCTGCTCGGCCGGCCCGATCGTCCTTTTGATCCCGTCCTCTACTTCGAATTTCGAATTTCCAAGGACTTCTCCGGCGGCATCACGGACCAATGGTATAGCCACGGTGTCGGCCTGGTTCATTTTTACCTGGATACGTTCATCCCGACCGACACCGTGTCCAACGGCGGCATCTTTGCGTGGAACGACACCCGCGAAAATCCGGACACCTTCGCCAGCCTTTCGACGTTTCAAGAGAAACAAGTCCTCCACAGCTATAGCACCTCCTTTGGCAATGCCTACGGCAGCTATACCGCCATCCGCGGCACCGAGGGCACGCTCTACTCGATTGGCGCAGAGGGCAGCCCGCAATGGTGGTGGCTGCCCGAAGGTTATAGCGGCTGGGAATCCCATGTCGTTTTCAACCGCAACCTGCCCAAGGATCTGAAACCGGAGCTGGTCACCATTCCCGGCCATCCGGAAGTTCCGCCGACCGAGCAAAGCGACGACCTCAAGTCTCACATGGCCAACTGGGTGGAATGCATGCGCACCCGTGCCACCCCCAACGGCAGCATCGACAGCGGCTATGCCCATTCCATCGCGGCCATCATGGCAACCCGCAGCTATCGCGAAGGGGAAAAAGTATACTGGGATCGAAAAGCAGAAACCATCGTCAACCGCCCCGTCCGCTGAATCCGGACCAGACCGCCGATCCACGAATGAAATCAATCAAGCTTGGCATCGTCGGAGCCGGCGAATTCCTCAGCGCCCACTTCCTGCCCGTCTTCCGCCGGCATCCCGGCGTCGGCGACATCTATCTCGCCGACCTCGAAAAGTCCCGCGCCGACGCGCACCTCGAGCCGTTCCGGCTTGCCGGCACGGTCCGCACGCTGGACGAACTCATCGCCCTGGGCGTGGACGCGGTGGCCATCTTCACTCCGCGGCACACGCACGCCCCGCTGGCCGAAAAGGCCATGGCGGCCGGCTGCCACGTCTACATGGCCGTGCCGGCGGCGGTCTCGCTCGACGAACTGGCCGGGCTGACCGCCACCGCGACCCGCACCCGCCGCATCTGCATGACCGGCGAAACCAGCTACTATTATCCGGAGGCCGTCTATTGCCGCGAGGAATACGCCACCGGCCGCTGGGGCAGATTTGTCCATGCCGATGCCCAATACATCCACGACATGGCGACCTGGGGGCCGTTTTTCCGGCTCTCCCATGGTGACGACTGGCGCCGTTACGCGGCCATCCCTCCGCTCTTCTACGCCACGCATTCCTTCAGCCTGCCGCTTTCCATCACCGGCGCCCGGGTCACCCACGTGTCGGCCCAGGGCTTTCGCGATCCCGATCCGGCTTCCGGTTACGGCCCGGGCGGCAACCCCTGGAACAACCCCTTCAGCAACGAAGTGGCGCTCGCCCGCACCAGCGACGGCGGCACGCTGCGCATCGGCGAGTTCCGCCGGTTGGGTTGGTTTGCCAGGCGCAACGGCCGCGAGGTCATGATGCCGTCGTTCTATTGCACCGACGCCTGTTTCGAGGAGAACAGCGTCTCCACCGTGCTCCTCGCCCGCCATGGCACCGAGGGCGGCCGGCAATGGGAGCATGGCGACACCCTCGTGCGCGACCTCGACCCTTGGATCCGGGGACCGTATTTCGAAAAAGCTCGTCCCGATCACCCGGAGGATGCGCAGCGTCAGCTCGGCCTGGCCCCGGCGCATCATCCCTCGCGCCTGCCGGACGCGTTTCGCGGCCTGGCCAACGGCCACAACGGCTCGCACCATTTCCTCGTCGACGACTTTGTGCGCGCCTGTCTGGAAAACGCCCTGCCCCCCTGCCACATTTGGAATTCCGCGGCTTGGTGCGCCCCCGGCCTGGTCGCCCACGAATCCTCCCGGCAAGGCGGCGCGCTCCTGCCCGTGCCCGACTTCGGCCAGCCGCCCGCCGACTGGCCCGGGCTCACGCTGCCGGACCGCCCGGAGGATACACGACGCCCCACCCTTCCGCCATTGTGCTAGCCGACCGTCCAGCCACCCGGCACTCAGACTCCGACTGCGAGCGGGCTCCGGTTGGCTTCCTCAAAATACGGCAGCGCCATCAATTCGTCGCGGATCGCCGCGATTTGTGTCCGCATGATGCCCGGCGAGTAGAGCCCGCAGTGGCGGGCCAGTCCGTGAGCCTCCATGAGGGCCGCGATCCCGTCGTTCGCCTTTTCCAGAGCGACCAACGCCTCCTCCACGTTGAACCTTCCGGGGGAAGTCGGCTGCGGCGGCCACCGGGCATCGCTGACATAGGCGGAGGTGATCTGCCGCATGATGGCGCGATACTCGGCCGTCCGCCTGGTCTCGCTGTTGCCGTAAGCCTCGGCGACGGACACCAGCCCTTGGTGCAGGCTGCGGCACACCGGGTCGAGCAACCGGGCATGCGGCGTGTTCGCCCAGGCCTTGGCCGTGCCACCGTGCCAGGCGCAGCCGTTTTCGATGCACTCGAAACCGGTGGCCGGAATCGCTTCATAAGTGTCCACGGCCTCGCGCGGGGTCATGAGCCGGAAGCCCAGCTCCCCCGCCATGCGCAGCACCTCCTCGAAGCGGACGAGACTGTCCGGGGCCGGCTCGAAGAAGCGGGCGAGCCCGAACTGCTTCACATAAAAATAGGCCGTCGTTCCGATGTATTCGGCGTCTTCCGCATAGGGCAGGATGAAGCCGTCGCCGCCGGGGATGCGATCGCGCCACCGGGTCAGGGTGCTGCGCACCTCGGCGGACCCGATCGGCTGCGCGCGATTCCCCTCCGTCGCCCCCATGAGATACCAGAGCAGGATGTTGCACATCATGTCGGAGCGCAGCAGAACCTTGAGGCCGTTGGGCAGCAGGTTCGGGCGGAAAAGCGTCTGCAGGATCTCCGGCCGCGCGGCGATTTCCCGCTCGATCTGGAACAGGGCGTTCTTGTTGCTGTGCCCGCGCACATCGAACTGCAACCCGGTCGCCTCGCGCAGTCCCGGCACGCTCGACAGCAGGTAGGAATCGGCGTCACCGATCAGGATCTCGAATCCGGCCGCCCGAAAGATCTCCGGGATGAATCCGGCCCAGCTGCATTCCGGATTCCAACCTGTCACCGGCCGCACCCCGGTCAGCCGCTCCCAGGTATCGAGCCCGGTGCGGAGCGACTCGAGGCCGATCTCGGGATCGATGTTGGCCAGCATGATGTGCGTGTGCGGCGACGCGACCGGCTCGATGCGTCCTGCCGCGATACCAACCTTGAGCTTGGCGAGCACGGCCGGGGCCGTGGCGGCCATCATCTCGAGGGTCTCACCCGACGCCTCGAAGGCGATGCGCGCCTCGAGCCGCTCCGAAAGATCGAACAACGGCCCATAGGACTGCTCGACCACCCAGCCGCGCCGCTCGGGACGAAGCTGGGAATACTGCAGGTTGCCGTGGGGCAGGAACAAGACACCGGGCTGAAGGGACATGGATGTGGGTTTGGCGATGGCGGTGGAAAACGCCGAGCGAGACCGTCGCATGGCCGGGTCGCGAGAACCGCCCTGTGCAATGCCTTGCGCTTTCCGGCGCAGGCCGCCGTGGCCGCATCCCCCCGCCCCACGCAGGACAAGGCAAGGGGTTGCGCAAACCTCCGCGTTGTTGCGTTGTCTTCGCTGTCGTTCATTTCTTCAACCCAATGATGCCTTCCCCCCTCCGCCCCCTTCTCGGCTGCCTCGCGGCCGGTTTTTCCCTCCTGTCGACGGCGACCGCGGCGGACCTTTTCGTCCGCGCCCAGCCGGCTCCGGACATCTATCGCGACGGATGGATCGACCTGAACAAAAACGGCGTCCTCGACCCGTATGAGGACCGCACGCGCGACGTGGAGGAGCGCATCACCGATCTGCTCGCCCGCATGACCATGGAGGAGAAGACCGCGCAGCTGGTCACGCTGTATGGCTACCCCCGCGTGCTGCAGGACGAACTGCCCACCGCCGCCTGGCGCACGGCCCTGTGGAAGGACGGCATCGGCAACATCGACGAGCACATGAACGGCAACACCGGCTGGATGAACAATCTCGCCGACCCGCGGCACGACCTGCCCCATTCGCTCCACGCGCGCGCCATCAACGAGGTGCAGCGCTGGTTCATCGAGGAGACCCGGCTCGGCGTCCCCGCCGATTTCACCAACGAGGGCATCCGCGGGCTGATGCACTCGAAGGCCACCAGTTTCCCCGCCCAGCTCGCCGTCGGCAGCTCCTGGAACACCGCGCTGGTCGCCGCGATCGGCGACGTCACCGGCGCCGAAGCCCGCGCGCTCGGCTACACCAATGTCTATTCACCCGTCCTCGATCTCGCCCGCGATCCGCGTTGGGGCCGCGTGATCGAAACCTACGGCGAGGATCCCTTCCTCGTCGGCGAATACGGCCTGGCCCAGGTCCGCGGCATCCAGCAGCACCGCGTCGCCTCCACGCTGAAGCATTATGCGGTCTATAGCATCCCCAAGGGCGGACGCGACGGCGCCGCCCGCACCGATCCGCACATCGGATGGCGCGACGTGCAGACGCTCTACCTGCATCCGTTCCGCAAGGCCGTGCGCGAGGCCGGCGCGCTCGGGGTGATGGCCTCCTACAACGACTACGACGGCATCCCGGTGGAAGGCAGCCGGCTTTTCCTGACCGACATCCTGCGGCGCGAATGGGGCTTCCGCGGCTACGTCGTCTCCGACAGCGCGGCGGTCGAGTTCATCCACACCAAGCACCGCGTCGCCCCCACGCCGGCCGACGCCGTGCGTCAGTCCGTCGAAGCGGGCCTGAACATCCGCACCAACTTCACCCCGCCCGAAGAATACACCGATCTCCTCCGCGCTCTCGTGCGCGAAGGCCGGCTGTCCGCCGCCACGATCGATGCCCGCGTCCGCGATGTCCTGCGCGTCAAGTATTGGAACGGTTCCTTCGACGCCCCCTATCGGCCGGCGCCCGCCGACGCCGATCGCGTGGTCCGCCTGGCGGCGCATCAGGCCGTGGCGCACCGGGCCGCCCGCGAGTCCATCGTGTTGCTCAAGAACCAGGCGGGCGCATTGCCCCTGGCGAAAGCATCGCTCCGCCGCGTGCTGGTCACCGGACCGCTGGCCGACGACGCCCACGGCTGGTGGTCGCGCTACGGCGCGCAACGCCTCGACTTCGTCACGCCCTTGGCCGGCATCCGCCGCAAACTCGGCGACGCCGTCGAGGTGCGCTACGTGAAGGGCGTCAACGTCGTCGACGAGCGCTTCCCGGAGAGCGATGTCCTCAAGGAACCTCCGTCCGCCGCCGTCCTGGCCGGCATCGCCGAGGCCGTGGCGGCGGCCCGAGAGGCCGACGTCATCATCGCCACCCTCGGTGAAACCGACGAGCTCTGCCGTGAATCGCGCAGCCGGATCAGCCTCGACCTGCCGGGCCACCAGGAGAATCTCCTGCGCGCCCTGCACGCCACCGGCAAGCCGGTCGTGCTCGTGCTCAGCAACGGCCGCCCGCTCAGCGTGAACTGGGCGGCGAAAAACATCCCGGCCATCGTCGAGTTGTGGTTTCCCGGCGAGGACGGCGGCGATGCCCTCGCCGACGTGCTCTTCGGCGACTACAATCCCGCCGGCCGACTGCCGATCACCTTTCCGAAGGGCGTCGGCCAGATCCCGCTCAATTTCCCCGCGCATCCCGGCTCGCAAGCCCTCGATGGCGGCCAGGTCGAAGGCCCGCTTTTCCCCTTCGGCCATGGCCTCAGTTACACGACGTTCGGTTACGCCAACCTGCGCGTCACGCCGGCAACCACGGGTCCGCAAGGCACCGTCGGGGTAAGCTGCGACATCACCAACACCGGCCCGCGTGCCGGCGAGGAAGTCGTCCAGCTTTACCTGCGCGACGACTACAGCAGTGTGGTCACCTTCGAGAAGGTTCTGCGCGGCTTCACGCGCATCGCCCTGCAGCCCGGCGAGACCCGGACGGTCGCCTTCACGCTCACGCCGGAACACCTCGAGCTCTACAACCGCGCCCGCGAATGGGTGGTCGAACCCGGCCGGTTCACGGTCATGGTCGGAGCATCGTCCGAGGACATCCGCCTGACCGGCGGCTTCGACATCATCACCGAGCCCGGCCCGCGCGAAAACGCACCCGCCACCACCGACCGCACCGATCCGCGGTAACGAAGATTCGCAGGCTCATTGCGCAAGCCCCAAACGGCATGGCTGCGTGTGCTGCCAGCCGCAGCCGCCGCGCGGCAAGCGACGGCTTGCCCCCAAAAAACCCGGAGATTTAAAAACAGTGCCGGAAAAGCCTTCATTCACAAGGCTGACGCACCACCCGGTCAACCGGGCGCTCCCCGGCAGGACCAAGCCGGAGAACAGCGAAGCCGGTAACGCGGAACTGGCGCGCGACATCGGCCCCCTTTCAAGCAGACCCCCCATGCCATAATTCAATTCAGTTTGAACTAAACTTAAAACCAGGAACTCAGGCAACCGCGAGGTCGTCCGCTCGCCCTCCCCTTGCCTCCTGAGGGCAGACAACAGCCAATTTTCGTCTGCTATCCGATTTCCCCTCTGTAGGGGCTGGTGCTCGGGACAGGACTCGAACCTGCACGCCTTGCGGCACGGGCTTCTAAGACCCGCATGTCTGCCATTCCATCACCCGAGCGTGGCATTTTCGATTTTGGATTGGGCTTTTTCGATTGGGGAAGCAAGCGCCGTTTCCGTCGGTCCAGGAAGTCGAAAATCGAGAATCCAAAATCCAAAATTACCGGGCCGTGCCGAGCGACTCGCCCATGCGCGCATAGACCTCGAGGCCCGCTGCGGATTGCTTCACCAGGTCGGCATCGAATTTGATTTTGCCGGTCCGGAAAATCGTCACGACGCACGAGCCGCCGAACTTGAACAGGCCCTTCTCCTCACCTTTCGCCACCAGGCGGCCGGACAGGTAGGTCTGCACGATGCTGCCGACCATGGTCGCGCCGATCTCGCAGACCGCCACGCGGCCGAACACCGGCGATTCCACCAGCGTCACCATGCGCTTGTTCTCCCACAAATAGGCGAGGTTCGACCGCAGTGCGATCGGCGAGACGGAATAAAGAAAGCCGTTGATCAGCCGCGCCTCGCCCGCCTGGCCGGCCACGGGAAAGTGGAAGCGGTGATAATCCACCGGGCACAGCCGCGAGATGAGCAGCGAGCCGCCGGCGAATTCCTGCGCCAGGCCCTCGTCGCCGAGGAACGACTTCAGGTCGAATCGCTGGCCCTTCGCGTAAAAACCCTCCGCCCCGTCCACGTTTTGGAACGCCAGATGCCGGCCGTCCGCCGGGAGCACTGCCACTTGGTCTCCGGAGGCGATGGGCCGGGCACCGGGCTTGAGCGCGCGGTAGAAAAAATCGTTGAAGGATCTGAAGCTGAAAGGCTTTTTGGCGAACTCGTCCACGTCGAGGTTGTAGTCGACGATGAACGGCAGCACCGCCTGCGCGCTGTAGGCCCGGCTCATCCGCCAGCCGTAGATCCGGGAGACCAGGGCGCGCTTGAAAAGCGCATGCAGCGCGAAGCGCCCGACCGGATTCTCATACGTCCAGCGCAACCACGCCTCGCCGTAGACCTGCTCGGTCTCGATGGTCTTCTTCGCACGATGGTAATAGCGGATGGGCTCGGCGGGCATGAGGGCAATTTATTGTAGGAGCGGCTTTGCGCCGCGACAATAATCTGTCGCGTCCGCCCTGCTGCCGTGCAACTTGTCGCCCATGAACAGTTCAATTGCCCGGACCTGGCAGCGGCTGGAGGGAGTGGCCATGCTGCTCGCCGCCCTGGCGGCCTTCCAATATTGCGGCGTGCGCTGGCTGATCTTCGGCGTCCTCTTCTTCGTCCCGGACCTGAGCATGCTCGGTTATCTCGGCGGACCGCGGATCGGCGCCTGGGCTTACAACCTCGCCCACTGCTATGCCGGTCCGTTGGTGCTGATCACGCTCGGCCTCACCACCGGCCCCTTTCTCGCGTGCGGCTACGGCATGATCTGGTGCGCGCACATCGGCTTCGACCGCGCTCTCGGCTACGGGTTGAAATCGCCCGAGGGCTTCCGCTTCACGCACCTCGGCAGGATCGGTCACGACAAGACTCCGGCCGCCGGCTCCTGAGCGCGCAGGCCGGCGCGCTGTGCGCCCCGGCCACATACTCTTCCTGGCATAACTCGGGACTGCGCGCCAGCAGGACGAAGTCGGCCGAGCCGGCCTTGGGCGAACCGTGGCCAGCCCAGCGATCGCTCTCGTAGTGGAAGGCTCCGCCAAAATGGAACCCGGCCGCGCCGGACTCGGCGGGAGGAATTTCGGCCACCGGGAAGGAGGTGGCGTGGTCGTAGGTTGCTGAGCAGTTTTCCCGGGCGCTTGTTCAACGAAAGTCTTCCCGCGGCGGAGTGAACACCTGGACCTCCTCTGCCGCCTCCAGGATCTCGATGCTGTGCTCCACATTCGCCGGGATTGAGTAGGTGTCCCCCGCGGTAAGCTCAACCCGCGCATCTTGCGTGAGAACGCGAATACGGCCGGAGAGCAGATAGCCGATTTGCTCGTTGGGGTGGGAATGAAATGGTATGACGTTGTCCGCGCGGTAGTGCATCTTGGTCATCATCGATTGTGGCCCGGTGGCCAGGACATCGAACGATACGCCGAATGATTTGCGCTGCTTGGCAGCCGTGGAGGCGACGAAGTGTATCATGGGTTGAATTTCAGTCAGAGGTTATCCAGCCGGTTGATCGGAATGTTTTCCGCTGGCCGTAATTTAGCTTGCCCGCCCCTTGGGCGGAAGTGTCGCATACGCCAATGTGCAGCAAGAAAGCGTCATTCCACCCCCACTTCGTCGCCATCGTCGCCTACGACGGGCTGTGCACCTTCGAGTTCGGGTGTGCGGTGGAGATCTTCTCACTGGAACGTCCGGAGTTGAGAATGCCTTGGTATCGCTTCGGGGTTTGCGCCACGGAGCGCGGCCCGCTGCGCGCCGGCGGCGGCGTCAGCTTCACCGTCCCGCATACGCTCACCTTGCTGGACCGGGCCGACACCATCGTGATCCCCGGCTGGTGCGACACCGATGTGCCCGTGCCCCCCGTCCTCCTGCGGAAACTGCGCGCGGCCCATACCCGCGGCGCGCGCCTCTGCTCGATCTGCACGGGCGCATTCGTGCTGGCCGCCACCGGCCTGCTCGACGGCAAGTCCGCCACGACCCACTGGCGCCATGCGGAGAAATTCCGGCAGCGCTACCCGGCCATCGACGTCCGGCCCAATGAACTCTACGTTGACACAGGGCGCATCATCACGGCGGCCGGCTCGGCCGCCGGGCTCGACATGATGCTCCATCTCGTGCGGCGGGACTATGGCGCTCGGATCGCGAACCTCGTCGCCCAGCGGTTGGTGATTCCACCGCACCGCGAAGGCGGCCAGGCCCAATACCTGCCCCGGCCGCTGCCCCGCAGTGAAAACAGTCCGCTCGCCCCGTTACTGGAATGGGTCAGGACCAATCCGAAACTCAGTCATGGTTTGCCCGCTCTCGCGAAGCGCGCGGGCATGAGCCCGCGCACACTGCAACGCCATTTCCGGGAGGCGACCGGCCTCTCGCCCAAGCAATGGTTGGTGCGCGAGCGCGTGTCCCTGGCAAAGGAGGCCCTTGAAGGCACCAATGCCCCCCTCTGGAAAGTCGCCGAGAGCGCCGGCTTCGGTGCCGAGGAATCCTTCCGGCGTCACTTCAGGTTGGTGACCGGCACCAGCCCGAGCCGCTATCGCCAACGGTTTGGCGGGCAGGTGCTGCATTCATTGCGGGAGTAGGCTTATTGCCATTGAGTCATTCACCCCAGCACCAGTTCGTCGCCCTTCACCTTGAAGGTGGCGGTCGAATCTTCGGCGACCTCGCCGGCGATGAGGGCGCGGGCGAGTCGCGTCTCGAGGTGGCGTTGCAGGAAGCGCTTCAGCGGGCGCGCGCCGAAGACCGGATCGTAGCCTTTCTCGGCCACCCAGACCTTCGCCTTCGGCTCGAGCACGACGGTGACGCGTTTGTCCGCGAGGCGCTTGTTCACGTCCGCGATGAGCAGGTCGACGATCTGTTCGATCTCCTCGAGTGAGAGCGGCTTGAACATCACCGTCTCATCGATGCGGTTGAGGAATTCCGGCCGGAACGATGCGCGCAGGTCGGCCATAACCGACTCACGAACATTCTCCGGGATCTCCGTGCCGGTCACGCCCTCGAGCAGGTGGCGGCTGCCGATGTTCGAGGTCATGATGATGACGGTGTTCTTGAAATCGATGGTGCGGCCCTGGCTGTCGGTGATGCGGCCGTCGTCGAGCACCTGCAGCAGGACGTTGAACACGTCCGGGTGCGCCTTCTCGATCTCGTCGAAAAGGACGACCGAATACGGCTTGCGGCGCACGGCCTCGGTGAGCTGCCCGCCCTCGTCGTAGCCGACGTAACCCGGAGGCGCGCCGATCATGCGCGCGACGCTGTGCTTCTCCATGTATTCGGACATGTCGAGGCGGATGATGTTGGCCTCGGTGTCGAAGAGTTGCTCGGCGAGGGTCTTCGCCAGCTCGGTCTTGCCGACGCCCGTCGGGCCGAGGAACAGGAAGCTGCCGATGGGCCGGCGCGGGTCCTTGATGCCGGCGCGGGCGCGCAAAATGGCCTCGCTGACCAGGCGCACGCCTTCGTCCTGGCCGATGACGCGCCGGTGCAACTCGCCCTCCAGGCCGAGCAGCTTTTCCTTGTCGCCCGCGAGGAGCTTGGTCACGGGGATGTGCGTCCACTTCGAGATGATCTCGGCGATCTCCTCCGAGGAAACCTCCTCCTTGATGAGCGTGGTCTTGGCCGGGCCGGTCTTCTCGGCCTTGGCGAGTTCCTTCTCCAACTGCGGAATGCGACCGTGCCGGAGCTCGGCGATCTTGTTCAGGTCGTAGTTGCGCTCGGCCTTGGCCATCTCGAGGCGCGCGGCCTCGAGTTCCTCGCGGACCTTCTGCACGCGGCCGAGTGATTCCTTTTCCTTGGTCCAGACGGCGCGCAACGCGGTGGCTTTCTCCTTGGCGTCAGCCAGCTCCTTGCGGAGCGCGGTGAGCCGGCGCTTGGAGGCGTCGTCCTTTTCCTGGCGCAACGCGGTCTCCTCGATCTCCAGCTGCATGACGCGGCGCTGGAGCTCGTCCAGCTCGGTCGGCAGCGAGTCGATCTCGGTGCGGATCATGGCGCAGGCCTCGTCCACGAGGTCGATGGCCTTGTCGGGCAGGAAGCGGTCGGAGATGTAGCGGTGCGACAGCACGGCGGCGGCCACGAGGGCGTTGTCCTGGATGCGCACGCCGTGGTGCAGCTCGTAGCGCTCGCGCAGGCCGCGCAGGATGGAGATGGCGTCCTCGACGGTCGGCTCCTCGACCACCACCGGCTGGAAGCGGCGCTCGAGCGCCGGGTCCTTCTCGATGTGCAGGCGGTATTCGTCGAGCGTGGTCGCGCCGATGCAGTGCAGCTCGCCGCGCGCCAGCATGGGCTTGAGCAGGTTGCCCGCGTCCATCGCGCCCTCGGTCTTGCCGGCGCCGACGATGGTGTGAAGCTCGTCGATGAAGAGGATGATGCGACCCTCGGCCGTCTTGACCTCGTTGAGGACGGCCTTGAGGCGCTCCTCGAACTCGCCGCGGTATTTGGCGCCGGCGACCAGCGCGCCCATGTCGAGGGCGAACACGGTCTTGTCCTTCAGTCCCTCCGGCACGTCGCCGCGCAAAATGCGCTGGGCGAGGCCCTCGACGATGGCGGTCTTGCCGACGCCGGGCTCGCCGATGAGCACGGGGTTGTTCTTGGTCTTGCGGGAAAGGATGCGGATGGCGCGACGGATCTCGGCGTCGCGGCCGATCACCGGGTCGAGCTTGCCCTTGCGGGCCTGCGCCACGAGGTCGATGCCGTATTTCTCGAGGGCGTTGTAGGTCGTCTCGGGATTGTCCGTGGTGACGCGCTGGCTGCCGCGCATCTGCTTGAGCTCCTTGAGCACCTTGGCTCGGTCGAGACCGAAGCTGGCGAAGTATTTCTTCAGCGCGGCCGGCTGGCCCACCGCGATGAGCGCGAGGAACAGGTGCTCGACGCTGACGAACTCATCCTTGAGCGCCTCGGCCTCCGCCTCGGCCTTCGTCAGCACCTCGTTGAGGGCCTGGGTGACGTAAATCTTGGAAACATCCACCGCGCCGGAGACCTTTGGCGTGCGTTCCAGTTCGCGGTTGGCCGCCAGTTGCAGGGCGCTGACGGTCAGGCCGAGCTTCTCGACCAGCGACGGCACGATGCCGCCCTCTTGGGCGAGGAGCGCGACGAACAGATGCCACGTCTCCACCTCGTTGTGGGAGCGGCGGCGGGCCTCGTTCTGCGCCTCGGACACGGCCTGGCGCGACATGACGGTCATTTTCTCGGGATTCATGAGCTGATGACCCATGTCTGCATAAGGTGTTCCAAGCGGCGAGAGCGCTCGCGCCCGGGAAACCGGCTGTCCGTCGATCCGCACCGGGACAGCGGGACCCAGGCTGCGTCAGAGGCGGGTCAATACGCCCGGCCCCGTTGCGGTTTCTTGTAGGGGCGGCGCTTGACGACGCCCCTACCTCGAAAGCCAAAAAAATGCCCGCGGAAGCGGGCGCAGAAAAAGCGAATTACATCCCCTATGCATCTACTTTTCCAGCACGCACACCTCCGCGGGCAAATTGGGTAAGACGAAAGCAATGAACGAAAGCGGCGGCAGTTTGCGAAACACGCCGCGATGTGTCCAGCCCGCAACCCAAACTCGCCGGACAGAGCATGACATAAGTTGACTAGCGCGCGCCGCGCCGCATGAGTGATGGCCCATGGCCGATTTTATATCCGCGCAGAAACCCACCACCCGCGCCCTGCTGGTCGGCGTGCAGACGCCCGACATGAAACCGGGCGAGGGAGCGGAGCTGCTCACCGAGCTCATCGAGCTGGTCGAGAACCTCGGCATCGCCATCACCCGCTCGACCCTCGTCAGCCTGCGCGACCGGCAGCAGCCGAAGTTCCTCATCGGCAGCGGCAAGGCCGCCGAGCTCATCGCACTGGCCAAGGCCGACGGCGCCGACGTCATCGTCCTCGACGAGGAGCTCTCCCCCGCCCAGCAGCGCAACTGGGAGGAGGAGTCCGGCCTCGCCGTCATCGACCGGCAGGAGGTCATCCTGGAAATCTTCGCCGACCGCGCCCAGACCCGTGAGGCGGTGCTCCAGGTGGCGCTGGCCCGCATGGAGTATTCCCTGCCCCGCCTGACCCGCGCGTGGTCCCACCTTTCCCGCCAGCGCGGCAAGGGCGCCATGGGCGGCGAGGGCGAGACCCAGCTCGAGCAGGACCGCCGCCTGGTCCGCAACCGCATCGCGCACCTGAAGCTGGAACTCGCGTCCGTCATCTCCCAGCGCGCCACCCAGCGTCGCAAGCGCCAACGCACGCCCGTCCCCGGCGCGGCCATCGTCGGCTACACCAACTCCGGCAAGTCCACCCTGCTCAACAAGCTCACCGGCGCGCAGGTCCTCGCCGCCGACAAGCTCTTCGCCACCCTCGATCCGACCACCCGTCAGCTCGCGCTGCCCGACGGGCGCACGCTGCTGCTGACCGACACCGTCGGCTTCATCCGCCGCCTGCCCCACCGGCTCGTCGAGGCTTTCAAGGCCACGCTCGAGGAGGTTGTCGTCGCCGATTTTCTCATCCACCTCCTCGACGCGGCGAACCCGAACGTCGACGAACACCACGCCACCACGCTCGCCGTGCTCGGCGAACTCGGCGCCGCCGACCGCCCCACCCTCACGGTCTTCAACAAGATCGACCTGCTCGATAGCCAGACCCTCGCCCGGCTGCGCGCCCAGCATCCCGACGCGCTCTTCATCAGTGTTCACACCGGCGCCGGGCTCGATGTTTTGTTGCGCCACTGCGAGGGTCTCGCCACCGACGACACCGAGGCCGCCGAACTCTTCATCCCGCACAACCGCTACGACCTCGTGGCGAAGCTGCACAGCGTCGGCCATGTGAAGAAACAGGAGTCGCTCGATGACGGCGTGCGCATCACCGGACGCTTCCGACGCAAATTCGCCGCGCTCTACGCGCCGTTCATTGTCACGGTCCCCGCGAAAAAAGCCCCGGTCCGGCGCCGGGCCGCCTCAAAAACCCGGTAACCATTGCCGAGGGTGCCGCGTCAGTGGGTCGTAACACATCCATGCGCCCAGCCCCCCTCCGCTTCTTTCTCCTGCTCCTCTTGCTGCCGTGGCCCGCGGCCATGGCCGGTGAAGCAACTCCGCCCGGCCAGCCCGCGACCGGTCCGGGTGGTGCCGATTACACCCATGCCCGCGTCGGCCAGCACTCCACCGGCGAAGGCGCCGACGATGTCGTCATCTTCTGGCCCGAGCAGCCGATGCCCGCCGGGCCGCTCCCGCTCGTGGTCTTCACGCACGGCTGGGGCGCGGTCAAACCCGAGCACTACCTCGCGTGGATCCATCACTTGGTCCGCAAAGGCGCCATCGTTCTCTATCCGCGCTATCAGGCCGATCTCCGCGCCAAACCCGACACCTTCACCGCGAGCGCCGTCGCCGGTGTGCGTCGCGGACTCGACTGGCTCGCCAAAAACAAAGAACGCCCGCAACCGGATCCCACTCGCCTCGCCACCGTCGGGCACTCCGCGGGCGGCGTGCTCGCCGCCAACCTCGCCGTCGAGCTGCCCAAGGCCGGCCTGCCCGCGCCCAAGGCCGTGATGAGCGTCGAGCCCGGCATCACCCGCAACGCCAAGGGCGAGACGCTCCTGCCACTGGCCGATTTGTTGAAGATCGCCCCGACCACGCTGCTCCTCGTCGTCACCGGCGAGGATGACGAACTCGTGGCCGACCGCGACGGCCGCCGCATCTACGAAGAGAGCACCGCCGTGCCCTCCGCCCAAAAAGACTGGCTCGAGCTGCAATCCGACGATCACGGCGAGCCCGCGCTCGAAGCCACGCACCGCGCACCCGCCGCCCCCCTGCCCGGCTACGAGCCTCCGCAACGGCGCGAACCAAAGGGGTTTCTCCGCAAACGCATCGCCAAGAAAGCCAGGGAACGCATGGCCGAACGCGGCCTCGACCTCGAGGCCGCGTCGCAGGAACCGGCCGTCACCGATGCGCTGGACTACCACGGCACGTGGAAACTCTTTGACGCGCTGCGTGACGCGGCCTTCGACGGCAAAAACCGCGACATCGCCCTCGGCGGCGGAGAAGCGCAACTCGCGATGGGTGCGTGGAGCGACGGCACACCGGTCAAACCGATGAAACGGTTGTCCGCTGGCCAGCAGTAACTGGAAGCGGAATTAAGGAGTGCCCTTCAATCCCGTTGGTCATTCCGAACGAAGTGAGGAATCTCCGGTAACGGAAGTGATATCACCTGCGAACGTCTAGATTCCTCACTTCGTTCGGAATGACCGGAAGTGGACATTTGTTGATTTGAATACACGTCCTGGCAGTCCCGCCACATCCAAGCCGAAGCATTCTGCCGGCCGGTGGAGCGAAACACCGACCTTAACGCGAGTGGCTCAGCGGAAGACCCGGTAGAACACGTTGCCGTAGACCTCGCGCAGGGTCGTCTCGGTATTGGCGAGCGCGTCGGCCTTGGGCACGAAATCCAGCAGCGTCAACGGGCGCGCCCGGTCGCGGCGGAAATCCACGGGAAAGATCACGCAGTCCACGCCCGCCCGTTGGAAAACATGGGCCGAACGCCGCATGTGCCAGCCGGTCGTGACGAGGATGATCCGCCGCCAGCCGCGTTCCTTCATCAGGTCGGCCACGGCCCGCGCCTCATCGGCGGTGTTGCCCACCTCGCGCGTGATGATGATTTTCTCCGCCGGCACGCCATGCCGGATCGCCTGCGCCCGCGAGTCCTCGCCCTCGGTCCGCCGGCGGCCTTCCCACGGAATGCGCCCGCCCGTGAAGACCAGCCAGGGCGCCTTGCCGGCCTGGGCCAGCATGATGCCGGCATCGAGCCGCTCGCCCGACTCGGCCAGGTTCGGGACCAGCCCGTCGGCCACCGGTGGTCCGAAAATGCCGCCCAATACGACAATGGCGTCCGCCGACCCGGCCTCCGCCACCGGCACCGCCGGGTAACCCGACTCCAACCAGCCGATCAGCCGTTCGCCCGTGAAGGGAATGCTGCTCAAATAGAGCACGACGAGCGCCGCAAGAACCGGCCAGCGCTTCTTCCGCCAAAGGGCGAAAAGCAGCAGCAGCACGACGATGCCCAGCGGCAGGACGAAGACCGGCAGGAGTTTGTTGAGGAAAAGCATCAGCGGATGGGTGAAATCAATTCGCCAGCTTGAGCGCCAGGAGCCAGTAGTGATAGGCCTCGGGGTTGACGGCCTTCAATCCATCGAGCCAGGCGTGCGGGGTGCCGTTGAGCGTGGCGCCACGCAAGGCGGTGACCTGTTCCGGGCTGCCAGTGTAGCGCACGGCGGCGAAATCAAAGCTCCGGCCGGCGCGCAGGTGCGCGGCCAGCACCGCGGCGCGGGCCGCCAGGGTGCGGCGGTGTTCACGGCCGAATTCCGGCCAGGTGAGATGGCCCGTCAGGTGATTGAATCCATCATGCAGGAGCGGCGCATCGGGATACGCCGCCAGCTCGCGTTGCTTCGTCGCGGTCAGCGCGAAGCAGGCCCGCAGGGTGTCGTCGAGGATGGCCACGCGGCTCGGACGCGTCGAGCGATAGCCTGATTCCAAGGCACGGACCGCATCGTAGCTGCGGGCCACTTGGGCGAAATCGGTCGCAGCATCAAACAGCACGCCGACATCGAAGAGCTGTTTGGCAACCTGCTGCACATCGGCGGTGGAGCCGTCCTCTTTCCGCAGTGGCACGCCAACGGTTGCCGGGGCAAATGCCGTCAGTTTGTCGCCGAGCAGGCTTTCGATGGTGGGCACGCGCACCAGCACCTCGCGCCTGGCGGTGAGGAACCCGGTGCCGATGGGTCGTTGCACGACGGCATGAACCTCGGTGCGTTCCTCCACCACATCGAGCAACACTTCCTGCTCGGTGTAGGGCGGCAGCGCCGAGCGGTAGAAGAATTTGAAGTGCCGGCGTTGCGGCAGGCCACGGACACCGCGCCGGTCTTCCTGCTGACGCAGAAACGGAACGAGCCCGCCGATGCGGGCGACCACGGTATCCACGGCGGCGGCCGGCTCACCACATACGATGTCAATGTCACGCGAGAGCCGGCGCGTTTGCGGCAGGTGCAGCAGCAGGCTGGTGCCGCCCTTGAAGAGAAAGGGCAGGCCGGTCTCAGCCAGGTAACCCAACAAAGTCAGGGCATGGACACACTTCTCCAGGATGGCCGGGTCACATCCGCCCAACTCCCTCCGCTTGGCGTTGATCCACGAGGAAGTGAAGGCATCGGCGGGGAACATGATGGATTAACCAACTCCAGAATAGTTGCTAGTTTGGCGTTAGTTAATCGCCTCCAGCGCCTTCAGCTTCACCCCGCGCCGTTCTGCATAGGACTGCAAGGTGGCCACCTGCAACAGGTAGCGTCCGAGGATAGCCTTGATGACACCTTGGGCCTCGGAGCTGTCCATCAGGGAGGTGTCGGCCGACTCTTCGACCAGATCGACGAGGAGTTTCTCGACGGGGGCTTGATGGCCCTCCCCTTCCGGCTGTTTGGAACGGGCGGGCCGGAGCACGACCATCTTGGGACCGGGACGGACGAGTTTTGCGGCATCGGCGACACCGGGATTAGCGGCGGTCTGCCAACCGAGGCCCGACAGGGTCTCGCCGACGGACTCCAGCGCATCTCCGGGCACGTAGAGAAATACCACTGGCTGGGCCAGCAGGTGGTGCATCCACGGGTTGATCTGTGCGGTGCTCCAACAGGTAAAATTGAGCAGTGGCAGTTTTTTCGCCAAGGCGCGGATGAACGTGGCCACCGGCTTGCCATCAAGGGGCACGGGCTCGCTCAATCGCGAATACCAGCCCCGCCCGGCGTCATGAATCACGCCCTTCCTCAGCGCCTCGTTGAGATAGACCTTCAGTGAGGCGTCCGCGATGCCGAGCCTGCGGGCGGCCACCGCCGCCTTGATCTGGTTGAATGAAAAATAGGCCGCATCCTTGCCGAGTGCCGGCAGAACTTCGTGAAAGAGACGTTCTTTGAGCGAACTGGTCATGGGGCACCTCCTTGGATGAATTTCAGTGCGGCTGGCAACGGGCCGCAATTAACTAACTCCAACCCTCGGTGTCCAGTCCTGTAATTTGATCTGTGTGCTGGATCGAGATCCACCGTGCGACCCTGCAGCGGACTGTCATGCCCTCAACGGGGCGGCTGCACTTTCAGCTTGCCCCGGATGAGCGCCTGTTTTTGCGGGCGCGTCAATTGCTTCAGCTGGTATTCCCGGCGCAGCGCCCGCGTCAGGCTCATCGGGCCCTCCGACCACACGAGCCGCGCCGGCAGCCGCGGCCTCGTGTATTTGGCGCCCTTCCCGGCGTTGTGCATGGCGAGGCGCGCGGCGACATCCTTCGCGGTGCCCGTGTAGAAAGTGTCGTCGGCACAACGGAGGATGTAGACGGAGGCTCTTTTGCGTTTCGGCATCGCTGCCGAACAGCACGCCAAAGCCGCATCCGAGGCAAACCGATATGCGGCCCGGATCTTCCGCCGCGCGATCTGCTTCGCACAGCCGAATGAATGCAGCTGAAGCACCAGACCCAAATGGTGGAACCGGTCCTCCCAATTCAACTGCATCTTCGTTCAGTCCAGCACTTGCTGGACGGCGCGGAAGAGAGCGGCGGCGGGCATGGGTTTGGGCAGGAACACCAGCCGGCCGGGCTCCTCGGCCACGGCGGTCTGTTCGCCGATCACGCCGCTCATCGCCACGATGCGGGCGTCGGGGTTGATGCTCCGCAACTGCGCGATGACTTCCCCACCCTGCATCCCGGGCATCATCATGTCGGTCACGACCGCGTCGATGCGGGGATGCCCACGGTAGAGCGAGAGCCCGACGGGTCCGCTGTCGGCCAGCAGCACCCGGTAGCCGCGGCTTTGCAACAGCATCCGGGTGATCTCCCGGACGCCGGACTCGTCATCGATGATCAGAATGGTTTCACCGCGACTGTCGGTCGTTGCCGCGACCGCGGGCTCGGGAACGGACACAGGGGCGATGGGCGCCTGCATGGCCGGCAGATAGAGGCTGAACTCGGTGCCACGGTTCACCTCGCTCTGGACCTGCAAGAATCCCCGGTGGCTCCGGATGATGCCCTGCACGGTGGACAGTCCGAGGCCCGTCCCCTTGCCCGCCGCCTTGGTGGTGAAGAAGGGATCGAAGATGCGGTCAAGCAGGTCGGGCGGAATCCCGGTGCCGGTGTCGGCCACGGTGATGAGCACATGCGGGCCGGGCCGGGCGCCGGGATGGGCGGAAGCGAGCAGCTCGCTCACCACCTGGTTGCGCGCCCGGAAGGTGAGCCGGCCGCCGCGCGGCATGGCGTCGCGGGCGTTGACGCCCAGATTCATGAGCACCTGGCTGAGCTGGATGGCATTGCCCTTGATCATCCAGAGATCGGTGGCGGGATCGGCTTCGATCGCGATGGAACGCGGCAGCGTTTCACTGAGGAGCGAAACCACCTCGGCCATGATCCGCCCGGGAACGATGCCGGTCTGCTCCCCCTCGGCCCCGCGGGCGAATGCCAGCACCTGGCGGATGAGCCCCGCTCCTTGCTGGGCGCTCTGCTCCAACACGCCCACCAGCCGGAGCAAAGCCGGGTCGGACAGTTTCATCTGCAGCATCTGCACCGACATGAGGATCGGGGCCAACACGTTGTTGAGGTCATGCGCGATGCCGCCGGCCAGCGTGCCGATGCCCTCCAGCCGCTGGGCGCGCAGCAACTGCGCCTCCAGTTTCTTCTGCTCGGTGATATCGGTGTTGATGAGCAGGATCGACTTGGGCCGGTGGTCGGCGTCGTGCACGAGTGTCCAGCGGCTCTCGATGTGCCGGAGCGTGCCGTCCCCGAGCGCCAGCTGCATTTCCCCGGACCAGGCGCCGGAAGCCCGCAGTTGCCGGAGCGCCTCGGGAATCGTGGCCTGGTTGAACAGGCCGAAGATCTCCTGCAACCGCCGGCCATCTCCTTCGGTCCCGTGCCAGCCGAACAACATCCCTGCACTCTGGTTCCAATAGGTCACGGCCCCGTCCATGTCCGTCACGCAGATGGCATCGCGCGCCTTGTCGAGCAGATCGGCCTGCTCGCGCAGACGCTGCTCGGCCCGCCGGCGCAACCGGTGTTCCCATCGCTGGGTCAGCGCGTTCCGGATGGCGGGAATCAGGCGGACCGGCCGGTCCTTGCCCACATAGTCGGCGGCTCCGCGGCGCAGGGCTTCGACGGCATTGTCCTCGCCGACCGTGCCGGACAGAAACACAAACGGCGTGGCCGACCCATGCTGGCGCGCGAGGTCAAGGGCCTCCAGGCCGTTGAACGCCGGCAGCGAAAAGTCGGACAGGATGAGGTCGAATTCCGCGCTGTGCAGGGCGGCCACATAGTCCTCCCGATTGTTCACGCGCTTGATGGCACAGGCGGGCCATTCGTCGGCCAATTGGCTCCTCACCTGCTCGGCATCCTTGGGGTTATCCTCCAAGTGCAGCAAACGCAGCGTGAGTATCGGCGGGGTGTTGTGAGGCATTGAGTTGGCTATGTCCGGAAAATGGCGGCAGGCGTTCTGATCCGGTAAAACCGGTCAAAAGGGACCAATCCTGTGGGTGGTGTGCTTCGTTGTCGCGTGGTCCCCGCGACAACTTAAATCGATTAATGACGGTCTCTTGCGGACCCTCAAGGCCCTGCTGGTAAATTAATCGCCAAAATAATAACCGACCGCGCTCGCGATGCATCAGGCCCGCCCGGGCGGAGTGGAAACCACGAATGGACGCGCATGCTTGCGAATCTTCGCGGGCGTTCTGTTTGGAGCCAAACCCATCTTCGGTTTGGGACGGCATGAGTCCGCTCAGGCGTAGCCAAGCAGTCAGGTGGGCGTCGGTTTCCATACCGACGCTTCGACGCGCTCGCGGATCCCTTGTCGTCGGTATGCCCCTCGACGGGCTCGGGGTCCTGAGCTTGTCGAACGGAGAAACCGACGACCACCGTTCGGAGCAAACTCGACCGAGGCAATCTGTCCTTCAGTTGCAGAAGTCCGCTCTGGCGGCCCGACCCTACTTATCCGATCCGACCCGCCGCATGCCCGCGCCGACGATCGCGATGCTGACCAGTGAACTGACCGGCATGAGAATCGCCGCCACCAACGGACTCATGTGGCCAGCGACGGCAAGGCCGACGGCGATCAGATTGTAGGCGATGGAAAACACCAGCAGCCACCTCTGCGTGCGCCGGCGGGCATCGTTCACCTCGAACAACCGGCGCAGGCCGTCGATGCCGCGACCGAGGTAATAGAAGTCCGATTTGCTCTCGAGCACCCCGCGGTGGATGACCGGCGTGCCGCGCACGAAGGCCGCGTCGAAGGCGAGGCTGTCATTGGCGCCGTCGCCGAGCATGAGCGTATCGCACTGGCCGGTCCGCTTCAACCAGTCCGCCTTTTCCTGCGGCGTCGCGCCGGCCATCGCCCGCCAGACCGGTATGCCGAGGGCCGCAGCCATCTTCTCGACCTTTTCACGCCGGTCTCCGCTGAGAATATACACCGCGCGTCCCGTGGCTTGCAGCGCCGCGATCTCTTCGCGCGCCCCGGGCCGCACCGCGTCCTCGAACCGGAAACTGGCGAGCACCTTGCCGTTGAGCGCGAACTCCGTGTCATGGCTTTCCAGGACCAGCGCGGGCGGGTAGGATCCGCGCCAGCCCGGACGGCCGAGCGACCAGGTTCCGTCCGGCGTCTCCAGGGTGACCCCATCGCCGATGGATTCGTGGAAATCGCCCGTGGCCGGGGCCAGGCCCGCGACCAAGCCGTCACCCAGCAGGGTTTCGCCCAGGCTCTGGCTGACCGGGTGCGGATTGTCCTGCACGAGGGCGAACAACGCGGCACGGGCCTTCGGCGTGAGTGCGGTCAAGGCCTCGGGATTGAGCAACCGCGGCGTCTCCAGCGTCAGCGTGCCGGTCTTGTCGAAAATGATCCTCCGGATTCGCCGCAGCCGCGGCCAGAGGTCGCCCTCGCGCACAAACACCCCGTGTCGGCGCAGCGCCGTGGTCGCGATCTCGTCGGCCAGCGGAAAAGCCAGCCCGATGGCGCACGGGCAGGACACGACCAGCACGGCCGTGATGATCGACCAGGTGCGGACCGCGTCATGCGACGCCAGCCACCATCCCAGCCCGGCGGCGGTCGCCACGACAAAGATGCCGATCAGGTAGCCGCGGATGACCTGTTCGAGGAAATTGTGCCGGTAACCGTCGCGCGTGACGGACTTGAGCAGTTCGGCCAGCAGCGATTCGGCCCACGGCTGGGCGGCCCGCAAACGGATCTCCGCGTGGCCGAGGTTGACGGCCCCGGCCGGCACGCGGGCGCCGGCGCCGCATTCGCGCGGGTCGGCCTCGCCGGTGATCCACGCCGTGCCCACCGTGGCCGCCACCGACTCCAACCGCGCCTCGACGGGCACCACCTGGCCGGAGCGCACCGCGAAGACATCCCCCGTGTGAAGTTCCTCGACCGGCCGCTCGACGAGGCCGGCCGGGGTTTCGACGCGCACGGCCTGGGGCCGGCCCTGCACGGAAAGCAGCCGCCGGCGGTTGCGCTCCACCGCGGCCACCTGGGCCCAGCGGCCCACGAGCATCAGCAGGATGAACGCCGCCACGAAATCGAAGTAGATGAACTCCTCGACTCCGCTCAGCCACCCGTAGAGCGAGCCGAGATAGGCGCCGATGATCCCGACCGCAATCGGCAGGTCGATGTGCATCGCCCCGACCCGCAGCGCCTGCACCGCGCGGCCGAGGAAATACAGCCCGCCGGTCAGCAGGCTGAGCGTGGCAAAAAGCAGCGACAGCGTGCCGAACAGCCGCGCATAGGGAAACGTGGCCTCCATCCCAAAATACGTGGGCAGCGTGAAGAGCATGACGTTCATCGCGAACGCCGCGCACAGCCCCACGCGGCGCACCAGCCGCTGGCTTTCGCGCACGACGGGCTCCGCGCCCGGCGGACCGACGAGGTAGTTGAACGACTGCAGCGTGCGGGCAAAGGCCGGCGCATCGAACTTCCCGCGTTTCCACCGGAAATGGATGCGGCCGAGCTGCGCATCCGTCTCGATGTGCAGCGAGCCGGGTTGCCGGTCGAAGAGCTGCTCGATCAGCCAGACGCAGCCGGCGCAGGAGATGCCCTGCACTTCGAGCGTGAGCTCCGGCGTCTTTGGGAGGCGCGACGAGGTCGCCGCGGCTCCATTCTCCGCCTCCAGCTGCAATTTCACCAGCCAGGCGTAGTCGCGCGGCTGGAAGACCACCGGGTCCGCCGGCGCGACGACCGTGTCGCGGATCTTGTAATAGCCGTCGAGCCCGTGCTCATGCACGAGCCGGTGGACATAACTGCAGCCGGCGCAGCAGAAGCCCGTCGCCCGCGTGGCGTCGGTCTTCAGCGGCGCGCCGCAGTGCCGGCAATGATGGACGGGGGCGGCTGACGCGGCACGCAGTCCACGCACTCGCACCGTCGGGCTCGCACCCCCATCCACCAAATTGAGGAGGGGCGCCGCACTCACGCGAGACGCCTCTCCCGGAAAAAGAATGGCGAACGGAAGCAGATGCGGCAGCACGCAGTCCACGCACTCGCACCGCCGGGGGTCGCACCCCCGTTCGCCAAATTAAGGGAAGGCAGCGCATTCATGAGCGGCACCCCTCCCGGAAAAGAATGGCGAACGGAAGAGGATGCGGCAGCGCGCAGTCCACGCACTCGCACCACCAGGGGATCACACCCCCGTTCGCCAAATTGAGGGAAGACAGCGCATTCATCAGCGACAGCCCTCCCGGAAAAGAATGGCGAACGGAAGAGGATGCGGCAGCACGCAGTCCACGCACTCGCACCACCGGGGGATCACACCCCCGTTCGCCAAATTAAGGGAAGGCAGCGCATTCATGAGCGGCACCCCTCCCGGAAAAGGATGGCGAACGGAAGAGGATGCGGCAGCGCGCAGTCCACGCACTCGCACCACCAGGGGATCACACCCCCGTTCGCCAAATTGAGGGAAGGCAGCGCATTCATCAGCGGCACCCCTCCCGGAAAATAATGGCGAACGGAAGAGGATGCGGCAGCACGCAGTCCACGCACTCGCACCACCGGGGGATCACGCCCCCGTTCGCCAAATTGTTGTTTTTGCACGGGAACCATCTGTCCCGCGTGATTTGAAAAAAGAATGGTGAACGGAAGCGGATGCGGCAGCACGCAGTCCACGCACTCGCACCGCCGGGGGTCGCACCCCCGTTCACCAAATTGTTTGTCAGGAAAAGGTTCATGTCAGTGGCACACGAATTGGTCGAGGCCCGGACCGCCGAGGCCGAACGTGCCGCGCAGCCGCCACACGAGGAGGGCGGCGACCACCAGCGCCAGCGTCCGCTGCGCGCGGGCCAGCCAGACCGGGCCGAGGCGGACCCGGACGAGGTGGTAGTTCGCCTGCGCCAGCCAGAGCAGCGGCACCGTGCCGAGACCGAAGGCGAGCAGGGTCTCCGCCCCGCGCAACGCCGAGCCGGCGAGCAGCGCCAGCGAGAGGAGGAAATAAAACGGACCGCACGGCAGCAGCGGCGTGGCGATCCCGAGCGCGGCGGCGGCGCGCACCCGCGAGCCGCCCCGCAGTTTCATCGTCAGCCAGCCGTAGGCCCGGCCGAGCAGCGGCAGGCGCGGCAGGTGCTGGTCGAGGCGGAAAGCCAGCACGATGAAGAAGAATACGAGCAGCCAGGGCAGATAACGCAGGACATCGGCCCCGAGCAGATCGAGCGGCACCCGCCCGATCCCTCCGGCCAGCGCCCCGAGGCCGGTGTAGCCGACGAGCCGCGTGAGATGGTAGACCGAGGCGACCGTGTTGGGGTCGGATTCGTCCGCCCGCGCGGGCATCAGCGAGCAGGCGAGCGGGCCGCACATGCCCGCGCAGTGCAGGCTCGTGATCAGCCCGGCGACAAACGCCGTGCCGGGTCCGGTGATGCCGGCCAGTTCCGCGTTCATGGCCGGGCCCCCTTCGGCGCCAGCGGCACCGATTCAATCTTGGCCGACCGCGCGGCGAGGAACAGGGCGGTCCAGAGGATGCCGAGGAACAGGAACGCCCCGGCCACCCACAGCCACAGGGACGACCGTAGGGGCGTCGCTTGACGACGCCCGTCAGGCGCGGCACGGGCGCCGTCAAGCGGCGCCCCTACACCGGGATGGGAGGACTCAGTCATGCTTCCCCTCCTTGTGATCCTTGGATTTTTCCTCGTGCTTCCGCTCGGCCTCTTCCTCGCGGAGCAGGCGGGCGTCGGGGCCCATGAACTCGACTTCGCGGGCGAGCGTGAAGGAGCGGCTGGCGTCCTGCACCTTTACCGTGAATTTGAACGGGCCCGTGTAATCCTCGCGTTCAGCGAGCAGCACCAGCGGGCTGATCGACTCGCCGAGCGGCTCGACCGTCACCGGCACGTCGAAGCCGGTCTTGCGGACATCGTCCGGCAGCCCTTCGAGGACGAGCGTGAAGGTCGCGGGCACGGTGCGCTTGTTGACGAGGCGGACCATGAACTGGTTCCGCACCTCGTCGTGGCCGACGAAATAGGCGGCGCCGCTCATGCGATAGACCAGGAAATTCATCGGCTTGACCGTGGAGAACGCGTAGGTCGCCACCGCGGCGCCGACAAACATCAGCACGCCATAGAGGATGGTGCGCGGCCGGAGCCAGCGCGTGACGCCGCCACCGAAGCCGGCGAAGGAGTCGTAGCGGATGAGCCCGACGGGGCGCTTCACCTTCACCATGACCTCGTCGCAGGCGTCGATGCACGCGGCACAGCCGATGCACTCGAGCTGCAGGCCGTGACGGATGTCGATGCCCGTCGGACAGACCTGGACGCAGCGGTTGCAGTCGATGCAGGATCCCGCGTCGGGCGTGCCGAGCCTGCCGCGCGGCTCGCCGCGTTTCCCATCGTAGCCGATGACGAGGGTGTGGTCGTCGGTGAGCGCGGACTGGAGCCGGCCATAGGGGCAGATGACGATGCAGAGCTGTTCCCGGAACCAGGCGAAGTTGAAATAAAGGATGCCGGCCGCGATGAAGACGAAGAGGAACGCGCCCCAGTGCTCGCCCGGCGCGGATTGCATGAAGTGCCAGAGCTCGGGAATGCTGACGAAATAGGCGAGGAACAGGTGCGTGATGGCGAGCGACACCAGCACGTAGAGCGCGTGCTTGGTGACACGACGGAGGAACTTGCCGGCCGACATCGGCGCGGCCTTGAGCGCGCGGCGGGCGGGAGCGTCGCCCTCGAGCCAGCGTTCGATGCGGCGGTAAACGTGGTCCAGAAACACCGTCTGCGGGCAGGCCCAGCCACACCAGAGCCGGCCGAACAGCGCGGTGAGAAAGAACAGCGCGAAGCCGAGCCCGGTGACGCCAAAGAAAAGCAGCCAGGTGTCCTGCGCGGAAAGCGTGAGGCCGAAGAAGTGGAACCGCCGGGCGGCGATATCGAGAAAGAGCGCCGGGTAGCCGTTGATCGGAATCCACGGCAGCAGCAGATAGATCGCGATGAGGCCGTAGGCGGCCAGCCGGCGCGCGGTCATGAACCGGCCGCGCGCATCCGCCGGATAAAGGAACGGGCGCGATCCATCGGCGCTGATGGTCGTGACGGAGTCCCGGACCGGCGCGGGCCGGGCGGTCGTGACCCTGGGTCTGGAGTCGGGGCTCATGGTGCGGCAAACACTTGTAGCGGCGCTCTGCGAGCGCCGGACGGCGGTCATAGACCGCCGCTACAGGTTCACTTCGACGCTTCGACCGTGATCGGCTCTCCCTGCTGGTGATGGCTGAGGAGGTAGGCTACCACCTCGGCGGTTTTCTTTTGTCCCAGGACAGGTTCCCAAGCGAGCATACCCTTCGGGATGACACCCTTGGAGACGGTGACGTAGATTTCCTTCGGCGTGCCGCCGTGGATCCAGGCCGTGTCGGTGAGATCGGGGCCGACCGCGGTCGGGTTCTCGGACTTGCCGCGCAGGCTGGGCAGGTGGCAGGGAATGCAGAGGGATTGGTAGGACTGCTTGCCGGCCTCGACGAACACCGGGTTGCGGCTCATCTCCCAGAACAAAGTGTCGTTGGAAACGTCGATGGAACCGGCCATCTTGACGGCCGCGATCTTGGCCATCTCCGCGTCGACCAGCTCGCCATCGGTCGGCATCAGGCCGGCGATCATGTGGACGAACCAGTAGACGACCCAGAAGACGATGGCGCCGTAGAGGGTGTAGAGCCACCAATTCGGCAGGCGCTGGTCGTATTCCTGGATGCCGTCGTAGGTGTGCTTCCGGATCGGGATGCCGGAGTCGTCGGGCGGAGGAGGAGACGCATGCATGTTGACGGTTTATTCCTTGTCGAAAGGCAGGCGGGCGAGCCGCTCGGCCTGATCGGGTTTCATGTGCGAGGCGCGCCAGGCGGCGGCCACGAAAATGAGCGACGCCACCGCGAGGGCGACGATCGGGAAGATGAGCTGCCAGTCTTCGTAGACGATGCGTTGGAACATGGGAGTGCGTGGTTTGTGGTTAGTAGCGAGTAGTGAGTAGCGGGTAGTGAGTAGATTTAGTGCGGTAATGAGATTGTTTTGTCATGCTCGCTACTCGCTACTGGCTACCCGCTACTGGTGCGCCCGGCACCTCGGCGGTCTTGCCGAGGCATTGCAGGTAGGCGATGAGGGCGACGATCTCGCGGTCGGGGTCGACGTAGCGGCCCTGGGCGCGGAGCTCCTTGGCGATGTCCTTGGCCTGCTCCTTCGCGAGGGTGTCGATCATCGCGGGCGACCAGGACGGGAACGGCACGCCGAGCATCTTCTGCACACGGATCTTCGCGGAGAGCGAGGCGTAGTCGGTGGGTGTGTCCTTGAGCCAGGAGTAGGACGGCATGTTGGAGCCGGTGGAAATGTTGCGCGGGTTCTCCATGTGGTCGTAGTGCCAGGCGTGGTTGTATTTGCCGCCGACGCGCGCGAGGTCGGGACCGGTGCGCTTGGAGCCCCACTGGTAGGGATGGTCCCAGATGGACTCGCCGAGGCGGGAATACTCGCCGTAGCGCATGACGTCGGGCACCAGCGTGCGGATCATCTGCGAATGGCAGTTGTAGCAGCCCTCGCTGACGTAGAGATCGCGGCCGGCGAGTTCGAGCGGGGTGTAGACGCGGGCGACCCGGTCCTCGGTCTGCAGCCGGCGGTCGATGGTGAGCAGCGGGATGATCTGGATCAGGCCGCCGGTGGCGACGGCGAGAAAGGTGAGGACGGTGAACGGCAGCGCGTTGACGAGCAGACGGTCATACCACTCGCCCCACTGCGTGCCGCGGATCTGGAAGTGCCCGATGGCGAACAGCACGCAGAGCATCGTGAGGACGAGCCCGACGATGTTCAGCCAGCCGGAGGTGAACATCCACACGAACGAGCCGAGCAGGGCGAGCGTGGTGTAGACGACGGGGGCGTTGAAGAAGGTGCCGGCCGCGCTCATGCGCTCGCCCGCGACCGGGGCCTCGACGTAGACCTCCATCGTGCCGTTGACGGCCGCGGCGCCGCGGATGCTGCGCCAGATGTTGTAGCCCATGATCACGAAGCCCGTGAGGTAGAGCGCGCCGCCGACCACGCGGAGCAGCATGAGCGGGCGGATGGCGTTGAGCGTCTCGAGGAAGTTGGGATACTTGAGGATGGTGCCGCCCTCGGCGGTGGCGTTGAGCATCAGGCCCTGCGAGATGCCCGAGGCCCACATCGCGGCGACGTAGAGCAGGATGCCGGTCAGCCCGATCCAGAAGTGGAGGTTGGCCAGCGACTGGGAGTGAAGGGGTTTGTTCCAGAGGCGCGGGACCAGCCAGTAGAACATGCCGGCCGCCATGAAGCCGTTCCAACCGAGCGCGCCGGCGTGGACGTGGCCGACGATCCAGTCGGTGTAGTGGCCGAGGGCATTGACGGCCTTGATCGAAAGCAACGGCCCCTCGAAGGTGGCCATGCCGTAGAAGGTGACGCCGGCGGCGAAGAACTTGATGACGGGATCGGTGCGGAGCTTGTCCCACGCGCCGCGCAGCGTGAGCAGGCCGTTGAGCATGCCGCCCCAGGACGGCGCCCAGAGCATGAGCGAGAAGGTCATGCCAAGAAGCTGAAGCCAGTTGGGCAGCGCGGTGTTGAGGAGGTGGTGCGGGCCGGCCCAGATGTAGAGAAACACGAGCGACCAGAAATGGATCACCGAGAGCCGGTAGGAATACACCGGCCGCTCCGCCGCCTTCGGCAGGAAGTAATACATGATGCCGAGGATCGGCGTGGTGAGGAAGAACGCCACGGCGTTGTGCCCATACCACCACTGCACGAGGCCGTCCTGCACGCCGGCGAAGACCGGGTAGCTGTGGAGCAGCGAGGTCGGAATCGACAGGTGGTTGACGATGTAGAGCATCGCCACCGTGATGATCGTCGCGATGTAGAACCAGACGGCGACGTAGAGGGACTTTTCGTGACGCTTCGCGAGCGTCCAGAAGAAGTTCGCCCCGAACACGACCCAGATGACGGCGACGGCGATGTTGATGGGCCAGATGAGCTCGGCGTATTCCTTGCCGCGCGTCAGGCCGAGCGGGAGCGTGATGGCCGCCGCGACGATGATGAGCTGCCAGCCCCAGAAGTGGAGGTTGGAGAGGAAATCACTCGCGAGCCGGGCCTTCACCAGGCGCTGCGTGGAGTAGTAGATGCCGGCGAACATCATGTTGCCGACGAAGGCGAAGATGACGGCGTTGGTGTGCAGCGGACGGAGCCGGCCGAAGGTCAGCCAGGCCTGGCCGAAGTTGGCCTGCCAGAAGTTGAGCTGCGTCGCGATGAAGACGCCGGCGAGCATGCCGACTATGCCCCAGATGATGGAGGCAAGCATGAACATGCGGACAATCCTGTCGTTGAACTCGATGGTGACTTTTTGACCTGTCGTCATGGGTGGGCGTGGATGTGGCGGGGTTCAGAAATAAAGATCGTCGTCGGGACGGGGCGTCGCACCGGCTTGTAGGGCGGGATCGCCGATCCCGCCGGCTTGCGCAGAGGCAATGGCGGGATCAGGCGATCCCGCCCTACAAACACGCGGGCGCTCGGCGGCGAGCGGCAGCAGGGAATCGCGCTCCGGACTGGCGAAGCGCCGGCGGCGCTGCTCGTGCGCGAACAGGACCATGAACAGGCCGGCCAGGAGCAGGCTGAAGAAAATGGTGAGCGGGATGACGGACATGGCGTGGAGAATGAGCTATGGGTTCAGAGCAAACGCCGCCCGCGCGGTCCGACGGGCACGGGCCGGCGCTGGGCCAGTTCCGGCCGATGGGATGCCGCCCGGTGCCTGAGCAGTTCCTTGGCCGTCAGCCAGATATCCAAATCCTGACCCTCCGGGCGGCCCTCCTCCAACCAGAGGAAATAGGCGCACTTCTGGATATCGACCTCAGCGGGCTCGTAAGTGGCGGTCTTGTGGTGTTTCCGGTTCATGCGTGGTGAACGTCGCATAATAGCGGGCCCCCGCCCTGCCCGCTCTGCACCGGTTGGCGGTTTCACCGCATATTTTGCGCCACCGGCAATGGTTGCGCATTTTTCGCGGGCGAGGTCGCCGGCGCCGCCGATGGATTGAACCGTGGCACCGGCTTCCAGCCGGTGCGGTCCTGCGGCTGGAAGCCGCAGCCACGAGAAACCAGCGGCCTGACGGCCGCGACTACTCCCGATCCGCCGCCGCCACCCTCACTCCGTCCGCGGGAGCTTCGACCGCCACACCGTCGGCGACTGGCCGGTCACGCGACGGAAAACCCGGTTGAACTGCGAGAGCGACTGGAAGCCGGTCTCGTAGGCCACCTCGCTGATGCGCTTGTGCGGATTGAGGAGCAGGTTCTTCACCTTCTCGATGCGGGTGCGGGCCAGATAGTCGGTGAACGTCAGGCCGGTCGCCTGCTTGAACATCTTGCAGAAATAAAACGCGCTGGAGTTGACCGCCGCCGCCACCTGCCGCAGCGACACCTCCTCGTCTTGGTGCTCCGCGATGTAATTCTTGGCCCGCGTGACCAGCGGCGACTCCACCTGCTCCGCGGAGACCATCAGCTGGTTGCTGAGCGAGGCCAGGTGCTGTGCGAAGATCGCGAGCAGCCGGACCACGGCCTCGTATTGTTTTTTCTCGAGGACGCGCGTCTGAAAATAGGCCTCCTCCAGTTGCTTCAGGTCGGTATCCACGCCGAACTTGAGCAGCTCGCGCGTGACTTTGGTGAACTCGCGTTTGCTCGGCTGGTGCAGGAGGATCTGGCCGGTCTGGAGAAAGGCCACGAGATTGTCGCCCACCCGCACCGGCACGGCGGAATCGCACAGGCCGGCGAAGCACTTGAGGGTCTTGGGCTCCATCTGCGCCTGTTCCTCGACCTTTTTCTGCAGCTGGAGACAGGCGGCGCAGCTGTGGTTGCTGCGCGCCAGCAGGGCACAGAACGGGTTCTCCTTCGGATCGCCATGGTGCGGAAGATCGAACGCCTCGAGCGCCCGCAGGTTGAACGGCAGGCCGGTCGTGTCGCGGAAAGCCTTCTCGTAGTCCCGGTAAATGTCGGAGCGTTTCAGCTGTTCGACCAAGGCATGGCTGCGTTTGGCACTATCTTCGGGCGTGGACACGATGCCAGAAGCAAACCCCGCAAACCCACTCGCGCAACTTTCAAATGTAAATACCGCACCGAGCCGCCATTCAGCAGCCGGCTTCAATGCGACTCTCAGACGGACTAATGACTCGTTTTACCCGGTGCCGATCTCCTTTTTTGCATCGACAGAGCCTCAGCGCCTGCCCCGGCCGGCCGGTGCCATCGGGACAACCATGACCGGACAGGGCGCCTTGCGCAGGACTCCCTGCGTGGTGCTGCCGACGAGCAGGTCGAAGACCGCGCCGTGACCGTGCGAGCCAAGGACGATATAGTCGGCCTTGAGCGCGGCGGCCCGGGCGAGGATGACCGCCACGGCCTGGCCGGTGACCTGCTGGCACTCGACTTCCAGCCGCAGCCGGGAGCAGAGCCGCGCGAGCGCCTTCAGCCGGCGCTCGGCGAATTTTTCCCCGGCGGTGACCGCCTCGGCCATCACCCCGGAATCAAACGCATAGTAGTCGGCGAGCATGACGGGCGGAGGCAGCTCGACATGCAGGAGCACCAGCCGGGCGTCCAGATGTTTGGCCAGCTCGCAAGCCGCGTCACAGACCTTCGTGGTCGCGGCCGAAAGATCCACCGGCACGAGGATGGTTTTCATGGTGAAAGCACTCTAGTCCGGCAGAGGCACCCGGGCTCCGCAGCGCTTGGCTACTGCTGGGCAAATCTTGCGCGCAAAAATCCGCGCCATCCATTCGGGACATGCCGGGTTTTCGGCAAGATTTGCGTGGCGTGTTTCCCGCGCGCCCGGTATCGTCGGATTGTAGCGGACGATACGCTGCCATACCCCGGCCATGAATTCTTCCCCGCGCCTCCGCCCGCTGGCCATGCTGGCGACCCTCACGGCCGCCGCCGCGGGATTCTGGGCGATCATCGCCTGGGGCTTGGGCAAATGGAATCTCCTCAGCCTGGGCGCGGACTACGTCCCCATGGCGCTCTCCACGGCGATTCTATTCGCGGTGCTGGGACTGGCGTTGGCCGCCCAGTTGCAGTGGCCGGATTCACGCGCGGCGCGTCAGGCCTGCCTGGCCGGCGCGCTCCTGACCCTGACGATGGCCGGACTCACCGCCCTGCAGTCGTGGTTTCATCTGACGCTGCCGTGGGAACACTGGTTCCTGGCCGAACCGACGACGGTGGGCACGATTCCCGTCGGCCGGATGTCGCCCGTGACGGCCGCCGCCTTTGGCCTCACGGCGCTCGCCCTGCTGGGACGGAGCAGCGGCGGCACCGGGCAAACCTCCATGGGCGTGACCGCCGCGATCGCGGCCGGCGGCGGGTTCGTGATCGGCGCCGTGGTGGCCATCGGCTACGCCGCGGGCACACCGCTGCTCTACGGCGGACAGACCGTGCCGATGGCCCTGCTGACCGCCCTGGCCTTCATCGCGCTCAACGCCGCCTTCCTGCTGGTCGGCCCGGTGGAGCAGTTCCTGCACGACTGGCACGCGCGCGATCACGCGCCCCATGTGCCGAAAGAGCACCGGGTTTTTTCCCGGCGCCTCCTGCTCGCGGTGGCCGGCATCGGCTGCCTCATCGCCCTCGCCGGCTTTTTCTATTTGCGCAACGAACAGGCCTCCGCCCGGCAAGGGGTGCATGCGCAACTGGAGGCCATCGCCCGGCTGAAAGCGGATCAGATCACCGCCTGGCGGACCGAGCGCATGAACGAGGCGCGCTTCCTCCAGCAAACCCCGGCAGTGATCCGCGAGGTGGTTGCCTTGATCGCCACCCCCGACGATCCGGTCGCACGCGCCCGGGTGAGCGACTGGCTGGAACCCATCAAGGGAGGCGAACGATACCAGGCGCTGTTCGTCTTCGACCCGTCGGCCCGACTGGTGCTGGCGATCCCCGCCTCGGCCGCACCCAACGCCCACATGCACGACGAGTCGCTGGCCCGCGTGCTGGCGGGCCCGGAGCCGGTGTTCGCGGACCTGCGGCGCCATCCCGGCGAGCCGACCCTCCACCTCGACCTGTTGATCGCCATACGGCCCGGCCCGGCATCCGGCCCCGCCGCCATCATCGCGATGCAACTGGATCCGCGGCAATTTCTCCAGCCCATGCTCCGGCGCTGGCCGGTGCCCAGCGACTCCGCGGAGTCGATGCTCGTGCGACGGGAAGGAGAGGAGGTTGTTTACCTCAGTGAGCTCCGGCACCGGCCCGGTGCGCCCTTGACGTTGCGCCGCTCGATCCACGAACCGACCTTGGTGGCCGCCATGGCCGCCCGCGGCGAAACCGGCGTGCGCGAAGGCGTGGATTACCGGGGCGTGCCCGTCCTGGCGGTGAGCCGCGCGATTCCCGGTTCACCCTGGATCCTGATCGCCAAGATCGACCAGGAGGAAGTCTACCGGCCCATCCGGAACGAGGCTGCGCAGATCGCCCTGCTGGTCGGCCTGCTGCTGCTGGCCGTGGTCCTGACCGGGGTCGCGTATTGGCGGAGGCGGTATGCGGACACCCTGCACCGCGCGCTCGCCGCCGAGCAGGGACACCAGGCCATGGCCGAGCGTCTCGGCCTGGTCATGCGGCATGCCAACGACAGCATCATGATCATGGAGGTCGACGGGCGGATCCGCGAGGCCAACGAGTGCGCGCTGACCACCTACGGCTACACGATCGAGGAATTCCGGGCTCTGCCACCCGGCGGCCTGCGCCCCACCGCCGCCGCAGACCAACTGGACGGACAGATGGCCGCCTTCGCGTCCGACGCCGGCACGATATTCGAGACCCTCCATCGCCGCAAGGATGGCACGGTCTTCCCGGTGGAAGTCAGCGGGCGCCGGGTCATGATCGACGGCCGGCCGCACCTGCTGGGCATCTATCGCGATATCACGGAGCGCCGGCGCCTGGCGGATGAGCTGGCCTGGCAGGAGGCGCAGTTCCGCGCAGTTTTCGACAATGCCCCCGTGGGCATCTCGCTCACCTCGGGCGGCCGGCTCCAGCTGGTCAACACCGAGCATGCCCGCATCACCGGGGTCCCCGTCGAACAGTCCGCCGAGCCGGGGATTTTCGCCCGGGTCTCGCATCCGGAGGATTATGCCCGGCAGACGAAGCTGGCGGAGAGGTTCATCAGCGGCGAGATCGACCACTACACGGTGGAAAAACGCTATCTCCACCCCGACGGCCGCGTGCAATGGGCGGAGCTGTCCAGCCGGTTTTTCCCGGGGCCGATCACGGGAGAGAAGTGGATCGTGACCACCGTCACCGACATCGCGGAACGCAAGGCCCACGAACAGGAGATCGACCGGCTCAACCGGATGTATTTCGTGATCAGCCAGGTCAACCAGACCATCGTCCACGCCAAGTCGCAGGCCGAACTGTTTCCCGAGATCTGCCGCGTGTTGGTGGAATTCGGCCGGTTCAAGATTGCCTGGATCGGCTGGCTGGACCCCGCGTCGCGACTCATCGCGCCACTCGCCGTCGCCGGGGACGAACACGGCTATGTCGCCGGCATCACGATCAGCACCGATCCGGATCGTCCCGAGAGCCACGGTCCCAGCGGCACCGCTTTCCGCGAAGGCCGGTTGCACGTCTGCAATGATTTCTTCGGCGACCCGGCCCTCCAGCCGTGGCATGAGCGCGCCCGCCCCTGCGGATTCCAATCCTCCATCGCCCTGCCCCTGCGGCAGGAAGGCGCGGTCCGGGGCCTGCTCACGGTTTATGCCGTCGAGAAGGATTTTTTCGGCCCGCAGGAAATCCCCCTGCTGGAAGAGGCGGCCGGCGACATCTCCTTCGCTCTCGACGTGCTGTCCGGACAGGAGCGGAGCCGCGCGGCGGAGACCGCGCTGCAACGCTCAAAGCAGGATTTCAGCCGGGCCTTCCTGTCCAGCCCGACGGCGGTCTGCATCAACACCGTGGCCGAAGGACGCTTTCTCGATGTCAACGACGCCTGGGAACGAGTTTCCGGCTACCCGCGCGAGGAGGTGATCGGCCGGACCACGCTCGAACTGCAGGTCTGGGCCGAGGCGAAGGACCGGGAGGAACTCCGCCAGTTGATCGCGGCCGGCCACCCGGTCTCCGCGCGCGAGGCGCGTTTCCGGCGAAAGGATGGCGCCCTGCTGGAGACGTTGCTCTCGGTCGAGCACATCGGCTTCGGGGGCGAACCCTGCCTGATCTCGACCATCTTCGACATCACCGGGCAGAAGCAGGCGCAGCAGAAGCTCACCGAGCAGATCGCGGAACTGAGCCGCTGGCATGCGGCCACGCTCGGACGCGAGGGACGGATCCTGGAACTCAAACGGGAAGTGAACGAGCTGCTGGCCCGCGCCGGCACGCCGGTGCGCTACCCCAGCGCCCTACCGGGGCATGGAGCCGGCGATGCCTGATTCCCCCTTCATCGCCCTCGTGCACAACGCCGCCCTCCTGCTGGCGCTCGTGCTGGTCTATGACCTCGTGGTCAGCCGTTACCCGCTGGCGAAAAAACCGGGACGCCAGCTGCTCATCGGCATCGTGCTCGGGAGCATGGGTGTCGGCATCATGCTGGCCCCGTTCCAGCTCCTCCCCGGCATCGTGTTCGACACCCGGTCGGTCCTGCTGGCGGTATCCGGGCTTTTTTTCGGCTTCATGCCCACGCTGGTCGCGATGCTGCTGACGGCCGCCTACCGGTTGAGCCAGGGCGGTGCGGCGGCCTGGGTGGGAGTCGCGGTCATTTTCGCCTCCGGCAGCCTGGGCCTCCTTTGGCGCCGGCGCCACCGCCCGGCGCTGGCCGCCCTCACCTGGCGGCAGCTCTACGCTCTCGGACTGGCGGTGCACGTCGTGATGCTCCTGTTGATGCTGACCCTGGGCTGGAACACCGGCCGCGACGTGCTGACGGTCATCGGCCTGCCCGTGCTGGTCATTTATCCGGTGGCCACCACCGCGCTCGGCCTGCTGCTGGCGAACCAACTCCGGCGTGAGCAGGCCGCCGCGGCCCAGCAGGAAAGCGAGCAGCGCTGGCAGTTCGCCCTCGAGGGCGCCGGGGACGGCGTGTGGGACTGGGACGTGCCGACCAACACCGTGTTCTTCTCGAAAAGATGGAAGCAGATGCTGGGGTATGCCGACCACGAGATCGGCCGCGGACTGGAGGAATGGTCCGGCCGCGTCCACCCCGAGGATCTGCCGGGGGCGCTGGCCGACGCGCAGGCGCATCTCGAAGGCCGGACCGCGGCCTATTCCAACGAGCACCGCGTGCGCTGCAAGGACGGCAGCTACAAGTGGATTCACGACCGCGGCCTGGTCGTCAGCCGGGATGCCGGTGGCAAAGCCCGGCGCATGGTGGGCACGCACGCGGACATCACCGCCCGCAAGGAGGCGGAGGCCGCCTCGGCCCGGCAGCGGCAGGAATTGCAGGTCCTGGTCCGGCAACTCGAGAACTCCCGCGGCATGCTGCAGTCGATCATCGAGTCCATCCCGGTGCGGGTCTTCTGGAAGGACAAGGATCTCCGCTACCAAGGATGCAACAGCCTGTTCGCCCGCGATGCCGGGTTCCGCCACCCGGCCGAACTGCTGGGCAAGGACGACCAGGCCATGGGTTGGAGCGCCCAGGCGGATCTCTACCAAAAGGACGACCGCGAGGTCATGGCCACCGGTCTGCCGAAACTGAACTTTCTCGAACCGCAAACCACGCCGGCCGGCGCCACGATCTGGCTGAACACCAGCAAGGTTCCGCTCAAGGACTCCGGCGGCGCCGTGCTCGGCATACTGGGCACCTACGCGGACGTCACCGCCCGGATGCTGATTGAGCATGAGTTGCGCGAATCCCAATTGCTTTATCGCTCCTTCGTCGAGCAACTGCCCATGCCGGTGTTCCGCAAGGACCGGACCGGGCGTTATGTCATGGTCAATCCCGTGTTCTGCCGGATCAAGGGCCTGCCCGCGGAGGAGTTTCTGGGAAAGACCGCCACGGAGGTCGCGGCCCGCCAGGTCGCCGGACCGGGCCCGGACAACCTCCTCGTCAAGTATGCGGCCGAGGGGGATGAAGCGCACGCGGAGATCATGCGCACGGGAAAAATGGTGGAGACCGAGGAGGAATATACCGGCGCCGACGGCAGGACGACCTACCTGCACGTGCTGCGGATGCCCGTCCTGGCGGATGACGGCACGGTGGCCGGCATGCAGGGCATCCAGATCGACTTCACCTCGCGCAAGCTGGCCGAGGCCCGGCTGGCCGAGGCCAACCGGGTGCTGCAGGCCGAAATGGAGGAGCGGGCCCGCGCCGTGGCCCAGGCCCGCGCGGCCCAGGACGAGATGGCCCGCCTCCTCGCCGTGGCTGAGCAGTCGCGCCGGGCCTTGCTCAGCGTCGTCGAGGATCATCGCGCCGCGGAGCAGGCGTTGCAGGAGAGCCAGGAACGCTACCGGCTCATCGCCGAAAACACGAACGATGTCATCTGGCTTTACGACCTGAACAAGGACCGGTTCACCTACTGCAGCCCGTCCGTCATCAAGCTGCGGGGCTTCACGGCGGAAGAGGCGATGGGCCAAGGCATGATGGAAATGGTGACCCCGGAATCACAGAGGATGACCGCCCGGCTCATGCAAGAGAGTCTGGCCCGATACGCCGCCGGCGACCACTCGGTCCTGACCCAGACCCATCAGGTGGACCAGTTGCGGCGCGACGGCAGCGTCGTGGCCACCGAGGTGTCCGTTACGCTGCTGACCGACGCCGACGGCCAGGTGACCCAGCTCCTCGGCGTCAGCCGCGACATCACCGCCCGCAAGCAGGCCGAGGACGATGTGCGCCGGCTCAACGCCGAACTCGAAGCCCGGGTGCAGGAACGCACGCGAGAGCTGCGGGAGGCCACGCAGCGTCTGGAAATGGCGCAACGCGACGCCGGCGCCGGAATCTGGGACTGGGATATCGTCACGGGCAGCATGGAATGGTCGCCCCCCCTGTTCGCCTTGTTCGGGCTCGACCCACGCGCCGCCGGCGCGAGCTTCGCGACGTGGGACTCCGTCCTGCATCCGGATGACCGGGAGGAGGCGCGCGCGCAACTCCAGGAGGCGTTGCAGAAACACGAGCGGCTGCTGAACGAGTATCGGGTGGTCCGGCCCGACGGACAGGTGCGCTGGATCAGCGCCGTCGGCCAGGCCACCTACGACGCCGGCGGCCAGCCGGTCCGGATGGCGGGCCTTTGCATCGACATCACCGTCCGCAAGCAGATGGAGGAGGCGCTGCAACAGACCGAGGAGCGCACCCGCACCGTTTTGCAGGCGAGTTCGATCGGCACCTTCGAGGTCGATCTCGCCAGCGGCGGAGGCAAATGGAATTCCGTGGAGTTCGAGCTGCTCGGGCTCCGGCCCGGCGAGGTTCCGGACACGCCCGAGTCATTCTTCCGCTACGTCCATCCCGACGATCTCGCCATGGTCAGAAGCCGGTGGGATGATGCGTTGCGCACCGGCGAATTCGAATCGGAGTTCCGCGTCGTCCGCGCCGACGGCCGGGAATGCTGGCTCGCCGGCAAGGGCCGGTTCGCCCGCGACAAGACCAGCGGCCTCCCCGTGCGCTTCCTCGGGGTGAACTACGACATCACCGCCCGCAAGCACCTCGAATCCGAGACCACCCGCCTGCTCGAGCGTGAACGCCAGGTTTCCGAGATGAAGACCCGGTTCATCTCCGTGACCTCGCACGAATTCCGCACCCCCATGACGACGATCATGGGCTCCGTCGAACTGCTGGCCAACCACCTGGACCGGCTGACGCCGGACAAGCGCGCGCAGATCTTCGAGCGCGTCAACTCCTCGCTCCAGCGCATGACCACCATGCTCGACGATGTGCTCACCCTCAACCGCATGGACGCCAACCGCACCGAGGTGCGGCTGACCACGATCAACCTCAGCCCGTTCCTCGCCAACGTCGTCCAGGAGATCCGCACGGGCGACCGGGACGAGCACCGCTTCGATCTCCAGCTGCCCCCCGGGGCCGTCCCCTTTGTCACCGACCAGAACCTGCTCCATCACATCGCCGCCAACCTGTTGAGCAACGCCGTGCGCTACTCGCCCGCCGGCACGAGCGTCATCGTCCGCGTGCAGAGCGACGCCTGGCGCCTGCACCTCTCGGTGGAGGACCAGGGCATCGGCATCCCGCCCGCCGACCGCATCCGGATCTTCGAGCCCTTCGAGCGCGGTTCCAACGTCGGACAGATCAAGGGCAACGGGCTTGGCCTCAACATCGTCAAACGCATGACCGAGCTGCTCGGCGGCACCATCACCCTCCGCCCGATGTCCGGCGGCGGCACCCGCTTCACGGTCGCCCTGCCCCATTTCGACCCCACCCAGCCCCCTTCATGAAATCCACGCAAAGCACCAAGATCCTGATCATCGAGGATGACGAGCTCGTCACCCAGACGCTGACCGACATGCTCGAACTCAACGGCTTTCAGGTCACGTCGGCCGCCAACGGCACCACCGGTCTCGCCGCCGCCAAGAATCAGCTCCCGACCATCGTCATCACCGACCTGGCGATGCCGGGAATGACCGGCTTCGAACTGCTCGAGTCCTTCCGCAAGGATCCCGACCTGCGCACCGTTCCCGTCATTGTGATCTCCGCCAGCATCGACCGGGCCGCCACGCGCCGCGGCATGGAGCTGGGCGCCGCCGACTTCATCACCAAGCCGTTCACCGAGGGCGAGGTGCTGCACTCGATCGCCGCGCGTCTGGAGAAACTGGAGCTGCTCAACGAACTTGACGCCTTCTCCCACACCGTGGCCCATGATCTCAAGAACCCGCTCGGCACCCTCAACGGCCGGCTGCATCTCCTCGGCCTGAAACTCGGCACGGCCGACGAGTCGACCCTGCGGCGCGAGCTGAACGAGGCCGTCAATTCCGCCAACCGGCTCAACGAGATCATCGAGGAGCTGCTGGTCCTCACCGGCGTGCGCCGGCAGAACATCACCCCCCTGGCCCTCGACATGACGCCGATCGTCGACGAGGCCATCGACCGGCTGGACGAGCTCATCCGCCGGTATGGCATGAAAATCAACCGGCCGGACCGATGGCCCATGGCCTTCGGCCATGCTCCCTGGGTCATCGAGGTCTGGGTCAACTACCTGAGCAATGCCGCGAAATACGGTGGCGCCAACCCGACGGCCACCCTCGGCGGACACCTCAATCCCGACGGTCGCAGCGTCCGCTTCTGGGTGCAGGATCAGGGGCCGGGCCTCGATGCGGCCGCGCAGCAGAAGATGTTCGTGCCCTTCACCCGCATCTCCACCGTGCGCGCCAGCGGCCATGGTCTCGGCCTGTCCATCGTGCGCCGCATCGCGGAAAAACTCAACGGCCGGGCCGGCGTCGACAGCACCCCCGGCGCCGGATCCCGTTTCTGGTTCGACCTGCCCACCGCGGTGAAGCCGCCATCCGCCTCCCCCTTTCTCTTCGCCCCATGAACATTCTCATCATCGAGGATGAACCGGCCATCCGGGAAACCCTGCAGCTCTGCCTCGAACTCAACGGTCACACCGTGCTCGCCGCCGAGGACGGCCCGACCGGCGTCCGGCTGGCCGCGCAAAAACCCGACCTGATCCTGTGCGACGTCGGCCTCCCCGGTCTCGACGGCTACGGCGTCATCACCGCCATCCAGCAACTTCCCGCCTGCCGCGATATCCCGTTCATTTTTCTCACCGCCCGGGCCGGCCGCGACGATCTGCGCCGGGGCATGAGCCTCGGTGCGGACGACTACATCACGAAGCCCTTCACGCAACGCGACATCCTGGACGCCATCGCCGCCCGCCTCCGCCGCCAGCAGACCCGCAAAGGCATTGTCGAACCGTAGAGGGTGCCCCTCTCTTCATCCGGATCAATGCAATGAAACGACAAATTCCCTCTGTCGGGCTTGCCACTGAACGGTGGTCGCCGGTTTCTCCGTTCGGCAAGCTCAGGACCCCGAGCCCGTCGTGGGGCATACCGGCGACAGGTGATCCGCGAGCGCGCCGAGGCGTCGGTATGGAAACCGACGCCCACCCGACTGCATCGTTCCGGCTTCAGGCGGCCGTTTCCGAACGCCCTCAAGCCCCCGCGCCGGCGAGCGCCAGGGCGCGCGGGAAAAGGACGTTGTTCTCCTTGTGCACGTGCCGGTGCAGATCGGATTCAAACTCGGCGAGCCCCGCGAGCAGCGCCCGGTGGGTGTTGCAGCACTCGGCATTGGGCATGAAGCCGTCGGTGAGCTCGCGCAGGCGCGCGGTCAGGCTGCCGGCCGCCTCGTGTTCGGCCTCCATCTGCGTGATGGGCGCGGAAATGTCGCCGCGGGCGCCCTGTTCGATCTGGCGCACCAACGGAAAGAGCACCACCTCCTCCTTGTGCATGTGGCTGAACATGTCGGAAGCCAGCGTGCTCACGGCCTCGGCCATCTCGGGCAGGCGGGCGTCGCGCCAAGTGTGCTTGGAGGCGACCCGGTCGGCCATCTCGACCAGCCGCGGCAGCTCGATCTTGAGGTAGGTGTGGTGCGTGGCCTCGATGTGGTCGGCCAGCTCGGTGAGCCCCATCGCGGCGGCGTCCACCTCGGCCGGACCGGCGATCTGGGCCGCGGCGGCCGATTCCAGCAACGCGACCGTGGTGGCGGGATCGAGCCCGCGGCGGGCGCACGCGGCGGCGAGCGTCTGCTTGCCGCCGCAGCAGTAATCGATCTCGAGCTTTTGGAAGATCCGCGCCAGCAGGGGCCGGGCGGCAACGAGTTCACCGACGGTGGACTCGGACGTGATGACAGGGAGGGCGGAGGCCGTGGACTGCGTGGGCATGCCCCACTCTGCCACATCCGCGCCCGACCGGCCTTGAGCCAGGTCAAGAGCCGGGGAAATTGACGCCAGTCAGGCTCAAATTGTAGGGCGGGATCGCTGATCCCGCCTGCGTTCACCCGCGATATCGTGTTCGTGGCGGGATCAGCGATCCCGCCCTACAACTCGCCCAGGTTCCGGCGCAGGCGGGCGGCGAGGGCCGGGGCGGCCAGCACCGTGATGGCCCGGGCGCCGACCGTGATGAGTTTCTCGCCGCGCAGCCGCGCGAGCGTGCGGGAGAAAGTCTCGCTGCTGGTGCCGAGTTCGGCCGCCAGCTCACGCTTCGTGCCGGAAAGTTTTATGACACCACCGGGCGCGTGGCGGCCGTGCTTCACCAGCCAGTTGAGCAGTCGGGTCTCCACATCCTTGAGCGTCAGGTCGTCGAGCATGCCGACCAGCACGCGCAGGTGGGCGCTCATCGAGCCGAGCATGCGCAGGGCGAGGTCGGGCCGGCGCCCGATGAGGTCGAGGATGGGCGCCTTCGGGATGAGGAGGACGGTGCCCGCCTCGCTCGCGCGGGCGTGGGCGGGATAACCGGTCGGCGACGCCAGGGAAGCCTCGGCGAAGGATTCCCCCGAGCGGAAAACATGGATGACCTGCTCCTTGCCCGCGGCGTTGACGCGGTGGACGTTCACCGCGCCGCTCTGGATGAGATAGCAGCCGCGCGACGGCTCGCCCTCGTGGAACAGGTAGTCGCCCTTCGCCAGCTTCAGGGGAACGGTGAACTCGGCGATCGCCGCGAGATCCTCCGCCGGCAGCCCCGTGAAGAGCTGGCAGCAGCGCAGTGAACCGACCAGGCCGGTGATCTTGTGGTCGTCGGAGGAGCGCGGGGTCGTGGGCATCGCACCCGCATTGATAAGGCCCGCGGCGCCGGTGTCGCGCGCAAAATTTTTTCGTGCGCGCCGGAAAACAATTTATGCGCAGAAATTTTGTTTATTTCGCAAGGAATGGTTAGCGGTTGCGGCGTTCCGGGAGTATCGTCTGCGCCTTTCCGCGCCATGACACATTCCACCGCTTCCATTCTCGCCAAAGTCCACCACCGTTCCGCCCCCAGCCTGGCCATTCCCCCCGCCGACCGCTGCGTGTTCAAGCGCGACGGCACCAGCGTGCCCTGGGATCCCGCCAAGATCACGCGCGCCATCGCCCTCGCCTACTGGGAGGTGCAGCACGAGAACGCCGAAAATCCCGAGCGCGACAACGCCGCGGCCCACTACGGCGTCGACGCCGCCACCTTCCGCAAGGCGCAGCGCCTCGCCACGAAGGTCACGCACATGACCGAGCTGGTCTACCGCGCCGGCCGGCATCCGACCATCGAGCAGATCCAGGACAACGTCGAGAAGGCCATCGCCGCCGAGGGCGAGTGGGCGGTCGCGCGCTCCTACATCATCTTCCGCGAGCGCAAGTCCGCCCGCCGGCTCAATCATTACGAGGACAACGGTCTGGCCGACTACATCGCCACCGCCAAATACGCGCGCTACCGGCCCGAGCTCGGCCGCCGCGAGCTCTTCGCCGAGGCCGCCGAGCGCGTGCGCGGCATGCATCGCCAGTTCTTCGCCGCCCGGCTCGCCGCGCCCCTCCCCGCGCCCCGCTACGACTCGCCGGTCCTCCCGGAGGATCGCGAACGCCTCGCCAAGTGGCTGCGCGAGGGCACGCTCGGCGCGGTGCTCGACCGCGCCTTCGCCGGCGTGACCGCCCACCGCGTGCTGCCCTCGATGCGCTCGCTGCAATTCGGCGGCGAGGCCATCCTCCGCCACCACGCGCGCCTCTTCAACTGCTCCTTCAGCCCGGTGGACCGCGTGGAATTCTTCCGCGAATACCTCTTCCTCCTGCTCGCCGGCACGGGTTGCGGCTTCTCCGTGCAGAAGCACCATGTCGACCGGCTGCCGGGGCTCCCGGTGCGCGGCGAGGAGCTGGAGCTGTCCGTCGTGCACCACGCCGTGGCCGACACCATCGAGGGCTGGGCCGACGCCCTGCACCTGCTCATGCGCAGCCATCTCGAGCGCTTCAAGGTCGAGTTCAACTACTCGGCGGTCCGCCCGCGCGGCAGCGCGCTCCGCACCTCGGGCGGCAAGGCCCCCGGCCACCTGCCGCTCAAGCAGGCCCTCCTCGACATCGAGGCCGTGCTCACCGGCGCCAGCGGCCGCAAGCTCCGCCCCATCGAGGTCTACGACATCTGCATGTTCGCCGCCCGCTCCGTGCTCAGCGGCGGCATCCGCCGCTCGGCCACCATCTGCCTGTTCTCCCCCGACGACGAGGAGATGATGGGCGCCAAGACCGGCAACTGGTTCGACAAGCAGCCGCAACGCTCCGCCTCGAACAACTCCGCCGTGCTCCCGCGCGCCGCCGAGGACGACACGCTCTTCCGCCGGCTCTTCTCCGCCCAGAAGGAATTCGGCGAGCCGGGCTTCTACTTCGCCGACCATCCCGACTACGGCTGCAACCCGTGCTGCGAAATCGGCCTGCATCCCGTCGTCGGCGGCGAGCTCGACGACGAGGTCGAGGTCGCCCGCCTGCGCGCCTGCGGCTACACCGGCCCCGTGACCCCCGGCACGCGGCTCAGCGGCTGGCAGATGTGCAACCTCAGCACGATCAACGGCGCGATCCTGCGCGACGCGGAGGACTTCTTCGCCGCGTGCATCGACGCCGCCGTCATCGGCACGCTCCAGGCCGCCTACACCGACATCCCCTACCTCGGGCCGGTCTCGCGCTACCTCAACGAGCGCGACGCCCTGCTCGGCGTCTCCATCTGCGGGTTCATGGACAACCCCGAGATCCTCTTCAACCAGGGCGTGCTCGAACGCGGGGCGCGCCTGACGCGCGCGGTCAACCAGATCGTCGCCGAGTGCATCGGCATCCGCCCCGCGGCGCGCGTGACCTGCGTGAAGCCCGAGGGCACGGCCTCGCTGCTGCTCGGCGCGGCTTCCGGCATCCACCCGCACCACGCCCGGCATTATTTCCGCCGCGTCCAGGCCAACCGCCGCGACCCGGTCTACCGGCATTTCCACGCCACCAACCCGCACCTCACCGAGGCCTCGGTCTACCGGCCCGATGCGGACGACGTCATCACGTTCCCGGTCGAGGCGCCGGCGCACGCCATTTTGCGCGACGAGATCGGCGCGCTGGACTTCCTGCATTTCGTGCAGCTCGTCCAGAAACACTGGGTGCTCGCCGGCGAGGCCGAGGGCTCCCGCTCGCCCGGACTGCACCACAACGTCTCGCACACCTGCACCGTGCCGGCGGACCAATGGGACGCCGTTGCCGACTTCATCTGGCGCCATCGCGAGGGCTTCACCGGGGTCGCGCTTTTCGCCCACGACGGCGCCAAGCGCTACCCGCAGGCTCCGCGCGAGGCCGTCGAATCGGACGAGGACGTGGCCCGTTGGAACCGGCTCAGATACCAGCCCGTGGACTACACCAAACTGGTGGAGAAAACCGACGAAACCGCCCTCAAGGACGTCGTCGCCTGCGCCGGCGGTGCATGCGAGCTGACCTGAACCGCCCGCAAGTGGGCAACAAGCGCTAAGTGGTTCACAAGAATTGCGCAGACGCCCGGTCCCGGCGGCTGCATACTGGTATGAACATGCAAGGGAAAATCATCCGGGCGTTGGAGGAGCGCCGTGCGCAGATACGTGCACGGTGGGAGGCCTTGCTCCGGATCGAAAAGGCGACCACCCCGCTGGCGAATCCCGATACGCTGGTGTTCGGACTGGACCATTCGCTCGACGAGATTTTCGCCATGCTGCACCAGTCGCCTTCCCACATCGCGGACAAGGACCCGGCCAGCGACACCGGCCCCAGTCCGTGGCGGGCTTATTTCCGTGCGGGCGAACAGGCCTTGCTCGAGACCCTGGTGCTCACGCAATCGGAGATGCAGGCCCTGGATCCGGCGGCCCGCGACACCTCGTTCGGGAAGCTGAAGCAGGTGATCAACAACCTGACGCAACGCGAAATCGGCGCCTGGGCCGCCATCTGCCAGCAGACCGGCAAACCCCGGCGCGCCCGCGAGTCGAAGAGGCAGGCCACCGCCCATGCGGCCGCGGAACGCGCGCGGCAGGGCCGGGCTCACACCTCCGCGAGCACATGAGCGACGCCCCCCTGGCCGGGCCCGATCCGATCGCGCAATTCAAGGCGTGGTTCGAGGTGGCCGTGCAGGGCGGCGTGCCCGAACCCACGGCCATGACCGTCGCGACCGCCACCGCCGACGGGATTCCGAATGCGCGCATGCTCCTCCTCAAGGGCGTCGATGCGCGCGGCTTTGTCTTCTACACCAATCTCGACAGCCCCAAGGTCGCCGAACTCAAGGCCAACCCGCGCGCCGCGCTCTGCTTCTACTGGAACCAGATCAAGCGCCAGGTCCGCGTGGCGGGCCCCGTGGAGCGCGTGACCGACGCCGAGGCCGACGCCTATTTCGCCACCCGGCCGCGGCTCAGCCAGATCGGCGCGTGGGCCTCGCATCAATCGCAACCCATGGCCGATCACTTCGAGCTGGAGCGCAACTGCGCGTCCGTCGCCCTGCGCTTCGGCCTCGGCACGGTGACGCGTCCGCCGAACTGGTCGGGCTTCCGCGTGGTGCCGGAGTCGATCGAGTTCTGGCACGAGAAACCCTTCCGCCTGCACGAGCGCGTCCGCTTCACCCGCACCCCCGGCGGCTGGACCTCGCAGTGGATCTTCCCCTGAGGGCGTGCTCGCCAGATTGACGGCAGGGCCGGCGCTTGCCGCCAGGGTGGAACGCGGCCTCCGGACGCGTTTTCCGATGCGCGCATCCTGAAACGCGTCCGGAGGCCGTGTTCCACCGTTTGCAGCAAAGGATCCAAAGGCATATGCCGATCCGGCTAGTTCTACTTTGTTAGATGCCCTACACACCCCGCCCTGCGGGCACCCCTCTCCAAGAGGGGATTTTGTTTGGGTCCCCTCTGGAGAGGGGTGGCGCGCAGCGACGGGGTGTGTCGCTCGGGATTTAATATATCTAACAAAGTAGAACTAAGCCGTGCCTTCAAACCCGTTTGTCATTCCGAACGCAGTGAGGAATCTCCCGCAGCGAAAGTGATGTTGCCTGCGCACGTCGAGATTCCTCACTGCGTTCGGAATGACCGGAAGGGGGAATTGGTTGGTTTGAAGACACGCCATAGATTCTTCACTGCGTTAAGAATGACCGGAAAGGTTGGCAGAAAACACCGCTCTCCTGGCCGCCTGCGGGCCAAACATTGACCTGAGTCAAGGCCGCCCGGACGGGTTTCGGCTACAACGTAGCCATGCCTCCTCCCGCGGTTTCCCTGCACCAGCCTGCCGCCGCGCTCGCCACCCCGATCCCATCGGCCGGATTGGCCGCGCTCGCGCGACGCGGTCCCGGCCTCACTCCGGCACGGGGTTGGTTTCTCTTCGCCATCGGCAGCCTCGTGCTGGCCGGGTTGCTTTCGCTCATGCTGGTCATCGGCCGGCTCCCGTTCCTCGGCTGGCTGTTCACCGATCCGCTGTTCTTCAAGCGCGCGCTCGTGGTGCATGTCGATCTCGCGATCGTGGTGTGGTTCCAGGCGGGCACGCTGGCGTTCCTCGGACTCGCACTCGGTCCGCGCCTGCCGCGCGGCGTGATCGCCGCCGCCTTCACGCTGGCCGGCGCCGGCGTCACAGGCCTGCTCGTCGGGGCGCTCATGCCCGGAGCGCTGCCCGTGCTCTCCAACTACGTGCCGGTGATCGACCACCCGGTGTTTTTCGGCGGACTGGTCTGCTGGTTTGCCGGGGCCGGCCTATTCTTCGCCTGCGCGCTGGTGACCCCGGCGCGCACGGACGCCAAGGCGCTGACGCCCGCCGTGGTCGTCGCGTTGCGCGCGGCGGCAGCGGCCAACGTGATTGCGATCCTGACTTTCATCGGGGCCTGGCGCACCACCCCGGACGCGGTGCCGGCGGCCTACTACGAACTGCTCTTCTGGGGCGGCGGACACGTCCTGCAGGCGGGCAACGTCGCGACCATGATCGCGCTGTGGTTGCACCTGCTGCACCGCTGGACCGGCCGCGCGGTGCTCGCCCCGGCCGTCGTCACTGCCCTGATGGCCGCGCTCGTGGTGCCGCAGATCGTCATGCCGCTGCTGGCGTTCGAGGGCACGACCGGGACGATCTATTTCTCGATGGCCACGCACCTGATGCGCTGGACGCTTTTCCCGGTGGTGCTGGTCGTGCTCGGCGCGGCCGTGGCCCATGTGTGTCGCTTGCCAGCCCGGCCGGACTGGCGCGATTTCCGCTTCGCCGGTCTCGCGGGTAGCGCGATCCTGACGGTGCTGGGCTTCATCCTCGGCGCGATGATCCGCGGCTCCAGCACGCTGGTGCCGGGGCACTACCACTGCGCGATCGGCGCGGTGACGATCGCCCTGATGACCGCGGCCTACGACTTTTGCACGGCGGTGGCGCCCGCGGACTCGGTCCCGGTGCCGCCCAAGCGCGCGCGGCTGCAGCTCCTGCTTTTTGGCGGCGGCCAGGCCGTGTTCGGCCTCGGTTTCGCGCTGGCCGGGGCCTACGGCCTCGGGCGCAAGCAATACGGCGCCGAGCAGCATGTGCGCACCCTCGGCGAATACCTCGGCCTGAGCGTCATGGGCCTCGGCGGCCTCGTGGCCGTGGCCGGCGGAATCTTTTTCCTCGCGGTGATGCTGCGCCACCTCGCGGCGTGGCGGCGCCGTTCCGCCTCCGCCTCCCTTTGATTCCATGAAAACCGAACCAGAAAAACACCCGTGGCAGAAGCTGCTCGACAACACCTGGCTGCTCCTCGCCCTCGGCGTCCTCATCCCCGTCCTCTCCTACACCGTGTGGGGCTGGATCGAACTCGTGCTCACCAAACCCGCGCTGCTGCCCTGAACCCCCGACCCCTTCCATGAGCCTGCGTCCCCTTACCGCCCCTTGGTTCCACGGCCCGGCCGGCCACGAAAAAATCTGGCTCGGTTGCGCCATCCTCTGGTGCTTCGTGATGTCGTTGATGATGCCTTACTGGCATTTCCGCGGCAAACAGAACAGCACCGGCGAGGCCTACTCGGTCAAGCCCGCCGACTTCCTCGCCCGCACGGAGAAGTTCGTCGCCGCCAACCGCGTCGGCACCTTCAAGGGCCCCGCCAGCAACCCCATGCTCGGCGAACTCCCCCTCGTCGAGCCGCCGGCCGGCGGCGACGCCTACCTGATCGGCCGCATGTGGCAGTGGTATCCCGCCCTGCGCCTGCGCCTCGGCGAGACCTACCGGCTGCACATGTCGGCGCTCGACCTCCAGCACGGCTTCTCGCTGCAGCCCCTGAACATGAACTTCCAGGTGCTGCCCGGCTACGACCATGTGCTCACCATCACGCCCACCTCCAAGGGCGAGTTCACCATCGTCTGCAATGAATTCTGCGGCGTCGGCCACTCCAACATGTCGGGCAAAATCTTCGTCGAATAATCCACCCCATGTCCTCTCCCTCCCATTCCCTCGCCGACCCCGGCACGCCCGGTCGCAAATGCGGCACCACCGGCCTCGGCGTCTGCCTTGACGCCCAGCGTTTCATCAAGCTCAACGCCGTCTGCGGCATCGTCTTCCTGCTGCTCGGCGGCATCGCCGCGCTGCTGCTCGCCCTGACCCGCTGGCAGACCATCCACCTCCTCCCGGTGGACTGGTTCTACCGGATCCTGACGTTCCACGGCATCAACATGCTGATCCTGTGGATCCTCTTCTTCGAGGTCGCCATCCTCTACTTCGCCTGCACCACGCCGCTCAACGCCCGGCTCTTCTCGCGCAAGGTCGCCTGGGTCTCGTTCGGCATGATGCTCACCGGCGCCGTGATGGTGGACTACATCATCCTCGCCGGCCAGGCCGACGTGATGATGACGTCCTACCTGCCGTTGGTGGCGCACCCGCTCTTCTACCTCGGCATCATCCTCGTGGCCGTGGGCACGCTGGTCGCCGTGTTCAACTACTTCGCCACGCTCTACGTGGCCAAGCGCGACAAGTCCTACACCGGCTCGGTGCCGATCGTCACCTTCGGCGCCACCGCCGCGGCGATCATCGCCGTCGTCACGCTCCTGCACGGCGCGGTCGTGATGATCCCGACCTTCACCTACTCGATGGGCTGGACCCCGCAGCCCGACCCGGCGTGGTATCGCCTCATCTGGTGGGGCCTCGGCCACCAGTCGCAGCAGGTCAACGTCTGCGCGATGGTCAGCGTCTGGTATCTGCTCACGCACATCGTGCTGGGTTCGCGCCCGATCAACGAGGCGGTGTGCCGCACCGCGTTCGTCCTCTACATCCTCTTCATCAACCTCGCCTCGGCGCACCATCTCCTGGTCGACCCGGGCGTGGGCGCCACCTGGAAGATCTGGAACACCTCCTACGCCATGTATCTGGCGGTGCTGGCCTCGATGGTCCACGGCTTCACCGTGCCGGCGGGCGCCGAGATCGCGATGCGCGAGAAGGGCTACACCAGCGGCATCTTCGGCTGGGTCACCGCCCTGCCCTGGAAAAACCCCGCGTTCTCCGGCACCGCGCTCTCGCTGGTGATCTTCGGCTTCCTCGGCGGCATCACCGGGGTCACCCTCGGCACGCAGCAGATCAACATCATCGCGCACAACACGCTGCGCATCCCCGGCCACTTCCACGTCACCGTGGTCGGCGGCACGTCGCTGGCCTTCATGGCCCTCGCCTACTACGTGATCCCGCTGATCTTCCAGCGCGACTTCATCTTCCGCGGCGTCGCCCGCGTGCAACCGTGGATCTTCGGCATCGGCATCACGCTGCTGTCCTTCGGCATGTCGTTCGCCGGCTCGATGGGCGTCTCCCGCCGCAGCTGGGACATCGACGCGCAGGGGGTCTACGGTCCCGCGGCACACCTCTGGCTCGGCGTCCTGGGCATCGGCGGCGTCCTGGCCTTCCTCGGCCTGCTCATCTTTGTGCTCCTCTGCGTCGGCACCCTGTTCTTCGGCCCGAAGATCCAGGACCGCTCGATGGCCGACTGGGGCACGCCCCCGGCGCTGGCCGGCAGCCAGCCCGGATCGCTGGCCCACGACCATTACGCCACCAAGGGCACGATGGTCCTCACCCTCGTCTTCCTCGCCTGCTTCGCGGTGTATTACTTCGCGAACTGGAAGGCCCTGGCCGACGTCTGGCCCGTGCGCTGAGTGCGCCATTTCGTTCCCCCACACACCCCGTCGCTCCGCGCCACCCCTCTTCATAGAGGGGACCTCAAACCCACGCAGCCGAAGTCCCCTCTATGAAGAGGGGTGCCCGACAGGGCGGGGTGTGTAGGTTTTGATCTCCCATTCGCGGCGGGATCAGCGATCCCGCCCTACATTCAAAATCCGCCCATGCTCATCCCGGTCCCCGCCACCGCGCCCGTCAATGCACCGCCGCTGCCATCCTCCGGCGGCGGCGCGGCCGGACGCTTTCTCGGCGGTCCGGGCTTGCTCGTGTTTTTGCTCACCGCTCTCGCGGGCTACGAGGCGTTTCTGCTTCTCACCATCTTCGGTCCGACGGAAGGCGGCTGGCTGGGCGACTTCGTGCGCGACTTCCAGCTCTGGTGCTATCGCGGCGACCCGCGCACCGGCGGCATCTCGTGGCTGGCGGTGTCGGTCATGATGGCCGAGCCCCTGTTCGTGGTGGGTGTCGCGGCCCTGCTGTGGCGCGCGACCTTCGTCCGGCTGCTCGAACCCGGCATCTGGCTCGGTCACCGGCGCGCGGTCCTCGCGGCACTCGGGCTGGTCGCCGGCTGCGCGGGCGGTTTGCTGTATTACGCCCGCACCGACATGACCCGCGAGCAGGTGCTTCCGCCGTTCCCCGGCGAGCGCATCCGCGTGAGCCTGGCGCTGCCCGACACACCGCTGGTCGACCAGAAGGGCGCACCGTTCCGCTTCTCCGACCTGCGCGGGCGCGTCGTGCTGGTCACGGGCGTCTACGCGACCTGCACCACCACCTGCCCGGAGATCTTTCTCGAGGTCCGCAAGCTGCTCGACGAGCTGCCCGCCGTGGAGCGCGCCGGTCTGAGCGTCGTGGCGCTGTCCCTCAACCCCGAATACGAGACCGCCGAGCTGATGGACCTGATGGCGCAGGGGCGCGGCTTCACCCATCCCGAGTTCCGCTACGTCAATGGTCAGCAACCCGCCGCGATGCACGAGCTGCTGACGCACCTGCAGTTCTCGGCCACGCGCAACCCGCAGACCGGGGTCATCGACCACGCCAACCTTTTCCTGCTCGTCGACCGGTCTAACCACATCGCCTACCGCTTCACCTTGGACCCGCGCCACCGTGCCTGGCTGCGCGCCGGCCTGCGCGCCCTGCTCACCGAACCTCATGCCGACACATCACGAGCACCCTGACGTAGATTGCGAGGTGCTCGCGGATGCCATGGGGCCGACACCCGTCGCCCCGGGTTCCCAGCCGCCGCCCCCGCCCGTCCGCGCCGCGCAACTCCTCGCCACGGGGGACCGGCTGGCCACACGAATGGACACGCTCCTCGAACGGTGGTTGCCCCGCGAACTGAACCCGCTCGCGCATCTCGGCGCCGCGGCCAACGCCATGCTGGTGCTGGCCACGCTGTCGGGCGTGCTGTTGCTCATCTGGTATTCGGCCAGCGTGCAATCGGCCTGGCACTCGCTGGCCGATCTCGGGCCGCGATCGGCCGGCGGCCTGGTGCGCAGTCTGCACCGTTACTCTTCCGACCTGCTCATGCTGCTCCTGCTGGCGCACGCCGGACGCACCTTCCTCGCCCGCAAATTCGCGGGCGCCCGCTGGCTCGCCTGGGTGAGCGGTCTCGCCCTGCTCGGGCTGGTGTGGTTCATCGGCTGGTCCGGTTATTGGCTCGTCTGGGACGAGCGCGCCCAGCTGCTGGCCCTGGACACGATCCGCGCCGTCGACGTCCTGCCGGTGTTCGGCGAGCCGATGCTGCGGCTCTTCGCGTCGGACCGCACGGTGCCGTCGCTGCTGTTCTTCGTCGTGTTCTTCCTGCACATGGTGCTGCCGCTGGGCATCGCGGCCGGCCTGTGTCTGCACCTCGCGCGCCTGAGCCGCACGCAGTTGCTGCCCGACTGGCGGCTGACCACATGGCTCTGCGGCGCCGTGCTCGCGGCCGCGTTGATCTATCCGGCGACGAATGCCGCCACGGCGCAGATGGCCGTGAAACCCGCGGCTCTCACCATGGACTGGTGGTATCTCTGGCCGCTGGCGGTCTCCGCACGGCTTTCGGGCGGGGGCATCTGGCTTGCGACCGGTCTCGCCGCGGCCGGCCTGATGACCGTGCCGTGGTGGCTGGCCCGCCGCCGGCCACGGCCGGTCTACCAGGCCGTCGTCAATGTCTCCCGCTGTTTCTCCTGCACGCTGTGCTCGCACGACTGTCCCTTCGGCGCGATCACGATGGTGCCGCGCACCGACGGCAAGCCCTTCCCCTCGCAGGCTCAGATCGACCCCGACCGCTGCATCGGTTGCGGCATTTGCGCCGGGGCCTGCGACACGCAGGGCATCGGCCTCGCGTGGTTCGACGCCCAACAGGTCACGCGTGAGCTCGAGGCCTTCGTCCTTGCCGAGGTGGCGCGTGGGACCGCCCCCGCGCTCGCCTTTGTCTGCGCCCAATCCGATGGAGGCTGGGAACTGTTCGACCACGTCGCGTGGGCGCGCCGGCTGCCGGGCTATACCGTGCGACCCATCCCCTGCGCCGGCTGGATCGAGCCCAAGCTCGTCGAACGCCTTATCAGCAAGGGCGCGGTCGCCGTGCTGATCATGGGCTGCGGTTCGAGCGAGGCGTTCTGCAAGGAAGGCAACCAGTGGCTCCCGGCGCGGCTCAGCGGCGCGCGGGAGCCGGCGTTCCGGCCCAATCGCGCCGATCCGCGCAAGGTCGCACATGTGAACTTCGATCCGCTGCGTCCGCATCTGCTCACGGAAGCCTCAGCCCGGTTGCTGGCGCAACAGGCCGCTCCCGCCCCGGTCCGCTCCCGGCCCATGGGCTGGCTGGCCGGCCTGTTGGTCACGGCCGCGGTCCTCGCCGTGGTGCTCGTCGTCAGCGACGCTCCTTTCCGCAATCCGGCGCCGGCGGAGGCGGAGTTTGTCTTCACCTTCCGCGCCAGTGGCGACTGGCTCTCGGGGGCCGCCACGGCCCTGCCCGATCCGGCGAAGGACAACCGTCCGGTGCACATGCGCACCGCGCTGCCGGCGCAGCGCACGCGCACGCCGGTCCTGGTCCGGCTCACGGTCGACGGGCGCACGCAGGAACGGGTCTATCAGCCCAAGGGCCTCAAGTCCGACGGCACCTCGGTGGGCGAGTTGCGGGTGCCGCTGACCCCGGGCCCGCATCAGGTTGCGGTCAGCCTCGTCACGAGCCCTGATCCCGCCGCCGCGCCGCAGACCTGGTCCGCCGAAGTGCAGGCGCACCCGCGCCGGCTGACCGTGCTCTCCTACGAAGCCGGCCACGGGTTCCAGCTGGAACCGTGAGCCGGAATGGTGCCGTCGGTGGGCGTCGGTTTCCATACCGACGCTTCGGCACACTCGCAAATCCCCTATCGCCGGTATGGAAACCGGCGACCACCGTTCGATGGCAACCCCACAGAGGGACTTTGCCCGCGTGGCTGCGGCTTCCAGCCGCAGTTCATCACCGGCTGGAAGCCGGTGCCACCTTGAGACCAGCAGCCATCTGTGCCGTGACCAACACCGACGCGGTCAGTGGCTGCGCGTCTTCTGCTGGCAGAGTCCGTCGAAGGCCGCGATCTCGCGCCGCGCCACCCGGCGCAGGGTGCCGCAGAGTTCGGCCACGGCATCGACCCGCTCATCCGCACTGAGCGCGGGTTGTTCGCTCTGCACCAGCACGAGGGCCTCGAGCAGGGCCTGTTCGAGTGCCGGAAAATAGACCCTCATCGGGTTGCAATCGCACTGGCACTCGGTCCGCGACCGAACCACACCGGCTGGCCGTCCGGGAAGTGCGGCCAGCACCTCGTCCAGGGTCTGGTCAAACATGAACACCAGGGTGTCGGGATTGCCCAACGGAGTCTGCGGTCGCTCGAGGCGCAGCAGCGCCTCCCACCGGGCGCGGATCTGCGGCCGCCGTTTCTGAAGGGCGCAGCGCAATGACTCGTTCATGGGGTATGAGGGGGTTGACCCCGGCCGGGTCGCGTGATCAGGCCGCGGGCTCGGTGACCTGGGTGAGCAGCATGGAGAAAGGCTCCGGGGCGGTCACGGCATGCGGCGCTCCAGGCGGCATATGCAGCAGGTCGCCGGGCTTCAGCGTGTGCGTCTTGCCGTCGACGGTGAACTGGCAGGTGCCGGTCAGGATCTGCACGAGCGCCCGGGCCTTGCTCGTGTGCTCGGAGAGTTCCTGGCCCGCGGCGAAGTGGAACAGCGTGAGGCGCAGCGCGGGCGTGGTGAGCACCGCGCGGCTGATGATGCCCTGGGCGACGCTTTGCACCGGCTCCAGGAGGGAGCAGGTGCCGGACTCGGTGGGAGATAGCAGCGTGGGTTTTTTCATAAGGGAAGAGCGGCGCGAAATCGCGCAGGAAAACGACCCAACATAGCCCAAGCCGGCACCGGGCGCCTTGACCTGGGTCATGCTTTCGCGCGGGCGCCGTCAGGGCGTGCCGGTGGTGGCGGCGGTCGCCGGCCGGGTGTCGCGGGCGACGGCGAGCTCGCCCTGGCGGGCGTAGTCGATGGCCTCGGCGAGGATGCGCGCGGCTTCCTGCGGGGCATGGAAGCCCATGGAGTTTTCCGCCGAGACGAAGTCGAGACGCCACTGGGCCTTGCGCTGGAGGTCGCGGGCGGCCTGGAGTTGGGGATCGGTCGCCCCGGTCTTCTGCGCGGCGGCGATGGCGTCCATCAGGCCGATGACGGCCTGCTCGCCCCGGTTGAGGAGCGCGACGTTGCGGTCCTGCACGATCAGCGCGCGGGACTTGATCTCCTGCTCGGGTATCCGGTGGCAGGACTGACAGGCCGACGCGACATTGAGCAGCGGCGAACGGACGTGATGGTTGCTGACCTTGATCGCGCCCTCGCGCACGTAGGGCATGTGGCAGTCGGCACACGAGACGCCGCTGCGGGCGTGGATGCCCTGGCTCCACATCTCGAACTCGGGGTGCTGGGCCTTCAGGACGGATGCGCCGCTTTCCTTGTTCTTGAAATCGACGTGCTTCACCTCGTCGTAGTAGGCCTCGATCTGCTCGACCTTGAGGCCCTTCTCCCACGGGTAGGTGACGAGCTTGCCCTCGCCCTTGAAGTAATACTCGACGTGACACTGGGCGCAGACCATCGAGCGCAGTTCCTGGCGGGTGGCCATGGTGTTGGGCTCATAGCGACCCTCGCGGCCGTCCTTGCGCCAGCGCTCGATGCTCGGGAGATGCGGCGTGGGATAGTCGGAATCGGCCAGCTTGCGGATGCCGGTGAGGAAGGCCGGACGGTTGACGCGCAGGTTCATGTTCGCGGCGTCGTGGCAGTCGATGCACGAGACGGGGTGCTCGACCAGCTTGGTGGCCTCGCTGTAGGGCATGGCGCAGGCGAGTTCGAAGCCCTTCTGCATCTGGGCCTCCCAGTTCTCCTTGCCGGCGGGCACGCCGGCCTTGAGGCCGAGGTCGATGTAGGCCGGCATCACGGAAGCGTGGCACTGGAGGCAGGCGCCGGGCTGCTTGAAGTTCTTCACGCGCTCGGTCTCGCGCTGATCGACGAGCATGTAGGCGTGGCCGCGCTCCTCGCGGTAATCGACGCCGAACGCGTAGCCGGCGAAAAGCCGGCGCCACACCGGATCCTCGTCGAGATGCTGAAAGGCCTCGCTGCCGCCGTGGTTGGTGCGCTCGGTGTCCACCGTGCGCCGGTAGCTGTCGTATTGGCGCGGATAGTTCTTTCCCCAGATGGCCGGGTCGACCGTGCGGTCGTCCACCTCGACCACGCGGAAGACGTCCTTCGTCGCCTCCGCCTGGCGGGCGACGATGTTCTGGTAGAGCATCAGCACGAGAAAGGTGGCCAAGGCCGTGCCCACGAGCAGGAGAACGAAAACCCAGGTGGCGAGGGCGCGGCAGTCGGTGAGACGGGATGATTTCATGGCGGATGGGAGTAAAGGGGAAGACGGACGGAAAAGAATCCTACTTGAGCGGACCGTGGCCGACCTCGCGATGGCAGTGCACGCAGTCGAGCATGCGCTGCGGGTCGCCCGGGTGGGTATTGATGCCGTCCACGATCTGCGCGTGGCAGGCCACGCAGTTGTTCTGGAGCACCGCGGAGTTGTGCCGGCGGATCATGATGGGCTCGTGGAAATCCTGCAGGGTGAAACCCTTCGAGTGCCAGAAGCCGTTCTCCGCCTTGCTCAGGTATTTCAGGACGAAATTGCGCGGAGTGTGGCAGTCGTTGCAGGTGGCGACGGCGTGGTGCGGGGATTTTTGCCAGCCGTCGAAGTGCTCGCGCATGATGTGGCAGTTCATGCAGGCCCGCGGATCGTTGGAAAAATACGACAGCCCGCGCGCGTAAGTGAACGTGTAGGTGCCGAGGCCGGCGAACAGGCCGAACGTGCAGGTCAGGGCGAGCAGCAGGCCCACGCGCAGGCGGTTTTTCGGCTCAATCATGGGGCGGGCCGCATGTTCCTTGCCTGTAGCACCGGAGTCAATGGCGGCGGCGATTCTTACGCCCGCCAGAAATTGACGGCCCAGGCGCCGTCGGCCCGGCGCTCCATGGTGGACTGGAAACCTTCGCTCTTGAGCAGCTCGATGAGCGGCGCGGGCAGGAACGGGGCGACGATGGTGACGCCCTCCCCGCCGGCCTGCAGTGCATCGACGCGGCCGCGGATGAGATCGAACGGTTCTTCGCCGCGCGCGAGATGCGGGCGGACATCAAAGGACTTGAATTTGGGGAGGGACATAAGGGGATCCTAGCGGGCAGGCTTCGCGGCGATTGTGACTGCGGCGGTGGCTTCGTCGAGACCGCCTTTCAGGCCCTGGCGCTGGTGGACGACCTCGCCTTCGCGGTTGAGGATCGTGACGAGGTTCGAGTGGGAGAACATGCCGTCGGCCTCCTGCTTGTATTTCACGCCGAGGAGGGCCGCGAGTTCGCGCACGGCATCGTCCGTGCCGCGGAGCAGGATCCACCGGTCATCGAGCGCGCGCTGCGTCCGATACTTCGCCAGCACCTCGGTGGTGTCGCGGGCAATGTCGAAGGAAACGAGAACAAACACCGTCTGCGCGCGTTGTTCGGCCGACAGGCGCTCCTGGATGGCGAGCATGTCGGTGACGGTCAGCGGGCAGGCGTAGCCGCATGAGGCGAAGAACAGGTTCAGCACGACGGGCCGGCCGCGGAGCTCACCCAGCGCGACGGTCTTGCCGGTGTCGTCGGTGAACGTCACCTCGAGCTGGTAGAGGGATTCCTTCGTGTAATTTTCGATTTTCGATTCGGGATTTTCGATTTTGGCGGCGGCGCAGCAGGCCTTGGGCGCGGGAGCCGGTGTGGCCGGACAACACGCGGCCGGCTTGGGGGCGGATTTCTCGGCACAGCAGGCCTTCTCTTGTAGGGGCGTCCCTTGCGGACGCCCGCGGGCGTCGTCAAGCGACGCCCCTACATTCTGGGCACTGGCGGCAACGAGGAACAAAGCGATGAGGACAGCGGCGTTTTTCATAATGGGAAGGAGCTCACATCGGAGCATGTCCCGCCCAGCAGTCCGGAAATGTGTAACGTAATACGTTACACATTTCCGGACGATGCTCAGGAAGGATCGGGTTCATCGGGTGGGGAGGTCGGCGGCGCAGCGGAAGCCGAGCGAGGTCGTGGTGTTGTTGCCCTTGAGGGAGGAGCGCAGGGCCTGGCGCATGAAGGCGGCGTAGTTGCCGGTGTCCTTGGCGCCGACGGAACCGGAGCCGCAGAAAAGATCGCGCTCGAGGCCGGAATCGCCGCGCGACTCGCCGGTGACCATCGCGGTGTTGAAATCGTCGACCCACTCCCAGACGAGGCCGTGCAGGCCGCGAACGCCGTGGAAGTTGGGCTTGGCGGTGCCGACCTCGGCGAGGACCGCGGGCACGGGGCGCGCCAGCCAGGCGTAGAGGTCGCGGTTGAGCGCCTCGTCGTTGCGGCCGTCGGGGCCGGTGTAGCCGGCGCCGGCGGCGAGTTCCCACTCGGCGGTGGTGGGCAAGCGTTTGCCGGCGGCGCGGGCGTAGGCACGCGCGGCAAACCACGAGATGCGCACGACGGGGGCGTTCAGCGGAGCTTTGGGACCGGGTTCGAGATCGCCGGTCCAGTGCTCCAAGTAGGACGAGTCGGCGAACAGCCGGCTCACCTGCGAACGCCGCCACTTCGGGTGGGCGGTGACGAACGCGAGGAACTCGGCGTTGGTGACGGGCTGCACGTCGAGCCGGAAGGCGGCGACGGCGACCTGCGCGGGATCCTTCGCTGTGCGCTGCAGCGGCACGTAGACGCCGGCCGGGATCAGCACCATGCCGGAAGACATGGCGCTATTTTCCATTTTGGATTCTCGATTTTCGATTCCCGCACCATGAAGCACCACCCCCGCCAGCAGGCCGAGCGCGAGGGCGCCGAGGCGGAGGGCAAGAGTGGTGTTCATGTGTGTGTTGTGTTTGGTAGGGGCGTCCCTGGCGGACGCCCGCGGGCGGCGGCAAGCGCCGCCCCTACAATGGGCTCAGTGCTGCTCGTTGCGGATGGCCTTCACCTGGTCGCGGGTGAATGCGTCGCCGGTGTTGCCCCAAGTGTTGAAGACATAGGTGAGGACGTCGGCGATCTGGGCATCGGTGAGGACGGCCTCCTGCGGCGGCATGGCGCTGTTGAAGGTCACGCCGTTGACGGTGACGGGGCCGGTCATGCCCTTGAGCACGGTGCGGACGGCGCGGTCGCGGTCGGCGAGCATGTAGTCGGAACCGGCCAGCGGCGGGAAGGCGCCGGGCAGGCCCTTGCCGTCCATCTGGTGACAGGCGAAGCAAAGGCCCATGTAGACCTGTTTGCCCTTCTCGACCTGCATTTCCTTGGTGAGGCCGGCGATGGCGGGGTTGGACTGGATCTCGGCGAGGATCTTCTTCTTCAGCTCGGCCTCGCGCTTGGCGGAGTCGGAACCGGCCTCGGCCTGGGCGCCGAGGTAGACGGCATCGATCTCCTTGCCGGAGTAGATGACGCGGTCCTCGGGTCCGTTGACCTTGAGCATGCCGAGCGCGCCCTTGTTGAACGCGCGGGTCAGCGAGTGGTCGACGAGGATGAAGGTGCCCGGGACGTCGACCTTGAACTCGACCATGGTCGCGCCGCCGGAGGGCACGAGGGTGGTCTGCACGTTGGCGTTCGGCAGGCTGAGCCCGGCCTCGGGATAGACCTTGTCGAAGATCTCGCCGATGACGTGGAAGGACGACAGCAGGTTCGGACCGCCGACGCCGAAGTAGATGCGGACGTGCTCGCCGACGTTGGCGGTGATGGCCTTGTCGCCGACCAGCGAGCCGACGGCGCCGTTGAACACGACGTAGGCCGGGCGTTCGTCGATGGCCTTGGCCATGTCGAAGGACTGCAGGCCCTCCTCGCCGTAGCGTCCGCTGGTGTAGAACTCGCCCTGCATGACGTAGTATTCCTTGTCGACCGCGGGCATGCCGGCCTTGGGCTCGACGAGGATGAGGCCATACATGCCGTTGCCGATGTGCATCGGCACGGGGGCGGTGGCGCAGTGGTAGACATAGAGGCCGGGATTCAGGGCCTGAAAGGTGAACTGCGAGCTGTGACCGGGCGCCGTGAACGTCGAGGTCGCGCCGCCGCCCGGGCCGGTGACGGCGTGGAGGTCGATGTTGTGCGGGAGCTTCGAGGACGGGTGATTGTTGAGGTGGAACTCGACGACGTCGCCCTCGCGGATGCGGATGAACGAGCCCGGCACGCTGCCGCCGTAGGTCCAGAAGGTGTATTCGACGCCGTCGGCCAGCTTGCCCACGACCTCGAGCACCTCGAGATTCACGACGACGCGCGCCGAGTAGTTGCGCTTGATCGGCGGCGGCACGTGCGGCGGCGAGGTGAGGATCGCCTGCTCGACGGGCAGCGCGAGCACCGCCGGCGGAAGGACGACCGGGCCCTTGGCATCGGTCGGGCCCTCGGAAGCCCGGGCCGGGAGGACGAGAAACGCTGCGGACAGGAGCGCAGCGGAGAGGTAGGAGTGCGTGGAGTTTTTCATGTTTAAAGCAACCGGGTGCATGGACTAAGCATAGCCCGGGTCGGGGCAACGTGCATTGACGCAGGTCAAGCCTTAGGCGCCTTCCTTATACTGGGAATCCCGCATAACCGACGGCCAGCACGCCGAGCTGGAGCACGCCGAGCACGGCCTCGAGCATGCCGACGCGCCGGGCCGTCCAAGCGGGACGAAATGCGGTCACCAGCCAGCAGCCGCGCAACCAGAAGATCAGCCCGAGCGCTACGGCCGCGGGCGGCACGAGTTGCGCCCAACCGAGCGTTGCCACCAGCAGCAACGCCAGGGTGTTACTGATCAGTGACGCGAACACGCCGGCGGGTTGGCCCTTGTTGATCCGCAGGTAGGTGCGGACCACGAGCACCGTCGGCACGCTGCGCGCGAGCGTGAGGCCGGCAAGCGCCAGGGCCGGGGCGGGTGTCCAACCGGCGAGGATCGCGAAGGCCGCAGGCGTCAGGGCAAACGCGATGCTGCCCGCCAGCTCGGCCTCGGCCTCGCGCATCTCATTGCGCAGGTCGAACCAGAGGAAGGCTGCGCCAAACGGCGCCGCCAGCAGCAACGGCCACAGCTCGCGCCAGCCGCCGAGAACCGCGCTCACCAACAGGGCCGCACTCGCCAGCACGGCCCCGACCACGGCCAGCCCAGCGGCAGTCGCGCGCCGCGGATCGGCGGCCGGCAGCGTAAAAGCGAGCTTGAGCGGCCGCCGCGTGAAAAAACCGGCCGCCACGGCGGCGGCCAGCGCCGCGCCTGCACCGGAGGGCACGACCAACAGGGCCAGCACGACCGGCTCGAACGCCAGCGACCAGCTGCCATGCTCCTTGGGCAACAACAGGGATTTGAGGACGGGCGGCGAAAGATTCATGTCGGCCCGCATCATAGCGTAACAACAGGCCCTTCGCTTTGATGCAGGTCAAGCAAGCGCCGGCAGAACTTCAACCCGCCGCGTCGGTCCCTGCGAGAAGCAGAACACCGCCGCTCCACTCGGGCACGCCATTCCATTCCAAACTCTGTCCGCCGCCCAGCGACAAGCCTGCGCCTGAGGTCAATGCACGCTGGATCCGCCAATCTTTCCCCACGGGCAAGTCCTGGATTTTTCTCCGCAGCGGACCACCGAAACGGTGCCAGACCACAAGCATGCGTTCCTCCTGCGGCCGCTGGATCGTCACGATCTGCCAGCCGGTCGGATGTGGGTGGGATCCGGCCCCTTCGCGTTCCACCCGGAAAATGCCGTCGCGGATGATCGGAGCCGCCTCGCGATAAAACCCAACGGCCTCACGCACGAAATTCCAGGCATCTGGATCCAACCCGTCGGCGTCGCCCGAAAGGCACATCCGGCCCAGAAACGTGGCCGCCAGCGAGTAACTCAGCCGTTGCCGCGAATCATGGCACCGCAGCACGGCCCAGACCTGTTTCTGGGCGGACCAGACGAGCCGGTTCAGATCCGCCGCAATCAACGGGATGTCCGGTGTCTCATGCGCGTCGGAAAACAAACTCATCGACGTCAACGCCATCATCGAAGGTTCCAACCGGTGTCCGCCCGAAGAGCAGTTTTCGATGACCAGCTCCGGCAGCTCCGTGCGCAAGCGTGCGAAGAAGCGCTGCACGCCGGCGAGGTGCTGGCGCAGATTCTCGCCGGGCGCCCCGGGACCGTCCACACCCGGGCCGATGGAGTCGTTGTAGTCCACCTTGAGATAACCGAAGCCGTCGTCGCGCAGCCGCGCGATCACGCGCTCCGCGAGGAAATCGTGCACCCACGGGTCGCGAAAATCCCAGAAGCGGCGGTTGCCCACCTGGAGCACGACACCGTCGCGGTGGAGCTGATGCGCCGTCTCCTGCCATGCGGCCGAACCGGGATTGACGGCTTCGAACTCGAACCAGAGGCCCGGCACAAGCCCGCGCCCGCGGATCGCCTCCGTCGTCGCCCGCAGCCCGCCGGGGAAGGCGCGGAGGTTCACCCGCCAGTCGCCGTTCTGCTGGAACCGGTCGCCCGGCCGCTCGGCCCAGCCGTCGTCGATGACCAGATAGCGCACGCCCGTGCCGGCCAGCCGGTCGGCGAGCGCAACAAGCGAGTCGTGCGTCGGGTGGCCCCAGGAGGTGCACCACTCGTTGAACACCACGGGCAGATCGTGCTCGGCGGGGGGCCGCGCGGTGGCCCGCTGGCGCGCCGCCGCGACCAACCGGTCACAACCGTCGTCGATCGATCCGGCCACCGCCGTCAGAAAGGCCGGCGGCGCGGAAAAACTTTCGCCGGGCGCGAGAGTCTTGCGCCATTCGCCGGCGAGGCGATCCGCGCCACCGCCGGCGAGCGCGAGCTGATCGGCGCGGCGATAGATTTCCAGATGCCACGTGCCGGGCGTGGCCAACTGGGCGAGCCAGGTGACGCCGGCCGCGCGATCCTCCAGGCCGACCAGCGGGAACCATCCGTTCACGGGCAGCGAGCCGGTCTGGCCGAAACGCTCGGTGCGCACGCCGTAGCCGGTCCAGGAACGTTCGAGGTTCAACTCCTCGACCGTGCGCTCCTCGTGCCGCCCCTCGGCGCTCCACGCGCTGCGAAAGCGATGCACCCGCAGCCGGCCCGGCGCATCGTCAGCGGCAAACGGAGTGAGTCCGCCGAGCGAAAACGCGCCGAGGTATTCCAGCGTGAGCGGTTTTTCGGTGGGATTTTCGGCCGTCACCCGCACGGTGGCCACGCCGGTGGCGGGATCGACCGTCAGCTCGTGCGTGCAGACCAGCCCGCCTTCCGCGGCGAGCACGGTGCGCAGGACGACGACGTCGTCGCGATCTTCCCGCGTATGCCGGCGCACGCCGAGACCGGTGGTGGTGGCGGAATTTCGCAGTGTGCGCCCTTGGGCGAAACCGCCGGGATAGGCGTCGCCGGCGACATGAACATGGACAAGCGGGTCCACCTCCCAGGCGTGGATTTGGTTCCAGGCCGCAGGCAGATCGTGCACCGCAGGGGCGTCGAGCCACTCGCGCGGCGTGACGGCCTGCGCCGCCAGCGCGGCCGGCAAAATCGACAGACCCCAGGCCGTCGGCCGGTCCGCGGGCGCGTGGTAGCGCACGCAGAGGTCGCCCACGGTGTATTCAGCTTGGGTAAGGAGTGGCATGGTCGATCTGCTAAAACAAAACAGCGAAAGTCGCGAGACTTTCGCTGCGGGAGGAAGAACGTTCGGGAACAGTTTGAAAGAGATCGTATCAGTAGGGCCAGTCTTTGACTGGCCCCGGCTGCAAGGCCGGTCGTAGACCGGCCCTACGGCGCTCAGAACCGCGTGGTCGCCGAGAGCGTCCACTGGCGCGGGGGCGACCAGGTGCGGCCGCCGGCGGAGTAGAGCTTGTCGGTCAGGTTTTCGACATTGAGCTGGAGATCGACGGGGCGGCTGAACACCTGCGCCCGGTAGCCGAACGCCGCGTCGAACACCGTCCAGCCGGGCAGTTCCGTGCCCCAGGAGGAGTTGCTGGCGAGCGGCATCAGGGAGGTCTGGGCCCGGATACCGAAGCCGATCCAGCCGCTCTTCAACCGTCCCTCGGTGAAGCTGTATTTCTGCCAGATGCGGAGCGTGTCGTCCGGGGTGTTGTCGAGCGGGCGGCCGTTGAGGATCGCGTAGTCGATCGCCGCGCCCGAGGTGGGAGCGGTGCCGGTGAGCGGCTTCGACAGGGTCAGTTTGTTGGTCCAGAGATGGCTGGCTTCGAGCGTCAGGGTGTAGTTGCGGTTCGGCATCCAGGTGAAGCCGATCTCGACGCCGCTGGAGCGGTTGCCGTCGATGGTCTTGTTCCACTGGACTCTCGCGGTCTGGGCGAGGTTCTGCGTGGCGGGGTTCGGGTCGACCACCGTGCCGACGTTGCGCGAATCGTTCGCGGTGCGCTCGTTGTCGATGATCACGGTGTTGCGACGCGCGAGGTCGAACACGCCGACGCGGCCGATCAGCTTGCGGTCGAACATCTCGACCTTGATGCCGGCCTCACGACCCGTGCCCTCGAGATCGGGCACCGGGTTCGCCGCACGTTCCTCGGCGGTCACCAGCGAGGTAAAGGCGCCGATGGCGTTGATCAGCGAGCCCGCCGGCACGGCTTCCGTGCCGATGTTCTGGCTCACGTAGAGGTTGAGTCCCCGGAATGGCTCGAAGACGAGGCCGAGCGTGTTGGACTGCGTGGAGGTCTTGGCCGTGTTGAGGAAGCGGGTCAGCTGCACGCGGTCGCGGTCCAGGGTGTAGGAGGACTGCTGGATGATGCTGTTGCGATAGCCGGCGAATGCCGTGATGCGGTCCTTCCAGAAGCTGCCGCTGTAGGCGACATAGGCGGCCTCGGGGAAGGTGCGGGAGTAGCTTTGGGCGTTGAGGCCCGGCGCGAGGGTCTCATCGGCCCAGGTGAGGATGGACTCGTAGTTCGGCACCGTGTGAACGCGCGGGTCGAAGAAGTTCACAATATTCGTGCCGGTCAGGCTCGCCGGGGAGCCGGCGACATTGGGCGAGGCGTTCACGGCAGCCAGGTTGGCGAAGTTGAACGTCGGGTTCACGGACCAGGCCTGGTTGAAGGCGATCTCATAACCGCCAAGGAGCTTGTGGTTGATCTTGAGGAGTTCCTTGGTGAACACGGCCTCGACCTTGCCATTCATGGGCTTCTCCTGGCGCTTGGTGGCCGTCGTGGTGGCCGAAAGCAACGGTGTGCTGCCGTCGGGATAACGGCGCAGGGCGTTGCTGTAGAAGGTCGTGTAGCTGTGCTGGTCCGCCCAGCGGCCGAGCACGCGCAGTTCGAGCCAGTCGGTGACGATCAGGTTGGTCTCGCTCTCGATGAGGTCATACTCCGAGGAGAAGGAATCGTGTTCGCCGAAATGATTGGTGGCATAGCCCCCGGCCCAGTCACCGGCGGTGAAGCTCTCGCCCTCGCCGAGCGGCCGCCAGCGTCCGTCCACCGTGAACTTGTCCAGGCGCCAGTTGGCAAAGGTGCGGGCGATGCGCGTGCGGTATTCGGCCACGGTGTAGGGAATGCCGGCGAGCGCCCCGGTGCGGGCCTTGCCGAGGTCGAGCAGGGCCTGCGAGGGATTGTCGTAGTCGCTCTGGTAGGCCTGCGTCGACTGCATCGAGTTGCTCACCATGTTGCCGCTGAGATCGCGGTGCGCGTATTCGAGCCGGGTGGTCAGCTTGCGGAAGGGCCGCCAGGTCACCTGGGGATTGACGAAGACCGTGGTCGAATTGCTGAAATCGCGCCAGGTGTTGTCGTCGCTGTAGAGCGCGATGACGCGGTAGGCCAGCTTGTCCTTGATGATCGGGCCGGTCACGTCGGCGCGGACCTGGTAGCTTTCGTTCGAGTCCACCTTGAGGCTGAACTTCATGCCGGGGTCGAAGGCGGGTTTCGCGGTGACGAGGTTCATCACGCCGCCGAGCGTCGAGCCGCCGATGAAAACCGACATCGGGCCGCGCGCGACTTCGACGCGGTCCACGTTCTCGGTGCCGAAGCCGAATTTCATCGGCAGGCCGTTGCGCTGGCTGACGTTGATCGGCTGGCCGCGGATGCGCGTGCGCAGCGGCTCGCCGCCCGTCACCGCACCGACCGTCGGATCGATGCCCGCGGAGTTGCGGCTGCCGTTCTCCATGCCGCCCTGGTCCGTGGTGAAGGCGGCCTGGTAGTTCGCGACGCCGTTGAAGCCGACGCCGCCGGTGTCCTCGAGGAACTGCGCCGTCACGACGTTGATCGCGAGGGGGATCTTGGAGAGATCGGCGGCAAAGCCGGTGGTCGAGACGGATTTGTCCGCCACATAGGCCGAGTCCCGCTTGCTGGTGACCTCGAACACCGAAAGCACGATCACGTCCTTGTCGTCCTTGGCTGCCTCCGGGGCGGCGGCGGCGGTCTGGGCGGAGGCCGGCACAAATGCGGCGAAAAGCAGCGTGGAGAGAGCGAGTGCCCGGTAACCGGGGTGCTTGTTTTTCATAGAGGTGTAGCCTGGTTGATTGTGAATACGGTTTTCACCCGCAAGCGCTTACCCGGCTTGGAAAACGACCATGCAACTGCGACGAAACGAATTTGACGAGGTAACAGGGGTATTTTCCTACGAGGGTCTGGCTGGGGCATCCTCCCTATGGGCCGGCAATCGGCGGACGGAAACCGCCCTGTTACTGAAATCGCTCAGTCGGGCTGGTTACCCTGAGCGATTTCAATGTCGCTCCGCTGGTGCGTCCGCCTCTTTCTCGGAACCTCGATCCATGCGCCCCATCCCGCGTCCCCGCCCTGCCCGCCGCTTCGCCGGCGGACGCCTGTTCGCCGCGACGCTCGCGCTTGGCCTGGCCACCATGACCGGCCACGCCGGGGCGGCCCGCCCGGTCCGCCTCATGGCCGTCGGCGACTCCATCACGGCGGGCGCCGACTTTTTCTCCTGCTACCGGCAGCCGCTTTGGGAAAAGCTTCTCGCGGCCGGCTACGTCGTCGAATTCACCGGCACCCAGACGAGCCCGACGCGGCTCGGCCCGCTCGCGCACGAGGGCTACGGCGGCAAAAACACCGAGCATCTCGCGCAGGTCGTCCCGGAACACTTCCGCGCCCACCCTGCCGACATCGTGCTGCTCCACAGCGGCCACAACCACACCGCCGAGGAGCAACCCGTGCCCGGCATCGTCGCCGCGACGGAAAAACTCATCGCCGCCTTTCGCGCCGTGAACCCGCGCGTCACGGTCCTGCTCGCCCAGGTCATCCCCGCGGGCAAGCTGCCGAAATATTCCTACCTGCCGGAATTGAACACCGCCCTCGCCGCCCTGGCCGCCCGGCTCGACACGCCGGAGCAGCGTGTGGTGCTCGTGGATCAGGCGACCGGCTTCGATTGGCGAACCGATACCGTCGCCGACAAAGTCCACCCCAATGCCCTTGGCGCCGAAAAAATGGCCGCCGCCTGGTTTGCCGCGCTGCAGAAAATCCTGCCGCCACCGGCGGCGAAAACGCCGGTTTACTGAGCGATTTCAGTGTGCGGCGGTTCGCCCCGCCCGGCCGGCAGCCGGATAGTCGCGCCACGCTACCTCGTCAGCGGCTTCTGCGCTGTGCCTTGCCCCGCCTTTCTTCCCCTTTCCCTTTCATCCTGTCTTCCCGATGACCCGTCACGAACTCCATACCGATCTTGTCGTCGTGGGCGGCGGTCTGGCCGGCGTCTGCGCCGCCCTGGCCGCGGCCCGCAACGGCCGCCGGGTCGTCCTCCTGCAAGACCGTTCCGTGCTGGGCGGCAACGCCTCCAGTGAGATCCGCATGCACGCCGTCGGCGCGGACATCCATGGCCGCCGCCCCGGTGCCCGCGAATCGGGCCTCATCGAGGAATTCCGGCTCGAGGACGCGGCCCGCAATCCCCACCGCTCCTACTCGCAGTGGGACCTCCTCCTCTACGAAAAGGTCACGCTCGAGCCGAACATCACGCTGTTCCTCGACACCGATTGCACCGGTTGCACCGTGGAAACCCTGCCCGGCGGCCGGCGCCGCATCGTGGCCGTCGAAGCCGTGCGCCAGTCCACCGAGGAGACTTTCACGATCCACGCCGGAGTGTTCGCCGACTGCTCCGGCGACGGCCGGCTCGGCACCGAGGCCGGCGCGGACTTCACCGTCGGCCGCGAGGCAAAGTCCGACTATGGCGAATCACTCGCGCTCGACGTGGCCGACCGGCAGACGCTTGGCAGCTCGATCATGTTCACGGCGCGCCGCCACGACACACCGCAGCCGTTCCGCGCTCCGGCCTGGGCGCGCCGTTTCCAGAAACACGAGTTCAAGTTCCGTCCCATCCACGGCTACGAATACGGCTACTGGTGGGCCGAGTGGGGCGGCCAGCTCGACACCCTCAAGGACAACCCGGCCATCCGCCACGAGCTGCTCCGCATCGCCCTCGGGCTTTGGGATTACGTGAAAAACTCCGGCGAGCATCCCGACTCCGCGCACTGGGCGCTCGACTGGGTCGGCGCGCTCCCCGGCAAGCGCGAGTCGCGCCGCTTCCTCGGCCCGCACGTCCTCACCCAGCAGGACCTCGAGGCCGGCCGGATTTTCCCCGACACCGTCGCCTACGGCGGGTGGCCGCTCGACCTGCACCCGCCCAGCGGCATGGACGCCGTCGACGAGTGGCCGTGCCGGCACATCCACCTCGACCACCTCTACGCCATCCCGCTGCGCGCCCTCTGCTCGCGCAACGTCGCCAACCTCCTCTTCGCCGGTCGCAACATCAGCGCCACGCATGTCGCCTTTGCCAGCACGCGCGTCATGGCCACCTGCGCCATCATGGGCCAGGCCGTCGGCACCGCCGCCGCGCTCGCCGCGCCGCTCGGTCCGCGCTCGCTGGCCGACCATTTCACCCCCGCGGAGATCGCCCGGCTCCAGCAACAGCTGCTGCGCGACGACGCCTTCCTGCCGGGCCTGCGCAATACCGATCCCCGCGATCTCGCCCGCACCGCCCGCGTCACCGCGTCCAGCGAATCCCCGGCCAGCGCCGCCGCGCAGGTGACCGACGGCATCACCCGGGCACTGACTCCGGCCTTCGGCCCCTGGGCCGATGACGCCACGCACCGCTGGGAATCCGTCGCGTTGCCGGCCACCCTCGATCTCACCTGGCCCCGGCCGCAGGCCATCGCGGAAATCCACCTCACCTTCGACTCGGGCCTCGAGCGCGAGCTCACCCTGAGCGCCAGCGACTCGACCACGAGCAACATGGTCCGGGCCCCGCAACCCGAGCTCGTTTGCGACTACGAGATCCTCCTCGACGACCAGCCGGTCGTCCTCACCACCGGCAACATCCTCCGCAAGCGCGTTCACCGGCTCGAGGCCCCGGTCAGCGCCAGCCGCCTGCGCCTCGTCGTGAAATCCACGCACGGCGTCCCGCACGCCCGTGTCTTCGAGATCCGCGCCTACGGTTCCTGAGTTCTTCCGATGCCCGTTCGTCGCCCCATCGTCCACCTGCTCTCCGCCCTGCTGCTGAGCTGGACGGCTGTGACCGCAACCGAGCCCGAACTGCACGTCCGCACCGGCCTGCCCGGCCTCGCGGCGCGCGCGGCCGCGGGCGGCGAACTGCGCGTTTCCTACCTGGGCGGCAGCATCACCGCGGCCGACGGCTGGCGCAGCCTCACCACCGCGCACCTGCGCGCGCGTTTCCCCGCGCTGGCCATCACCGAGATTCCCGCCGGCCTGCCCGGCACCGGCTCGGACCTCGGCGTCTTCCGGCTCGGGCGCGACGTGCTGTGCCACCGGCCCGACCTGCTCTTCGTCGAATTCGCCGTCAACGACACCACCACGCCGCCGGAGCGCATCGAGCGCACGATGGAGGGCATCGTCCGCCAAGCTTGGCGCGCCAACCCGCACACCGACCTTTGTTTCGTCTACACTGTTTCCACCCCCGGTCTGCCCGACCTCGAGGCCGGCCGTTTCCCGCCGGCCGCGCGCGCGATGGAGACCGTCGCGGCGCATTACGGCATTCCCTCGATTCATTTTGGCGTCGAGGTCGCGCAACGCCTCGCCGCCGGCTCGCTGGTCTTCAAAGCCCCCGCCGCGCCGGATGACGCGCGCACTTTCTCCCCCGACGGCGTCCATCCCACCGCCGCCGGCCACCGCCTTTATTTCAGCGTCGTCGAGCGCTCGCTCCCCGCGCTGCTCGCGGCCCCCGCCGCCCGCCCGTCCGCCCTGCCGCCACCGCTGCACCCCGACAACTGGGAACACGCCACGCTGCGCCTGATCGATGACCTCACCCGCCAGGGCCCGTGGACGCCCGTGGCGCCAGACGATCCCAACCTGCGCGGCGTCACGAAAAACCTGCTGCCGCCCACCTGGCGCACGGCCGAGCCCGGTGCGGCCATTGAATTCGAGTTTCGCGGCCGGCGTTTCGGCCTCCTCGGCATCGGCGCACCCGACAGCGGCGAATTCCGCGTCACCGTGGACGACCTGCCGCCGGTCACCGACACCCTGTTCGACGCCTATGCCAGCCCGACCTTCTGTCGGCAACGCCAGTGGATTTTCCCCGGGGAACTCCCCGACGGACCGCATCGCGTGCGCGTCGAGCTGCTCGGCACCACGCTCGACAAAACCGGCATCAAGGCCCGGGCCGGCAAACCCGCCGGCGATCTCCTCCCCTACCAACCGCACCGGCTGACCCTCTGCGGCCTGCTCGTCCTCGAATCAAACAATCCGTGAGCGCCGCGATCCGCACTGGAACATTGCGCCCCGCGCGCCGGTCGACTGAAATCGTTCAGTCGATGCCCCCGCCCCCCCGCTGCACCATCAAACAGATCGCCGCCAAAGCCGGGGTGGCGGTCTCCACGGTTTCCTACGCCCTGCGCCGGCACCCGTCCATTCCGGCGGAGACCTGCCAGCGCATCCAGGACGTCGCGACCCAGCTCGGCTACCGGCCCGATCCGCAGATTTCCGCCCTCATGGCCCACATCGGCCGCGGCCGGCTCGTCAACTCGGCGGGCCGCATCGCGCTCGTGTGGATGCAAGGACGCCGGACGCTCACGCAGACGGACGCCTTCTTCGTCCAGATGCGCGAAGGCGCGGCGGCCCGCGCCCAGCTGCGCGGCTACCATCTCGAGGAATTCTGGCCCGCCGAGGACCGCCTCAGCGGGGCCCGTCTTTCCGGCATCCTGCGCGCCCGCGGCATCAGCAGCGTGATTTTCTCGCCCAGCATCGAGGGCGTGACCGCCGACTATCCGCTCGACTGGGCCCACTTCGCCTGCGTCGTGCTCGGTCACGCGCGCTGGCCGGTCGAGTTGCACCGCGTGGCGCACGACCATTACCACGCCGTCTGCGAATGCCTCCAGCGCATGACCGCCGCCGGCGTCACCCGCCCCGCCATCGTCCTGACCGAGGAGATCAACCTGCGCACCGACCGCGCCGTGAAGGCCGCGTTCATGACCCATCATCCCTCGGAAGCCAGGGCCCGCGGGCTCATCTACACGCTCGACCAAAGCGGTCCGCGCGGATTCCCCGCCTGGTTGCGCACCCACGACCCCGACGGCGTGCTGCTGCTCCGCCGCGAAATGTGGGACGATATCGCCACGCCGCGCCTCAAGGCCCTGCACCGCGCCGGCCGCGTCTGGTGCGCCAACTGGCACGCCGCCGACCCGCTCGCGCTGCCCGGCATCCAGCAACGCTACGATCTCGCCGCGCGCACCGCCGTCGATCTCGTGACCGGCCTCGAACAAAGCCGCAGCTTCGGGCTGCCCGACCACCCGCAATGCGTCCAGATCCGCGGCGACTGGCACGAGCACGCGGCCCCTGCCCCGGCGGTCGCGGCGGTCCGCTGAACGGTTTCAATGACACCAGCATTCGGGCCGATGCCGCCTTCGTCTTCGCTCCGGTTTCCCCGCCCCACCCCATGACTTTACCCCGTCGCAGCTGGTTGTTGCTCGCGCTGCTTTTCGGCATCGGCCTGCTCAACTACCTCGACCGCCAGACGCTCTCGATCCTCAAGGCCACGCTCAAGGACGAGTTCGCGCTGACGGACACGCACTATTCCTACCTGGTGACGGCGTTCATGGCGCCCTACATCTTCTTCTACGTGGTGAGCGGACGGCTGGTGGACCGTTTCGGCACGCGCGCGAGCCTCAGTGTGTTCGCCGCCATGTGGTCGTTCGCCAACATCCTCAGCGGCCTCGCGCAGAACTTCGGCCAGCTGGCCGGCGCGCGTGCGCTGCTGGGCGCCGCCGAGCCGGGGGCCTTCCCCGCCATCCAGCGCGTGATGATGACCTGGTTCCCGAAGGAACGCCGCGCCTTCGCCTGGAGCCTGCTCAGTCCATGCACCACCGTCGGCGCCATCATCGCGCCGCCGCTCGTCGCCACGCTCACCGGCCTGTGGAACTGGCACCTCGCCTTCATCCTCCCCGGCGTCGCCGGCCTGGTGCTCGCGCTCGCCTGGTGGTTCTCCGACCGCAACCCGCCGGTTTTCCCGGCGGAGCCCGAGCCCACCACCACCCCGCCGACCCTGCGGGCGATTTTGCAGGACCGCCGCGTCTGGCTCCTGCTGGCTGCGCGCGCGCTGACGGATCCGGTCTGGTATTTCCACCTTTTCTGGCTCCCGGGTTATCTGCAGGAACGCCTCGGCGTGTCCCTCACGCAGCTCGGCTGGATCGGCTGGATACCCTCCTTCGTCGCCTCGGGCGCCGTGATGGCCACGGGCGGGACGACCGACTTTTTCGTCGCACGCGGCCATTCGCCCGTGCGCGTGCGCGTGACGATGTTCGCCGCCGCCGCGCTCTTCGCGCCGATCGGGGCGTTCACCACCTTCGCTCCGTCCATTCCCTGGGCGCTCGTGATGCTCTCGGTCGTGGCGATCGTCTGCCAGATCTGGTTCTTCGGCCAGGGCCTGCTCGTGGCCGATGTTTTCCCACGCCACACGGCCGCGACCATCGCCGGGCTGCTCGGGGCCGTCGGCGCCAGCGGCGGCCTGCTGCTGAACCTCGTCGCCGGCCCGCTCATCGAGCACGCGGGCTACATCACGATCTTCACCGGCCTCGCCTGCCTGCACCCGCTGGCCGCGCTCATGCTCTGGCGCGCCCGGCCGCTGCTCGCCGCCCCCGCTCCCGCATGAACCGACTCGCCTGCCTGCTCCTGTTCCTGGCCGCCGGCGCTGCCGCGGCCCAGAGCTACCACGTCGCCCCGCCGCCGGCGGGCGACGACGCGCACGACGGCAGCGCCACCACACCCTTCGCCTCGCTCGAACGCGCGCGCCAGGCGGTGCGCACACACCTCGCGACCAACGCCGAGCGCGGCGACCTCGTCGTCACGCTGCACGCCGGCACCTACGAACTCACCGCGCCGGTGCGCTTCGACGCCGCCGACTCGGGCCGGGACGGCGCTGTCGTCATCTACCGTGCCGCGCCGGGCGAGACCGTGCTCCTCAGCGGCGGACGGCGCGTGACCGGCTGGCAGCCCGAGGCCGGCGGTGTTTTCCGCGCCGAGGTCGGCCGCGATGTGGATTTTCGCCAGCTCTGGGTGGACGACCGCCGCGCCGTGCGCGCCCGCACCCCTGATGCCGGCCGCATGTTCACCCTCGCCGCCGAAAAGCAGGCCGACGGTTTCGACCTGCCGCGCGAACAGCTGGCGGGGCCCGCGTTGCGGCCCGGCGAGGTCGAGGTTTCGGTGCTCATCGCCTGGATGCACAAGCGCCTGCGCATCGCCCGCGCCGACGCGACCGACCAGGCCGATGTCATCCGGGCCGTGATCGAACCGGGCGAATGGAACGGCGTCACCCAGCAACCGCAAGGCGACCGCGTCTACCTCGGCCGCAGCTACTGGCTGGAAAACGCGCGCGAATTCCTCGACGCCCCCGGCGAGTTTTTCCTCGATAAGACCGACGGCGTGCTGCGCTACCAGCCGCGGCCCGGCGAGAACCTGACGCGCGCCACGGTCATCCGGCCGGAACTGGAAAGCCTCATCGTCCTCGACGGCCGACCCGATGCGCCGGTGCATCACCTGCGTTTCGAGGGCCTGACCTTCGCCCACACCGGCTGGACGCGACCGAACCGCCACGGCTTCGTCGACGTGCAGGCCAATTCGCTGATCCCCGCCGACCTCGCCGGCGCCGTTGACCCGCAATACCGCCACAACCAGCGCAAGGACCGGATCCCCGCCGCATTCCAGGCCGCGACCGCAGATCACATCGTCATCCGCGACTGTCACTTTACCCGGCTCGGCGGCACGGGGATCGTCTTCACCCACGGCGGCGACGACAACGTGGTTGAGGGCAACTCGTTCGTCGACCTCGCGGCCGGCGGCATCGAGTTCGGTGAGGATGCGGTCCGGCCCGCCGATCCGCGGCTCATCCCCCGCCGCAACCGCATCGCAAACAATTTCCTCACGCGCATCGGCGAGGATTATTTCGGCTCGGTCGCGATCCTCGGCTACTACACGGACTCGTCACTCATCACGCATAACGAGATCAGCGACGTGCCTTACACCGGCATCAGCCAGGGCTGGGGCTGGGGACTCCCGCCCGCCCCGGCCGATTCGCAAGCCAACCGCATCACGCACAACCGCGTCAGCAATTACATGCTCCGGCTCGACGACGGCGGCGGCATCTACACGACCGACCGCCAGCCCGGCTCGGAGATCGCCCACAACGTCGTCGAGCGCATGCTGCCGCCCAACGTGCACACCAAGGCCGGCGGCGCGCTCTACCTCGATCAGTTTACCGAGGGCTACCACGTCCACCACAACATCGTCACCGAGGCCATCCGCTGGCTTTATATCTGGAATCCCAACATCCGCGGCAACCGGGTGGAGGCGAACTACGCCGACACCGCCGCCCAGCGCAACGACGGCACCGACAACCACGTCGAGCCCGTGAACCTGGTCCCCGACGCCCGCTGGCCCGCACCCGCGCAAGCCATCCTGGATGCCGCCGGCCTCGAACCGGCCTTCGTCCTTCTTCGCGAACACGCGGCGCCGCGGTGATGTCCCGTCAGAGCGCAGGGCTTGAGTAAGCTCAACCGGCCGCCATGCTGCGGGTCGTGCATTTGCCCCGCCTTGGTTTTGTCATCGTCGGCGCCTCGCTCGCCGCCCGCCTCATCGCGGCCGAACCCGTCATCTGGCGCCTCGACCAGACGACGGTGGTCGGCGGCCATCCGACCGAGGTGCTCGGCGCGCCGCGCACCGTCACGGAGGACGACGGAGCCGCGGTTTATTTCAACGGCGCGAGCGACGGCCTGTTCGTGCCGGTCAATCCGCTGCAGGGTCTCGCGGCCTTCACCATCGAGGCGCGTTTCAAGCCCGCCGCCGACGGCCCCGAGGCGCAGCGCTTCCTGCACGTGCAAGATGACATCGGCGCCCCGGGCGATCCCGGTTCGCGCGCGCTCCTCGAGATCCGCCTCGCGAACGGCACGTGGGCGCTCGACGCGTTCCTCTCCCACCCCGCGACCAAGGCCCGGCTTGTGCTGCTCGACCCCACGAAGCGCCACCCGGCGGACCGTTGGACCTGGGTCGCGCTCGTCTACGACCGCGGCCGCATGACCAGCTACGTCGACGGCGTGAAGGAACTCGAAGGCGAGGTCTCTTTCCCGCCGATGGGCCCCGGCCGCGTCTCGCTCGGCGTCCGGCAAAACAAAATCTACTGGTTCAAAGGCGGCATCGGCGAAGTGCGTTTCCACCCGGCGGCGCTCGCCCCCGAGCAGTTGCAGCATCCGGCGAACCCGCGACCGGCCAAGCAGTAAGAGACAGAACATTTCCACCCTTGACCCCCGGAGAGTGCAGGGCTTCTTTCGGCCCCTCCTACTGCCTGATGGTGTAATGGTAGCACAGGCGACTTTGACTCGCCTAGTCGTGGTTCGAATCCACGTCGGGCAGCCATCGAGATTTGTAATACAAATCGAGATGCCGGTGTTGCACACTGCGCAACATGCGAAAGATCAACAGGCGGGCTAGATAGGTGTGCAACGCTAGGCGTCATTATTTGTATCCGTTGCACAGGTGGCGTCCGGAATATGGCAAAGTGGTGTGCAACACCCAGAGCCGTTGCACACCCGTGACGGTGGCGGTTTGTCCAGACTTAGTTGAACTGGGATCGCAGCACTGCGAATTCAACCTGTTGCCGCTCGTGCGGAAGCTCCGCGAGTGCGGCCAGCTTCCGGAGGCTGAAATGCTTTAGCGCTTTCCCCGATGTCAGGTCGCGCAGACACCCTTGAATCTCGGGTGCCAATCTTAGCAGCTTAACGTGCAGCGAGACCAGCGACGGGGATATGCGCTCCTTGCGGGCGATCGCGCGCACCCCGGTGCCGTCTACGATCTGTTTGCTCCATTTGGTAGCTCGGCAAATGGGATGTTGAGGTGATTCCTGGGCCGGTGGCGGCATCAAGGTGGGCCCGTCGAGATCGATCCGAAATGGGGCAATGATCTTGGTTCGGCGACTGCGGCCGACCAAGACTTCAGCATCCAGCTCTATAACCTGGCTGCGTTTCGGCGGGGTCGTATCGTCAATGACCGCACCGCGCTCCATCGCCGAGACCACCTCCTCGGTTCGAATCCAAACGCCCAATCGGAAGAGCCGGTCGCCCGGAAGTAGGATTTTGAACCAATTGCTGCGCTCGATTTCCCGGATCTCGATGCGCTCGAGCAGCGTGACAAGCAAGGCGCGCAACTCCATGCGCGGAAGCGTGACCAGAACACGACCCAATCGCTCGAAAGCATGCTTCAGGCGCGCTACATCGAAGAGATGGCCATTCAGAGTCTGCAACTGCTGGCGTAGTTCCTCCCGCCGAACCAACAAGGGCTGACGCTGCCGCGACAACTCCGTGGCCTGTTCCGACAATTCAGGGCGCAGCATTTCGATGCCGCCGTGCGCCAGGACCTCCGTGCAATTTCTAATCTTGGCCTGGAGAGCCTGAAGATTCTGCTCCACCGAGGCCAGGTCACCCGACAGCTGACCCTGCTTCGGTCGCAGCAGGCGTGGGAGGTCGCTGACCCGATCCACGGTGGAATCCTGCCGACCAATGCAGCTGAGAAATGTGACAACCAGGTCCTCCAGCCGGATTGCCGGCACGCCTCCGAGATAGCAGGCCTGCTCGCGGGTAGTATCCGTCGGTGTCCCCTTGCAGACATAGTAGCGATAGCGTGGACCGTCCTCGGCGTCGTTCCCGCTCGCCTTGGCAAAGAGTGGCTGTTTGCACACGGCACAGACGAGGATTCCCTTCAAAAGGTTCGAGTTCTTGTCCCAGGCCCTGAGTGGCAGCTTGGGTTTCCGCTTTGCTTCAGCAATCGCCGCATTGGCCCGCTCCCAGATGTCAGCGCTGACCAGCGCCTCATGCTGGCCGGGATATTCCCTGCCACTGTGGCAAATGACTCCGCGATAAAGGGGATTCCGGATCAATTTCCGCAAGATGTCGGTGCGAAATGGTTTTCCTCCCACGCGTTTTCGTTCGCGATTCTCGCCTTTCTCCCACCGGACACCGCTCAGAATATTGTCCCGAGCCAGCTCCCGCGCGATTTGCCCGACGGAAATCAGCTCGCTCGCACGGTTGAAGATCCGTTGGAGTATCGCAGCTTCGACCGGGTTTGGCTTCAACCGCTGGTGCGCCCGATCGTAGTCGTAGCCATACGGAATATGGCCACCGCCCCACAAGCCACGCCGGGCCTGGGCGCTCAGCTTGGAGCGCGTCTTTTCGGCCACGTTCGTTCGTTCGTATTCAGCAAAGCTCATCATCATGTTTGTCTTGAGCCGGCCGGAGGCTGATGCGTCCGAGTGGTCTTCCGTCGGGCTGAGCAACCTGCAGCCATGCAGGTCCAGGAAGTCCACCAGCCGGGTCCATTCGCTGATGCTGCGCAGGATGCGTTCGAGACGGTAGATGAGCAGCACCCGGACCTGGCCCGCGGCGATGCACTGCATGAGGCGGCGTATGCCCGGCCGATCCAAGGTCGCCCCGGAATAGGCCTCGTCACTAAAATGTCCGAATTCAAACCAGCCGGCTGAGTGCTTTTTGTTGATGAAATCCCGGCATACGTTCGCCTGGTGCTCACAGGAATCGAAACGATGTCCTGTTTGCCCGTCCGTGGACACGCGGGTGTAGATCGCAACCGGCACGGTGCGGAGTTCTTGAGCGGTGGGAGGAGTTGAGGTCGCATGCAGCATACGAGGGCTTCGTTAGGCGGGCCTCGTAGCATGCGCGATTATTTCATAATCTGGCTGATTCCGCTTGGTGGGACGTGCGATTTAACACCGATAATCTATAGCAGAGAGGCGCAGTCCTGGCTCCGAGGAGCTATAACCGGATATAGTTTGCTATAAATCGCCATGATTGGCCCTCGCTTCTAATGCGAGTAATTCAACCCCGATTGAATTACTCGCATTAGAAAATCGGCGCTTGGCCCATGGGGCCTCTCGATTGCGATTTCAGTATATGACGGTTTTCAGCCTCTGCTGAAATGCACCTCACGCTGAAATGGTTCGAATCCCATAAAGGACGTTTAATTGCTAATTATGGCATACACTGCACGATTATCTGATTTCACAATATGCTTTTCGGCAAATGTTAATGGAATATATTGATATAAAAAATAGCAACATAGCCATATAAAACAGAGTTGCTTTGTTGTGTAAAACAGAGTTACTTGACTCCATAAAACAGAGTCATGCCCGTTCCCCAACAAGCATTGGCAGCAGCCCTCCAGAGGGCACGCGACCGAGCCACCGGAGATGTAGTCCGTGGCCCGGATATCTATTCGCGCGACCGCTTATTGCTCATCAGGCGCGGCTTCTTGGTCGAGATCATCAAGGGCTGGTATGCGTTGACTACACCTCAGGCCCAACCCGGGGACACTACTTTCTGGCACGCGCACTTCTGGGGATTCGCGAGCGCTTACCTCCGCCACCGTTTCGATACCGATTATTGCCTGTCCGCTGACCACTCGCTGGATCTGTGGACGGGCAACACCCACACCCCGACGCAGCTGGTCGTCATGGCCAGGCGGGGCGGCAACTCAACTCTGCAGCTGCCGAACGGGGCTTCGCTGCTGACCTACGCTGCCAAGAAAAACCTGCCGGCACAGACTGAAATCCGGCAGGGCGTGCAGGTCATGCCGCTGCCGCTGGCGCTCGCACGAGTCAGCCCCACTTTTTTCCGTCAGTCTGCCACGAGTGCTGAAATCGCCCTGCGACTCGTCCGTCCGGACGAACTGAGCCGGGTGCTATTGACCGATGTCGCGCCGGCCGCCGCCGCCGGCCGGCTGATCGGTGCCTTTCGGCACTGTGGTCTGACGGAGCAGGCCGACCGCCTCGCGGCCGATCTGGTGGCAGCAGGGTTGGAGATCAACGAAACCAATCCGTTTATCGCGCCGCCGCGGTTGCCCGCTGGCCTACTCTTTTCGTCGCCCTACGTGGGCCGCCTGAAGGCACTCTGGCAACACATGCGTCCGGTCGTGCTTGAACTTTTCCCGCCGGCCCCGGGCGCGCCGCCGGTCGATGCTTATCTCAACCGCGTGGCCGAAATCTACACGCACGATGCCTACCATTCCCTCTCCATCGAGGGTTATCAGGTGACGCCCGAGTTGATCGCCCGCATCGCCGCCGGTGAATGGAATCCGGTGACGGACGGGGCCGACCAGGGTCAGGTGAACGCCATGGCGGCGAAGGGCTACCATGAATCGTTTAAGGCGGTCACAGCCACCTTGCGGAAAATCCTCGAGGGCCAGCCTGGCCCGGCGACCGTTTATCGCGACCTGCCGACTTGGTATCGGGAGCTGTTCAGTCCGTCTGTCCAGTCCGGCCTGCTGCCGGCCCACGCGCTGGCCGGCTACCGCAACCGGCCGGTCTTCATCCGGGGCTCCGAGCATGTGCCGCCGCCGTGGGAGGCGGTGCCGGAACTGCTCGACACGCTCTTCGAACTGCTTGCCGCGGAACCGTCGGCCGGGGTGCAGGCGGTCCTGGGTCATTTTCTTTTTGTCTACATCCATCCCTATTCGGACGGCAACGGCCGCATTGGCCGGTTCATTTTGAATTCGCTGCTGGCTTCCGGCGGTTATCCCTGGACGGTCATCCGCGTGGAGCACCGCAAGGCCTACATGGCCGCGCTGGAGAAGTCTTCCGTGAAACACGACATCTCTGATTTCACCAATTTCGTGGCAGCGGAAATGGCGGCTTCGGCTGAACTGAAGGGGCCCAAACAGTAAAGGTCCCGCCGGCCCCAACATGAATGCAGCTTCACTTTGGCTCGATACGGATCCGTCGGCGGTCGCTCCGCCAGCGGTTGCGCGCGAGCAGATGCTGCCGTTCACCAGCCTCTCGTGGGAAAACTTCGAACGCCTCTGCTACCGGCTCGCCCATCACGCTGGCGACGTCGAGGAGGCGCGGATCTATGGCAAACAGGGCCAGGCCCAGGAAGGAATCGATTTGTTGGTGCGGCGGGCGGCCGGCGACTACGCCACCTGGCAATGCAAGAAGTATCAGGAAATCAAGCCGGCGGACCTCAAGGAGGCGGTGACGAAATTTTTGGACGGTGATTGGATGAAGCGCACCAAGCTCTTCCGTCTCGCCGTCGCTCCGAGCCTGAACGACACGAAACTGGCCGAGGAAATCGAAACCCAGCGCGCGCGACTCCAGGCCGTTGGCGTCAATTTCGAGACTCTGGACCAGCACAAGTTGTCACTCATGCTGAAAGATCATCCCAAACTCGTGGATGATTTTTTTGGTCGCCCTTGGGTCGAAGCATTCAACGGGGCGGAAGCAGCAAAAGCGTTGTCCCCGCGGAAACTCAGCCGGGAACAGAAGGTCACCGCCCGGCGCTTCATGCGGGAACTCTATGCGGCGAATTTTCAAGCCGTGGATGGCGGCATCCCCGCCGCCGCCCAGTTGTTTGGCGGGGCGGTCAAGCAGGTGCCCGTCTTCGACCGCTACGTCGAGCCGACGGTGCAATTGGTGGAGTCGATCGTTTCTCCGGAGGTGGCCTCCGACCCTTCCGCCCCGCAGGATGGGGCGTCGGCGACGACTGCTCCCGTGGGATTCCGCCGACGCGATATCCGGACGAAATTGTCGTTGTCGGCGGCACTGGCCGAAGGAGACCGAATCGTGCTTTTAGGGCGCGCGGGATTTGGCAAAAGCGCCGCGCTGCGAGTCTTGATCCATGCGCTGTTGGGAGAGGAAGCGCGGTTTCCTGCATTGGCGAAAGCCTGGGGGCAGCGGTTGCCGCTCCTCGTGCCTTTCGGATTCCTCACGCGCCACTTCTCAACCGCCGAGGCGCCGACGATGGAAGGCGCGCTGGTCGCCTGGATAAAAGTGCTGGGCGCGAAAAATGATGAGCTCAAGCTGTTGCAGGAGATGCTGGAGGATGACCGGCTGCTTCTCCTCGTCGACGGGCTGGACGAGTGGCAGAATCGGGAGGCCGCGCTCGCCGCGCTCACGGCATTGACCAGTTTCGTCCAGACACGTGGACTGCCGGTTGTCGCCACGGCGCGCCCGCTGGGATTTGGCCGGATCAACAACTTCGGATCGGAATGGAAACGGGCTGAGCTGGAGCCGCTGACGTTGCCGCAACAGCGCGAACTCGCCGGTTATTGGTTCCGGCATTTCCATGAAGCCAACGGCGTGGTCGATGCCGGGCGGCTCGCTGACGCTCTGCAGCGGGACGGCGACGACTTTGCCCGCGAACTGGCGGAAAGCCCGGTGCGCGCGGAGTTGGCGGGCATTCCACTGCTTCTTTCTGTCTTCGTCTATCTGCGCCTATCGGGCCGCGTGCTGCCCCGGAGCCGGCTGGCTGCGCTGGATGAACTGATCAAGGCACTCTTGGAGGACCAGCCCAGCCGCCGGGCTCAATCGGCCATGCAGCCGGCGGACCAGGCTGAAAATCGTTCCCCCCGCATTCGTCGCGGACTCGAATACCTGGCCTATTGCATCCACCAAGAGCCCAATTCACTGGTCCTGCCCAACGAGCGGGCCGCCGAACTCCTGCGGCAATTCTATCGCAGCGAACTCGAGCTGACGGCCAGCGAAGCTGACGATTTGGCGTCGCGGGTGATCGAGCTGGGCCAAACCGAGTTGGGCATCCTCGTCGCGCCTTTGGAGAATCATGTCGGCGTGTTGCACCGCATTTTTCAGGAATATCTCGCCGCGAGGTATCTTTCCCGCGTGCCGTTCCCGGAAGCGCAGAAATATTGCGCCGAACGGGGCCGCAAGGGCCAGTGGCATGAAGTCACCCTCATCCTCCTCCAGTTGCAGGCCCGGTCGAGCGATGCGGACCAGCTGATCGACGAACTCGCGAAGCCCACCGGCGACCCGCTGGATGAACCGGTGCAGCAAATCCTGCTCGCCCGCATCGCCGCGGCCGACACGAACTGCTCGCGGCGCAAGGCGACCGAACTGGCGGAAGGCGCATTTCAGCGGATCGAATTTGGCCGCTGGATGCCGCTGCGGCTTTCCCTCGTCCGCGAAATCGCCGTCGGCCTCGAATCCGAACAAATCGGGTCGCTGGTCAGTGCGCGGGCCCGGCGTTGGTTTCCCGGCCGGCAAAGATGGCTGCGCAATATCCCGGCGGCCGTCCTGAAGCACCCTTTGCCGGAAACAGTTTGCGACCTCCGCATCGCCTTCCACAACGCGGACAGCGAATATGACCTTCGCCACCTCGCGGAGGCCCTGGCCACCTGTGCATCCCAGGCACCCGGGCTGGCTGACGAATTCCTGGCCATCCTGCGGTCAGCTTCCGAACCCGGCCTGATGGCCGGCGCGTTGCACGCCTTGGCCACCGGCTGGCCCGAACATCCTGCGCTGACCGAATTGCTGCAGGCGGCCAGCGTCTCGCCGGCGACCGAACTGCAATACGTCGGAATCGTGAGCCGCTTTAACCGCGGGGAAAGGACCAAGGAAATCCGCGATGCCCTTTTCAGGTTCTGCCAGGAGGGAAACTGGTCCTACCCGTGGGATGACGAGATGGTCGCCGCGTTGGTGACCGGCTGGCCGCGAGACCCGGAGCTGAAACGGAAGGCGATGGAACGAATCCGTGGAATCGGCTATCCGGGAGCGTGGGCTCCGAAGCCGGCCATCTCCTATTTGCTCGATGCGTATCCGGGCGACGACGAAGTGGCGGGCCTGATTGCCCAGGAACTCGCGTATGAGGGAAAGGCGTATCGCACATTTAACCTCAGTGATGCGCACGAGGCGTTGCTCGCCGGCTTCAAAAATCACAGATTGCTCGTGGGTCCCGCCGAAGCGTGGCTCGCGAAGCCAGAAAACACCCGGCACAATCCGCTCGAGGTGGCCGTGGTGGCCCAAATCGGAGGCACCCCCGTTTGTCGCGAGGCGCTCCTTGGCTACCTGCGGCGGGGCGAAGGTATGCCTGCATGGATTATTTCCACGCTGGTGGAAATGGTCGGCGCCGACGATCCGGAATTCCGCCAGGTGCTCGCTGACTACATGAGCGACGACCGCCGGCGCTCCGATGCCGTTCGCTGGCTGTCCTTGGTGGTCACCGACCCGAAGGAGCTTCGCCTGATCCTCCACTCCGTGCTGGCCGGAAAGGACACCAATGATTCGCATCATGCGCTGTCGATCCTCGTGGACCTTGACGGGGTCGACGGACCGGGCATCTGGACGGAAGTCGAGCGGCAGCTGGAGAACGACAAGCAGGGGCACTATTGGCGACTGGGGCACCGGCTCCTGATCAAGTATTGGCCGCAGCATCCGCGCATCCGGGGTCTCGTGCGGAAGACCATATACAAGGAAGACATTTCCCTCGAAGCCCTTTACGAGGCGTATTGGTCCGACGCTGAGATTCGGCCGCTGCTGGACGCAACACTCCGCGTGTTGCACGAGGACCTGCGGGTCGAGCTGGTGCGGGCGGCGGAACCGCTGGCGAGACGGGGCGTGGCGCCCGCGATCGACTTGGTGGCCGGGTTTCAAGACGAACCCAAGGACGAGGCGCGCACGATCGCGGCCCGGGCGATGGCACGCGGCACGATGCGGAGCGGCAAGGGTGTCGCCGAGCTGACCCAAGTCCTGACCGCGGACCTTTCGGCGCACCTGTTTCTTCACGATGCGCAGAAACAGGCGGCGGTGGTTGCCCTGCTGGAAATGGGCCGCGCCGACCTTCTTATCCAGCAACGGGAGGATGGCCGGCCCGCCGAATTTAGCTCCCAGTCCGGGGCCGGGCACAACTGGGACTATGTGGCGGCGCTCGTCGAGAACTGGCCAACTTTGGCGTCACTGGCTCCTGACATCTGGGAACGAGTCCGGCATTCCCCCGTCATCGCAATGGAACTGGCGAAGGCGGGCCAGGCGGCGGCAGCCCAAGGCGAACTGGCCGGGTATGAAAAGGAAGTCCGCGAGGGCAAACAGCTCGAAATTGAACATGTCCGCGCCCTCATTGCGCTGCATGGCCGGAGCACCCTGTTGCGGGATCTCTTCGTGGCGCGGCTCCAGTGGTTCGTGTCGGGACACCCGATGTCCATGATGGTAATGGAGGGTGCCGCCTATCACGCGATGGGCGCCTATCTGGCCGATCATTTCCATGGCGATCCGGCGCTGCTCCCGCCCCTCCAGGCGGTGGCCAAGTCCGCGATGATTTCTGACGTCGGCCTCACGGCGTTGTGCCGCGGCTGGCCGGACGCGCCGGAGATCGCCGGTGCTCTCCCGCACCTGACAGAATTGCTCGACGGCCGGGAACCGCTCACGGCCTGGCTGTTTTCCACGAAGGCGGACGCCGCCTTGATGGCCAAATACGTCCTCGGGTATCCCGGCAAGGTGAAGGGCGACCGGTTTGGGGAGGCGCGGCAAGGAGTGACGGCGATCCGCACGCGGCTGCAGACGGACCAAGCCTGTCGTGAATTGATCCTGGGTGAACTGAAGGGTATCTCCGACCCGGCCGTTGCGGTTCCGCTCGCCCGGTTGATTGCGCCGATCATGCAGGACGAACCGGAGTTTCGTAACTGGGTGGCGCGGTTGCTCAGCGCCGCGCGAACAACCAGTCAGCCCATCGCCCCGCTGGCTTTCGATGGCTTGGCTAACCGCTGCAAGGCGGTTGAGCACGCCTTGCTGGAAGCCGTGTTGACCCGGGAATCACGCTCCTGATCGGGCGTTGACTGGCTTCACAGGTCGGCCAGACGCCGGCATCCTTCGATGATGTCGGCGCGAATCGGCATTCCGGAGGCATGTCGGACTTCCAGCAGCAACCGCGCGGACAACTTCAGCCCCGTGGTGGGTTCATTGCAGACGGCTTGGATGGGAGGGATCGTGAGCCGAGGGGTCGGAAACTGGGCGGGAAAGGCAATCCGCCGCCGCCACTCCGCGCGCATCAACTCACCCCAGGTTGCTTCGATTTGCCGCCGGTAGGGACTGTTCGAAACGGTCGCGGTGATGGCGATTTGGCCCGCCAACACCGACTCAATCGTCTGCGATGAGTGGGCACTGAGCCGGATCGCGGCGAAACCGCACACGGCTTTTATTGCATGCTTACTGAACAACGCACCGAGTTCGCTTTCGGGTGCCGATGCGACTTGGGCCAGGCCGTGCAAGATTGGTTCAAGCGCTGAGCGTTCGGGCAAAGTGGTGATGGCGGTCCGCCACGGCCCGAGATATTCCGTGAGCGGGCGGCCCGCCGCGTGAAGAAAAAGGACTCCCGCCGTGATGGCCTCGGTAATTTCATGGAGCGCGTCCGCTCGCTTCGGCGTCGGGAAAGCGTCGGGCTCGGCCGCGGACCTTCCGGATTTAACCTGCGCCTCGGCATCGGCGAGTCCCTGCACGACATTGACGACTTCGGAAATCAAGTCGCCAAAGTCCCGGCGGACAAACGCGTGTCGCACGGACATCTGCGCCACAATCCCCCGGAACAGCGTGAAACGGGAAGTGGCCCGGCGTTTCCGCGCGACTTGCAGCGCCCAGTCCCCCGAACCCGTCCGTTCCTCGATGTCGCAGACATAATACCAGAGCAGGTCAAACGGACAGGCCGGATAGTCCTTGATGCGATCGTCGCTCTCCATCCGGCTGCAGAGCCCGGCCGGTGGTTCCCATACTTCGCCTTCGTCGGTCACTCCGGATTGGTGGCGGAACCATTTCAGGACCTGTTCGAAAAACTTCCGGGCGCGGTGCACCGATAACTCGCTCCGGCTGTGCGGCTCGATCCGTTCGAATGCCAGCAGGCTTTCGCCCGCCAGCCGCACCGCGCGAGCCTTGTCATTGTTTTTCCACTGGGCGAAGGCCTCGTCGGCAAGGAAAACGGCGATGCCCAGCCGATCGGACGTCTGCTCAGCAAACCCGCGAGCGCGCCCGAATACGCCGATGGCCGCGGCCCAATCCTTCAATTCACCGGCACAATTGCCCGCCCGCTGGCTCGCATAGAACCAACTCCGGTCTGACGTGCGGGCGCTCGGCACAGGCCAGGTGGGCAAGGTGCTCTGCCAGATATCCAGGGCGGCACGGTGTTCCTTCCGGCGGCTCAAGACGAATGCCCGCTGGTCGTCCACGAGGTAGAGGACACCTTTTGCTCGCGGCCGAAACTCGTCCAATACGGCGAGCGAACGGTCGGGATTGCCCTGATGTTCGTCGTGGATGGCGGCAAGTGTGCGCACGATCGAGGCGCCGATGGCGGGAAGATCCCAATCCTTCGTCAGCGCCGCCAAGCCCTGCAGGTCCTTCACTGTGCGGTCCCAATGGACGGCATTGTGATCCGGCTTCCCGATGGCCACGCGCTCGATGGCCAGGCGGAGGGGGAAGGCCAGCAGCCCGAGGTATTTGATACAGGATGACCGGGCCTCACCGGGCAGCGCATTCATCGCTTCCGCCATTTCCACCAGTTGCCGCGAACTCATATCGCGGGTCACGACCATCAGCAGAAGGTGACCGTCGAAGTCCATGGCCGGAAGGTCCGGCAGTTCCTTGGATTGCCTGACGATGTTTGCGTTCATCCGGCGCATGTTCGGCAGTCCCTTGAACAAGGTCCGGGCTTCGGTCCAGTATGCGACGAGCCGGCGCGGACTGACCGGTGCCTGGAAATAGTTGAGGACCGTGGTCACCCACATGCAGCGGGACTCGCGCGACAGGCCCTGGCTGGTGTCGGCGAAGTCCGCATCGACCACCGCACAAAGTTCGTCCGCCCGGACATTGCCTTCGACGGCCATGATGCGGAACTGGAGCACGCGAACGAGGAAGTTTACGTGCGGATTACCGTTGAACAACCTGCCGCCTTTCTTGCGCGCAACCACCGATAGCCACGCGAGGGCGTCGGCCACCGCGCGCATCTTGTCGAATCCCACCTGCGCCAGACTGACGGCGACGGCAGTCACGACTTCCTCGTCTTTGGCCAGGATGCCCTGCAGCAGAACCTCGCTCGCCTCCAGGAGGGTCTTGCTTTTCGAGTTGAGCATTGCCCGCGCATACGCCCCGCGCATGGCGTTGATCTTCTCCACGGGCCAGTTGCTCTCCGCGGCATTGCTCAGCAGTGGCGACAGGCGGTAATAGCCGTTGCGCAGGCTGTCGATCCAGGGTCCGACGAGCCGGTCAAAGGAATCCGCGGGGTAGTCGAGCGCCGGCGCATGCTGCCCCAGCGCGATGGCATATTCGCGGCGAAACGGGCCGCTCGAAATGCTGAGCCGATAAAGCAGCTCCTTGTCGGCGCCGATCGTGCGGTCGAGCAGTTGGCGGGTGATTTCCAGTTCCTCGGAAATCTCGGGCGGGGTTCCGGTGAAGTCCTCCCAGGCTGGTGCGGGCCATTTGGCGTGGGCCAGCCCGGCGAGACGCGCATGGACCAACCGGGGGTGCCCGGAGGTCTTGGCGTGCACCATCTTCGCCTGTCGGCCTGCCAGTTCTGCGGAAGGGCAGCCGAGGATTTCGCAAAGCTGCCGGATTTCCTCGATCTCCAGTCGCGGCGCCGTTTGCACGTCTTCCTCGGCGATCTCCATTTTGTGCCGCAGGCGCTGGGGCAAAGTCCGCTGGACGCAAAGCAGCACGCGCCCTCCGCGAATTCGCGCGATGCGGGTCATCGCCGCGAGCGCATCTTCGATCCCGGTCAAGTCAGCTGCCTCGAAGTGGAGATTATCCAGCGCGAGATTAATCGCACCGGCGGACTGGGCAAATGCGGCCGCGAGGGCGCGAACGACCAAAGGGACCGAAGTGGGCGGCACCCCCTGAAAATCCGTCCACAGCCAGGCTCCGCCCAAGTCCCGGGCGGCCAGCGTGGCGAGCGTTGATTTACCCATGCCGGACGAGCCCTGCAGGACCAAGGTCCCGCGGCTTGCGAGGTCGGTGGCGAGCTTCCGCACGAGTGCGGTGCGCGGGAGCGTCGTGTCCGGAAGGTCCGGTGGTTGTCGATGCACCAGCAAGTCGACGCCGGCCAGCAATCCAAATTGGGCGATGCCCTGCGGTGGCGCGGAGTCTCCCATTTGCATGCCCGCGATTTCCCTTGGGGTCATGGGCCGGGTCGTGGCAGCCTCGAATTCCGTGCGGAATCGGCTGCGCGTCAGAATTCGGTTGTCCTTTCGGCTGGCCGTTTCCGCCGCGACCCGAAACAGGCGGTCGAGCGCCGGGTCGCAATCGCCCGGACGCATCCCCAGCCGCTCGCCATGGGCGTGCAAGGAGGCGCGAATCGACTCACGGACGACGTCGGCGTCCGGGCTGCCGGTATCGAGGGTGATCCGGGCAATCAGCTCCTCGAACGCCTGCTGCGCGGTTGCCGTGCGGAGGAATTCCAGCAGGTTGGGCCGGGGGGCCTTAGAGGTCGCCGTGTCCTGGGCATTGAGTCGCCCCGAGATACTGGGGTCGCTGACGAGGAAGGCGCGGAGCCGTTCCGCCAGCGAGAGATTCTGTTGGCGCACGCAGTTTCGCCAAACCGCAATCCCGCCGCCCTCGGCGCCAAACTCGCCGCCGTCCTCCAAGCCCGCGGTCGAGGTTGTCACCAGCCGCGAGTAGAATCTCCGGCCGGGATTGTCCGAGCGGGCCGCCCAATGGTTCACGAGCAACTCCACCACCGCCGAACTGCGCAGGGTCATTGGTTTTGCTGTCGCCTTGGTCTGAACGCCGGTGCCGTTGGCTGGATCAACAATATCGAAGTCCTCGACTCCTTCCAAAACGAGCACGTGTTCGTCCGTCAGGTTGATCCACGCTTCCACGCTGCACCAGATCTGGAAGGTCAGGCCGCGATTAAGCGCATCCGCCTGACGGGCGGGATTGCCGGTCAAGGGCTCCGGGATTGGGCCGGCGGTGCTCATTCCGGCCATGGTTGGCTTTTCTAGTTACAAAGTAAACGAAACGAGTTCACAGGCCGATTTTCCAGTCCTTCGGTGAGTCGGGCAGCCTGATGCCCGGCAATCCGGGCCGCCGCACGACCGGGATTTTTTCCGGCAGCTGGGTGATCACTTTTTCCAGTCGCTCTTCCAAATCCACGTTGATGGGGTTGGCTTCGATGTCGGCGATCACGAGGCCGATCAGGTGGCTGAATCCGGGATCGCGCCGTTCACCGAGGGAGCGCCGGATATTTTTCAGATAGCTGCAGAACTGCCAGCGCTTGGGCAGGACGAAGGTGGGGTCGCCAAATTTGATGAGCGTGCTTTTTTCGTCCTGCGGGTAGGATTTCATGCCCGCATTGTTGGGCTTGCGCAGCCGGGAGTAACGGGCCGCCAGTCGCGCAACCTCGGATTCCGCTTCCATGCGGTGGGCATAGAGGCACCGTTCCGCCGATTGGACCTGGAGGGAGTTCAGGACCTCGACATCGGGGGCGGTGATTGGCACGAGCGCATCGTTCCGCTGGCCGACCTTGTAGACGTTGGGGTCGTAGAGAAACGCGCAGAGTGAAGGGCTGAGTGGGAGGATGAGTTGGAAGCCCGACTGCGCGAAGCCAACATAGTCGCGGATGCCCTTCGCGTCCGCGGCGAATTGATTGAGGGTGATCGACGGATTGTCGCTGGTGATGAAAAACGATCCCGGCGGGGCGGACAAAAGTTTGCAGCGGAGGGTGGAGGTTTCGAGGTAACAGGCGATTTGGTTCAGCCCGAGGAGCGTTTGCGGCACGCCTTCGAAGTCCATCATCTCGGCGCGCCATCCGCCCTTGGGCTCCGGGAGCTCGCCCTTCTTGATCGCCGTGGTGATGATTTGGTCGGCGGCGAACCGGGGAAAGACCTTGGCGAGTTCCGCCGCCTTGTTCGTCCGGAGATGAAGCTGGACGGCGAGGAATCGCAGGCCCTGCCATTGCTCCTCGCTGGCGGTGCGGGACTGGTTGACGGTGTAGAGCACCGGCGCAGTGAGCATTTCCGTTTTTTGCAGCATGGCGTCGGTGCCCCCGGCCTTGCCGTAGAAGTAATCCCGCTGGCACTGGCCCTTCAACGGGCCCAATCCGACGCAGCGATAGGGTTCCACCAGGCAGACCAGAATCCGGTCCGTCGTGTCTCCCCGGAACTGACGAAGGTAGTATTTGGGAACGTAGTGGTGTCGCTTGTTCACCATGCCATGTTTCAAGCGGCTTTGGCGTGATACCGCAATGATGGGCGGAAGGTATCTTACGGCCAGCGGGCGATATGCCGGATTGAAGCGGAGGCGCCGCCGGCGTAACCAAGACGCTGTGTCCAAGTCCAAGCAGAAGGGCGGCAAGCTGGAATACGCGGTCCACCAGATCGAGGAATTGATCCTGCGGCAGGATCCCGGCCTGCGTGGCGCGAACGCCCGGATCCATCGCAACCGCTGGTTCAACATCAGCGGCGTTTCCTTCGAAGTGGACGTGCTGGTCACGACGGGCAGCGACGACTCACCGCAATATCATGTGATCGAGTGCAAGAACTGGGAAAAGCCGGTCGGGGTTCCGGAGGTTTCGCATTTGGAAACCAAGCGACGGCTGCTGAAGGCCAAGACCACGACGCTGATCGCGCGCACCTTCACCGAGCCCGCGCGGAATCTGGCGACCCTCTATGGCATCGAACTCGTAGCCCATTCGGAAAAATTCGTGACCTTGGAGGTCGGGGCGCCGGTGTTTTCCAGCAAGATTGAGTCCGGTGGGGTCATCCAGATCAATTTCTACGAGACGAATACGGGGCCAAAGGAGCACTTCGACTACGCCACGACTCCATGTCTTTATGGTGGTCGCGAAATGCGCTTGAGCGAACTTGTGGACTCCTTGGTGCAGTGGGCGATTGGGGCGGCGGAGGCGCGCGATCCCCGCAACCTGCTGCCCGGGTTTCATTCCGGAAAGGCGCAGTTTGTCGAATCCTTTGCGCTCGGCCAATTGGTGATCGCGGGCAAGAATGTCGGCGCTTTGAGCAGCGAATTTGATTATTCGACTGAGGTGGTTTTTCCGGCGGTCGTCACGAAGTTCGGGGTCGAGCGGCGGGGCGGTCTCATTCGGCTGGAATACCCGCCGGGAACCATGGACGTCAAAAATCTCGCCTTGGAAGTTTTCACCAAGCCCGTCCCGTCGGCCAATCCCTGATCCCTGAGGGCTTGTGAGGGGTGGGTTCTGGGAGGGCTGGGTCTGTCCGCCGGTCTCGCAGCCTTGCTTGCACCCGCTCCGGGTGCTGGTCGCTCGCCGAGCCGGCCTTTTCAGCCACAGGGGACACCCGCGCTTGCGCTCTGCGGTCACGCAAACCAAAATGCCCGCCATGAGAAATTGGCGTTCGGTCCGTATCTTCACCTCCGATGGAACGCCGGGCCAAAATTGGTATTTTGAGCTTCTCGAACGTATCGTGCGCCCGTGGCTCGCCGCCAACCCAGGAACGGATTATTTCTTCAGCATTTACAGCGTGCGGGTGCCGGCCGATCCGCCGGCCCCGAATTTGGCGGCACTGCCGGCGGGATTCTTGATTGCGATTCCGGGCGGCGGGCAGATGCACCGCAGCATACGCATCCGGTTCGTTGAACCGGCTCCGCTCCAACCCGACGAGGGCCCGGCGCCGGCCGCCAACCAGCCGGCCCCTACGCCCGTGGAGATGTCGCTCAGCAATACTATCGCCCTCGATGCGGCGCGCTTTTGGCCGGAGGTCTTCGGCCCATTCGACATTGGAAACGGCTTAGGCGACGAACGCTTCAGCGCCTTCGGTCCCCAGCAGGCGGTCGAACGCGAAAGGCGAGGCGAGAACGTGGCGCGGATACTCAAGGCCAACTGCGATCTCGTGATGTCGTCTTTCCAATACAATCAAGGTAATGTCACCATCGAAACTAGCGCTCATGCAGAGAACCAAACACTGCGGACCCCCTTCCAGAGCGTCGGCCATATGCTCGCTAATGTCTGGTGGAACGATGGAAGGGCGCATGCCGATGTGTGGGCATTTGATCCCCTCAACGGGTTCGGCACCAAGATTTGACGGGTTGCTGAAGCAAATGAATCAAATCAAAACCCGCCAAAATCACCCCGTTGCCGTGTGATTTGCTCAAGACTTTGACCCGAAACCCTGTTTCCCTCTGAGAAAACCCCAACCGTGAATCAAACGGTTGTAAGTCCGTCCGCCTGACGGGCAGCCATTCGACGCGCGGTCCGAGCACCGCTTGCTCATGGCCTGCGGCCGGCATACACGAATTATATGAACACGTTAATTGCCGAAGCGCGGCGAATGGCCCTGAGCAAGGGCCAACGGCCCGCGTCGAAGGGCATACCCGTAGTTTACTTTCTTCAACTCCGCTCGGGCACTATTTACATCGGTGCATCTGAGGATCTTGAGCAACGACTAGACGATCACGCGTCCGGCCAAGCCTGTCGAACAACTCAACTCGACCCACCCGTCGCGCTCCTTCGCGTCGAAGAATTCCAGACATTTTCGGGAGCCCGAACCCGCGAGGCTCAACTCAAACGATGGTCTCGGGCGAAGAAAGAAGCACTGCTCAAGGGTGAATTCGAACGCCTCCACACACTCAGCCAATCTCGCGAAAAGGCTAACTGCTAAACGCGCAAAACCGACCGCGAGGCGACTAGCCTCACGAAAGTTCGCATTTCCATCCGGACCGGGCAGCCATTCGACGCGCTGACGCTTGCTCATGGCAGGCCATTCGAGTGCACGATGGACCTTGAATGTGATTACGCTGCAAACGGCGCGTCGAATGCCCTGAGCCTGTCGAAGGGCTTTCGACTCCGACTCTCGCCAGCGGCGGGCTTGGCGAACATCCACATGCAAATGGAGAGCTTGCCGACCGACATGACCATTGTTCTGTTTCTCCATCGGGCCGCTCAAATGTCTTCCATGCCCGATCTGCATCCTCCGATTGCCTGTCCGGATCCCTGCCCTGGCTTATGCTGGGGCTACATCCTTCAGTCCGCAGATGGCACCTACTACGTCGGCCAAACCCGCGACCTGCATGAACGCTTGCGCAAACACCGACTGGGTTTCGGCAGCAAGCATACTCATGACCGCTTGGATCCACGATTGGTCTACTTCGAATCACTCAATGATTTGACCGCCGCGGTTCAACGGGAACGCCAAATCAAGGGTTGGTCCCGCGCGAAGAAGGCCGCCCTCATCTACGGGGACACCGTTGTTCTCCGCCAGCTCAGCCAATCCAACGATTGACTGGTATCTTGCCGCTTCCTCCGCGCCGGCCACGGCCAGTGCAGCTCACCACTCCCGCCACTCGTCAATCTCATCTTCCAGGCGCGAAATCACGGACTGAGTGGTGCCGACCCGCTTGGCCAACTCCGTTTGGGAGAGGCCGGCTTGTTCCCGCAGTTCGTAAATCCGTTGGGCAACTTCGCGATTGGCGACTGCCTCCTCAAAAGCCTGCTGGCGCTTCGGGTCGTGGCCGGCGATTTCCGCCAGAATCTTGGTTGCATCAGTGGTGGTCTTCCGCAGCAGCATCCGTTCAGACCTGCCCGGTATTGAATAAGACCGACAGCACCGTTGCGCCAATCTGCCCCCGGGCTGAGTATTTCCTTAGCCTGACCTTGGTGCGAGGGGCCACGCGGCTCCGCCCCGGCCCCTCGGCTGCCGCCAGCACTTCGATGCAGTTTTCCTCCTTCCCGCGCGTCACCCAATTCGAAACGGCGGTTCCGATTGTGCGTCTTGCTTCCGGTCGAATCATTCACCGATTCTTCGACACAAGCCCGATTAGCCCGTCAGGCCGATATGCGGCTCTTTTCCGCCTGCCGAACGAAACCCTGCCACCGAAGCCAGGTGAAGCGGGAGAGGTCGCCGTCGTCGATCTGGTCTCAGGTCAGGAACGCGTGGTGGCCACCTCCAGAGGTTGGGAGACGCAGGTGGGAGCCAACGTGCAATGGGGAAACGTGGATACGGATCTCTTTTTTAATGATGTCGATGTCGGTTCCTGGACCCCCCACGCAGTCAAACTTGATATTTTTTCAGGCACGATCCGCCGGCTGCAAGGAACCGTGTTCACCGTATCACCCGACGGACGACAGCTGGCGTCCTACAATCTAGCCGCCTCTCGTCGTATCCAGGTTGGCTACGGCGTTGTCCTGCCCGATGCACACACGCCGCGCAATCGGGGTGCCGTGGCAACAGATGGCCTGTTTGTGACCGACATCGTCACAGGCAAGGCCAGGATGATCGCATCGATCCGCGACATCGTTGCCCGCGCGGTGCCGTCACTGTCAATCGATCACCCAGATCAGATGGAGTTCTACTGCTTTCAAATCCGCTGGAATCCTGCCGGAACGCGCCTGATGTCGTTTCTGCGCTGGTTCGATCCAGCCGATTCTTCGCCGGGCGCCAAACGACTAGCCTTGATCACCCTTAAGCCCGACGGCACTGACATTCATGTCGCCGTATCCGACACCCAGTATGCTCGCGGCGGTCATCACCCATTGTGGTGTCCGGATGGCGAACACCTGACGCTGAACCTCAATATTCGCGATGAAACTCCCGAGCTGGATCTGGTGCAGGTGCGCTTTGACGGTGCCGACCTTCGCTCGCTTCACCCGCGGGGATCCGGCCACCCGTCGACCCACCCGACGGTGCCTTTTATCCTGACGGACGCTTACCCGCGGGAACCAGTCACCCGGCAAGACGGCACTGCTCCGCTGCGCCTCATTGACCTGCGAACGAAGGCTGAAACCATTCTCGCCCATGTGCCACTCACCCGCAGCGATGCCTCCCTGCGAACATCGGAACATAGAGTCGATGCGCATCCGGCCTGGGATCGGACAGGCAAATATATCGTGTTCAACGGGGTTCACGATGATACCCGGGCGGTATTCGCCGCCGATATGACCACCTGGTTGTCGGCCGCGCTCTAACGCGCCGCAATCGGCTGGCACTCAGCGATCCGTCGGTTCAAGCAGCCAGCGGACTTGGACGGCGGCCGGCTGGGTCGCGAAGATCCGCGCCGCCGCCTGTTCCGATTTGGGCGCCAGATCCGGCCAGTGGCGGCCCGCCTCGCGCAGAACCTCCAAAGCATGGAGAGGAAGAGGCTTGCCCGCGTCGCGATCCATATCCGGGAAAGGCCAGGGTTTCTCATTCGCGAGGTAAGGCGTGATCCAGGCAAACCCGCGCCGAAGGCCGCGCCCCTGCGGTGATTCATAGTGCCAGAGATCATGGGCAGGAAGGCCACTTTGCGCGCCGCAACGGGCCAGTGCGATGTAGGCGGCCAGCATGTAAACCGAATAATGCTGCGATTGGAGGCGGCCGAGTTCGATGGGAAAGCCACCCTCCTCATTCTGATTGTTGTCAAGGACCCCGCGGCCGATGTCGATCATCGGTCCCAAGGGTCGATGATCCCCTGTGAAAAGGGAAAAAGTGGCGACTTGGGCGGCATACCACACGGCATGATTGGATTTAGCCCGCGCCTCCTCCCTGCCAAATTCGCTGTCTAGCAGCCACGCGGTGTAATCGGCAAACCAGCGCTTGAGCGCCGCCACATCGGCGGCGGTGAGGCTGGCGCAGCCGGCGAGCAGTTTCAGGTCATCGATGAAATCGACGAGCACGGCGCCTTCAATGATGCCGATGGGCATGCCAGCATACACCCCGGGAAGGGCGGACGCATACTTGAAATGCGGATTCATCCGCGTGGCTGGATCGATAAACCACGTCCGGATGAGAGAAACCGCTTTGGCCGCATGCCGTTCATCCCGGGTGTGATGCCAGGCCAAGGCGAGGACATGTATGCGACTCAGCGTCGTATTGTAATGAACCTTGTCGTAATCGGAACTGAAGGCGGCGGGGTTGTGCGCCCCGTCGCGCCGCACCCAGGGCATGCCGTCCGGTGTGGCCGGATTGGCCCAGGCCAGTTTGCCGATGGCGAAAAAGTCGTGCTTGTCGCCAGAGGAAGCGGTCAGCCTTTTATCCAAAGCGCTCAAAGGACGGAACGCATGCAACGCCTCAGCCTCCTGCAACAAGGAGGCCAGCGCCTTCGCTTTCGAAAGCGAGCGAGCGCCTGTTTCCACAGAAAAACCCGTGGCAACGGCGAAGCAGAGAGAGAGCGTGAGAAGCTTCATCGGGCGAATTGGCCATTCTTTGGGCTGTCTCGACCGAGCCAAGGAGACGTGCGACCAAGCGCGAAGCAAACGAAATGATGCCCAGCCGACGCATGGCGCGCCGGCTGGGCTGAAGCAGAACTTAGAACGAGAACTTCGATGAAAGTGTCAGCGTGCGTGGCTGCGCAATGCGCGCGGCGGCGATGCGGCCGTTCGGGTGCGCCAGCGCCGGGATCGGGTCAATATCGTCGAAGAGATTGCGCACGTTAAGCTGGAGTTTCCAGTCCACGCGCCCCTTGAAAAGAGAACGCTCGTAGGAAACCCATCCATCATAGTGCCATTCATCCGGGCCATAAATCGGCTTCGTGATGTCATACGTGCGGATATCGGTCGCCTCGACGATCCCGTCACTGGGCGAACCGTCGACCTCGATCGTGGTAAGAGGGAAGCCGATCGACACCTTACCCTCCCAGCGAACGGCCCCGCCGACCGAGAAGCCCTTGAGCCGGCCGGCCTGGAAGCGGTAGTTCGCGACGGCGCTAGCCCGCCATTCGCGCAGTTCGGAGGCTGGCCCGTTGTCCGCGGCCACTTGCGACGTATACTGCGAAAGCACCTGCTGCTCGAACGCCTGGCGCACGTTGTTAGTCCCTTGCGAGAACGTCCATACCGTCTCCGACGCGGCGCTGCGCCATTCATCGATCAAGGGGCGCCCCGTGGCCGTGGGAGTCTCATAGATGAGCTCGCGCAGCCGCGCCCCACTGTTGGAACGGACCGATTCCTGCCGCGCAACGTTGAAAGCGAGAGTGAGGCCGCGCGTGGGACGAAGAGTCAGCTCGAGCTCGTCACCTCGGGCAACGTAGTCGGAGGTTTCCCGCACGCCGGGGTTTGTGCTGCTGATCGTGCCGTTGTTGATCTGAACCTTGTAAAGATCGAGCAAAGCCTGCGGCGGCCGCACATAATTGTCGGGCCAGCCGTCCCCATTCGCATCGACAAAGTCGGAACGCGTCTTGGCGATGTTGTAGACCGTCAGGTGCGTGCTGACGATCGCGTTGGCTGCGGTCGTGAGCGTGGAATTCAACACCGAGGACTGCGTCGTCTTGTAGCGATTCCAGCGGAGCGAGACCCGATTTTCGAACAGGTCGAGACCGATGCCGCTGTCCGTGGTCCGGCCCGTGGGTGGAGCGACCGCCCGGCCGAACACGTCGACGCTGATCGAGTCCGGCGGATCAAAGTTGTCCGACTCGCCGTAGAGAAGACGCAGGCCGGAGATGAAAGGCGTGTGGCGCAGCCAGCCCTGCGGTGCCTTCGCCACGCCACTCCAGGAGCGCAGTGTCCGCTCATAAACTTGGTGGATATTGGTGGGCGAATCGAGATTGTAGCTCGGCTCGTTGACCAGGCGATAGGCTTCGCCGTTGGTGACCACGGGGGCAGACACACGCGTCGTGTCCGACTCCTCCTTGCGCCAACCAATCATACCGATCAGGTGCCCGTCGAGAAACCGGCTCTGCAGGGCAACGGCCTGAGAATCGAGTTCGCGCCGACTTTTGTCCGCGGTAAAGGCCGCGCCTTCCAAGCCCTCCCCTGCCCGGACAATGCTCACCGGCAGGTATTGGATTGCGTAGGCCGGATCCGCCGGTGATGCGGTGGTCGGAGCCTGCACGCGCGTGAGAAAAACGCCACTGCTCGCGACGTTGACCAGCTGGTTCATGATGTCGGCCTCCGCCCGGCCAATGCCCTCACCCCGGGGATCCCTCACGTTGTAGAGATTGGATCCGAGATACACCAGCGTGGTGGGGTTCTTTCCGGCATCACCGAATCGAGCCTGGCTGTTGCCGCCAATCCAGTTGCCCGACACGTAGAAGGGCACGCCGGTGCGATTGTCATCGGCGAATGTCTCGCTCTGCCACAATGCCGAGAGGACATGGTTGCCCAGGAAGCGGCCCCAGCCCTTTGCAAAACGGTCCGCGAGGTCGAGTTCGTAGAAGAGCTTCGCGCGAGTTGTCTTCACCTCTTCGGTCTTGTCGAAGGCCGAGCCCTGACCGCCGGTCATGGGACGGCCGAAGTTCGGATTCACCTCGCCGCTCCACATCCGCGTATTGGCGTCGATCGAGATCCACGGGGCCTGCGTAAGCAAGATGCGCTGCTTCTCGTAGGACCGCTGGCTGTCATGGGCGATCTCCACACCCAGCTTCCGGTTGAAGAACAGCTGCTCGATCGCGAAGTTCGTGGCGCGGAAGCGCATGTTCTCACTCTTGTTGGGTCCGTCGATCAGGTTGTTGTTGAAGTCCCACAACGCCGGATCGATGACCTGCTGGGCATAATAGAAAGCCATGTCCGGGACCCCGGCGCGGTTCAGGATATCCCGGTAATACCCCGTCGCGACCTGTCCTGCCGTTCCGATAGCGCCGCTGGGGAAGAGGTAACGGTTGGAAACGAACGAGCGGCCGATCACCCTTTGTCCATTCACGGTGCCGGCGGCGTCACCCGGCGTCGCGGAGGTTGCGTCGGGGAATACCACCACCGGTGCACGGTTGATGTTCTGCGCCGCCACCAGGCCGTTGCCCTGCGTGAAGCCACCCGCATTGGCGTTGGCGGTCGCCTTCGGCGTAACACCGGCGGCTACATATTCCGGATAAATGGTGTCTTCGAACCATCCGGAGAAGCGATCCTGGGGAGGCAGATTGCGCGGGTTGTTCGCCTCGATCCGTCCCCATTCGCCGCTCGCCCGGATGGTCGTGCCGCTGAGGATGCCGCGTTCCAGCTGTTTGATCCGCCAGGTCAACGCGCCATACAAACGCTGGTCATGGTTGAACGCCGGATCCTGCTTGTAGCGCTTGTCGTCGTTCACCGTCGCGATGCGCACGGCGAGCTGCCGGGGCGCGAGCACCTGGTTCAGCTCGAGAGTCTCCCGGTGTGAGCCGAAGCTGCCCGCCGACACCTGCACTTCCCCGCTGGTCTTGGCCAGCGACGCCTCCTTGGTCGACGTATTGATGATGCCGGCCGGACTGCCGACGCCGAAGAGCAGCGCGTTGGCGCCGCGGTTGATGTCGATGCGGTCGACGTTGTAGGAATCGGTCGGGATGACCGAACGGAAGAAGTTGCGCGCCAGGGTGGCGGCGGCGAGACCACGCACGCGAGTGACCGTATTGTTGCTCTGCGGTGCTTCCGCGAACCAGCCGAGGCCGCCCGCCGTGTTGCCGTTCGAGAAGTTGCCGCCGGGGCCGGTCACTTCCATGCCGGCCTGGTAGACCAGCGCATCGCGCAGATCCGTCGACCCCGTATCCTCGAGAAACCGTGGCGTGATGACCGATATGGCCGACGCCACGTCGGTCAGCGGCACGCGCAAGCCGGCGCCAGAAAGCACACTCGACGCATTGTAGCCGACGTCTCTCTCGCCGGTGACGTTGAACGGGGACAGGACTACCACTTCCTCTTTGGACGCGGTTGTCGCAGGATCTTCTTTTGGCTTCGCCGGGGCCACAGGAGTCTGGGCGTGCGCCGCACAGGCGACCAGGGTGACACCAATGCCGACGAGCCAGGAGCGCAGGGACGGGGCACGAACGCGACCGGGTGCACGCCCGGCGGCGGGATTTAGGGTGGCTTTCATAAAGCGGGGAATACGGGGTTGGGGTAGGCGATGGGGCAAAACCTCTACGCCTCGGACGTGTCCAACACGACTACACCCGCGATTTCGCGCAACGCTTCCGCTAGTCTTATCAATGACTATCACCTGTTTTTGCATCACTATTTTCGAAATGAGGCCGATCCTCCTCCTTCGATCCGCTCGCGCCAAGCGTCATGAATAAGACCATCCGACGCGTTGCCAGCACGCAAGCCTGCCGGCATCGTGACGGCCCATCACCGACGCCACAACCGCAAGGAACTGTCGCGCATTGGCGGTGAGCCGGTGTCCCTGATCGATTTGCCCCAGCATGCGCCTTTGCCATCCCAGCCTGAGAATTGCTCTGCCGATCTTTGCCTGCTGCTTCACGTCCGCTGCGACCGCGCCGGCGCCCGACAATTTCGACGAAACCAAAGTCTCGCCTTACTCGGTGCCCGATCCTTTGGTTTGCGCGGACGGATCACGCATCCGCAGCGTCGCCGACTGGCGTGCACGGCGGCGCCCCGAACTTTTGAATCACTTCGCCGAGCTCGTCTACGGCTGCACTCCGGCCGGCGCTCCGGCTGAAATGCATTGGGCCGTGACGTCCATCGACCACCAGGCCTTGAACGGCACGGCGGTGCGGAAGGAAGTAACGATCCGGTTTTCAGCTGGCGACCGTGGGCCCGCGATGCACTTGCTCATCTACCAGCCGGTCCGAAGCCCGCCGCCCGGAGGTTGGCCGACGTTTCTCGGGCTAAATTTTTTCGGCAATCACAGCGTAAATCCCGATCCAGGAATCACGCTCTCCCGTGCCTGGATGCCTGCAAGCGATCCTCATCACATCGTCAATCACCGGGCCACGGAAGCATCCCGCGGCACGCAGGCCGCACGCTGGCAGATCGAAACGGTGCTCGCCCGCGGCTTCGCCACCGCCACCGCATATTATGGCGATCTCTGTCCGGACCGCCCGGACGGGCTCACCGAGGCGGTCGGCGCGCTCTTCGGCACTCCCGCAGCCGAACAGCGCCGTGACGACCAATGGGGTGCCATCGGAATCTGGGCTTGGGGATTGAGCCGGGCGATGGACTATCTCACAAGCGATCACGATCTCGATCCTAAGCGGGTGGCAGTGCACGGCCACTCTCGCCTCGGCAAAACAGCCCTGTGGGCCGGAGCTCAAGATGAGCGTTTCGCGCTCATCATATCCAACGACTCTGGCAGCGCAGGGGCAAAACTCATGCGCCGGCACTTTGGCTCCTCCATCGCCTATGCCACCTCTGCCTTTCCATTTTGGTGGTGCCGCAATTACGCAACCTTCGGCGGACGGGAGCACGCGCTTCCTATCGATCAGCACGAACTCATCGCATTGATCGCACCGCGCGCCGTGCACGTGGGGAGCGCCAGCGAGGACCTACGCGCGGATCCCCGCGGCGAGTTCCTGAGCGTGCTCCACGCCACCCCGGTATACCAGCTGCATGGCCGCGCCGGACTCGGGGTATCGACCATTCCAGAAATCGGGAACGCAGCCTTGGGCGACGGGCTTGCCTATCACTTGCGAAACGGGCCTCACAATATCACCGCAGAAGACTGGCGTCACTACCTCAAGTTCGCCGAACAGGAGCTGGTTAGCTTGAAGAAACAGGGCGCAGACAGCAAATAGCTAAGACGCCGGCGGCAGCGTCAGTTTGCGCACCCAGATATTCCGGAAGGCCGTGGGATTCTCGTGATCTTGTAGTTCGATGGGACCCTCGGGTTCGTGCGCCGTATAGCGCGGCGTGCCTCGATAAACAGTCGGACCGGCCAAGACGCTTTCATACTGCACAAGCACTCCATTCAAAAACACCGTCAGGCGCGCAGGGCTCGTGACCTTGCCGTCAGGCGCAAAGCGTGGCGCGATCCACACCACGTCGTAAGTCTGCCACTCTCCTCGCGGACGGGATGCATTCATCAAAGGCGGATGCTGCTTATAGATCGAAGCGCATTGCCCGTTCACATACGTGGGATTGTCGACGGAATCGAGGATCTGCAGCTCGTAGCGTCCCATGAAAAAGACCCCGCTGTTTCCGCGGCCCTGCCCTTTGCTTTCGATCTTCGCCGGTGTGCGAAAATCGAGATGCAGCTGCATGTCACCGAACGAGGCGTTGGTGTGGATAGGCCGCATCACCGTCATAGCTTGCTGAAGCGATCATGGGAATCACTGCCCCACTTTGCCCACCAGCCGGGCTGGATCCTTGACGGTCCTTCTGGTGGCGTCTCTTCTTTCTACGACGATTTCGTCTCCTGCAAACTTCATGTCGTAGGTAGAGCTGAACGGAGTTTGGTAGCGGCACATGACCACGGTGAAGGCGTCGGCACTGCTCCATACCCCGCTAACCGCGACCGGAATCTCTTTGCCGGTTTCTTCCGCGATCATGCCCATGGGCACCAAACCACCCGCATTCTCATGGAACAGGGCCTTCTTCCACGCGCCTGGCCCATACACCACACGCTGTTCCTGGCCGGCAATGCGCACCACAAAGGCATTCTCTGCTTCCACCTGCCCGGGTTCGAATTCAACGGACTCGATTCGCTGCGGGTTGTCAGGGAAAACATATCTCCTGCCCAAGACTCCAGCGGAGGGCGGCGCCGACGCAGTCCCGGCGGGCATCTTCAGCACCAGGCTCCTGAGTTTTTGTGAGAGCTTTCCAGCCGATTCGGGATTGGCCGGAAGTGCGCCGTCCTCAAAGCCCGGAACGATCCGGTTCCAGACCAGATTGAGGGCCAGCTGCATGTCTTCGTATGTGCCCGTGATGACCATGACGGCATCAAACTCGGGCATGACGATGCAGAACTGCCCCCAAGCACCGTCGCCGCGATAGAACCCATAGCGGCAGCGCCAGAATTGATATCCGTATCCCTGATCCCAATCACTGTTGGGATTGCTGCCGTTCCCGGTCTGCAGCGTCGTCGCCGCATCGACGTAAGCGGCCGGGATGATCTGCTGACCGCGCCATCGCCCCTTTTGCAGGTAGAGCTGGCCGAACCGGGCGATTTCCTCGGTGCGCAGGCTGAGACCGAAGCCACCAAAGGTCACACCCTGGGCGCTCGCCTCCCATTGCGGATCGGTAATGCCGAGCGGCTCGAACAGGCGTGGCTTGAGATAATCCAGGACCGTTTGCCCGGTCGCCTTCTGGATGATGGCCGACAAAACATAGGTTGCCGCGCTGTTGTAGACGAAATGCGACCCCGGTTTGTTCTGGACGGGAATTTCCAGGAAAATCTTCACCAGGCTTTCCTTGGAGCGAAAGGGAAACCCAAAATTCAACTGATGCTCACTGGCGGCCTGCCCCGTGGCCATGCGCAGCAGATCCCTTACTCGCATCGACTGCAGCCTCTTGCCGGGCTCGGCGGGCGTTTCTTCGGGGAAGAACTTAATAACAGGATCATCAATGCTCAGCTTGCCTTCGGCAGCAGCGAGCCCGAACGCCGTTGAGGTGAAGCTCTTGCTCAGCGACTGCAATGTATGGGGATCTTCCGCCGAGTAGGGCGTCCACCACCCTTCGGCCACGACATGCCCGTGACGGAGCAGCATGAAGCTGTGCAGCGCGTCGATCTTTTGCTCGGCTTCCTCGACAAAGGAGAGGATCGCGGCTGAGGAAACGCCCTGCTGTTCGGGGGTGCTGCGCGGGAGACGGGACGCCGGATCACCGGCGGCACGGGCGGCGACCACCAGGATGGCCGCCGCGAACGCGATATTCAGGATTCGTTTGAGATGCATGAAGTGGCTGGGGTGATGAGGCCGTTCGGGCCCCGCAGCAGTCCGTGGGCTGGAGGCCAACGGTTGTGGCGGCCGCCTCAGGCTTTAGTTGCGGGAAGGATCCCAAGCCGAGGGTCCGGACTCGGGTGCGAGCGGGCGAAACACATGCTGCAGGCCGCGGACATAGGTTTCTATCTGGCAGGTCGAATGCCGTTCTCCATCGATAATGCGGAAATCATAGGCCAGGTCCGGATGTTTGCGGGAGGCCACCCGCAGGTTGTAGCGGAGGACACTGGCGACATAGTCCCCGCTTTCGTTTCCGCCCACCGTCACATAAAGCCGCCCTTTGAGCTGCCGGCCGGCATCGGTGAATTCCTTCTCATAGCCGAGCAGCCAGTCGTTGTTCACGAAAACCGCCGGTGTTGCGGCCACCCATGCGTTGAACAACGTGGGCTTGGCATACATCGCATAGAGCGTGAACAATCCGCCGGCCGATGCCCCGGACAGCACGCGATACGATGGATCGGCGCGATACTCGCGTTCGACCAGGGGAATTATCTGCTCTTCGATCGTCTGCAAGAACTCAGCCGCATGCCCCGTTTCCTTGGAATTGAACACCTGCACCGGCAGCAAGTCGCCCAAGCGCAGCTGATGGTAGTTCAAGCCCTTTCCGGCATATCCGAGACCGACAATGATGAACTCCGGGGTGACCTTGTCGTTTATCAGCACAGCTCGGATGGCGACCAATTTCTGGAAATCCCAGTAGCCATCAGTCACGTAGACGACCGGAAATTTCTTGTCCGGCTGCTTGGCATAGCTCGGAGGCAGTCCGATATGGAGCTGATATGTCCGGCCTGAAGCCGTCACCGGCAGAACCCGCAACTGCGAATTGGAGATCGTGTGCGGAGGATACTCTGCGGTGGGCGGAGCCGAGGGCGTGTCAGCCGCGGAGGCCGTTATGGCAAAGGACAGGAGAACCAGTGTGATGATTTTTTTCATGGGGAGAGACAGGGGTTGGCAGGAATGACAGTGAGATTGCGTAGATCGCTTCAACGCCGCGCCGCCAGCGACTGTTCGCTCTCGGCGTCGAAAAAATGCAGCGCATCCACCGGCACTTGGATAGTGATGCGTTCGCCAATGGACGCAGTCCGGGCGGAGGCCATGCGAACCACCAAAGCATGGTTCGCGGTTTCGAGATGCCAGTGCGCCTCGGAGCCCATCTGTTCGATGAGGCTCAAGACCGCAGAGATCGAGATAACGGGCCCTGCCGGCGCCTGCTCCCCGATTGTCGCACGCTCCGGGCGAAAGCCCATGCTGACAGCCTGTCTCGGTTGCGCCGCGGCAGCCTGCGGCAGGGCGGAACCTAGGGAGAACGCCCCCGATGCCGGCTTCGGGCCGCCCTCGACAAAGTTGAAATGCGTCCCTGCTTTGATGAGTTCCCCCTTGATGAAATTCATGGGCGGATTGCCGAGGAAACCGGCGACAAAGAGATTTTGGGGACGCTCATAGAGTTCCAGCGGAGTTGCGAGTTGCATGATCCGTCCCTCCTTCATCACACAAATCCGATCACCCATCGTCATCGCCTCCACCTGGTCGTGGGTGACATAGATCATCGTCGCCCCCAACCGCTGATGCAGGCGGGTGATTTCCGTGCGGGTGCCTGCGCGCATCTTCGCGTCCAGATTCGAGAGCGGCTCGTCGAACAAAAAGACCTTCGGCTTACGAACGATCGCCCGGCCGACCGCGACCCGCTGCCGCTGCCCCCCGGACAGGGCCTTCGGCCGGCGTTGGAGATAATCGTCGAGCCCGAGCATGGCCGACGCCTCCCGCACCCGTCGGTCGATTTCGGGCTGGGGCAGCTTCTGCATCCTCAGTCCGAAGGCCATGTTATCGTAGACCGTCATGTGGGGATAGAGCGCGTAGTTTTGAAACACCATCGCTATGTCCCGGTCCTTCGGCAGGACGTCATTCACGACCCTTCCGTCGATGGTGACCGTTCCCCCGGATATTTCCTCCAGACCCGCGATCATGCGCAAGGTGGTCGATTTACCGCAGCCCGAGGGTCCGACAAAAACCATGAACTCACCATCGCGCACCTCCAGGTCGATGCCATGGACGACCTTGGTGCCCGGACCGCCACCTTCAGCGTAGACCTTGACCAGTTGTTCAATTTTGACAGTCGCCATAAATCTTGTGGGGTTAGCCTTTGATCGCTCCCGCGGACAGCCCGCGGACGAACAGCCGCATGCAAAAGAGGAAAAGGACGATCAAGGGTATCGCCGCGATGAAGTAGGCGGCCATGATCTGCCCCCACTGCTTGACGTATTCGCCGTCGAGGTAGATCAGGCCCACACCGAGCGTAAACAGTTCCTTGTCGCGCAGCACGATGAGGGGGAGAAGGAAGTCGTTCCACTTCCCGAGAAACGCGAGGATCGCCAGGGTGCCAATGATGGAACCCGACATCGGAATTACGATGTGGATGATCTGCTGGAAATGGCTCGCCCCGTCGATCTCCGCGGCCTCGAACAGGTCCTTGGGCAGGTCCTCGATGAATCCGCGCAGCACGAGCATGTTGAACGCCTGACCGCTCGCGACTCCGACCACGATGAGAGCCGTGAGGGTGTTGAGGAGGGAGAGCTGCTTGAGCTGCATGAACAGCGGCACGAGATTTACCACGCTGGGCAGCAGCATCAAAATCAGGAATGCCGACCAGAGCACGCCGCTCAGTGGCATGCGATAGCGGGCAAAAAAATAGGCCCCCAGAACCGCGAGACCGACCGTGGCCAGGGTTCCGGAAACGGCGACAAACACCGTGTTCGCGACGAACGGACCGATGAGCTTCACGCCGAAGCGCCAGTTCGAAAAATGATAGACCGACAGGTCGAACTTCTTTTCGACGACAACCGCGTTGAGATCGGAAGGCTTCGCCTCGGCAAAGACCTCGGTCCAGCTTGCCGTTCTCGTCCTCACCGCTGGAGCTGTGCCGGGCGCTGTCGCAAAGGACTCCGTAACGCTGAACGGGGCGGAAGGCAGCCACGGATTCTGCAGGAAGCTGGCATTGTCCTTGAATGAAATCTGCAGCATCATGTAGAGCGGAAAGAGCTCCACGACCAGGAGCGCCCAGATCACCAGGTGGTTCGGCCACGAGCGGCGGTGGCGCAAGGGGGTGATGGTGCGGGGGTGGCTCATTTTTCGACGCGGACGTAACGTTGGTTCAAGTAGGTCAGAAACAGGATGAAAACGAAGAGGATCATTCCGATGGCGCATGCATAGCCGAACTCCCCTGCGATAAAGGCGCGGTTATACATCCACAGCCCTGGCACCATCCCCCGTCCGCTCGGGCCGCCGCCTTCGCCGAGCAGAAGCAGCAGGAAGCCGTAGCCCTGCAGCGTGCTGACCACGAGGAGGATCAAGGACAGCCGGACCTGGGTCAAAATCAGCGGCAGCTCGATGTAGAGGAACTTCCCGAACGGACCGACCCCATCGAGTTCGGCCGCCTCGTAGACTTCCTGGCTGATCGACTGCAAGCCGGCGAGGTAGATCAGCACCCCCACCGCGCCAATCCAAGGAAATCCCCAGATGAAGAGTGCCGGAAAAATCAGCTCCGGTTGAGAAAGCCATCCGATCGGCACGTCCGCAAAAAAAACGCCCCAACCGAAGAATCCATCTACAGACACAAGCAGGCTCTTAAGGCCTGTGGCATCTAGGACCCGGTTCAAAATCCCAAGATTGGGATCAAAGAAGAATTTCCAGACGAACAAGGTCACCAGCGAGGGCACGATCATGGGCACCACAAGCAGGACCCGGTAGAAATACTGCCATCGTTCGCTTTTCAGTCGGTGAATCAGCACCGCCATGAGGATGGCCGGCACCATCTTGGCGAGGTTGAAGAGCATCAGGACTGAAACCGTCTTAAAGGAATCCCACAGAACCACGTCCTTCCAGGCCCGGCGGAAATTATCCAACCCGATAAACTGCTTCGCCTCTCCGCCAGCCCAATCAAAGAAACTGTGATAGACCGCACTCGCCGCCGGCAGATAGGAAAAGGTCGCGACAAACAGCAGCGACGGGAGCACAAAAAGATAGAGCTTCCACTCACGAAGGGCTTTTTGACGAGAGATGGGGGAGGCGGCCATGGGAGCTAGGCGCGAAGAGCGACTGTAGCTGTGTCCCAACCCAAATGTGTGGGCAGACTGGTTACGGCGCGCGCCATCGCATCGCGCGCCCGGTGCTGCGCCTGCGCAACCGTGGCGAGCGCTTTCGGGTAATCGTGGTGGATGGCGAGCACGCGCTCGGTGAGGGCCTCACCGGTGGTGCTTTCGATTGGCAAAGCCCATTCGCCCAGCCCCAGATCAGGATACATCTGGCTTTTCCACGTATCCTGGGGCTGGTGCAGGTAAATGGCGGGCCGGCCCACCGCGTTCGCCAGAATCGGCGAGTGACACTCGATGCTCAGCACCAGACGGGAGCGGGCGAAGACGGCGGCAGCCTCGTCCGGCAGCCAGTAGCGATCGAGCGCGGCCACGTGCGGTCGCACATCCGCAGGCAGGGCCGCGAGAAGGTGTGGTTCAAACAACTCGGTCTGGTAGGTCATCTCCGGGCAAAGCAACACGCGAAGCCCGGTGCTGCGAACCCAGCCGACGATGGCTGCCCGGAGCTTGCCAAGATCCGCCTCAACATGCTGCGCATTGAAGCGATCCTTGGTCACGACCTCCGACTCCGGATAACGGCGTTCCGGGTGCGTGCGCCAATAGGGCGTCAGCCGGAGTCGTGGCACGACGCACATGAAGCCGTCGACCGTCAGGCTGAACCGATTGAGTATCGGGTCCGCCTGCGAACCAGAGCGGAAGTCACCGAGTGAGAAAGTCGCGTCGGGCATGAACCCGAGGGGCGCGCAGACGCCCGCTTCGCGCGCAGCGGCGAGGGACCGGGTCTCGCGCGTGAAGACAAAGGCCGCAGTGTTGAGCAGGTCACGCAACGCCGGCGGAAACTCCGACTGCGGTTCGATGCTTCCCAAGGGGCTGCCCAAGGTCACACCCAAGACTCCCCATGGCTTGCCGGTCTCACGAACCCAGCGGCTGACGTCCTGGTGCGCCACGAGGCCCGCGCCCGGACCGTGTAGCAAAACATGCGCCTCGGAAAAAGCCGCGGCCAGAGTTACGTCGCCCGACCGCGGCTTCGCCGGCTGCCACTGCGGCATATCGGACACAAATCGCACGGACGGAAACATCCCGCGAAGCAAGTCTTCCGCCCCGCGGTCGAAGTGCCCCGGCCACAGGATCACCTGGACCCCAGGAAGATGGCGCTCCAGCACTCGCAGTAGACCCGGGGTATGGGCGATATCTCCGATATTGACCGTCTGCCAACCGCAACGCACGAGGGCAACGGGACGGGCGCCTGGTGAGGAATTTTTAATCATAGGAACGGGAAAGGTGATCTTCACGCTGTGAATCAGTGGGCGCGGTATTTATGGACTTACGGCGGCCGAAGGTTGCCGCGAGGGTTGGATGCGCGCGACCCACTCCGCCTGGGATGCCGTCAGTTCGCGGAGGGTTTGAGTTTCGAGCAAAAGATCGAGACGGCGGACGGTCGCAGCATTCCGGGCTTCCGGTCCGACCAGGCCCGCCGCCAGCTGCGCATCGTCCACCCGGCTTGTTTCCCGGGCCGTGGTGTTGAAGCGGCGCAAATCAGCCAAGATCGCCGCAGGAAAGGCGCGCTCAATATCGTCGGTAAAAGCCTCCACCGAGCCGCTGCGGCTCACCAAGCGATGCAGCAGGGCAAGATACACGCGCTCCACCTCGGATCCTTCCGGAACGAGGCCGGGATGAAAACCCGGCGGGAACCCGTGAACCTGGGGCGCAAACCCGGCGATGGATTCCGGCGGCGGCACCCCCAAGATTGAGGAAAGCCGGTTCGACGCGTGCATCACCCGCCTTGAAACAGGCTGGCTGGTAAGGTAGCGGAGGAAGTCGATCGCCACCTCCGGGTGCTGCGAAGTCCGCGCCAAGCCAATGGAATTGCCGGGGGTTTCCGAGAGGTCCGAGACCGGGCCTAACATGAAGGAGCCGCGGCCGGCATCGGCGGCGGCGGGCAAAGGCACCGGCAGGATCACCAGCGGAAACCTCGCGACGCCCAGCAAAGTATCAGCGTCCCAACTTCCCGTCGGCAGGAACAGGGCGCGACCTTGGGCAAACTGAAACAGGCTGTCATCACGTTGCAGTTGGAGAAACCCGGTCATCGTGTAGCCTCCGATCTCGCGCATCATCGACAGGCCTGACGCCACGGCCGGACCTCGCCAGTTCCAGCTACCCCGCAGGTAAGCCATATAAGCCATCATAGACACCTCCGACGGAATCGTTGCGAACGTGCGATGCACATCCATGGCCGGCCCGTAAGTCAGCCGCTGAACCTGGCTGGCGAACAGCCGGTTGATTAGATGGCGCGTATGATTGGCCGAACCCGCGAAGGGCAGGACGGACCGGCCCGTGCGCGCGGAAAACTCCTCCGTCTTCCGGCACAAATCGATCAATTCCGTATAATTCTCCGGCGGCTTCGTTGAGCCCGTGATCTCGCGCAGGAGGTTGGCGTTCGCGAAGACCCGCACGGTTTGCGTGGTCAGCGGTATCCCAAACACCTGTTGCAGGTTTACCCGATAGGCCCGGCCGCTGCGAAGGTCATTGACGAAACTCTCCCGCCAGCTGCGCCCCTCCAGCTCCGTGCCGATGTTATAGGGATTTGGTCGATCCACCCAGGCATCGAGTGGAAGAAAATACCGCGTGAGAAACTCGTCAGGCTGTCCCCGATCCATTTCCGCCAGATCAGGAGCATTCTCCCCCACCATCCTTGTGCGCAACCACGAGAACCACATCCGGATGGGAACCGGCACCTGCACCACGCGCACCCCCGGGTGAGCCTTTTCGTAATCACGGATCGCTTCATCGTAGGCGCGGATGATGCCGGGGTGGATCGTGGTGTGCGCAAAACGGATGACCACCGGGATCCGGCCTGCCTCCGTTGAATCTTCTCCGGCACGCGGCCGCACCAGAATCCAGATTCCCGAGGCAACAAAGCTTGCGGCAATGAGACAGAAGCCCACCCGGTTGAGCCACTTGCTCATGGCAGAACCTCCGCCGGCAATGACTCGAGACGCTGCCTGATCAGATCTGCGCGCGGATCCCGTAAGAAGGTCCTGATAAACTCGTTCCAAACCTTGCGTGCCGTCGCGGGCTGGTTGAGCTCGCGGGCCAGCTCACCAATCTGGACCAGCAGGTCGCCGCGCACGGTCGGCGTTACCACGCCCGCCGCGAGAGCGGCCTCAAGATGTTCGAGCGCACGACGCCGTTCACCTCCGAAGAAGAGATAACTCCGGCCCAGCACCAGGTGAAAATCGCGCCGGGCGCCGGGCTCGGTGAGTTGCCGCCCCATGGGCTCAAGGGCCGCCAGGGTGCTCAACGGTTCTGAGCCGAGACGGTAGAGCCGCAGCGTTGCCAGCTTCGCCAACGCGCCTTGGGCCAGCGGGTGCTGCGGGTGCGATACCAGCAAAGCCCCATACAATTCCACCGCCCGTGCCGGATCCGGCTTGAAGGCGTGCACCTCGGCGATGCGCGCCAGCAGGTAACGCGCCGCCACGGACAGGTCCGTGCTCACGGAAGCGTCCTCGGCCAGTGCGGCAAGCTCCTGCTCCGCACAGGCCAGCGCATCCGCCGTCCTCGGCTGGAGATTCAACAGGGCCACCGCGTGGCCCAGGCGACTGGCGGGCTCGTCCGCGACACGCTCGAACGAGCGCATCGCCTCGGAGAAGCGCCATTCCCGCAAGTCCTGCCACCCAGAATCTCCCGTTGAATCCGCGCTCAGCGTGACTGCGCCTGCGGCTAGACCCAGCGCACACACCAGCTCGCGCCCGAGGCGATGACCGGAGAACCGGCGGGTTGGCATGCACCTAACAGCGGTCGTGGACGGACGGTAGTGCAAGGTTATTAAAGCCCGGCCAGCCCCGGCGCGTCCCAAAGCCCCACCCCAACGGCTACCTTGCCGACACGCCTCCGGGCACAGGCATAGCAAAAGCAAGGGGTAGTCATGAGGTAAGCGCGACCGGCACCATTTTGGCCCCGGCCAGCCTGACGACAGGAAAACAACTCGCTAACGCGCGCAAAACTACCGGCAGTCTTATTGATGACCCGGCAAGGGCTCGCCATCTCCCGAAGCGAAGATTCCCTCGGGATCGACCCAACCGCTCTCGACGAGGAGGTGCTGGGCTCGCGTGGGAACGCCCTTCTCGTTGCGATGGATCATGCCGACGATCTGATCGATGCAGGTCGCGCCCACGCGCCTGCGGTCCAGCAGCACTCCGGGCAATCGCTCCGGCGCATCCGGGTCCGTCACGTTCAGCTGCACAAAACGTAATTTACGCGCGATCGGTCCGCGATCCCGCGCCCAGATACGTGCCGCCGCCAGGATCACATTCAACCCCAGCACGACCTGAGGGCGGAAGCGAGCGTGCCACGTGGCAAAGGCTGGCTCGTCCCACCCCCTCATCAGCAACGGCTCGATCTCGGTCACGCCGCCAGCGAGTCGCTGTTCCATCAGATAGCCCGACAACCAGAGGTGATCAGACTTCCGGTCCGTATTTTCATCGAGCACGAGGCCAACGCGCTGATAGCCCGCGGCGCGGCAACGGCTGAGGGCGTCCAGGATGCCGTGATAGAAATCCGGATAAACCCGGTGCACGTGCGGCTCCTGCATGGAATAACCATAGGCCACGACCGAGAAACGGTCCCAATCGACATCCAAAGTCACGCTATGCATATTGAGGGGGGCAAGCAGCAGTCCGTGGATGTTGCGTGTCGCCGTAATCTGGTTGAAGCGTTGTCGCGTCAACCGCGGGTCACCGAGCCAGAAATGCTCCAAACCATAACCGAGCTCCTCTGCGCGCGCATGGGCACCCTCGAAAAGATCAGAGTAGCTTTTTACCGCGTTTCGGCCGCCGTGTTGGGGCGCGTCCGCCGAGATATAGCCCAGCACGGCTTGCCGCGCCCGTCCGCGACGATTTCGCGATGCCACGAATGCCGACACGAAGGGGTTGGTCCGATAACCCAACTGTTTCGCCGTCTCCTTGATCAGGGTCCGAGTGGCTTCGGGGATACGCGGGTGGTCGCGCAGCGCAAGTGAGACCGTGGTCTGATGCACGCCCATTTTCTTCGCTACATCGCTCATTGTCACTCGGCGCGGCATGCCGTGTAGCTAGAGGAACCGAAATCCATCGCAAGTCCACAATGCCGGGACTCGCAAACGCTCGCGGTGAGCCAAGCGACTAGGCGGGAGCCTCGGCCGTTCGGACGCGCCGTCGCCAGTGTTGCGGACTCAGGCCGCAAATCCGTTTGAACTGGCGGGAAAAATAGAAGGCGTCCTCGTAGCCCAAGGCGTCGGCGATCTCAGCGACGTTCAGCGTGCTTGTCTGGAGAAGCATTTGGGCGCGCTCAATTCTTCGGGTCACGAGATAGTCGCGCGGGCTGCGACCCACCCTTTCGATAAACAGCCGGCGAAGATGCGCCGGCGAAGCATTCATGAAAGTAACCATTTGCTCAACCCGACCAAACCGACGCGGCTCGGCATCGATCGCCTCGAGCAACGCTTCGAGCCGCGCCGCCTTGGGGCGCTGTCGCTGGTGGTGCAGACGCCAGAGCTGGGCCAGCACCAGGAACACCATTGCCTGCACCTCACGGCCGGCCAGGACGTCAGTCCACCGGGCACGTGCCGCAATTTCCCGCAACCGGAGTTCCAACCCCGCATCCCGCGGGACTTCCAGACCCAGAAACACGCGCTCAGCCGGCAGACACCAGCCCTTGGCAAAAGTGAAGTGGGCGGCAAAGTTCACCATGGTTTCTTTGCCAATCTTACGCGCCTTGATCCGGGTTCCCGGCGCAAACAGGAATGCCCGTCCGGGAGCGACCCGGTGCGGCACCCCGTTCAGATCCAGGCTGCCCTCGCCGGCAAGGCCGACCCAGAGATTGTAGTAGTCGAGCTCTGCCTCCCAGTGCCACGAGTTCAAATTCGTCCAAATGGTGGGACGATGAACCAGCCGGATGTCCGGCAGATTTAGCACGTCGTTCGCCATGAGCGCAGCGTCCATGCCAATTTCTTTCACTGTCCATTCTCCGAGTCAGGCCAATTTGCTACGCTGGGGGCAAATTATGAATGTGCTCAAACTCAAGATCGGCGTCGTCGGCATAGGCGGCATGGGATCAGACCACGCCCGGCGCATCCTGGCTGGCGAAATCCCGCACATGGAACTGGCGGGCGTCTGCGACGCCGATGAGGCCCGGCTGGCCGTGTGGAAATCACAGGGCGTGGCGACCTTCACATCGTATGCTTCGCTTCTCGCCAGTGGGATTCAAGCCGTTCTCATTGCCACGCCTCATTTCACCCACGTCCCGTTCGGCGTGAGTGCCCTTGAGGCCGGCCTGCATGTTCTGGTCGAGAAGCCGATCGCTGTGCAGAAGGCCGATGCCGAGCAACTCATCGCCGCCCATCGCAAGCCAGGCCAAGTCTTTGCCGCGATGTTCAACCAGCGGACCGATCCCCTCTATGTGAAGATCAAGCAGCTGCTGGACGCCGGCGAATTGGGGAAAATCCAGCGGATCACTTGGATCATCACGGACTGGTATCGTCCCCAGGCTTATTACAACTCGAGTGGCTGGCGGGCCACTTGGGCCGGAGAAGGCGGCGGGGTGTTGATTAACCAATGCCCACACCAGCTCGATCTCTACCAGTGGCTCTTCGGGCTTCCCGCCAAGGTGCGCGCCTTCTGCCAGTTTGGTCGGTATCACGATATCGAAGTGGAGGATTCGGTCACTGCTTACCTCGAGCACGCCAATGGTGCCGGCACTGTGCTCATCACGACCACAGGCGAAGCCCCGGGCACCAACCGCCTCGAGATCGCCGGTGAGCGCGGCAAGCTGGTGGCCGAGGGCGGCAAGCTGCGCTTCTCCCGCAACGAAGTTCCCACGGACCAGCACATCCGAACCGCCACGGGTATCTTCTCCAAACCCGACGTCTGGGAAATTGAAATTCCCATCTCCGGCCGCGGTGAGCAGCACGTCGGCATCATGAAGAATTTTGCCGGCGCCTGCCTGCGAGGCGAATCACTCATCGCTCCGGCTGCCGAGGGGCTTCGCTCGGTCGAACTCGCCAACGCCATGCTGCTGTCGTCGGCGCGCGAGAAAACCATTACCCTCCCGCTGCCCAGCGACGAATACACCCATTGGCTCGCCGAGAAGATTGCCGGCTCCCGTTTCCGGCCACAACCCCACACCTCCGGCGCAACTGCCTCAAAGACCTGACGAAGCCGCTAAAGCGCTCTCGCCCCACTCTCCCCTTCTCCCATCCCAATGAAACTCGAGCAAATTTCGGTGAACCTCTACAGCCTTCGCGACTTTCTGAAGACCCGCGAAGACTTTCTCGCCTCGATCGAACGGCTGTCGACGATCGGATTCCGTTCAGTGCAACTGAGCGGTGTGGCTCCCGGGTTGATGCCCGAAGTCGATTTCGTCCGAATTTGTGCGGATTCAGGAATCAAGATAACTTCGACCCATGAGCCGTCGGTGCAACTGCTCGCCGAACCCAATTTATCGGTCGAGCGGCTCAGGCGGCTCGGCGTCTCCCTCACAGCCTATCCATTTCCTGCCGGCATCGATTTTGCAGATGAAGCCGGCGTTGCGCGGTGGCTCCGAGATTTGGACCGGGCCGCCAGCGTGCTTCGCGCCGCCGGGATCACCCTGTGCTACCACAACCACCATCAGGAGTTCACCAAGGTGGGGGGACGATTGCTGTTGGATCGAATCTTCTCCGAGACCTCACTCGCCGGCGAACCCGACACCTACTGGATCCAGGCCGGCGGCGGCAACCCTTTCCAATGGACGCAGAGACTTGCGGCACAAAAGCGCCTCCCGCTAATTCACCTCAAGGATTTCCGGGTGACAGCCAAAGGTGAGACGCAGTTTGCCGAGTTGGGCGCCGGCAACCTCGACTTCGACCCCATCCTCGCCGCTGCCACCGCGGGGGGCTGCCAATCGTTCATCATTGAGCAGGACACTACCTACGGTCGCGACCCCTTCGTGAGTATCGCCGACAGCTTCAAATTCCTCCAAGCCCGCGTCTCTCGCGCTTGATCCTTCCCGAATGAAAGTGCCGCCGGCCATCGACATCGACCTGTTTAAGCTCATGACTCCGCTCACAAACATTGATCAAAGGGAGTTCCCGAAGAAATTTGTCTGGGGCGTCGCCACTGCCGCTCCCCAGATTGAGGGAGGTGCATGGGAGGATGGCAAAGGCCCTTCCAACTGGGATACCTTTTGCCGGCTTCCAGGGCGCGTCCACAACGGAGACACCCTGGACGTCGCGTGCGACCACTATCACCGATTCAAGGAGGACTTCGCATTGATGGCGACTCTTGGGATCAAAAACCACCGAATGTCGATCGCCTGGCCCCGGATCTTCCCTTCCGGCCGTGGCACTCTGAATCAAAAGGGAATCGACTTCTACAATCAGCTGATCGACGCGGCGCTGTCACGTGGCATCACTCCGTGGGTAACGATGTTCCATTGGGACCTGCCCCAAGGACTGGAAGATGAGGGCGGTTGGCGCAAACGACCTGTGGTAGATGCTTTCGCCGCCTATGCGGACACCATCGTGAAGTCCTTCGGCGACCGGGTAAAAAACTGGATAACCCTGAATGAGATTTCGTGCTTCACTGAACAGGCTTACAACGGAGATGAAAAGGCTCCCGGCGTCCGGGAAGGCGAGGCCGTGGTCAATCAGACCTTCCATCATGCACTGTTGTGCCACGGACACGCAGTGCGGGCGGTGCGTGAGCTCGGTGGTCGGGGCGCACGTGTGGGATTGTCGGACAACCCCATCGTGACAATTCCCGTCGCGGAAACGGCGGCCGATATCGCCGCGGCGCGTCAGAGCTTTGTCACGCACAACGCCCGCGGCATCGATGCGATTTACCGCGGTCACTACCATCCCAACTATCTGGCCAGCGCAGGCGCCGCCGCCCCGGTTCACACGCCAAAGGATTTCGAGCTAATCTCGATGCCAACTGATTTTCTCGGCCTCAACATCTACACCGGGCGATTCGTTCGCGCCAGCGCCGAAGGAAAGCCTGAAACGGTTCCGTTTTCCAAAAACTATCCCCGCGCAGACAGCCCCTGGCTGTGGCTCGCGCCGCGCTCCGTCTACTGGGGTCCGCGCCATGTGCATGAAATCTACGGCGTCACCAGCGTTTTCATGACGGAAAACGGCGCGGGTTACGACGAGACCCCGGGTAGCGATGGCGTGGTCCTCGATCTCAACCGCATCGAATATGCCCGGGCGTGTCTCCAGGAGATCGACCGCGCGATCCACGATGGCGTGCCGGTGCACGGCTACTTCCTTTGGTCATTCATGGACAATTTCGAATGGCAGGACGGCTACAACCGGCGCTTTGGTATCGTCCACGTGGACTTCGCAACCCAGAAGCGCACGCCGAAGTTGAGCGCGAGATGGTTCAGCAAGGTTTTAAGCGGGAATCGACTGGTGTAACGTCGACACAATGAGTTAGGTCGAACATTCTCAGCGCCCCCAATGAAAAGCAGACTCTCGGTTCGTTCCCCAAAGCTCATCTTCGCGGCACTGCTCGGCCTGTCCCTCTTATCAGGCGTTGCTGCACAGCCTGATCTTCCCACTCCAAGCGTGACCAAGGCACGCGTGCTCGCGCCTCAGGTTGTGGTTTCGCCGGATCACGCCGACTGGAGCTATTCGCCGGGCGATCTCGTGGTCTTCACAATCCGCGTGTTGAGCGACGGGCATTCGGTGCCCGGAGCAAAAGTGAGGTATCGCGTCGGGCCGGAGAAATTCGAACAAGAGCACTAACAGGTTGAGGTGCCGACGAACGGACTGCGAATCGAGGCCGGCACCATGAACCAACCCGGCTTAGGTGTCGGGTTTCCGCCTATTGAGGGGCAGGGCCTACATTGACGTATATGTAAGTCATTGATGATACTGCTTAGATAGAATCCAGTATAAGTGTCCATATATGGTTGCTTATATCTCTTTTTGTGTATTTAGTGTCCATATGTTGTCACTTACAACAGAGACAGACTTACTACTAAGAATCCCCCTATTACTCAAGGAGGCCCGCTTGGCATTGGGATGGAGACAGCTGGATGTAGCCAAACGCAGTGGAGTGCCTCTTACCACGCTTCGCCGGTTTGAGCGCACCGGCAACATAGGCTTCCCGGCCTTTGCCAAGATCGTCGTTACCTTGGGTCTGGCCGACCGCCTGCTGGAATCACTGCGCTCACGGATACAGGAAGGCCCGGTCGACCTCGAGGCCTTTGCTGCTCCCCCCAAGCTCAAACAGCGGGTGCGACCCAAGCAGCCCTAGACCATGCAGGAGCCGTCCCTCATCAGTATCCGCTACCTCGGGCAACCGATGGCCCAACTCGCGTTTCGCCAGGAGCGCGGAGTGGATCTCTTTGCGCTACGATTTGAGGAGTCCTTCGTCGCCCAAGGCCACGATCTATCCCCCCTCAACCTGTCCCTGACGCGGTTCGGCACCAATTCTTCACTGTGGCGCGCCGGCGATACCCCCTTCGTGGGCGGCCTACCGGGTCTCATCACCGATTCCCTCCCCGACGCTTGGGGCGAGCGCATGCTCGCCAAGGAGGTGCCGGGCCTGAAGACCGTCCTGGGCAAGCTTGCCGCGATCGGTCCACGCGGGTTGGGGGCACTGACCTTTGAACCTACCCTGGGCTCCGCGGCCCTCGATGTCGCCGCCACGGCCTCGTTGCCCAGCTTGGCCAAGGAAGCCGCTGAGTTGATGAAGCAGCCAGCCCAGCTGGACAAAGGACACGTGACCGAGGCCCTGGCCAAGGGGGGGAGCACGCTCGGGGGCGCCTACCCGAAGATATCAACCCACCTGCCGCTCACGGGCGAACGCCTCAAGCTCCATGAACTCATGGTCGGCGGCTCCACCCCTGCGGGCTATGTCCCCAGTATCGTCAAGCTCACCCGCACCTGGGACGAAGCAGAAGGCGCGGTGGAATATGCCTTCTGGCTCATGGCCAGGGACGCGGGCCTGCGCGTGCCCCGCGCCTGCCTGGTCGACGACGGCGAGCGGCTGCACTTCGCGGTGCAGCGATTTGATCGATTCCCGCTGGAAAGCAACGCCTGGGGCCGGCGCCACGTCCACAGCCTGGCCGGCCTGCTCCACAAGCGGCCGGCGGATCGGGCGATCGACTACGAGGAATTCATGCGGCTGAGCCGGGCTCTAGGCGGGGTCGAGGAAGCCACGGAGTGTTTCCGCCGGATTGTTTTCAACCTGCTCGCCACCGTCCGCGACGACCATGGCCGCAACCACGCCTTCCTCTACAATCACGAGAGCCGCACGTGGACGCTCGCGCCCGCCTTCGACCTCAACCCCGCGGTTTACAACCAGCTCATCGCCTTGTCTTTCTTCGGCAGCGCCGAGCTGCCGACCGAGTTCAAGCAGCTCAAGCAAATGGCGGCCATCGGTGGGGTCGAGCCCGACCAGGCCAAAGCGATCTACCGGCAGGTGGAAGCCGCAGTGGGCAGTTGGGCCGCGGCGGCGAAGCAAGCCGAAGTGCCGGCTAAGATTGCCGCGCTCTGGGGCACCGAAATCGAACAGCAGATGAAGACGCTGCGGGGCAGTTTGCGCTAGCGGAATGGACGGCCGGGCCAAGTCTTGCCCAGTATTTTCCCAGTGAAGCTGATCATTGACCCGGGTGCCCTTTCCCGGCTGCAGTCTGCGGCCCGGGTGCGCGAGCATTTGGCGGCGTCGGCCGAGAACGAGGTGAGCTTTTCCGACTTTGCCCTCCAGGAGGCGTTCAATGGCGCGACGGCCGCCGGCCTGAAACGAACGTTCGGGCCGGTTCAGGCATTCGCCCCGCAGGTAGTCTGTCTCAAAAAGACCGGGGACATCGCCCGCCTGTCACCGCGGCCGACGGCCTGCATGCGCACTTGGTCGGTCACCGACCGCACGTATGCCGCGTATGCGGCTTGGCCCGGGCTGACCGGCCAAAGTGGAACGAATGGAACGAAATTATCACTCGTTGGCGGGTTGAAACCCTTCTTGTCACTGGTTTGCCGTGGGTCCCAACCCGGTTCGGCTCCTCCTCTCGAAAACGAGGGGATTCGTTCCAAAAAGCTCTTGGGTCGGAATACACCGCGCAGCCATTCGAGAAACCCGAGCCTGAAGACCCGCTCTAGACCTTCAGCCAGCCGCGGAATCCCCGGCCGCTGTAGTAAGACTCGGCGCCGTTGTGATACACGAAGACCCGGCCGAAGCGGCGGTCGCCAAAGATCGCCCCGCCGAGTTTTCTGATCTCCGGCGGCGTTTTCAGCCAGGTCGACGACTTCGTGTCGAACTCGCCGAGTTGCTGCAGCTGATGATATTGTTCTTCCGTCAACAGCTCGATGCCGATGGCCGCGGCCAGATCCATCGCGCTGCTCTTCGGTTTGAATTTCTTCCGGGCATCCAGCGCCTCGCGGTCGTAGCAAAGACTCGTGCGGCCCTCGGGACTTTGCGCGGAACAATCAAAAAAGACGCACTCACCCGTCTTTTTGTCCTGCGCCACGACATCCGGCTCGCCGCCGGTGCGTTCCATCTCATGGAGCGACCACAATTTTCCGGGGTTGGCTTCCAGCCTGGCTTCCACCTTGGCCCATTCGAGATCTTCGTGGCGGTTCATGTTTTTCTCAAAGCGGGTTTTTAACACCCCGAGCAATTCTTCGCGCTGTCCGGCTGACAACTTCTTGGTGGTGGGTTTGGCGTCTTTCATGGAAGTTTCCTTTTAATGGCCCGTTCGTAATTCACTCCGATGACGGCCCAGAGAGGCGTATTCAGACATTTTGGCGAAACTTTTTTCCGGAACCGGTCCGGCCTGTCAGCCATAGGGTTGGCGAAGGCTGGGGCAACGGTTCCACCCGCTTCCATCGGGTGGTCCAAAGGCGTTCCGGCTTCGCGGGTCAGCGGCGGGCGCCGAACACAACCTCATACCACAAGGTCCGGTGGGCCGGACCGATGGAAAAGGTGACGACGGTGCCGATCCGGGTCACGGGCAGTGCGGCGCACCTCTGCCTGGTAGTGCCTTGCAAGGATGGGCTATTCGTCCTCTTTCCAAAAAGCCGAAGTTAGTCTTTGCGTCCGCCGACGATGCGGACAAACTAAACCCATCGGGCAACCCCTCCGAAGAATCATGAACCCGCTGGCATGGCCGATCCACGGCAGCGCGCCCTCAGAGTTCGCGCCATATGATACCCAGCGAATGAAAGCGCTGGCCCAAACCGAGGGTGGAATCGCGCCTGCTCTCAGCGACCTGCGCATGGTCGTCCGGGTCGGACCGGATTGCGCTTGGACGCCGCCGCAGGAACATGTCGCTCTCCTCCCAAAAACCTGCCGGCCCCAAACTCTCCTTGCCGCCTTGCTCGACGGGGAAAAACCCCGAAGCCGCAGCGCAGCCAACTCATGAAAACTGACGCCACGCTGCAGATCCGCCGCGGCTCTTCCGCTCACACCGATGAATACGCGGCCGTGGCGGAGATCCGGCAGTTGATTCACCAGCAGGAGCCACAGCTGATCCTGTTTTTTTGCTCCGCTGCCTACGATCTCGCCAAGCTCGCGGCCGAATTGCGCGCCGCCTTTGGCTCCATTCCGACCATTGGCTGCACCGCAGCCGGGCACCTGGGCTCGGACGGCTTTGCCAAGGGCGGCATCATGGCCGTCAGCTTGGCCGGCGAAATATCCGCGCACCCTTTCGTCGTGGACCTGGCCGCCCTGGAACCCACGGTGGCGATCATTGCCGGCGAAACCAGGCGCCTGCTCGCGATTCACCTGGAGCAGCGTTCGTTCGGATTGCTGCTGGTGGACGGATTGTCTCTGATGGAGGAACAACTCGCCTCCCTCCTTTATCGGCATCTGCCGCACGTGCCCATCGTCGGCGGTTCGGCGGGGGACGACCTGCAATTCAAACAGACGCACATTTACGCGGATGGCGCGTTCCGCACCCGGGCCGCGGTTTTCACGCTTTTCTGCACGTCCCTGCCGTTTCGGACGATCAAGTTTTCGCATTTCGTGCCCACGGGCCCCACGCTGGTCGTCACGCGGTCCGACCCGGAAAAACGTGTGGTCTACGAGATCAATGGCGAACCGGCCGCGCAGGCCTACGCCGACCTGCTCGGGCTGTCCTTGGGCCAGCTGGACTCGCCGACTTTCTCCGTGAACCCGCTCATCTTCGAAATGGGCGGCGAGCAATACGTGCGCTCCATCGCCAGCGTGAATCCCGATCACAGCCTCACGATGTTTTGCGCCATCGAAAACGGCATGATCCTCAGCATCGGTCGCGCGGTGGATCCGGCCACGACGGCGCTGGCCGCGTTTCAACGGGTGCGCGACGAGATCGGGGAGCCCGCGCTGGTGATCGGATGCGACTGCATTCTCCGCCGCCTGGAATTCGAGAGCAACGGTCTGCTGGGGGCCATGGGCGCAATCATGCAGCGCAACCATGTCGTCGGCTTCAGCACCTACGGCGAACAATTTGACGGCTTGCACGTGAACCAGACATTCACGGGCGTGGCCATCGGGAACCAGCATGCCTCCGCCTGATCCAACGGCTTCGGATGAAATCGCGGCCCGATTGACTGCGCGTCTCGCGGCCGCGGAGCGAGCCTTGGTCGCGCGGGACAAAACGATCCAAGCCTTGGTCACGCGCGAAAAGGACCGGGCCGCCAAGCCGCACTCGACTCTCGGGGCGATGGAGGAAAATGCCGAGCTCCAGCAGGTGGTGGCGCGCAAGACGCTGGAACTGGAAGCGCAAAATCGCCAGCTTGAGCAAACCTCCCGCGCCCTGCGCGAGAGCGAGGATTTCATGCGGACGGCGAAAAGCGCCGCCGAGGCCGCCGGCCGGGCCAAAAGCGAATTCCTCGCCAACATGAGCCACGAGATCCGCACCCCGATGAACGGCGTCATCGGCATGACGGACCTGTTGCTCGACACCCCGCTGGACCGGGAGCAGCGCCAGTTCGCCGAGTCGATCCGGAATTCCGCCGACAACCTGATGACCGTCATCAACGATATTCTGGATTTCTCGAAGATCGAGGCAGGCAAGCTCACCTTCGAGGTCCTCGATTTCGATTTGGTGGAAACCATCGAGGGGACGCTGGACATGCTCGCGGAGCGGGCCCAAGGCAAGGGGGTTGAATTGATCGGCAGCATCGCCGCCGACGTTCCCGTGCGACTGCAAGGCGACCCGGGCCGGCTGCGCCAGGTGCTGACCAACCTCATTGGCAACGCCCTCAAGTTCACCGAACACGGCGAGGTCGTCGTGCGAGCAGAGCGCGAAAGCGAAACCCCGACCCACGTCGTGGTGCGGTTCAACATCACGGACACCGGCATCGGCATTTCGCCCGAAGTGCAGGGCCGGTTGTTCCAATCGTTCAGCCAGGCCGACAACTCGACGACCCGCAGATACGGCGGCACGGGACTGGGCCTTGCGATCTCCAAGCAGCTCGTCGCCCTCATGCACGGGCAAATCGGCGTGCAGAGCGAGGCGGAGAAGGGCTCCATGTTTTGGTTCACCGCCGAGTTCGCAAAGCAGACGGGCGAACCCAAACCCGCCAAAAAAACCGCCAGCGATCTCTTCAACCTCCGGGTGCTGGTCGTCGACGACAACGCCACCAACCGCCAGATCCTGCGCCACCAGGTTTTCGCATGGAAAATGCAGAAAGGCAGCGCCGCCAGCGGCTTCGAAGCCCTCAAAATCCTGCGCGCTGCCGCATCCGCGGGCCAGGCCTACGATCTCGCCCTCCTGGACATGCAGATGCCGGAAATGGACGGCATGGCGCTGGCAAAGGCCATCAAGGCGGACCCGGCCATCACCTCGACGCGGCTCGTCATGCTGACATCGCTGGGCCACCGGTTCAGCGCCGAGGAGCTGAAGGCCGTCGGCCTCGAAGCCTATTTGATCAAGCCCGTCAAACGGTCGCGCCTCTTCGACTGCCTCGTCGACGTCATGGGCCGCGACAAGCCGGAAGGTTTGTTTGCCGAAACACCATCTGCATCGACGCCGGAGCCCGGAACTCCGCCGTTGCCGGCGCTGCGCGTTCTCGTGGCGGAAGACAATCAGGTGAACCAAAGGGTCGCGGTCGCCCAATTGAAGAAACTGGGCTGCAGTGTCGACGTCGTCGCCAACGGCCTCGAAGTGCTGGAAGCCCTGCCGAGGGGCAAATACGATCTGGTTCTCATGGACTGCCAGATGCCGGAGATGGACGGCTACGAGGCGACGCAGACCATCCGCAAACGCGAGCGAGATCGCTCGCTCCCTTGTCGGTGGTCCGCGCCCATGCATGTGGTCGCGATGACCGCCAACGCGATGCAGGGCGATCGGGGGAAATGCCTCGCCGCCGGGATGGACGACTACGTCAGCAAGCCGATGCGGCAGGCTGAACTGAGGGCCGCACTGGAACGTTACCTTGACAGGCCCGTTCGGCCGTCGGCCAACTACCACGATTGAGCCCGATTTCGCCGGCCCAATCCGTCAGTCGCCGGGCAACCTCAGATGTTTCACGTCCGCGTGCGCCACCGGGCGAAGGTTGTGCCGGCGGACAGGCCACCCTCTCCGTTGACGCAGAATGGTTCATCGCCGGCGCCGGCCAAGCGGGAACGGGCCGGGCCGTCCCGGACGCTCAGGACGCCTTTGCTTTCCGCCGCTCCTTGAGATCACGCATGATCTGCGCGTGCTGCCCGTCGAGCCGATAGAGGAAAAGGAAAAAGATCATGACGCCGGTGCAGATGTTGGGCACGGTGATGTAGTTGGCCCGGATGGCGGTGAGCACCTGGGCCGTCTGATCCACATTGGGAATGTAACCGGCGGCGGAGAGGATCCAGGCGGAAAAGGCCCCGCCGAAACCAAGCCCCAGCTTCACCCCGAGCGTGGCGGCGGCGAACAGGAACCCGGCGGCACGGATGCCGGTCTTCCACTCGCCATAGTCCACCGTGTCGGCCATCATCGCGAAAAGGAGGCCGATATAGAAACCCTTGCTGAAGTTCGCGATGATGTTGCCGCTGATGAGCAGCGCGATGTCACCGGGAGCCGCCAGTCCGATGGTGGTGACGCCGAGGGCCATGCCCCCCAAGCCGATCATCATGGTATTGCGCTTGCCGAGGCGCCGGGACAAATACGCCCCGATGGCTATGCTCGGAAGAGTGGCCAGGTTGGTGAGCATCACGGTCGGGATGAGATCGGGCCGGTTGAAATTATACCGCAGGTAGTAGACGGTGGTCTGCATGCGCATCGCGTAGCCGAACCAGTAGACGAAATTGAGAATGAGCGTGATGGCCCAGGGCCAGTTGCGGGACAGTGATCTGACCGACTCGCGGATCGTGGGCTCTGCGTGCGCCGCCGGCTGGTAGCGTTCGCGGGTGTTGAAGAAGGTCAGCATGAAGAAGCTGAAGGAAACGGTCGCAAACAGGACCATGGTCCAGAAAAAGCCCTTCGCCTTGTCGCCCTGGCCGAAGAAAGCGACCAACGGCATGGTGCCATAGGTCACCACCGACATGCCGACGATCGCGAGAAACATCCGCACCGAGCTGGTCTCGGCGCGTTCCTGGCTGTTGCGCGTCATGCTCGGCAGCATGGCCGAGATGGGCAGGTTGATCGCCGTGTAGAGCAGGCTGAGGCAGTTGTAGGTGATATAGGCGTAGATCAGCTTGCCGTTGGCGGCGAGTTCCGGCACCCGGAAGGTGAGCACGGCAAACAGGGAGTAAGGCAGGGCGCACCACAGGAACCACGGGCGGCACTTGCCCCAGCGCGTCCGGGTCTTGTCGATCACGATGCCCGCGCCGATGTCGTAGAACGCGTCCATGACGCGCGTGAAGAGAAACAGGGTGCCCACCGCGGCGACGGGCAGGCCGTAGACATCGGTGTAGAAGAACAGCAGGTAGGTGCCGACCATGTGGAACACCAGATTGCTCGCGGTATCGCCCAGGCCGTAGCTGATCTTCTCCAGCCAGCCGACCACGCGCGGCTCATCGGTCGCGGGCGGCGTCAGCGCAGAAATACCGCCGGTGGGAGATGAGGGGGAATCCATGGGAGGGTCAGAGTTTGGCATCCCAATAGCCGCAGAAGGGATCGACGGGACTGGTGCCGGTGAAGGGTGAACGGCCGAGGAGTTTGTCGATGATGGCTTCGACGACGTAGGTGTTGCTGGTGTAACCGTTGATGAAGGTCTTCACGCGCGGCACATCCTGGAGATGGTAGGGATTGTCGATCGACACGAACAGGGTGGGTATCTCCGTGATGTAGCGCGGCGCGTCGAAGGCGAGTCGCAACCCCCAATTGAGCCGCACCACGGTCTGGTTGCTCGCCGTCTTGAGGCTGGCGAAATAGAGGATCACGTCGTATTTCGCCCCCATGGCCGCGGTGGATTTCAGCGACGCGTTTTCCGGACTGGCGCAATCGAAGAGGGTCACGGCAAATCCGGCCTGTTCCAGGAGCGCGGCAAATCGCACCGCATTGCCGCCGCCATTGTCCAGATAACCGCCCCGGTCGCCGAGCACGTGCAGCAGGATGCGCCGGTGCCGCTCCGGCCGCAGCGGGAGCAGACGCTGGGTGTCCTTCACGAGCGTGACCGCGCGACTGGCGCACTCCCGCGCCCAGCGCTCATGCTCGGCGCAACGCAGCACGGCCAGCGCGGAGGGCGGTGGCACCAGGTCGCCGGCGGGCTGCCGGCGGTGCAACCCGAGGGAGGCCTTGAGCGCGAGGATGCGCAGGACGGCCTCGTCGAGCCGGGCCTCGCTGATAATGCCCTCGCGCACCCCGTCGCGCATGGAACCGAGATCCTCCTGGAGATCTACGGTGAAGAGAAAGATGTCACAGCCCGCGGCGATCGCGGTGGGCACGGCCAGCCGGCGCGGCATCGACTGGGTCATGCCGACCATGTTGGTGGCGTCGGAGACGATGACCCCGTTGAAGCCGAGCTGCTCGCGCAGCAGCCGCCGGTTGATGTCGGCCGAAAGCGTGGCCGGGAGGATATCCTCATCCTTGATTCCGGGGGAGAACTTGCGCGAATACGCAGGCAACATGATGTGCGCGGCCATGATCGTGGCCGCGCCCTGCTCAATCACGTCGCGATAAATCGCGCCGAAGGTGCGGTCCCATTCCTCGACCGACTGGGTGTTGACCGAGGTCAGCAGATGCTGGTCGCGGCCATCGACCCCGTCCCCGGGCCAGTGCTTCACGGAAGCCGCAAGCCCCTGCTCATGCAGGCCGCGCAGGTAGGCGCGGACGAGCCGCCCGACCCGGATGGGGTCGGAGCCGAAGGTGCGGACATTGGTGATGGGATTGTTCCAATTATAGTCGATGTCCGCCACCGGGGCGAAAGCCCAGTTGCAACCGACCGCCCTTCCCTCCCGGCCGCACACCAGGCCGAGACGATACGCCTGTTCCTCGTCAGCGGACGCCGCCACCCCGAGCGGCGAGGCGAAATGAGTGCCATCGTTGGCGATGCCGCTTCCGCCCTGTTCCAGATTGGCGGCGAGCAGCAGCGGAATGGCCGACCGGGCCTGCAGATGCCGGTGCAGCCGCTGGACGTCCGCCCCCGGTCGCGGGCGCAGCATGAAGCCGCCGGGCCGGACCGTCTCCATGACGCGATCCAGGCTGTGCTCGTCCTCGTCCTCCCGCACCACAAGGCAGAAGAGCTGGCCGATCTTGTCCTCCAAGGTCATGCCGGCGTGCGTCGTGCGCACCCAGGCGATGTCCTCCGGACTGAGGCAAAACGGCTTGGCTGCCAGATCGATCCCTGCGGGCACAGCCGCAGGAGCGGGGGGAAACAAAGTATCCATGGGAAAGTCTGCGACTCCGGACGCGATCCAGTCGGCGCCCGGCAACGCCGCGGCCTCACCGATGCCGACGGCGAACATGCCGGCGCGCTGGGCCGCCGTGATGCCGGCGGCGGCATCCTCGAACACGACGCACTCGGCGGGTGGCACGCCGAGGGCCCGCGCACCGAGGAGGAACACCTCCGGGTCGGGCTTGGAGGCGGAGGTCTTGGTGCCGTCGATCACGGCGTCGAAGAGGGGCGCGATCCTGAGCCGGTCGAGGACGAAGGCGGCGTTCTTGCTCGCGGAACCCAGGGCGATCTTCACCCCGCGCCGCCGCAGCTCGACCAGACACTCGCGCGCACCGGGCAGGCCGCTGCCGGCGTCGAGCCCGCCGAGCAGCTCCTGATACCAGCGGTTTTTCTTTTCGGCCAAAGCCTGCTTTTCCGCGGCGCCGAGCATGACGTTGCCATGCCGCAATAGAATCTCCAGCGACTCCTGCCGGCTCACTCCCTTGAGGGCTTCGTTGGCGGACTCGGGAAAATCGAATCCGAGCTCGCGGGCCAGCCGCTGCCAGGCGAGATAGTGGAACTTCGCCGTGTCCACCAGCACGCCGTCGAGATCAAAGATCGCCGCTTTGAAACCGGCGCAGGGCACGGAAGCGCCCTTGGGATCCTGCGGCATGGTCAAAGACGAACTGGTCATTTTGATTGGGGGGAATTTCCAGGTCGCGGCGTCTCTTGCGCACGCAGGCGGAAGGAGAACCCGCCATGATCGGCCAGCAGCAGCCGGGAAAGACGCGCAAGGTAGTAGTTGAAGCCCCCGAACTCGTCTGAGCCGGCGAGTTGTCCGATGACGGGGGCCAGGGTCTGGGGAAAATCACGTTTCGTCCGCACAAAGGCATCGAGCGCGAACAGACGAAGTTCCGGTCGCCGGGTCTGGCAAACGGACGCTTCGATCACTTGCATGGCGACCGGGTGTTCGGACCGGCGCAACAGCGCTTCCGCCGCAGTCACGCGGATGACGGCATCGCTGTCTTCGAGCAGTGATTCGACATAGGCCGCAGGTCCGTCGCGGAGCGCAGCTACGGCCGACCAGTAGCGCACCACCGCCAGCGGATCATGTGCGGCCGCCACGGCCGCTTGCTCTGCATCAAGGCGGCTACCGAGCTGAACCACGTCCAACAGTTCGAGCAGGCGGGCAAGCGGATAACGATCATCGGCTCCCGCGACGACCGTGGGTGAGCCGTTCGCGGCGGCCTCGATCATCATCGGCTCGGGCATGAAGCCCGTGTCACGGATCTGCAACATGTGCTCGCGCAGCGCCGTCCGCATCCGCTCCAACCGGGCGGCCTGGCCGGGATCGGCGGACAGATCATGCACGTTGTCGGGATCGGCCTCGCAATCGAACAGCGCCTCCGCCGGCGACGGCTCGAAAAAGCGCCGCCGCGTTGCATCCAGAGTGCCCGCAACGTGGTGCAGCTCCCATTCCCTGGTGCTCGCAAGCTGCCAGAGAAAATCGACGCGCTGCCCCCACGGCCGGTCCGGATGGTAGTTGCGGATGTAGCGGTAGCGACCGTCGGTGACGGCGCGCGACAGGTTGTAGCGCTCGTCCATGCGATCGGCGAACATGAAGGTGAATTCCGGCGGGGCCGCCCGGGCGGGGCCGGCGAAGGCCCGGCCTTGGAACTGGGGCAGCGCCGGCACCCCGGCCAGGCTCAGGACCGTGGGCGCAAGATCCACGAAGTTGACCAGATCTGCGCTGCGCGTGCCGGGAGCTCCGGGGGCGAGCTCGCGGTATTTTTCCGGAAAATGCGCGATGAGCGCCACGTGCGTGCCCGCGTCGTTCAAGAACCGCTTGCCCCCCGCCACCGCCCCGCCGTTGTCGGAGTAGTAGAAGACGATGGTGTCGTCGGCGAGCCCGTCGGCCTCGAGTTCCGCGAGCACCTGACCGATCGCGGCGTCAGCCCGCGCGACACAATCGTAATACCGCGCCAGATCGGCACGCACGGCGGCCGTATCAGGCAGATACGCGGGCACCCGGACCTTGGCTGGATCGGTGACGAGCGGTTGTCCGCCCAGCAATCGCGACTCGTGGGACTGCATGAAATTAAAGACCGCGAAAAAAGGCTGGCCGGGACGGCGGTGGCGCCAGTGCGCCGTCTGACTGTTTTCATCCCAAGCCTGCGCCCAGGAGGTCGAGGTGTTGTAATCCGTCTTGTCGTTGTTGGTGCAGAAATAGCCGGCGGCGCGGAGCGCCTCGGGGAAAAACCTCACCCCGGGCGGCAGCGGCCGGGTGCTGCGCATGTGTTGCGTGCCGAGGCTGCTCGCAAAACGGCCGGTAATGATGGTGCTGCGGGACGGTGCGCACACGGGTGCAGTGTAGGCGCGGTCGAACACCACACCGGCGGTCGCGAGCCGGTCCACGTTCGGCGTGCGGGCGAGCGGATCCCCGTAGGCGCCCACGTAGTGGCTGGAGTTGTCCTCGCTGACCACCCAAAGGATGTTGGGCCGATCCGCCGCCGCCGCGTGCGGCGCTCCGGCGCAACACGCCGTGAGAACAAGGGCCGAGGTCAGGCGTGTTTTATTCGCGGTTCTCATGTTCGCTGCGGCGGTTCGGGGGAGATCGGGCACGCAGAGAACGGCCGCGCAGGGTGCAATTGCGGTATCATTCATCGATCCCCTTCGGGAATGTAACCGGGGGATAATTTCGGGAACCACGCCGGCCGCGAGCCGCGCGGCGGGACCGGACGGGGCGGAAGCACCGCGTGGAGTTGCGCCTTCAGATCCTTGATGACCGGCGCATAGGCCGGATCGGTGGCGAGATTGTGGTGTTCGAGCGGATCCGCCCTGTGATCGTAAAGTTCGGCGCCATCGACGCCATCGGGGCCCCATTCGTTGTAGGTCCACCGGTCGGTGCGGATGCTCGTGCCATGGGGGAGTTGCGAAAAGGCGGGGTGCGGCCAGGCGGTATCGGGCTGGCGCAACAGTGGCACCAAGCTCCGTCCCTGTAGAGCCGGCGTGTCAGGAAGCCGGGCGAGTTCCGCCAGCGTCGGATAGATGTCCAGATACTCGACCGGGCCGGGCACCACGCCTCCGCGCGCGCAACCGGGCGCCGCGATGATCAGGGGCGATCGGACCGATTCCTCGAACAGACGCTGTTTCAGCCACTGGCCGTGTTCACCGAGCAGGTAGCCGTGATCGCTCATGAAGACAACGATCGTGTCCTCGGCCAGCCCGAGGCGGTCGAGCGCCGCGAGCACGCGACCGACCTGCGCATCCATGAAAGAAACCGAGGCGTAATAGGCGCGAATGATCAGCCGTTGCTGCCGGGGGGTGAGCCCCTGAAACAGGGGTTTGGCATAGGCCGCCACCGGCACCGCCTTGAGACTTTCGGTGGGATCGGCCGGAGCGGGTATCGCGTCGAGCGGGTATTGGTCGAAATACTTTTTCGGCGCGATATACGGCACGTGCGGCCGGAAGAAGCCGATGCCGAGGAAAAACGGCTGGCCCGCGGACTTGAGCTGTTCGAGTTGCTTGATGGATTCGGTGGCGATCCATCCGTCGGTCTGCTCCTCGTCGGGCCCGTCGTCCTCGCGATAACTCAAGGCGCCGCCGATCGGGACTTGCGGGGTGAAATTGATGACCGTCTCGGGGTGCAGCGTGTCGCGCCCGTAGGGGTTGATCGCCTTGTCCCACGACACCGGGTCGTCCGCTCCCGGCGAACCGATGTCGTGCGGCACGCCGTAGTGAAAGATTTTTCCGACCCGCATGACCTTGTAACCATGGCGACGGAATTGCTCGGGCAGCGTCACGACGTCCGGGGTCGTATGGCGAAAGTGCGTCTCGAGATCCCATACCTTGATCGCATCCGGCCGCCGCCCGGTAAGCATGGAGGCCCGGCTGGGATTGCACAGGGGAAACTGGCAATAGGCGCGGTCGAAGCGAACGCCCCTCGCCGCCAGCGCATCGATGTTCGGCGATTTGACGAGCGGATGACCGTAGGCACCGAGCGCGTTGTTGAGGTCGTCCGACATGATGAGGATCACGTTGGGCGGACGCGGCGCGGCGGACGACTGCCCAAAGGATAGCGGCGCGGTGATGGTCAGCGCGGCGAGTGCGGGAATGGCGTATTTCATGGGAAAGGCGCAGGGGGCTCAAGGAGCGCGGGGTTCGACCGGAGCCGGCATTTTCAAGTGGGCCGGGTATTGCGTATCGATGCCGAACCACTCGGAGGGGATCGGGGCCGGGACTTTCAGCTCCATGCGCAGGCGCTTCAGTTCCTGCCCAAGCTGGCCCTGCACGTCCCCATAGCCCATCTTGCCGTGAACATCGCTCATCTCCCGGGGATCTACTGCGTTGTCATACAGTTCCCAGTAGTCATTCCCCTTGCCAAAGAAATGCACGAGCTTGTAGCGATCAGTGACAACAACCTCGTGCGGCTGCACGCGATGGAAGGCCGGATATTCATAATACGAGTAATAATACGAAGTGCGCCAATCAGCCGGCCGCTCGCCTTTGAACAAGGGCAGGAGGCTTCGTCCCTGCATCCTGGCCGGCACCGGAACCTGGGCGGCATCAAGAAAGGTTTCGGCAAAATCGACGGTGGAAACGATGTCCTTGTTGATACTGCCGGGTTTGATGACTTCCGGCCAACGGACGATCAATGGCGTCCGCAGCGACTCTTCGAAAGCCCAGCGTTTGTCGAACCAGCCGTGTTCGCCCAGAAAAAATCCCTGGTCCGAGGAGTAGACGATGATGGTGTTCTCCAGAAGACCTTCCCGCCCGAGATAGGCGAGCAGCCGCCCGACGTTGTCGTCCACCCCCCGCACACAGGCCAGGTAGTCGTGCATGTAGCGCTGGTATTTCCAGCGGACAAAGTCATCGCCTTGCAGATTGGCGGCTTGAAAGGCGGCGTTGCGGGGGCCGTAGTAATCATCCCAAACCCGGCGCTGCTCGTCGGTCATGCTTTTCACGGGCACAAGCTTCAGGTCGGCTTCGTTCAGCGTGTGCCGGATCGTCATGTCCTGTTCGCGCACCGCCGGGCCCCGGCCGGAATAGTCGTCGAAGAGCGTGGGCGGTTCCGCATACTGGCGCCCGCCATCGAAATCGAGGTCGCGCAACGCGGGTTCCCACGAGCGATGCGGGGCCTTCTGCCATGACAGCAGCATGAACGGCTTGGTTTTGTCGCGGCGCTGCAGCCAGTCTATCGAGACGTCGGTGATGACATCCGTGACATAGCCGGTGGTCGCGACCGGCTCGCCGTTCCGGATCATGGGCGGATTGTAATAAATCCCCTGGCCGGGGACGATCTGCCAGAAATCGAAGCCGGTCGGATCGGTTTCGAGATGCCACTTGCCGATCATCGCGGTCTGATAGCCGGCGGCATGCAGCAGCTTGGGAAAGGTCGGCTGCGAGCTGTCGAACCGGCAATTGGAGTTGTTAACGAAACCGTTGATGTGGCTGTAAGTGCCCGTGAGAATGGACGCCCGGCTGGGCCCGCACAGCGCATTGGTCACCAGGCAGCGGTCAAAACGCATGCCCTCCCGGGCGAGCCGGTCGATATGCGGCGTGCTGATCAGCTTGCGCTCGTCGCCGTAGGCGCTGATCGCCTGCCACGCATGATCGTCCGTCAGAATAAAAACGATGTTGGGCTGCTTCCGGACGTCGCCCGCCGTGGCCGTTTCGGCCGCGGTCACGAAGGAAAGCGGAGTTGCCACCGAAAGCAGCGCAAGGGAGGAGCAGAGACGTTTCATAGGGAATGGCAGGCAGGATTGACGGTCGGCGGTTCGGGGCACAGACGGGATTGCTGCATTATAACCAACGTGGGTGAAGCATTGGATTGATCAGCGAACGTTGGGCGCAACGACGTCGCTTGATATCCTGGTCGCAAACGTGGAGGCCAGCGGGTCCTTGGTGCGCTGCATCCAGCCAAGCAGTTCAGCACGATAACGCCGGATTTCCCGCTGATAGCGCGGGTCGTCGATCAGATTGTGCAGTCCATGGGGATCGTTCTGCAGGTCGAAAAATTCCTCCGGCACGCGATGCAGCAACAACTCGACACGCCGGGCGATGGCCGGATCTTTCTCCGCCGCGACTTTCATCGCCTTGAAGGTCAGACCCATCATCGGTTCGACCCGATAGGAGGTCTGCCCGTCGGCCCAACCGTTGAAGATGTAGCCGAAGCGCGCAGTCTGAAGGCAACGCATCGGATATTCTTTCTTCAGGCTGTTCTCGTAGTAGCACGTGAAAACGTGGTCCCGACCATCCTGGGTGCCGCCGGTCAGCAAGGGCAGAAACGAACGACCGTCCATACCGGCCGGCAAGGACAGCCCCGCCGCCTCCATAAGAGTCGGCATGAAGTCAGTGCCGGAAATGAAGTTCTCGCTGTCCATGGTATTCCCGGCAACCCTGCCGGGCCAGCGGACGATGCTGGGCGCGAGGGTGCTCGCGAGGTAACAGTTGCTCTTCGCAAAGGGCATGGAGATGCCGTTGTCGCTGAGGAAAACGACCAGCGTGCTGTCGGCCAGACCCGAGTCCTCCAGCGCGCGCAGCACTTCGCCGATGGTCTGGTCGCAGCGATACACCGAAGAATAATACTGGGCGAGTTCCGTGCGGACATCCGGCAAGTCCGGAAGAAATCCGGGCACCGGGCTCTCATCCGGCCGGAAAACCCTTCCTGGGACGGGATATTCCATTTCCAGCACAGGGGCATTGGGGTTTTTGGCGACTTCCTCATCGGTGCCTCCCCGCAAGATATTGCCCGCTCTCCGACCAAGTTGCTCGGCTTCCCCCTCGCTACCGGCAAACGGACGGTGCGGATCCTCGGAATTGGCCATCAGGAAGAACGGCTTGCCGCTCGCCCTGGCCTGTTCGAGAAACTCGCGCGTCGCGCGCCCATAGAGCGCGGGATCGCGCCCGGCACCAAGCACGGGCATGTCACGCTGGTAGTCCCACGGGAACTTTTCGGCAGGCTGCAGGTGCCTCACCTTGCCAAGGATGCCCAGATGATAGCCGGCCGCCTTGAGTTGCTCCTGCAAGGTCGCGACGTCGGGTTTGACAGGGTAGAAACCGGTCGCTCCGTTTGTCTGCGGAAAGCAGCCGGTCATCATGGCCTGGCGGCTGGGTTGGCAGACGGCCACGGCCACATGCGTGCGCATGAAACGTTTCCCTTCGGCCGCCAGCCGGTCGATGTTTGGAGTCAGGCCCGGAATCTTGCCTCCGAATGCACCCGGCGAGTCGTAATTCAGGTCGTCCGCCGTGATGAACAGGATATTGGTTTTTTGCGGGCCGTCGGCCGCGACGGCGAGCAGTGGCTCAACGCAGCTGGTCAGAACCAGGGCAAAGCGGCATAGTGGACTCATGGTGGAGGGGGTATCGGGTTAGTTACGGCTGTGGCGGCGACACCACCGCGGCAGCAGCAGTGCAGTCCTCGGGCAGGGGGGCGAGGTGCAGGCATGGTCGAGTGCAGGAAAAACACGCGTCTGGTTCCGATGGTGCATGAAAGGAGAAGCCAGACGCGAGTGATCCGCGATCAGAACGAATAGGTGACCGAGCCGACAATGGTGCGCGGCAGGATCGGGCGAGCATTGAGATAGACCGCCGTGGGATCGGCGAAGGTTTGCGACGAACGCGCGTCACCGTTGATGAGGGCGCTGCTGCCGAGGAGATTTCGGCACGTCAGGCGGCAGGATATTTTCTTGTGCTTGAACGAGAGTCCCCCATTGAGGACGCTATAGGCTGGGACAAAGGCCCGGTTGGCCTCGTCGATGGGGGTGTTGCCGGTGTATTCCAACGAGAGATTGCTGCTGAGCTGCCCGAAGCTGAACTCGGGGAAGCGGTAGCTCGCGTCCAAGATGAGGTAGCGTTCGGGAATATTGCGGATGCGATTGCCTTTGATATTGAGAACATCCGCGGTGTTGGCGGGATTGGTGATCAGGTTATCGCTGGTGATCGAGACACGCTGCTCGGTGCCGATGAAATGCAGGGTGAGCGGACTCACGGGCGTGTAGAACACTTCCAGTTCAAGCCCGTAACTGTCGGTGTCGCGCAGGACGCTGGCGCTGACGAGCGAACCGTCCGGCTGGGCCGCCAGGCCATCGAAGACCTGGTTGCGCAGCTGGCTGCCGATCAGCGTGGCGAAGACCGACAATTTCTTGGTCACATATTTCACGCCGCCTTCAAGCTGGTTGATCCGATTGGTCGGCCCTGGATTGTTGGTGCCGGCCAGGATGTTGTTCAGGAAGTCATCGCTGATGGGCATGCGATAGCCGCTCAGCAGGCGACCGTAGGCGCTGAACCGGCTGTTGAAGCGGTAGTTGGCGCCGGTCGTCCAGGTCGTGGCCGAAATATCGTAACTATACGGGGTGTAGACGCCATCCGAGAAACCGGCATTGCGCAGCGCAGGGATGTTGGCGCCGTCCACGTTAAGATTGTAGGTCTTGGTGCCGGCTTTGACGAGGGTCTCCTTCTTCTTTTCGTGGCGGAGGCCGGCATCGAGCGTCCAATTGCCAACCGGCTGCTCGATGTTGATGAACGGGGCGATATCCTTTTGATCGGTCGAGTAGTTGCGATAACCGCTCGCTGTGCTGACTTGGCGGAGGCCATTGTAGGTGGCATAACCGAGCGAAGCGCCGGTTGTGGCATTGAGGAGCTCGACGTCGAGCCGGCGAGGATTGTTGCGGACCTCCGTCACCATCGTCATATTGTAGGTTCGCGCCTTTGGCATCTTGAGCCAACTGTTGTAGAAACCGAAAGCGATGGCTCCTTTGTTCGGCAACGTCCTGATGAGGCGCAGGTCGTTCTGATTGTTGTAAATATAGGAATAGGCCGCTGAATACGTCAGGTTCATGGCAAGCCCGTTGCCGTTCATGGTCGTCGGATCCGTGACCACCGCGCCACCCTCCCCCGGATAGTGGAGGCGATAGCTGTAATTAGCCCCGCTCTTGGCGGCCGCGAATTGCGTGCCGGAAGCCGCCGCCAGGGTGTTGACGAACGACTGGATGGGCGTGGCAACGCCCGACGTGAGCATCGAACCGGCGTGGGCTTGGAGATAATTGGTATAGCGATAGCGGTCTTGCAGCCTCCAATTATCGTTGAGCTTCAGCTCGAACACCGCACTGAGGGTGGCGAGCTTGATGGGATCAACTGTGTCGTGCGAAAGATTCCCATCCGGCGTGTTGGGCAAGGTAAGGCTACGGAGATCCCGCGAGTGCTGCGTGTCGGTGCTCGCATCGAAGCCCGGAATGCTGTGGGGGTGGCTGGCATTCTGCATGGGAACCGCCATAAAGAAGGTGGTGCCGTCAGACATCCACTTGGCACTGAGCTTGAGGGAGCCGCGACCGTTGGCGAAGGTATGCTTGACGTTGCCTTGGACAATATAGCCTTTGTTGGCCGTGTAGCCGGTCGATCGGACGCCATCGTCCTGCCGATAATTGAATCCGGCGGCATAGGTGGTGGCGTCGTTGATCGGACCGCTGATCCAGGCGTCGGTCTTGAGTTGGTTGTAGTCGGTGGTCGTGAACATGATTTCACCGCGCCGGACGCTGGTGCCTTCGCGCGAGATCAGGTTGATGATGCCGCCGGGCACGTTGTTTTGGAAGATGCCGGCGGTGCCACCGCGGACGTTTTCGACCCGCTCAGTAAAGGTGCTGGAGCGGACCATCAGATCCGCAAAAAGATTGCGGAAATTCATTTCCGAGATGTCGGGCAACCCATCCTGCTGGAGGCCGACGAAAACGAAGCCACCCGTGGCGGGGATGCCGCGGGAGATGACGTTGGAGCGCGTTTCACCGCCAGCCGTGTTTACCATGATGCCGGGGATGTGCTTGATCAGTTCGGGCAGGCCAACCGGGGCAATGGCCTGGATCTGACCAAAATCGATGGTGGTGATTGCGGCGGCGGAATCCAGTTGGCGCCGTGGCGCGATGGTGCCCGAGACCACAAAGGTGTCCAAGGTGACCGTTTGCCCGATGGCGTTGGACTCGTCCTCCGCAGCCACAGCCGGCTTAGGTGGCTCGACCTCTTGCTTCGGCGCGGCCACCTGGGCACTGGTGGACAGGGCAAAGGATCCGGAAAGCAATGCCAGGGTGGTCATGGCGGACAGCAGGGCGGAGGCGAGAGGCGACCGCGGACTCGGCGACGGGCAATGACCGCGACCGGTCGAGACTGGGGTTAGGGAATGATTCATTGTGGTAGTTGCGGGCAAACCGGGCACAGCGGTCCGGAACGGGGTGATGCGCAAGATTTGCCGGGGTGGTTTAGGGATGGGGACCAAGCGCACGAGTGGTTCTCATGGCTTGCGAAGCGGGGTGAGCCTAACCGAAGCGCGACCGGGCAACAACGCCGGGGCTGAACCCCACTTCAGAAATCGCCCCAAGTTCAGGAATATTTTTCAATTTTCTTCATCCCCGCCGCGCCGGCGGCTCCCGCGGACTTCGCAGTCAGTCCGGCAAAGCGACCGGACTGCGGCCGCGAAAGGGAATCGCCCCGGTCAGCGCCCGGACCACGGCTTCCTGCATGGCGGGCACCGGGGAATAAGCGTTGATGAAGGTCGGGCACATCGGCACTTCACGCAGATGGAACGGCGAACCGAACGAGATGAATATCGCCGGCAATTCATGCCAGTAGCGCTCCGTGCTGCGGGCCCAGCTGCCATGCAACTCGGGCCACCGCAATTCCACGGCCCCGCGGCCGACGTAGCCCTCCTCCGCCACCACGTAGATCAACACGTCGTAAAAATCGCGATGCACTTCCGTCTGCATATCGAAGGGCTCCACCAGAAATCCCGCCGCGGTGAGCAGGCGGTCCAGCTGGAGGCTGGCGGCCTTTCCGGAGGCCATGGACACGAGCCGGGGGGCTTGCTGCACCAGGAGCACGCGACGGTGCCGCGACGGGGAAAGGGGCAGCAACCGGTTCTCATCCTTCACGAGCGTCACCGCCTGCTCGGCACACCGGGCGGCCAGGTGCTCGTGCGTTTTTTTGATCCGGCGCGAAATCGGCCGGGCCGCCGCCGGGGAACGATGCAGGCCCAGCGCCGCCTTGAGGGCGAGCACCCGCCACACCGCCTCATCGACCCGCCGCGCCGACAGCACACCCCTGGCCAGCGCCTCACGGAGATGGCCCAGTTCGAGCTCCACGTCGGCGGGGAACAGGATCATGTCGCAACCGTTCTCGATCAACCGCGGCACCAGCGCCGCCCGCCGGCCGTGCGACGTGAGCCCGGCCATCGTGCTGGCATCGGACAGGATGAGGCCGTTGAATTTCAGCCGCCCGCGCAACAGGTCGAGGTTCAGCCGGCGCGAAATGCTCGCCGGCGTGCGGCCGGCGCCGCGAAACCCCGGCAACGCAATATGGGCGCTCATGATCGAGAGCACTCCCGCGCGGATGGCGGAGCGGAAAACCCGGCCGTAGGAAGCGTCCCACATGGCGAAACCGAGCGAATTGATGGTGGTGACAAAATGTTGGTCGCGGTCATCGCAGCCGTCCCCGGGCCAGTGTTTCGTGCCCGCCGCCACGCCTTCGGCCTGCAAGGCCCTGATGTAAACGCCAATCAGGCGCGCAACGGCGGCGGTGTTGTCCCCAAACGAACGGGTGTTCACCACCGGACTACGAAAGTTCACGTTGAGATCGGCGACCGGGCTGAGCGACCAGTTGTAACCCGCCGCCCGCCCCTCCCGGGCGGCCACCCGGGCCATGACCGCGGCCCACTTCGGATCGCCGGTCGCGGCGACCGCCATCTGATTGGGGAAGGCGGTGCCTTCCCGTCCGCCGATGGGGCCCTCCGCCCCGAATTCAAGGTCGCCGCACAGCAGCAGCGGCACGGCACTGCGGCGCTGCATCCGCTCCGCCACCGCCCGCAACGATTGCACCGGACCGGGCGCCCGCCGGAAGTAACCGCCGATGCCCAGCGCCGCCAGGCGGTCCAGGTTCTCCGGGCACATGTCCAGCCCCGGCACGATCATCAGCTGGGCGAGCTTGGCCTCGGTGGTGAGGGCCGCAAAAGTCGCCCGCACCCAGGCCACCGCCCGGTCATCGAGGCAGAAGGGCTTCCTTTTCAGTGCAGTGGTTGTTGGCATCGAACATCAATCGGTTTCACCGGGCGGCGCATCGCCGGCGAAGAATGGAGGTCAGCCACCTGTCATCCGGAACGATGCGACGCATGCGTAAGTTTAGCATGAAAGCCGTTCCGGTTGCTGCGCTGAAAATGAACCCGGCTTCAACATCCGGCCGATGCCTGCGGGATGGCCGCATCCGACCCGGAGACTGTGGTCAGGCGCACACACTCGACGGCGGAAGGTGTTTTTTCAGCAGGTGGAAGGCAAACCCGGCGTCGCAACGGTTGTAGGCGCTTTCCCCGATCCCGGGCACGTCGGTCCCGGCCTGCTGCCGCCACTGCGAGGGCGTCATCTTGTGGATGCGTTTGAAGACGAGGTTGTAGCTCTTCACGTTGGGGAAGCCGCACTCGAGCGCGATGTCCAGGATCGTCGCATCCTTGCGGCCCAGCAGGGCGAGCGATTTTTTCGCGCGGATCATGCTCACGTATTCGCCAAACGTGCAGCCCAGCCGCTCCTTGAACAGACGCGCGAGATAGCTGGCCGACACGCCTTCGCTGGCGGCAATCTCCGTGCTCGAAATCTCCTCGCTGCTGTGCGCCTCCAGGTGGGTCACCAGCCGCGCCAGGCGGCGGCCGAGCGCATCGTCCTGCGCCAGTTCGTTCTTTTCAGGAGGAGGCGCGTCCAACAGCGTGGACGGCACCTCTCGCACCAGGAGGGTCAGCAGGCGCAGGACCAGCGACTCGACTTGAAACTGATAGCCCGGGCGCCGCAGCCGCATCTCCCACATTATTTCCGCGATGATGGTCCGCGTGGCTTGCACCCGCGGATCGTGCGGCTGCCGGTTCGAGATCTGGTTGAAGGCGAACCGCCGGCGCGGAAACTCCGGGTCGAGCCGGGTGGCAAACGCGGTGTCGATCTGCAACGCGACGAGCAGATTGGTGCCCGAGGCCTCGTGCGTCAGATGGATTTCCCCTCCGGGAATGAAGAAGACATCATCGGCCTTCAGCAAGGTCTGCCCGGCGCTGGTCTGGACCAGAACCGGTCCGCGCAGCACGAGAAGAAACTCCGAGTCTCGGTGGCAATGGTTCGCGCAGCTTCGGACGCTGTGCACAAAGATGCGCAACGGCAGATTCTCATGATGCTCGATCCGTTCGAGATGGTTTTCCATTGGGGTGGCACCCGGGGTGAGACCGAGCAAAACGCGGACCGCGGGGCATTTCAAGGTTTCGCAGACACAATATGCGCGGCCATCAGGCAAACCCGGGATCCGTTCGGGGCCGAAACCTCCCGTCTATTTTCCGCATTTCGGCAGTTTCCTGAAGCTGGGTTCATATTTTGCGGCGCGACCTCGGGAATATTTTAATAGAGTGCCCGCCCAAGCCCCACCCGGCGTCTCCCCAACTCTTCCCCCCGCACTATGATCACTGCATCTCTGCCACTGGCCATCCTCCTGACCAACACGGACGGCAGCCCCATGACCGCCATGGAGCTGTTCAAACACGGCGGCCCCATCAT
>Ga0255338_1000274_pt1 | contig 199420 bp, 191 predicted proteins | sample MeOH1_35cm_T4_19_FD_203715 | JGI IMG/M metagenome (GOLD analysis project Ga0255338, IMG submission 203715) | Sandy soil microbial communities from University of British Columbia, Vancouver, Canada - MeOH1_35cm_T4_195 | ecosystem: Engineered > Artificial ecosystem > Sand microcosm >...
CCAGCCGCGAGGAGCGCCTGGAAGTCCTGGGCCGCATCCTGACCGAATACCAGAAGCGCTTCGGCGACCTGGCCACCGCGGTCACCGAGGAAATGGGCGCCCCGGCCTCGCTGGCCCAGCGCGCCCAGGCCCCGATCGGCATGGCGCACCTCGCCACCGCCATCGAGGTCCTGAAGACCTTCAAGTTCGAGGAGGACCGCGGCCCGACGATGATCGTCAAGGAACCGATCGGCGTCTGCGGGTTCATCACTCCCTGGAACTGGCCGCTCAACCAGATCGTCTGCAAGGTGGCCCCGGCCATCGCCACCGGCTGCACCATGGTGCTGAAGCCGTCGGAAGTGGCGCCGTTCTCGGGCCAGATCTTCGCCGAGATCATGCATGCCGCCGGCGTGCCGAAGGGCGTGTTCAACCTGATCCAGGGCGATGGCCCGACCGTGGGCGCGGCGATCTCCAGCCATCCCGAGATCGACATGGTGTCGTTCACCGGCTCGACCCGCGCCGGCATCGAGGTGGCCAAGGCGGCCGCCCCGACCGTCAAGCGCGTGGCCCAGGAGCTGGGCGGCAAGAGCCCCAACATCGTCCTGGACGACGACGCCTTCGCCAAGGGCGTCGGCCGTGGCGTCGCCACCATGATGACCAACTCCGGCCAGTCCTGTAACGCGCCGACCCGGATGCTGGTCCCCAAGACCCGCATGGCCGAGGCGATCACCGTGGCCAAGGCCGCCGCCGAGCAGGTCACCGTCGGCGACCCGAACGGCAACGCCCAGCTCGGTCCGGTGGTGAACAAGACCCAGTTCGACAAGATCCAGAAGCTGATCCAGGCCGGCATCGACGAGGGCGCCACCCTGGTCGCTGGCGGCGTCGGCCGTCCGGAAGGCCTGGACAAGGGCTACTATGTGAAGCCCACGGTGTTCGCCAACGTGAACAACGAGATGACCATCGCCAAGGAAGAGATCTTCGGCCCCGTGCTGTCGATCCTCGGCTACGACACGGTCGAACAGGCCATCGATATCGGCAACGACACCGAGTACGGCCTGGCCGCCTACGTCCAGGCGGGCGACCTCGAGAAGGCCCGCAAGGTCGCCTCGAAGCTGCGCGCCGGCCAGGTGTCGATCAACGGCGGCGGCGGCGACATGATGGCCCCGTTCGGCGGCTACAAGATGAGCGGCAACGGGCGCGAGTGGGGCGACTACGCCTTCCACGAGTTCCTGGAGACCAAGGCCATCCTCGGCTACGCGCCGAAGGTCGCGGCGGAATAGGCCTCCGCTCCGAACGAACGCGAAGGGCCGCCCCACCGGGCGGCCCTTTTGCGTTGGCGGGCTTTCCTTTCCCGCTCGCGGGAAAGGGGGACCGCACGCCGAGCCGCAGGCGAAGAGCGAGTGGTGGAAAGGGCGAGCCCCACCTGCAGAGCCTGAGGCTCACCCTCCAGCCTGCTCCTCTCCCAGGCGCGGCAGCGCCGTGGGAGAGGCCGGGAGAGGGCGGCGCGGCCTGAGGGCCTGGCGCTCCGGTTGGATCAAGGCTCAGCCGATCAGGCGCTGCGGAGTGCTTCGCGCATTCGGGTCCAAAGCCGGGGTGGCCGAACCACGGCGCCGCCCTCACCCGACCTCTCCCTCGGCGCTCCGCGCCTGGGAGAGGAGAACCAACGCCCGCAACCGGTCGATCTCGGAAATTGGCGTCAGACCCTAGAGCGGACGTTCACCAATGCGGACGCTTGACACCTGACCCAAATGTTCTATCTTTGTTCTCATGTCGACCGAGGCCGCCCGCACCGCGCGTGAGCTCCAGATGCTGGAGGGGATGGTCGACTGCGCCCATGACCTAGGGCTGGCGTTCGGCGCGGCGGCGAAGGGCGAGACCGAGGCGAAGTTCGACCTCGAACGCTTCGACGCCTTCCAGAAATGCTTCCTGGCGGTCCGGATGGGCATCCGACTTTGCATGACGTTACGCGCTGGGAAGGCCCCGGCGTCGGCGGTGGTTGAGCGGACTGAGCGCCTTGAGCGCGACCCTCCCGAGCAGGAAACGCGCGAGCGGGCCGATGCGCCGGAGCGCGAACGGGACCGGGACTACGAGCCTGTCAGCCTGCCGAGGTTCCTCGCCACCCTGGGCGTGGTCGCCCGGGAGGCGGCCCGTCTCGACGATCGCCTTCCCGCCGATGCGAAGCGGGCCCTGCCGGCGCTCCAAACTCTCCTGGCGCGGGCGCAGCAGGATCCGCCCGACGCGCAGACCGCCGCGGTCGCCCGCGTCGCCGTCCTCTCACGTCCGGCGCCGGCCGCGACACGCGGCAAGCTCCTGGGTTCCGCCGCCACGTCGCTGCCGGGACTTGGGCCACCGGGGCCGCGGCTCCGATCCGGCTTCGGCTGACGGCGGGGCGTTTCCGCCCGTCGAAACAACCCACCACGCAGAAGACCTGGAGCGGCTCCGCCTCCCCGGCGCGCTTCCGCGTGCTTCCGCGTTCTTCCGCGGCTCCCCTAGGCCTTCATCGCCGCCTTCACCGCCTCGGGCCGGATCGGCAGGTCGCGCACCCGCGCGCCGACTGCCCGGAAGATCGCATTGCCGATGGCGGGTCCCACGACCGTGGTCGCCGGCTCGCCCAGGCCCACCGGCGCCTCGGTGCTGGGGATGAACTCCACCTCCAGGTCCGGCACGTCGCCCATCCGGAGCGGTGTGTAGGTGTCGAGGTTGGTGTCCCTGGCCTCGCCGTTCTCGAACGCCGAGCCTTCGAACAGCGCCAGGCTCAGGCCCCACAGCGCCGCGCCCTCCATCTGCGCCAGGGCGCCGTCCGGGTGGACGATGGTCCCGGCGTCGGCGACCAGGGTCAGCTTCTCCACCTTCACCGCGCCGCTGGCGGGATCGACAGCCACCCGCGCGGCGCAGGCGACCCAGGTCGGCATGTCGCGCTCCTGGCCGAAGCTGGTCGCCAGGCCCAGGCCCGTGTTCTTCGGCAGCGGCTTGCCCCAACCGGCCTTCTCCGCGACCCGCCTCAGCACCGCCGCCTGCCGCTTGGCCCCTCCCACCGCATTGGGCGCGGAGCCGGCGTTGCGGCCGGTGGCGTCCAGCATCTTCAGCCGGAAGGCCAGCGGATCGACGCCGGCCGTCAGCGCCGCCTCGTCCATGAAGCTCTCCACCGCCCAGTTGGTCCAGCCGGGCCCCACGGAGCGCAGCCAGCCCGGCCGCATGGTCCGGTTGGCCAGGTCGTTGGGGATCGCCCGCACGCGCTGGGCGCCCACGTTGTACCAGTGGTCGGCGCCGGCGATGGCGAACGGATCGAACGGCTGCCCGTTCGCGCCCTTGGGCATGAAGAACGGCGCCATGGCCTGGGTCGGCCAGCCGGCGCAGGCGGCGTGATCCATCGCCGTCACCCGCCCGGCCTCGCCGAACGCCATCCGGAGCGTCTGGACCGAGGGCGAGCGCGGGCTGTCGAAGCGGGTGTCATCGGCTCGCGTCAGCACCATCTTCACCGGCTTGCCGCCGATGGCCTTGGAGGCCAGCGCCGCCGGCACCGCATAGTCGCCGTTCAGCCTGCGCCCGAACCCGCCGCCCAGCATGTAAGTGCGCAGGACGATGGTCTCTTCCTTCCGCCCCAGCGCCTTGGCCAGCCACGGCAGCACCAGCGACTGCCACTGGTTGCCAGTGTGGATCTCGAACTTCCCGTCCTTCTCGAAGGCCAGCGCGTTCACCGGCTCCATCTGGAAGTGCAGGGCGGTGGACGTGGCGTAGGTGCGCTCCAGGGTCGACTTGGCCGCGGCGAAGGCGGCGTCGACGCCGGGCTGTTCCACGGCCAGCGAGCCTGCGGTCTTGTCGGCGATCAGGGCCCGGGCGCGGGCTTGCAGGTCGGCCTCGGAGACCTTGGCGGTGTCGCCGGCCTTCCACGTCACCTTCAGCGCCTCGGTCGCCCGGTCGGCGGCCACGAAGCTGTCGGCATAGACCATCACCCAGCCCGGAACCGTGTCCGACGGGTCGTCGAGCGCGATGGCCCGGATGTAGCCGGGGACCTTCTTCGCCTCGGTCTCGTCGATGGCGGCGACCACCGAACCGTAGCGCGTCGGCGGCAGCTTGGGCCGCGCGTAGACCATCCCCGGAACCTTGGCGTCGAGGCCGTACATGGCCTTTCCGTTGGTCTTGTCCGGGATGTCCTGCGCCCCGCCGGGCTTGCCGACGATCCGACGTTCCGAGGCCGGCTTCATCGGCAGCTTGGCGAGCTCGGCGGCGGTGAAGCTGCGGCTGAGGTCCCCCTTGGCGACGATCTCGCCATACGAGATCGAGCGCTTGCCGGCCACGACCGCGCCGTTGCGGGCCACGCAATCGGCGGGCTTGGCGCCCAGCAGCTTCGCGCCGGCCTCGATCAGGGCGATGCGGCCCGCCGCCCCGGCCTGGCTGTACACCGGATAGCTCTGCCAGATCGACCAGCTGCCGCCGGTGACCATCAGGCCCCACTTGGGGTCCGTGTCCACGTGGTCGATCCTGACCTTCGACCAGTCGGCCTCCAGCTCGTCGGCGACGATGCGGGCGATGGCGGTGCCCACGTGCTGGCCCATCTCGGCGCGGATGATGTGCACCGTGACCACGCCCTGGCGGTCGATCGCGTACCAGATGGTGGGCGCGAAACTGTCGGCCGCCTCGGCGGTCTGGCCCAGGCCGAACATGGCGCCCGCCGCCGACATGGTGATCAGGAAGGTGCGCCGCGAGACGTCGGGGAGGATCGCGTTCATGCCGCCACCCCCTTGGCCGAGGCCGCCTTGATGGCCGCCTTGATGCGGATGTAGGCCATGCAGCGGCAGAGGTTGCCGGTCATCGCCGCCTCGATCTCGGCGTCCGAGGGCTTCGGGGTGCCCTTCAGCAGCGCCGCGGCCTGCATGATCTGGCCCGATTGGCAGTAGCCGCACTGGGGCGCCTGGGTCTCGATCCACGCCGTCTGCAGCGGATGCCGGCCGTTCGGATCCAGGCCCTCGATGGTGGTGACGGCCAGGCCCGCCACGGCGCCTGTCGGCGTGATGCAGGACCGCACCGCCTCGCCGTCCACGTGCACGGTGCAGGCGCCGCAGGCGCCGATGCCGCAGCCGAACTTGGTCCCGGTCAGTCCGATCTCGTCTCGGATGGCCCAGAGCAGCGGCGCGTCCTCCGGCGCCTGAACGGTGACCTCGCGGCCGTTCAATCGGAAGGTCGTCATATCGCCCTCGCATGCCAGATCTGGTGCGGCCAGCGGACGCCAACTTGAGCGCGGCCGCAAGGGGGTTCCGGGCCGTCTCGTCCGAATGGCCTAGCCGTCTGGCGTGGTTGCGCCGCTCTCCGATCCCGCGATGATGCGGATGGGGACGGGAGACCCGCGCGTGTCGCGATCGGTGCTGATCAATCTGATGGCCATCGGCCTGGTGATCGGCGCCTTCGGCTCGATCCCCTACTTCGTCGGGCCCGACCTGCCGCGGTTCAACCAGTACCTCGTCCAGGCCTGGGGGCTGGTCTTCGTCCTGGGCTGGCTGGTCCTGCTGGTCCGGCCGACGCCGCCCCAGGGCCTGGGCCGCGTCGCCTGGCCGTTCTCCAGCGGCTTCGTCGTCTGGGGCGGCATCGTCCTCCTGAGCGGCGGCTTCTGGCTGTGGATGCCCTACGCGGACGAGAGCGTGATGCTGGCCTGCGTGATCTGCCAGGTCTGCACGGTGACGGTCTACATCATGACCACCATCCAGCCGCCGCCCAGCCGCGGCCGGCCGCCCCTGGCGCCCCTGGTGCTGCCGATCTCGATCGGGCTGTACCTCCTCGTCCACCCGACCCGGTTCTCACTGGCCCTGGTGATCTTCGTCATGGCCTACGCGGTGACGATCCTGGTGCTGCAGCGGTTCGTGCAGGGCGCCGTCGACGAGGCCTGGGCCGCCCGCCACGCCGCCGAGACCGCCCTCGTCCAGGTGGCCGCCGAGCGGGACGCCAAGACCCGCTTCCTGACCTCGGCGTCGCACGACCTGGGCCAGCCGCTGCAGGCGGCGCGGCTGTCGTTCGACCAGGTGCTCCGCAGCACCGACCCGACCCAGCGCGAGCGGGCCGTGCGCCGGGTCGGCTGGGCCTTCGACACCACCGAGCAGCTCCTGCGCCGCATCCTGGATCACCTGCGCCTGGAGTCCGGGGCGGTGGAGGCCAAGGTCCGGCGTGTGGCGGTCGGTCCGCTGATCGCCCGTGTCGCCGAGCTGCACGAGCCCGCCGCCCGCCTGGCCGGGGTGGAGATCGTGGTCCTGCCCAGCCGCCTGGAGGCCAGCGCCGACCCGGAGCTCCTGGAGCGCGCGCTGAGCAACCTCGTGGTCAACAGCCTGCGCCACGCCAAGGCCCGCCGGGTCCTGATCGGCGCGCGCGCCCATGCCGGCCGTGTGCGCCTGTGGGTGATCGACGACGGCGTCGGCATCTCCGCCGCCGACGCGCCCCGGCTGTTCGAGGACTACGTCCAGGGCTCCAACCACGGCGACGAGGTGCGCGGCGGCTTCGGCCTGGGCCTCGCCTCGGCCCGGCGGATCGCCAACCTCATGGGCGGCGACGTCGCCCTGGAGGCGAAGTGGCGGGGCGGCAGCGCGTTCCGGCTTGAACTTCCCGCTGCGGACGCCAAAGCTGGGGCCTAGGGCCTGCCGTTCGCGGCGTGGGGGTCGCGGCGCCTATGAAGACCTGCCTGATCTGCGACGATCACGCGATGATGCGCGAGGCGCTCTCCGGCGCCGTGGCCATCGGCTGGCCCGACGCCCAGGTGGTCCAGGCCGCGGACTATCCGTCCGCCTGGAAGGCCGCAGCCGATCGGCCGGACCTGATCATCAGCGACCTGATCATGCCGGGCTCCGGGCCCGTGGACGGCATCCGCCGGCTGATCGAGGCCGCGCCCGACACGCCGATCCTGGTGGTCACCGGCAACGACGAGGACGAGATCCTGCTGGCCCTGATCAGGCTGGGCGTAGCGGGTTTCGCGCCCAAGACCTCCAAGAGCGCGGTCATCGAGGCGGCGATCCGCCTGGTGCTGGCCGGCGGCCGCTACCTGCCGCCGCGGCTGGCCGAGATCGCCACCCGAGGCGCCGCGTCCAGCGCGCCGCCGCCGTCGGGCCAGGCCCTGGCGCGCCTCACCGAACGCCAGGCGGACGTCCTGCGCCTGATCGCCACCGGCGGCTCCAACAAGGAGATCGCTCGCGACCTGGACCTGTCGCCGGCCACCATCAAGGCCCACACCGCCGCCGCCATCGCCGCCCTGGGCGCCGCCAACCGCACCGAGGCGGTGGTACGCGCCCAGCAATTGGGCCTGATCTAGACTTCCGCCTCCCGCGCCCGGCGCCTGGCGCTGATCGACAGCAGGACGATCCCCAGCGCCGCGGAGGCCAGCGACCCCATCACCACGCCGGCCCGCACCTGGGCCTGATGCTGGGTGTCGCCTTCCGGGAAGGCCAGGGCGCCGATGAACAGGCTCATGGTGAAGCCCACGCCGCAGAGCGCCGAGACGCCGTAGAGCTCCAGCCACTTGGCCCCTGTCGGCCGCCTGGCCCACTTCAGGCCGATCGCCAGAGCCGCCGCGCCGAACACGCCGATCTGCTTTCCGAAGAACAGGCCGGCCGCCACGCCCAGGCCGATGGTTCCGAAGATCGGCCCCCCGGCCTCGCCGCCCAGGGAGAAGCCGGACGCCACGAAGGCGAACACCGGCAGGATGAAGAAGGCCACATAGGGGTGCAGCGCCTCCATGGTCTCGTTGAGCACGCCCGGGCCTCCCGGCCGCTTGGACTCCAGGGGCAGGCAGAAGGCCGCCGCGACCCCGGCCAGCGAGGTGCTCACCCCGGACTTGAGGGTGAAACCCCACAGCAGCAGGCCGCCGATCGCCCAGAAGGAGTAGGGCGCGGTCCGCCAGCGCGACATCGCCGCCAGCACCGCCACCGTCACCGCCGCGCCGGCCAGCATCGGGAAGTTCAGGTCCGTGGTGAACAGCACCGCGATCAGCGCCACCGCCGCCAGGTGGCCGGCGATCGCCAGGGTCAGCAGGAAGGTCCGCAGCGTCGGGGGCAGCCTTGGACCCGCGATCGCCAGGGCGGCCAGGGCCAGGGCCATGTCCGTCGCCGTCGGTGTCGGCCAGCCCTCATGGCGCCCGCCGGGCAGGCCGGTGACGCCCAGGTAGATCAGCGCGGGAACCACGACGCCACCCGCAGCCGCCAGCAACGGCAGCGCCAGGCGGCGCGGATTGGAGAGCTCGCCGCGCAGGATCTCGTGCTTGATCTCCAGCCCCACCACGAAGAAGAAGATCGGCATCAGGGCGGTCTTCACCCAGCCCGCCAGGGTCATCTCTTCGGCGAACGGGCCGACGCGAACGACGACCATCTGGTGCGTGAGCGCATCGTAGGAACTGGCCCAAGGCGAGTTGGCCCAGACGATGGCGAGGAGGGCGGCCGCCGCCAACAGGACGCCGGAGCCGGTCTCGGTTTTCAGGAACGCGAGCGTCGACCGGGTGGACATAAGGCCTGGGTAACAAGCCCCATCGGACGGCTCTAGCGAAATCGGGCGTGGTCTCTAAGGTGGCCCGCAAACAGACCGGATGTTCGAGGAAACGCCATGAGACTGTCCAAGCCCCGCGTGGCCCCGCTCAGCGACGATCAGCTCACGCCCGAGCAGTCCGAGGCGCTGGAACCGGTGCGTAACGGGACGATGGGCGTCCTCAACATCTTCCGCACCCTGGCCCACGCGCCCAAGGCGCTGAAGCGGTTCAACGACTGGGGCGGCTATGTGCTGTCGCGTCGCAACGACCTGCCGGCCCGCGAGCGCGAGATCGTGATCCTGCGCGTCGGCTTCCTCTGCAAGTCGGGCTACGAGTTCACCCAGCACACGCGGATCGGGCTGCAGTCGGGCCTTACCGAGGCCGAGATAGAGGCTATCAAGCGTGGACCCGACGCCGGCTGGAGCGCGGCCGACGCTGCCCTGATCCGCGCTGTCGATGAGCTGCATGAGGACCACTTCATCAGCGACGCCGCGTGGGCCGAGCTGGGCAAGCACTTCACCCAGAAGCAGTGCATGGACGTGGTCTTCACCACCGGCCAGTACACCCAGGTCTCGATGATCCTGAACACCTTCGGTGTGCAACTCGACGAGGGTCAGACCCTCGACCCCGAGCTCAAGGGCTACTGAGGTGGCGGGCCGCCTCGAGGGCAAGACCGCCGTGGTGGTGGGCGCCGGCCAGACGCCCGGCGACACGCTCGGCAACGGCCGCGCCATGTCGATCCTGTTCGCCCGGGAGGGCGCCCGCGTGCTCTGCGTCGATCGGGTCGGCGAGCGGGCGGAGGAGACCGCGGCCATGATCCGCGAGGCGGGCGACGAGGCCTACGCCCTGCAGGCCGACGTGACCAAGTCGGCCGAGGCGGCGGGGATCGTGGCCGAGGCCATCGCGCGCCTGGGCCGCCTCGACATCCTGGTCAACAACGTCGGCATCGGCGGAGGCGACGGTCCCGCCCACAAGATCGAGGAAGCGGCCTTCGACCGCATCCTGTCGGTCAACCTCAAGGGCATGTGGCTCGTGACCAAGGCGGCGCTGGGCGTCATGCGCGACCAGGGCGGCGGGGCCATCGTCAACATCTCGTCCCTGGCGGCGAAGGCCGGCGGCATCCAGGTGGCCTACGAGGTCTCCAAGGCCGCGGTGAACCGGCTGACCACCAGCGTCGCCCAGTCCCAGGCCCGCTACGGCGTCCGCTGCAACGCGGTGCAGCCGGGCCTGATGGACACCCCCATGGCCGTGGCCGGCATCGCCGGCGCCAGCGGTCGCAGCGAGGCCGAGGTCCGCGCCGAGCGCGACGCCCGCGTCCCCCTGGGCGGCAAGATGGGCAGCGCCTGGGACACCGCCTATGCGGCCCTGTTCCTGGCCTCGGACGAAGCCCGGTTCATCACCGGGGCGATCCTGCCGGTGGATGGCGGCATGGGGGTGCGGATCGGTTGAAAGCCGTCCGCCGACGGTCGATTAGGGTTGGCCGGAAGGGCCGTTCCGCCTAGTTCAGGGACATGTCCCCCAAGAGTATCGTCAAGAAGCGGGTCTCGGCGGTCCAGGACTTCCTGCGCCAGGAGGCCGCCGGCGGCTATGTCCTGATGGCGGTGGCGGCGCTGGCCCTGATCGTCGCCAACTCGCCGCTGGCCGAGGGCTACTTCGCCCTGCTGGACGTGAAGCTCGGGTTCGATCTGGGCCCGCTGGCGCTGCACGAGACGGTGCTGCACTGGATCAACGACGGCCTGATGGCGCTGTTCTTCCTGCTCGTGGGGCTGGAGATCAAGCGCGAGGTGCTGGACGGGGAACTGTCCCGGCCGTCGCGTGTGGTCCTCCCCGGCCTCGCCGCAGTGGGCGGCGTGGCCGTCCCGGCGCTGATCTATGTGGCGTTCAATTTCAGCAACCCGGCCTCGCTGAGGGGGTGGGCCATTCCGGCCGCCACCGACATCGCCTTCGCCCTGGGGGTCCTGGCCCTGGCCGGCAGCCGGGTCCCGGCCTCGCTGAAGCTCTTCCTCACCGCGCTGGCCGTGCTGGACGACCTGGCCGCGATCCTGATCATCGCGGTGTTCTACACCGCCGAAGTCCACATGACGGCCCTGGCCGGCGCCGGCGGGGCCCTGGCGCTGTTGATCGTCTTCAATCGGCTGAAGGTTCGGGCGCTCTGGCCCTATCTGCTAGTGGGCCTGGGCCTCTGGTGGTGCGTCCTGGAGTCGGGCATCCACGCCACCCTGGCCGGTGTCGCCCTGGCGATGACCATCCCGCTGACCCGCACGCCGGCGCGTCCGGATTCCAGCAAGACCTCGCCGCTGCATCGCCTGGAGCACCTGCTGCACAAGCCGGTCGCCTTCCTGGTCGTGCCGATCTTCGGATTCGCCAACGCCGGCCTGCCGCTGGCCGGGCTCACCCTTTCCAACTTCCTCGATCCCGTGCCGGTCGGCATCGCGCTGGGCCTCTTCGTGGGCAAGCAGCTGGGCGTGTTCGTCACGGCGATGTGCATCATCAAGATGGGGTGGGCCGACATGCCCCGGCACGCCACGGTGGGCCAGCTCTACGCGGTGTCCATCGTCTGCGGCATCGGCTTCACCATGAGCCTGTTCGTCGGCAATCTCGCCTTCACCGACCCTCTGCTGCTGGCCGAGACCAAGGCGGGGGTGTTCGTGGGCTCGCTGGTCTCCGCCATCGTCGGTCTGGCGCTTCTGAAGGTCCTGAAGCCGGAACCGCCTCCGCCAGGCCTCTCGGAGACCGCCTGACACCCTTAGCGCGGGGAACGGCTCTCGCGGGCCCGGCGTTAAGCGCCGGATTCCATGAGGAGCCACAGCATGAACGGCATCATCTATCTCGTCGGCCTGGTGGTGGTCGTCCTGGCGGTCCTGGGTTTCCTCGGAATCCGCTAGCCGAGCCGGCGCCGGGCGGCTAGCTGCCGTCGATGCCCTTCTCCCCCGCCTACCGCCCCGACCCGCAGTTCCCGGCCTTGGGGTCCGAGTTCGCCGATCCGGTGGAGGCGGCCGACTTCCCCGCCACGATCCTGCGCTATCGCAACGACCGCGCCGCCGCGACGGTGGGTCTGGAGACGCTGAGCGACGAGGAGTGGGTCGCCCATTTCGGCCGCTTCCGACCGTTGCCGGGCAACATCGATCTGCCCCTGGCCATGCGCTACCACGGCCACCAGTTCCGCTCGTACAACCCCGACCTCGGCGACGGCCGCGGCTTCCTGTTCGCCCAGCTGCGCGAGGCTGGGACCGACCGGCTGCTGGACCTGGGGACCAAGGGCTCGGGCCAGACGCCCTGGTCGCGCCAGGGCGATGGCCGGCTTACCCTGAAGGGCGGCGTGCGCGAGGTGTTGGCGACGGCGATGCTGGAGGCGCTGGGCGTTCCGACCTCACGCTCGTTCTCCCTGGTCGAGACCGGCGAGGCCCTGCAGCGCGGGGACGAGCCCAGCCCGACGCGTTCGTCCGTCCTGGTGCGCCTGTCGCACAGTCACGTGCGCTTCGGCACGTTCCAGCGTCACGCCTATTTCGAGGCCAAGGACCGCGTCGGCGCCCTCGTCGACCATGTGGTGACGACCTACTATCCGGAACTCTCGGGCGCCAACGACCGTCCGGCCGCCCTGCTGGAGGCGGTCTGCACCAGGGCGGCGCGGCTGACGGCGAGCTGGATGGCCGCGGGCTTCGTCCATGGGGTGCTCAACACCGACAACATGAACATCACGGGCGAGAGCTTCGACTACGGCCCCTACCGCTTCCTGCCGCAGTCGGACCCCAACTTCACGGCGGCCTATTTCGACAATAGCGGCCTCTACAGCTTCGGCCGCCAGCCCGAGGCCGTGTTCTGGAACCTGCAGCAGCTCGCCGGCTGTCTCAGTCTGGTGACCGAGAGCGATCCGCTCGTGGAGGCGCTGAACGGCTTCGGCGCCGCCTACCGCCGCGAGCTGATGGCGGCGATGCTGGACCGGCTGGGCGTCGCGCCGCGTGGGGACGAGGAAGACGCCGCCCTGGTCCAGGCCAGCTTCGGCGCCATGGCCGAAGGCGGCGAGCGCCTGCGCTGGGAGCCGTTCTTCTTCGACTGGTTCGGTGGCCGCGAGGATCGGGCGCTAGCCGGGTCCCGCGCCGACCTCTATGGCGAGCCCGATTTCACCGAATTCCGCCAGCGGCTGGCCGCCTACGAGCCGGTGCGGCCCGAGCGCCTGGCCCATTCATACTTCGCCCAGGCCGAACCCGAGGAACTGCTGATCGACGAGATCGAGGCCATCTGGGCCGACATCGACCAGCGCGACGACTGGACCGCCTTCCACGCCAAGCTGGCCCGGATCGAGACCGCGCGGGTGGCCTGGGGCCTCAGCTAGCGCGTTTGCGCGACGCCCATTGCGCCAGCACCACCCCGCCCAGGGTGATCGCCGCGCCCAAGCCCTGCAGTGGGCCGATCTTCTCAGCGAACAGCAGCCAGCCCAGGTAGGCCGCCACCACCGGCTGGACCAGCACCACCACCGAGGCGGTCGATGTCGGCAGCCGCCCCATGGCCCAGGCGATGGAGCCCTGGCCGGCGACGTGCATCAGGCCGAGACCCACGCAGGCCGCCCAGCCGGTCGCGGTCGCGGGCGTGAGCGGCTCGTCCAGCAGCAGCGCAGCGCCGAGCAGAAGGGGCGCCCCGGCGAAGCCTGCCCACAGCATCAGCCGGCTGGCGCCTTCGGTCTTGCGGCCCTCGGCCAGGCTCAGGAAGTAGAGCGCGTACCAGAAGGCCGTCGCCACCGAGAGCGCGTCGCCGAGCGGCTGGTTGGGCAGGGCTGCCCCGCCGCCCTTGGCGTAGGCCATCAGCGAGGCGCCGCCCACCGCCGCTATGACGGCGACCAGGAAGAGCGCGCGGGGCCTCTGGCGGAGGAAGATCCAGGCGAAGGCGGTCACGACGACCGGCGTCAGGTTGGTCAGCACCGTGGCGTTGGCCACCGAGGTGTACTGGATCCCATAGTGCCAGAAGCCCAGGTCCAGGGCGAAGAACAGGCCGGCCCACAGCGCCATGGCCGGCGGTCGCCCGATCGAACCGGCCGTGCGCCGGGTCATCAGCACCAGCAGCGGCATCGCGAAGATGAGCCGCCAGAAGCCCGTGGCCGCCGGCCCCGCATCGGACATCCGCACCAGGATCGCCGCCAGGCCGATGATGCAGGCGCCGCCCAGCAGCGCCGCCAGGGCTGGCCAGCGCCGGCCGTCCTGCGGCGGGGCCACGGCGTCAGTCAAAGCCCAGCTCCTTGCGCAGGTCCGCGGCGCTCATACCCCGTTCGCGCAACGACCGCAGCGTTTCGGCCCGGTCGCGCTTGGCGAACCGCTTGCCGTCCGGGCCGGTCAGTAGCCGGTGATGCCGGTAGACCGGCTCGGGCAGGCCCAGCAGCACCTGCAGCAGCCGCTGGACGTGGGTGGCGTCGAACAGGTCGCGGCCGCGGATGACGTGGGTGATCCCCTGCAGGGCGTCATCGACCGTCACCGCCAGGTGGTAGGCCACGCCCACGTCCTTGCGCGCCAGGACCACGTCGCCGCCCAGCTCGGGCCGCGCCGATACGACACCCTCGCCTTCCTCGGTGAATGTCAGGGCGCCGAAGCCGCCCAGCTTCCGCGACGCCGCGTCCAGGGACAGCCGCCAGGCAAAGGGCTCGCCCGCCGCCAGCCGCCGGGCCTCTTCGTCGGCCGGCAGGGCTGAGCCCCGGAAAACCTCCATCGCGCCGTGCGGCGCCGACGCCATGGCTTCCGCCACCTCCCGGCGGGTCCGGAAGCAGCGGTAGAGCAGGCCGTCGGCCTCCAACCGGGCGAGCGCCGCCTGGTAGTCGTCCAGGTGCTCCGACTGCCGGCGCACCGGCGTCTCCCACTCGAGGCCCAGCCAGGTGAGGTCCTCGTAGATCGCGGCCTCGAATTCGGGCCTGCAGCGGGTGGCGTCGATGTCCTCGATCCGCAGCACGAAACGGCCGCCGGCCGCGCGCGCGGCCGCGAACGCGGTCAGGCCTGAGAGGGCGTGGCCCCGGTGCAGGTAGCCGGTCGGGGAGGGGGCGAAGCGGGTGGCGAACACCCGCGTGGCATTAGCAGCCGGAGTGTGCGGCGGGGAACAGGCCCATGTGGTTCAGCACCGCTTCCAGGAACTGGCGTTCGCCGCCCAGCTCGTCCTTCAGATGCTCGAACTGCTTGAACCCGGCCATCTCGGCCAGGCCGTGGGCGCCGCACCAGGCGGCGATGGTGGCCAGCTCCAGGTGGGCCTCGGCGGCGGGGTCCGCGCCATGCTCGATCATCGTGTCGCGCACCATGCAGTAGGCGCTCTCGCTCTTGCCTTCCATCTCGTCGGGCAGGGCTTCCTTGTCGCGCGCCGCGTCGTACATCACGCGATAGAGCGCCGGGTTGTCGCGGGCGAAGCAGACATAGGCGATGCCCAGCGCCGTCAGTTGCTGCATGCCGGTGGTCGTGGCCTTGGCCTCCGTCATCTGTGCGCCCAGGATCTCCCATCCCTCATGGGCCACGGCGTCCAGCAGCTCGGCCTTGTCCTTGAAGTGGTGGTAGGGCGCCGCCGGGCTGACCCCGGCCTCGCGGGCCACGGCGCGCAGCGAGAGCGCGCTGGGGCCTTCCGACTCCAGCAACCGGCGCGCCGCATCCACGAGCGCGCGTCTCAGATCGCCGTGGTGATAGGGGCGGGGTTCAGCGCTTTTGGCCTGGCTCATAGCATTACCATAAGTTCACATCTAAGCGCTGTACAGATATCTTGACGACAAACGTAGCCGTCCCTATCTGAGCGCTGTTCAAATAAGAAACTCCCCCACTCCCCTGGGGTTCAAACTGAAAGGTGTGTGTCATGTCTCTCGTTAAATTCGAACGGTTCTTCGATCGCGCGACCCCGGTTTTCCTCCTGTTCCTCGGCCTCACTGCGGCCGTCGCCACGGCAGGCCTGGGCGCCTAGGTCTCCCCCACTTAGACGATCGATCCGACGAAGGGGCCCTCCTTGAGCGGGCCCCTTTTTCGTTGGCGCGCGCGCCTTGCGCATCATGCAAAAATGCATATCCGGATCACGAAATCTATTATCTGTACATCGCTTAGATTAGTGCTATCTAATCACTGTCCAGATGGACTCGGGGCTCGGATTGGCCGAAGCCCCGAACTCGAACGGAGACCCAAGATGTCGATGCTGATGAACCGCATGCTCGACGTGGTCGTGTCCTTCGCGATGGTGGGCCTAGCCCTGACCGTCGCCGGCGCCACCGCCGTCCTCGGCGCCTGATCCATGCGCCGCCCATAGCGCCTCGCCCGTCCCAGAGACCGGGCGAGGCCACTGGCCGCACCTTAGAGGCTCCGTGGTCGTAGAGTTGTCTCCGAATCGGGCCTATATTTTTCTCAAGTCACATCGATTTTGCTGCTGGGGGTTTCGTCTTCAGTCCCGCGTCGATTGCCATAAGCGCCATGAAGCGCATTCGGAGGCCCTGCCATGCAGGTGCTTAGGCAAGCGCCCTCCGGCTGGCCGTGTCTGGTGCTCAACGCCGACTTCCGGCCGCTCTCCTACTATCCCCTGTCGCTGTGGCCCTGGCAGGAAGTGATCAAGGCGGTCTTCCTCGACCGCGTGGACGTGGTCTCCACCTACGACCAGGAAGTCCACTCCCCCTCCTTCTCGATGAAGCTGCCCAGCGTGGTCTCGCTGAAGAGCTACGTGGCCCAGGACCGGCCGCCGGCGTTCACCCGCTTCAACCTCTTCCTGCGCGACGCCTTCACCTGCCAGTACTGCACCGCCGACGCGGACCTGACCTTCGACCACGTGATCCCGCGCTCGCGCGGCGGCCGCACCACCTGGGAGAATATCGTCACGGCCTGCGCGCGCTGCAACCTGACCAAGGGCGGGCGCACCCCCCACGAGGCGCACATGCACCCGCGCCTCAAACCCCGCCGACCCAGCGCCCACGAACTGCAGGAACGCGGCCGCCGCTTCCCGCCGCACCACCTCCACGAAAGCTGGCTCGACTACCTCTACTGGGACATCGAGCTGGAGGCTTAGGGCCTCAGGCGATCAGCGCGCGCGCCGCGGACTCCAGGACCGCCTTCGCCTCGTCGACGCTCAGGCCCTGGTCGCGTCGCAGGCGGGCCCAGGCTTCGAAGCTGAGCAGGAGATCCAGGGCTTCCAGCTTCAGCGGGTCGCCGGCCACCTCCGGCGGGAGTTCGCGCTCCAGGATCGCACGCAGCTGGGTCTGCAGGCGCGCGTAGTCGGAGCCCAGGAACTTCGAACGGTGGCGGAAGGCCTCGGCCGCCCGGCGGAAGGGGGCGATGGTCTCGAAGGCCCGAGCGCGGCGCCCGATCAACTCGACCACGCGCTCCTGGCCGGGGGCGGCCTGCAGCGGCTGGTCGATGATCGCGCGGATCTCGCGCTCGATCGACAGGGACATCTCCCGATAGAGGCTGTCCATGTCCTGGAAGTGGCGGAAGACGGTGCGCAGGCCCACGTCGGCGCGCGCGGCCACCCGCTCGGCGCTGGGCGCGATCTCGTCGGCGCGGACCATCTCCATCATCGCCGCGACGATCCGGGCGCGGTTGTCGATGCCCCGCCGGCGCCGGCCATCGGCGACCTCGGGTGGGGACTGGACCTGCGCGGCGGACTTCATGCGTCCATTTCGCCCGCGCCGCCGGGTGATGTCGAGGGGATCGCGTTGACTTCGCTCGTTAGTGACACGCATAATGTCACTATTACCCGAGGAGGCGAACGATGGAAGTGCTGCGGACCCCAGACGCCCGGTTCGAGGGCCTGGCCGACTGGCCCTATGCGCCGCGCTACCTCGACGTCCGCGACGCCGACGGGACGACGCTGCGCATCCACTATGTCGACGAAGGGCCGCGCGACGGCGCGCCGGTCCTGCTGATGCACGGCGAGCCGTCGTGGGCCTATCTCTACCGTCACATCATCGCCGGCCTGGTGGCCAAGGGCCGCCGGGTGATCGCCCCCGACCTCATCGGCTTCGGCCGCTCGGACAAGCCGGCCAAACGGACCGACTACACCTACGAACGCCACGTCGCCTGGATGAGCCAGTGGCTGACCGGCCTGGACCTGAAGGACCTGACGCTGTTCTGCCAGGACTGGGGTGGGCTGATAGGCCTGCGCCTGGTGGCTGCCTATCCCGAGCGGTTCGCCGGCCTGGTGATCGCCAACACCGGCCTACCCACGGGCGGCGGCATGACCGATGGCTTCAAGGCCTGGCTGGAGTTCAGCCAGAACATCCCGATGATGCCGATCGGCGTGCTGGTGAACGGCGGCAGCGGCCGCAACCTCACCGATGCGGAGGTCGCCGCCTACGACGCGCCGTTCCCGGACGAGACGTTCAAGGAGGGCGCGCGGCAGTTCCCGGTGCTGGTGCCGGTGACGCCGGAGCATGCGTCGGTGGCCGAGAACCTCGCCGCCTGGGCGGTGCTGGAACGGTTCGACAAGCCGGTGGTGACGGCCTTCAGCGACGGGGACGCCGTGACGCGGGGCGGCGACGTTCCGATCCAGGCGCGCATTCCCGGCGCCAAGGGCCAGCCGCACGTGACGCTGTCGGGCGGCCACTTCCTGCAGGAGGACAGCCCCGCCGAGATCGTCGAGGTGATCGACGGCCTAATCCGGAGGTCCCGGGCATGAAGGTCGAGAACGCGGTCCTCCCGCAGCCCGAGCAGATGATGGCGTTCTTCGGCGGGGCCGAGGACGGGCCGTTCGTCATGGTCAATCTGCTGAAGTTCAAGGCCAGGGCGGAATACGCCGACGGGTCCGACGCCCATCTGACCGGCGCCGAGGCCTACGCCCGCTATGGCGAGGCGGTGCGCAAGCTGGTCGAGGGGTTAGGCGGCCGGATCCGCTATTCGGGCCACGTCACCGGCTTGCTGCTGGGCGAGGTGGACGACCTCTGGGACATGGTGGCGCTGGCGGAATATCCTTCGCTGGCCGCATTCAAGGCCATGGCGCTGTCGCCCGAGATGCAGGCCATCGAGCATCATCGCAAGGCCGGCCTGGCGGGGCAGCTCAACATCCGGACGAAGCCCGGCCCCGGCTTCTAGGCTCCGCGGCGGGGCCGCAGCGATAGGGCCAGGAACGCCAGCGCCAGGACCACCGTCACCGGGCTCGCATAGTGCTCCGGCGGGTGATGCCCGGTGCTGGGCGGGAGCAGCACCCAGCCCTGCAGGCTCATCAGGCCGCGTTCCACAATCACCAGCGCCAGGAACAGCGGCGTGAGCGGCCGGTAGCGCAGCGCCACCGCCAGCATGCCGAGGCCGAACGCGAGCTGGGTCGCGCCCTCCCAGGCAAACAGCGCGCGCACCAGCTCGGCCCGGTCGCCCACGTCCAGGTGTGCGATCACGACCGCGCCGCCGTCGGGCAGGAAGCTGTGGATCAGGCCCGGGACCAGCGTCAGCACAGCGCACAGTCCGAGGAAGGCGGCGGAGATCCGCGAGCCCCGGTACTGGGCGTTGGTCGACGGCGGCAGGAAGGCCACGGTCAGTTGTCCCAGAGGATGTATTCCTCGCCCGCCTTCTGCGGCTGGCCGCTGGGGTGGTCGACGAACACCGGGCCCTGGAGCAGGGACGGCCAAAGGGGCTTCACGCTCTCGGCGTCCTGGGCGCGGATCATGGCGAGCAATCGCTGGACCTGGGCGGGCTCGGCCTTGGACAGCTCGCGCTGCTCGGTCGGGTCGGTGGCCAGGTTGTAGAGCCAGACCTTCTTCTGGGCCTCGCTGGACTGCAGCTTCCAGTCGCCGTCGCGGACCACCTTGTACTGGCCGGAGCGCCAGAACAGCGTCTGGTGCGGCCGTCCCGCAGCCTTGCCCTGCACGAAGGGCATGAGGTCGACACCGTCGATCTTGCGGTCCGTCGGGATGGCGGCGCCCGCGGCGCCGGCCGCGGTGGCGAAGATGTCCACGTGGCCCACCGGATAGGGATACTTGGCCCCCGCCGGGATCGCCGCCGGCCAGCGCATGAAGAACGGTGTGAGGATGCCGCCCTCGAAGAAGGTCGACTTGAAGCCGCGGTACGGCCGGTTCACGTCGGGGAGGCCCACATAGCCCGCGCCGCCGTTGTCGCTGGAGAAGATCACCAGGGTGTTCTGGTCCAGGCCCTCGTCCTTCAGCGCCTGCAGGATGCGGCCGACGTTGGCGTCCAGGTTCCGGGTCATGGCGCCGTAGACCCTCAGGCGGTGATCCTTGATCCCGGGCAGGGCGTCGTAGTCCTCCTTCTTGGCCTGCAGCGGCGTGTGGATCGCGTTCGGCGCGAAGTAGAGGAAGAACGGCCGGTTCCGGTTGGCCTTGATCGACCGGACGGCCTCGTCGGCAAGGTAGTCCGTCATGTAGCCCTTGGGCGCGAACATCGGCGAGCCGTTGAACTGCACGGCATAGGGCAGGTTCGGCCACAGGAAGCGGTCGATGGGATCCCAGGGCTGCTTGGCGTTGACGACGCCCTTGTCCTTCTCGGGCAGGAACATCGAGCCGCCGGAGATGAACCCCAGGCTCTCGTCGAAGCCCTGGTCCTCGGGCCGCGACCCAGCCTTGCCGCCCAGGTGCCACTTGCCCAGATGCACGGTGTGGTAGCCGCGGGCCTTCAGCACCTCGGCGATGGTCACCTCGCCCGTGGGGACGCTCAGCATGTTGACGGCGCTGGAGGAGGACGCGGTGCTGCCGGGCGGCATGTCGGCGAGCCGCTCCTTGAAGAACTTCGGCTTCACGATCGAGCCCGGCTCGGCCGCGGTGCCGACCATGCGCTCGAAGGCGACGGGCGCGGGGGTGAACTCAAAGCCGAAGCGGGTGGGGTAGCGGCCGGTCATGAGCGCCGCACGGGAAGGCGCGCAGGTGGCGTTGCCGGCGTAGCCCGCGGCGAACGACACACCCTCCCGGCCGATGGAATCGATGTTGGGCGTCGGCACGACGCCGTTCGCCACGCCCCCGCCGTTGAAGCTGATGTCGTTGTAGCCGAGGTCGTCGGCCAGGATGACGACGACGTTGGGCGGTCGGTCGCCCTGGGCCGGCGCCGGCCCCTCCGCCCAGGTCACCGGCCGGTTCGGCTCCACGTGCGGCAGCCGCGAGCGAGCGATCAGCGACAGCACGGTCGCACGATTGGCATAGGCGACGCCCGCTGCGACCAGCGTCACGACCACAAGCCCAACCAGCCACTTCCAGACCTTCATCGCGTCCTCCCCAGTCTCTTTGGTGGGGAGTATATAGTGACATTGCCCGTGCCGATAGATCGGTTACGCGACGGGCAAGGTCACCCTGGCGCGGAGGCCGCGTTCGGCGGCGATCAGCTCCACGTCGCCGCCGTGGGCGCGGGCGGTGGAGCGGGCGATGGGCAGGCCCAGGCCGATGCCGCCGGCGTCCAGGTTCCGCGAGGCGTCGGCGCGGTAGAACGGCTGGAAGACCCGCTCCAGGTCGTCGGCCGATAGGCCTTGGCCGGCGTCGTCGATCTCGACTACCGCCTGGTCGTCCTCGCGGCTGACCCGGATGCGCGCCTGGCCGCCGTACTTCACGGCGTTGTCGACCAGGTTCACGAACAGGCGCTGCAGCGCCGCGGCGTCGCCGTCCACGGTGACCGGGACCGAGTCGAAAATCTCCACGTCGCCGCCGACCATGGTGGCGTCGTCGACCACGCACTCCACCAGCGACAGCAGGTCCAGGCGCTCGCGGTGGCGCGGGGTGCTCTCGTTGCGGATGAAGGTCAGCACGCCCTGGATCATCTGCTCCATCTGGGCGACGTCGGAGAGCACGGTCTCCTTCAGCGGCCGTTCGGCGCTCTCCATCTTGAAGCGGATGCGGGCCAGCGGCGTGCGCAGGTCGTGGCTGATGGCGCCGACCATGGCCGTGCGGTCGTCGATGTAGCGCTTCAGCCGCCCCTGCATGTCGTTGAAGGCCTCGGCGGCGGCGCCGATCTCGGCGGGACCGCTGAGCGTCATCTGGGGGGCGTGCGGATCGCGGCCCAGGCGTTCGGCCGCCTCAGAGAAGCGTTTCAACGGCGCGGTGATCCGGCGGGCGAACAGGAGACCAGCGGGCGCCACGACGGCGAAGCCCGCGAACAGCAGCAGCAGGGTGCGCTTCTGCCAGTCGGTGGGAAACGGCTCGGGGCTGGAGCGGACCACCACCCAGCGCCCATCGGCCGCGCGCACCGCGGCGGTGAAGTCGCCCAGCACCATCTCGCGCGCGCCGTGGATATGGATTTCCATGGACGGCCGGGGCGGGGCGGCTTGCCCCGGGGGCGGGGCCTCGGGCGGTGGCGGCGGGCCGGGCGGGCGTCCGCCGCGCGCGCGGTGCTCGAAGACCATCCGCCGGCCGCCCGGCAGCAGCAGCTTCTCCAGCGCCGACGGCGGACGCGGGGCGAAGCGGACGTCCTCGCGCGGCCGGCCCAGCGCCACGGCCAGGGCGTCGCGATGCAGGCCGCCCCGGCGGCGCCCCTCCGGCTCGGGCGGCGGCGCGGCGGCGAGGGTCCGCAGCATGGGGCGGCCGAAGCGGGCGCTGAGCGGGCCGCCCTGCAAGGCGCCGGCGATCTCGGTGAGGCGGTAGAGCGGCGGCTGCGGCGGCGGCAACAAGGTGATCGCCGCGAACGTGACCAAGTGTGTCGCGAACAGGCAGGCGACGATCAGGGCGACGAGCTGCAGTCCGATCGAGGCGCGAGGCCGCGCCGGCAGCCTCATGGCCGGGTCACCGCCACGTCGAACATGTAGCCGGCGCCTCGCACCGTCTTGATGATCTCGGTTTCGCTGCAGGCGTGCAGCTTGCGGCGCAGGCGGCTGATCTGCACATCCACGGCGCGGTCGAAGACGTCGGCGTCGTTGCCGCGGGCGATGTCCAGCAGCTGGTCGCGCGACAGGATCCGCTGGGGGTGGTCCAGGAACGCCGACAGCAGCGAGAACTCGCCGGAAGTCAGCAGGATGGTGGCGCCGTTGGGCGCGCGGAGCTGGCGGCGCAGGGCGTCCACCACGAAGCCCTGGAACTGGTAGGCCTTGCCCTTGCGGGGCGCGCCGCCGCGCACCTCCTCCAGCCGTCGGAACACCGCGCGGACCCGGGCCAGCAGCTCGCGGGGGCTGCAGGGCTTGGGCAGGTAGTCGTCGGCGCCCAGCTCCAGCCCCAGGACCCGGTCGATCTCTTCGCCCATGGCGCTGACCATGATGATCGCCGGGCCGCCGTCCGCGGATAGCCGCCGGCAGATCGAAAGGCCGTCCTCGCCCGGCAGCATCAGGTCCAGCACCACCAGGTCGATCGGCGCCTGGGCCAGCATGCGGTCCATGGCGCGCGCGTCGGCGGCGGCGTGCACCTGAAAGCCGTGGTCGCCCAGGTAGGCGGTCACCTGCTCGCGCAGCTGGGTGTCGTCCTCGACCACCAGGATGTGGCGCGCGGGCAGGACCGAAGGTTGGGCCATCATGGCGGCTCCTCTCGCGTCGAACTGTGGCGCTGTCATAGCGACTTCGCCACAATCCGAAGCGGCGGCCGATCAGCGCGGCGGTTCATGGCCGGGCATCGGGCCATCCGGCCCCCCGTGACGGCGCTGGATCATCATGCGCGGTCCGCCGCCGTGGCCCATCATCGGGCCGCCGTGTGTCATCATGGGTCCGCCATGCGGTCCCTTCAGGCGGTGGAGGGCGTCGAAGACCTTCTGCTGCTCGGGCGAAAGGGCGGCGTAGAACTTGGCGAGCGCGTCGCGCATCCGCTGATGGCCGGCGGCCATATCGGCCTCGTGCTTCGCCATCTCCTCCAGGCGCTGGGGCGTGGTCAGCGCCTTCGGCTCGTGCGGGCCCTTCATCGTGTGCACCTGCGGCTTGTGCGCCGCGACGAAGGCGGCGAGCGCAGGCTCCTGATCCGGCCGCAGGCGCAGTACGGTCTTCAGGTCCTCGAGGTGCTGCTTCTGCATGGCCTCGTGGCGGGCGTTCATTTCGGCGGCGGGCGGGCCATGTCGGGGCGCGGCGGCCGGTTGGGCGTGGGCGATCGTGGCGAGCGCGAGGGCGGCGGGGGCCAGCGCCAGTATGAGGCGGCGTGTCATGGTTGGGTTCCTCTTCCCTGAGGTGGACACTATCGCACGGCGGTCGCCTCGTCCGATGCCGGGTCTCGCGGCGGTTTTGAAATGTTCGGGCAATGGCGTAGCCCTGCCGCCGCTGGCGCCGGACTTGCTTCGGAGGGGACGAGCAAGTCGGACCCGTCCCGTTCTGGAGGCGGGTCAGACCCTCGAAAGTTGGGCGATCAGCCCTGCGCTCGCCCTACGGGAGAGTCTGGTTGTGCTGTTAAGCTTTCTAAACGAGGGTGCGCAGATACGGGGATCGGGCCGCTTATCTGGCCCGTCAGGTACCCGCCGCGGGGCGGGCAAGTTGGGGAATACCATGGCTATCGACACGGGAACGGCTCAGGGCCGTCGCAGCTCTATCCGCGCGGCCTTCAAGGCGCTCATTCCGGCGGTCGCGCTCGCTGGCGCGCTGTCCGTGGCCGCGCCCGCCGCAGCGACGCAGTATTTTCTCGACTATGCGACGATGAACACCAGCACCGACGGGAAGATCTACAAGAACGGCCAGTACGTCTCGACGGTCGAGATGGCGCCGGTGAAGTTCACGGCGTTCTACGGGACGGGCAACACCCCCCAGACCGGCGCGATCGGCGGTTCGTTCACCCTGATCGGCTGGTGCGTTGACATCTTCCACTCGATCTCGACGGGCAACATCGACCTCAAGTACGACAACACGTACGACCTCGAGACCAACTCGAAGTACACCACGAACACGCCGTGGTTCGGTGAGACCGATCTCAGCCAATCCCAGATCGATCAGGTTGGTCGCCTGGTGCACTACGGCACCTCGCTCTACACGGCGAACGCTACGGCCAACGCTCTCAAGCTTTCGGCGATCCAGGGTGCGATCTGGACTGTGATCAACCAGCCCCAGGGCTACACGTTCGTCAGCAGCATCAGCAACACGACGAACCGGAACTTCGTCAATAGCTGGATCAGCAAGTACTCGGGTTCGGACTTCGACGACTACGTTCCGATGAACATCGGGGAAGACGTCCTGTTCCTGACCGAAACCAACAAATACGGCACCAAGAGCGCGCACCAGTCGTTCGCCTTCGTGCCTGAGCCTTCGACCTGGGCCCTGCTGATCCTGGGCTTTGGTGGCGCGGGCGTGATGCTCCGTCGCCAACGGAAGTATGCCCTGGCCGCCTGAGGCCAGGTTTAGACCTCCAGTCTGAAGAGCCCCGGCCTCGCGCCGGGGTTCTTTCGTTTCGGCGTCTATCGGAAGACGTGGATGCCGCCCGCGCCGCCGCCGGGCGCCTCGGCGAGGCCTCGGATTTCGAGCTGGGCCCGCCGCGCACCGCAGGTGCAGCGCAGCCGATGCTCCAGGTCCTGGAGGGTCTGGCGGCTGAGTCCCTGGGCCAGCCACGGCCGTGGATCCACCGCCGCCTCCCGCCCGCACGCGCATCGCGCCCAGAGGCTGGAACGCGCCGCCGTGGCCCAGCCCAGCCGCGCCTCCCCGAACGCCCATTCCCGCGCAAACTGCCTGCTTCCGTCCGCCATGATGAGACTCCTTGATGCGAACAAAAGCAGAACTATTCTCGCGTGACGACTCCATTCCGGCTGTTTTTTCGAGTCGGCTCAACCCGGCGGGGTTGTGTCGTCCACAGCTTCGGCCCAACGCTCGGCGAAGGCGTAGAGCGGCATGAACGCCGCTATGAACTCGCGGCCCTGTGGCGTGAGGCCGTAGCCCTGGCCGGCGGCGTGGTCGACGAGGCCGGCGTCGCGAAGTTCCGCCAGGCGCGCCTGCAATACGGTGGGCGAAGCCTCGTCGCAGGCGGTCCGCAGCGCCCGGGCCGTGAGCGGTCCGTCGCGCAGTTCCCAGAGCACGCGCAGGGTCCAGCGCCGCCCGATCAGGTCGAGCAGCACCATGATCGGCCGACCGGTGCGCGAGCCGCGGATGCGCCGTTCGCTCATGGCTTGACCGGCGTTACGGAAAGTGTAGCGTTCATGCTATTGAAAATGTAGCAAGGACCCGCCGCCATGCCAAGGATCGCGCCCCTGGAGCCGCCCTATGCGGCCGATGTCCAGTCGAGCTTCGACGCCATCATGCAGGGCGCGCCGCCCCTGATGCTGTTCCGCACGCTCGCCACGTCCGAACGGGCCTGGCGGAAGTTCCGGGCCGGGTCGCTGCTGGACCGCGGGCCGCTCAGCCTGCGGGAGCGCGAGCTGGTCATCGACCGCACCTGCGCCCTGGCGGCCAACGAATATGAGTGGGGCGTGCACGTGACGACCTTCGCCTCCGCGGCGCGGCTGACGCCGGAGGAGATCGCGGCCACGGCGGGCGCGGGTTCGGCCGCGCCGCTCTGGACCGACCCCGAGCGCGCCCTGTTGCGGGCGGCCGAAGCGCTCCACGCCCGCGCCGCGCTGACGGACGCCGAGTTCGCGGCGCTGCGGGCTCACTACGATGAGGCTCAGGTGATGGAGGTGCTGCTGCTCTGCGGCTTCTACCGCATGGTGTCCTACGTCGTGGGCGGCCTGGCCTTACCGCTGGAACCCGGCGCGGCGCGCTTCGCGGCCTAGATCTTCTCGCTGATCTTGATCGCCGCGCGGCAGCCGCTGCGGATCACGGCGGCCAAAAGGCCGTAGCCCGGCGCCTCGCGGGCGCCTTCCTCGACGGCCTGGTCGCGATGGGCCAGTTCCTCGTCGCGGAACTGGCTGAGTTCGGCGGCGAGGTCCGGATCGCGCTCGGCCAGCTCGGCGATCTGGTCGGCGTAGTGGCCCTCGATCACGCTCTCCACGGCCTCGGTGCAGGCGTGCGCAGCCTTCTCGCCCATCAGCGCGGTGCCGGCGCCCAGGGCGAAGCCGGCGAGGCGCCAGACCGGCGCCATGGCGGTGGGCCGCACGCGCTTCTCGGTCAGCAGCTTGTCGAAGCGCGCGAGGTGGACCGCCTCCTGCGCCTCCAGGTCGCCGAAGTGGTCGGCGAGCCGCGACTTGCCGGCGGCCGCGCCCATCACCGCGCGCTGGCCGCGATAGATCTGTACGGCCGCGAGTTCGCCGGCGTGATCGACGCGCAGGATTTCGGCCAGCCGGGCGGCCTGGGCGCCGCGGCCCGGTCGAGGTGGAACAGGCTTTCCGGTCATCCTTTGGCCCGTTCGCGCAGCGCCGCCACGACGCTCAAGCCCGCGAGGCCGAGGGAGATCACGGCGTTCCACCCCGCCATGGAAAGGCCGGCGAACACCCAGGGCGCCTCGTCACAGGCCGGCGGACGCACCTTCTCGCCGCCTAGGAAGGCGGCCAGATCGGCTGGGTCGACGGCGCCGCCGCCGGAGGCGCAGGCCTGCGGCCCGGGCCAGAACTTCCACTCCGCGCCGGCGTGATAGACGGCAAGGCCGCAGCCAACCAGGAAGGCTAGGCCCAGGACCCAGCAGGTGGCTTCCCGCCAGCGGGGCCCCCCGGGCATGCGCACCAGCACCATGAAGGCCAGGCCCGCGCCCAGGATGGTCCAGTAGACCTCACGCTGGCGCAGGCACAGCGTGCAGGGGGCATAGCCGCCGAACGTCTCGAAGGCATGGGCCGTGGCCAGCATGGCGGCGGCGACCAGCACCGCGCAGAGCCGCCAACGATCGAGGAAGGGTTTCAACATCGGCCGGGATATGACCCCAAAGCGGCGCCTATAAAAAGACCTTCAGCGCGACAATGCCGCCGACGATCAGGATCAGCAGCAGGATAGAATACAGGTTCAGCCGCCGCTCGAACTCCTTCAACATCACAGGCCCGGCGTATTTGAGGATCGCCGCGACCGCGAAGAAGCGGAAGCCACGGGTCAGGATCGAGGCCCAGATGAAGGTGAAGAGGTCGAAGCGCGCGAGACCCGCCGTGATGGTCACCAGCTTGTAGGGAATGGGCGTGGCGCCCTTGATCAGGATCACCGCCAGCCCCCACTGGTCGAACCATTTCTGGAACTCGGCCTGGCCCTCCGGGTGGCCGAAGATCCGCAGAATCGTCTGGCCCACGGGCTCCAGCCACACCCCGATCGCATAGCCCAGCAGGCCGCCCAGCACCGAGGCGATCGTGCAGATGCCGGCATAGAGGAAGGCCTTCTCGCGCCGGGCCAGCACCATGGGCGCCAGCATCACGTCGGGAGGAATCGGGAAGAACGAGCTCTCGGCGAACGAGATCACGGCGAGCGACGCCGGCGCATGACGCGACCCCGCGAGCCGCATCACCCATTCGTACATCTTTCGGAACATTCGCGATCCCGGCGGCCACTTGAACGTTCCAGCTAGCAGGGGTCGCGCCGCCTGTCTTCGCGCTTCCGCAAACTGGTTTCAGATGATACTAACTCGCGCCGACAGGAGGCCCGCCGATGAACGTCCAGACCCCCACCCAGACCCGCGACCTGTTTGACAACCCGCTCGGCACGGACGGGTTCGAGTTCGTCGAGTTCACCTCGCCGGAACCGGAGCGCCTGAAGGACCTGTTCGAGAAGATGGGCTTCACCGCCGTCTCGAAGCACCGCTCCAAGAACGTGCTGCGTTTCCGCCAGGGCGACATCAACTTCATCGTCAACATGGAGCCGCAGGGCCAGGCCGCGGAGTTCCGCCAGGCCCACGGCCCCTCGGCCAACGCCATGGCCTTCCGCGTCCGCGACGCCGCCAAGGCCTTCAAGCTGGCGGTCGAGCGCGGCGCCGAGCCGGTGCAGGGTCCAGTGGGCCCGATGGAGCTGAACATCCCGGCCATCAAGGGGATCGGCGGCTCGAACCTCTACCTGGTCGACCGTTACGGCGCCCAGGAGATCTACGACGTCGACTTCCTGCCGATCGAGGGGGCGGCCGAGGCGATGGCGAAGAACGCCGTGGGCCTGACCTACCTCGACCACCTGACCCACAACGTCCACCGCGGCCAGATGGCCAAGTGGGCGGAGTTCTACGAGCGCATCTTCAACTTCCGCGAAATCCGCTACTTCGACATCGAGGGCAAGCAGACCGCCCTGATCTCCAAGGCCATGACCAGCCCCTGCGGCAAGATCCGCATCCCGCTGAACGAGAGCCGCGACGAACACTCGCAGATCGAGGAGTTCCTCAAGGACTACAAGGGCGAGGGCATCCAGCACGTGGCCCTGGGCACGGAAGATATCTACGAGTCGGTCGAGACGATGCGCGACCGGGGCGTGAAGTTCCAGGACACCATCGACACCTATTTCGACGGCATCGACGCGCGCCTGCCAGGCCATGGTGAGAACGTGAACCGGCTGCGCGCCGACCGGATCCTGATCGACGGAGCGCCCAGCGAGGGCCAGGGCCTGCTGCTGCAGATCTTCACCGAGAACATGATCGGCCCGATCTTCTTCGAGATGATCCAGCGCAAGGGCAACGAGGGCTTCGGCGAGGGCAACTTCAAGGCCTTGTTCGAGTCCATTGAACTGGATCAGATCAAGCGCGGCGTACTGCCCGCGAAGGACTAGTTTATGGCCGAACAGACGCGTCCGAAGTGGGCCCTGGTGGCGCACGGCGGCGCGGGCGCCATCTCGCGCGAGCAGCTCAGCCCCGAGCAGGAGGCGGCCTATCGCGAGGCCATGGCCGCCGCCGCCGAAGCCGGCGCCGCGGTGCTGCGCGCCGGCGGCTCGGCGATGGACGCCGTGGAAGCCACGATCCACATCCTCGAGGATGATCCCCTGTTCAACGCGGGCCGCGGCGCCGCCTTCACCGCCGAGGGCCGCAACGAGCTGGACGCCTCGATCATGGACGGCGCGACCCGGAGCGCCGGCGCCGTGGCCGGCGTGACCACCACCCGCCACCCGATCTCGGCGGCTCGTGCGGTGATCGAGGGTTCGACCCATGTGATGCTGGGCGGCGAGGGCGCCGACGCCTTCGCCCGCAGCCAGGGCCTGGAGCAGGTGGACCCGGTCTACTTCTTCACCGAACGGCGCTGGCGGGCGTTGGAGAAGGGGCTGGCCAGGCTGGGCCTGCCGACGCCGGCCCGGCCGGTGGGCGCGCCGAACGACATGTCCGGCAAGGCGGCCCTCGTTCACGAGGAAGGCAAGCACGGCACCGTCGGCGTTGTGGCCCTGGACGCGCACGGCAATGTTGCGGCCGGCACCTCCACCGGCGGCAGCTCGGCCAAGCGCTGGGGTCGGGTCGGCGATTCACCCATCATCGGCGCCGGGACCTACGCCTCGAATAAGGGCTGCGCGGTCTCCTGCACTGGTGCGGGCGAGTACTTCATCCGCCTGGGCGTGGCCCACGAGATCAACGCCCTGGTCCAGCACAAGGGCCTGCCGCTGCAGGCCGCGGCCGATCAGGTCATCCAGCAGGACCTGGCGGCGCTGGGTGGCGACGGCGGGGTCATCGCCGTGGCGCCCGACGGCCAGATGGCCTGGAGCTTCAACACCCCGGGCATGTATCGCGCCCGCATCGCCGACGGCCAGCCCCTGGTCGTCGGCGTCTACAAGGATGATCTGTGATGGCGAAGGGCGACTGGATCCCGATCCGCGGCGCTGAGGGCGCGCACTCTCGCCAGGCGCACGCCGACCTGCCGGAGGGCGCCTATGAGCGCGAGATGTCGAAGGAAGGCTTCTTCGGTCCCGCCGCCTTCCTCTATCACCCACGGCCGCCAACGGGCTGGACCTCGTTCGAGGGACCGCTGCGGCCGCGCGCCTTCGACCTGGCCAGACTGAACGCCGCCGATCCGTCGCCGTGGGCCGCGGGCGTGGTGCTGCAGAACGCCGCCACCGAGATCCGCTTCTGGAAGCTGGCTCAGGCCATGCCGGCGTTGGCGCGCAACGCCGATGGCGATCAGTTGCTGTTCGTCCACCAGGGGACGGGGGACCTGTTCAGTGATTTCGGCCGCATCGCCTACGCGGCCGGCGACTACCTCTACCTGCCCCGGGGCACGATGTGGCGCTTGGCGCCCGCCGAGCCCACGGCGATCCTGATGATCCAGGCCACCAACACCCACTACAAGCTGCCCGACCGCGGCCTGATGGGCCCGCACGCCCTGTTCGACCCCGCGATCCTGGACACGCCGGCGATGGACGAGGCGTTCCGCGCCCACCAGGCCGTGCCCGGCGATGTGCGCGTCGAGGTGAAGAAGCGCGGCCAGGTCTCGACGGTGACATATCCCTACAATCCGCTCGACGCGGTGGGCTGGCATGGCGAGCTGGCGCCGGTGCGCCTCAACGTGAAGGATATCCGCCCGGTGGTGAGCCATCGCTACCACCTGCCGCCCAGCGTCCACTCGACATTCGTGTCCGACCGGTTCGTGGTCTGCACCTTCGCGCCGCGGCCCTTCGAGACCGACCCGGGCGCGCTGAAGATCCCGTTCTTCCACAACAACGACGACTATGATGAGGTTCTGTTCTACCACGCCGGCGATTTCTTCAGCCGCGACCACATCGAAGCGGGCATGATGACCTTCCACCCGTCGGGCTTCACCCACGGGCCGCACCCGAAGGCGCTGAAGAACATGCTCAGCCAACCCAAGCCGGCGACCGACGAATACGCCGTGATGATCGACACCCGGGACCCGCTGGACGTGGGCGAGGCGGCCTCCTCAGTGGAGAACCCCGCCTACGTCGACAGCTGGAAGGGCGCGTGAGCCTCACCGACGACCTGACCGAGGCGGCGAACGACGAGCTCGACCGCGCCATGACCCTGGGCTGGCCGCAACTCTCCAAGCACACGCCGTGGGGCGACACCTTCGAGGGCTTCACGCCCGAGGGCCGCGAAGTCTGTTTCGAACGCGCCTACATGTGGGAAGGTGCGACCGGCGGCGACATCCGCGTGGAAGTCACCGTCTATGAGGCCCGCGCCTACGAAGACGGGGTGCGGCTGACAAGAATCATCGCGAAAGACGGGAGTGACGGATGAAGCTGGCGTCGTTGAAGGGGGGCCGGGACGGCCGCCTGGTGATCGTGTCCAACGACCTCGCCTGGTACTCGCCCGCCGACCGCATCGCGCTGACGCTGCAGGCGGCGCTGGATGACTGGGAGCGTTGCGAGCCTGAGCTGCGTGGCCTGGCCGAAAGCCTCGAGCACGGCTCGGTGCCCAAGGCGCGCTTCCACGAGCATGACGCCGCCAGCCCCCTGCCGCGCGCCTACCAGTGGGCGGATGGCTCGGCCTATGTGAACCACGTGGCCCTGGTCCGGCAGGCGCGCGCCGCCGACATGCCCGAGAGCTTCTGGACCGATCCGCTGATGTACCAGGGCGGCTCGGACGGCTTCCTGGGGCCCCGCGATGCGATCCCGCTGAAGGACGAGGCCTGGGGCTGCGACATGGAAGGCGAGATCGCCGTGATCACCGGCGACGTGCCCCTGGGCGCCAGCCGCGAGGAGGCCCTGAAGGCCATCCGCCTGGTGATGCTCTGCAATGATGTCAGCCTGCGCAACCTGATCCCCGGCGAGCTGGCGAAGAACTTCGGGTTCTTCCAGTCCAAGCCGGCCTCCGCCTTCTCGCCGGTGGCGGTGACCCCCGACAGCCTGCCGACCTTCAAGGACGGCAAGCTGCACGGGAAGCTGGAAGTCGAGCTGAACGGCCAGCCGCTGGGCGAGGCTGACGCCGGCGTCGACATGACATTCGACTTCGGGACCCTGATCGCCCACGCCGCCAAGACCCGGGCGCTCAGCGCCGGCACGATCATCGGCTCAGGCACGGTCTCCAACCGCGACGCCGACGGCGGCCCCGGCAAGCCCATCGACCAGGGCGGCGTCGGATATTCCTGCCTGGCCGAGGTGCGCACGGTGGAGACCATCCTGGCCGGCAAGCCGTCGACGCCGTTTCTGAAGGCCGGCGACGTGGTCCGCATCCAGATGATGGACGACAAGCGCCACACGATCTTCGGCGCCATCGAGCAGGCGGTCGCGGCGGGATGAGCCTGGCGAAGGCGAGCGGCGGGGATGGCGAGGCGGGCCTGCGGCTCGACAGCTACCTGCCGTATCGCCTCTCGGTGGCGTCGAACGCGGTCTCGGGTCTGATCGCCCGGGCTTACGAGGATCGCTTCGGCCTGACCGTGCCGCAGTGGCGGCTGCTGTGCGTCTTGGCCGAGGACGGCCGCCTCAGCCAGGTGCAGATCGTCGCCCGCACGGTGATGGACAAGGTGACGGTCAGCCGCGCGGCCCAGGGCCTGGCCAAGCGCCGCTTGGTGGCGCGGTCACAGAACAAGGCCGACGCCCGCTCGCATGTGCTGACCCTGACGCCGGAGGGGCGGGGCCTCCATGCCGAGATCGCGCCGCTGGCGCTGGCCTACGAGGCCGCGCTCATCGCGGGCCTCGCGCCCGAAGAGGTGATGCTGCTGAAGCGCCTGCTGGGACGACTGCAGTCCGCCGCCGGCCAGCTGGCCGGGGAGGCCCCGTCGTCGCCCAGCCTGCGCTAGGTCCGCCTAGGCCGCGAAGGCCTCGTTGCGGACGCTCCAGCGGTGCGACCCCTCGCCGAACGGCAGGTGGAAGCCGTAGGCGGCGCGCTTGCGCTCGTCGCGCCAGAACGCCTCGAACGACACGATGACCTGCTGCTGCAGATCCTCGGGGATCTGGTGGACGTTGTGGCCGAGGTTACGGGCCACCTGTTCGATCACGATCGATCGGTGCGCTTCGCCGCCGAGCGAAAGGAGGGCCTCACGGACGCGCTTGCAGAGGGTTTCCTTGACCCGCACAGGCTTTTTCCCGGTGGGAACGTCGTGGGCGATTTCGTGCTGGTTCTGCATGATGAAAGCAGACTGACCACGTCTCGTTTATCGCCGAGTTAAACAGCACGGAAAATGCTTGGTTAATTCAACCGGGGGTCGCGGCGCTCAACCGCCGCCCATCGCGACCGCCGTGTGATAGACCGCGAACGACGCCAGGTAGGCGAGGGCGACCATGTAGAAGAACATGACGGCCGTCCAACCCCAGGAGTTCGTCTCCCGCTTCACGACGCCCAGAGTCGCCGCGCACTGCGGGGCAAAGATGTACCAGGCGAGGAACGACAGGCCGGTGGCCAGGCTCCACTGCTCGGCCAGCCGCGCGCCCAAGGCGCCCACATTGGCCTCGGCGTCGCCCACGGCATAGACCGTGCCCAGGGCGGCCACCGCCACCTCGCGCGCGGCGAAGCCCGGGATCAGGGCCACCACCATCTGCCAGTTGAATCCGATGGGCGCGAACAGCGGCTGGATCGCCTGGCCGATCATCCCCGCGAAACTGTAGTCGATGGCGGGCTCCGTCGCGCCCGCCGGCGGGCCCGGGAAGGTGGACAGCGCCCAGACCGCCACCATCAGCGGCAGGATGATGCGACCCGCGCGGCTCAGGAAGATCTGCGCCCGGAGCAGCAGGTTGCGGAAGACACTCTCGTAGCTGGGCAGCTTGTAGGTGGGCAGCTCCATCAGGAACGGCTCGACGGCGCCGCGCCAGAACACCTTTCGGATCACGAACGAGACGGCGAGCGCGCTGAGGATCCCCGTGGCGTAGAGGCCGAACATCACCAGGCCCTGCAGGCTCAGGCCCGGCCCCACGGCCTCGTTGGGAATGAAGGCCGAGATGATCAGCGTGTAGACCGGAATCCGCGCCGAGCAGGTCATCAGCGGCGCCACCAGGATGGTGGTCAGGCGATCGCGCTTCTGGTCGATCACCCGGGCCGCCATGATGCCCGGGATCGCGCAGGCGAAGGACGACAACAGGGGGATGAACGCCCGCCCGTGTAGGCCCGCGCCGCCCATGATCTTGTCCATCAGGAACGCGGCGCGCGCCATGTAGCCGAAGTCTTCCAAGAGGATGATGAAGAAGAACAGGATCAGGATCTGGGGCAGGAAGACCAGCACCGAGCCCACCCCGGCGATGATCCCGTCGGCGATGAAGTCCTTGATCAGCCCGTCCGGCAGCGTCTGGCCGACGACGACGCTCAGCCAGGCGAAGCCCGCGTCGATGCCGTCCATCAGCGGCGCGGCCCAGGTGAACACCGCCTGGAACATCAGGAACAGCAGGGAAAGGAGGATCACGAGCCCGGCGACCGGATGCAGCAGCACCGCATCGATCTTGCCGGTGAAGGTGTCCGGATGCTCCGGCGGCCGCACATGGGCCTTCAGGATCCGCTGGGCCTCGCGATGGGCGCCGCGGATTTCGGTCGCCGAAGGCTCATGCCAGACGTTGGCGGTGGAAAGCGCGCCCGAGGCGATCAGCTCGTCCACCTTGGCGGTCAGTTCGGCGATTCCGCGCTTGCGGGTGGCCACGGTGGTGACGATCGGGCAGCCCAGCTCGCGCTGCAGGCCCTCCAGGTCGATCCGCAGGCCCTGGCGCTGGGCGATATCGTACATGTTCAGCGCGAGGACCATGGGCCTGCCCACGGCCTTCAGCTCCAGGATCAGCCGCAGCACCAGCCGCAGGTTGGTGGCGTCAGCGACCGCCACCACCACATCAGGCTCCGCCTCGCCGGCCAGCCGGCCCAGAACCGCGTCGCGGGTGACCGCCTCGTCCGGGCTGCGCGCGCGCAGGGAATAGGTGCCGGGCAGGTCCAGGATCGACAGGCTGCGGCCCGCTGCGGTGGTGATGAAGCCTTCCTTCCGCTCGACGGTGACCCCGGCGTAGTTCGCCACCTTCTGGCGGCTGCCCGTCAGCGCGTTGAAGAGGGCGGTCTTGCCGGTGTTGGGGTTGCCGACCAGGGCGACCCGCGCCGGCCGCAGGAGAGCCTCACTCATTTCGAACCGAGCCGCACCCAGACGTCCTCGGCGTCGCGCCGGCGCAGGGCCACCCGCATGTCGTCCACCTTGACCGCGATCGGGTCGGCGCCGAACAGCCCTTGGTGCAACACCTCGAAGGCGGCGCCCTCGACGAAGCCGAACTCCAGCAGCCGGCGCTCCAGCTCATGCACGTCGACGCCATGCCCGCCCGCGTGGTCGGCGCGGACGTCGGCGATGACCCCGCGGTCGCCTGGCCGCGCATGGCTGAGGCGGGTCAACTCGGCGTCTACCGCCGCCGCCTGCCCGACGAGCAACTCGTGCATGAACTAAAGGTCCCGACGTCCGCCGATTTTGCGAACGATTATCAGGTACGACCTCGACTGTCCGGGCGCAAGGCTCCCGTTTGACGCGGCCGCTTGAACCGTTGGCGGCATAGGCGACCGCCGCTATAAGGCCGCTCGGGCCCCTGTGGTGGAATTGGTAGACGCGCCGCACTCAAAAGGAAGTGAGATCCGTTTCCGTAACGATTTCAAAATCCTAGGTTTTTGATCCACTTACACACGTCTTACACAGCGCGAGAGCGCTTGGAGGCGTCATGTCCGCAAGCCACACCATCATGGATGGAAAGGTCCATCTCTACCGGAGAGGGACTGCACGAATTTGGCAGTGCGCCGTCTTCCTGGGTGGCACGAACTACCGCCAGAGCACCCGGCAGGAGAACATCGCCTACGCGATCGAGTTTGCCCGGGACTGGTTTTTGGACCGGGTCGCGGAGGATCGCCTAAGGCGCCGCGGCATCCAGCCGCCCCCAGCGCCCGCCCTCCCGAGCCCGGTGCGCTTGTCGGGGGGTGGCCGCAAGTTTCGGGAAGTCGCGGCGGATTTCCTGCGGGAGTATGAAGTGCTCACCCGAGGCGAGCGCAGCCCGAAGTACATCGAACGCAAAGAGTCAGCGATCCGGGTGCACCTCAATCCCTTCCTCGGCGCTCTCCCGATCTCGGAGGTCACCGCCGCCAAGGTCCAGGAGTATCGGGTCCACCGCATGTCCCCGCCGGAGAAGCCGACCGCACGGCGGGTCAACAAAAATGGGCGCGAACTACGCGCCAAGCCGAAGCCATGGAAGCAACCCAGCCGCAGCTGCCTGCACAACGAGATCGTCTGCCTGCGTCAGGTGCTGAAGTTTGCCAACCGAAAGGGCTGGATTCCTGGCTTGCCCGACATGTCGGCGCCCTATCGCGCCAACGGAAAGATCTCGCACCGGGCCTGGTTCTCCCCAGAAGAGTTCCGGATCTTTCTGGACGCGGTGAGGGAGCGCGCCGCCCAGCCCAAGCGGAACCGCTGGCGAGGCGAATGCGAGCAGTTTCTCGACTACGTGGAGTTCATGGTGGCGACGGGGCTTCGTCCTGACGAGGCGTCGCGGCTTCAGTATCGAGATGTCGTTCCCGTCATGGACCGAGACACGCGCGACCGGATCTTGGAAATCGAAGTGCGAGGCAAGCGGGGCGTTGGCTATTGCAAGAGCATGCCGGACGCCGTCGAGCCATTCGAGAGGATGAAGGCGCGCAACGCGCCGAAGCCAGGCGACCTCATCTTCGGCAAGGTACAGCGCGAGCTGATGAACGCCCTCCTTAGCGAGGTAGGATTGAAGACCGACCGGGAGGGCAACGCCCGGAGCGCGTACAGCCTGCGGCACACCTACATCTGCTTCCGGTTGCTCGAAGGCGCCGACATCTATCAACTCGCGAAGAACTGTCGGACCAGCGTGGAGATGATCGAGAAGTTCTACGCCGCCCATCTCAAGAACGCCGTCGACGCGTCCGCCATCAACGTCCGAAAGGGGGCTTGAAAGCTGTTGGTCCGCGGGTCAACCGGCCGCTGGCCTGACGTGACGACGCTGAACCACCGTGCGCATGGAACGCGTGTGCCGTGAGGATTGCGGTTTCGCAGGTCGACGTCCGGGGCGACTTGGAAGGGCGCGCAAGCGTCAGGCCCGCGGTTCGTCCGCGACGCGCAGCTTCCGGGTCAGGCTGGCAATCCAAAGTCCCACGACGCCCGTCGCGAGCTCGTCGGTGTGGGTGACATCATGCATCCACCGCCAACGGCGTGTGTAGGTCCGGGAGCGAGAGTCCGGCACGCTGAGAAGATCCCAGGGTCCGCCCGGCGGCGTTGCTTCTGCAGAGACCCGACTGACCGTCGCGACGCGCATACCTATCCCGCCACCGAACGGCGCGGCGGCGAGCCAGCAGAATGCCGAAAGGGCGAGACCGGCCATGTAGAGCGCGCCGATCACGGCCGCGAGCAGGATGATCGGAAGACTGTGGTACTGGCGTAGGAAGACCAATGCCGAGGTGGCGGCCGGGCTGTCGGCGACGAGCCAATCCGTGAGGGCGGGGTATTGAACGACCATCCCCACCGCCATGCCGACCCCCAGCGCGGCGATGAGCCATCCAAATCGGAAGGGAAGGCGCAAGAGGTCGATAATCGGATCGAAAACTCGCCCCACGATCCAGCTGAAGAACGTTCCTAAGGCAAGCGCCCCGGAGGCCTCATCTCCCGCCGACTGGAGAATGAGGAGGTCCGGCGCCAACCGATGAGGCAGCGCGAAATTCCGCTCGAAGGCTTCTGGAGTCTCGATGACGGCACGAGGCCAAAGCCTCGTACGGGGATGAAGGCTTAGGAGAAGAAATAGGCCGCACGCGAGGCCGAAGGTTGGGGCGAGCAGGAACGCCGACAGAGGTGCAAACGTCCGCAATGACAGCTCTAGCGCCAGGAAGAGAAACGCTAGGCCCCGGGCGTAGCGTTGATGGTCGCCGTCGAGTTGGCCACGCAGGCGACGCGGCATCGGCCGCCGAGCGACGTGAAGGTACGGGGTCGAGAGGGTCGCGACCCCGCGCACGAGCGCGGCGATCTCCGGATGTCGAAGCGCATAGAGGGCGATGTTCCCGCCATGACTATGACCCACAACGAAAATCGGGGCCTCCGGGTGGGTGGCGGCGAGGTCGGTCAGACAGTCCTTGAGGCGTAGCGATGCGGCCAGGCGATCCACATGGTGGTTGCGACCAGACCAGCGGAAGGCGACGAACGAAATCGGCCCTTCGGACTCTCGCGCGAGCCCCGACGCGAAGTCCGATCGATCGTCCGCAAGCGCCGATCGGCCGCCCCAGGTCCCGTGGACCGAGACCACGATCGCGCCGGTTCGCGCGTCTCCACTGAGTGTCGACCAGGCTCCGTTGCGAGGCAGCGCTCGCGCCAACGCCCTTTGCAGCCGCCGATCCTCGCCGTGCTCCAGATTTCCGCGAGGTCGATGCGTCATCCCAGCCGGCTTCGGTTCAGGGAAGGCAATCTTCCATGGAGGCCGGTGTGTCGCAACGGTCGGCGGACGTCGACCCCTAGGGGGGGTGAGTCTACGCCTTCCGGGGTCGTTTAGGCAGCCGTACTCTCCGCCGGCTGTCTCCGGAGGCGCAACGATGGCTAATTCGAAAAGCTGGATAGACCGAGTGGCGGAATACGAGGCTGCGATGGCGAGGTCGGACGCAGCGTTCGCCGCATACGACGCGCTGGAGCCGGCGGACAGCGGTGATACCGAAGAGGAGCGTCACTACGAGGAAGCCTTCGCGGCCTTCCAGGCCGCCGAGGCCAGGGTGCTCGGGATGGTCGCGCCAGACCTATCGGGCGTCGCGTTGCAGCTGCGGATCTTTGCCGAGCGCTTCCACTGCGCTGAGCTGTCGGAGCCGGAGATGTCTGGAGAGGATCGTCCCGCGGGCGCCATCCTTCGACGCATTCTGATGGGCGTTGCGCAAGGCGCGGGACCTGTTTCGCCGTAGGCCTACGGCTTTTGCGGTCCCACCTCGGGCCTAGGCTGGCCGGCGGATGAAGGCGAGCCGGGATGGCCGAACGACATCGGGTCATCGACGGGAAAGTCTACGTCTACCGACGGCCGAACAGTCCATACTGGCAGTGCGCGGTCTATCTGGGCGGCCGCAACCACCGCCAGACGACTGGGCAAGACAACCTCGCGCTGGCGATGGATTTCGCCCAGGACTGGTACGAGGACCGCGTTGCGGAAGACCGGATGCGGAAGCGTGGCCTCATGCCTGGCTCCGACGGGCGGACGCGCCCCCGCGCGGTGCGCCGGAAGCCTGGCGAGAAATCCTTCGCCGACGCCGCCCAGGCGTTCCTGCGGGAGTACCGCACGCTCGTGGCAGGGGAGCGGAACGAGGCTTACGTGGAGTCGAAGGCCTCGACGTTGAAGCTTCATCTGTTGCCGTATTTCGGAGAGTTCGGGCTCGTGCAAATCGATGCCGGGCGGGTGCAGGACTACCGTATCGATCGTCTCACCCCGCCGGGTCCGAAGCGCCGCGCGGGGTTGCGGCCCACGCGCCCTAGACGACGTTGGAGCCGGCCCAGCCGCAGCACCCTACAGAAGGAGATCGTCTGCCTTCGCCAGGTGCTGAAGGCGGCCATCCGCCGGGGCTGGCTCACAGCGCTTCCGGATCTGTCGGAACCCTATCGGGCCTCGACCAAGATCTCGCACCGCGCCTGGTTTTCGCCGGCGGAGTACCGGCAGCTTTACGAGGCCACTCGGGCGCGGGCGCGCCATCCGCCCCGAGAGCGTTGGCGCGCCGAGTGCGAGCGGCTGCACGACTACGTGCTCTTCATGGTCAACACCGGCCTGCGTCCTGATGAGTGCGCGCGTCTGCAATACCGCGATGTGACGATCGCCGAGCTTGCGGAGGGAGAGCGCATTCTGGAGATCGAGGTGCGGGGGAAGCGCGGGACCGGTTACTGCAAGAGCATGCCGGGCGCTGTGCGCCCCTTTGAGCGGATGCGGGATCGGGGGCCCGTTGAGCCGCCCGATCCGGTGTTCGGCAAGACGCCGCGCGAGCTCTTGAACCGGGTGCTGGCCGAGCTCGGCCTGAAGACGGATCGGGAGGGCCGCCCGCGCACGGCCTACAGCCTGCGCCACACCTACATCTGCCTGCGTCTGATGGAGGGTGCCGACATCTACCAGGTCGCCAAGAACTGCCGGACCAGCGTCGAGATGATCGAGAAGTACTACGCTGCCCACCTGAAGGACGTTCTGGACGCCTCGGCCATCAACGTCCGGCGGGCGAAGACGTAGGCCGGCGGCCTTGCCGGGCGCTGCTCATGACGACCGTTTGGCCTGATCTCTTACGGTAAAGAGCGGCAGGCTTCCTGTCCGACCACGAGGTGCCGTCGCCGCGCGATGACGCTCGTCCGCATGAATGCCCAGGGACAGGTAGATGAGCGCCGCGCGCGCCAATCTGAGCATCCGGGTGGTCCGCCTTGTGAGCTCGTCGTGGGCGACATGAAGCAGGCCTTCGTGCGCGGCCGTCGTTCCCGTGAACATCATGTCGGGCCACAAGGCGCCGTCATGGACGGCGACGAACTTGTGCTCCAGGTGGTTGCGAAGGTCGTACATGGCCTCGGCGTCGGGCTCCATTACCGCCTTGAACTGGCGCTCGTAGACATCTTTGGAGAGCCAGTAGAGCCCGCGCAGCGCCCAATTCGGCGCCTCTGTCAGCCGGGGGTGGAGTGCGCCGTCGCGCCCGAACCAGACGTTCCGGAAGTTCACCTGTCGCACGTTGTGCCCGAGCTGGAAGTGACTGTTGAGGAGGAACGCGGTCTTATCGAGAAGGGCATAGGCGGCGCGGAAGGCGCCCTTCACCTGTTCCACGCGGTAGGTGAACAGGGGATAGTCGAGCGTGTCGTAGAGCAGCACGTCGCGGTCGCTGTGGTGCACGCCATCAGTCCGAGAGCCCTCGTAGAGGCTGAAGCGCGCTGAGACAAATTCCTGCTTCATCAGGTTGAAGAAGGCGATGGCGGGCGGCGCGTCGGCCGCGGAGGTGGTCAGCGTTGGCAGCGTCAGCACATCCCGGGCTGCGATCGGGAAGGCACCGAGGTCGTTCAGCGGATTGAGCATGAGACGCCCCGCAAGGCACCAGCGCCGGTAGCCCCGCTCGGCCTTGCTGCGTCCCAGGGGACCCTTGTCGAGATCCACGGCCGCCTTGACCTGTTCGACATCGATGATCTCGCCCAGCCGCTTCATTGCCTCCCCGAACCCGATCAATGCGTGATCGAGGCCGTACGAATCTAGAATGGCGTCAGGTGAGAGCGCGGACCGAAGCCCTTCCCAGGCCGCGACGTAGAAGACTCCTCGGTGCCCAGGGTCGTAAAGCGCCTCGCCGTAGAACCCGAGGCCGAAGCCGCGGTTGCCGCGCGCCATGGCCATGCGGGGTTCTTCCACAAGAGCGCGATCCCAGGCCTCCACGGCCTCGACGAAGCGGCCCAGCCCATTCAGGCGATTGCCGAGGTTCGTGAAGGTTTGGCCGCGCGCGAGGGGCGGCAGGGACGCGAAGCCGGGATGTCGGACTGCGCGCCGCAGCGCCAGAACCTCATGTTCGGTCGTCGGCAGACGCCAATCCCAGGTCGAGGTCTCGCCCGCCATGTCGCTTCGCGCCGACCACATGTTGGCGCGGAAGTACTGCAGTCGCGCCGCGACCTCGTCCGGCAATTGGAGCGCTTCGAGGCGATCCAGTGCGATCTCCGCGTGATCGAGCGCGATGGCGGATCCGGCGTCTATCCCCGCATCGATCAACAGCGCGGTGTGCGTGAACGCCGCTTCGGGATTCAGCTGTGTCGCGTCCACGGCCAAGAGGCTCTCGAGGTCGGGCAGGGTCTCGTCGGATGTTGTCAAAGGGTTGGTCTCGTATCGGTCGTGCGGCCCCGGCTGGCCGCGCGCTGGTCTGGCCGAGGCCAGCCCATCGAGGCTACAGGGATGGCGGCGCTGTTCCGTCCTCTGCAAAGCCATAGACGCGGCAGAGGTCTAGGGCCCTTCGTGCGGTCGCTTCGTCGGAGCGCCAGAGCCGCTCGAACGCTCGGACGCAGGCGGCGTGTGGGATGCGGTTCTCGTGCATTTGACCGATGAGGATCTGGTCGGCCGGTCCGTCGACCCCGTCGGCCACATTCTTCAGCGCGCTTCCGAAGATCCCGATCATCCGCGCGCGCTCGCGGTGGAGGACGTCACGCTGGTTTAGGCCGAAGAAGTCGATGATCACCTGACCGCGCAGGGCCTCCAGTCCCGCCTGGGCGGCTGGGACGGCGGTGGTGACGACGAACGTCACCAGTGACTCCGGGTCGGCGTCGACGTCGCCGATCGGATAGCAGAGGAGGGCGCCTTCCTGCGCGATATCCGAAGCCGGGCCGCCGCGATCGTTGGCGACCGGGAAGTAGTTGAGCTTGAAGACTGTGTTGCAGACCTTGCAGGACGCCGCGTAGTTCCGGAGCTCGTAGGCGAGCCAGTAGTAGCCGGCTTCCGAGGCTCCACCGATCGCGGGGTAGTTTAGTGTCGGATGCCTCTGAGTGTCCGGCCAGGCGGCCACGTTCGACTTTGGGCGAAAGTGCTCGAGGTCGAACTCGATCTTGCCGTAGTCGCGGTTCTCGAACTGCCGCTCGCAGAAGACGCACTTGTTCTGCTGCAGGGTCATGTAAACGGGCTTCACCGTGCTCCAGATCGAAGACTTCTCCGCATACTGACCCTTGCGAACGAAGGTCCGGGTCCGCGCCGCGGCCTTGGTCGCCCAGTTGGCGTCCAACGCCGCGACCTCCTGATCGACCGCTTGCGGGTCGTACGCGTAGCGGATCATGCGTCGTGGGCCTCAGCTCGACGAGGCGGCGCCGGTGAGCCGCTCGAGATAGGTCAGAGCGGCCTCGGAATCGCCTTCCGCCACCTTCTTGAAGAGGTCTTGGGCCTCCGTTTGAAAGTCCGGTCCGCGCGTCGTCGTCAGCCCAAAGTAGGCCGACAACAGGAGCTGTTCCGCCCCACGACCGAACACGTGCTCTTCAAGCTGCTTGATGGCGGCCGTCCCGTCCTCAGCGGTGCGGGTGACGAAGACGTTCTCGCGCTTCACCGTGCTGGCGACCAGCGGGCTGTGCGAGGTCAGCACGAACTGAAGGCGAGGGAACGCCCGCGACAGCCCCGGCACCGCATCGCGCTGCCACGCCGGGTGCAGGTGGAGGTCGATCTCGTCGACGAGGACGATGCCGGAGACGCCGGTGAGGGGCTGCTCCCGCGGGGCGACGTCACAGAGATGGCCGATCAGATCGCCGACCCAACCGATGTAGGCCTTGTAGCCGTCAGACAGCGACGTGAACGGCGTCGGTGCGCCTTCGAAGTCGAAGAGGTACTGCTTGTCCTCCTTGGAGTACTCGCCTTCGAAACGGATGGAATCCGGCAGCACGTCGTCGAGCAGCGTCACCGCTTCGGCGAAACGGGGAGGCTCAAGCGCCTCTAGCCACGAGTTGAGCGGACGCAGCGCCACATGGTCCTCAAAGAGGCCCGCGACGCGCTGGTAGCGCAGGCCGCGCGAGCGGCGGGCGCTGCTTTCGGAGTAGTCCGCGGTCTCGACGCGTCGCGTCGCGCCATAACCAACCAAGAAGAAGGCGGCGGAGTAGTCGTCGTCGAGAAGCGCGGAGATCGGCGTTGCCGGCGTGCTGTCGAGGTGCAGTCGATCGCGTGAACCCCGCGTCGCCGCGTGCAGCCGAGCCAGGAGTTCGAAGGTGTCCTTGAGCCCGAAGGCCTTTTCCTGGGCGTCGGGCTGCGCCTTCACCTTGAGGAGCGCGGTCTCGACGTGGGTGTTCGGGGCCTTCGCGCGACGCACCAGCCGGTTCGCCACGAAGCCCGAGCTCAGCAGCGCGGGCGCGAGCACGGCGATGGCCAGCGCCCGGAGCACGGACGACTTGCCGCCGCCGTTGTCCCCGAGGATCAGGTTGATGTTGGGGATTTCGGATGCGCCGGCGGTGCGGCGGCCGGGGTACTGCAGGTCGAGCTTCGCTTTTCCGAAGCACTTGAAGTCGTAGATCGAGAGCTGCTTGGCGTACACGCGCCGTCCTTTGTGGTTCGGCCGACTGTAGACCGGGCGTTGCGGCGGTAAAAGCAGCGGTCAGCGACCTTCCCGACTGCGAACGTGGTCAATCCGGCGTTCGCAACGGCTTGGCGTAGCGGCAGGCGCCGGCTAGAAGGCGGCCCGACGCGGGCGTGGTGAAACTGGTAGACGCGCTGGATTCAAAATCCAGTTCCGAAAGGAGTGTCGGTTCGACCCCGACCGCCCGCACCAACTCCGGCGCTTCGCCATGAGGCGCTGTCGGGGCCCGGGTTGACTAGGACCTTCGACCGGCAGGCGGGCCTCAGGGGGCCGCCGACCGGAGATTGTCCAGAAAGCCATCCCAACCGTTGAAGTAGCCCTCGAGGCCCTCCATCACGTCGGCGAGCGCGGCCAGGTCCACGTGTTCGAAGGCCACGTCCATGGGGCGACCCTTCGTGTCGACGGGATATCGATAGGTGAACGAGCCAGGATCGACCTGATCGAACTCGGCGATCAACGCGCTCACGGCCGCGTTTGCGTTGTCGGTCTCGAGTCCATCGTAGGCCTCGAACACCTCCTGGACCTTCATCCAGAGCGCCGCCAAGCCGTGAGAATTCCAAACCGCTGGCACGCCAACGCTCGGGCCGTAGGTGGCCAGGATGTATTTGAGCTCAAGTTCGATGAACTGGCGGTAGTTGAAGATGATCGGGAAGACCAGGAAGTCTCGATCCCCTCTCGACGCGGTTGCGCGCTCGACAAGGACGTCCGCGGCCACCTTGTAGCCCCTCACCATGATCGCGAGCCGGCTGCGCGGCGACTGGGTGACCACGGCATTGCCATGCCACGCCGACGCTGGCGCGAAGAGCTTGTCCCCGACTTTCGGCCAACGCAACGGTCGGCTGAGCAGGCTCTCGAAATCCACCTTGGGCGCATCATCAGAGGACATGGGTAGGCATCCGGGCCATCGCGTCGTTTGCATGGCACGATCGGCCATGCCTGAAAGTTCGAGCTGGGGTGCGCCCCTCGCGGTCACCCGATGGCGCTCGGTGCTCGCAGTGTCGCTCCTCCCGTCCGCCCCTATATTCATGCTTCAGGCCCGGGACGCCCGATTGGCAGGGCCGAATTCTAGAAAGGTCGGCCCACGTGCTGCAGATCGCTTCAGGCCGACTGTTCCACGGCCCACCGGGGCGCGAGAATCACATTCGCGGAATCCTTCACACTAATCTCTCGCTCTACGGCGAAGAGCGCGTGGACACTTCAGTGGGCGCCTTGCTCGCCACCAGTTCAAGCCGAACGGGCGGCGCGCTGGTCCTCGAAATGGTCGAGCGCATGGAGGATGGCCGGAGGGAGTCGGGGGTGCTGATCTCACGCGGCGCGGACTACTACCTGGACGACTTCTCCGCGGTGGTCTGCTTCGGGTTGAACGTCATTTGCTCGCCCTACGCCGACCTGGTGGACCGCCTGACACGTCCTGGGCGTCGAGGCGACGCCCCGGCAAGCCTGATCAAGGGCGTCTTCGATCCTCACATCCATCGCGGTGCGGATGACTTGGCTGCATTCGCGAGTTTCGTGAACGACCTGGTCCGGTTGCCTCGCAAACAGTACTTGGCCGCTTTCCGGGCCATCCAGAGCTACCAAGATGCGCTTCATCGTCTCGGGGACAATCGCGAGATGGCCTACGCGCTTCTCGTCGCCGCCGTGGAAGGGCTGGCGCAAAAGTTTGATGGGCACCGCGCGAAATGGCCCGATCTGCCCGACACGAAGCGGAAGCCGATCGATGCCGCGCTCAAAGACGCGCCGGAAGACGTCGCCGACGGTGTTCGCGACGCCGTCCTGGAAAATGAGCACGTCCTTCTCTCGCGCCGTTTCCGGGACTTCGCGCTCGACCATGTCGAGCCGAGCTTCTTTCGCGCGTCCGCCGGCGCCTACGAGGCCCCCGCCTCGAAGTCAGACTTGCCGGTCGCGTTGCGCGAGGCCTATGCGCTTCGTTCGAAGTACCTGCACGTCGGCGCCGAGCTTCCGAAGCTCTTGTCCTGGGGTGGCGGCGGCGACGTCATGCTTCTCGAGCGCCTGCCCATCCTCACCTTTCACGGGCTCAGCCGCCTGGTCCGTCATGTGGTCATGACTTTCGTAGCTCGTCAGCCGAAGCTTGACCACGAGCCTTACGACTACCGCCGCGAAGAGCGTGGCATCGTGCAGGCCGAGGTTGCCTCGCAATATTGGCTCTGGGATCCGGCGTGCGTGACCCCCACGAACGGAGCCAGGCTTTTGGAGGCCTTTCTCGCTGAGCTTGCCCAATGTCTGTTGGAGCCGACATCGAAGCTGACCAATCTCGAGAAGACCCTCGCCGCGGTCGCAACGGTGGTGCCCACCTTGAAACGGGCGAAGCAGCGGCCGTTCGTGGCTCTCTACCTCCTCTACAATTCGGTGCTGCGCCGCTCCGAGGAGCCCGACGTCCAGGCGTTTGCGGCGCGATACCGGAAGGTCTTGGACGGCCCCTCTTCGGAGTCGCTCGTGGCGCACCTCGTGGTCGGGCAAGTGCCGGACTGGCCGATCGCGGCTCACCGCGCCGCGACGGAGGGCTACCTTGAGGAGCGCAAAGGCGGGGTGCGTTTTCCACGCGTCTTCGAAGCGGCCCTTTTGCTTGAGCTGGCCGAGCGCTACCGCGCGGCTGGCCACCCCGAGGAGGCTCGAACCCTCATTGCCGACGCAGTCGACACGTGCCCAGGCCACCGGCAGCTGCTCGATTTCGAGGGCGCTTGGTCGGAAGATGCGGCGATCTCCTGGGGTGAGATACTTCTCCCGGCCCGCGCGCCAGCGAAAGGTCCCGACGGCGAGGAAGGCGTGGTTGAGACCTGACTCCACACGGTTCGAGGATTTGCCACCCGGAGCGACGGGCGGCCTGGTCGGCCGCCTGTTCGACCTCGTCGAGCGCAAACTGGCACCGCGGCGTCGAAGGCGTCAGATCCGGTCGCAGGCACGAAGTCGACTGTGGCCCCGTGCAGCCTCGCCAACGGCGCCTTAGATTCGTGTAATGCCGATTCCACCGCCAATCGACCCCCGCCAGCTCGCTGCTGAGATCGAGGCCTGTGTCGCTGAGTTCAATCGGCTCGTCGCGCTCGCTTCATCGATGGGCGTGGCCGTGGAGGCCGAACTCCGAATGGAGCCGATGATGGACGCGCCGGACCGGCCAATTTTGGCTGTCCGTGTCGTTTCGACCCTCTGAGGTCTTCAAGATCCAGTTCCGAAGGGAGTGCCGTTTCGAGCCCGTGCGGGGCGCCACCCCGCCCCCGGCATGGTCGGCTATCGCTGACGTTCGCCGGTGGCGCCGGGGATGACGCGGTAGCCGGTTCTGACGTCTCTCGGCGTGAGGGCGCCGGACGACGGGCCGGAAATCCCGATCCCATCACGTCCGGTCTGTCGGCACAGCCCGCGTCTACGGCGCCGGTCCACCAAACCGGTCTCCGCGGGCGCGCCAGGATCAGCCCGCCAAGGCGGCCGCCCGAACTTGCACGGGGCCAGCATCACCATGAAGCCGGCGGGCGCAGGTCATCAGGTAGCGACGACGGCCTTCCACCAGGGCAGTGAACTTGCGGCTGCCTGGAAGCGCCGCATAGCTGCGCAACCTCGAGCCGAACAGCAGGCGCAGGAAGAATGGCGCGCGCCGCAGGATGGCCTTCCGCCGGGGCGCGTCGATCCTGCAGGCATCGATGACGTTTGCGGTGACGTCTTCCAGCTCGGCCGCGAAGCCAGCGTCGCGCAAGCGCTGCCCGCGCGTTGTGTCCGAACGTCGGCAGGTGTCGCAGTAGAGGAAGAGACCCCCCGGGCGGAGGACCCGCGCCACTTCCGCGAAAAAGCCGGCGTAGTCGCCATAGTCGTTTGAGGCCTCTACGTTCACGACGACGTCAAAGGCGCCGTCGGGAAATGGCAGGCTAAGCGCGGATCCCGCTTCGAAGCGCAGGGTGCTCGAAAGTCCATGGCGGCGCATGCAGGCTTGGATGGCTCTGCGCGACAGGTCCAGGCCAACGGCCTCCAGCTCTCCTGGCCATGCCCGAGCAAGGTGAGCAAGGCCGCCGCCGCGTCCGCAGCTCACCTCGAGCAGGCGGGTGGATCTGGGCAGTCCAGCCTGGCGCGCCCGGTCAAGAAGTTCCTGGTACATCTGCAGCTGGTAGCGCTCCGCCGCCTGCAGCTGCGTCGGAGCGAAGCCATAGTTGTTGGTCGTAACCTCGCCCCAGTCGAAGCCGTAGAGGATCTCCCAGAGCGCTGCGCGATTGGCGTGCACCGAGGCCCGACGTGCGAGCCAGAGCCGAGCCAGTGCGGCGACGGCTGGGATGGCTAGAGCCACGGCAGCGAGGGGCACGAGGAAGACGGAAGCGGACATCAGGGGTACCTTCGGGACCGGGAGCGGGGCCGCGGAGGTACCGGCGCAAGGTTGTGCGGACGTCGCGGTTCGCGCCGGCAGGTCTGGCGCCCTCGCACAACCTTCGCCCGCTAGGTGGGTGATGTGAGGAGGCGGCTTCCATGACCCGGGTGCTGCTCGTCGAAGACGAGCCCGAAATGGCCACTCTCGTCGCCGCCAACCTTACGGCCGCGGGCTTTCTCGTGGACACCGCCGGATCCTGCGACGAAGCTCGGCATGCGCTGGCGGTGGCCCCGTATGGCCTCGTCCTCCTGGATCGCGGGCTGCCGGATGGGGACGGGTTGAGCCTGCTGGACGAGATCGCGACCCTGCATGCCGCCCCGGTGATCGTGCTTACCGCGCTCGATGCTCTGGGTGCGAAGGTCGAAGGGCTGGACGCCGGGGCCGCCGACTACATGGTCAAGCCGATCTTCACGGACGAGCTGCTCGCGCGCATGCGCGCGGCGCTACGCCGATCGGTTCCTCGGCGAGCCGAGGTCATCTCCTGCGGACGCCTCCTTTATGACGCGACCCGCCGGGAGGCGAACATCGGCGGCGTTCCCTTGCAGCTGAAGCGCCGTGAGCTCCTCGTGCTGCACGCCCTGGCCGTGCGCGCCGGGCGCGTGGTCCGGCGCGAGGCGCTGCTGGAGTCCGTCTACGGCCTGGATGACGAGGTGCAGCCGAAGTCGCTTGACGGGCATGTCTCGCGTCTGCGCCAGCGCTTGGCGACGGCGGGCGCCGGCGTTGCGATCGAGGCCATGCGGCACATCGGCTATCTGCTGCGTGCGGCCTGAGATGCGGCTGCGGTCACTGGCGGCGCGGCTGGTCCTCTGGTCGGTCGCAGTGCAGTCGCTCCTGGCCGTGATCGCCCTTGCGGCCACCTTGATGTTCCTGCGTCAGCCGGGCGACGAACATGCCTTCGCGCACATGCACGTCATCCAACTTGTCGAAGCGGCGCTCGCGAGGGACCGAGACGGTCATCTGCGCCTGAACGCGACGCCGGCCCTCGCGGCGTTCCGCCGTGAGCGGCCGGAGGCCCAGGTCGCGGTGTTCCAGGGCCGCGCCGCGTTGCCAGGCTCCGCTCCGGGATTGGTCGCCGCTGTCGCGGCCTCCGGTCGGCCGTGGTTCGCGAACGCGACCTTCACCTTTACGGAAGGCGCGATGGCAGGCTCGACCGTAGTGGCCACCGCGGTCCGCAGCCCCTTCGGCGAGGTGGTGATCGTCGCGTCGGATAATCCGTTCCGCCTTGCAGACCTGCCAGCCCTGGCCGCCCACATGGGCGGCTACCTCGTCCGCGTGGTGCTCGTGGCCATGGCGGGTGCGGCGCTCATCACCCCGTTTGTCATCGCCCGCGCCCTTCGGCCCTTGAGGGCGGCTTCCGCCGAGGCCGCCCGGATCGACCTGCGCACGCGGGGCCCACGGCTGCCGGACAGCAATGGCGTGCCCTCTGAGCTCTTGGGGCTCGTTCGGTCGATCAACGCGGCCCTGGACCGGCTCGACGAGGGTTTCAGCCGCCAACAGCGGTATGCGGCGCAGGCGGCCCATGAGCTGCGCACGCCGCTCGCCGTTCTGGCGGCCCGGATCGACACCCTCGAAGGCCACCCAGCGGCGGCGGGTCTGCGCCGCGACCTCGAACGTATGCGGGCCCTGGTGGAGCAGTTGTTGCTCGTCTCGCGGCTGGAACGGGGTGATGTGCTCCTGGACGAGACGCTGGACCTCGTCGACCTGGCCCGCGAGGTCGTCGCCGATCTCGCGCCCTTGGCGTTCGCCCAGGACCGGCGGCTGGAGTTCATTCCCCTTTGCCCGAACCGATCCTTTCGCGGCGGTCGCCGTGTGCTTGAGGGGGCGCTCGCCAACCTGATCCGCAATGCGATCCGCGCCGAGCCGGCCGGCGGTACGGTTGTGGTGTCGGTAGGACCCTGCCTCGAATTCACGGTGACCGACCACGGAGACGGCGTTGCGCCCGACGACCGGGAGCGGATCTTCGAGCCGTTCTGGCGTCGGAGCGAGGATCATGCGGGCGCAGGACTTGGCCTCACCATCGTGCGCGAGGCCGCCGAAGCGCACGGCGGCGCGGTGAGCCTTCAGGAGACGGCGGGCGGAGGCGCGACTTTCCGCGTGAAGCTGCCCTCGGAAGCCCCGGCAATGGTCTCGATTCATGCCGAAGCCCGCCGCTCGTGAGGTTCGCGCAAGCTTGGCGTCCTGCGGAGTCAGCCTCGCCCCTTGTCGCGTTTGCCGGACTTCGCGAGCGCCCGCCGTCCACTGATCCTTCGACGGCAGGCAGATGTGGTGTTCTGACGGCCTGAGGGTCGTGGCCGCGGCTGGGTCCTGCGCCGCGTTGCGGTGAGGCCGGGGCGAGCCGAGGTCCAGACGATCACGCGCTTTTGCTATGGGGTCAGTGCAGCAGATCTAACGTGCTGGCGACACACGCGCCTGATCGGCATTCGCCAGGATGTAGTCCACCGTCTCGTCGACGGATTGGGCGGAGGAGTCGACCCAAAGGCCGGTTGGGGGCAGCTCGCGCAGACCTTGGGCGAGCGCTGCGGGCGTCCAGTCGCCGGCGTAGACGGTCTTGGCGCGGCCGCGGTCCCGTTCGGCGACGACGTCCAGGCTCGGATCGAGCACGACGAGGCCGGGAGCATAGGCCTCGAGCCCGGCCAGGATTCCAGCCAGGTGCGAACCCAGGATGACGTCCTGCAGCACGACCGTGAAGCCGGCGTCGGCGTAGGCGCGGGCGGTCTCGACCGTCAGCCCATGCCTGAGTTCCAGCTGCGCCAGCGCCTCGGCGCTGGGCTCGGGCGACATGTCCTCGCGGCCGTTGACGACCATCTTGCGGAAGATGTCCCCGCGCAGGTGGACAGAGCGATGCAGGCGCTCCGCGAGCGCCTGGGCGACGGTCGACTTGCCGGCGGCCATCAGGCCGGTGATCACCCAGACGCGGGGCGGGGAGCTGGACATTCCGGGCAGATAGGCGCCCTCGGGGCGACTGTCAGCCCGGGCGGCCTCCGAAGATCGCAACCGTCGGAGCTTTTGGTGCGCATCGCCATTTGGTCGTGGCGACAAGGATTCTTCCGCATGCACTGCGACCACCGCGACGTCGCGGTCCAGGAGCTGCGCCCGGCGCGCGGCGACAACGCGCGTTCGGGCCGCGGGTGTCCGCAGCCGGTCTGCGCGCCGGGCCGCCGCCCTCGGAGAAGCCGGTCCGACTCCGCTCTCGCCGCGGGCCTCTTCGACGTCAGGACTGCCAGCGGACCCAGGCGCCATGGGGGTGCACCTCGGCCAGCCGCCGTTCCTCGCCGGCCGGCCACAGCGTGAGGGTGAGATAGGTTGTCGCCAGGTTCTCCATCGGTGGCTCCATCCGCAGCCAGGCGAAGGGCGCCTCGGGCGTCGCCTGAGCGCCCAGGGCCTTGGCCGTCGCGGTCAGCGCCTCGCGGGTCGCCGTGTCGAGGTACTGCCAGAAGATCGAGTGGTAGAGCACCGTGGCGGCGCCGGGTCGCAGCGCCACCCGCGCGCGGGTCCAATCGACGCAGTCGGCCTCTTCTACCTCCACGCCCGAGGCCAGCATCATCTCGATGGCGGCCGCGCTGCGCGCGAGACGGTGGAATTGGTCGGGCCAGATGTTCGCCAGTAACCGGCGGCGCTGGGCGGGATCGGCGAGGTCGGTCCGCCGGCGGTCGCAGGCGGCGCGCTCGACGACCTCGATCCTGGCGTCGAGGGGCGGGAGGGGGCCTGTCCAGTCGGAGGGAACGTCCACCGCGCTCGCCGGATCACCCCACGTCGCTTCGCCGAGCTTATAGCGGAAGCGGTCCCAGTGCAGGTTCAGCCCGGCGCTGGCGCCGACCTCGAAGCAGCGCAACGGCAGGCCGGCTTCGGCCGCGATGGTGAGGAAGCCCGCCAGCAGCACCGCCGAGCGTCCCACCTCGTTCGTCTGCGGCTCGTGGACCATAAAGGCGTCGATCAGCGGCCGGACCCGCGGCAGCGCGGCCTTCGCCGCCGCCCAGGCCTGCACGGCATCGCCGGGACCGTCTGGCGCCCGGGGGAAGGCCGCGGTCACCTCCGGCGCCTCGTCGCCCATGGCGAGCCAGGTGAAGGCGTTGCCGATGCGGTTGACCGCGGCGTCATGGAAGATCTTCCGCCGACCGGCGCCAATCCAGGGCGCCATCAGCTCCGCCGTCGGGCCGCCGTCGTCGAAGTCCGCGGCCATCTCGCCGTAGAAGTCGCCAAAGAAAGGCGAGCCAAAGCTGCGGCACACCTGGGCGTGGATGCGGAGGCATTCGGAGAGCTCGGGATCGGGAGAGGCCATGGCGCGAGCAGGCTCGCGCCGCCGGCCGAGGTCAATCTTGATTCACTCGATCAATTCCGCGCGGCGCACGCGCGGCAGGACCGCCTCACCGGGCAGCGAGCGCGAACCCGCGAGCGCCTCGATCGAAGCGCAGGTCGTGGACCGCGTCAAAGGCCAGCGTGTAGGCCGCCGCCCGCCGCCGACCGAGGAAATGGTAGAGCCCCGCCGGAGCCGTCGGATTGGGATGGGCGAGGCCTGCGACACCGCTGCTGCGCGCTGCACCGAAGGGGACCGGATGGGCCCAGTCGCTGATCGCCACAAACGCCGAGTGCTCGTAGGCCCGAGAGGCCGCCAGATGCCGCCAACGCGCGCGCGCCATGTGCGGCGTGGGCCTCTGGCTCGCCGAGAAGGCCGGCACTAAGATCAGGTCGAGGCCGGCCCCTTCGGGCGGAAAGGCGCTCGCATGCCAGAAGTCGGCGCAGATCATCACGAGGCACGACAGCCCGCCGATGCGTAGCGCGAGGGGACCGAGTCCCACCCTCGTCACATGTGCGCGCTCTTCGCCATAGGGATTTAGCTTGCCGAAGCGGCCAGCGACCTCGCCCCCCGGATCGGCGACGATCCCCGTGTTCGCCAATCCTTCCGCGTCCCCAGCGAAGTGCGATCCGCCGACGATCCAGGCGCCCAGTCGCCGCGCAAGCGCGCGCACCTCCGCTTCGTAGACGTCACTGGGCGCCCTGCCCCCGACGAGTTCCGGAAGGAGCACGATGTCGTCCGCACTCAGCCGGCCCTCGAAGCGCTCCATGAGGCGGGCTGCAGCCGGGATCGCCGACCCGCCGTCCGCCGGGCGGGAGGCAAGCTGGGTCACCACAATCTGCATTCGGCGTGCCTCGCGCTGCGGGGTCTGGGAGATGCGAGCTACCGCATGGCGCCAGCGACCGCCATCTGCGTCTGCCGTTTGGGCAGGCGCGACCCTTGTCGCTCGCGGAGTGTGACGTCGCCCGAGGCGAAGCCATGGCGCGAGCCGCCGGCCTTCCTAGGTTCCGCCGACATTCAAAATGAACTCTCGCATGAGGGCGGCGCACTCCTGATGGTGGGTCTCCAAGAGGAGGTGCGCCCCATCGTAGATGTGCATGTCGAGACGCTCGAGTTCGCGGGCGTAGGCGAGCACCTCCTCGATCTCGAAATAGGGGTCGTGTCGCCCCCAGATCATCAAGGCGGGAGGCTGATGTTCGCGGTGATAGGCCGAAATCTCCGGAAAGCGGGCGACGTAACGGACGTAGTCCTCGAAGATGCGGAACTGGATCTCGACGCGGACGGGCTGGCTCATCCGTTCCCAGTCCAGATGCCAGCCCTCCGGCGCGAACTGCGGCTTGAGCCGATCGGGGATGTTGCCGACATAGGTGTGGCGTACGCCCTGAAAGTTCAGCCACTCGGGCAATTTGGCGCGGTTCTCGGGCGTGGGGTCCGCCCAATAGGCCTTGTTTGGCTCCCAGTCCGGACCGAGCCCTTCCTCATGGGCGTTGCCGTTCTGGATGATGAGGCCCAGCACCCGGTCCGGACGCGCAAGGGCAAGCTCATAGGCCACGGGCGCCCCGAAGTCGTGAACGTAGAGGAAGAACCGCTCCAGCCCGATCTGTTGCGTCAGGCCGTCGATCGTCCGGGCCATGGCCTCGAAAGTGTATTCGTAGTGGTCGGGCGCTTCGGTGAAGCCGAACCCAGGCAGATCGGGCGCGACCACCCTCGCCACCTCGGCCAAGGGACTGATGACATGACGAAAGCTGTATGATGAGCAGGGCTGCCCGTGGAGGAGAAGCACGCCAGGCGCGTCCGCTCGTCCGGCTTCGCGGTGGAATAGTTTCACCCCGCCAACATCCATCATGTGATGCTTGGCCTTGTGGATGGTCAGCATGTCCTTCTCCTGCGGGTGGAAACCGTTTGCGGTGCGAGTCGCAACTCCATCGAGGGGGGCCAAAACTCGCGGGGGCAGAGGAAGCGCACCCTTCGGAGCTCAGACGTCGGTCTCCATCGGGCGGCTGAACTTGCCCGCCGCGATGTCGGCTGCGGCCTGCGGATAGAGTCTTGGCATCTCCTCGGCGAGGAAGCGTGCGGGCACATCGTGGAAGTGACCATGCAGGCGGTCGTAGCTCATGAAGGCGCGCCCTGCGGTGTCGAACGCCTGCAGGACGGCGTCGTGCTCGCCGTCGAACTCAAGGGGCCCGACACTCAGCTTGTGGCAGAGCGACGCGTTGAAAGTGGGGCTGACCTTCAGCCAGTAACCCTGAACCAAGACCTCGGCGTAGCCGTGCCAGCAGAACAGGTCCGTGCCCATGCTGGCGGTGAGCTTGGATGTCGTGAGATGGTTGGTCACGTCGGCGAAGCTCGGGCGTGCCGCGAGGCCCACCGCGCGGCATAGCGCCACGAAGAGGCAGGCTTTCGCCACGCAGTAGCCGCGGCCGATCCTGAGCGTGGTGCTGGCGCGGTAGTTCTCCAGATCCTCGAACCGCGATCCCATTTGATAGGGGATATCGCGGACGAAGTCGTAGATCGCTCGGGCCTTGTCGCGGTCGGTCTCGAGTCCAGCCGTCAGTTCGGCGGCCCTGGTCTGGATTGCGGGATGGTCGCTGTCGGCGAATTCGCCCGGCGCAAGGTAAACGCGGTTCGTATCGGTCACTATGGCTTGCAAGGGCTGACTCCTGACTGACGGTGGCGCGTCGTTCCCGCATCAGTCACTTGCCGGCGCCGCGGGTCTTGAAGAATTCGGCGCCGCCTCACGCATCAGGGTTGGAGCTATTCGCGAAGGCGACCTTGAAGCTGCCGCGGCGTCGAGCCCGTCAGTTCCCGGCACTCCCGCGTGAAGTGCGCCTGGTCGGCATAGCCGGCTTCCGCCGCGAGGGCGGCCAGACGATGATCACCCGGCGCCGCCAGGCGTCGCAGCGTGCCGTCGAGGCGCAGGATCCGCTGCAGGGTCTTCGGCCCGTAGCCCACGTGGGCGCTGAAGCGGCGGCGAAGTTCGCGAGGTGTCAGTCCGACAGCTTGAGTGATCGCGCCCAGGTCCGCGTCGGGCCGCCGCAATCGACGGCAGGCATCGAGAACTGCGGCGTCGGGCCGGACGCGTCGCGCGCGTGCGACCGCCAGAGCCTCCAGCCGCCCGCGAGCCCGGGGAAGGTCTGCGGCCTCAGCGACCCAGGTCTCGGCATGGGCCCCGGCAGCGCCCCAGAGATCCGACAGGCGCGTGCGCGCGTCGGGAAGCGTCTCGGCTGGCGCGCCGATGAAGGCGCCCGCCGCACCGGGTCGCAAACGGAGCCCGGCGTTGCGCGCGTCGCCGGCGACGAACTCGCGAACCGCGGCTGCCTGGGCGGGCGCGAACCAGAGGCCGCCGCCGTCCCACACCAGGTCCGCGCAGCCATCAGGTAGGAGCCTAAGCGGCCTCGACCACCCTGCGACGGCCTGCCAGGTGCAGACCGCCAGTGGCGAGGCCGCGCCGCAGACGCGGAACTCGCGATAGCTCGAGCGGCCGCCGCCGCCCCGCTCCCGAGCGTCGGCGCGCAGGGGTCTGGACATGACGCAAGTCTAGCCCACCGCCGTGTTCATGCCATCCTGCATGGTGTCGCGGGGCCCGGCGTCGGCGCAAACGTGGCGGAAGCTCCTGATGCGCTGAAGCGGCCCGTCATGAGCCGGGGGAGGCTTCTGCGTCCGGCTCCTAGAGCTCGATGCCTCCGACATTGAGGTCCAATACCGTCGCTCGCATCTGCGCCGACTCGATATCGCCGTTCCGCAGGGCAAACTCCCGTTGGGCTTCGCGCCAGAGAGGCGCCGCCCTCTTCAATGTCTGTTCCCCGAGCGGGGTCAGCCGTACGATCTTGGCGCGACGATCCGCCGGGTCGGGCGCGATGAGGACCAGGCCGGCCCGTTCAAGCGGTCGAAGGTTCTTCCCGGTCGTGGTTCGATCCAGTTCGATATAGGCCGCAAGCTCGTTCACGGAGACCGATGCACGCTCCCAAATGATGACCAGGATCGTGAACTGGGAGATGCGCAAGCCCGTGGGACGCAGCTTGTTGTCGTAGAACTGCGACACGCGCCGCGCGGCTTTCCGCAGGGCGTTGCAGTTGCATTCGTCGACGCTCAGTCGGGTCAAGGTCTTCGCCTCCGTCATCGGCAGTCCTCATGCGCTTCCTGCCCGAAGAACCGGTTGCGCCAAATAGGAGCATATGCTCTAAACCTGTTTAGGAGCATATGCTCATATGTCGCGTGCGGGTGTGCCGCCGAGCTTGGGAGGGTTTCACCGTGGGCGGTTCTGCGCATGCCTTTGTCTACACCCGGCCCCGCGGCTCGCGCCACGGCGCGCAGAGGCGGCTGCGGCTGAGCGGCTTCCCTGGCGCGGGTTCCCGTCGGCCTCGGGTCGTCCACGCCCACGACTTGCCGGTGTTGCTTCGGACGGCTGCGGCCGAGGCGCGACCTATCACTTTGAGCCAACCATAGGTGTGCACTTGGAAAATCGGCTGAAGTTCTACATCGACGGCGCGTGGGTTGATCCCGTGGTTGCGAGGTTCGCACCCGTCATCAATCCGGCCACCGAAGAACGCGTGTACGACGTCGCGCTGGCGTCGAGGGCGGACGTTGACAAGGCGGTGGGCGCGGCGAGGGCCGCGTTCGAATCCTACGCTCAGACCGAACCTGCTGAACGCGTGGCCCTGCTGGAGCGGATCGTCACCATCTACCGCGACCGCATGAAGGACCTGGCCAAGGCGGTGTCCGACGAGATGGGATCTCCGATCGGCTTCGCCGAACGCTTTCAAGCCGGCATCGGGCTCGCCCACCTGACCACCGCGCTCGACATCCTGAAGACCTACCAGTTCGAGGAGACGTCGGGCAGGGCGCTGATCGTTCGGGAACCGGTGGGCGTGGTGGCGATGATCACGCCCTGGAACCTGCCGCTGAACCAGATCGCCTGTAAGGTCGCGCCCGCGCTGGCGGCGGGCTGCACGATGGTGCTGAAGCCTTCCGAATTGACGCCCAGCTCGGCCGTGCTGTTCGCGGAGATCCTGCACGAAGCCGGGGTTCCCAAGGGCGTCTTCAACCTGCTGAATGGTCTAGGCGAGGACGTCGGCGGCGCGCTCAGTGAGCATGATGACGTCGACATGGTGTCCTTCACGGGGTCTACGCGCGCGGGGGTCGACGTCGCCCGGCGCGCGGCCGCATCTGTGAAGCGCGTCAGCCAGGAGCTCGGCGGAAAGTCGCCCAATCTCATACTGGAGGACGCCGATCTCGCCGCCGCCGTCAGCGGTGGCGTGACCCAGGCCTTCTACAACTCGGGCCAGATGTGCAATGCGCCGACGCGGATGATCGTGCCGAAATCCAGGATGGATGAGGCCGCCGCCGTCGCCAAGGCCGTCGCCGAAGGGATGCGGCCCGGCGATCCGGCCGCGTCCGAGACGAGCATCGGCCCCGTCGTATCCCAGGTCCAGTGGGAGAAAATCCAGCAATACATCCAGGCGGGCATCGACGAAGGCGCCACGCTGGTGGCCGGCGGGCTCGGGCGGCCGGCAGGCCTGAGCAAGGGCTTCTACGTTCGTCCCACGGTCTTCGCCGACGTGACGAACAGCATGACGATCGCCCGCGAGGAGATCTTCGGCCCGGTGGTGGCGATCATCGGCGCGGAGAACGAGGCCGAGGCGGTCCAAATCGCCAACGACACGCCCTATGGGCTTGCGGGGTACGTGAGCGCCGGTTCCACCGAGCGGGCCCAAGCGGTCGCGCGGAAGCTGCGCGCCGGGAACGTCAACCTCAACGGCGTCCAGAACGACATCAGCGCCCCCTTCGGCGGCTACAAACGGTCGGGCAACGGGCGTGAATGGGGCAAGCACGGCTTCGAGGAATACCTCGAGGTCAAGGCGATCGCCGGCGCCGCCGCCAGCTGAACCCTCCGAGTTCCACCCTGACGCGGCGCCAGCCGCGACCCTCCTGGAGATTCCCATGCCAGACGCTGATGCGGCCTCGCCTTCGGGTAAGGCGGAAGCGACCCCTGCCGTCGAAGTGCCCGTGGACGTCCAACATGCGGGGCCGGTCGCTGTGCTCTCGATGGTCTATCGACCGCACAACCTACTGGGCCCCAAGCTGAGCAACGCCATCGTGGAGTCAATCCAGGCCGCAATCGGCGATGGCTGCCGCGCGATCGTGCTGCGCAGCGGCTTGCGGAACTTCTGCGCCGGCGCGGACGTCAGCCAGTTCTCGCGTTCCGCCCAGGAAGAGGCGCCCGCCGCACGCAGCCCGGTGGAGTTTCTCGAATTCCTGGAGACGCTCCCGGTCCCGCTGGTCGCCAGCGTCCATGGCGTCTGCCTTGGCGGCGGCTTTGAGCTGGCGTTGGCCGCCGACTACATCGTCGCCGCCGCCTCAGCGAAGATCGGCTCGGTCGAGATCGCGCTCGGACTCCACCCCCTGATGGGGGGCGTCCAACGGCAGGTCCAGCGCGCCGGAGCGCTCCGAGCCAAGGAAATCTCGATGCTGGGCCGCCGCTACGACGCCGCCACGCTGGAGCGTTGGAACCTCATCAACCTCGTTGTCCCGGACGAGGAACTGGGCGCCACAACCATCTCGATCGCGCAGGAGCTCGCCCACGGCCCCACCGTCGCCCACGCCGCGACCAAGCGGTTGGCCTGGATTGCGGCGAACGAGGGCGTCGCGGCGGCGGACCGGGCGATGGCGGAGATACAGAAGCCGATCTGGAACTCAGAAGACCTGAAGGCCGGCCTGCGCTCATTTCGCAAGAATGGCCCCGGCCTGGCCGTCTTCGAGGGGCGCTGACATGCCGGGACCCTTGGAGGGCGTGAAGGTCGTAGACTTTTCACGCGTGCTCGCAGGGCCGCTCTGCGGCCGTACGCTGCTGGAATTGGGGGCTGAGGTCATCAAGATCGAGCCGCCGTCCGTCGACGTCTCACGGTTCTCCACACCCGCGCGGCCAGGGATGTCGGGCTACTACGCCCAGCAGAACGCCGGCAAACGCAACATCAGCATCGACCTCAACAAGGCTGGCGCGCGGGATATCGCGCTGCGCCTGTGCGATCGGGCCGACGTCGTGGTGGAGAACTTTCGCGCCGGGACGCTCGATTCATTCGGCCTCGGGTACGCGGACCTGTCGGCCCGGAATCCGCAGCTGATCTACGCCTCGATCACCGGCTACGGACAGCATGGGCCGTGGCGCAGCCGGTCGGCCTATGCGCCGACGGTCCAGGCGGAGGCCGGGTTGACCGCCAACAGCGCGCGCCATTACGGGAGCGCGCTCGCCACGCCCCATACCGACTCGCTGTCGCATGCCGACGTCTACGCGGGCTTGCAGGCCACGGTCGCGATCCTGGCGGCGTTGCACCGCCGGACCCAAACCGGCATCGGCCAGCACATCGACATCGCCATGGCCGCTGCGCTCCTGTCGGTCAACGAGCGCGCCCACTTGGACCTAAGCGAAGACGACGCCGGGGATGAGCCGGCGGCCCTGGGCGCGACGGAGAGCCCCTTCTTCCGCGGGCCCGGCGGCGAGCACTTCACCGTGGCCACGAGCCTCGTGTGGAGCGGATCCTTCCCCGGGTGGTTGCGCGCCATGCGGCGTCCTGACCTCGCCACGGACCCGCGCTTCGCCACCGCATCGGCGCGCCGATTGAACATCCAGGCCCTGCGCGAGATCATTCAGGCCTGGATCCATACGTTCCCCGACAAGGCCGCGCTGGACGCGCAGTTCGATGAGGCGAAAATCGCATTCGGCGAGGTTCGCACGCTCAGGGAACTGGCGGGGACCGAGTGGGCGAAGCGTTGGGGGGCGGTGCGCGAAGTCTCCGACCGCCATGGCGGCGCCTACCGGCTGCCGGGGGCGCCCTGGCGGTTCTCGGGTGATGCGCTTCCGGACCTCGGAGATCCGGCGTTCCGAGGCGAAGACAACGCGGCGATCACCCAGTCCATCGGCTATTCCGCGGAAGAGATTCAGGCGTTCGTCGAGGGCGGCGTGCTTGTCGCCGATCGGTCGTTGGCGCAGCGCCATGGGTCGTGACCTTTCCGCCTCCTGGGCGTCCGGATGGGACACCTCGGGCTTCCCGGCGGACGGCCTGCCTTATGGCGTCTGCGACGTTGGCGGTGATCCCTTCGTCGGCGTTCCGATCGGTGACTACGTGCTCGATTTGGCCCAGGCTGAGGCGGCCGGCCTGCTGCCGGGCGTAGCGTCGGAGGTTGTGCAAGCGGGCGACCTCAACGCGTTGATCGCCCTGGGTGCGGACGCGCTTCGGTCGCTGCGCGGACGGCTCCAGGCGCTGCTCCGCCTGGATGCGTCGCCCCCAACCCGGGCGGCAACGGAAGCTTGCCTGGTCGCGCGCGCGACGGTGCGCTCGCGATTGCCGATCCGGATTGGCGACTTCACCGACTTCTATGCAAGCGAACACCATGCGCTGCGGTCCACGCGCACGATGATCCCGGACGCGGTGCTGGCGCCGAACTGGTACGCCATGCCGGTCAGCTACTGCAGCCGCGCCGGTTCCGTTGTTGGCGACGGCGCACAGGTCGTCCGTCCGTCCGGCCAACAGCGGGTCGAGGGCGTCACCTGCTTCGCCCCGACCCGCATGCTCGACTTCGAGGCGGAGATCGGCCTCGTCGTCGGCGCGGAGAACCAGCGGGGCCGTCCGATCCCCGTCCGCTCGGCAGGCGATCATCTGTTCGGGGTCTCCCTCCTCAATGACTGGAGCGCACGCGACATCCAACGCTGGGAGAGCCAGCCGCTCGGTCCCCATCTCGCCAAGTCGTTCGCCACCCAACTCGGCCCCTGGGTCATGCCCGTCGCGGCGTTGAGGCCGGCCGCAACGCCCAACCCGACCGCAAGCGCGGCGCTGCCCCACTTGCAGCACGACGGACAGTACCTCTTCGACATCGAGGTGGAGGTGTGCCTGACGTCCGCCGCAATGCGGCGGGAGGGCCGCGCCGAGGTCAAAATCTGCGCAGCGAACAGCAAGGACCTCTACTGGGACGCCGCCCAGATGATCGCCCATGTGACCTCCAACGGAGCGCCGGTCCGCATCGGAGACCTGTTGGGGACCGGCACCATCTCGGGGCCCTGTCATGAGCAGTCGGCATGCCTGCTTGAACTGACCCAAGGAGGCCGCGCCCCCATCGACCTGCCAGATGGGACGCAGCGGACGTACTTGCAGGATGACGACGAGCTGACGCTCCGCGGAGTCGTCCGCCGCCCGGACGCGCCCGACCTGTCGTTGGGCGCCCTGCGAAGTCGGGTTCGGCCGGCGTTCGGCCTCTCTAGCGGGTCAGAGGGCGGAGGCTGACAGATTTAATCCGAAGGCGCCCCCGTTCCAGGCGGACGGGCATCGGCGCGATCGGTCGCTCAGGGTTTTTGAAGATGAAGGAGTCGAAAGATGCCGCTTTGGAAAATATATCATCCAACAAATGCATTCTCTCAGGAAGACAAGAAGGCAATATCCGAGAAGATAACGTCCATTTATGCGGCTCTTCCGCCGTTCTATGTCGGTGTGGTGTTTCAGGAGGTTGATCAGCACTCTTACTATATCGGCGGCGAGCCTGCGGATGATTTTGTCCGCATCTGGGTCGATCACATCGCCCGGCAGTTCGACAGCGAGGCGATGAAGGAGAAATTCCTGGCGGCGATCAATCGGCTGCTCGCGCCTTACATCGGCGATCGCAACCTGCGCTGGGAAGTCCACGTCGACGAGACCCCCTTCACCCTTTGGACGATCCAGGGGCTGCGGCCGCCGCTGCCCAACTCCGTCGCCGAGACGCGCTGGAAGGCGGAAAATCGGGCTACGCCTTACGAGGATCACGAGGGATATCCCGGCCCACGCGCCGTCTCCCCGGCCTAGGCGCGGGACCACCTTTCGCACCATCACATCCAATTCGCGGACGCGCCCGTCGCGTGGTTCGAGACTGTTCCGGGCCTTGCGCCCGTGAATGCGAGCGCCCGCCAGCCTTGCCGAGCGCCGGCGACCCACCGGTGGCCGGCGATCGGGCTCCTATCCTCATTCGGAGACCATCATGACCAAACCCCCGGCTGCATGGGAACTCGCGGTCGATCCGACCGATATCCGGCGAACCCAGGTGCGTGTTCGCCAAGCGCCGACCGAGACCGACTTGGCCGTTGGTCGCGCCCTGGTGCGGACCGAGCGCATGGGGTTTAGCGCCAACAACGTCCTCTATGCCGTGCTCGGTCATCAGAACCACTATTGGGACATCTATCCCACCGGGGACGCCATGGGGATCGTCCCAGGTTGGGGTTATGGCCGCGTCGTCGCCTCCGGCAGCCCCGACCTCGCCGTGGGCGACCGGATCTACGGCCTTCTCCCGATGGCCAGCCACGCCGAGCTCGGCGTGGAGCCGATCGCGGCCAATCGGTTTCGGGATCCATCCCCTCACCGCCAGTCCGCGGCGGCGGCCTACCATGGCTATACGATCATTCCACCGGACTCACCGATCACAGGCAAGCTGGGTGACGCCTACGCCCTCCTACGCCCCCTCTTCATCGTGTCTTGGTTGGCGAGCCTCTACTTCGCCGATCAGACGTACTTCGGCGCCCGCGATCTGATCATCACCAGCGCCTCGAGCAAGACCGCCATTGCCCTCGCATATCTGGCGAAAGCCTCAGGTGCGGTGGAAAACATCGTCGGGCTCACGTCCCCCGCGAACCGGGCGTTCGTCGAGTCGCTCGGCTACTATGACAATGTCATGCTGTACGCGGAGGTGACGCAGCTGCCGCAGGATCGCAAGGCCGTGGTGTTCGACGTCGCCGGGAACGCCGAGGTGCGTGAGCAGCTGCACCGACGGCTCGGGGCCAACCTCGTCCACAGCGCGACCGTGGGGCTCGCGCACTGGGAAGCCTCTCATGAGACGCCCCCAGATCTTCCCGGCGCGCCGCCGACCCTCTTCTTCGCGCCCGACTATATGGGCCGCTACGCGCAGGCGTGGGGTGGGCTGCCCGTGGTGATGCAGCGTTTCGAAGACGCCCTTCAGCCATTCGTCGGGGCGGCGGACACCTGGCTGCGGCTCGTCGAAGTCTGCGGCGCCGAAGCCATCGAGGCCACGTACCACGCCTTTCTCGGGGGAACGCGCCCGCCAAACGAGGGCCTCATCCTCCAGTACTAGAGCGACCGGCGCCGGACGCGCGCGGGACCGACAACCCCGAAGACCGATGGCTAGGATGGTGATGGCCCGAGAGCCGGCGCGGCGTTGTGGGCGGCTGGTCGGTCCAGCTTGCGGGACCCCTGTGGCGCGGCGAGGCGCGCTCGACCTGCCGGAGCCTTAGGGCGCGCGCAAGGGACCGCTGCGCGCTCCCGTCGGGAGCCCTTGCGCGCGCCCTAAGGCTCCAGCGGACGGTGCGTGAGCCTCGGCTCGCGACCCAAGGAGATCCGCATGCGCACGCTTCCAGCCCTCATCGCCCTTCCCGAGCCCCTCGACGCCTTCGACGCCGCGACCGCGGCGCTCGAGGATCCCCGACCGCATCCGCCAGAGGCGGCGCTGCGCCAATTCGGCGAATGCGCCATGACGGAGTTGCTCGACCTCCTCCTGGGAACAGCGCTGGAAGACTGGCTCCAGCCGATCTCTGAGAGTTTCATCGGAGGCCTGCATGCCGCCGCGCTCCGCCTCGAACGCGAGGCCGATCGGGCTCGGGACAGGCTTGCCCTAGCGCTGCGAGATTTTGACGGGAGCGAAGTCGCCGATGTCGATCTGCAAGCCCTTCAGAGCCAATCTCGGGCGCTCGATGTGGCGATCTTGGCCGTGGAGCGCATGCGCGACGCCGCTGCGGGCGCCTATGCCGGCGCGACGGGCGAGACCTGGAGCCCCTGGCGCGGTGGGGTGCGCGCGACGTCGGTGACGGCCGCCCAGATCGACGCGCGCGCTGCGCTTCACGTTCAAGCCGAGCGTCAAAAGGCGGCTGCCGATCCCGGCGATCAGGTGGTCGTGTTCCGCGGCTCGCCGCAGGCGACGGCCCCCGAAGACGCCATGCGCATCTTCGATGCGCTCAACTGGGCGCTGAGCGAGTGGCCGAGCATGAGCCTGGCGATCACCGATGCCCCCGGCGCAGAACGGCTCGCCAAGCGCTGGGCCGGCCAGAAGCGCGTGGCCACCGTGCTGTCCCGGCCGGACTTCGGCCGCCACGGCCGCGCGGCGCCGTTCCGGGCCAACGATGCACTCATTGCGCTGCGTCCGGTCTGCGTGCTGACGCTCGCGCGGTCGCTTGGCCCTGAACGCGAAACCGAGACGCCGTTCGGTCCTGTGCTCAACATGATCGACCAGGCTCAGCGTGCGGCGCTTCGGTGCGTGCGCGTCGCGCCGAGAGTCACACATGCCACGGTGTGATGGGCGCAGATAGAGATATTGGCTCTATCAATACTTCGCACGACGCGCAGTAAAGCTGCGAGATTGTTCTTCGCTTCCGTGAGGCTGCCGTAGAACTACGTCGCTCGTAACGAATATATCGATCTTGCCAACTCTAGGTAGCGCCGAACTACTGCGCCAGAGGTCTGGGCGATCACTCGGCCGTCCGGCCGGAGTGGAGCGACCCGCATGTCCCCAGGACGCGTCGAACCCTATCAGCGCGCATTGACGGAGCTGCGCGACCGCATCTGTGTCGGAACAATTCCGCCAGGAACGCGGGTGGTGGCCAAGGAGGTGGCCGACGAGCTCGGCTTGAGCCCCACGCCGGTCCGCGAGGCGATGGCGCGGCTGGCCGGCGAAGGCTTGCTCGTGGAGCGCCGCGGCGACGGCTTCTTCGCGCTGACCCTTACAGCGGCGGACGTCGAGGGCCTGTATCGCCTCGCGCTCGCCATGCTGCGCGAGGCGCTGTCCTCACCGCGGCGGGGGCGGCCGGACGTGGCGGCCGCGCTCAGCGAGCAGGTCGAGGCAGATCCCGTGCGCGCCATCGAACGGCTATTCTCGACGTGGGTGGCGGAAACCCAGAGTCCCATCTTGGCCGAGAAGTTTCAGTTGCTCACCTGCCAGCTGGGCGCGGTTCGTCGTGTCGAAGCCCGGCTGTTCGCCGACATCGTCGACGAGGCGCGACACCTGATCGGCCTCGCCGTCGAGCCTGCGCCAAACCGGCTGCCGGCGGTCGAGGTGTTTCATGCCCGCCGGCTCGCCGAGGCCACGCTGCTGGCGGCGGCGGTGACGCCATCGAGCGCGTGAGGTCAGTATATTAGAATATAATCCGATATAGTTTGAATATAGTCTCGGCGGGGCGCGTGCTTCGGATGTCGCCAATTCCGGCGACGATTTCCACCCGGAGGCTCGTATGTCCAAGCATCTGCACAGCCCGGTTTCCCGCCTGATCTGCGCGGGCGGCGCCAAGCGGTCGACCAACGCCGTGGTCGAACTGCCCAACCCCGAGATCGATCCCGAATACGGCTTCGGCGACTGATCGCCGGCGGCCCCGGCGCCTCGCGCCGGGGCCATCCGCCCGCCGCGCTCGCGAAAACATTCAGGAGACAAATGTCATGACGACCACACACAGCCGCCTCATCTGGGCGGGTCAGGCCAAGGTCCAGACCCGGGCCTGCCTCTGCGGGACCATGCCGGAAATCGATCCAGAACTCACGTTCGAGGACTGAGGCTCCCTTGACCGGGCGCCTGCAACTTGGGTCGACCTCCGACGTCGACGCGACGTCGGAGGTCGTGCTCCGCCCTGCGGTCCACGCGACGACCGTGGGCGCGGACCTCGTCCTGCTCGATATCGGTGCGGACGCCTACTTCTGTGTTCGGGCCGAGCCCGCCGAGGTTGTCGAGGTCGTCGCAGAAGGGCGAAGACTTCGCCTTTCCCGCACGCTGGCCGACGCCTTGGCGGCCGGAGGCATGCTTGGCCGCGATGCGGCGCCGGCGCTGGATTTGCCATTACGTTCTGCGCCGCCCCCGGCGACGCGGACGCTGTTGTGCGACCGCTACGGCCGCCCACAATGGTCGGATTTGACCGAGGCGATACCCGCACTTTGGGCGGTGCTGCGGGGCTACCATCGCCGGTCTTTCGCCAAGGTCATTTCCTCTCGGGCGCCGATTGGGCGGACGATGAGGCCGGCCGATGCCGCCGCCATCGTCGACCGCTTCCACCGCTGGGTTCCCTACGCGCCGGTGTCGGGCAAATGCCTGCTGCGCGCCTTCATGCTGCGCCACCTCCTTCGGCGTGCGGGGCACGACCCGGCCTGGGTGTTCGGAGTGCAGACCTGGCCCTTCGCGGCCCACTGTTGGTTGCAGATGGACGATATCGTGCTGGACGACCATCCGGACCGGGTCGCCAGCTACACCCCGATCCTGGTGGTCTGACGATGGCGCGCTCTGCCTTTGTCATGCTGGTTTGGCGGGCCGACCACGTCGAGGGCGACAGCCTTGAGAATCTGCAGCGGAGGCTGACGGCCGCGGGTTGGCGCTGCGCCGCGGCGAGCTCGGGGATCTCGATCTGGACCCTGGCCGACGGCGGTCTGCCGGTGACGCCCTTGCCGGCGGGCCGCGGCTGGATTGTCGGGGAACACTACTCCACGCCAGAGGGACCGCCGCCCAGTCCGGAGGCGGAGGCGAGCGGCGCCACGCTCGCCAAACGCATCTCCCGGACGCACTGGGGGCGGTTCGTGGCGATCTTGCCCGAGGCGACCGGCTTCTGCGCTTACCGTGAGCCCAGCGGACACCTCGCGGCGCACGCTTGGACCCTCACGTCGGGCATCGTCTTGTTGGCCTCAGACCCAACCCGCCTGCCACCCGGCTTCTCGCCGCCGCGCCTCGGCCTCGACTGGTCGCGCATTGCGACCTTCCTTGCGTCGCAGGGCGCGGCGACGACCGAGCCGTTGTTGAGCGGGATGATGAGCATCGGCCCCGGCGAGCTCTTGCGCGCCGAGGACGGCTCTCTCCGGATCGAGCCGATTTGGCGCCCGGCGATGTTCGCCCGCGACGCTCGGGTCGATGTCCAAGACGCCCAGCGCGAGATGGTCGGCCGCGTTGACGCCTGTGTCGCGGCGATGGCGCGCGGGCGTCCCACCCTTGTGATGGAGCTGTCCGGCGGTCTGGATTCAGCGATCGTGGCGACCGGCCTCGGTGTGATGGGCGAAGCTCACCGGGTGGCGTGTTGGCTCAACTTCGCGGGAGCTCGGATCGAGGGTGACGAACGTGCTTATGCAACTGCCGTAACAGATCGATTGGGGGTTGCGCTCACCGTGGCCGAGCTGTCTGCCGCGCCCCTTGAGCCGGCCGATTTCGATGAGCTGGGCGCGAGGCTCTGGCCCGCCGTCGCGGGCGCCGACGCCGGTCGGGACCGGCGGGTGCTGAACGCCCTGGAGGAGACTGGGGCGACGGCGCTGATGTCCGGCCAAGGCGGCGACGCGGTGTTCTTCCAGATGCCCTCGGCGCTGGTCTTCGCCGACGCATTTGCGCGTGACGGTCTCCGGGCGTTTGGGTCCCCCCTGCTGGCCGATGTCGCGCGGCGGACGCGAACCTCGGCCTGGACTGTGGCGTTCGACGCCTTTCGAAAGACCTCCCGCGCAGCCACGGGGCAGGACGATGCCGCCGGCCTGGTCGCGCGGGACGTGCGTGAGGCGGGGCGCGGACGACATCACGCCTGGGTACGCGATGCGGAGTCTACGGGTTTGGCGCCCGGCAAGCAGCTGCAGATCCTCGCGATTGCCAACTGCCACGCCTATCACGGGGAGAGCCGCAGGGGCGCGCGGGCGGATCTGCTCTACCCCTTGCTCGCGCAGCCGGTGGTCGAGCTCGCCTTAGGGATCGATGTTCCCGAGCTTGCGGGGGGCGCTTTCGATCGACCGTTTGCGCGGGACGCGTTCTCCAGACGACTTCCGGAATCGATCCTTTGCCGGCGGGCGAAGGGGCGACTTGGCGCGTACTTCGCGCACCTCGTTGCGGCCAGCGCCGACGGGCTGCGGCCATACCTTCTGGACGGCGTCTTGGCTGAGGCGGGATTGCTGAATCGGGATGCGGTTTCGCGGGTGCTCGACCCCGATCAGCTGATCTGGGCTGGTCGGCCGGCGGAGGTCCTGCGGGTCGCGGCGGCCGAAGCATGGGTTAGGTATTGGCAGACCAGGGTGGCGGACGCGGTGAGCACGCGAGCGCGCACTGCCTAGCGATCACCGTGTTCAAAGTTCAGAACAGCGCTTCTGCAGCGTAGGCGGCCCGGCGTTCTGCGGCGGCCCTCCTCTTTGCGAGGTCCCTCTCAACTCGCTTCATCATCCGTTCCGCCAGCATTTCATCACGTTGCTCGGCGCCGGCATCAAACACGGCCAACTGGTGGTCGAGATCGATACCCTCGGGGAGTTTTGCTCCAAACCGCGCGAAGTAATGGTTCTCCTTCGCTGTGCGAACGGCGCCGGGGTTCACTCCGGCCGCTTCCTCCGCCTTGCCGTTGAGCTCGCAACAGCGAACCAGCTCCCAACCCTCATCGGTCAGCCCCTCATAGATCATGTGCGAGGTGTGCCGGAGATGATCGTTCCAGGTGGTCAAATGGGGGTGCGGAATGGTGTAGGATTTTGCTTGATCTGGCACTGCAATTGGCGGTCTCGGCTCAGCTGCGCGCAGCACATCCTCGTGTCCCTTCGCGCGGTTACAACGCTTGCATGCGACGGTGAGATTTAATGGCTCAGCGAAGAACTGTGGGTAGTCTCGTTCCGAGAGTACATGCTCGAGATCCCACTCGTTTCCGTCCATCGTCTCCTTAAATCGGTGACAGTAGCAGCAACGGAATACCTGCGCTTGCATGCAAGCTTTCTTGTGGCGGGCCTTTATCTCGCTATTGTCGAACCAGGCGTTGAACTCGGCCTCGTCTAGCCGGCACTGCTCGACAACCATCTCGTCGATTTCGCAATCTAGGTACTCCGCCGGCATCAGCCGAGGATCCTCGCAACCACGGCAGTGGCGACTTCAAGGATCGGGTCGTCTGCGGGGATCTGCTTCTGAATGCGCGCGAGGCGCGCCGCGATCTTGTGCGCGCGTGCGCCTTCTGCCTCGCCGCTTTCGATCAGGGTCATGCCTTCCAAGACAAGCTGGCGCACATAGCTGTTGTTGGACGTCACGACGTCGAAGGCGTTGACCAGCGTCGCGTCTGGAGACTCTTCTGCGAAGTCGGCGGCCGATGCGGCGACCGGATCTTGGTCCAATCGGACGACCGTCGAACCCCGCGCTGCCGCGCCGCTCACGACGAGCGGAGAGTGCGTGGCGATGATGCAGTGACAGCCTTGGAAACGACTGAGGACCGCCTCGAGCATCTCGGCATATCGGATCTGCCATGCAGGATGCAGGCTGTTCTCTGGCTCGTCGATAAGCACGAGACAGCCATCAACAAGGTGGACGGCCAGCCCTAGAAAACCCGACAGGATGTTGAGTTCGCCCGAGCTCAGTTCCAGGAGATCGATCTGCGTCTCGGTATCACGCCTTTGGAGCTCGACGGCTGACACGGAGAGGACGCCGCCGAGTTGCAGTTCGCGCAAGGCATCGGGATCGAAAGAGACGGCTGCCCCGCCGGACGTGAAGGTCGCCTCGACCCGAAGAGACTCGTCCTTCACTAGGCGAGGAAAGGCTTCGCGCAGACGTGGGTGCCTCTCGAACAGGGCGATCTGCGAATCGAGCCGAGGGCCGTCGCGCATACTGGGAGGGCTGCGGCCAGGAGACCGATCGCGGTCGCGCAGCGCGCTCCGAAGCAGGTTTGGCAGAGTGTAGGCGACCCGCAGGCTGGGCGCGTAGCCGATCGCGCCCAGGATCGCGACGACACGTCCGGAGTTCTCCTCGTCCATTGGTCGGAAGAGCAGTTGGTCGACGGTTCTCAGGAGGCGCGATCGCGGCGAGGCGGGGCCGCTTCCGGTCTTGAACCCAAGGTAAGCGTAGAATTCGTCAGAAGGCTCGGTTGAGGTTGTGCGCGGCGCGCGCAGTTCCGGCGGTTCCCAATAGGGGAACTTGTCAAAGGGTGTGAACGACAGCGCGATCACGCGGCTGGGCAGGAAGCGTGCGAGGTCGCCCGAGTCGGCTGGTGCAAACTGCAGACGCCGTAGTTCGGTCGGATCGATGCGATGAAGGTCTTGGCCATCGACGGTGACCTGAAGGTCCCGCAGAAGAGACCAGGCTGGGGCTGCCCGGCGCCGCTCCGGTTTCCCAAGGCCCCGGAAGGTCAACGCCAAGTCGCGCAGGAGTGTAGATTTCCCACTGCCGTTTTCGCCGATCACTACGGTGGTGCGCGATGCCGCTGACGGCGCGGTCAGGAGGGCAAACTCGCGATCGCCGAGCTTCGGCAGGTGCGCGCGCATCGAAAGGATGTGAAAGCTCTGCAACGCCGCGCCCCGGTGCGACCACAACTCTGAGCGTCATAGCAGACGAATGCGCGTAGGTGCGAAGGCCTGGCGTTCTTACGCTGGCTCGCGCGGTGGGGGTCAGATTTGGTGGTCGTCTCGCCGTGCCGTTCTCGCCGCCTCACGGCGCGCTAGGACGGGTCCAATGCCGGCACAGAGCAGCGCGTCCAGATGGTCCTCGCGCGACAGGTCGCTGGGCTGCAGTGCGCGATTGACGAGCGCGGTGACGCCCCGGCGCGCGAGGACGCGAGCTTGGTGACGCGCGGTGCTCGGGATGTCGCCCATGGTGCGCCCGTGAACGTACTGGCTGCGCAGCTCGAAGAGCTGCTCATAGGTTTCGCCGGCGTCGGGATCGAGCAGTGCGGTGAGACGGGCTGATAACCGGACGGTGGCGCCTGGATTTCCGTCCTTTCCGAAGCTCCGTCGCGCCTTGTTGTCGTGATCAATCGACGACCCGAGGGCGGCCTCAAGGGTCATGGCGTGCCCCATGAACTCGTCGATGGGATCGCTGAAGAAGGCGCGGACGAAGAAGTGGGCGACGGGGCCGGCGAAAAGCGGGTGGCTGAGCGCGGCCTGCAGGTCATCCCAAGCGGTCTGATCCAGTGAGGCGGCCATGGGCCCGACGCTCTCGTCGAGATGGATGACATACGGGCGCAGCACGCTGCCGATGGTGTTTCCATCGTCGTCGCGAATGGCCTCGTCGAACTCGGTCAGCGCCTGAGTGTCCGGGGTAGACGCGGTGCGGCCGAAGAGGTCGTGCTCCACGGTGTAGATCCACGGAATCTGAAAGACCCGGTACTCGGGGTTGTGGTCGGTGTCATGGTCCTCCCACGGCAACAGCAACAGGGCGAAGAGCGCGGCCTCGACGACGTCCGGCCGCGACTTCGCGTGCGGGACGATCCGTCCGAAGTCTTCGTTCATGTTGAGCGACAGTTCCGGCAAGGCGCGGCGCTGAATGCCGGGCGTCGACACAGGGTTGACTTCGCGCACCACGAGCCATCGGAACTGGCAGAGGTGGCGGGCATCCAATCCGGACGGCCGGCCTCGAGGGCCCGCCGGTCCCTCAAGGAGGCGGCGCAGTTCGCCGAACGGGAAGTGCCCCGCTTCTGCTGGGCCAAACGCTATCCGCGGGAAGTCTCCCGCCATGTCGAGTGGGGCGAGGTGGATGCGCTCGACGTCGGTTTGCCCAAAGGCGAGGGTCAGGCGCAATGCGGCTTCCTCCGCCGGCATCGGCATATGCCCAGGCACGGGGTCGGTGGCTGGGCACGCTAGGGCGCGCAGAGCCCGGGCGAGCGCGAAGTCGAGGGTGCTTGCGGATCCGCTATCTGGAAACAGGGTCGCGCAGGTCTCGCGCAGCCGGCGGAACGCCGGCGCTTGGTAGAGATCGTGCTCAATCTTCGGCGTCGACCAAAGCGCAGCCATGGCGTCGACGAGCTCGGCGCGCGGGGCCGACGATTCCACGTCAAGCGCGCTCGAAATTGAGCTTGTAGAGCTTCTTCAGAACCGCTTCGGCGACCTCCCGAAACTCTGCGATGTCCTTGTCACCAGGACCTGACGAGGCGCGCTTGTGTACGAGATCGTTTCGCAGGTTGTAGAAGTGGGTGATCTTCTTCCAGGTTGCTTCTGGGATTTTCACAAATCTCTGTATCTCCGTATGGACTTCGCTCCTCTGCTTGAAGATTTTTAGAAGCTGGGCGTCGGAGTAGTGCTCCCCGGAGTCGTTGACGAGATACTCCTTGAAAGCAATTTCCAGCGTGCTGTCCAATAGGATGAGAACGATCCGGTTCTTCTGTTCTAGCTTTTGCTTCCCGATCAGGTCCGCCGCGATCACCCCCTCGTAGAGCCCGCGCACCCACGGCTTGTCCTTGGCGGTCTTCGCATTCGTCTGGCTAATGACATCGCCGTAGCGCGGTCGCGACTTCGGCGCAGGCGCGAGGTACGACTTCTTGGCCGTCGGGAAGTCGTCGATCGTCACATCGACGATATCCCCGGAGGTGTAGCGAAACACTTGATCGGGCCAATCGCCCTCCCACGCGCGAGACACGCTCGCAAAGTCCTTCACGACCGTCGCGAGCCAGGCTTGGAGCGCCAGGAAGGTGGGGTGATTGGTGCTGAGGTCGGACTTGCTGCTGTTCCAGGGCATGTCGCCAGAGGCCCCGCGCAAGGCGACGATCACCTTCGTTAGCGACACCTTTGGGTGGGGGATCCCGGCCAGGCCCTTTGCAAACCCCACTTCGAACGTCTTCAAGCTCCGGGCAAAGAGGCGTTCGTTGCCGTAGAAGTAGACGCCGTAGTCGCCGGAGGCGGGGCTTGATTCGATGCTCAGGCCGGCCATGACTTCGACCTGCACGCTCGACCCGTCGTCGGCCGCGATTACCCCTCGATACCGGTGCGGCAGATACTCTGGCGGATAGGCCCAATTGTCGAAGAACTCCGGTTCGATGGCGACGCCGTTCACGGAGATCGCCACCTGACCGCTCGAGATGAACTTGGCATACGTCGCGCCAAGGTGCGCCCGGAGGTGTCCGATGACGTCGCTATTGAGGGCGACGCGGAGCTTGAAGAGCTCCACCCGCGTCGTGCCATCGGGTACCGGATCAACTTCGTAGTAGGGGACCTCCCAGGTAGACTCGTCTTCGATCCACGGATCGTCGAACTCCAGCCGTAAGGTTCGGCCCTTCCCAAACCGCGTCGTGACGCGGATGTCCTGCGCCAACGCGACCATGGCGCGCTTGGTGCCGACGCCAAAGAACCCGATGATCTCGTCGCTCTTCGCGGAGCCGGTCTGACCTGGCCCCACGATCACGCTCAGGTTCGCTTCCGGGACACCGCCAGCGTCGTCTTCCACGCAGATGGTCTTCTGGTGCTCGTCCAAGAAGACCTTGATGGTGACGTCGCGTGTTCGTCCGCTCCGAACCCAGACGTCCAGGCCATTGTCGATCAGTTCGCAGATCGACTTGCTCACGTCGTAGTCCGCGATAATGCCCTGATACAGACGCTTGGAGGGTATCGCGCTGACGGTGTTGACGAATTCCTTCACGCCCGCCCCCGAGCATTTGTCGCGATGCCCCAACTCGATAGGTCGAATTGTGACTCGCGGCAACACACGCGGGGCGAGCGGGGATGCACCCGTCGCTACGGACCCGCGTCGGGCCCATGGGCGCCCAAGCGTGGGCGAGCCAAGCGCTCATCGAGGAAGTCGAAGATGCGAGCATACATGTCGCGGACATTGCCCGGGCTGGTGATGCTGTGGCCCTCACCCCAGTAGGTTACGAGCTCGGCATCCTTGGCTTGCCGGAAGAGGGCGGAGAACATCGCCTCAGACTGCGCCAGTTGGACGATGTCCTGGTCTCCGTGCATGAGCAGGAGGGGCGTGGTCGCCCGATCCGCGGCGAAGACGGGGCTATTGCGCACATACCGCATCGGATCGGTCCACGGCGGCCCGCCCATGCCGCCTTGGCTCGCTTCGGTGTATCCGGTGCTCCAGTTGAAGCGCAGCCCGACCTCGGGAACCGAGCGGTGCAGCGCCGGCAGCGCCTCCCATTGCGTGAAGAGGTTGCTGATTCCGGCCACCGAGACGGCGGCGCGGAAGCGCTGCGTCTGGGTGATCGCCGACATGGTCGTGTAGCCGCCGTAGCTGTGTCCGATCAGGGCAAGCCGGTCCGGATCGAAGGCCCCATGGGCCGCCGGCAGGTTGGACGCCGCGTCGACCACGGCCAGGACGCGGTCCGCGAGGCCGAGCATCGGGTCCTGTGTTCCCTGGGGAAGCGGCAGGCTGGGCGTGAGCACGGCATAGCCGTGGCCCGTGAGCATGTTGATGTTGGCGACGAAGCCCCGGTCCAGCGGGCTGTCCTTCGGAGCCCCACGATATGACATTCCCGAGTAGACCTTGACCACCAGCGGCGGCGGCGACCCCAGGGGGTGGGCCGGCAGGAACAGCCAGCTGGTGAGCGCTTGCCCGCTGGGGCCGAGATGGGGAACGGCGATGGCCCGTGGCCAATCGACGTCGGCGAGGCGGGCGTTGATCTCGGCAAGCTCCGTGGTCCTGTCCCCGCTCTGGAGCTGCAATCGCCCGCCGCCGGTCGGCGTCACGACGTCGAATGCGGCGGCCGACGTGGCGCGGTTGGCCGCCGCGATCCGCGCGGGCGCAAGGTCGGCCGGCAGCTTGATGGCTCCCATGGGACCGGCGGGGGTCATCCACCGCATCCATGTTGCGCCGGGGGCGCGTTGGACAACCCAGGATCCGGGCGGCGCCGGGCCTTCGATGCGGCCCTCTTGCGTGGTGGCCGGGTCGCGCCAAGCCGCGAAACGCCCGGGGAGCGGCGAGACCTTTCCATGCGGGGAAATGCGGAAAGCCTGTTCGCCGATGATCGCGGCGGCGCCGTCGGCGCCGATCGCCCGCAGGAAGACCGGCGGCGTTTGCAGGTCCCTGGTCAAGTTTATGGGCGCCCCCGGAGCGAGCCGCCACCAGTCGTCGCGATGTCCTCCAGGGCGGCGCGCCTTTAGGAGCGGTGTCTCCCCCATCCATCCCGTGCCGATGTTTTCGGGCCGAAGGTGCAGAGCCGGGGACAGGCCCTCGCCGACAACGGCCAAGCGAGATGTCGCCGCGTGGATCTTGAGCAGCCGCCCGCTCGGCCACAGGCCATCCGCGCCCCGCGCAAACACCAGGAGCGCACGGCCGGACGGCGACCAACTCATCAGGTGGGGGAGAAGGTCTGCGGCGCTGGTCGGCGCTCGCAGCGTCCCGGTGCGGAGATCCAAGATTCGCAGGTTGTGGGCCTCGGTGGAAATGCCGGCAGGTCCTTGCGAAGCGCCGCCCGGCCGAGGCTGCAGATCGGCGCCCGTCTCCAACAGCGCCACGCGCCGGCCGTCGGGGCTGATTTCGAGGTCGCGGAACGCGCCCGAGGCCAGCACCTCCACGCCGCCGGCGCGCGCGCGGATGCGGAGGAGCCGCAAATCCCGATGTCCGCTTCGCTGGCCCATTCGCGCGCCGCTCCTCTGCACCGTCACCGCGGCCTGGCCCCGGGCCTGGCGGGCCCAGAGCGGCGGCAAGCGCTCGGCCGAGAGCCGGCCGCTGCGCAACGGCCACGGGAGGCTCCCGTCGGCGCGGTCGATGACGAGCAGTTCGTCGGGGGAGCGCCACTGCACCGTGCGGCCATAGACCGGAGCTTCCGGCGTCACCGCGAACCAGCGGACCGCGCCGGTCGCGAGCTCCACCACCCCCAACGACCAGGTATCGCCGCGCCAGCGGTAGACGGCCAGGCGCTCGCCGTCCGGCGAGAACGGCCCCATGACCACGCCGCGCGGATCGCCGGCCAGGAGAGGACGGGCCCGACCGCCGGCGCTGACGCCAGCGATCCTCAAGCGCGAGAGAGCGGTGGTCGCAGCCAGGTTGTGGTCGTAGCGGTCGAGGGCGTCGTAGGGGTCATGTTGCTCGAACACGATCCAACGGCCGGTGGGGTCGAAAGCCTTGCGGCCGAAGCTGGCCTGATGCAGCAGATCATCGACGGTGTAAGGCCGAGCGTCAGCGGGCGTGGCGACGCAGAGCGCCGCCGCCAGGGCGGCGAGGAGCTTCCACATGTCGGACGCTCACCAGCGACGGGTCAGCTGGAGCGAGACATAGCGGCCGATCGGGTCGGCGTTGGCGGCGTCGAAGCCCACCCCGTTCGGGTTGTCCCAGAATGGGGGATCGCGGTCGAAGACGTTGCGGGCGTTCAACGTGACGTCGACGCCCCGCGCCAAGCCCTCCTGCGAAGCGGCGAGCCGGATCTGCAGGTCCACGGTTGGATGGGCGCCGATCCGGGCGCCCGCCTGGTCGCGGTAGCGGCCCACATAGTTGAGCGCGGCGCCGAAGGTGGTCCGGCCGTGGGTGTAGTCGGCCGTGACCCGGCTACGGAACGTGACCGGGAAGTTCGCGACGCCCGCGCGGTCAACCACGGGGGAGGTGGGCGTGACCTGTTGGCGGTAGTCGAGCAGCCAGGAAGCGCTGGCGGCCAGCACCAGCTGATCGTCGCCCACGGAGATGCGGTGCTGGGCGCTGAGGTCGATGCCTTGGACGGTGAGGGCGGCGGTGTTGACGTAGCGGTTGTCGAGGATCGCGCCGAAGGACTCCGGCGGAAAGACGCCGTTGATCGTGCTGGTGGCGGGGTCGGCCAGGATCGCCGCGATGCGGGCGCGGTCCTCGGCGCTCACGCCGGGCGAGATGCGGGTGACGAACGGCGTCAGGGTGGGGTCCGTCAGCGCATTCGTCAGGTTGCTTTGCACCGGCCTGTCGATGCGATCCTTGAAGTGGATGCGGAACCAGGTCGCCGACAACGCGAGGCCCGGCGCCGCTGCCGGGCGCCACTCCACGCCGGCGGTCCAGGACGTGGCGGTCTCGGGCTTGAGCTCGGGGTTGCCGCCTTGCCGCAACATGCTGAGGACGCGTCCGCCGCCGAAGGGCAGGAGGGTCGGGCTGTTGAGCGGACGGTCGTAGGTCTCGCGCAGCGCCGGCGCCCGGAAGGAGCGGCCGTAGGTCGCCCGAACGATGACGTCATCGACGGGAACCCACAGCGCGCCCAGCTTCGGATTGGTCGTGTCGCCGACGTCTTCGTAGTGCTCGATGCGCGCCGCCGCCGAGAGCTCCAGGCGCTCCAGCCCGACGCGGCGGTTGTCGGGACCAAAGAGCGGCGCGCGGATCTCCGCGAACGCCGCCGTCACATCGCGGCCGACATCCGTGCGCGCGCCGGGGGTGGGGGCGACGCCGCTCACGAAGTTGGAGCCCTGCGAGACCAGGGTCTCGCGTCGGGCTTGCAGCCCCACCGCGAGCTTTATGGAGCCGGCGGGGAGGGTCCAGACCGTCCCGTCGGCCTGCAGGCTGGCGGAGACAATGCGGTTGCGCGTGCGCGTGGTGATGAAGCCGGAGCCGATGAAGGCGGTGACGGCGCTGGCGTTAGACCCCGCGCGGCCCGTGGACGGATTGAAGTAGCCGTCGCGCGAGACGCTGAACGGTGTGTCCGGCCGGTCGGCGGTTGTCCCGAGCGCTTCGCTGAGGAAGGTCGTGTTGACCAGGCCGCCGCTGTGGCCCTCGTCGATCTCCTGTCCGAAAGCGGCGTAACCGTCCGCCTGCCAGTCGCCGCCCATCTTCAGGGTGGCGCCCAGGGTGGCCGCCAGGGTCTCACCCAGGCCCTGCTGGATCGGCAGCGGCAGGTCGCCGGCGAAGGCGTAGGCGATGGTGTGCGAGGCCGAGCCATTCGGGGAGACGAAGAACGGGTTCGAGCGGTTGACCGTCAGGTTGGCCGTCGGCGGCGCGATGTGGAGGCGGTATCTGCGCGCGCTGTATCGCGCATCCGCGGTCAGTTCGAGCCGGTCCCCGAACGACTGTCCGGCCGCGAGATAGACGGCATTGAGCGTCTGCCGCGGAAGCAGGTCGATCCCGAACCGCTGGTTCTGCAGGTTGACCACCCCGGCCTGCAGATCCGCGGGGCGAAGTCCGACCCCGGACTGGCCGGCCGGAATCGCCCAGCCGGGGACCTGAGCGCCCGTCGCTGGGTCGGTGCGCAGGATGTTGCCGGGAAAGCTGTTGGTCTGACGCCGGTCCGTCCCGCCCAGAGGCCGCAGGTCCGCGCTCTCGGTGAAGGGGCGGTCCTGGCTGGACAAGCTCTCGCGCCGTTGCAGCTCGTAGGACAGCAGCACGTGGCCGCTATCCCACCGGCGGCCGAAGGTGCCGGACACCTGCCCCTCGACCGGTTCGCCGGACGTTGCGCCGCCGGCGAGGAGGCGGACCTCGCCGCCTTGAAAGTCGCGGCGCAGGATGATGTTGACCACGCCGCCGACGGCGTCGGCGCCATAGACGGCCGAGGCGCCGTCAAGCAGGACATCGACACGTTCGACCGCCGCCGTCGGAATGGACGAGACGTCGGCGAAGTCGCCGAACGTGCCGGAGCCGGCGATGCGACGGCCGTTGACGAGCACCAGCGTGGCGTTGCTTCCCAGGCCGCGCAGGTTGAGGCCGGTCGCGAACGCGGCATTGCGCCCGAGCCGGTCGGAGAGGGTGGTCCCGGCGCCTTCCCCAGCGCCGCCGCCGAAATTCTGCGGCAGGGTGCGGAGCGCCGCGGCCAGGGTGGTCTGGCCGGTGCGCTCCAAGTCGGTGCGGTCGAGCGAGGCCAGAGGCGAGGCCGTGCGGGCGCCCCGGATGTTCGAGCCCGTGACCATCACCTCCTCGACGAGCGTCGGCGATGCGGCTGCGATCGGGGCCGCACCGCCGATGGCGCTCAGCGCGCCTGGCGAAGGGGTCGGCTCCGTTCCCATCAGCGGCTCGGAGACGCTTGTTACCTTCTCCGGCGCGAGCGGGGTGGCGCGTTCGACGACAACGAGCTCGGCGTTGACGCGGCGCGCCTGCAGACCGGTGCCGACGAGCAAGCGCGTCAGCGCCTGGTCGACGGTGAGGCTTCCCGCAACACGCGGCGCGCGGCGGTTCGCGACGAGACCGTTCGGGAAGAAGATCCGCTGCTGCGTCTGGGCTGCGAGGCCGAGAAGCGCGGCGTCCAGGGCCGCGCCGCCCACCTGCACACGATAGACCGTCTGAGCTTGCGCGGCGCCGGCCAGCAACGCCGCCGCCGCTGCGCCTAGAATCCAAGACCGACGCTTACTGACCTTGAGCACTGACATGCTTCCCCCGCGGGCGAGTCCGCGGGCCGGCTGGACCGAAATGGTCTCGCTTCGGAACTGCGATGATCGCCTGCTGGGTTAGAGGGCGAGGATGGGGAGAAACCCTCGCGCGGTGGCGCCAATTATTCTCATCCGGGGGCCAGACGGATCTCCCGGTTCGTCTTGCGGGTGACCTTTAGGCCGTAGACGGCGTCGAGCGCAGCCAGGAAATTGGCGGTGTCGCCGGCCTCGAAACGGCCACTGACCAGCTCGCCGTCGACCTGCACGCTCGGCTCGAGGACGATTTTGCGGGACGTGTACCGGTTCATCTCGGCGACGGCGGCGCGGAGCGGTACGCCGCTGAAGTTCAGCTGTCCCGTCGTCCAGTCGGTGACGTCGGCGGCGTCAACGGATCTTGGACGCGACATGCCGCGGGAGGTGACGGTCAGGCTCTGTCCGGGCGCCAGCGTGGTCGCAGTGGCCAAGGTCGTCTCCCGGACCTCAACGCGGCCTTGGAGGAGTGTGACGGCCACCTGGCCCGCGTCACGATGGACCGCGAACTTGGTGCCGATCGCGCGGACGCGGGCGTCATCGGCCTCGACGACGAAGGGGCGGGCCGCGTCGTGGGCGACTTCAAAATAAGCCTCTCCTTTGAGGAGCCGGATGTGGCGGGCGCCCTCGGTGAGGCGCACCTGCAGCCGGGTGTCCGTGTTGAGGCGCACCCGCGAACCATCAGCGAGCTGCTCAAGACGTTGCGCGCCGATCGCCGTGGAGTACGTCGGCCACCAAGGCTGGAAGACCGCGAGCGCTGAGGTCGTGGCGAGCGCGATCGTCACGGCTGTGGCCGTGATCAGGGGACGGAGCTTGAATTCCGTCTTCGGCAGCCGGACGGGGTAGCGCGCGAGGACGTCGGCGGTGGCGTCCTTGATGAGCGTCCTGTCTGACAGGAGCTGAGCGCGGCCCCACATGCGTTCGACCTTCTCGAACGCAGCCGCGTTGTCGGGGTCGGCGCGCCAGTCCCGGAAGCGGTGAAGATCTTGGACGGTGATCGACGGATTGGTCACGACGGTGAACCACCGGGACGCCTCAGCTGCGCGCGCGTGGTCCGCTGCCTCGCTCATGGTGTGACCGCCGCCCTAGTCTCGAATCCAGGCTGTGCAGAGCTGACGCGCCTTTGTGAGCCGCGCCTCGACGCGCTTGACGGATAGACCGCATCGATCAGCGATTTCCGCATTAGAGAGTCCGCCAAAGCGGCTCAAGAGAAACACCTCCCGCAGGGGTTTGGGTAGCCGTAGAATTACCTGTTCCAACGCCGCGGCTTCGTCGCCGTCCGGCGTCACGTGCCCCGGGAACAGGGTCTGCACTTCGAGCAATTGCGGATGGCGACTGGCGGCCTCTCGGGCGGCGCGGATGGCGACCGTGACGAGGAAGGCGCGCGGGTTTCGGATCTCCGAGCGGGCGATCAGCGACCGCGCAAAGGCTTCCTGGACGAGGTCTTCGCTGACGTGGCCGCCGAAGCGGCGGGAGAGGAAGCGGAGAAGCCAGCTGCGGTGCTGGCGATAGAGCACTTCGGGTCCGCCATCTGACTGCGGATCGACGCCTGTCTGTTTGCTTTCGGCTCTGGAACGCACGGTGGGCACTCGTCCTTTTGACGAGTATACTCCGTGGTTAAATACTCGACAATGTCGCGCCCTCCTGCGAATGGCGGGACGACGAATTCTGGCAGTCAACCTCCGTCGACATCGCGAGCGGGCGGGGCTGTCCCAAGAGGATCTTGCCGAACGCGCTGCTGTCGACCGGACCTACGTCAGCGCACTCGAACGAGAGCTCTACGCAGCGAGCGTCGACGTGCTTGACCGTCTGGCCGACGGCCTAGGTGTCGAGTCTTGGCAACTGCTCAAGCCTTAGACCGGCGGCGGCGCTTGTCGGTCCAACGGAATGGAACGGTTCCAACCACTGCCCATCTTTTGTCCGAGGATCACTCATCTGAGACCTTGGGAATGCCCGCTCGTCGGCATCGGCACCACGTTGAGATTGGCTTCGGCCCGCCTATCGCGTCGAGGATGCATCCGCCTAGAACCGCCCTTGCCGTTCACCGCGGTCGTTCGGTCCGGCGACGATGAAACCAGGCTCTAGTCGGATCGGATCAGGGGGCCGTACGCGGCAACCTCCAAGGGCCTCGCCGGCCGACCCGACGTCGCGTTCCCCGCTCGTAAGAAGGCGCTCTTCGTCCGTGGGTGCTTTTGGCATGGCCATGAGGGTTGCAAGTGCTCGCACATCCCACAGATTCGGTCGGACTACTGGGCCGCGAAGTTCGAACGCAACAAGGCCCGCGACCAGCATCGCCTCCAGCAGGCCGCCGAACTGGGATGGGATGTCCTAGTTGTCTGCGAATGCGAAACGGCGGCCCGGGCCGGGCTGCAAGACAAGCTGGGCGTTTTCCTCGGACCGCCAAAGCTCCGCTGACCTGCGACCTTTCACTCAGTTCGCAGGCGATGCGTAGAAGCACACATTTTGGTGCTTTTCTACGCAACTTGGCGTTTACCTTTCGAGGTTTAGGTTTAACCTCCGAGGTGAGGAGCTGCGATTCGGGGTGCCCATGGCTGACGAAAAGCGGTTCACGGTGACGATCGATCAGCGGCTTTACGAGCGGCTTTTGGACGTCACGACCCGCCGAAAACCGCGTCTACCGAAGCGCTACATCATGGAGCTAGCTTTGACGCGGCTGCTCGACGAGGCCAGCGCCGGCCAGCTTGAACTAGGATTCGATGCCCATGACAGGCCGAAGCGATAATCGCCCCGACCTGCCCGTCATTTCGCTCTTCTCGGGCGCGATGGGGCTCGATTTAGGGCTAGAAGCGGCCGGCCTGCGCGTCGCCGTGGCGGTGGAGTGCAACTCGACAGCGGTGGCGACCATCCGTGCGAACCGGCCGACCCTCCCGGTGATCGACCGCAAGATCGAGGACGTCACCACTGTAGAGATCCTGGAAGCCGCGGGCCTGAAAAAAGGCGATGCGTTCGCTGTTGTCGGCGGTCCTTCCTGCCAAGCTTTCAGCACGGCGGGACAGCGCAGCTCACTAAGCGATCCGCGAGGCACGCTCTTCCAACACTTCGCCCGCGTGGTGGAGGAAGCCCAGCCGCATTTCTTCGTTATGGAGAACGTGCGCGGCCTGCTGTCAGCCGCGGTCAAGCACCGGTCCCTCAAAGAACGCGGCCCCGGCTATCCTACTCTGGAGCCTGATGAAGAGCTCGGGTCGGCTTTGAAAACCGTCGCCTCGACCCTGCGCGGGCTAGGCTACTACACCGTCTTTGATGTCCTGAACGCCGCAGATTTTGGCGTGCCGCAGGCCCGGGAACGCCTGGTTTTCCTGGGAACACGATGCGGCGAGCGAATCTCTATGCCGGCGCCGACCCACGACCGAAACGGCCGCAACGACCTTCCGACCTGGAAGACGCTGCGGTCAGCGCTGGAGGAGCTGGATGATTCGGCGCCGGAATTCACGAAGCTCTGCCCCAGCAAGTCGAAATACCTCGCCAAGGTGCCCGAAGGCGGCAACTGGCGCTCGCTGCCGGACGACCTGAAGGCCGAAGCCCTGGGGCGCGCTTTCGACTCTTGGGGTGGCCGATCCGGCTTCTTCCGCCGCCTGAGCTTCGACCGTCCAAGTCCCGCCCTGACCACCCGCCCGGACAGCAAGGCTACGAGCCTGTGCCATCCCACGGAGCTGCGGCCACTGTCGATCCGCGAGTATGCACGAATCCAGCAGTTCCCTGACACCTGGAACTTCGCGGGCTCCGTGAGGCAAAAGTACGAGCAGGTCGGCAACGCCGTGCCGCTAGGACTCGGGACGGCGATCGGCGAGGCCCTGCTTGCCGCGGATGCGCAGAAGGAAGTGGGCGACAGCCGAAAGGGGCGTGTCGAATGTTGGAATCTCGACCTCTTGGCGAAGATGTCGCGCCGGCCCCGCACGATCGTCAATCCGCCACGCATGCGGAAGGACACGAAGACGGACACGATCTCGGGCTGGCACCAAGAAGGCCCGCGGATGCGTGAAGACGCCCTGGAATATGTTCCGCCAGAATGCCGGCTCGCCCTCCATCGCCTCGTCGTCGGCGGTGGCCGAAAGCCCGACTCGATCGCCGATGAAACCACCGATCTATTCGAAGGCGGCGTGCCGCTCGCCGCCGAATAGTCGAGGTACGCCCGGGCTCCCTTGGGTCGCACGGGCAATTGAAGTGCTTAGCCCGGCAAGTTGCCCTGCACTTGCGATCCAAGCAGCTCAGCAAGGAGTCCCTCGCGGGTTTGCGGCAGTTCGACTGCGTCGCCCAGCAATTCCTGGGCGGCCGCCTCCTTCAAGAGCAGGCGCTGATATTCCGAGGCTTCGATCGTGTCGGTGGCCAACAGCACGTGGTACTCCACGGGCCGCTTTTGCCCGCGACGATGTACCCGATCCAAGCTTTGCAAATAGTGGGCTGCTTGGTTCGACATGGACTCATAGACCGCGTGCCGCGCTCGGTGGAGGGTCAGGCCCGCCCCGGCTGCCGCAGGGTTTCCGACGAAAAGCATTGTTGTGTCGTCGTCTTGGAACCGACGGACGGCCTCACGTCGATCTTCGGTGCGCGTCACGGACCCGTCTATGCGAACAGGAGCGTAGCGCGCGTACCGGCTCATGATCGCGTTGATCGACTTGGTGAAGAACGACCAGACCAAGACCTTCTCACCCCGGCGCTCGATCAGCTCGATCAACAGCTCATCCAGGGCGGCAAGCTTCGCGGGCAAAGCCTTGTAGTCGGGGTCGAGCGCCAACGGGTTCGAGCAGGCTTGAAGCAACGACATCCGCCTTGCAGCGAAGGTTGCGCGGCGCTTGTGGAAAGTCTCGTCATCCGTCGCCAACACGTCCGCAACGAGGCCCGACAATGCGGCGTCGTATAGCTCCCGTTGACGGGCCTCCAGTTCGACCTGAACCCGATTGAACGCTCGCCCCGGCAACTCAAGCACCTGGCTTTTCAAGCGTCGGAGGTAGACCCCCCGTTCGGCGATGACGTCGGCCACCATTTCTCGCGCGATGGCCGGATCGGTGGGCAGCTTCGCGCCAACGAAGGCAACGCCCCCATCGGCGATATTGAACTGCTCCACCAAGTCCACTGCGCTGTTCGGCGCGGGCGTGCCGCAGAGGACGATGCACCGGGCCGCGGCGGTGCGTACGCGCGCGACGGCCGCGGTGCGCTGGGAGTCGCCGTTCTTCACGAAGAAGCTTTCATCGACGACCAGCAGCCCTTGCCGACCCAGAACCTCGCGAAGGCGAGGCCCCAAACGCAAGGCGGACTCGAAGTTGGTGACGTACAGATCCGCCTGCTGGTCGAGCAGCCTTCGCTTCTCAGCCTCGTCTCCCACCACGGCCACTGCGCGGTATTTGGCGCCGAAAAAGCGCCGGAGATCGTTCACCCACTCCAGGACCATGTTTTTTGGCGCGAAGATGAGGATCCTGTCGACCAGCCCAGTCTCACGCAGGCGATCGAACGCGAATAGGGCTTCCACCGTCTTTCCTAGGCCCTGTTCGTCGAACAGGCAGAGCCCGCGGACGTCGGGGTGAGCGGCGATGGCGACCGCCGTCACCTGGTGGGGATCAAGGGTGGCGACACCGGCGTAGCCGGCGAGCGCTGCGTAGGCGGCCTCGGAATCCTCGCCAAGCGTTCGACAGACGTTAAGGGCCGCCTGATGCTGCGCCTCGAAGGAAGCAGCGGTTCCGACGATGCTGTCTAGCGGAGGCGCGAGCTGCAAGGTCCACGCCTTCAATGCCGCAACCACGTCATCAAGCGAGTCCTGACCCGTGACGAGGCAGCGACTTCCGGGATCAGCCTGGAACGCTAGGCCGGCGTCGCGCAGGTCCGACGTGAGCCGTCGAAGCGGGACGCCGGGACCCGGGCGAATCGTAAGCTGGCGGCGGGCTCTGGGCTCGATCATGGCGGAGGGCTGGAATGTCACGTCGGGTTACCAGCCTCCGCATCGGCCGCCGCTGCACGATGGGCGTGGAGCCCGTCCAGCATCGCGGTGACCGTATCCAGAACCTCGTGGAACCGTTCCAATGTCTCTGCTTCCAACGACTTGAAGTCGTCGGGCTTGAAGCTCGCCAGCCAGTCCGCGAATTGCTTCACCTTGGCGTCGGCGGCGGTTTTATCCTTTGTCCGCACGGGGTCGTTGGCGATGACGGTCTCAATCGCGCGCTTCACCGCGTCGCCATCGTCCTGGTTCGCCTGGATGCGAGCGACCGGGTCGTTGAGGATCTTCGGGACCGACCTAACATCCACGAACGACTTGAACTTGCCGTACCAGAGCCAGCGGAACACTTCGTCGCGAGCGTCGGGGTCCGAGCCCAAGCTGCCCCAAACCGCCGGTTTCGACAGCTCGTCGAAGTATTCGAATTTTTCCTGGATCTTCAGCTCGACTTCGGTCTCCTCGATCTCGAACTCGGTCTCGAAGTACTCTTTGAAATCCACCGCCAGCCCGAACATCTTGATCCAGCGATCGGCCTGGCGCCAGCCTTTCAGGCCGTACTCGTCGGCGATTTGCTGCTTAGCTTGCCGGCGCAGCGTGGAATCGGAAGGATCCTCGTGGATCAACTGCTGGTAGATATCGAAGATTTGGCCGGCCTTCACATAGGACGGCCACGGGATGTGGTCCTTATCCTTGAAGTTCAGTTCAGTCAGAACCGCCTTGTGGATCCGCTGGTCCCGCGCGGGATCGCCGGACGGCTGGTAGACGAAGGCCGGGATCCACCGGGCGCTGGCCCGCGCGCCGTTGAATTGCGGCGACGCCATAATGTGTTTCGACGCGTAGAAGCGCCGGTTGCCGTCCCAAAGCGTACCGTGGCCGTCGCCGGCCATGAACAGGACGACCGGCTCCTGCACACCGTTCGCGGCGATCGAAGCGGCCAGCCGCTCGATCTGGAAGGGCTTGGAAGACTCCTTGGTCTCCTTCCGGTCAGCGTCGATCATGATGTCGTAGATGTCGGCGGTCGTCGGCCGTGCGGAAAAGTCGCCGCGCCGTTGCTGCCAGCTCCGCAAGTAATGCTTCAGCCTGACGTTATCGACCCAGCCGTCCACGTCATCGACGTGGACGCGCCCATACCACATGGAGACCTCGTTCCCATGGTACTTGCGCAGGATCGGCCGGGGGTGCTGGTCGGGGTCGGCCGAGGCCACTTCCCGAACATAGCGGTCGAGGATTGCGGGCCACAAGCGCGTGGCTGGGCGGCTGTCGTCGTCGGGCATTTCAAATCTCTCAGAAGGGTTCTGCACTACTCAGATGCAGGGCGTTACAGGCCCGGATCGTCGCTCAGGAAACGACCACGGCCATCGGGGAAAATCGCTGCTTCGGCACGTTCCGGGGCCGCGATGCCCAACTCGATGATGAGCGCCGGCACCATGTCTCGGATGGCGGCATAGGCCCGGTGCTTCGCCGTCCGGAAGGCGCCGGGCTTCATCCCCAACTCAGCCGCGGTGTCCTGCGCGGCGTATTCGAAATCAGCGGCGCCCGCCTCCCCGAAGGCCAGGTCTTTGTGCATCAGGCTTTGCGTTACTCGCTGGAGCCCGGGCGAAAGGCGTTGGACAGCAAGCCGCACGACCTCCACCGCCCAGAAGTCCTCGACCTCGACTTCCGAAACCGCATCTTCGACAAGTTCCATGGCCAGGTCAGGGTGGAGATCCGAAAAGGCGGCCCACACCGCGTCCGTGGCTTCCGGGTCAGCGATGGACTCGGCGGGCCGAGCCGCGTCGATGAGTTCTGCTTGTTGCTCGCGCAAAAGCTCCAAGGCCGCGTTGATACCGATCTTGAAGAAGTAGCCATAAGGGTTGGTCAGGACCCTTCGCGACTGCACCGCCGGCGCAAAACGATCGTATGCCGCGCTCAGGCAGTCCTGACAGTCCGCTTCTTGCAGGCGGTACGCGCGCGCAAGGTGGGACAGGAGTCGCGGCGCGGCCTCGATGGCGAGCAGGCGATAGACGGCCTCGTCCGTGCCGGTCTGCCAGGTTTCGAGAACCATCGCAGAAACCGAGCTGGACGCGACGTCGATCGCGTCGCGCTCCCAGTCGGGGCCATCGTTGTCGCCGTGATCAGCCAAAAAATGGATCCTGTCGGGAGCTGAGCTTCATCTGCATGCCTGATGCAGGGCGTTACACGCCCACGGCGGCGCCATCGTCGTCGCATGGCGCTGTGAGGCGTTCGATCGAATGAGGCGCATCGGAGCTTAACTGTAAAGGCCGCGCCGGATGTTGAGCACGACCTTGCTGGTCAGCTAGAGCGAAGCTGGGATCGATCGAGGGCGAGCGTGCTGCGCCAGGGCTGCCGCCCTTAACCCAGCCCGCTCCGCCCCGCTCCGGGCAGCTCCGCTCCCCCTGCGGGCGCGCTGGCGCGCGGGTGTGACCGGCGGCTTAGTGCTCTCGAATCTCTGCTTTCCGTCCCGATCCCAAGTTCAGCAACTGGCGCCACTCCGACACCACTCGTCGTTAGCGGTGTCGCTTCTGGGGACCCCTGGCACCGTGTAGCCTTCGCCAATGAGGCCGGTGCCCTATCTCGCTCAGACGACCCCCGGTGGCTGCGGCGCTTGCGCTTTCATCATGGTGGCGCGGTTCTTCGACCCGGCGACGGACCTCACCGAAGAAGGCGCGCTCCAGGGATTTGGCGTCGATGGGTTTGGCCCGCGATGCTTTGACCTCGGGGTCAGCTTCATCAAGGCCGCTGTTGCGTTCGGACTTGTCGCGAAGGTGGCGGCATTAGATCGTGACGAGTTGCGGACCCACCTAGCCTCCGGCCCTGTGGTCCTGTTCCACAAAGCCTCCAAGGCGCCAGACGCCCTGCCGCATTTCTCCGTAGCGATCGCCGCGTCGGACAAGGAGATCACCCGTCACGATCCTGGCGCGGCGGCAGGGGTAGTCGCAGCGTGGAAGGACTTCGAACCCCTTTGGGATGCCGCCAAGGTGAAGTGGTGGCCGTATGACGGCCGCTATACGGCAGTGATGCGCCCCAAGACCTGACGGTTGTCTGGAGGCGTAGCGGAAGGTCCGATCTGCGCACCGACGCCAACTTCAGCTACTGGCGCCGAGACGACGCTCCAGGGATGCTAAGAGGCCCGCGTCGGCAGCGACGCGGGCCTAGAGCGGAGGAGATCGGGGGAAGGCTCACGCTCTCCTGCCTCGGCGTCAGTCGAACATCGGCCGGCGGTTGGTCGTCCTGTTGTTGATGTCCACCAGGTCGAACGAGCGTTCCCGCCCGAACATCGGCGCGGGCTTCGAGAGCGGTCAGGGTTCGCATGGGCTCGGCAGGCTAGAAGCTGAAGCGCTGAACGAGCGGCGCGCAGGCCAGCAGCAGGTCGGGCTTGAGCGCCTCCGGGTGCGCCTTCATGGCGTCGAGGATCGCGCTGAGCTCTCGGCCGTCCGGGCCGGCCAGCGCCTCCGAAAGCTCGCCTTTGAAGCTCTCGAAGTTGCTGCGCGGCTTGGCGAGGGCGGGCAGGGCGTCGAAGAAGGCGCCCGCCGTCTCCGTCGCTCCGACCACGACCGCCAGCATGGCGGCGATCGGCCATAGACGCTTTGGATCCGCCGCCTCCGCGGGGGTCTGACTGATCTTGATCAGCAGGTAGGTGTTCACATAGCGCTTGGTGCGGCGTGGTGAGCCGCCGAGCAGGGCGCCGAAGGTGGCCAGGGCCTGCTGCTCGGTCCCCGTGAGATTGACCTTGATGTAGGCCGAGGCTTTCGGCGCCGGAGTCTCGGGCGCCTCGGGCGGCGATGGCGGGGTCTCGGAGCCGGACACAGGCGTAGCTTGGCCGGCGCTGGCCGCGGTCGACGGCTGGCCGTTGGTGTCCCCTGCTTCCTGATCGACGACCAGGAGAGGGTTCGTCAGGCCCACCACGAACTTGTCGCTTTGCTCTGCGTCCATCGCCGAGACCCAGAAGGGCACCTGAAAGATCTTCTCCAGGTAGTCTTGCGCGTCCGCCGCCTCCGAGGCGTGGCGGTATCGCTGACGACCGGGCTCCGGGGAGGCCGTCAGGGTCGGTGGGGTTCGGCCTGACGCAGACTGGCGATCGTCTTGGGCGTCGCGGCGCGCGACCTCTGGGTCGGCGAGCAGCTCGGGGTACATCTTGCGTAGCGACCGCCGCAGCCAGCGGGCGTCGACGGCCACGAAGACCACGAACAGCGGGAAGAAGAGCAGCATGTGGATGGCCTGCAGCACCTGCACGACCTTCTCTGGCGGGCAGCGATCCAGGTCGTCGATGTAGAGGACGATGCGGCCGATGCCGGCCGTCTGGTCCTTCTCCGGCTCCGCTTCGAGGAGATCGGCCGACTGCTCTGGGGTCAGCGCCACCGTCCTTGACGGCCTCCTCCAACAGCGCCTTTGCCGTGGCGTTGTGGGCGTCGCGCGCCGCCTTGGTGAGCTCGGCTTCGGCCTTGGCGTCGGTCTCATTCTGCGCCTTCAGCAGATCGCTGAGCTGGCTGAAGTCTTTGTGGATGTTGGCGACGATGCCGAGGTGGCGCGCGTAGTCGCCGTTGACCACCTTGTCGCGGATGAACCGGTTGATCCGGCCGCTCGCCGTCAGGCTGCGCTGCTCGCGGGCGATGGCGGCCACCCGGTCGGCCGCCGCGGCCGCGCGACGCTCCGCCTCCGCCACCTTCTGGGCGGTTTCTACGGCCGCCGCTTCGGCCGCGGCGACCGCTGCGTGCTCTTTTGCCGTGGCCGCGGCGAGGGCGTCGTCCAGTTTCGCCTGGAAGCCGTCGAGGACGGCGATATTGGCCTTTACCGATTTCAGGATGAGGCCAAGCGATCCGGCTGCGCCGGCGATCGAGGCGGATACGGCGGTGACCATGGCGCGAATGGCGTCCGCCGTGTCCGCGCTTTGTGTCATCAGCCACGCGACGAGGGGCGGTCCGCCCAAGATCAAGACCAGGGCCGCCGCCGCCCAGAACGAACCCAGGCGGCGAACGATGCCCTCGGCCACCAACTGGCCGCGCGCGCCCGTGTCGGCCGCGGATTGAACGAGCCGGGCGACCTCCTCGGCGCTGGCGGACGCCGCATCGACGCCGGTCGCCTTCGCGATCTTCGCCACCTCGTCGGCGCCGAGGCCCTGCTTGAACGTGTGCGCGGCGGCGCGCCAGATCGCCTTTGCGGGCAAGGGCGTGTGGAGCGCGGCGCGGTGCTCAGACTGCGCCTTGGCGAGCTGATCGTCGGCCTTCTTCTGATCCTTCTTCGCCAACAGCAGCTCTCGGTAGGCCTCGAGCTTGAGCTGCCGCGAGGTCGAAAGCTGGTCGAAGAGCGCATCGACGTCCTTGGCCGCGGCGCCCTTGGCTTTCAGCCAGCGATCGAGGTCTTCGAAGATGTAAGCGACCAGGCTCGCCCAGAGGTTGGTGTCGATGTAGTGCCAGGCGTTGAAGCGGATCTGCGGGACCTCGGCGTGGAGGTCGGGATCGACGTCCTCGGCCGTCAGATCCTCGATCTTGGAGTGCACCTTCTCCATGAAGAAGGACTTGCCCGACCCCCAGTCCCCGAACACGCCGATCGACAGCGGCGGCTCGATCTGGCGGCTGATGGCCAGCTGGGCGAAGGCGGTGACCTGACGGTCGATGTCCAAGAGGTCGTCCGCGTTGGCGCGGTCGTTGAAGACGGTGGGCAGGACGGTGGCGAGACCCGGGATCAGCCGTCGGGTCGCCGCGTCGGGTTGGATTTCGGGCGCGAGCGCCAGGGCCTGAGCCAGGGTCTCACCGCGCGCCAGGGCCTCGAGGTTGTTTCTTGGATCGGTCGGCGGAATGGGCCGCTTGGTGGTGAGGAGCAGACGTGCAAGCCCGGCCAGGGCGCTGCGGCTGACTGGAAATACGGTGCCTTCGCCCTTGACGAGGCGGCCGCCCATCGCCGCCTCCGCCTCCTTGCGCGAGGGCGGATCGTCGTAGACGCGGGTGAAGAGGATCGGCCACCAGCGCGAATTGTTGGGACCCGCGAAGAGCATTTCGCGCGCTGCGGCAAGGACGCCCCAAGCCATCAGGCGCTCGCCGACCAGAACAAGCACCGTATCGCCGCGTCGCATTGCTGTGCTGTAGGGCGCGCCGCCGCGCTTCGCTCGGGCCAGCCAGTGCCGCCAGAACATGATCCGGCCGGGCTGCATGTCCTTGACCCATTCGCCTTCGTCGAGGTCGGGTCGCGCGTAGAATAGCCAGGCCGCCGTGTCCGCAGCCGCCGGCTCATCGGCGTCCGCCGAGCCGTCATCTGCCGCGTCGGCATTGTCAGGCGGCGTGGGCGCGGTGACCTTGGCTTTGCGCTTTGGCCGTGCGTCGATCGCATTCTGCGCTACGGATCTTAGGCCAGCCGATCCGCCCTGGGGCGCAGCCGTCGTGTCGAACCGGTCCGCCGAGACGTTGTTCGAAGCCGTGGCGGTGGGTTGCTCTTCGAGCGCCGTCTTCGCCGCCTGGGCGCCGCCGACACGGTGCCGCACCCCAGGGGGAGCGGCAGGCTTCTTGAACGCCGATGACGGCGGGGGCGGCGCCGGGGGCGGTCCCTTGGCCGCGGACGGCGCAGCGGCCTTCGCTGGGGGGCGGCGTCGCCCGGCCGGTCCGCTGGTGTCCGTCATGTGCTTTGCCCCCGGGGCCAACTCTGCCCGCGGCGCAGCGCTACCGCAACCTGGCGGTGAGGCGTCCCTCGGCGCAATCGCGTCGGGGCGCGTCAGATGTCCATTGCAGGGCGCGAGGTGGCGACGTGACGGCCGCCGACGTACGTCTACTCGGCCGCGACCCGCGTGAGCTGGTCGTCTGTGGCGTCGAGCATGGGTTCGACGAGATGCTGGACGAGGTGGGTCACCACGGGGACGACCACACCATCGCCCGCGATGTGGTAGGCGTCGTTGTAGCGAGGGGGAAGCTCGTAGCTGTCCGCCAGGCCCATGAGGCGTGCGGCCTCCCGACCGGAGAGCAGGCGAGAGCGGACGGTGTCGCCCTCGACCACCAGAATGATCTGCCTGGAACTGCCCCCGGCCGGCGTGCGCAAGCAGCCGGCGACCTCGTCGAAGCGAACCTCGGCGCGCTGAACCTTCTGACCTTTGCCGTCAGGACGGGTGCGGCGGTAAACGCCGCCCACCACGCGGCGGCCCGTGGCCTTGGCGGCCGCCACCTTGGCTCGGTTGGTTGGGCTCATCATGCCGAGAAGCTTCTTGGTCTCGGCGGGAGAATGCCAACGAACGCCCCCGGTGGGTTCATCTTCGACGATGTCCGAGAAGCGCTCGACCGGAGCCTGCGGCGCAGGCAGCGCCCACCAGAGCGCTGAGGCCCGGACGCTGTCGGGAAGCGCGTCGTAGGCGGCGACCAAACGGGGCGGCGTCCACGGCTGCACCGGCTCGGCACTGATCAAGTGGTCAGGGACGTAGACGTCGTTGCGCACCGCAACGATGAAGAGCCGCGGCCGCGACTGCGGCACGAACAGCTTGGCGTCCACCACGACCGCGCCGAACCTATAGTCGGCCTTGGCGATGACCTCACAGATGGCGGCGAAGTCGCGGCCCCCATTTGAGGTGATGGCGCCGTAGACGTTCTCGAGGATCAGCGTACGCGGACCGCGTCCTTCGGCCTTCAGCGACTCGAGGAGCGACCAGAAGGGCCAGAACGTGCCGGAGCGGGTGTGCTGGTTGGCGGTGGCGGAGCCCAGGCCCTTGTTCGCGCCCGCCAACGACAGATCCTGGCAGGGGAAGGAGCCCCAGACGAGGTCGGCGCGGCCGGGCAGCTGCGTGGTTGCTATCTTGGCGACGTCCTCGCAGACGAGGTGGTCGCCACCCCAGTTGAGGCGGTAGGCGTCCGCCTTCATGGGATCGAAGTCGTTGGCGAAGGCGCAATGCCAAGTGGGCAGGCCGGCCCGCGCCATGCCGCCGCCGGCGAAGAACTCGTAGAAGGTTCGGATCGGCGCAGTTCCGAGCCCGCTCGTCGAGCGGTGAGGGTTCAGCGGAGTGGACGGCTTCGACATCAAGGGGTCCATCCTCGGAATCGCGGATCGCGTCGCCTAGTTCCACTTCCGTTCTCTTAACGTCAATGATTTTGGCGGCCCGAATCGGGAAAATATGCGCGCAGAACGAGCGTGCGGCCAGATGAAGACCTTCGAGGTCGAACTCACCTACGACGTAGACCCCGCGAAGCTGCGCTGGCCAGGCCGAGCGGAGGTGGCGTTTGATGCGACCCCGGCCGGCAACCAACACTACGAGGACTTACGCGGGTTGACCTGGGCCGACGTGGAGCAGGCGCTGAGCTTGGAGCGCCAGCTCATCGCCCAGGTGGAGCGTGCGGCGGATCCTGCCGCCGAGGAATCGCGGATCACCGAGGGCCTGGCGGAGGGCGCCGAGATCGATGGCCCACACCCACTGCGAGGCGTCGACCTGGGTGTGGCGTCCGCCGTCTTTGCGCTTTCGGCCCTTGGCGCCATCCCGGCGGCGAGCTGCAATGGCGGCGCCTTCGGTGCGTTTCATCAGGGCCGCAACCCCTATATCGCCTTCTTCATTCGACCGCGGCGCTTGCAGACCCTAGCCCCCTGGGTGCGAGCGGCAGGCCTGGGGCTGACGATGACCGACGACGGCATCGTCGTGCTGCAAGCGCGGCGCGTGGCGGACCTGTGCGCCTTCGCGGAAATCGCCCTGGCCGCGCAGGCGACAAGAGGATGAGAGCATGAGCGAAGCCAGTGAAGACCCGCCGAAACTGAGCGCCGCAGCGCAGGCGGATCTGGAGGATGTCCTGACCCGCCAGGACTTCTCGACCAAGGGTCCCATCGCCATCGCTTTGGTCGTGGTGGAGCGCGCACGATCCCAGGCCTTGCCGTTGGATGTCGCGAAGTTTCTCGCCGCGAGAGGCGCGCAGGTGGCGGGCGCCAGCGGTAAGGCGGCGGACGCGATTCTGCGGCGCCACGGCGTCACCAGCAGCCTCGGAAGCGAAGGCGGGCGGACCTCGCGCGGCAGCGTCGACCGCATGAACGCCCTGGTGGAGTTCATGAACCGCCGGCACGCCGCCGGTGACTTGGACCTCGACGCGCTCCAGAGGTTCTGGGTCGCCCGCGCCGAGGCCTATTTCGCCACGACGCCGATCCCGATGAGGATGGATCCGGCTCTCAGCATTCGGGCCGTTCTGCGAGGGCTGATCGACCAGGCGGAAGTGCGGCAAAAGACGATGCCGGGGGTGATGATCGTCGGGACCGTCATGCAGCACATCGTGGGCGCCGCCCTCGAACTGCGCGGTGAAGGCGCCGCGTACGACGTGGCGCACCACGGCTCGAACCAAAATGACGTCAAGGGCCGCGGCGGAGACTTCGACGTCGGCGACACGATCATTCACGTGACGAACGCGCCGTCGGCCATGCTGATGGCGAAGTGCCGCGCAAACATCGAAGCGGGACGTCGGCCGATGGTGATCAGCAACACCAAGCAGCTGATCGGCGCCGAGGTTTTGGCGGAGACCGAGGACCTGGCGGGCCGGATCGAATTCATCGACTTCGAACAGTTCGTGGCCGCCAAGCTCTATGACCGCGGCAATTTCCGACCGAACCAGGTCCGGGCCGCGGTGGGCGCCTTGGTGGACCGGTACAATGAAATCGTCGATGCGGTGGAGCCCACGGCGGGACTTCGCGTGGAGGTGATCACCTAGTGGGGTCGCCGAGCTGGGGCGCGTGGGAGAGGTTTCGTGTGCGTTGAAGGCGGGCGCTGCTGGGGGCCTCCGTCGCGACCGATGTCTGAGCCTCAGGCTGCGCAGCCGGGCGCGCTATCATGGACGGCGCGCCCGCCCTCAGGCGAGGCCCCGTCCTTAGGCGCGACCTGCGTCATCATCAATGGACAGCACGCATCCGACGTCAGGCGAGATCATTCCGTCCAACACGTCGCCGTAGGCGCTCTCCACCGCACGCTTTCCGGCCCTGCGATCGACTTTGAACCAGGGTGTCATGTAGGCTAGGAACGAATCGTATTCGAGTGTGAACCGCTCCCAATAGCCCTCGACGCCCCACGCATTTCTCAGCGTGACCATGTGCGCCGGGGTGGAAAACAGCTCGGGCGTTGGACCCGGCAGGGGCTCCTCAAGATCCGTGACGTGTTCCCAGTGCGTGAAGCCCGCAAGGCAACTATAGACGAGGGTGTCGCCGAGCTGGTGATGGATCCTGGCGCGCACCCGGCCATCGCCACTCACGTCGATGAAGACCGTGCCGCCCTCGACGGGAATTTCCTCGATCTTGTCATAGGTGTAGACGCGGTCGAACTCTCCGCGATCTGACACGATCTCGGCATTGGCGGCGGAGGTGAGGCCGCAGACGTCCAATCCGGGCGGCCGATGCTTGACCAGCAGGTGGCAGAGCCCGAGGGAGACCTTGCTGGAGGCGCTCGAGATGATGATGCGCGTCGCGCCGAAATAGTCTTTCGTCTGCAGGAAGAAGGCGCAACAGAACGACAGGCTGAAAGCCGGCCGCACCAGGAGGTAGGCGTCCGCGCCCATGTGGTGAAACCGCTCATCGCGGTCGATCAGAACGTAGTCTTGGTAGATCGCAGGCAGGTCCCGTCGGTGCGGCGCGTCATCGACCAGGCGCGCTGCGTCCTGCATCTTCGCGTTCATCACGAGGTGCGTCGCCATGGGAAAGAACCCGTAGACGTGCTCGCCAGGACGTATGTCGGCGTTGCGAGACGCAATGACCTGGCCCACGCCCCACACCGGGATGCTGCCCCATCCCTCGGCCGCGGGGAAAAATCGCCAATAGGAAATGGTGGTCGTCTTCGCGATGGGTTCGCCGAGGCGCGCGTAGGTGATGTTGTTCGATGTCAGCGCGAACTTTTGAACCTCGACGAGGATCTGGTCCGCCTCGAGCCGCGCCGGGTCCGGCGTCGGGTCATCGTGCCAACGCCAGTGGCGAAGATTGTCCTTCGAGACCTCGAAGCTGCGGACGGGTTCTGCAGACGCCGCTTCATCCATTACGCCATATCCTCCGTTGCGCGATCGCATCGGATCGCCGAGCGGCGAGAATATGGGCGGGGCCGCCAGGGCAAATTGCGCGGCGCGCAAGCGGACTTGCGGTCATCGCAGTCGACGGATCTCTCGGCGCCTCCCCATAAGCATCCCGAACGTTTTTGGGGGGCGAGGATGCTAAGGTTTTGGGTAGCGGTGGGGCTGACAAGCAGCCTGAGTGCGATCGGCGGAGCCGCCTGGGCGGACGGCGCAGCGCCGGCCTCGGCGTCGGACGAAACCCTGGCAGAGTTGGTGGTCGTGGGGAGCCGCGGCCATCCGCGCCTGGCGACCGAAACCGCCGCGCCCGTGGATGTGCTGTCAGGCGCCCAGCTGGCGGCGAGCGGTCAGAGCGACCTGAACCGGATCCTCGAGCTTGCGACGCCCTCGTTCAACTTCCCGCGGACCTCGTCGGGTCCTTCGGTCGCCGGCGCCCGCCCCGCGACCCTTCGAGGCCTCAGTCCTGACCAGACGCTGGTGCTCATCGATGGCAAGCGCCGTCACGCCTCCTCGATCTTGAACTTCAACAACGGGCCGTTCCGCGGCGCTGTGCCGGTGGACTACGGGATGATCCCGGTGACTGCGATCGGGCGCGTCGAGGTGCTGCGCGACGGCGCGGGCGCCCAGTACGGCTCGGACGCGATCGCCGGCGTCATCAACATCGTGCTGAAGGGCGAAGCCGATGGCGGCTCGGCTTCGGTTCAGTATGGCGCGACCGAGCGAGGGCAGGGCAAGACCTTCATCCTCACCGGTCAGAAGGGCCTCAAGCTGGGCGACGGCGGGTTCCTCACCCTGTCTGCCGAGGTCCGCGACCGTGGCGACACCAACGCCGCCGAAGTCGATCCGCGCTTCGGCCGGGTAACTTCGATCCTGGGCGATCCGCAGGCCACGGACCTGGCTTTCGTCGCCAATGCAGAACTGCCTTTGTCACGGGGCGCGACGCTCTACGGCTTCCTTACGCTCGGGCGTCGCGACGCCGAGAGCAACCCGCTGTTCCGCGCCCCGACGGTGGCGCCGGCCTTCTATCCAAACGGGTTCCTGCCGGTCATCAATCTGAGGTTGGGCGACGTGGGTGGCGATCTGGGCGCGCGCGGCGAGCTCGGAGGTTGGTCCTGGGACCTCAGCGAAACCTTCGGCTACTCAAAAGCAGATTACAGGGTCTCGACGAGCGTCAACACCTCGCTGGGCGCAAGCAGCCCGACAGCCTTCTACGGCGGGGGCGCACGCTACACCCAGAACCTGGTCGACCTGACGGTGGACCGCAGTTTCCAGGTGCTGGCCGGCGCCCACCTTGCGCTCGGCCTGGAGCACCGCTGGGAGGGCTACAAGCTCGTCTCCGGTGACCTGGCGTCTCGCACCCTCGCCGGCGCCCAGGGGTTCCCGGGGTTCAACCCACCGACTGCGGTCGACGTCAGTCGCCACGCCTTCAGCGCCTTCGCCGACGCCGAGTTGAGCCCAATCCACGGCCTCGACCTGGGTCTGGCCGGACGCTACGAGGACTATAGCGACTTCGGGAGCGAGGCGACCGGCAAGGCCTCCGTGTTCTGGCGGCCCGTCGATCTGGTTGCGCTCCGCGCCACCGCCAGCACCGGCCTGCGCGCGCCGTCGCTGCAGCAGCAGTCCTTCTCCACCGTCACCAGTCAGGTGAACGCGGGCGTGCTCCAGAACGTCGGCACCTTCGCGGTCAACGATCCGATCTCGGTGGCGCTGGGCGCCACGCCGCTGAAACCCGAGAAGGCGACGAACTACTCCGCCGGCATGGTCGTGACGCCGGGCCACGGTCTCACCCTGACCGTCGACGTCTACCGCATCGCGATCGAAGACCGCATCGCTCTCAGCGAGAACCTGCAGGGCGCGCAGGTGTTGGCGATCCTCAGGGCAAACGGCGTTCTCAACGCCGCGGCGGCTCGGTTCTTCACCAACGCCTCCGACACTCGCAGTAAGGGCTGGGAGGCGACGCTGCGTTGGGACACCCGGATCGGCGACGAGGCGCGCCTCGGCATGACCCTGGCCTATGCCGCCTTCGACACCGACGTGCGCCGCCAGGCGGTCAACCCGGTGCTGCCGGCCAGCCCGCTGCTTGGAGCGGGTTCGATCGATCTCGTCACCGACGCTCAACCGCGCAACAAGGTCATGCTGAACGCCGACCTTTCCTGGCGCAACCTGCGCTTCAAGGCCGATCTCATCGACTTCGGCGCCTATCGCACCACCGCTGCCAACGGGATCACCAATATCACCGTCGGCGGACGCACCTCGGTCGACCTCTCGGCCGCCTGGCGGATTGGCGACCGCTATGAGATCCAGGCCGGCGTGCTGAACGCCACCGACGCCTATCCCAACCGGATTGCCGGTGAAGGCACGGGCAGGCCGTACAGCGAGATCGACCCGATGGGCTTCAACGGGCGAGAGTACTTCGTCCGGGTCTCCGCGGAGTTTTGAGCCATGCGGGGCGCGCTCCTCCTGGCCATGTCGCTCCTCGTGGGCCTCCCGGGCGTCGCTAAGGCTTGGTCGCGGCCGGGGCACATGGTGACGGCCGCCATCGCCTACGACGAGATCGGGCGGCGGCGGCCCGACCTCTTGCCGGTGCTCGCCGCGCTCTTGGACGCCCATCCCGACCGCGCGCCGTTCGAGGTGGCGATCGATCGGACCACCGGGGCCGAGCGGCAGCGGCGGATGTTCCTGGAGTGCGCGCGTTGGCCCGACGATGCGCGCGAGACGGTCTACGACCACCCGACCTGGCACGCGAGCGCATCGGCGGTCGTGGCGGCGGACGCGGGGCCGGCGGTGCGCGCCGACGTCGAGCGCCGGCAGGGGGTGGCCTCAGGCGAGGCGGTCGAGGCGTTCGCGCTCAATGTGCATCAGTTTGGCAACCGGCGCGCGTCGCCGGCCGAGCGGGCCCAGGCCTTGTGCTGGGTGCTGCATATCGTGGGCGACATCCACCAGCCGCTGCACACGGCTGAGCGGTTTTCCGCCGCTTGGCCCGATGGGGATCGCGGCGGCGGGCTGCCCCAGGTGTTGGATCCGCTGACGCACGAGCCGATCTCCCTGCACTGGCTGTGGGATGACAGTGTCAATCGCTCCGGCGTGGCGGCCGACGTCGATCGCCGGGCGCGCGAGATTGCGGCGGCCCATCCGCGCCCGTCGCTGCCGCAGCTGTCGGCCCGGAGCTTCCTGGCTTGGCGGCGGGAGAGCTACGAGCTGGCGCAGGTGCTGGCCTACGGACCCGGGCCCTCGACCAGCCGCGATCCCAAGGCCGCGCCGGCGCTCACCGCGTCCGACTGGAGCGCGGTGCGCGCCGCGGCGGAGACGCGCGTCGCCTTGGCAGGCTACAGGATGGCGGACACGGTGATCGCGGCGCTGGATGCAAGCCGCTAGATTCTTGAGCCAGCCGCTGCCGCGGGCTGTCGATCTCGCCATCAGGGCGCTGTCCCTCGTCAACACCAAGCCTAGCGCGACGCCGACGCTGTCTGCGCGGACCGAGCGCGCCCCGCGTCGCCCGAGCAGCGCCTAGCCCTCGGCGAGGGCGGCGCGCCCCTCGGCAAACAACCGAAGGCGCGCTGTTGCGCAGAGCGCGCGATGCCATTGTGCAGGCCGCAACGCATCGGCGGCGCGACTGGATTTCCATCCCACAGCCCAGCGACGACACTGCGCCGTCGCCCCGGACGATGTCTCCGGACGGCGACCCCGGGGGGGCGCGGTGGCCAGGAGTGTCGGATCCACAATGCACAAGTCTGTTGGAGAGCCCGTCGGCGCGCGTTTGTCGGACCGTGGCCTGCTGATCCTGCTCTGCGGGCTGAACACGCTGAATTTCGTGGACCGCAACCTGTTGTCGAGCTTCGCGAACTTCCTGAAGCCGGAACTTCGCCTGACCGACGCCCAGTACGGGCTCCTCACGGGCCTGGTCTTCCTCGTCTTCTACGCGGTCGCGGGGCTGTTCATGGGCGCCCTTGCCGACCGCACCAACCGGCCGCGATTGATCGCTGCAGCCACCCTGGTCTGGAGCCTGCTCACCGCCGCGTCCGGCGCAGCGAGGGGATTTTTGTCGCTGGCGGCGCCCCGCGCGCTCATCGGCGTCGGCGAGTCTGCGCTGAGCCCTGCGGCGTTGTCATTGCTGGCCGACAGGATCAGTCCAGACCGGCTGGGTCTTGCGGCTGCGGTCTACTACCTCGGCGTCCCGATCGGGGCCGGCGCGAGCCTCCTGATCGCCGGCTATCTCGGCCCGACCGTCGGATGGCGGGGCTGCTTCTACGCGTTGGGCGCGATCGGCCTCTTGATGGGAGGCTTGATGTTGCTGGAGCGCGAGCCGCGCCCTCGTCGCGTCGAGGGCGATGCGCCGCGGCCCCCTTTCGGCGCGCAGTTCAGGCGCTTACTGGCGGTGCTCCGGCAGTCGCCCGCGCTGGTCGCGACCGTCGTTGGCGGCGTCTTCCTGCATATCGCGATCGGAGCGGCGCAGTTCGACCAGCTGTGGTTTACCGCCGAGCGCGGCTTCGAACGCGCTGAGATCGCCCGGCTCACGGGATACATCACGGTGGCCGTCGGCATCGTAGGAAGCCTCTTCGGAGGCTTCGCGGGCGACTGGTGGCGACGCCGAATGCGCTCGGAACGACCGATGTTGTTGTTCGCGCTGATGCTCGTGACCTTGCCGCTGATCGTGGCCTATCGGCTGGCGCCTCCGGAGAGTCCGATCTTCTTCATCGGCGTCGGAGCGGTGGTGTTTCAGCTCGCCGCTTGCTACGGGCCAACCTTCGCGACCATTCAACAGCTGGCCCCGCCCGACGCCCGGGCGACGGTGACCGCCTTCTACATCCTGTGCCTGAACGTGGTGGGACTGGGGATCGGGATCACGGGCACGGGCTGGGCGGTGGACGCCTTGCGCGCCGCTGGCGCGGCCCAGCCCTACACCGTGGCGATTCTGGCCTTCACCGGACTTTCGGTTTTCGCGATCCCCGCCTTCTTCCTGGCCGGTGTGTGGAGCCGCCAGAGCTCAGTTGAGGAGTGCGCTGCATGAGTCCTTTTCCTCAGGGCGAGGCTGCGGCGCCTGCCGAACTCGGCCCTTCCCGCCGCACCGTCGGCATGGGCGCTCTCGCCCTGGCGGCCGCGCCGGATCCGCGGCTCCGCGCCGAGACGCAGGACGTCTATTTCGTGCGTCACGGGGAGAGTGAGGTGAACGTCGCGATCGACCCGGCGCAGCCCGATCGTGGCGTGAGCTACCCCCTGACCAAGCTCGGGGTTGCCCAGGCGCGGGAGATGGCCGCGCGGGTGACCATGGCCGGCCCGCCGGGAACGCTGTACGCCAGCAATCTGCTACGCGCCGTGCAGACCGCCGACGCGGTCGCGTTCAGTACGGGGACTCCCGTGCGCATCTCGCCGGCGCTGCGAGAGGTCGAGTTCGGGGAGATCGACCCCGGCCCGACCTTGGCGACATCGCTTGCCGCCGTGCGGGCGATCTACATGGCCTGGCTCGCCGGCGATCGGATGGTGCGGGGGAAGGGCGGGGAGAGCTTCGACGACGTGCGCGGCCGGGTTCGCGCGTTCCTGGACCAGGCGCTGGCGACGGCCACGCGCGGCGCCCCGATCGTGATCGTCTCGCATCGCGCCACACTCATGGTCACCGGCCCCGAGATCTTCAGCAATGTCACGCCGGCTTTCGCCGCCGCCCACCCGATCCCGAACTGCGGCGTGATCCATGGCCGCCTCGTGAACGGCCGGTTGGAGTGCCGCAGCTGGCTCGGCGTTGAGCCCAAGTCCTGAGCGGCCGCTTTGAGGCCGCCTGAGGCGGTAAGCACCCCGATCTCGTGGGGGCCGGTGAAGCGCGGCGCTCGGCAGGGCGCACCGACAACACCGGATTGCACCGCGCGCCCGGCTTGGCGGACGGATCCGCGCCTTCGGACTTGCGCGGCGCGCAAGCCGCCATGGCGGTCTGCGAAACGCTGGGTCGGATGGCGGCGGCTATAAGCGAGCCTTGTCGGGACGTGTGACCGGCCCATGCGAGGGGAGGGGGGACATGACGATTCGAACATGCCTGCGGACGATCTTGGTGGCTGGGCTCGCTTGGCTGGCCCTGGGCGAGTCCGCTTTAGCCTGGACGCGTCCGGGCCACATGGTCAGCGCCGCGATCGCCTATCGGGAGGTGATGCGCACCGATCCGGCGGCGGTTACCCGGATTCTGGCGATCATGGCGGCCCATCCCGAACCGGCGCCCTTCGAGGTCGCGATCGGCCGGACAACCGGCGAGGCTCGCGCCCAGCGCATCTTCCTGGAGATGGCGCGGTGGTCCGACGACACGCGCGGCAGCCACTATGACCATCCGACCTGGCACTATCTCTTGCGGCCGCTCGTCGATCCTGCGACCCCGCCACCGTCGCCGCCCTGGTACGCGACGAGCGGCAATGCGGTCGAAGCCCTCGCCCTCAACATCGCCATCGCACGCAACCCGCGAGCCTCGGACCGCGATCGCGCCGTCGCCCTTTGCTGGATCTTCCACATCGTGGGCGATGTGCACCAGCCGCTCCATGCCGCCGAGTTGTTCTCCAGGGCCTTGCCGCAGGGGGACTTCGGCGGCGACCGCATCTACCTGATCGATCCCGAGAGCGGCGCCCCGGTGAAGCTGCACTGGTACTGGGACGACGCGGTCAGCCAGCTGGCCGAACCCGACGCGGCGCTTGCGCGCGCCGACGAGCTGATCTCGCGCTTTCCTCGCAGCGCCTTCAGCGCCGAGCTCAAGGGCGATATCGGTCGGCCCCCGGATGTGGCGGTTTGGAGCCAGGAAAGCTTCGAGGTCGCCCGGACGCTGGGCTTGCGGGCCGACGGGCCGCGGGCGCTGTCGCCGGAAACCGCGCTGCGTCCGTCGCCCGCCTACGCCGCGGCCCGCAAGGCGGCGGCGGAGCAGCGCCTGACGCTCTCCGGTTACCGCTTGGCGGAGGTGATCCGCACGCTGTTCCCCGCACCTTAGCGCGCGGGGGCGGGGGCGTTTCGCATCACGCAAGTTCGAATTGCATGCTTCACGTTGGTCGTCCGCAGAGCCTGCGACTACGACCGACGAGGTGTCAGCACGAGGGGGATCCGATGCGGACGATACTGTTGGCAGGCGCAAGCGTTGCGCTCCTCGGCTCAAACGCCTTCGCAGAGGCGCCGGCCCGACCGACGGATGTCGTGCAGGAGCTGGTCGTCGTGGGGAGCCGTGCTGCCCCGCGGCTGGCGACGGAGACGGCCGCGCCGGTGGACGTCTTCAGCGCCGAGGCGCTGCTGGCGCGCGGCGACGACGACGTGGCCAAGAGGCTGCAGTTCCTCTCACCCTCGTTCAACTACACCCGCGCGGCCACGCTCGCCTCGGCGGTCGGCACCCGCCCGGTAAGCTTGCGCGGGTTGGCCGTCGATCAGGTCTTGGTGCTGGTCAACGGACATCGGCGTCACTCCGCGGCGCCGATCAACACCAACAACGGTTTCGGTCGCGGCACCGTCCCCGTCGATCTCAACGCCATCCCGTCGACAGCGATCCAACGGATTGAGATCCTGCGGGACGGCGCGTCCGCACAGTACGGCTCGGACGCGATCGCCGGCGTCGTCAACATCGTCTTGCGCGACGATGCGAGCGGTGGGCTCGCCTCCCTCCAGGGCGGCATCACCGAGAAGGGCGACGGCAAGTCCGGGGCGCTGTCGATACGCCATGGGTTCAAGCTTGGCGAAGACGGGTTCCTGACCGCGACCGGAGAGGTGCGGGCCCATGGCTTCAGCAACTCGGCGGGTGTCGACACCCGCTTCGGGCGCGTGACCCAGCGGATCGGCGATCCCAAGACCTTTGATGCGAACTTGACCCTCAACGCCGAGGCGCCGAGCGCCTGGGGCGCGCTCTACGGCTACGCGACGCTCGTGCGTCGCCACACGGAGTCCTCGCCGATCTTTCGGGCGCCGAGCACCTTTCCGGCCTTCTATCCGGACGGCTTCCTGGTCCTGATCAAGCAGAAGACTTTCGACCTCGGCGCTACGGTCGGCGGACGCGGTAAGATCGGGGCGTGGAGCTGGGACGTCAGTGACACGGTCGGTTATAACCGGGCCGACTTCCGGCCTAGCAACACGGTCAACACCTCGCTGGGAACCGCGAGCCCGCGCTCGTTCGACAGCGGCGGCGCTCGTTACGGCCAGAACCTCGTGAACCTCTCGCTCGACCGTCCGCTCGCAGTCCTGGCCGGCGGCAACCTGGCGTTCGGGCTGGAGCACCGCTACGAGGGCTACAAGCTGCGACCGGGCGAGCCTTTGTCATATGCCGGGTCTGGCGCGCAGGGCTTTCCTGGCTTCAATCCGCCGTCGCCGATCGACGTGCATCGCACGGCCTTCAGCGCCTACGCCGATGGCGAACTCAGCCCGGTGACGGGCCTCGATCTGGGTCTCGCGGCCCGCTTCGAGCACTACAGCGATTTTGGCGACAAGGTGACCGGCAAGGCCTCGGTCTTCTTCCGCGCCAACGACGTTTTGGCGCTTCGGGCCACCGCCAGCACCGGCTTTCGGGCGCCCTCGCTGCAGCAGGCCCACTTCGCGACCGTCACCAGCCAGCTGGTCTCAGGGGCGCTCGTGAACGTCGGCAACTTCGCGGTCGATAGCCCCGTCTCCCGCGCCCTCGGCGCGACCTCGTTGCGGCCTGAGACCTCCCGGAACTACTCGGCCGGCCTCGTGCTCACGCCGGCCCCGAACCTCACCCTCACCGCGGACGCGTTCCAGATCGACATCGACGGGCGCATCACCTTCAGTGAGGCCCTCGCCGGTGCTGATGTGACGCGCATCCTTGCCGCGAACGGGATCGCAAACGCCTCGCAGGTGCGCTTCTTCACCAACGCCGCAGACACCACCACGAAGGGGTACGAACTCGCCCTCCACTACGTGCACGACCTGGCCTCGGAGGGGCGGGTCGAGCTGAACCTGGGCTACAGCAACGTCAGCAACAAGGTCACCAGCCTGCGCCAAAATCCGGTGCTGCCACGCCTGCCCCTGCTGGGGGCGACGTCGATCCAGGTGATGACGACCGCTCAACCGGTCAACAAGGTTGTCCTGAGCGGTAGCTGGATCCGCGGCCCCGTGCGGTTGTCCGCCGACGCCGTGCGGTTCGGTCACTACCGCTTCAGTCCCCTGGGCCCGGTCCAGACGTTCGGCGCAGTGTGGTCCCTCGATCTGACCGCCAACTACGTGGTGAGCGAGACCCTGCAAGTGACCGCGGGCGTGATCAATGCGACCAACCAGTATCCCGACGAGGTGGTTGGCCAGATCGACGGGCGCACCCAATTGGAGGCCGGAGGCCTGGGCTACAATGGCCGTGAGTACTTCGTGCGCGTCACGCGGAGGTTCTGAGTGGCCCGGCGGCTAGGCCGCATCCGCCGCCGAGAACGGCGCGTCGAGGCAGTTCGCGGTCATGGCGCCTTCGGACAGGAACCACCGATGGGCGGCGTCGACGTGCGGCAGGCGCAGTCGGGTCTCGGTTGAGACCAGCTGGTAGCCCTTCGTGAACCGCGCCACGCCCAGGCCGAGTGTCGCCAAGCGGCCGGCCTCGAGGTGCGGAGCGACCGTCGGGCTCGCCCCCATCGCCACCCCGAGACCGTGGGCGGCGGCCTCGTACATGCCATGAAGGACGTCGAACTCCGTGGTGGCGGCCAATGGGTTGGGATAGTGGGTCGCTCGCGCCCATTGGGTCCAGGCGTCGGTGCTCTGGGCGGAAACCAGAAGGGCCTGGTCTTCCAGTCGCCGCTCGCCGGCCCTGAAGGCCGCAACGATCTCCGGCGCCGCGACCGGCGTGGCGGTGATCTCGAGAAGCGGCCGGCTCCAGAGGTTCGCGACATCAACACCAAAGTGGCAGATGCCGAGGTCGACGTCGCCGTTGCGGACCTGCGCCGCCGACCTCTCGATCCTGACCACAAGGTCGATCTTCGGGTGTGCGTCGCGGAAGGCGCTGAGCCTGGGGTAGAGCCAGCTTACGGCCAAGGAATGCGAGATCGAGACCTTCACCTCGCACTCTTCATCCCCGTACCCACCCACGAACACAGCCGCCTCTCGCAGACCGAGCAGAGCCGGCTCCAGGGTTTCGAGACACCTGCGCCCGGCCTCTGTCAGGCGAACACCGCGTGCGCAGCGTTCAAAAAGGTCGTGCCCGACATAGCTGGCGAAGGACTGAATTCTGCGTGTCAGCGCCGAGGGGCTTAGCGCAAGCTCGTCGGCTGCGACGCGGAGGCTTGCCGCGCGCGCGGCCAGAACGAACGCCTCGATCTGCTCAACCGGGGGCAGCCTACGACGCACCGCCATGACCAGCTCCAACTGCCTGGGTCTCGATAACTTACGCCAGCACTCAACTCTGTGACACCCCCGCCGGCCGGCGGGGCTAGACCGCGCCCGCCCGCTGCGCGAATGCCCAGCCGATGCGGGCAAGGGGAGCGACGCGCTGCTCGGCGAGCACCGCCTCGGGGCTGTTCGCGGTGCCGTCGCGAACGCGTCCGGCGATGCCCTGGCTGATCGCAGCCATCCGGAACTGGCAGTAGGCGAGGTACCAGTCCAGGTGGGGAATGTCGGACCGTCCGCTCGCGGCGCAGTACGCGTCGATGGCTTCGCGAAAGGTCGGGATTCCGCGCTCGCTGAGGTCCTGAAGCTGGCCGAGCTGGCCCCCGACCCAGTTCGACAGGAGGTAGGTGAAGTCGGCGAGCGGATCGCCGAGCGTGGAGAGCTCCCAGTCGAGCACCGCCAGAACCCGGGGCTCGGTGCTGTGGAAGACCATGTTGTCGAGCCGGTAGTCGCCATGAACGACGGAGATGCGCTCCTGCGGCGGCAAGGTTGCTGGGAGCCAGGCGCTGAGCAGGTCCATTTCCGGCACGGATTGGGTGGCCGAGGCGCGGTACTGCCGGGTCCAGCGCGCGACCTGGCGGCCCATGTAGTTGCCGGGTTTGCCGAAATCCCCGAGCCCAATGCCGATGGGATCGACCGCGTGCAGTTGCGCCAAGGTGCGAATCTTCGCGTCGAAGACCGCACGTCGCATCGCGGGCGCTAGGTTGGGCAGCGACTGATCCCAGAGCACGCGCCCCTCGACCATTTCCATCACGTAGAACCAGGTTCCGATGACGGAGGCGTCGGTGCACAGCCCGTAGGTGGCTGGCACCGGAAAACCCGTGGGACGGAGCGCCGTCATCACGCGGTGCTCCCGATCGATCGCATGGGCGGAGTCCAGCAGCGCGCCGTGCGGCTTGCGGCGCAGCGCGTAGCTGCGCTCGGGGGTGAGGAGTTGAAAGGTCGGGTTGGACTGTCCGCCCTTGAACTGGCGCACCTTCATGCCGCCGCGATAGCCGTCGACATTGGCTCGCATCCACCGATCGAGCGCCGGCTCGTCGAAGCGATGGGAAGCGGCTACGGGCTTGGTGCCGCTGTTGAGCGCTTCGCGCTCTTGTTCGGAGGGCTCACGGAGGCTCACCGCGCGTCTCGCGGCGTCAAGCTCGCGCCGTTCCCGCAGTGATGCTTTCGTCGTCCCCGCATCGTACGTCCTCGCGCCACAGCTTACCGGGTCTTGTTGGCCTCAGATGCGGACGTCTGCGGCCAAAGCGGAAGCGTTGGTCTTGCAAAGACAAATTGCATGAAACGCAACGGTCGCCCGTCGGGCCCGGGCGAGCGGTTTAACGGGCCAGTTCCATCGGCGCGGCCCGCACCGGCGGCGACGGGTTGCGCGCAATGCAAAGTCACCTTGCAAACGGCGCATTTCCCCTGGGCGGCGCAGGGCGATCTAGTTGTCCAAACCCGAACGGGGCGGCGGTTGGACACAGCATGAGATGAACCGTCGTCTGCCGCCGCTCAATCAGATCGAGGCCTTCGTGTCGGCCGCCAATGCACCCAACTTCCGGGTCGCGGCGCAGCGGTGCGCACTCAGTCCGGCCGCCTTCTCGAGGCGGATCCAATGCTTCACGGTTTACGCGGGCGCCCCCCTTTTCGAGCACACGTCGCAGGGGGCTCGCCTGACGGCCGAAGGGCGTCGGTGCCTGGAGGAGCTGGAGCCGGCCTACCACGCCTTGCTGCGCGCGGGCGCGCGGATCGGCGACAGCCGTGAGCGGCAGAAAGTCACCCTTTCGCTGCCCTATTCGATGGCGACCGGGTGGCTGATCCCGCGGCTAGGCCGCTTTGGGACCACGCACCCCGACATCGAACTCGCCTTCGTCGCCCAGCGCGACGTGGCCGATGTGCGTCGTGGCGAGGTGGACTGCGGCATCTGCTTCTCGGATGCCGACATGTCCGGGCTGGAGGTGCGGCCGTTTCTGGATGTCACCTGTGCGCCGGTCGCCGAGCCAGGTCTTGCTCGCCGCCTGCACGACGGTGGACGACGCCTCGCGGATTGCACCCTGTTGTCCGTGGAGTCGCCGCACGATGTCTGGGAGACGTGGCAGCGCGCCACCGGGATCGAGGCCTCACCGTCCGCCGCGGCGCCGCAGTTCAGGACCCACCATGCCATGTACGAGTCGGCATCGCATGGCCTGGGCGTGGCGCTGGCGTGGAATACGTCGGTATGGCCGTACCTGGAATCAGGGCGGTTGGCGCGTCTGCGGCTGCCGGCGGCGAAGTACCCGGGCCACTACTTCCTGACCTCACGCGCGGACCGGTCGCGGGAGCGCAGCGCCGCCAAGGTCAGGGCTTGGCTCTTGGAGGAAGCGCGGGGGACGCCGGGGTTCAAAGAGGTTCCGTAGCTGGCGCTGACGCGCCCGGCGCGGCGACGGTCCGGTTGCGAAATCCAGTATCGTGGTTGCAATCATCGTGATTTGCAGAATTGTCATCATGTATATATCGGCATCCATGACCGATTAGACGGCGAGATAAGCCAATAAGCTGCAGTTTATCGACAGCCGAATTGAACATTTATCGAGGGAATGTTGCCATGGAATTCAAAATATCGGATCGCGCGAAGCAAATTCACGCCGACGTTGCCGATTTTATGGCGGAGTATATCTATCCGAATGAGGAGGAGTTCTACCGTCGCTCCATCAATCAGCCCGACGATTTTCGCGAGTGGAAGCCCCTCGCGCTGATCGAGGAGCTCAAGGTCAAGGCCCGCAAGCGCGGCCTTTGGAACCTGTTCCTGCCGGAGAGCGAGTTCGGCGCGGGCCTGACGAACGTCGAGTACGCGGGGCTCTGCGAGATGATGGGGCGGGCCTGGTTCGCATGCGAGGTGTTCAACTGCGACGCGCCGAACACGGGAAACATGGAGGTCCTGGTCCGCTACGGTACGCCTGACCAGAAGCGTCGTTGGCTTGAGCCGCTGCTGAACGGCGAGATCCGCTCGGCCTTCGCCATGACTGAGCCGGGGGTCGCCTCGTCCGACGCGACCAATATCCGCACTGAGATCCGTCGTGACGGCGACGACTATGTCATCAACGGCCGAAAGTGGTGGACGAGCGGCGCCGGCGACCCGCGTTGCAAGCTTCTGATCACGATGGGTCTATCCGATCCGGACGCGCCCGAGCGTCATCGCCGGCAGTCGATGATCCTGATCCCCAGGGACGCGCCGGGCGTCTCCATCATCCGCTACCTACCGATCCTCGGCTTCAGCGACTCGCCGCACGGCCACATGGAGACAGTGTTCGAAAATGTGCGGGTGCCGGCGGAGAACATGCTGTTGGGCGAAGGCCGTGGCTTTGAAATCGCGCAAGGTCGGCTCGGTCCCGGGCGGATCCACCACTGCATGCGCCAGATCGGCATGGCCGAGCGCGCGCTGGAACGCGTGATCCGCAGACTCAGCGAGCGCTCAGCCTTTGGCAAGCCGATCATCGAGCGGTCGGTCTGGCGTCAACGTATCGCGGCCGCCCGCTGCTCGCTGGAACAGGCGCGCCTGTTGACCCTTAAGGCCGCCTACATGATGGACACCGTCGGGAACAAGGCCGCCCAGGCCGAGATCTCGATGATCAAGATCGTCGTGCCGAAGATGGCGGCCGACGTCGTGGATATGGCCATGCAGGGTTATGGCGGCGCTGGCTTCTCTGACACCCAGCTGGCCTTCTCCTTCATCTGGGCCCGCACCACGCGGGTCGCGGACGGGCCGGACGAGGTCCACGCCGAGCAACTGGCGCGGCGGGAAATCGGACGGGTCCTCGGCACGGATCCGCGCCGGACCGGTGGGGACGCCGCCTCCTTCGTGGCGCAAGGCTGCGTCGCCGACGCACCGACGACGATCGTCGCCTAGCTTTGAGTGCGGGGGCGCGACGCGCGGTCGTGACCGACGAGCGACCCCCACACGGGCCAATCGCGACCGTATTGGCGTCGGCGGCCCGCCTTTTCGCGGGCTGTGGAACGACCGGGTCGCCAACTGCGAGATAGCCCGTCGGCTGGCCCCGGCCATTCCACACAAGGGACACCTAAATGCGGACAGCTGGATTCGACACGGAGATCACCGAGACCGAGGGCGGCGTGCTGGGGCCCTGGCGCGCGCCTCGCCAGATGCTCCACGACCAGGCTTACGATGGACACAGCTCGATCCACGACGACACCCAGGCCCAGCGGCTGGGCTTCAAGGGCGGCACGATCGAAGGGCCGACCCATTTCAGTCAGTTCGTGCCGCTGTGCGCCTCGCTCTGGGGCGAATGGTGGTTCCGGCGCGGCTGCATCTCGGTGCACTTTCGCACGGCCGCCTACGCCGGCGAGCGCCTGCAGGCGAGTATCGTGGCGCCGCCGGACCAGGACGACGTCGTCCCGATCACGATGCGCAAGGAAGACGGCGCCGAGGTGCTGCAGGGCGCAGCGTCGATCGGCCTGCCACCCGACGGCACCTACCTCGGCCGCCGGATCGAGGACCTGACACCGCCTGCCGACCTGGTGATCCTGGGCGAGATGGCGGTCGGCATGCGAACGCCTCCGCGTGCCGCGGGCATGACGATGAATGAACTACTCGGCCCGCTCTATCCGTTCAGCCTCGCCGAGAAAGTCCGTGCGATGACTGAGCCCTCGGCCTGGTATGTCGATCCGCCGGTCGGGTCGCCCTTCGACCGGCCCATCATTCCGCTCGAGATGATCAGCGTGCTGGCGTTGCGCGATGGGGAGCTCGACGGTTGGCCCATCAGAAAGCCCGTCGTGGGTCTCTTTGTGGATCAGGAGATCGCGGTGCTTGAGGGCCCTCTCTATGTCGGCGAGCCCTTCCAGATGGTGCGGGAGGTCATCGCGCTCAGTCAGAGCCGGCGCACCGAGAGCCTGTGGACCAAGACCAGCCTCTTCCGACCCGGCCGGGTGAAGCCCTGCGCCCACGTTCTGCTGAACCAAGCCTACTTGACCGCGTCCTACCCAGACTACGACGCCGAGCTCGAGCGTCGGCGAGCCGGGCGCGTCAGCTGACGCGTGTTTCCTCCCCGCCCGGCCGGGAAGCCTTCCCGACCGGTCCGCCTTGGCCGCCCGGGACCCACACCCGGGCGGCCACCTTTTTGGCGAGGCGAGCGCTAAGCCCGTGGGGCGTCGCGTTTCTCAGACTGCAGGCCGAGCCATGAAGGGCCATCCGCCGCCGCTCGAGGCCATCGAGGCCTTTGTTGTCGCGACCCGTAGCGACAGTTTCCGCGAGGCGGCCGACGAGATGGCGCTCAGCCGATCGGCGGTTTCGCGCCGAATCCAGTCGCTTGAGGCGTTTCTCGGCGCCGCGCTGTTCGATCGGGCGCACAGCGCACCGCGCTTGACGTCAATTGGTGAGCGCTATCGTCGCGAGGTCGAGCCGGCGATCGACGCGATCCGGTCGGCGACGGCGGCGCTGTCGACCCATGGTGAGGGAGACGCGTTGACGCTTGTGACCCCGCAGTCGTTCGCGATGGCGTGGCTCATGCCACGACTGGCCGGGATCAGTCGTGAGGCGCCGGTCTCTCTGCGCATCGGCAACGGCCTGGACGCCCTGCGCAATGGCGAGGCCGATCTGGCCATCGTCACCGGACCCCGGGATACCTTGGGCCTTCCTTACGAACCGCTGGTGAGGCTCGACGCGACGCCGGTCGCCGCTCCCGAGCTGGTCGACGGCCGCGCACCCCCGCGAGCGCTGGCAGAGCTCGTCGCCTATCCGCGGCTGGCGGTCTACCGGCCCGGACGGCTGTGGGAAACATGGGACGAGAACGTCGGGCTGCTCGACGCCAACCTTCCGTCGCCGCGGCGCTATGAATCGACATTGGTGATGTACGAGGCGGCGGCGGCAGGGCTCGGCGTGGCGCTCGGTGTGCCGCTCCTGATTGAACGGTTCCTGCGCGACGGCCGCCTGCGACCCTGCTTGGATCGGCAGGCGCCGATCGGGCTGCACTATTGGCTCGTCTATGCCAATCCGACCGTGCGGCGCTGGCGCCAGTCGCGACATTTTTCGGCCTGGCTGCACGAGGAGATCGCCCGCTCGCCGAGCGACCTCCTCGTCGCCTAACCTACCAGGCGGACCGGAGCGTCACACCCCACATGCGGGGCTCGCCCGGGACGCTTACCAGCGTGTTCCCCTGGAAGACCGCAGGGATCGATGACACGACGTAACGCTCGTTGGTGAGGTTGCGCGCCCAAAGCTCGACCGCCCAGCGATCATCGGTGCGGCTCACGCCGACCCGGCCGTTGACGGTGGCGTAGGCGTCCTGCTCGCTACCGATCCGAAGGGTTCGTTCGGTCAGCACCGCCGACTGATAGCGGGCGTCCAGGTGCACGAACGCGTTCAGGTCCTGCGCGACCTCGTCCTCCCAGCCGGCGCTCGCCGTGACGGTCCAGAGCGGCGCGTTGTGCAGGCGACGGCCCTCAAGCCTGGCGATGGCGGCGGGCAGGGGCAGAGTCGACGGAAAGTCTCCGTATCGCGCATCGGCGTAGGCCACGTTCAGGCTGCCAGACCAGGCGGGTGTCGGCCGAAAGCTCGCCTCCACCTCCACGCCACGGCTCTCCACCTGCGGGATATTGCGGGTGATGAGGGCGGCGCCGGTGTTGTAGCTCAGCTGGTAGTCGGTGAGCCGGGTGCGGAACACGGCCGAGTTCAGGGTCAGCCGACGGTCAAGAAGGCGCATCTTCAGGCCGGCCTCCAGATTGGTGGCGAGTTCCGGCGCGAAGCGCGTGTCATCGGCGTTGGGCGGCGCCTGGGTGATCGGACGGAAGCCGGAGGGGTCGATAATGAAGCCGCCGGCTTTGTAGCCGCGGCTCCAAGTGACGTAGGCATTGGCGTCGCGCGAGATCTTGTAGGCGAGCGTGGCGACCCCCGACCAGGCCGATTCCGAGAAGTCGCTCGCATAGCGACCTGCATAGCGAGGATCCAAGGGCTGCAGGCAAACGATGCCAGACACCGGCGTGGTGTCGGCGCGGCCTTGGGCGATCAGGGCGCTGCAGCCCGGATTGTACGGCGCGACGAAGTTGATCCGCAACTCCTTGTGTTCCCGGGTGTAGCGCAGGCCGCCGGTGAGCGAGAGCCGGTCGGTCAGGTGCAGGGTTTCCTGGGTAAAGGCCGCGAAACTCCGGGACGCCTGGTCGTAACGCTGGTCGCCCCAGCCCACGCCTTCCGGCAGCGAGGCGCCGACCGGCAGGCCGGTATAGAACGAGATGGGGTGCGCAAGCCCCGTCGAGGCCGCGAACACGCGATCATACCAGGCCTCGAAATCGCGGCCGGTCTTGTAGCCGTAGGTCGTCATCAGATCCTCGTGGGCGTAGAAGCCGCCGACGAGCCAGTCCAAACGGCCGCTCTTGCCATCCAGGCGCAGTTCCTGGGTGAAGGTCTTGAACCCTTGCCGGGCCGCGCCGTAGGGGACGTAGAGAAGGTCGACCTCGTTGTAGTCGACTTCCCGGGCCTGCTTGTTGCGCCACTCCCGATAGCCCGTCACCGAGGTCAGGTTGCCGAAACCAAGGTCCCAGACGACCTCCGCCGAGGCGCCCCAGGTGCGGTTCAGCTCGCGAGACTCGCGGCCGGGGGTGATGGTGTTGTTGAGGTTGTTCAGGCCCAGGGTGGAGACCGCCCCAAAGCCCGCGGCCAGCTTCTGATAGACAGGGTCGTAGGCCTTCGGCACGTAGGTGTCGGGGCCGGTCTGGTCGTACTGGCTGGCGTCGAGGATCAGCCGCGCGGAGACGCTGGGCGTGGGCGTCCAAAGGAGTTGGCCGCGCACCGTCCCCTGGTCCTTGTCGCGGAACTTCTGTCCGGTGCTGAAGTCGCTCAGCCACCCGTCGCGGCGTGTGTAGGCGGCGTCCACTCGGCCGGCGATCTGCGAGGCGATCAGCGGACCGGTCACGCCCAACACATACTGCTGATGGCCGTAGTTGCCGAAGCTGCCGGAGGCTTCGCCTGCCCCCTCAAACGACGGGCGCCGCGTCACGACGTTGATCAGGCCCGAGGTCGTGTTCTTGCCGAACAGCGTTCCTTGTGGCCCCCGCAGCACCTCGACGCGCTCGATACCGGGGACCGCCGCCAGGCTGAGGTTGGATCGGCTGCGATAGACCCCGTCGACGAAGGTGGCCACCGAGGACTCGAGGCCCGGGTTGATCGCCTCGCTGCCCAGGCCGCGCAACCGGATCACAACGCCGGCCGAGTCCGACGTCGTGACACTGAGGTTGAGACTGGGCGCCAGCGCCATCAGCTGACGGGTGTCCTCGACGCCGGCGCGCTTCAACGCCTGCGCGCCGAACGCCGAGATCGCCAACGGAACATCTTGCAGATTTTCGGCCCGTTTCGTCGCCGTGACGATGACTTCATCCACCGAGACGGTCTGGTCCTCCGCCACTGCCGAGCCGGCGATCCCGGCCAGAATGGTGGTGGTCAGCAGCAATTTTCGCATTGAATCCCCCCGTTTTTGTTTGTGTCAGGCTCATGACTGAAGCGGCGGACCTAAGCCGGGGAAGCCGTCGGGGAGGAGCGCGGAAGGCGTTAGCCCGTTACGGCTTTTGCACGCCGGGGGTGGTCGGCAGGGCCGCGAGAAAGGCGGTTCGCGACGCGACAGCTTCCGCCGCGAGCCAGTCGGCCAAGGCCGTGACGTCGGCGCGGCGACCGACTTGGTCGTCGCGTCGCAGCAGGCGGTAGCCGCCGGCGAGGCGGACAGGTTCAAGGCAGGCCTGCAACCGCCCGTCGGCCAGGAAGCGGTCGACCAGAGGGGAGATGCCGAGCGCCAGTCCCAGGCCAGCCGCCGCGGCCTCGAACAGCAGCGCCTGCGTCGGGTAGCGCTCGGCGGCACGGGGCGGCGCGACATCCACCGCCGCGGCCCAGCGGGCCCAAAGATCGGTCGGCCATTCCACGTCCAACAGCCGATGCCCGACAAGGTCTGCAGGCGCCCGGATCGGCGCATTCAGCGCCAGTAGGTTCGGTGTCGCGACGACGACGGCAAGACCGGTGAAGAGGAGCGCACCCGGTCCCTTCGCGGCGCCGGCCTCATTGGCGACGATCGCCAGGTCGGCGTCCTGGGTCACGGCGTTGGCGCTGGGGACAATGCGCAGTTGCACGTCCACATCCGGGCGCAGGCGGTGGAACTCGCCGAGGCGAGGCGCCAGCCACTCCAGCGCAAGAGAGTAGGGTGCGGCCACACGCACCGCTCGGTTGCTGGACGCGTCGCGAGCGCCTTCGGACGCATCGACGAGGGCGCGGATGGCGGGCTCGATGCTATCGATGTAGCGCCGGCCAGCGACCGACAGTTGGGGCGTGCGGCCGCCGCGTATCAGCAGACGTCGGCCGAGGAAGTTCTCAAGTGTCTGGATGCGCCGCGACAAGGCTGCCGGACTGATGAGCAGCTCTTCTGCGGCGCGTCGGAAGTTCTCCGCACGCGCCGCAACGAGGAAGGCTTCAATAGCTTCGAACGGAGGGGTCTGCCGCCTCACCGTGGGACTGACGCCATGTGCGCCGGCGCAAGCCCGCGTCGTGGCCAGTCAGAGGCCAAGAGGCGGCCGCGTCCAGAATGGGCGCCGCCGGTGCGGTCGAAATGGCGGGCCCGTCCCGCCACACGGGCTGAACAGCTCGGTGGCGGTTTTGACCGCCGGCCGTTCGGCAGGGCCATCAGGCCTTCCAGAAGCCTCAAGCCAAAGGCGATGTCATGAAATGCCGGCGAGTCGCACACCGGCCTTGCGGACCGCACTCGCGGCCGCAAGCTCCTTCTTGGACAGCTTGCCGACGGCGGTGCGCGGCAGGGCGTCATGGAATTCCAGGGCGGCCGGAAGCTCGTGGCGGCCCAGCTTGTCGGCCAAAAATTCGCGCAGCGCATTCAAATCGAACGCTGCGGCGCCCGGGCGCAGTTTGATCGCCGCGCAGGCGATCTCGCCGCGGTAGGAATCGGGCGCGCCGTAGACCAGCACCTCTTCAACCGCGGGATGCTCGTAGATGGCTTCCTCGATGGCGCGTGGATAGACGTTGAAGCCGCTCGAGATGATCATGTCCTTCTTGCGGTCCACCAGGAACACGAACCCCTCGGCGTCCATGAACCCGACGTCGCCGGTAAGCAGCCAGCCGTCCACGAACGCCGTGGCGGCTTCGTCCGGACGGTTCCAGTAGCCGCGGATGACCTGGGGGCCGCGCACCCGCAGCTCCCCGACCTCTCCCGGGTTCAGCTGACGTCGGGGATCATCCAGGGCGACGATCTCGATCTCGACATGCGGCAGCGGCAGGCCCACCGAACCGGCCTTTCCCGGCGCGCCGGCCTGGGTCATCGTCCCGGCGCCGCTGGTTTCCGTCATGCCCCAGCCTTCCCCGACCGCGTAGCCGGTTATGGTCCGGAACCGCTCGGCCACCTCGGCCGGGAGCGGCGCGCCGCCGGACGAGCAGAATGTGAGCGCCGAGAGATCCCGATCTGCGGCGCTCGGGGTTTGCGCGAGCGCGATCAGCATGGTCGGCACCGCGCACAGCCAGTTCGCCCGGCCCATCGCGATGTCCACTAGCACCTGTTCGGGGTCGAAACGGGTGCGCAGCATGATCGTATCGCCGCACTGGGTGGCGCGCAGCAGGATCGCGACCAAGCAATAGATGTGAAATCCCGGCAACACGCCCAACACTCGGGTCTCGCCGGGAGCCCAATAGGCCTCTGCCGCCATCCAGGTGTTGAAGATTGAAACCGCGGCGCTGAGGTTGCTGTGGGACAGCATAGCCCCCTTCGGAGCCCCGGTGGTGCCGCCGGTGAACTGGATGAGGGCCAGGGAGATCGGGTCGACCGTCGGCAACGGCGCCTTGGCGGTCTGCGTCCCCGTCATCAGATCGAACAGTGACACCATGCGGGGCGATGGGAGGGCGGCGGACGCCGCGCCGCGCCATACCTCGTCGTCGCCGACCATGACCTGGTCGAGGAGGCCGTCGTCGAGCAGCTTCTGCGCGCGCTCAAGAAACGGAGCCGCCGCCAAGGTCACCAACCGCCTCGCGCCAGTATCCCGCAATTTGAATGCGAGCTCGCGCTCGGCGTCGAGCGGCGTCAGATGCGTGACGACGGCCCCGGCCTTTAGGGCCCCGAAGAGCGCGATCAGATGGAAGGGAGAATTGGCGCAGTACAGGGCGATGACATCGCCGGGCGCGACTCCCTGGGCGACGAGCGCGTGGGCGAAGGTGTCGGCCATACGCGCGGTCTCGGCATACGTGATCTCACGTCCGTAGAACTCCAGGTGGATGTGGTCCCCGAAGCGCGCCGCGGCGAGGTCGAGGATCTCGCTTACCGTAGAGATCGAAAGGGGGGCATCCCAGCACACGCCTGGGAGGTAGGCGGCGGTCCACGGACGCCTCGGCGCATCTTGCGGGTCGATCATGCGCCACTGTTAGCGCGCCTCACGACCGTGATGCTTGCGATCGATGCAACGGGTCTTTGCACGGAACGCCGGGCGGCAACGCCGGGCCGGCCGTGATGGTGTGCAAGGCCGTTGGCCTAGTATTGCGGCGTCGCGTCCGAAGTGTCGGCGGGGGTCCGAACGAGGCTCAGGAGATCTGCATGGATCTGGGGCCAGGGCTGCGAGAGGTCGACGGCCATGACGGTGATGTCGTGTCCGTCCAAGCGATAGTGATGGGCCACGCCGCCATTGGGGGCGGCGTAGATCAGGGCGCCTCTGACGGGGAGGGGGGCGTGGCGGTGCAGGGCGTGTCGCAGATAGGCGTAGAGCTGGTAGAGGTGGGCCGAGCGGATCTTCGCGGCGCCTAGGCCCTTGGGGAACGGGTCGGCGTAGAACTTGGCGTCGATCACCAGAGCTTCGTGGGCGGCCCGCAGCGTCATGTCGGTGCGCATGATGGGCAGCAGGCTGGCGTCGCTGCCGGGCAGCGTCTCGATCCTCCAACGCATGTCCTCCGGGTCGGCGCCGTAGCCGTCGGCGTGGCTGCGGTAGAAGTTGAGCAGGAAGGTCTCGAAGACCTGCGACATGCGCGCCTCGTCGCGCAGGATGTCGCCGAACCGGTGGCCGTCGCCGCCCTCTTCCGGCATGGCCGCGCGCCAGACGAATTCGCAGAGCCGCAGGAGGCGCCGGTATTGGCCGGTGTTGCGGGAAAGCTGGACGCGGCTGAAGAGCCCCACCGACACCCGGATGTCCGCCACGTCCCAAAGGCGCTTTACGATCTCCCGGAGCTGGTGGGCGAGCGCAGGCGCCACACGCGGGTCGCGGGCCAGGAGGGCGGCCGTCGCCTTCAGCAGTTGATTGTGCAGGACGTCGTGGCGGAGCTCGTCGAGCCGGCACTCGATGGCGCCGCGCTCCAAGGTCAGGGCCTTCAGGCTCTGGTCGATGAGCATGCGGCCGCGCGGCGCGCGGAGCTCTTCCTCGAAGGGGACGTAGCCGCGGTCGACGCCCCGCCGAAGCAGACGGTTGAGGCCGTTGACCAGGATCCTGGCGAAAAGGTTGGGGAGGTCCGGGCAGTCGTCGACCCCCACCTCCACCTCGCTCCCCTCGGGATAGCGTTCCCAGGCGTAGCAGAAGAGATAGTAGAGGTTGCGGATCGGGATGGTCACGGCGTCGCCGCGAGGAGCCGCTCACGCCAGCTCTCCGCCCGCTTCGGATCGTCGAACCAGTACTCCTCGAGCAGAGGCACGATCTCGGTGCGGATGACGCGGGCGTACCAGGCGCCGTCGTAGGCGCCGGGCTGGCTGGGCACGAAGAAGCTGTGGCCGATCTCGAAGCCCCGGCCGAGGCTGAGCGTGTCGGACGCGATCGCGTCGTTGAGGTCCTCGAGGCGCGCGACGATCTGGCCGATGAGGCCCGGCGCAACCCCATGGGCCGCGAGGTGTCCGGCGAAAGTCGGTGCGCGGAACTGGGGCCGCAGCGTCACGAAGGCGAAGCGGCGGCGCAGCGCGTAGTCGACCAGGGAGAGCGACCGGTCGGCGGTGTTCATCATGCCGATGATGAAGAGGTTGGGGGGCACGTGGAACGGCGCGTCTTCAGGGCCGGCGTAGGTCAGCCGCGCGCTCCAGTCGGGCCCGCGCTTGTCGTGCTCGATGAGCAGCATGAGCTCGCCGAAGACCTTCGACAGGTTGCCCCGGTTGATCTCGTCGATGATCAGGACGTAGGCGCGCCCGGGGTCGCGCCGCGCCGCCGCGCAGAGCCGCAGGAAGACGCCATCGCGCAGCTCGAAGCCGCGGGTGATAGTCGGCCGGTACCCCTGGACGAAGTCTTCGTAGGCGTAGGACTGGTGGAACTGGACGGTCTCGACCCGCGCCGGCGCCTTGGCGCCGATCAGGGCGTAGGCGAGGCGCTTGGCGACGAACGACTTCCCGACGCCAGGCGCGCCTTGAAGGATCAGGTTGGACTTGGCCCGCCAAAGCTCGAGCATCGCCTCGACGTCCGCGCGGGGCATGAACAGATCCGCCATCGCATCATCGAGGCTGTAGGGGACCTCAGGATCTTCGGGAGCCGTCGTGGGCGTCGCCGCGGAGGCGTCGGCGTCCGGCGCGAAGGCCTTCTCCAATTCCCCCGCCAAGGCCGGCGTCAGGCGGGAAAGGTAGATCCCCTGGACGCCGCGGACGCCGTCGCCATGCCGATTGTAGGGGTAATGTTTCGGCCGCGCCTCGAGGTCGGCGAGGATCACGTCGCGCAGCTGGGTCTCGATCTCCTCCATGGAGGGCGGCGCGTCCAGCCGCTCGACGTCTTCTAAAGCGATCTTGTAGTAGGCGTTGGCGGCGCCCCATTCGCCGGGCGCACTGGGCCGCTCCGTCACCGTCTCGACGGCGGCCTTCACCCGGGAACGACCCCAGAGGAAGCGCTTGCGCGGCTGGCCGGCGGAGAGCCCGCCGACGAAATGGTAGACTCGGTCGCCCGGCTTGGGTTTGCGCATGACCGAATAGCGGTCCGCGCCGTCCTTCGAGGTGCTGGGGCTCCACAGCCACTCGCCGAGCTCCCAACCCGGTCCGCCATGACCATGTTCAAGGGACGTGACCTCCGCCCAAACCGCGCCCTCGGGCTCTGGCGAGTCCGTGGAGCCGGCCGGCTCGGCGCCGTCGCGCCACTGGTCGGCAAGCTCAGGCTCGTAGAAGTCGAAGGCGTCCGAGCCGCGGGTCTCGGCGATCGTCTTGCGAAGGGCCGCCAGACGCCGATCCCGCGCTTCGCGGTCCATCGCCTTGGCCTTCTTTGGGTCGTCGCCGCCTAGGCCGATGATGACGCGACGCTTGTCTTCGCCGGAAGAGATCCGCTCGAAGGTGTCCGGGAACAGCAGGTGCTCGAGGATGTGCGGGACTTGCAGACCCGCCGAGCTGACCTGAGTGAGGAACTTCGCGAACGCCCAAGGCTCGCTGGCGAGGGTCAAACGGCTGTTTAGAGGCTGGGTTTTGAAGGCCGCAATGAGCTCGAGAAAACACCCGAACTCCCGGAAGCGGTTCTGGTTGTATCCGCCGCCAGCGGATCCGACGCCGCCGAGGACGTGGTCTCCCATGCGCTCGTCGCGCAGCGTCGCCGGCGTCGAGCGCCAACTGAGGATTTCCATCACGGTGCTGCGTTTGGAGTCGGCCCCGATCTTCGATGGGAAGAGCAGCATCACGAAGAGCGCTTCGGCTGCGAACTGGATGGCGTCATCGCCCAGCTCGCCGACCTGGTAGCGCAGCTTCTCGACGAAGTTGGCGCCCGGCGCCTGCGGGTTACCCATCACGGCGTCGCGCACGGCGTGCGCGATGGCCGCCGACCATACGCCCTCCGACTCGGTGAGCAGGGCCCCGTCGTCGACGAGGCAGGCGTCGCGCCAGGTCTCCACCAGGGCGTAGAGGGCCTCGGTGTCGTGATGCGGGTTGAAGCGGGCCATGAGGTCTCACAGGTTGCAGGGCCACTGTGCCTGCGAGCTTGGCCGTTGCAAGCTACGTGCGCGGCCGTGACCGTACATGACGGTCCGTGAGGACTCGGTCTATGCGCGACCGGGCCGGGAGTTTGCGATGGATGTCTGGCTGCTGCTCGAGATCGCCAACCGGGATATGCCGCGTGACGCCCGGCAACTTCTGACCTTGGGCGGCCATCAGTTGGCGCTCGCTGAGACAGCGCTCGAGCTGCATCAGGAGACGAGCGGTGACTTTACGGCGGCAAACCTTGCGGGCGCGGGGATCGCCAGTGTGAGCGGGGGCTTCGAGGCGTTCGCGAACGCGCGGCCGCGCAACGCCCACGAGGTGATGGCCTTGGCCACCGCGATGCTTCGGCCAAGCCGCCGCTCGGAGCTGGGTGCGCGGACATTCGTCTACGAGCTCGCGGTCCTGCGGCGCGCCGCCGTCGCGGTCGGCAAGCTGACCCCGAGCCCCGTTGACGCTCAGGCGCTGATCGCGCGGTTCGACGCCAGTTGCCCGGCCTTAGTGAAGTTGCGCGACACCTTGGCCCACATGGACGAACGCTTCATCGGCGAGGCGCGCCGGGTCGCGATCTCCGTGCAGCCGGCGATGGTGGGCAATGAGGCGTTGGAGCCGGGGCTGTCGGTCGCCCCAGGCTCTCTATCGGGGCACCTTGCTGACGGGTCCTTTGGGCGGGTCGAGATCACCGGCGCTGTGCGCGATGCGGCCAAGGCTCTGCTGACCGATCTCACCCGGCTGTTTCCCCTTCTGCCGAATGCGCCGGACAGCCTGCGCGCTCCCCCAGCTCGTCCGCCGGGCTAGGTGAAAGGCAAGGCGCGCCGATGAGCGAGTCGGGTCGGGTCGGCGGTGGCGGAACGGATACGAGCGACTCCGTTGGCGACCGTGTCGCCTGGCCGTCCCAGGTAATGATGACTCACCGCCGTTACGCAGAGTTCGAGCACTGTGGGGACTGCCTGCAGGACTCGCAGGATGTGTTCGGCCTCCACCGACCATTGCGTTGGCTTCGGGTGGTCTATGAGCCCGCGGAGTCGGTCGAGTTCGGCCAAGGCCTTGGCCTGCGCGTCGGGAAGCTTCAGCGGCGCCGCGAAATCGAGGCGGCCGGGCAACTGCATGCGGTCGAGGAGCTGGCCGAACGACAGCGTGCGCTCGCCGGGCATATCCGGCCGCTCACCGTGGAGGTAGGCGAGGTGATCGCCGGCGAGCCTGTCTGGGAAGGCGCCGACGCCAGCGGTTCCCGCGAGCGCCTCCACCATCGCCGCCATCAACGCCAGGTGCGCAGCGCGGACCGCGTCCACGAGACGCTGGGGATCGCGCTGGGCGGCTTCGAGGTGTTCGGCGCACCGGACCACCTGCGCCGCGCATGTCTGGCTCGGTGAGATTCGAATCATCATGGCGCGCTTCCGTGGCGCGCGAGTTGCGGCCGCCATCTGAGCTGGGGCGCGAAGTGCCGAGTTGCAACCTTCACCGTTCAGGTGTCGCCCGGTACCATTGTTAGAAGTGCGGGAGCGTCCGCGACGAGCCGAGATCCCGTCTATGCATGAGTTCACCGACCTCGCCGACCGCTCCACCAGCTACGTGCTGGGGGTGTTGAACGAGACGGCGGACCGCATCGGCGCCCAGCTCGAAACCAGCAGCGCAACGCACCACATCAAGAACCTGCAGATGATCCAGATGCACAAGGCGATCATGGCGGTCGGCCTATTTTCGCTCTTTGAGGCCGTCCTGCAGGACGGGCTTGAGGTCGAGCACGGCTTTCGAGAGGCCGACGCGGTGCTGGCGGCTCTCGGCGATGCGGATCTGGCGCTGCGGTTCCGCCAGTATCGGCTGGCCGTCAACGTCCTGAAACATGGCCGGGGCAAGAGCTACGACGCGTTGGCCGCGAAGATCAGTGACTTGCCGTTTCGCATGAAGGGTCCCGACGAGGCCTTCTTCGAAGGCGACGTCTCGGAAGTCTCGACCTTGATCGAAGTGGACGACGCCTTCGTATCGGCCTGCGCGGACCTGGTGCGGGAGGTCTCGGCGGTGCTCCGCGCAGCGCGTCCCGAAGCGGTGTTCTAGTCCCGAGGAGCGACCATGTCCGAGAGTCCCGAACCGCCGCCGCCTCTGCCGCTTCTAGAGCCGGCCACCTCGCTCCTCACCTACGTGTTGGATGAGCGCCGGCTCGCCAACATCACAGAACGCGCGCTCCATCTCATCAGTCAGATGGAATGGGTCCTGCCCATCGTCAGGGAGAAGGTGCGACCCGACGACGAGAAGGGCCGGAACGCCATTGAGAGCTGGATGGAAGTGGCCGCCACCGATGCGCCGTTCGCGAACGACGAATACGAAGCCGGCTGCCCGAAGACGTATGCGCACCACCTGGGCTCGCTCTGGGGGGCCATCGAGAGCGCGCTCGAGCAGCTGCTGGTGAACCATCTGCTGTTCGTGCCGAGTGCGGCGGGACTGGTCGCCGTGGCGCCGCGCGGCCTGGCGCGGAGCAAAATCAAAACGGGGGATGAAGACGAGGCGCGCGCCACGGTGCGGCGCTGGGGCTCCACGCTGCAGTCGCCGACGGCGCTCGCCGGTCACCTGGAAATACTCGAGCGGTTCAGCTTCCGGGTCGAGGCGCCAGCCGATGTCGTCCGCCAGGTCAACGAGCTCGCGGAGCTGCGCAACGTCATCCTGCACCGCGCCGGTGTCGTGGACGCGCGGTTCGTCAAGAAGTGCCCCGGCGCACCGTGGGCCCAGGGTGAGACCGTTCGGCTGAATGAGACGGCGACCCGCGGGTACTTCGACGCCGCCGGTGAGTTTGCCCTGGCGCTGGTGACGGCCGCTACGAAGAGCCCGCACGTCGTGGCGGCGGTCAGAGCGCGGGGCGCTGCGTCGAAACGCTAGGAGCGTCTCCTAGCGTCTAATCGTTGGGGTGGGGCGGTGTCGGACAGCGCCGCATCGATCTTGAAGTCGTTCTCCATGAGATCCCGCGCCAAGAGGCGCACGATCCGCGTCGCACGATGGAGGCGCAGGAGCTCGGCCGCGTCGTCCTCGTCGGATCTGGACCGAACGCTCGCGTGGGCGACGGCGACACGGCAAGACCGGAGCAGGTAACGTTCTGCGGTCGCCGTGCCACGGGCGTCGTCGAATCGCGCCCAGTCCTCCGCATTGTCCTCCGGGGCGCGGAGCGCGGGGAGGCGGGCTGCGATCCAAGCACTGATCTTTGTGTTGTCTTCCTTGAACTTGAGCTCGAGGATTTTCCAGAAGCTCAGAAAGGCATAGCTGACGAGATCGGTCTCCAGCGCGTTGCAGCCGGCGCGGTAGTGCGCCAGCGCGCGCCGCAGGCGCGGCGTGGGCGCGCTCCGGCGCGCGAAAAGCTGCGGCTCTCCTATCATGAAAGCGAGGTTGCGGCGGGATACCGGCGCTGGCCCCGAATTTCCGGCCCAACCGTCCTCGAGGATGGCGAACTGATCGTCCTCCCAGGACCGCACGCTTAGGAAGCGGCGGAGGATCGTCTCGGCATCATCACTGGTGAGCTGGAATCGGTTCAGATCGATGTGGACCGAGGGTCGATTCTTCGCCGTCTTTGGCATCAGAACGAGTTCGTAACCGTCGAACGGCACGAGGCATTCGTCGTGGGGCCATGCGACTTGAGTGTCGACACCGCGATTAAGGAAGTAGGAGCTCGGACGGATCTTCAACCGGCGCTCCCGTAGCCGCCGAGCGTCGTCGGCGTCGTATTCTTTTCCCTCACCGGGAGGTTCCGGGACGTGAGCGGAGGCCGCGATCGCCCGACTGAGCTCGCGAAAGAAGTGGCGCGTCAGGCGCAGATCGCGGCTCGCGGTCCGGATGCTCGACTCCGGGTCCCACGACTCGAGACCGGGTACGAAGGTCGCCGATGAGAACTGTGAAGCGTAGCCGTAGGCTCTACGTTGGCCGTCATCGTCCATAAGGAAGAGCGCGGAGCCGTTGAGTTGCTTGCTGTGTTCGCCCGCCGAAAGACGAAGCGAAACGAGCCGCGCGGATGCGCTTGGCGTGTCGAGAAGCGCTTCGAGGGCGCCCAGGAGATCAGGGGCGCCGAGGAGGCCTGCGGTTGGTCCTCCGACGGCGTGAAGGTTTGAGAGGACCGCGGCGGCATGGCCCGCCCACCCCGGGCGTGCGGGGACGAGCCCAAGCAGGGCGCCGGCGATATGGCGTGTGGTCAGGCGTGCGGCCCGGTGTTCGCGGCCACGTGGCAGTTTTCCATTGTCGCGGAGCGTCTGGAAACGCTCTTCCATGTCCGCGGCCTCGAGCGCAGTGAAGTCGGCGCCGGAGGTCAATTTGAGCAGGACACGCTCGAGCGTCTTGGCGAACATCCACGTTCCGGGAGAAGTGAGTCTGCGAGCAGGCTGCGCCGATTCCGACGCCAACACCGATATCAGCGCTCCTTTCTGCTCCGGGCACGCAAGCCTGCGGCGAGCACCGCGAGGAGACCGCCGATATTGAGTGAGACAATTGCTGCGATTGCGATGCTGTCTTTGCCAAAGATCGCAATGATCGCGTTGGCGGAAATCCAGATGATAGCGACCGCCGCGCCTTGGCTCGCAGTGAGCGTCACCCGAGCTTCGCCCGACAGTTGCGCGCTGATGGCGTGCAAGGGCGGTGTGACGGCAAGATCCCCCGTCGCGCGCCGGTCGGCCGGCGCACTCGGGACGATGTCGTCTGCGCGGCCGGAATCGGTCGGGTCGTGGCGCACCATGGACGTGCTCCGGCCAATGCGCACAAGATTGACGCGCGCAGTTCGGGTTGGACTTTCGATAACGGTGACGACCTTTGAGGCGTTCTGCGTCTTGGCTTTAACCTGGCATATGCTTCATAGGTTCAACGCTTCAAGAGTAAACGAGAACACATTTCCCATCGCGCCTGATCGCCGAGAGTTGCAAGTGTTTCCAGGCATTGCTCAACAATCCGCAAGGAGCGCTCAGAGTTCGGATGCATGCTTCGGACACGTGCAACGCTTTGTAGAGATGCTCGGATGCTCCAAACGCACGCAACGGTCGGCGATTGCACGGCGAGCACCCCAAGTTCGCGGGGAGTCGGATGACAAAGCGTCCCCCCGAACCCCTCATTGTTGCGATTTAAGCGTGCGTTCTCGTCCGATAATCGCGGAAATATGCAACCGGGGATGGAGGATTCGACGTTATTTGACCTACGTTTGCACGGGAGGCTCCGCTCGAGCGTCTAGTGTGTAGAGCGATGGATCAACCCGAGGACGTCGATGCAACATTCGAGAGTTGGCTCTCGCAGACAGGAGCGGCGCTCCGACGCACGCTGCGTCGGTGGACCGACTCCGCGTCTGCAGAGGACATCATGCAGGATGTCTTTCTGCGACTTTACGAGTCGCGACGCGAGTTCACGTCGGCCGAGCACCTCCTCCGTTATGCGCAGACTTTGGCGCGTTGGCGCGCCATCGATTTGCATCGGAGGCGGTCGCGAGAGGTCCTCATTGGAGGCATGGACGACCTTGCTCGGGTCGCGGGTCCCGCCCAGGAGCGCGAAGACGATCAAAGCCTCATGCGAGATGAGCTTTATGCGCGTCTCTCGCGTCTGTCGGGACGCGGGTATGAGGTGTTGACGCGGATGCTCGCGGGACAAACCTCCGACGAAATCGGCGCGGAGCTTGGCATAACTCCGGCCACCGTGCGGTCGCTGGCGCGGAGGGCGCGCTACCAACTCGCCAGTCAAGATTTGGAGCTCGAAGGATGACGACGTTTGCAACGAAGTGGGCCGCCAGCCGCGCGGATGCCGATTCGATGTCGCGACCGACGCCGCAATTTGTCGCCCGGCTCCAGGCGCAACTGTCAGATCCGGATTACCATCGACAGACACAAACACAGTTGCGCCTGACGATCGTCGCCATTGTGATCAGTCTTGTCGGCGCCGTTGCGTCCGTGACTGTCCTGCTGGGTGGAGGTCTGGAGCCTCGCATTGGGGCATTCTGGCTGCTCTGCGGACTGCTTTCGCTCGGTCTCTTCGTTGTGGCGGAGGTCGCATTGATCGGAGGCTACGTATCTCAACTGGCTGTGCAGCGATTGGCGAACGGTCAGAAGGACTGCGAGGTCTTCGATGCGGTGCGCGACTATGAGCTGCTGCACGTCCGGGTCGCGGCGCTCCAGCAGCTCAGTCTCCAAACAAGGGTCGCGGCGGTTGCGGAGGCGAAATTGCTCGTCGATAGCGTCGATTACCTTGCCGATCTCAGCAGTCTGGATCCGTCCTCTGAGCTAGAGAAGAAAGTGTCTAGGATCAGCAAGGCCTGGAAAGCGTTCGGCGCGGATGATGGGCTGATAGCCAGGTTCGCAATGAAAGGCTGACGTGCTTGTTGCAATGACTGCAATGAGAGGTAGCATCGTGAAATGACCTGAGCCGGGCGGGGGGCATGGCAGGCGACGTTTACTGCTTCATGGCCGCTGTTCTGACGCTCGCCGTGGTGATCATCACGGTGCGGATTGCCTACCCGCGCGCGCCGAAGCCAATCTTTGAGAGCTGGCAGGACGTCATCGACGGGTGGCGATACCTGCGCACGACGATGGAGCGGCTGTTCTTCATCGCGCTCTTCTTTCGCTTCGTGAAAGGGCCGATGTTCCTCCTGACACTGGTGCCTTTCCTAGGCGCCGTCGGCGCAGTCGCCACCGCCGTCTGCGGCTGGGACGAGGTCGAGCTAAAGATCGCGCACCAGATCATCAAGGATCTTATCCAGGCCTTCGCCGCTGCTGGACCCGCCACCGCGGAGGCGAACTAGGTCTGCGGCAGACAGGCGGCCCGCAGCGTGGCGACGTCCTAGATTGGGGAGCCGACTAAGTCTTCGGAGGACGGCTCGTTGAGGCGCTTCGTCCTGTCGACACCGGCCGGCGGCCTGCTGGCGGGCCTGTTCGAGGGAACGCAAGAACCGCGGCCCCACGCCGCTCGTTAGCCGCAGCGGATCAACCGGGTCCGCCCGGCGGGCTTCGGCTTTCGGAGGGGAGTGAGGGCGAAGGGGGTCGGCCTCGCTTTGGAGGTCGCTTCCTTCGGAGGGCCTCAGATGGCCCGATCGTTTCACTCTGACGCCGCGGAGCTCCGCGCGCGGCTCCTGACCTCCGGACCCCTCGCGCTCGACGACATCGAAGCGCTCCAGCTCGCCGCAGGCCTGAGCGGCGCTGACGCGCGCGCCGTCATCGACGAGTTCGGATCCCTGCCGGAGGCGCTCGCCGCGGGCGCCTCGGCCTTGTCGCGGCGTCTGTCGCCCCCAGCTGCAGCGCGCGTCACCCTCGTGCGGGACCTGGCGCGTCGTCTGCTGGAGGCGCCGCTTCGCGCGCGGCCGCTGCTCACCGGCTGGACGCAGGTAGGCGAGTACCTCCGTGCGGTCCTGCGGGGGCTGCCGCGCGAACAATTTCGGGTGCTCTTCCTCGACGCGCGCAATCGTCTCATCCGCGACGAGGTAATGGCGGAGGGAACGGTCGATCACGTTCCGGTCTACCCGCGCGAGATCCTGCGGCGGGCGCTCGAGTTGAACGCATCGGCCTTGGTGTTGGCGCACAACCATCCTGCAAACCATCCAACGCCCTCTGACGCGGACATCGCCGCGACCCGGCAAGTGTCGGAGGCGGGGCGGCCGTTGCGCATCACGCTCCACGACCACGTCCTGGTCACGGCAGACCAGGTGGTGAGCTTCCGCGCGCTGGGCCTGCTGTGAGACCTCTATCCTTGGCGCCGATCGTGCGGGCCTTGGGCGGCGGTCTTTATGATGGCGGCCGCCGCGCGAACATCCCCGGCCCGGGTCACAGCTCCGACGATCGTTCGGTTTCGCTCTGGCTCAAGGGGCGGCGCGTGATCGTGCACGGCTTTGCAGGCGACGATTGGCGGGACGTTCTGGCCGATCTGCGCGATCGGGGTCTGGTGGATCAGGCCGGATGCCTCCTCGGCAGCGGCTCGGCCTGTAACGAAGTCCGGCTGGCCCCCGGGACGCGGCGGCGGCTCGCGGCCGGTCTCTGGGGGGAAGGCGTCGCGGTGGACGCCACTCCGTCCGCGCGGCATCTGGCGCAGCGCGGCGTGGCCGCGCCGCCCGACGGGCTGCGGCATCATCCCGCCGCGCCGGCGGCCATCTACGCGGCAAGCGGGCCGCGACGTCCGGCCTTGATGGCCGCGATCCGCGGCGCATCGAACGGTGAGGTGGTCGGCGTCGAAATCACCTACCTCACCTCGGGCGGCGATCGCGCGCGCCTGGCCTTGCCCCGCAAGACGATCGGCCTCGTGCCGCCGGGGGCCGCCGTGCGGCTATGGCCCGCAGGATCCGGTCTGCTGGTTGGGGAGGGTGTGTTCACCTGCCTCTCGGCCGCGGCGCGGTTCGGGCTGCCGGCGTGGGCCTTGCTGTCGGCAGGCAACTTGCCGGCCTGGCGTCCGCCGGAAGGTGTGCGGTTCGTGCTGATCGCCGGTGACCGCGGCGCGGCGGGCGAAGCTGCGGCGTGGCGTCTGGCGACGAGATTGCGAGACGAAGGCCGGCGCTGCGCGGTGCGGTTTCCGCCGGCCCCGTTCGGAGACTGGAACGACGCGGCGCTGGCCGGCGTATGCGGAGGAGAGTGAAGTGAGGGCCGCTGGGCGGTGAGGCGGTCGGTCCGATCCGCCAGGTCGAAGATCCGAACTCTGGTCGAAGATACGGTCTTGTTCTCCTTCGCGATGATCTGCGGCCGCGGCTGGACGCCAATACCGCGAGGTCGGACGCGGGCGCGCGCCCGGTGCTCAAGCTCTACAATCCGTTCGTTCCTAGCAAGGCCTGGCGCAACGTGACCGCCGTGGGCGCCTCGCCCATCGCCATCACCGACAACGCGAGACGCTCTGGGGTAGGCCTGATCGTCGCGAAGGGCCTTGCTCAAGGCGCGTGTCGCTCCTCAAAAACGAGAACTTCTGCTGGCCACGCCCTTGACGCGAGCTCCGCGCGCCCCTTTGGTTAACGCGGGTATCTGGGGGATGACATGGCCGAATCCGGCGTACTGATATTCCAGCCGAACACGACCGTCGCAGACGCGATTGAGCTGCTGACAGCCGAACCGATCCAGGTCGGCGCGATCAAGCTGGCGACGGGCGAGGCGATCGCCCTTTCCCTTCGCGCGCTGCTTCAGATCTCGGATATCGCGCGTGAGCCGATGTTGCAGATGCCGCTCGACCAGGTCGCCGCGCTGTTCGGACGGCCGCTGCCCGACTTGGGCCAGGACCGGGGGATGGTGGCGATCGCGCCTGGTGGCGACCGCCCGCTGATGGACGAGGAGGTGTTGGCGGGCTTCGCCGGGCCTCCTGTGGCCAATTACCTGCGCTGTTCCAAGAACCGGTCCCATCGCTACAGCGACGATGGCGCCCGGACCACATGCTTCATCTGTGGCGGCAATCTCGTGCGGGTCACCGTCTAGCCATGCTGGACACCGCCTTCAAATCGATCGGCGATGTTTTCTCCAAGGTCTTTCTCGGCGGCTACTTCTTTCCGGCGCTGCTTACGGTGCTGCTCAACGTGGCGATCTATCTGACGGGCGTCGCTGGCATCGAGGAAGGTCTGAAGCTCGCCACGGAGAAGCTCAGGCTTAAGGACCTTGCCAGCACCCTGGGGCTGACCTCCGTTCTCGCGGTGACTTTGGCGTTCTTGTTCGCGCCGTTCTCCGGCGGATTGCGGAATTTGCTGGCGGGAAAGATCGACGTTCCCGTTTGGCGGGCTGGCCGCCTGTCTGCCTTGGAAGACAATGTCCGGCAGTTAAAGAAGGATATTGCTGAGGCGCAGAAGCGGCACGCTGACTATCTGGACGCCGCGATCGCGCTGGAGACCAAGCTTCAGATCGCGCGTGACGCCGGCGCGAAGAAGCGGAGCTTCCGCAAGCCGGAATTGGTCGATACCGCCGAAGCCGCGCTCGCCGCCTTGGAAAAGCAACTTCGCGAATGCGCCCGAGCCGGGGCGAAGGCGGATCTGAAGTCGCTGCCGGGTTTGCGGGATGGCGTCGTCACCGCCCTCGAGGACGTACTCAGCGCCAATCAGACGACTCGAAATCCGGACAAGCCCAGGCCGTGGGACGACCTCTCCGAACGGGTGGAGAACGTGATGTTGGGCTTGCTGGGTGGGCTGGGGACCATGGACCGCATGGCGTCCTCCCGCTTGGTTGCGACCACCCAAGCGCTCTACGCAAACTTTGACCCGGACAACATTCAGGCCACCCGGTTCGGCAACTTCTGCGCGGTGATGGAGGCCTACCCCCGGCGGGTCTACGGCCTTGCCTACGATTATGTCGCGCCGCGCCTCGATCTGGCGCTGTCGGCCGACGACGGCGTCTTCAGTGTCCTCGATCGTGCGCGGATCGAGGTGGAATCCGCCTTGACCTTCTTCGCGCTCGTCACCTTGAGCCTGCTCGTCTGGGTGTCCGCCCTGTGGCCAATGAAGCAGCATGTCCTGACCCTGTGGGTTATCGCGCTGACGGCGCCCGTCGTCATCGCCTTCCTCCACGAGTTCGTCGTGCAGGCGCAGCAGAGGTTCGCGGAGCGGTTTGTCGCGGTCCTCGACGCCCGTCGGTTCGACGTGCTGCAGGCGCTCCATGTGCCGTTGCCTGTCGACGTGGCCGCCGAGCGGGTAGCCTGGGAACAGGTCCAAGCCCTCTCCGGCGGCTCCCGGAGCGTTAACTTCGCCTTCGCGCATCCGGGGGCGACGGCGTGAGCGCCAAGACCTGGATGACCTGGGGCGCTCTCTACGCCGTGCTCGCAGGCTCGCTGGTCTTCACCACCCACAAGGAAATGGGGGCGGAAATCGAGGCGCTGCAGGCGGCGGCTGCGAAGGCCGCTAAGGCCAAGGCGGACACGGCGCAGGCCGAGCTGGAAGCAACCGCGACGGAAGCGGCTGCGGAGACCGCGAAGGCCGTTGCGAAGCGCCCGATCCGCAAGGGCGGACTGGTGACAGCCGCGATGCTCGACAAGGCGGGCGCGGCCGAGCTCAAAAGGCTTGAGGGCGGGTACGCACGCCGCGACATCGCGAGTGGCGGCCGGGTCAAGGCTGGCGACGTTCTGTTCGGCCCGCAACTCGCGGCCCTGCCGGGCGCGATCTGGATCGGACTGCCGGTCGAACGCGCTCACGTTGAATCCGGACATATCGACGTGGGGCTTGTCGCCGCCGTATGCGCCGCCGGCGGCTTCGCCGCGGCTGTCCCCGTCGGCGCGGTGACATGCGCCGACGCCAAATCCGCCCATTGCGCGGCGTTCCTCCGGATAGACGCCGATAAGGTCGAACTCGCTCGGGTGTGGCTTCAGTCCGGCGCGGAAGTCGCGCCGAGCTGCTCTTAGATTTTCGAGTAACGATGTTGCATCGCCGTTGACTTTAATTTTTCCTGATGCAACCTGGAAGTTATAGTTGTTGGGGGTTGCAACGTGGCGCGAGCATCATTCGCGCTGGCGTGCGCGAGTCTGTTCGCCGTGTCTTTGTCGGGATGTGCTTCCGGAAGTGGAAATGTATATTTCCATGACGATAAGCTTGCGTCTTCGTGGACAGAGACGGACAAGACCTTTTCGGGCGCCGGCTACACGAAGGTTTACGATGACCAGCTGATCAGGCTGGCCGAGGCCCGGTCGCGGGAGAACCTCGTGCTCGCCCGCCTCATGGCCGCCCGGCGCGACCGCGACGTCCAGGATATCGTCGACGAGCCGGACGAGACTGCGTCGGTTTGGCGGCTCCAGGGCCTTCTCGACCGGGACTGGCAGTCGCTCGTCGGCAAGGACCGACGGCTGCGGGACATCCCGCGGCCTGAGTTGATCCAGCTGGCTCGGCTCGACCAGAACGTCGCGGCGGCCCGAGGCGACATCGATCGGGCCCAGAATTTCGCCGACGATGATCGGCGGGAAATCCGCGCGGCGGCGCGAGAGGCGAGGGCCAAGGCGACCTTGGCCCAGGCCAAGGCCAAGCGGACCAAGACCGCCACGCCCGCCGACGCCGCGCCGGCCCAAGTCGATCTCAGCTGCAAGGCCGTACGCGTCAGCCCCCCGGCCGGCGCCGCTGGAGCGCGCCTGGTCGAGAACTGCAATGACCTCGCGGGCACCGAGCAAGTGTTGGCGGACTATCTCGCCAGGATCGGGCCGATCAAAGCCGGCAGCGATCTAAGCGAGACGATGATCGCTTTCGAAAAGGCCGATCGTGCCACCCGCACCGACGTGGCCGGCGAGCTCTCGAAAGCGCTCGCCGATCAGATCGAAGCAGCCAAGACGGTCAGCGACGAGGGGGCTGTCGCGCAGCTCTCGGAATTCCGGACCAACCTAGACGGTTTCCTTCGCTCGGTGGGGTCGCCGGGGCTGAAGTTGGCCAGCCTGGATCACCTGGCCGGCGAGGTCGATCTCGCCCTGATCGCCAACGTCTGCGCCGACCCGGACGCCTTCGACAAGGCGGTGGCCGACGCCGCCAAATGCGACACGGTGGAGGAGACCTCGACCACTGGGAAGGCCGGCGCCATTTGGAGCGCCCTCGGGGCCCTCGCGGAGTTGGCCGACGCCACCGACCCACGCTTCCGCTCCGTCGCCTGGCTGGCCGGGGCGAAGGCGATCGTCGAGGCCGCCAAGGCCGACGCCAAGCTCGACGCCGACCAAGCGAGAGGCCAAGCCGCCGCCAACTCGGCCGCGGTGGACGCGGCCATCCGGCAGGCCTCGGCGCTCGCCTCGGCGCAGCTCGTGCTGAGCGGTTTCGACAACTGCAAGGGCGGCCGGTTCGCCTGTGCGCTCGTGTACTTCGGCGAGAGCCGCAACACCGGCGGTATCCCCAAGGCTCTGCTCAGGGCTCGTCCCCTTCAGATTGAACTGGAATATGGCGTGCGGCGCGAGCGCCTCTTCGCCGAGCAGCAGGGCCAGTTGATCAAGGCCGCGTCCGCCCAGATCAAGGCCTACCTCGACGGCGGGGTGGATCCGAAGCTGATTGCGCAACTCTTGTTCGACGCGGGGCTCATCGGCGTGGCGGTGGCGAAGTGACCCGGTTCCGGAATCCTATCCTGGCGCTCGTCTGCAGCGTGCCGCTTGTGGCTTGCGCCAATACGCAACAGCTGCGGGACGCGGCGTCCGGTCTGTCGGCCTACGCCGCCAAGCGCGAGTCCGCGACCCAGGCCGCCGTCGAGCGATACGACGAGTTGAACCGTGATCTCGCGCGCATCGACGAAGGTCGCCGCCGTCGCGCCGAAATCCTAGCGGGCGATACGGCGATCCAGACCCGGGCGTGGGGCTTGGTCGAGGACAAGACCCGCCTTCGCTTCGCCGCGGAGGCGGCTCGCACGACGCCGGAGACACTGGCGGCGGCGCCCGCGGCGGTGGCGCCCATCGCCCCCCTCGATCCCGGTGTGTTCAAGGCGGACTTCGGAAAGGCCGTCAAAGCGTCTGCGAAGCTCGGGAAACCACCCAGTCTCAAGCAGCGCGCGACGGCCGCCATCGCGATCTACGACGGGGTCAATGACGAAATCGACAGCCTGAAGGAGAAGGCTGCCGCCGACACCGAGGCCGCGGCCGCGAAGGTCCAGACCAACGCCAAGGCCGTCGACAAGGCCGCCGGCCTGACCGCCACGCCGTCGCCCAGCACAAACTGAGGAAGGGCTGATCCATGGCCGACTCCCGCGACATGGTCATCGACCGCCTGGCGAAGAAGATCGCCGCGCTGAAGCAGGCGAGCCAGGCGCTTGAGAAGAAGGCGGGCAACGCCGCCAATCAGAACGAGCTGGACGATATCGATCGCGCCAAGGAAGACATCGCCGATGCGATCGACGAGGCCGACGGCTGGATTGCGGAACTGCGCGCCAACGCCCCGTTCACGCAGCCGAGCACGGCCGAAACTCAAGAGCTCCTAAACGCCATCAAGGCCCTGGGCGCCTCGACAGCCCTCAGCGCCAGCGTGAACAGCTTGATCACCGCCGCCGACCGGCTCGTGGTCGCCTTTCAGATCGACGTCGGGGGAGCCGGCCTCGCCGGAGCCGCCGTCCGCGCGGTCGCGCCCGCGGTGGCCCGGACCCTGGATGCGCGGCCGGATCGCATCGACTTCCGCGATCAGATGTTCGTGCCCACGCTGGTGGAAGTCCCGACGGAGATTCCGCCGCAGAGCTATCTGCGCCTGGGCTTGCCCGTGCTTGATCAGGGGCGTGAAGGCGCCTGTACGGGGTTCGGCCTGGCGGCCGTCGCCAACTACCTCAATCGGCAGCGCACGCTGCACGGTGCGCCGGACCCTGCGCCCGAGGTCGATCGCTGCAGCGCCCGCATGCTCTACGTGATGGCCCGCCGCTACGACGAATGGGATGGCGAGGCCTATGACGGCTCGAGCGCGCGAGGCGCGATGAAGGGCTGGCATAAGCACGGCATCTGCCACTGGGACATCTGGGCCGACGCGGCCGAGCCCGATTGCGATCTGCTCACCTCCGCCCGGGCCACCAATGCGCTCGATCGGCCGTTGGGGGCGTACTTCCGGGTCAACCACAAGGACCTGGTGGCCCTGCATGCAGCTATCGCCGAGGTCGGAATTCTCTATGCGACCTCTCGCGTCCACACGGGGTGGAACAACCCCGACCCCGCCGACGGCCGCATTGCGCCGGGCGGAGCGCCGCTGGGCGGCCACGCCTTTGCGATAATCGGTTACGACCGTCGAGGGCTATGGATTCAGAACTCCTGGGGTAACGCCTGGGGAATGGGCGGTCTCGCCCACGTCACCTACGACGATTGGCTGGAGAACGGCACCGATGTCTGGGTGGCGCGATTGGGTGCGCCGGTGGACATCGAGGGCGCCGGCGCCGCGCAGATGCGCGCCGGGGCGCCCTCGAGCTACGCCAGCTACGTCTACGCGGACCTGCGGCCTCACATCATCACGATCGGCAACGACGGCGTCCTGCGAGGCACGGGATCGTACGGGCTGAGCGAAACCGGGCTCGAGCGGATTCTGCGCGAGGATCTCGTCGCCCGGGTCGCAACCTGGCCGACCAAACGCGTCGTCCTCTACGCGCATGGCGGACTTGTGCCCGAGGACTACGCGATCCAATACGCCGCCAACCGCCGCAATGCCTGCCTTGACGCCCAGGTCTATCCCCTGAACTTCATCTGGCGGTCCGACGCTTGGACAACGCTCGCCAACATTCTCACCGACGCCATCCCAGGCCTGAAGGACGCGAGCCTCGTGGGTTCCGCCATCGACTTCATGCTGGACCGCTTCGACGACTCCCTGGAACCCGTGGCGCGGGGGCCCGGCAAGGCGCTCTGGGACGAAATGAAAGAGAACGCTATCGCCGCCACCGCCTCGATGCGCGGCGCGGCGCGCAAGACGGCCAAGATCCTCGTCGAGCTGAAGGCCGCCGGAGCCATCGACGAGATCCATCTCGTGGGCCACAGCGCGGGCGCTGTCTTCCATGCCGCGCTCGCGAGCTACCTGGCGACGAACGGCCAGATCAAGAATGGTCCGATGGTCGGCGAAACGGGTCTCAACACGCCGTTGACCAGCGTCTCGCTCTGGGCGCCGGCCTGCACGATGGCGCTCTTCTACCAAACCTATCAGCCGCTGGCCGCTGCCGGGCGGCTCGGGCGGCTTGGCCTCTACACTCTGCAGGACGCCGTAGAGCAGGATGACGACTGCGCCCACGTCTACAATAAGTCACTCCTGTATCTGGTGAGTCACGCTCTCGAATGGCGGCTCCGTCAGCCCCCTGGCCCCGGCGAGCCCCTCCTCGGGCTGGAAAAGGACGTCGCCGCGGCCGCGAGCGTCGTCGGGCTGCTCCGCAAGGCGGGCAATGCCTGGATCCATGCGCCGGATGGTCAAGCCTCGGCGTCGCGCTCGCACGGCGGGTTCGACGTCGACGACCTCACGTTCAAGTCGACGCTGGCGCGAATTTCCGCGGGCATTGCCGCCGGACCCTCCATCGCGTCTTTCGCAAACGAAGATGCACGGCGTCTTCGGCGCGCGGTGTCGATCGCCAAGGGCCTCGACTAGCCCGACGCAGCATCAACGCGCCCTTCGGCGGAATCTCACCCGGTCGCGGCCGGCGATGAGGAACGCGTCGTAGCCGGCGGCGCCCCAGGCGCGCCGCTGTACGTGGGTGGTGCTGGCGTCGGTGACGTTGGCCCACCATTGCGGCAGGTTTGCGCTGTTCGGAAGGTGCGCGCCGAGCACCCGTTCGATCTCGGCAAAGCTCATCTCAAATTCGGACGCCTGCTGGCGGCGAAGATGGCCGAAGAGGGGATCGTATTTGCCCATGCTGCCGACCCTGCGGGATAGGCTTGGCTATTCAAGCGGATTCGCATCTCCAGCGTCGTCGGTTTGCCCCGTTCCGGCATGTTTTCCGCCAGCGCGTTCGGAGCTTTTGGCCGTGGAGCCGAAGTTCGCCGCGAAATAGTCGATGACCTCGGCGGCCTGCGTGCCCTTCCGGAAGGCCTTCTCGGCTTCGAAGTCGAGGCTAGGCAACATGTGAATGATCTGGTCATCCCTAAACAACGGCAGCAGGGCATGGGGGTCCAGGCCTCCCTTGCGACGGCCCGTCAGGGTGTTGGCGGCCTCGAGCGCGGCGCCGATCAGCACATCAGCGAGCTGCACCGCGGGGCTGGCCTTTGAATCTATCTGTTTCACCTCGGTCAGCTTTAGGGGGAATTTGAAGCTGGCGATGTCTGATTGCCGGAGCTCGATTTCCCCGGTGTGGCCGATGAACGCCTGCAAGAGGTCGTGGTAGGTGGCGAGGTTCTTGGATTCGTCGTGCTCAACCCGGTAGGGCCCCTCCGCCATAATCTCCATGCGGCTGATCAAAGCCTGCATCACCACCATGGCGATGTCGGTGGTGACACCAGGCGTGGCGATCGCACCCAAACACTCCGGCGCTGCGTGGACCGCTAGGGGGCTAAGACCCTCCTTGAACGCCGGCCAGTTGGTGCGCCGCGCCGCGGCGACCAACGCCTTCAAGCTTTCAGACGTCTTGTCCTTCATCGCCCGTTGGAAGGCGACAAGAAGGTCTTCGAATGGCTGGGGCCCGAGCATCCCGGGGCCGACGATCGTTAGAAGCGACGCCATCGTGTAGTTTTGCCCGTCGGCGTAGAGGTTGACGCCGCGCTCGTGGTAGTAGGGCTCCACGGCGTAATCGACGAACTTCAAAACCAGCAGGAAGCGCTTGTCGCAGACGTGAGCGACGCACTTGTAGTCCTGCAGAAGATCTCGCAGCAGCGCGAGCAGATGCGGCTGACTTCCAGGACGTTTGGAAAGGGCGCGATACTTGAGCTCGCGGGCCTGTAGGCGCGGGAAATGTTCTTTGATGAGCCGCGCCGCCTCGTCATCGTTGATGGCGGCCGCGGCGGCGCCTTGGAACGGCTGCTCGGCGTTCAGCAGGTCGAAGCCCGTGTATCCGCTCTCATCGATCCGAAAGCATTCCATTGTGTCGCCTCCGCCTTTGGCGCGCGTCGATCCCAAGGCTCTGAAAATGTTCGCGGCTAACGAACTTCAGAGCGTTTTTTTTGAAGGCAGCAGGGCGCGGGCGTTTCGCAGCGCGTTCGGGAAATCTGCCATCGCAGACACCAACGCCAAGAGAAGCGCGATCACAGCGATGTCGGACCAACCAGCCATGCTGCGATCGTAGCACCGTCTAAGCGGCTTCGAACTCGCAAGGCCACGTCGCTCGGCCGGATGGGCGTACGACCCCGGCGGAGCCGGGGTCGCGGCGCCAGGTCAGGCGCGGGTTCGGCGTGTCCAGCGAAGCTCGAAGCCATCCTCGGTCTGAGCCAGCAGCGCGTAGAGCGGGGCCGGGAAGCTCGGGTCGTCGAGGCGGACGGAGAGGCTTTCCGGTTTGTCGGGCTTGGTGACTGTCCAGGCGGCGCCCAGTTCGAGGGGGCCGGAGACGACACGGTAGTCCGGCGCTTTCTCGCCGGTCCGGGCGACCGGGCGGATCTCCACGTTCTTGACGCTGAGGGTCAGGGTGCGGATCGCGCCGCGGAAGCCGCCGTCCGGGGTCTTCGAGAACGTACCGATGGTGGTCATGTCAGATCTCCTTGCGCCGGGCCGCGCCAGTGCGGTCCCGATGGCGGGCTCAGGGCCGGAACGTGGGGACGGGCTGCAGCCTTGGCCCGCAGCGGAGCGGAGGACGGCGGAGCCGTTGCAGCACGGCCTGGCCCGGCCGAGCTTGCGCCTGAGGGGCAGTGTCTGGTGTGGCTGGCGTGGAAGTCGTCCAGGCCGTCCGGATATGTGGCTCGGCGACTTTGGACGGCGGGGCGGCTCGGTCCGTCCGCAAAGAGGCGCTGCAGTTGGCTTGACCGATGGGGTTTGGTCGGCGGGCGCCGGGAGGTGCGGCCGGGCCTGCGGCGCCTCTGGGCCCCGTCCCGTATTAAGCTGTCGAGTGCGGTCCGCGCCGGGAGGGCTATTTCGTGAGCGGCCTCAAGCGGTCGGTCATGCTCTTCTGGAGTCGGCCGGACGGCCCCGGGGCGGTCTGCAGTTGCTGCAGGATCTGCGTGTTCTGCAGGATGATCTGCGCGCTGGCCGATGCGTTCGCGGGGTAGGCCTTGCGGGCCCCGGCCTCGTCGCCTTTGGAGAGATCTTCGGCGGCCTTGCCCGAGTAGCAGACGCTCTTCTCGCCCGCCGCGAACTCCCAGGCCTGGAAGTGATACTTCATGATCGACGACCGGTCGAACGGCCCGGCCTCATAGGCCGACGAGGTGGTGATCGGCTTCATGTTTTCGTCGACGCGCTTCTTCGGCCAGCGATTCGCCTTGCCGCCGAGGTAGGTGTAGAGCCCGGGCCGTTTGCCATTGTCATCGACCCGGTACCAACCGGCCGTGTCGGTCTGGCGCTTGTAGCCGGGATCGTCGAAGTAGCGGAAATCGCAGCCGGCCTTGGGGTGCTGGTGCTCATGCGCAAAGCCCAAAGCGTGGCCGAACTCGTGGCGGACGATGCCCCGCCAATCGTCGGGCCTCGCGTCCGTGTCGAAATCCTGCAGGCTCATGGAGGCTTCATGGGGCCGGCCGCCGGGCAGGGTCGTATCGATGCTGCCCTTGCCGATCGAGGACCAATAGCCGGACCGATCAAAGGCGATCCGGATCTCGCCGCGGTGTGTGGTGTCGCTCTCCGACCATTGGTTCCAGGCTCCCGCCGCGTCCCTGAAGCGGAAGCGGATGTTGGCGGCGTCCGGTGCGGTCCAGACCTTCACCGCCTCCTCGATCTCGGCGTAGAGCGCCGGCGTTCCGCCCTTGAAGGCCACGTCGATCGTGGACCCGGGATCCCAGCGGCCCGTGGAGATGATGATGAAAGAGAAGGGGCTCGCGAGCGCCTTCGACTTCGCCGCGCTTTTCAAGGCCGCATCGTGCTGCGCCAGAGCCACGGCCATCTCCTCGGGATAGCCTTCGCGGATGACGTGGGGCAGCGACTCGCCAGGCGCGGGGGTCTGGGCGACGGCCGTCGCTGACGGCGTCGTCACGGCGCAGAGGCCGAGCGCTAAGGCGGTTGTGAACCGGGACGGCATGGCGGGGCCCCTATTCCGGCGCCTTGGGGCAGGCCGTGGCGCCGGCGTCCATCGCCGCCTGGCAGGCCTTGAGGATGACGTTCTTCTGACGCGCCTCGAGTTCGGTGTTTTCCTCCGTGAGCCGGGTGGTTTCGCTCGGCCCCTTAGCGGCCTTGTAGGCCGCGGCGCCATTGGTCGCGAAGTCGTTCAAGGCGGACGTCGCGTTCTCGATGGTCGCCTCCGACGACCAGCTGAAGGTCTGCTTGCGGCCGAACTCGTCGAAGGTCAGGCCGACCGTGCGCGACTTCATCCAGCCGACGTTGACCGGGATGTAGACGACCTTGCCCCATTGCCCGAGCGCGACCCGCGCCTTGGCGGCCTCGTCGTCCTGGGGTTTGCCCACGAAGTCGCTTCCGGCCGCCGTCACCGTGACGGTCGCGACCCCCGGGTCGACCACGACGATCTGCTTGCGGCACAGCTTCTTGTGGGGGTCGTCCTTGCCGCCCGCAACGCAAGGATCGTCCTTGACCTCGGTCGCGGCCAGGGGCGCCCCGGCGACTGTGTAGTTGAGGCCGAACGCCGCCGTCTTGAGCTCACAGGGCTTTTTGGCGTCGCCCCAGAACGCGCCGGGCTCGACCGGCTGGCAAGGGTCGAGATCTGGATCCACCGCGAACCACTTGGCGAGGTCCAGGATCGTCCAGCGGATCTCCCCGGCCTTCGGCGTCTTGGCCTTCGGGTCAGTGCCGCGCCCCGGGTCGAGGCCTGGGGAGGTCAGCGTCAGCGTGAGGTCGGCCTGGGTGATCGCCGCCAGTTGGGCGGCCAGCGCATCGATGGATTTGCCGATTTTCTTGGCCTCGGCCGGATCCTGCTGGCCCATGGCGTCCCGCTGGACGGCGATCGCCGCCTTGAGGTCCTGGACTTGGCGCCAGGCGTTCCAGGTCCGCTCGTTGCAGAGCGGACCCAGGGTCGTGGGCAGCGCTGCGGCGCCCGGGGAGTTGGCTTTGACATCGGCCATCAGTACGGTGGCGGCCACGGTCGCGACCGCTTTCAGGACATTGGTGATCGCGGCGCCGGAGCGGTCCGACGACATCGCGTTCAGGGACTTCAGCGTCCCGTTCTCGTAGAGTTCGAACTTGATGTCGCGCTTCTGCGAGGCCGCGCCGAGCGCGGCCGCGTCCACGAGGAACGCGGCGTCCGTGTTGGCTGCGCCTGCCGCCTTGAGATTGAAGGACATGGTCGCCGCGAGGGGATCGCAGCTTGTGAGCACGACGTCGCCAACGACGGTGAGCTTCGTCTTCGGCGCGTAGTAGCTGAAGGTCAGCGGCGTCTCAGGCAGGCTCGCCTTGGGTTCCGCCATGGCAAAGGTCGGCGTGAGCAAGCACGCGGCGAGCGCGATCAGTCTTTTCATAGTCCCCCTCCGCAACCCTCAGGGGGTGCAGGCACCCAGTGCAACTCATAACCGGGTTCTGCGCAAGGCTTGGCTGTGGAGATCTGCGGTCGGACCGGCGCGGACGGTCCAAGCCTACGAGCGGGGTCGCCTCGGCGGATCCGTCTGCCGTGGCGGAGCGGTCCCGAGACGTCCGCGGGCAGCGCTTCGGAAGCTTGACCGGTGGGTCTGTTCAGCCGGCGTGAGGGGCGTCGTGGGGCGGGCTCACAAGTCGCCAGGCTTGTCGGCTGTATCCCGGACGGCCTGACGCGGCCTCTCTTGGCCTGAGAGGGTCAAGGTCCGATCCCGCCGCAACGGCGGCTGGGCTTTCCTCCCCTGCGCGGGCGCGCATTCCTCGCGAGGCAAGAAAGCCGGCGCTGCTGCCGTCCTTCGCTCGCGCTACGGGCCCTTAAGGGCTGCGGCGGGCCCTGGAGTACCTCGACTCCGGCTCGCCATCGAGGCCGCGGCAGGCGCGGTCCGAGCGAAACAGGAGACTTCCCATGGCGACCATCGGCACCTTCACCAAGAGCGACGACGGCTCCTACGCCGGCTCGATCAAGACCCTCAACCTCAACGTCAAGCAGGCCCAGCTGCGCCCCGTCGACAAGGAGCACGAGAAGGCCCCGGACTACCGGATCTTCGCCGGCGGCACCGAGTTCGGGGCGGCTTGGAAGCGGACCGCGCGGGACACCGACCGCGACTACCTCTCGGTCAAGCTCGACGACCCCAGCTTCCCGGCCCCGATCTACGCCAACCTTGTGGATGCAGAGGAGGGCTACAGCCTGGTCTGGTCGCGCGGACGCACCAACGCCTGAGACTATAGCCAGCGGCGGCTCCCTTGCGGAGCCGCCGTCCGTTCGGTCGGGCGATGTGGGGCGTCGGACCTCAGCGAAGGTCGCGATGTGACACGATCGCACTCGCCAAGCGCCTCACGTTCTGCTTTTGTTCGACCGTATGGGGGCTTGTGATCCTCCATTGAGGCGCCGCCCGTGACGATGTTCCAGAACCTCCACCGGTCGATGACGTCCAGCCAGATGCTGAAGCTTCAGTGCGACGTCTGTCGCCATCTCGCCAGCCTGACGGCCGTCGAGGCGAAGCAGCGGTTTGGGCCGGACGCGACGCCGGCGGATATCCGTCGCCGGGCAAAGTGCAAGGTGTGCGCCGCGTCCGGCCGTGCGCGGGTCTGGATCTGACCGATGGCCTCGACACTGCAGCCGCCGCCGAACGCCGCGCTGAAGGCGTTCCATGCCGGCCAGGTGGAGACCGACACAGTCCAGACATACCTCAAGGCGGGATGGTCGCTGGCGATCTGCTGCAAGGCCTGCGAGCGCCTCGTGGCGTGGACGCCCCCAGAGCTCGCAGCGCGATTCGCGGCGCCGCCGCGAATCCGCATCGCCGATCTCGTGCCGCGCCTGGCGTGCAAGGGCGAGGGCGGGTGCGGCGCGGAGGAGATCGCCGTCTTTCCGCACCTGTACGATGGCGAATGGTCCTGGCCGCCGCCCGCGGACGGCCCTTGCGGTTCCGAGCGCGCCGGCTGAAGCTCGGCTGTGAAGTGGGGGTACCATGAGGGTCCGGAAGGCGATGCTGCTGGCGGCGCTGATCGCTATGGCGGGGGGCGCGCCGCAAGCCCAGGCGCAGTCGTGCCCGACGGGCTCCTACCCGTGGACCGACGCGTGGGGGAACAAGATCTGCAAGCGCCACGGGGACGGCGGTACGGCGACGGTTGAGACCCGCCCCGGCCAGGCCTGCCCAACAGGGTCCTTCCCGACGGTCGACAGCTGGGGCGCCAAAGTCTGCCGTGAGCAGGGGACCGGCGGCAAACCGACGACGGACTCCTACGACACCAGCAAGGGCTGTCCAGCCGGGACGCATCCGTGGACGGACAGCTGGGGCAACCAGATCTGCAAGAAATTCTGAGTGGCCAGTCCCGGGGGTAGCCGCCCGCATACGGCGTGTTGCGCAGGAGATGGCGGTTGAGGCCGGGCGCGCCGTCGGTCCACCAGACGGGCCGCGCTCACCCAGCTCGACCTTCGCCGCATCCACCCGCGCGCCTTGCGCAGCGCGACGGGATCTTCGGCCAAGCCGGCCGCACGGACGGCGCGGCGCGCGGCCATCAGCTCGCGGGTTGCCGCTCGCGGTCTGAGGCCGGGAGATGCGGGTTCGTGGCGCGCCAGAGCCGGCCGTCGACGACGATGTAGCGGCCGTCGGGGGTCCGGTCCGGGGCGGGGCGTCTGGCGGGCAGGCCCGGCTCAGGCCTGGCGGTCGCCACGATCGCCATGGCCAGGCTTGGCCGGGGTCTTGGAATGCTGGCGTTGGTCCGCGGCCGAAGACTTGCCCACATCCACCTGGTCGGTGGTGAAGTGGCCCTGGTCGTCGCGGCGGACGTAGCGCTTGTCCGTGCCTGTATCGATGGTTTCGCGTTTGGCCATGGGTTCCTCCTTCAGCGGGGAATCCGCAAGTCCTGGATCAGGTTCCCCTGGCCTGCCGGCCAGGGTCGAGGCCACAGTCGATGTCGGCGACCGCCGGCGTAGCCCCGTCCGCCAGCGCCTCGCGGAAGCAGGCCGCCTCATCGGCCTTGCTGCGCCAAGCGAGGGCGAGGCCCAGGCATATCAGGGCTAGGAGGACGCAGGCGCCGGTCAGCAGCCGGATCGTCCAATGTGTCGAGGTGCGGATGTCGCGGACCAGATCCATGGCTTAGGCCGGAACGACCTCGTCCTCCTTCGTCCCCTGGCCGACGATCTGCAGGGCCCCGTCCGGCAGAGGCTGCTGCAGGGGGCGGACCTCCGACCACGGCGCGTCGCTCAGCCAGAGGTCCCAGTCGGCCGGTTCGGTGAGGATCACCGGCATCGCCTTGTCGTGGTGGTGCGCCACCTCTGCATTTGCCTCGGTGGTCAGGAAGCCGAAGACCTCGCAGTCCTCCCAGCCTGTCTTGATCTTCCGCACGCAGGCGTGGGGCGTCCAGACGCCGGCGAAGAACACCAGCGGACGGTGGACCCCCAAGGCGTACCAGACCTGTTTGAAGGTCCCGCCGACCTGGTCCGGTTCGCTGAAGGAGGTGAGGGGCACAAGGCACCGATGGGCCGGCTCGAGCCAAGCCTGCCAGTGCCGGCTGGACGTGTTGCGGATGTTGGTGACGCCCTTGTCGGGCTCCATCTTTAGGAGGTCGTCGAAATCGAACGCAGCGCCCTTGGCGCGGAGTTTGTCGGCCCGCTTCTTGGTGGCGGCGAGCAGCACGTTCTTCGGCGTCGGCATGCCCCAACGCATGTCGCGCATCGCGCGCGCGCCCGTGGCGTCGCGCGCAATCACTGGGGCGGCGTAGTCGGGGTAGACCCCTGACATCGGGGGTTGGTTGTTGTTGCGGTCGGTCATCGCGCGGGCGATCGCGGCGACCTCGGCGCGGGCCCGCATCATGGCGTAGAGGTTGCACATCGGCCGAGCTTAGCCGCCGAGCGCGCGACCGCCGAGGCCTTTGAACGACGTCTTTCTGATCCTTCCGGTCTTGGCCCGGTTGGGGCGCGCCATCGGCGCGGCGGGTCGACCCCTCGGGCCGTACCTCTACGGCTCGCGGGGGCGGAGGGGAGGGGCCAAGGTCTCCGTCGCTGTCTAGGGCAGGATAGCCTTGCCGGCAGCATTGTATGACGGAGCCCCGCCATGGCGATGTTTAGCCTGCGGCTGGAAGACGATCTGGCGGCGCGGTTCGACGCCGCGGCGCGCGCGCACGGCGGGCGCTCGGCGCGCCTTCGGCAGCTGGTCGTCGGCGATGTCCAGGCGGGTGGCGGGGTCCCCTCCATGGGTCGGGACCGAGCCAACAGCCTCCGCCTTATGGTCCGGTTGCGGCCCCCTGAAGCGCGTTTTGTGGCGCAGGAGGCGGGAGCCATGGGACTGCCCCGCTCGGCCTGGGTGGCGGCTCTCGTGCTGCGGCGGGCGCAGGCCGGACTGGTGTTCTCGGTGAGCTCGGAGAGGGCGCTGATCGCGGTCCAGAGCGAGATCCATCGCATCGGCGTCAACGTCAACCAGATCGCCCGAGCCCTGAACGTGGCGGTGATGGCGGGCCGCGTGCTGGAGCTTGAGATGGCGGCCCTCGACGACCTGCGGCGCGAGTTGCAGGGGCACCTCATGGCCGTGCGTGAGGGGGTGCTGGGCAACCTCGCCTATTGGGATGTGGTGACGTGAGCGAGATGCGGATGGTCCGGGGATTCGAGGATGTCTGGCGCCCGCCGGTGCGTCAGCGGATCGTGCGGACGCGCGCCATCTTGGCGGCAGGGTCGTCGATCTCGCCGATCCGCGACCGCTTGGCGCGGATCGCGCGTCGGACGCCCGAGGTGATGGTAAAGGTGACGGGCCGCACCCGCGACGCGGCGCATCTTCGGGCTCATCTCGACTACATCGCCCGCAACGGCCAGCTGGAGGCGGAAGGCCGCGACGGCGTCGCGCTCGTTGGCCGCGATGAGGTTCGTGACGTGGGAGACGTCTGGGCGTGGTCCGCGCTGGCCGATCGTCGGCGCCGCGCCAACGCCCCGCTCGGCCTATCACTCATCCTGTCGATGCCGGCCGGGACCGACGCGATCCGGCTACGCGACGCGGCGCGGGCGTTCGCGCAGGACGCGTTTGCGGATCGGCACGACTACCTGCTGGTGTTGCACACCGACACGCCGCATCCGCATGTTCATGTGACCGTCTGCGCGCGCGGCGATCAGGGCCAGCGTCTCAACCCGAAGAAGGCGGATTTGGAGGCCTGGCGGCAGATGTTCGCGCAGGCCTTGCGCGACCGCGGCGTCGAGGCAGAGGCGACGCCGCGGCGGGCGCGGGGGGTGACGCTGAAGGCCGAGCGCGGGGCTGTCCGGCAGATGCGGGAGCGGCATGCGGCGGGCGGCGGCGGGGCGTCGCGAGTGGCCAAGGGCGCGCTCACGGAGGCCGTGCGGCTGGCCGCCAGCGGTCGGGTCGAGCTGACCGCGTGGGAACAGCGTCTGGTGAGCCGGCAGGCGGCGGTCCGTGCGCTCTACCGCGCTCAGGTGGACCTTCTGGCGGCCTCGCCCGACGCACGGGATCGCGAGCTTGCACAGGCTCTGCGCGCATTCGTCGGACGCATGCCAGCGCCGGTGTCGCGGCGCCTGGCGCTGGCCCGCGAGCTGCGGGCGAAGGCTCAGCGGCCGCCGGCCCCGTCGCGCGGGCGGGAGCGGTAGGGGGCGCGGCGCGATGGGGACAGGGTCACGCCTGGGTTGGTCAGTCGGCCACGGGCTCGATTGGCAAGGCCGCGTTCGCTGGGTCGTACGAGTAGGTCACTTGGGCGGGCGACACGCGCGCGCTCCAGACCTTCTGGCGAAGCGCACGGCGATGCTCGGCCATCTGTCGTAACTTGGCGATCTGGGCGTCGAAGCCGTCCGGATTGACGATGACATTGAGGGGCATGAAGGCGTCCTTGCGCCCCAGCAACTCGCCCGTTTCGAAGTCGTGGACGCGCAGGCGACCGTTCATGAAGTAGTCCTTTTGGAACGCGTGGACGCTGGCGGCCACTTCCATGGCCTCGGGTGTTCCGTCGTCCACCATCCGAAGGTCCTGGCTGATCTCGAACTCGAGCCGCTCGGCCTGGACATTCAGGAAGAGCTGAAGCTCGACCAGCCCGTCGTCGCGCTGGAAGACCGCCTTCACCCCGCCCGCCACCGCTTGCAGATGAACGGGCGTCAGCCCGCAAAGGCCGGCGTACGGCGGCTGGTCGGACAACCCGAGGCTTACGGCCGGAAAGTCGACGATCTCGTCGGCGGAGCAGACGCCGCCGGCGGCGAAGGCGTCCAGAGCCTTGCGGGAGAAGTGGGTTTTGAACCCCGCCAACTCGTAGAGGTGTTCCTGGTAGACCGTGGAGGTGGTCTGGATGCCGAGGATCTCCTCCGTGAGCTTGATCGCCAGCGCGCGGATCAAGGGCAGATCCCGCATCAGCCGCCGCTCGTCTTCGGGATCGTCGGGATCGATGATCTTGGAGGATCCGATCTTGCCGTGGGCGGCGGCCGAGCGGCACGCGTCATAGAGGTAGTGACCGACGTCCGGCTGGCTCGCCGTCAGGCGGGCGAGGATCTCCTGGGCCTTGGTGTCTTTCAGCGCGGCGGCGTTGGCGTTCAGCCAGTCTTTGATATCGCGGGCCGTCCGCTGGAAGTGGGTCTCGAAGACCCGGAAGTACGAGATGACCGCATAGGTCGCCTGATTGACCGCCGCCGCCTCGCGGCAGAGCGCCAACGCCAAGCGGGCCTTTGGATCGGTCGGGTCGGGGAGGTAGTCCAGCTCCAGCGGATGGGACGTCAGCGTGGTCGTGCGGGGGCCCAGGGCGCCGAAGACGCCGCTCCCGCCTGTCCAGGTTTCGACGCGTGCGCCGCGGTGATAATTGACCCAGCAGAGCGCGCTTAAGAACCCCATGATGCCCCGGCGGGCCTCACCATCGTCCTGGCCCGCGGCCATCTTGATGGCCAGCCGCGGGAGATGTCCCTCTAGGGTCGGCGGCACAATGAAGATGTCGAAGCCGCGGTAGTGAGCCTTCTGAACGACCGTGGTCCAGAAGAGCGATCCCGTAATGTTGGCGACGACCCAATGCCCGCGATCCGCGAGCTCGCCGGTCAAGACGTCGCTTTGTGCGGGCAACCGGGAGGCGCGCGCTATGGCGTCTCCGGACGAGTCTTCAGAGGCGGACGTCATGCGAGCGTTTCATCTATAGGAGCGGTGGGGCCTGTCCGGGCGTGTCTGGAAGACATCATGACGATGCTCGTCGCAAATATGCAGGGCTTCGCCCACGCCGACATCCGGTCGGTGGGCTTGCAGCCCATCCTGGGCGCCTTCGAGCTCGTCTTCGATCTGCAGCTTCGGACGGTCACGCCGGATCCCGCCTATGAGGCGCAGCTGCACGGCGCCGCGGTTGCGGTCGTCGGCGCCCAAGGCGCCTTTGTGCGGCTGGGCCAGGCGCGGCCGAGCGCGCCCCTGCGGGTCCGCACGGCGCCCAACGGAGTCACCTTAAGCTGTGAGCTGCGCCTGCCGATAGCCGCGGTTCAGGTGGCGGCGCTCGAAGAACTGCGCGACAGCGGCGATCTGCAGATCAAGCTAACAGTGGCGGGTGAGGGTGGGCCGCTCGCGCATCCAGAATGGATCTACGACGTCTCGGGCGACCTTGTGGCCCGCGTTTCGCGGTCGGCGTGGATCGGCCTGGTGAACGACGCCCAGGCGATGGATATCCTCTTGCTCGAGGTGCCGATGCCGTTCGTGGGCGCCCCGCCGGCGGGCCGCGAGATGATGTCCGCGCTGCGCACGGCCCAGCGCCTCTTCGCCGAAGGGAACTATTCCGAATGCGTGGTGCGTTGCCGAACCGCGCTTGAGGCGCTCGCGGCCCTCACCGGTCGTGGTCAGGGCTGGGTGGGCGCGGCGTTGGCGCCGCTCGAGGCCAAGCGACAGGCGATGACGAAGGATGAGCGCCAGATGGTGCTGGAGGCCGCACTCCTGCATTTCACCCATCTCGGCGCCCATCCCAATGAGGTCCAGATCAGTCGCCGTGACGCGAAGCTGGCCCTATCCATGACGGCGAGCATCCTGGCCTATCGCACGGGCTGAGCCGGCTGATAGCGGCGCATGCCGTCGCCATGGTCCGTTCGAAGGCGCTTTGGGCCCTGCCCCGTTCGATTCCCCCGAGGGGCGAGGTTCGCGCCTTGCGCAGTGCGCGGGTGACCGCGCCGTCGTGGCGCGGATCGCGAATGTCGGCGGCGAGGTCGCGGTCTGTCTCGCGGGCTTACCCTCTGAATCGAGATAGCCCGCCGCCTTGTCCTGGTTGCCCGGGGGGAGGGTGAAGTCCGCGAGGCCCTTGTGGGCCGCGACCAGGTTCCTCCAGGCGCCGCGCAGGAACTGGTAGCGGTCCGCCGCGCTCCAAAGTCCCCCTTGTTCGGACCGTTAGCGATGGCGGCAGTGGGATGCCTGTCGTCGGGCTAGCCGTTTGCGCCGGGCTTGATGCGGCAACGGCCGGGCCTAGGAGAATCGTGCACGTCGTAGCCAGGCGACTCCGGGCCCGCGATCGTGTCCAGCAGGGAGCATTGATCAGCGCGCCGAGCGGCGCGACAGCAACATCAGTCTGGCCGAGCCGCCGCGCCGCCATAGATGCCGGTCGACGCGTTGGGCGCCTGTGGGAGCAGAGCTTGCAGGGTCGTCGGGCTGACGTGGGGTTGACGGGCCGCCTCATAGGCCGCGCGAAGAAAGGTCCAATGCTCGGCGACTGTGCCCGAGAGCGCGCCGCGCTGCAGGAGGCTGGGTGAGCCCAGGTCCAAGTAGAGCTTGTCCTCGTCCGCTCGGGTGTGGCCGACGACAGGCGCAAGGACGAAAGCGTAGAGCGTGACCCCCTCGAGCTGCAGAAAGGCCGGCGCTAGGTGGTGTTCGACCTGCGGGAGCAGCGGCGCGATCTCGGCGGGCGCACCGGTGAGGTCCAGGCGGATCGCTAGCGCCGCCACCCGGCCTGCAAAAGAGTCGATGGCCTCGAGGGCTTCCATAAGATCGTTGAGGCAGAATGTGGCGTTGCGTGGCCAGCGCGTGCTCGGAAGAACCTGAAGGATTCTCTCCAGCGCTGTGCGGAGCGCCTCCCACGATAGGGGGTCCAGATCGCCGGCGTTCAAGCTGAGCGGGCCGCGGGTGAATTGGCCGAGATCGGTCCAGATCGCCATCTCGACATCGCCGGCCGCCATCCACGCCATCATGGTGACGAGCTCCGCGATGGCCTCGATCGGGTAGGGCTTACAAATCGAGAACTTCGCGTTGACCTCGCTCGGGCCCTCTTGGCGCCAAATGACCTCCAGGAACCGCGTCTGAAACCGAACCTTGAAGAGCGCCTGGACAGGTTCGGCACGTTCGGGACATAGACGTCGCCCTCCAACGTCAGCTCGTCGCGGCCTCGGCAGAGCACGAGCTGGCAGCGCTCGAAGGGCTTGGCCTCGATGCCGATACGGCTCGGCTGATTCGCACGGTGGGCGGGCCGGGCAGCCCGAACCGCTCTTCGCGCAGGTCGACCTTCAAGACCGGCAGGTCGGCGACGCGCCCCAACAGCATGTCGATAAGTTCGTTCCCGTCGGTCGCTTCCAACGTGATGACGCCGCCACCACGGCCGTCCTCGTATCCCACGGTGTCGCGGATCTTGGCTTTCTGCGCGGCATAGTCCGGGCCGATCGCGGTGACCTCAGCTTCGATGCGCGCGGCGATGCCTAGGGGGTCACAGCGCGCTGTGTCCGGGAAGGTGAGCGTGACCCGGCTCTTGTGAAGAGGCGTGCCGGCGATGTGGGCCCGGCGGGCCGCCTCGAGGGCTTGCGCGATCTGCGCGTTCCAGAGGTGCAGAACCCACGCCGAGTGAGGCTCTGCGGCGTCGTCGGTGAAGGCCATCAGGACCACGAAACATGGCGTCGACTCCTGAGCCATGCGCAGCGCGTTGGAGACCTTCAGCGTGACCTTGGCCTGCGTTCCCCGCGTCGATTTTACCTGCGCCAGCCCCGTAAGGCCCGGCCGCGCGAGGTCTGGCGGCGCGGTGTCCGAGATGGCGGGCAACTGGAAGATGAAGTCCCAGCCGTACTGATCATCGCTTGAGGGGTTGCAGGAGCCGCCGGCGACATCACAGGATCTGATGAACAGCGTCTCGGCGAGTTTTTCGGTTCGGGTCCGTCGATGCGGAGAGGTCAAGCCAGGGACTCATGGAGGCGATGCGATCTTTGGGACTATAGCTGCGCGGCGGCGCGCGCCAAGCCGATGTTCTGGCTGCGTTCCCTGCGACCGCCGTGAACCGGACGCGTCTGAGGAGGGACTATGGCGGAACAGCCAGCGTGGCCGATCCCACTCTCAATGGAAGAAAAGCTGGCCCTCGGGGAGCTCGTGGCGATCCAAGGTCAGATCGAACACATGATGCGGCTGGCTTTAGACTACTCCACCTACGGCGGGAACAAGGAGCGCAAGAACGGCGGCGAGCCGATCTACCCATATGTCAATCTCCGCGCCGCGTCGCTGGGGCTCGCCGTCGGAACGTGGATCACGACCCTGCGAAAGCGGCTCAAACGCCCTGACCTCCTGGACGCGGCGGAGGCGCTGGCTGTCAGAATCAAGGACCATGTCGAAACGCGAAATGCGTTCATCCACGGCGCCTATGCCCACTTCCCACATCAGGACGGGCGGCCAAGCGGAATGCTGTTCGACGTCCGCGAAGAGATGCGTGGCGTGCCAGGGCCGGTGATGGCGTTTCGGGCCAAGGATTGGGACCTCCGCCCTGCCGCGGCCATCCTCGAAGCGCGCAATGAAGCTGCGATCCTCTCGACGGATGTGCGGCAGTTCATGGATTCGATCCAGACAGCAGACCATCACTAGGCCGCCTCATCCTCACGGTTGGGATCCCGTCGACCCAGACGACGCGCCCGAACCTTATGCGCCCTCGGCCTGCTGTTCCCGGCGGATCGCAAGGCGGATACTGCCGGCTCGGAATCACTCCGACGATGGAGCCGTGCTCAGCTTGAACCCACACCAAGTCCCTGGCGAAGAGGCCGATCTCGAGGGACTGGCGGACCTCCTGGCCGCGAGCGGGCAGTATCGCGTGCTCCGCCGGCTGGCGCCGCATGCGTCCTGCGAAGCCGCCGAGGGTGAGGTCGTCCGGCTGGGTCTGTTCGTGGATGTCGAGACCACGGGGCTCGATCCGGCGCGGGATGAGATCATCGAACTCGCGCTCGTGCCGTTCACCTACACGACGGCGGGCCGAATCCTGGCCGTGGAGCCGGCCTTTCAGGGCCAGCGTGAGCCGTCACGGCCGATCCCTCCAGAGATCACGGCCTTGACCGGCATCGATGACGCCATGGTCGCGGGCCAGATCATCGACGCGCAAGCGGTCGCGCGCTTCGCTGCGCCGGCGGCGCTGGTGGTCGCCCACAATGCGAGCTTCGACCGGAAATTTCTCGAGCGCTTCTGCGAGGTTTTCACCACCAAGGCCTGGGCCTGCTCGATGAGCCAGGTGGACTGGCAGGCCGAAGGCTACGAAGGGACCAAGCTGGCCTATCTCGCAACCGACGCCGGCTTCTTCTATGAAGGTCACCGCGCCGCGGACGACTGCCTGGCGGCGATCGACCTGCTGGCCCGCAGTCATCCCGGCAGTGGCCGGACCGGGCTTGCGATGCTGCTGGAGCGGGCGCGCATCCCGACGTGGCGGATCTGGGCGGAGAACGCGCCGTTCGATCTCAAGGACCTGCTGAAAGCGCGGGGCTACCGCTGGAACGCTGAGGGCGCCGGCGGTCCGCGCGCCTGGTTCGTGGATGTCCTCGACGCCGCGCGAGAGGCGGAGCTGACGTGGCTCCAGGCGGAGATCTACTGCGGGGAGGTCGATCTCCGGACCCGGCGCATCGACGCCTACGACCGGTTTTCGGACCGCTGCTGACGGGCGCGTGGTCGGGCGGCGTCAGGCGCGGGTGCGGCCGCGGTCACGCCCCGGGGACCGGTCGGTTGGGGCTCCGCGCTCCAACCATTGGGCCAGGCGCGTGCGGGCCGCGGCGAGGATCCGAGACTGTTCCGCAGGCTCCACGACCCGCGCCCGGACGACCGCCTCGACGACCTTGAGACGGCTCTCCGCGTCACGCGGAAGATCCGCGCCGGGGGGCGGACGCCCAGGCCCGCGGTCGGCCTGTTGGCGGTCCCGCGCCGTCGGGCGGTATCCCCGCACCTCCAGGCCCGCCGCCTGCGCGCGCAGCCAGACCTCCCGCCGAAACTCCGAGTGGCCGCGCACGCTGATCGTCGTCCAGCCGCGGTGTCCGGCGATGGCCACGAGATCGCGGATCACGTGCGGGTCGTTGCGGTCGGTGGTGAGACGTCCGCCCTGGTCGCGGAAGGCGGCCGCCTGGGTCCGAGCGTCGGTGTAGAACCCGAGGCCGGGGCCGCCGCGGGGCTCGGTCAGGTAGCGGCGGCGCAGGGGTCCCGGAACGTCCCCGGCGGTGGTGTTGCGGCGCTCGCCCTCAGGGGCGACGATGTTCAGGTCTTCGGCCACGGGCGACCTCCTTGGACGTGGGCGGCGCCGAGGCGTCGATGAAGCGTTCGACCCAGGCCTCGACCTCGTCGACCGAGGCGCCCTGCGGTGGCAGCGGCTCTACGCCTTCGGCCGCCAGCATCGGCACGAGCGCCTCCAAAGTCAGCGGTTCCGCCGGCGCGGGGAGATCCAAGGGTTCGGCGATGGTGGGCTGCGGCGCGGTGGGGACGGCCGGCGGCGGGGTCACGCGCCGGCGGAATGCCGGCTCTGCGTAGTAGCGCAGCTTGCGGCCGCGGACGGGCGGCAAGCCCGCCCTCAGGATGAGCAGCGCGTCGGGCGGGAGCTGGGCGAGTTCCTGTGGGAGAAGCAGCGCCCGGCGCTGGTCGGACTCGCTGACGCTGCGATGACCGCGCGACAGGCCAGCGGGGCGGCTTCGCGACGGGCTGCGGACGGTCGTGTCGCCGAGACGCTCAGACAGGTCGCGGGCCAGGCGGAGCTCCCGGGGGGCGAAGGCGATCTCCACGGCGCAGTTCGCCAGAATCTCTTCGGTGAGGTCCGGTCCGTACTCGGCGCGGAGCTGGGCGGGACTCTGCAGCACCGGGAGGAGGCGCAGGCCATAGCCGGCGACATAGGCGAAGGCCTTGGCGAGCACCTCGGCGTGGCCGAGCCGCGCGAACTCGTCGAGCAGCACCAGCACCTGCAGCGGCTCGCGGTTCGGGTCCGGCCGCGTGCGGCAGTTCCGGTCGACGAGCTGCTGCGCCAGCAGGGCGTAGAGAGGCGCCAGGCGGACGAGATTGTCGGGGGAGGCGGCCAGGTAGATCGAGGTCCGTCGGTGTCGGAGCGCCGCAAGATCGAAATCGCTGGCGGCGGTGGCGGCGTCGACGCGGGGATTGAGCCAAAGGTTGAGCTTCGCCGTGAGGCTTTGGCGGACGGAGGCGAAGGTGTTCTCCGAAGCGGCGGTGAAGTCGGTGAGGGCGCGCGTGCAGCCCGGCGACAGCGGGCGGCCCTCCTCGCGGCGCCGGGCGATCAGGGCGGGGAACCGCATGCGGGGGTCGCCGGCCGTCAACTCGCCGTAGAGCGCGCCGAACGTGAGCGGCCGTTCGGGCGTCTCGGCGAGGTAGGCGGCGACGCCGATGAATCCGGTGCGCGCCGACTCCGCCCAGAACGGGTCGGCGTTGGGCGGGTGCGGGAAGAGCATGGCCGCGATGCGCTGCAGTTCGTCCAGGATGGCGACCGGATCGGTGCGGTTGATGTGGCCGAGCGGGTTGTAGCGGGACGTGCGGCCGTCTGGCGCGAGCGGGTCGAAGAGATGGACCGCCTGGCCATGGGCCGCGCGGAAGCCGGCGGTCGCGTCCCAGTTCTCGCGCTTCACATCGAGGACGACCACGGAGTCTGGCCAGGTCAGGAGGTTCGGGATCACGACTCCGACGCCCTTGCCCGTGCGGGTCGGGGCGTGAAGCATGACGTGCTCCTGGCCACCGAAGACAAGCAGCTGTCCGGCTTTCCGCCCGAGGACGATGCCCGTCGTGGCGCGAAGGCCCGCGCTGCGGATCTCGGCCTCATTGGCCCACCGGGCGGCGCCGTGCAGAGGGCGCCGGATCTGGGTCGCGACGCCGATCGCCGCGACCAGGCCAAGGATGCAGGCGCTGAGGCACCCGATCCCGAGCCAACGGCGGACCTCGAGGTCGTGGCGGTAGTACCAGAACCAGCCCGGCACGGCGGCCGGGTCGAGGTCGCCGGAGAGACGCCGCAGGCCGGCCAGGGCGATGCCGGCCGCGAGCAATGCGATCACCCCCAGCAGGAGCGCGGCCGCCGCGGCGGCGAGACCGGCCTTAAGCGGCCACGGCGCGGAGGCGATGCGGTTCATGCCAGACCTCGGCGAGGCGGAAGCGGCTGCCCCGGCGCTCCACGTGGACGACGATGTCGACCAGCGTGGTGAGCAGGTGGCGGATGTCGTCGCGATGCAGGTCGCGGCCGGGGCCGCTCTCCTTCACGAGGAGGGTCAGCTGTTCGAAGGCCAGCGCCGCGGAATTGGCGTGGATGGTGGTGATGGAGCCGGGATGTCCGGTGTTGACGTTGCGAAGGTAGAAGTAGGCCGAGGCGTCGCGGAGCTCCTGGAGCAGGATGCGGTCGGGCCGCATGCGCAGCGCGCTCTCCAGGAGATCATGCGGACCGATCCGGGCCAGGCCCTGACCATCCTTGGCGTAGAGCAAGTGGACGGCGTTCCGGTGCGGCACGACCAGCTCCCGGGCGTCCTCGATGGTGATTAGGCGCTCGTCCGCCGGGATGAGCGCGACCAGCGCCTTGGCGAAGGTGGTCTTGCCGGATCCGGTGGCGCCCGACACCAGGATGTTGCGGCGGGCCTGCACGGCGTGACGGAAGAACGCCGGCCAATCCCCTTCGCGCGGCGGCGGGGGCTCGCTGCGGCGGAGAAGGGAGCCGGCGGCCGTTGCGGACTCGAAGAAGCCAACCGCCGCGAGATCCTCCAGCGCGAGGACCGATTGGTGGGGTTTGCGCAGGGTGAGCGAGACGGCGGCCGCCGCCGGTGGCAGGACGATTTGGCAACGCTCGCCCGTAGGCAGCACCGTCGAGCAGATTGGCTGTTCGGCGTCCACGTCCTGGTGCGTGGCCGCAGCGGCGGTCACGGCGATCCGGGTGAGCGCCTCGGCGGTTAGGTCGGGCGCGTCGACCCAGCGCCAGCCGCCGGCGTCCTCGACGGCGAACTCGCCTGGGCGGTTCACCACGACCTCGGTCACATCGGGTGTGTCGAGGGCGGCGCGGAGGGGCGTCAGGTAGTGGGTGAGAATAGCCCCGTCGTAGCTCATGGCCGGGCGCGCAGGCCGTAGACCGATGAGAAGTCGAGATCCTGCGCCACCTGGATGGCGACCTCGCTGCCTTGCGCCGTCCGCAGCGTCGGGGCGATGTCGCCACCCTGCCGAACCGCCAGGCCCGCCGCGTCGGACGGCAGACGCACCGACCCCGCGGCGCCGTCATGGTCGGTGAGGACCGCTGCGCCGCCATCGATGATCGAGAGCAGGATCGCGGCGCCGAACCGATCCCAGAAGTGGGTGTCGACGGCGCCGCCGAAGCCGGCGCGGCCGAGGGCGTCGCTGGCCGGAGACGCGAGGGCGATCGCCACGCCGCGGGGCGTCACCGCCCGGGTCCAAAGCACGAAGACCCGGCTCTGGCCCTGTCGCATCCCGGTGCGATACTCGCCGAGGACGCGGCTCCCCTTGTCGAACAGCACTACGGCGCCGTTGTCCGAATGGACGTCGTGGTCGATCAGGCAGGTGACATAGCCGGCGGTCGTGGTGTCGACCGCAGTCTGCAGGACGCAGGGCAACGTCGTCCCCGCCAGGATCAGATAATTGCGATCGCCCACCGGCGCCGCCGACGCCCGCCCGACGCCGGAGCTCCGCCGCAGCTGCTCGAGTTCGGGGGGAGACGACGCCTCCCCGGCCAGGGCGGGAACCGCGGCGGGCGGGACGTTTCCGCCGAGCACACCCAGCCCGCCTCGCGAGTAGGCCATCAGCGGCGACCGCCGCGCGAGCTCCTGCGGCGAAGGTGCGCCGGCCGGCCCTGCGGTTCGGGAGGCGTCCTGCGGCAAGGGCTCGAGGGCGGGCACGCCGTCCCCGGACCCGCGGTCGAGGCGGGGGGCGTCCATGCCGGGCTCCGCCAAGGTCGGGGGCGCCTTGGCGGGCTCGTAGGCGACCACCTGCCGGGCCGGTGTCTGACGTGGCGGGGTGCGGCGGGGTTGTTCGGCGCTCCAGGTGGCGAGGGCCACGGCGCCGCAGCCCAGGAGCAGGCCGGCGAAGGCCAGCATCTTGCCGCGCCCGGACGTGAGCGGCCCGGCGATCGGCGAGATGGTCCGGTCGAGGGGCGGATCGACGGCATCGTTCGGCGGGGCGGGTGCGTCTGTCATCTCTGCGCCTCCCGCAAGGTGCGATCGACGTCCGGCGCCGCGGTCGCCGTGCCGGTCGGCCGCCCGGCCGGCTGGTAGGCCAGGTTGAAGACGCAGAGCACCTCGCGGCCCTTGCGGAGCCGGATCTGCGCGGCCGTCTGGTGGACGACTAAGAACTCACCACGGACATCGAACGGGACCAGCCCCTCGGAGCCGTCGGGTGAGACCGCATAGACCGCAGGCACCGCCTGGGTTCCGGGAAACCGCAGCACCGTGAAGCGGCCATTGTCGCTGACCTCGGAAGGCGCGATTGCGGCTGAGCCCTGCAGCTCGTAGGCGAGATTGCGGGGCCCTTCGAGGACCCCACGATCGAGCTTGAGTTGAAGGACGCGGTCTTCGAGGGCCCGAGCCTCAGCCCACAGCGCTGCCTGCACCAGGGCGCGCTCGACGCCTGGATAGCGGAATTGGACAACGAAGAAGGTGTCGGGACTGGCCCGCCCGGTGGCGCCCGACCGGGTGCTGAGCTCAAACGTGTAGTGCCGCGCCTCACCCGCCGGCGTGCGGGTCGTCACGATGAGGTTGGTGGGCGCGCCGCCCATCGTGGGTTTGGCGAAGAGGATGTTGCTCTCGGCCGCCACCTCCCAGCCCGAGGTGTCCCCGAGCGCCACATGCAGGATCGTCTCGTGCGCCGAGAAGCGGATCTGTGTCGCGGTGCGGAAGACGCCGACCACCCGCACCACCTGCTCAGGGTCGTAGTCGATGGTCCTGATGCGCGGGTCGGCCGCCCCGGGACGTGGTGTCTCGATGGCGTCGGCGGGCGAGGCTGCAAGGCAGGTGGCCACGTAGGCGGCGAGGCCCAGTGTGGTCAGGCGGGTCATCGGACCACCTCCGGATCGGCGCGGTAGGACGAGATCTGGAAGCCGAGGGGATTGCGCAGGCGATCGCCCTCGCTCATCGGCGCCTTGGTGTAGGCGAAGGCGGCGGTGGCGATCCAATCGGAGTCCTCGGCCTGGCCGCCGCGACGGATCGTGCGGTGGAAGCGGATATTGGCGACCCCGGGGGCGACGAAACTGATGGCGCGGACCGCCACCTGAACGTCGGCCTGGGGTCCGTAGGCCACCTGAGGACTCGCCGGATTGCTGGGGCGATAGGCCAGCGCCCATCGCTGTTGTTCCTCTGGCGTCGACATGATGGAGACCTGCCGGAAATTGGCCTCGGCGGCCTGCGGCAGCCAGCCTTCCCGGGCCCGCACATAGGTGGCGAGGAAGGATTTCGTGACCGCCTCGTCGTAGGTCTGGGGGCCGGCCGTCGAAAGGCTGCGCAGGATCTCGACCGCCCCTGTCGTGCGATCGACCCGAACCACATACGGTTCGACCGTCTTGAGCGGGGTCAGCGCCGCGACACCCGCGACGGCCGCGCCGGCGAGGGCGGCGGCGATCGTGGCGATCACCCAGGCCAGTCGCCGCGAGCGATAGGCGGCCGCCAGCCGGTCCTGATCCCAGCTGCGCGCTTCCGCGAAATAAGCCTTCAGCTCGGAGGATGGAACGCCGGTCATGGGCGTCCACCCAGGCACTGACCCCCAGAGACTTGAGCTGGCGGCGAGGCCGAAAGCTCGAGGACCGATCCGTGGGGATTGGCGGGGCGGCGGGGGCCGGCGCAGCGGGACGTCTCCTTGGGCGTGAGCGTCGCGCAGGCGCTCAGGCCGATGGCGATGGCGAGGAGGAGCGTGCGTCTCATGCGCGGGCCCCCACCGGCCGGATGCTGCCGCCAGTGCGCGCGACCTGTGGCCGCCCGCCGGCGCCGGTGGCGGCGTGGAAGGGCCGCCCTCCGCCCAGTCCCATGCTCACCGCATTGCCGAAGTCGGCGAGGCCCAGACTCGCGCCGCCAGAGATGCCCGCCGCGATGGCTGGTGTTTGCAGGAAGAAGATCGCGCCGAGGATGCAGAGAGCGATGAAGATGAGGCCGCCGGTCATCGGATCGTCCCCTTCGATGGCTCCCCACTGCTCCGCCACGATCGCCAGGACCATCTGGAAAATCGCGAGGATAAGGGCGTAGAGAACCAGGTAGTTCACCGCCTGGCTCAGCCAGCCGAAGAAGTAGCGGCGGCTCACCTCGAAGAGGGCGCAGGCGACAAAGATCGGGCCGAGCGCGATCAGCAGGGCGAGCGAGACTTTGCTGAGGACGACGATTCCGAAGCCCAGCGCCGCAGCGAGCGCACCGCAAACCCAAACCGCACCACTCAGCAGAAGTGGCAGCCAATCCGTAAGCGTCGCTTGATCGGCGATCTTCTCTCCGAGATAGGCCGCGCGATTGAAGAACTGATCGAAGGCTCCGCCGGCGTCTGCGACGCCGCCGCCGCCGACCGCCCGCGCAATGGCGTCGGGAAGCCCATGGAAGAGGGGCTGGGCGATCCAGGACCCGTAGGCGGCCGTTGTGGCTAGCATCACGACGAGGGCGAGCTTCACCGATCGGATCGCGAAGTCCATCATTGGCTCGGCGATCGCACCGCGCAGGATCGCGAAGCCGTACAAGAGGACATAGAGGACCAGCGCGGCCCGCAGCGGGGCAGCGACCTCGCTCATTGCCCTACTGGCGCCAGCGTTCAGGAACGCCTCGAGTCGCCCGTCCACGAAGGCGTAGGCGGGCGTGAAGACCTGCAGATCATTGGCCATCACTCGAACCCGCGACGATAGCGGTCCCTACGCAGATCAGCCTGGGCGCGAGCCAGCCCGGTGCGGGCGTTCTCGCACTCGTGGATGCGGTGGCCCGCCGCGCAGGTCCGCGCCACGCGCTCTGCCTCCGCGGCATGAACCGCGAACCATTCTGCGTCGCGAGGCGCGGGCGAGCAGGCGACAGCGCCGCTGGCGACGATCAGCGCCCATAGCCTCATCGGAAGCCGTCCCGATAGCGCGCCATGCGCGCATCGCGCGCCGCCGCGGCCCGCTCTTGGTCGCGTTGGACCTGGACGCGCGCCTCGGCGTCCTGGGCCATGGCCAGGCCCTGGAGGCGCATCTGGTCGTTGAGGCTGAGGGCCTGCTCGACCGCTACGCGCGCCTGCAGGTCCATCACCGCCCGGGCGTTGGGAGCGGTGTCGAGGGCGTCCAGCAGGTCGTTGAGGCCGCGGAGCCGCTGGGCCCCGGCATCGACCGCGGCGCGGCCGAGTGCGAGATCCCGCGCCGCGCGGTCGCCCTGCCGTTCGAGGTCCTGGCCGAGGGGGTCGTCCGCGGGGGCCGTGTAGAGGCGGGTGTCCGTCCGGATCGTCGCGGCGTGCCGGCCAAGCTCGCCGAGGGCCGCCAGGTCGCCGTGCGCGGCGGCGACGTACTTGTCGACGTCCGGGACGAAGGCGCGCAGCTCGGGGGCCTTGAGGAGGCCGGCCAGAGCGCCGGCGCCCGAGGCCGTGTTGAAACCCTCGTAGAGACGCCGGGCCTCACCGACCTGCGCCTGGAGCTCGCGGAGCTGGTCGAGCGCGGTGGTCGCCTGGCGGATGAGGCTGGCGTAGCTGGTGGGGTCGTGAACCACCATTTGCGCGTGCGCGGGCGCGCCGAACGCGAGGACGCTCGCCATCGCGAGCGGGATCAGCGGTCTCACGGCAGCTGTCTCCTTGCGGCCTGGAAGGGGGACATCCATTGCGATGGGGCGTCGCCGTGGGCGGCGCGGATCCGGTCGAGGAGGTCGACGGTCTCGGCGCGGCCGGACAACACGGCCAGCGCATCGTCCAGGCCGGTGAGATCGAGCTCGGCGACGACGGAATCGAGACCCTGCTTGACCAGGAAGCGGTGCTGGGCGGGCGCTAGCTCGTCCCGGACGAGGGCGAACTCGCGCGCGCTGAGGCCAAGTCCGTCGATGTAATCGCGCTCGGCGGCGTGGGGGTTGGGCAGGAAGATCTTGGTCGCGCACTGCTCGACGATCGTGTGAGCGATCGGCGAGCGCAGGACGTCGGCGGGCGACTGTGTGCCGAGGATCAGAAAGGCGTTCTGTTTGCGGAAGGTCTTGAGCCCGTCCTGGGCGAGCCCGCGGAAGGCCTCGTCGCCAAGCGCCTTCCAGAATTCGTCAACGTCGATGACCAGCCTGCGTCCATCCACCAGGCCCTGCAGGCGGTGGAACAGGTACATCAGGATTGGCGTGCGGACGTCCGGGGCGTCAAAGACGTGGGTCATGTCGACGCCCAGAAAGTCGGCCTCCAACGGCAGGGCGTCGGCGTCCGCATCGAGGGCCCAGCCGAGGGCTTGGCCACGCCGCCAGCGCTCGAGCCGCGCGCCGATCCCGCCGGCGTCGCGCTGGCCGAGCAGGCTACGCAGCGCGGAGATGGAGCGATCCGCGGCCCGCAGGGGCAAAAGGGCCGCCACGGCCGCGTCGATCGCCGCGTCTTCTTGCGGCGTGAGCGGCCGCTCCCCGTGGCGCACCATCTGGCGGACAAGCGCGCCGAGGAAGGTGCGGTCCGCGGGCGTGTCCGCAAGCGCCTTCAGCGGGGCGAAGCCGGTGGGTCGGCCGGGCGACAGGGTCAGATAGGTCCCGCCGCAGGCGCGCACGAAGATCTCCGCCCCGCGGTCCTTGTCGATGAACACCTGCTGGGCGCCGAGCGCCTCCAACTGCGCCAGCATGAAGTTTTGGACGACGGTCTTGCCGGACCCGGAGGGGCCGCAAATGAAGGTGTGGCCCACGTCGCCCACGTGAAAGCTGAAGGCGAACGGCGAGCCCGCGGAGGTGCGCAGCGTCGTGACCGCGCGGCCCCAGTGATTGCCCGCGGCCCGCCCGGCCGGATGCGTGTGGAAGGGTGCGAACCCCGCGAAGTTTCGGCTGGTGATGGCCGCGGGACGCAACCGCAGGCGGAAGTTGCCGGGGAACTGCGCCCAGAACGCCGCTTCAAGCCCGAGATCCTCCCGCGCCGCAACGAGCCCGGCGTCGGAGAGCAGCGCACGCCCGGCCGCGAGGTGATCCGTCAACGCGCGCGGCGTGTCGCCATAGACCAGGACGGAGGCCTGATGTTCGCCCATCACGAAGCGATTGGACGTCAGCTCGTCCAGTCCGACGTCGAGATCCTCGATCTGGGAGGCGGCCTTGTCGCGCGCCGACAGCATCTGGTTCTGCTTGCGGGTCATCACCGCCTGGGCGGCGGTCTTCGAGAGGAAGCTGAAGGACTGGGAGGCGGTGAGGGGAAACGGAGCCGATAAAAGCCCGTCCCAGAGACCCGGCCGGGTCGTCGCCGGGTATTCCTTTATGCCCAGCATCGCGCCGAACCGGGCGCTGGCCGCGTCGCGGATCTCCAGGGCTTCACGGCCGAAGATCAGTCGCGCCGTGTAGAGGGCCTCGCCCAGGTGGCCGCGCACGAGCGGGACGCGTCCGGGCTCGCCGGTCAAGACGAGGCGAAGCATTTCGGCCGGCCCGGAGAACCAGAGCCCATCGCGCTCGTAGAGCGCCAAAGGTTCGGGTCGGTAGCGGGCCATGTGCTGGGACAGCGCCTGGCCGGCCTCCTCGAGCTGGCGCACGGCGTCGTCGGCTTCGAGGTCGACGCGGCTGGCCCCGATCAGGCGCGAGACCCAAGCTTGAGTGCGCGCCTCGGCGGCTTGGCCGGGGTGCAAGACGAGCGAGAGATAGAGTTCGTTGACGAACCCTCGCGATGCGGAGAGGCGGGCCTGGTAGGCCGCGTCGAGGTCGCGGGCGAACGTCGAACGGAATGTCCCGCGCGGGGGCGCCTCGGCCAAGCGGCGGACCAGGTGATGCCAGACCGCCAAACGGTCGGACGCGAGGTTGCGCCACGCCCCATTCAGCTTGGCCTGACGATCGTTGATGTCGCGAACGTCGCAGGTTTCGAAGCTCGCGCCGGCGAGCCGGAAACTCATCATCAGCGCGCCGGTGTCCAGCGCCAGGACCTGGCTGTTCACGTGCCGCGCATAGGGCAGGTTGCGCGCGATCGCGGTCTCGCGCCGGCCGGCGCTCCTGGGCGTCGCGTGCTGCGAGAGGTCAACCATGGCCCAGGCTCCGCCGGTTAACCCGGCGCGCCGGCAGGGGGGTCGCGGAACTGCCGCCCCACAGGCCGCCGTTGCGCGCGCGGCCTTTGGTTTCGACAAAGAGGTAGAGCACCCGGAACGCATTGGGGTCGGCCTTGCAGATGGCGCGGAAGACCAGGTGCAGAACCGGCGCGCTCAGGAGGTAGAGCAGCGATCCGCCGGCCAGGAAGGCGGTGGTCGAGAGGATCAAATTGACCCCTATCGCCTCCATCGGGACCCCGAGGATCAGGGCCGGGCGGGTGCAGGCGAGTAGCAGGACGTCCTCCTGCAGGCGTTCGGCGGACATCAGCCGCCTCCGCCGCCGCCGGTGATCAGGTCCACGATCGTCGAGGCCCCGAAGATGACGATGATGCCCACCACCACGGTGCCGGCCCGACGCAGGTCGATCTGACCGAACATCCAAACGATGCCCGTGATGATCACGGCGAGGACCGCCAGGCCGCGGACAACCCCGCTGTTCAGCAGGTCGATCAGGTTTTGGATGAAGCCGCCGAGATCGCCGCCCACCGCCTGGGCGAACGCTGGGGTGGCGAAGCAGGCGGCGCCCAGGGAGAAGGCCAAGACGCGCAGGGCGCGCGGACGAGGGATCCGCATCATGGGCGGTCTCCGGATTGGAAGCTGAGAACGAAGGGGCCGCCGCCGGCCGTCGTCGGGCCGAAGACACGCCGCCGGGGGGCGGGGGGCGGGATCGCAGCCGGCGACGCCTGGGAGCCCGCCAGATCTTGGATCTTGGCCGCCGCCGTGACCTTGGCGACGTAGCCGTTGCGGAATCCGCGGATCGGATGGCCGGTGTTGTAGACCGACAGGGCGGTGCGCAGGCGGGCCTGCGGATGGGTGTCCGCGGACGTCCCGCGGTAACCGGCTTCAAGCACGTCCGCGGCGGCGCGGAGGTTGGCGCAGGGCTCGAAGGCCTCGGGGACCGTGAGGCCGAGCCGGTCCAAGTTGCGCGTGTTGATCTGCGCCAGCCCGAGGTCGAGGTCGACTCGTTGGGCCAAGAGCGCCTGGGCCGTCCGGATGGCCTCCGCGCGGTCGCGCGCCGGCCGGGGCTTTGGGCCTGCGCCGTTCACGCCGATGGCCAAAGGATTGAGCGCGCTCTCGACCCGTGCGATCGCCAGGAGCGTCGTGGGTGCGACGTTCGGGGCGCATGTCGCGGCAAGGGCGAGGACGGCGGCGGTGTCGAGCGGCATGGCAGGACCTTTCGCGTCCAACCTCGCGGCTCGTGCGGCGGCTCGCGAGCCGTAGCTCTACGGGGCAGACTGCCGGGGATTTACGGTGATCGTCTCCTTAGTTTCAGAACTCGAAGGCAAAGAGCGCCTCAAGCGCAGAAAATGTTCGTGTCGGGCGAAGATGAAACGGCCATCTGCAGTTCGAGCGAAAGTTTCGGGAACTTCCGAGAATTTTCCTAGATTGATATTGCAGCCTATGGGCGTCGTGTTGATCAGAAGAGGGTGCCGTGATGTCCGCTGTTCAAGATTCTGGTCAGCCCTCCGTGTGCGCGTCGCAGCGCCGGACACAGCTGGCGGTAACGTCTCGCCAAGTCGAGTGCCTGCGCTGGGTGCAGGAAGGCAAGACGTCTTGGGAGATCGGCCAGATCTTGGGGATCTCAAGCCGCACAGTGGAAAGCTACCTGGCGATCGCATTCGAGCGCTTGGAGGTGAACACCCGCGTGCAGGCCGTTCTGAAAGCTCGGGCGCTGGGGCTCCTCTAGGATCCTCCCGGGTCCTCGTCGTCCGTGCCGTCTCGCAGGCGGCGCCAGCGATCGATCACGTCCTGCTGCTCGGCGGCGTGCTCGGCGAGCTGATCGAAGAAGCTGCTGAACGCTTTCATGAGAAACAGCGGATCGAGACCGACGATCGCATCCTGCGCCTTACTGTCGAAGTCGCGGAGGGCGAGCATCAGTATGCTCATCAGCTTGTTGTTGGCGGTCCGCTGTGCGAACTCGGGCGAGTCGATCTCGAGCGCCGCGAGGATGGCGTAGGGATCGGCCTTGAGGAGTACCGCGACCCGCAAGATCCGCTCCACGTTGAGCCGGCCCTTGCCGTTCTCGAAGTTCTCGTAGGCGCGGAGCGAGAGGTGCAGGCGCTCGGCCATCTCGGGTGAGCGCACATTCCGCAGGCGGCGCAGGCCCTTCAGTGTCGGCGCCATGTTGGCGCGCCAAGCTGACTGGGAACGCGAGCGCCGTGCAACCACTGTGAAAGCCCCGTAACTGATACCCGTATACGTAGAGTTGGAGGGGGCCAGGTCTTTGATCAAGGCGGGGCCCGCAAAGCGCTCCGACTTGGGCGCATTTGCCGAATGCACGCTTCGCAAGGCGCGCAGAAAAGCTGCGGAGAGCGGGTGCTTGGGCGGCCGGGGCTCTAGTCCCGGTGGCGGCTTGCGTTGGAATCGCTTTCGGCCGGCCGGCCCGAGATGTCGTCTTGGGGCGTGCTCCGTTGCCGGGCTTCCCAGGCCTCGAGGTCGGCGCGGGCGTAGAGCACCGCCTTGCCGATGCGGATGAAGGGCGGGCCGATCCCCTTTGAGCGCCAATTGCGCAGCGTGCCGGCGGCCAGCGCCTGGCGATAGCGCGCCACCACTTCGTCTTCGGTGAGGAAGTGTTCTGTCTCGGAAGAAGTCACGCGCGCCGGTCTCCAGGTCTCTGAAGACATAGAGGCGGGCCCGGGGGCAGAACCCTCGCCGCCGTGTGTCTGCGGTCACGGGTCGGTGGTTCTGGTCACAGCCGATCACGCTGGCGCATACTGGCGCGGTGAGCCGCCCGCTTCCTGTTCGATCTGCTTCGCAAGCCGAGGCGGATCCGCCGAACCGCCTTCGTGAGTTGCGCGAAGCGCGCGGCCTGACCCTGGCCGAGCTCGCCGTGCGGCTGGGGACGACCAATCAACAGGTCAGCCATTTGGAACTCGGCAAGCGCCAATTGACCGTGGAGTGGCTGCGAAGGCTCGGCGCGGCGCTGGAGTGTCATCCCTGGGCCATCGTGGAAAAGACTCCGCCGACTTGAGATAGGCCGTCGCCTCGACTTGCAGACGTTCAAACAATCTGTTTGAAGAAACGCCCCGCCATGAGGGAGCGTGACGTGGCTTTCGCCGTAGAGATCGACAATCCAGACCAGGCGGGCCTCCGCCGGGCGGCGCAGTACGTCCGCATGTCGACGGACCATCAGCGCTATTCCACCGAAAACCAGGCGGACGCGATCGCCGCCTATGCCGAGCGGCACGGCTTGCGGATTGTCCGCACATTCGCCGATGAGGGGCGAAGCGGGCTTAACATCGAAGGCCGCGATGGTCTTCGTCTCCTGATCGAGGAGATCGAAGCGGGGCGTGCGGACTTCGAAGTTTTGCTGGTTTACGACGTCTCGCGCTGGGGCCGCTTTCAGGACGCCGACGAGAGCGCCTACTACGAATACCTTTGCCGCAAGGGCGGCGTGAAGGTCGTCTATTGCGCCGAGCAATTCGAGAACGACGGGACGCCGGTCTCGACCATCGTGAAGAGCGTGAAGCGGGCCATGGCGGGCGAATACAGCCGCGAGCTCTCCACCAAAGTGTTCGCCGGCCAATGCCGCCTGATCGAGCTTGGATATCGCCAGGGCGGGCCGGCGGGCTTCGGTTTGCGGCGCCTGCTTCTGGACGAGCGCGGCGAATCCAAAGGCGTGCTGCGGCCAGGCGAGCACAAGAGCCTGCAAACCGATCGGGTGATCCTCGTGCCGGGACCGGAAGACGAACAGCAGATCATTCGTCGGATCTACCGGTTGTTCGTCACCACCGGCATGACGGAGGCGTCGATCGCTCAGCAGCTCAACGGCGAAGGGATCCTGACGGACCGAGAGCGCCCCTGGACCCGGGCGACCGTCCATCAGGTCCTGACCAATGAGAAGTACATCGGCAATAACGTCTTCAATCGCGTGTCCTTCAAGCTGAAGCAGCAGCGCGTGCACAACCCGCCGGAGCGATGGGTGCGGGCGGAAGGCGCGTTCGAGGCGGTGGTCCCCGCGGAAACTTTCTTCGAGGCCCGCGAGATCATTCTGACGCGCGCCAAGCGCCTTTCCGACGACGAAATGCTGACCCGGCTGCGCCTGCTCATGCAGGAGCGGGGCGCGGTGTCGGGGCTCGTGATCGACGAGCGGCCTGGCATGCCCTCATCGAGCGCCTACCGCAGCCGGTTCGGCAGCCTGCTGCGCGCCTACCAACTGATCGGATACCATCCGGACCGCGACTACCGCTTCCTGGAGATCAATCGACGGCTCCGGGCCCTGCATCCGCAGGTGGTCGAGGCCGTGCGTGGCGGGGTCGAGCGAAGCGGCGGGTTTGTTTCCGAGCGGCCCGACGGCTTGCTCACGGTCAATGGCGAGCTCAGCCTGTCGATCGCCATCGCGCGGTGCCGCGAGACGCCCGGCGGCGGCCTGCGCTGGCGGTTTGGGTTCGACCTCGGCCTGGCGCCCGATGTGACCGTGGCCATCCGCATGGCGCCCGGGGACAGCGAGGCCCAGGACTACTTCCTCTTCCCGTCCTTGGACCTCGCCGGCGCGCGGTTGCGGCTGGCGGAGGACAACGGGCTCAGCATCGACGCCTATCGCTTCGATGATCTCGAAGAACTGTTCGCGCTCTCCGAGCGGATCCCCTTTGCGGAGGCGGCATGATGGACGAACGTGACCTGGTCATCGAGGCGGTCGACATTGACAAGATCGTCGTCCTGAACCCGCGTGGCCGCGGCCGCCGGGTTCATCGCGAAATCATAGAGAACATCGATGCGGTGGGACTGAAGCGGCCGATTACGGTCAGTCGCCGCCAGGCTGTGGACGGTACGGTCCGCTATGACTTAATCTGCGGGCAGGGACGCATGGAGGCGTTCCAGGCGCTCGGCGAAAAGACCATCCCGGCCATCGTCGTCGAGCTGGACGAGGAGGAGTGCCTCGTCCGAAGCTTGGTTGAAAACGTGGCGCGGCCGCAGCACAGGGCCGTCGACCTGATGAGAGAGGTCGGCGCGCTGCGCAAGCGCGGCTACAGCGATGCGGAGGTCGCGCAGAAGATCGGGGTTACGCCCTCCTGGGTGAACATGATTGTCACCTTGCTCGAGCGGGGCGAGGAGCGCCTGATCCGCGCCGTCGAGAACGGTCTGATCCCGTTGACCTTGGCCATGACCATCGCGCGGAGTGACGACGCCGGCATTCAACAGGCGTTGGCTGACGCCTATGCGGACGGCAAGATCAAGGGCAAGAACATCGAGACGGTCCGCCGCCTCCTCGAGCGGCGGCAGCGGCGGGGCGGCATCGGTCCGCAGCGCTTTGGGCGCACGGGGCCCCGCCAGCGCCCCACGGGGGAACAACTCGTCCAAATGTTCCGTAAGGAGGCGGATCGCCAGCGGTTGCTCGCCAAGAAGGCGGACTATGTGCAGAGCCGTCTGCTGTTCATCGTCCAGGCCTTGAAGGAGCTGCGGTCCGACCAGGCCTTCGCGGATCTGCTTCGGCAGGAGAGCCTCGACACCATGCCCCGCGCTCTCGACGCCCGTTTGGCGGGCCGAACCGCATGAGCGAAGACGAGGCGCGAGGACGCGTCGCCTGGGGGTTCGAGGCGAGAAGCGTCGTGGTGCGTCTCGACGCGCTCCTGCCCCTGAAGGCGATGCGCGAGGACGTGAAGCTGAGCGCCAAGTACCGGCAGATCGCCACTTCGATCCAGGCTGTGGGCCTGGTCGAGCCACCGGTCGTGACACCGGACAAGACGACCCAAGGCGTCTACTTCCTTGTCGACGGACACTTGCGGGTGGAAGCCCTGCGCGACCTCGGCGTCGAGACCGTGGAGTGCCTGGTTTCCACCGACGATGAAGCCTTCACCTACAACAAGCGGGTCAACCGCCTGTCGCCGCCCCAGGAGCATCGGATGATCGTACGCGCCATTGAGCGCGGCGTCTCCGAGGCGCGGCTGGCCGAGGCGTTGGGAATCAACATCGCCGCCGTGCAACGTCGCGCGCGCCTGATGGACGGGATCAGTCCGGAGGTGGCGGAGCTGCTGAAGGACTCGCAGTGCTCCTTCGCGGTCTTCGACGTCCTGCGGAAGATGGGACCGATGCGCCAACTCGAAGCGGCCGAGCTGATGCTGGGCCACAACAACTTCGGGAAGGCGTTCGCGCTGGCGCTGCTGGCGGCGACGCCGGAGGCGCACTTGGCGTCCACGAAGGGCAAGCGGCGGTCGGCGCCGGAGACGAGCGCCGCGACGCGGGAGCAGATCGCGCGGCTTGAGCGGGAGCTCGCGGGGCTGCAGGTGCAGATCAAGGCGGTCGAGGAGAGCTACGGCCTGGACAACCTGCACCTGACCGTCGCCAAGGCCTATGTGACGCGGTTGCTCGGCAACGCCCAGGTCGTGCGCTGGCTGGCGCAGCGCAAGCCCGAGTACCTCAGCGAGTTCCAGGCGATCTCCGAGTTGTTGAGCTTGCCGATGGAAACCCCAGGGGGAAGCTGATCCCGGCCGCCGCAAGACCGCGGGGGTCGCGGAAGGTGAGGTGCGGCGAGCGACGGACGCGGGCAGGTTTGGCCGGCCCGGCTTGAGCGTTCCGGCGCCGCTTACTCAGAAAACGAGCCGCAGCTGCCCGCGGCGCGGAGTCGCAGATCCCGCGCGTCTCTTTGGTTCGGCCTCTAGCAAGGCGATCCTGCGACCTTGTCAGACACCGGTGAACCTCGGCGTTCGCTTCTCGGCGAACGCCGCCAGCGCTTCGCGATGGTCGTCGCTCGCGAGGCAGAACGGCTGGACGGCTTCCCCGATCAGGAGGTGATCGCCGAGGTCGCGATGGGCGGCCTGACGCAGGATCTGCTTGGTGAACGCCAGCGCGCGTGGCGGCCCCTCGTGACCCTGCCGGCGTTGTTCGGGCGCTACTGCGTCACGCCCACCCTCCTGACCCTCGCCAGGCGCCATCCGCAGCTGCAGCTGGAGCTGTCGTTTTCGGACACGCTGTCGGACCTAGGCGAGGGGGCCTTGGACCTCGCCGTGCGGACGGGCGATTGCCGGACCTGGCTGGGGTGACCGCGCGGCGCATCGCGCGACAGCGCATGGTGGTCTGCGGCGCGCCTGCGTACCTGGCTGCGCGGGGGCGCCCAATGCGCCTCGAAGATCTGCGGGCGCACGACGCCGTCCTATACAGCCGAGGGGGCGGATCAGACCGTGGCTGTTTCCCGGTGACGAGCTGCCGCCCGCGTCCGTAATGCCGCCGAGCCGCCTACGGCTCGACGACATGGACGCGATCGCGGACGCGGCCGCCGAGGGATTCGGCCTGGCGTGGCTGCCTCTCTGGCTGATCCGGGAACGCCTCGCCACAGGCCAGCTCGACACCGTCCTCAACGAGCGTCCGGCCTTCCTCTACGACTGCCATGCGCTTTGGTTGGAGACGCCGCGCCTTCCGCTGAAGGTGCGCGCAGCTGTGGACCTGCTGGTCGCCGACTTGCCGGGCGCCATGGACTGATCATCTGTCCGCCTGGACTCTCTAGACCGGTCGGTCTAGACGAAGGGAAAGAGGTGGCTCATGCAGCATGTTGTCTTCGTCGCGCCCGGCAAGTTCGAATGGCGGGAGACGCCGGACCCCGTCGTGGAGGGATCGATGCAAGCGATCGTCCGGCCGATCGTGGTGGGGCGGTGCGACTTGGACGTCGCCTTCGGCAGGGGGCTCCTGCCGTTGCCTTCGGGCTCGCCCATTGGCCATGAGATCATCGGTGAGGTGGTCGACGCCGGCGAAGACGCCGGAGTGGAGCCGGGGACGCGGGTGTTCGTGCCGGCGCAGATCTCTTGCGGATCGTGCCGTAACTGTCGGCGGGGGCTCACCGGTCGGTGCCAAGCCGTGCCCTTCGCCGCCTCCTATGGAATGGGCCGCGACGGCGACTTCGGCGGCGGCTTGGCGGACCTCGTCCGTGTGCCGTTCGCGCGGGCCATGCTGACGCCATTTCCGTCCGGCGCAGATCCCCTAGCGCTCATTGGCGCAGCCGACATGGGCGCGGACGCGTGGCGTGCGGTCGGTCCGCATCTGGCCGCGAACCCCGAGGCGAGGGTGCTGGTGTTGGGCGGCATGCCGCCCGTGATCGGAATCTACAGCGCCGGGCTCGCGGCCGCGTTGGGTGCGCCGGTGGTGGATTATGTGGACGCGGACGCCGACCGTAACACCGTGGCGGCGAGCTATGGCGCGACGCCGCGGGCGGCCCCCGAAGCGGAGCCCTACGACCTGATCGTGGTGGCCAATCCCACCCGCGGCGCGCTGGAAACGGCCTTTGCGGCAGCCGCGCCGGGCGCGATGATCACCAGCGTCGCCCCGACGATTGACGGCGCTCCGGTGATCGACACCGCGAGCCTCTATCATCGCGGGATCACCTGGGCGATCTCCCGGCCCGACTGCCGGCATGCGCACGATGGGATCATGGGCGCGTGGGCGAACTGCGGCTTCTGCGCCGATCGCGCGCCGACGCGGGTCGCCACCTGGGCGGACGCGCCGGAGGCCTGGGCGAGCGACGCGCTTTACGTGGCCGCGGTCCGTGACTAGCTAGCGGGCGTGGCTGATCCCGAGACGTCTGAAACGGCGCGCCCAACGCGCGAACGGATCTTGCGCGCCGCGCTGCATCTCTTCCAGGCGAAAGGCTATCACGGCGTCGGTCTGACCGAGATCCTCGCGCGGGCCGATGCGCCGAAGGGCACGTTCTATCACCACTTTCCGGCGGGGAAGGAGGCGCTCGCGGTGGCGTGCGTGGAATGGCTCACGGGTGAAGTGACGGACTACCTCGATGGTCTGGCCGCAGAGGGCGGCGACGCGTCCGCCATGATCCGCGGCCTGGCGGAGTGGATGGCCGACGGACTGCGCAACCCGGAGCGGATGCGCGGATCGCTGCTCGCCGTGCTGGCGCAGGACGCAATCCCGGAATCGGCGATGATCCATGCGGCTCTGTCGGACTACGTCGAGGCCATTCGCGTGCGCCTCGTGGCCGCCGCGCCGCAGGGCGGCGATGCGCCGGCCTTCGCCCAGACCGCCCTGGCCCTGTTGCAGGGCGGGGCGGTGCTGGCGCGGCTGAGCGGACGGCCCGAGGACATCGAGGCGCTCGTGGACGGTTGGCTATCGGTCTCGACGCTCGGGACCCCGCCGTAGCGGCAGGGCGAGGGGCCGGATCGGCGCACCGCTGGCGCCTTCGATCTTCAGCGGCGTGCCGATGAAGGCGAATTCGTAGACGCCGTCGCGGGCCAACCCTGCGAGGTCGAGGTTCTCGATGATCGGCACATCCTGCTCGCCGATCAGGTAGGTGTGCACGGGCAGATAGTTGTCGGAGAGCCCGGATGGGGTGGGTTCGGGGTTGATGAGGTCGACGCCGATGATCATCGCCCCCTGCTCGGCGAGGTAGATCGCCGTCTCGACGGTGATCGCCGGCGGGTTGCGCTTGTAGGCTTCGGGATCACGAAAATGCGCGCCTTTGCCGATGCGGACCAGAACGACGTCGCCGCGCTGCAGTCGGACCCCCTTAGCGGCGAGAAACGCGCGAACCTCGTCGGGGGTGATGCGATGGCCGGGCGGAAGTTCGCGCAGGCCCATGGTCGCCGCCACGTCCACCAGAACGCCGCGGGCGAGGATCGGCGGGATCTTGTCGGCGCCGTTCACCGACCAGCCCTTGTCGCCAAGGTGCTTCGACGCCTCGAAGCCGTTCCAGATCCGGCCGTGCAGCCCAAAGTGGGCGAGCGAGTCAATGTGGGTGCCGACGTGCGTATACATGGAGATGGCGTGCCCCGAGTAGGCTGCCGCGCATCGTGGGGATGGGCCGCGCCATGGAGCTGATCCTGACCGGTCGGGTCATCGACGCGGAGGAGGCGTTGCGCATCGGCCTCGCCAACGAGGTCTGCCCCAAGGGGGACGGGTTGCCGCGCGCCCTGGCCTTGGCCCATGCGATCGCCGCTCTGCCGCAGCCCGCCCTGCGCTCCGACAAAGAGGCCGCGGTTCGCGGCTACGGCGTCGATCTGCCAACCGGCCTGATGCTCGAGGCCCAATGCTTCACCCGGACCATCGGCGGTCCTGTCACCCGCGAAGGCGTGCGCCGCTTTCGAGAGCGTGACCACCCGGACCGCGGCGCGGGAACGGCGCCGGTCACGCCTGGATTGGTCCGGTCAGGCGCCGCGACGCGCTTGGCCTAGAGGCGTCGTTCCGCGTCGTCATGGCGGCGTTCCGGGCGTTCCTCCCCGCCCGCACCTCGCCTGCCCGGAAGCATCATGGCTTCCGGGCAGGCTTTCTTTTTGCGCGGAGAACAGGTTGGCGCCGAGGTGGAGCTCATCGCCAAGGGCCCCGCGACCGAGGGCAGGGCCGATCTCGGCTTCGGGGAAGGCGCCCGAACGGGTGCGGGGCGCTCGCGGGACATCCGCGTCCGCGGTCCAGGGTCGGCGCCTCTTGCGCTCTCCTCAACGCCGGTTGCGGCGTCCCGCATCGCTTCGGCCGCCGACCTTGAGGGAAGCTCTCCGGGAAGGAGAGCCGCCATGTCCGCCAACACCCCTTGGGACTTCGTCGTCTCGCGCCGCAACCCGAGTCTGTCGCGTCTCCAGCCGTCGGAGCCGGCCGACGGACCGCTCGAGCCCGGTGAAGTCGAGTTCCTCGTCGAGCGGTTCGCCTTGAGCGCGAACAACCTCACCTACGCTGCGAGCGGCGAGAGCCTCGGGTACTGGAGCCTGTTCGGCGCATCAGACGGGTGGGGCATCGTTCCCGCCTGGGGCTATGCCGTGGCGCGCCGATCCCGCTGCGAACATGCGCCGGAGGGTGCGCGGGTGTTCGGGCTCGTTCCGATGGGCAGCCGTTTCCGGTTGCGGCCGCGCCGGGTGCGGCTGGGCCTCCTCGATCAGTCGCCGCAGCGCCAGGATCTGAACCCCGCCTACAACCTCTATGCCGACGCGCCGGCCGGCGATCTTATCGAGGACGAACTGGTCGCTGCGCTCCGTCCCCTGGCCATCCTGGGCTTCGTGCTCGCCGACCACCTCGCGGGCGCCGACCTGCCCGCCGCACCCGCCGTGGTGGTCACGAGCGCCTCCAGTCGAACCGCCATCTCGCTGGGCTGGATGCTCGGGCGCGAACAGGGACGGCGGCGGATCGGCGTCAGCTCGCCGCGCAACCGGCGCTTCGCCGCGGACAGCGGCGCATTTGATGACACCCTGGTTTATGGCGACGCCCCGCCGGTGGCGGACACCGCCTGGGTCCTGGTCGACTTCACCGGGGATCCCGATGTCGTCGCCCGCACGACGCTCGCAGCCGGCCGTCCGCCGCTGCGGGTCGTACAGGTCGGGGCCACCCACACCGGGACGGCGGGCGCTTGGCCGTCAGGCTCCGGCGACGTCTTCTTCGCCCCCGACCACATCCAGTCGCGGATCGCCGCCTGGGGACCGCAGGTCTTCGAGACGCGATTCCGCGCGGCGTTCGATGGCTTCCTGTTGGGGTTCGGGGGGCGTCTGGCCATTGCCCGCGGCCACGGGCCGGCCGCGCTCACCGCCAGCTGGGGCCGACTGCTCGCGGGGCGAAGCGATCCGGGCGAAGCCGTGATCATCGTTCCGGGGGCGGGCCGCCCATAGGCCTGCGGGGTTGGCGGCGGCCGGGAGCCGCCAGGGCGCGGATCACGGGCCCTGGAGGGGCCGCAGATAGGCGCAGTTGATCAGCATGGCGGCCAGCGGAGCGGCGCCTCCCGGGGCGTAGGCCTCGGCGCGAATCCAGAGGCTCTCGGTGCGGCGGCCCGAGCTGACCGCGAGGAGCTCTCGGCTGATCTCGTAATCGGTCTCGGCGTAGAGGGGCCCCTCGAAGAGTCGGATCTCTTGGTCGGCGAACAGGCCTACGGCCTCGGCGGGCGCCCAGTCCGCGGTGAGCTCGTGCTGGCAGAAGAGCACGCTGACCAGTTCGAGGGGCAAGGCCGCGGATTGGCCGTCGAACGGCCAGCCCGGCTCGGTAAGCGCCGCAAGTTTCTCGCGCACGGAGAAGGGGTAGGCCGGCGCGATCGGCCGATCCCAGGCCAGGCGAGACGGTCGCCGCGGCGTTCGCGCCCCGACGCTCGCCCCGGCCAGGATCCGGAGGTCGCCCGGCGGGCGCAGCGCCGCCAGCCGATGATGCAGTTCGCTGCCGTGGCCCGGACCGACGTGCGCGGTGCCGCTCAGCACCTGTTCGCCGCCGATCTTGACCATGCGGACGCGGCCTGTGTCGCCCCGCGGCGTCAATTGGGCCTGGGTGGCTTCGCCCTCGAACACCGGGTTGGTGAAGTGGGCCGAGAGGCAGCCCTCGCGGAACCAGCGATCGCCCCAGGTGGCCGCGCAGAGCGGTTCGAACGGGGTGAAGTGCGTCGGCCCCTCGATCGTGCCGGCCTGAAAGCCGTGGGCGCGGGCGACATCGTCGTCGTGGATCGATCCACGGGCGGCGAAGGTCTGATGGGCCAGCATCTGCCGCGGCCGCCGCCACGGTCCGACGAGGTCGGCGTCGACCTGAGTGATCTGGGCGCCAAATTCCGCGGGGGTGGTGGGCATGTGCATCTCCTGTCCTGGCGCAGGATCGGGTGGAGGAGGGTCCGGCGGTATCGCGAACCCCGCAACGGCCCTTGCGCCGCGCGCGCTGGGAAACCCCCGTTGCGGAACCCGCAATCGGTGGCGCGATGCGGAAGCCCTAGGTCGGAAGCCTGCGGGAGACTTCCGATGCCTGACGCGCCGATCCACGGCCCCCTGAGCGACACGCGGCGCAACGCCGCCCTGGCGGTGCTGGTGCTGGTCTACACATCGAACTTCATCGATCGCACGATCCTGTCGGTGTTGGCGCAGCCGATCAAAGAGGAATTGGCGCTCGCCGACTGGCAGCTCGGCGTCCTGGGCGGCCTCAGCTTCGCCCTCTTCTATTCGGTGCTTGGCCTGCCCATCGCGCGCCTGGCCGAACGCGTGGACCGCACGTGGATCATCAGTGTGAGCCTGGCGCTCTGGTCGGTCATGACGGTGCTCTGTGGCGCTGCTGGCAGCTATCTGCAGTTGCTGGCCTGCCGTGTCGGGGTGGGGGTCGGCGAGGCGGGCGGCACGCCGCCGGCGCACGGCCTGCTCAGCGACTACTATCCGCCCCGGCAACGCGCGACCGCGCTTTCGGTGTACGGCCTGGGGGTGCCCCTGGGCTCGATGTTCGGCGCCGTCCTGGGCGGGGCGGCGGCCGAGGCGTTCGGCTGGCGAGGGGCCTTCGTCGTTGTCGGCGCGCCCGGTCTGCTCCTGGCGGTGGTGGCCAAGCTGGTGCTCAAGGAGGCGCCGCGCGGCTGGTGGGAAGCCGCGCCACCGGCCCCCGCCCCGCCCCTGTCCGCCGTCGTGACGGCTCTGTGGCGGAAACGGAGCGCGCGCGAGCTGGCGGCCGGCATCACCCTGGCCTCGTTCACCGGCTATGCGCTGGTGGCCTTTAGCGCCTCGCACTTCGTCCGCGCGTTCGGCTTGAGCCTGGCCGAGGCCGGCCTGGCGGCAGGCGCCACATCGGGTCTGGCCGCCGCGGTCGGGACCCTGCTGGGCGGGTTGCTCACCGACGCCCTGGGCCGTCGCGACCGCCGCTGGTACGCCGGCCTGCCGGCGCTGGGCCTGCTGCTGGCCGCGCCGCTGTATACTCTGGCGTTCCTGCAGACCGACTGGCGGCTCGCCGTCCTACTGCTGCTGCCCGCCGGCGTCTGCCAGTATCTCTACCTCGGTCCGACCTATGCGACCGTCCACAACATGGTCGCGCCGCGGATGCGGGCCACAGCAACCGCCTTGCTGCTGCTGGTGGTGAATCTCGTGGGCCTCGGGCTCGGCCCAACGCTGGTAGGTCTGGCCAGCGACGCGTTCGCCGCGGGCCTGTCCGGTCCGGCGGCGTCGGCCGAGGGGCTTCGGCGCGCGCTCGTGGCGGCCTCGGGGGTCTTTGTATGGGCGGCGCTGCACTACGGGCGCGCGACTCGCAGCCTGCGCGACGACCTGTTGGCTTGAGGCATTGCGCTTTGCGCAACGGCCATGCCGAGCGGCGCGCTCGGCAGGCCGCTCGGCTCCGCGCATGGTCGCCCGGTCGGCGAGACGCCTTCGCCCCCGGCCGCGCCGACGTCCTCCCTACGGCCGGGGGCTTCCAGAGAACGGGCCGACCCTTGGATTTTGCACCCAGTGCGCGCGTGGCGCAGCTTGCCGAGCAGCTCGAAGCCTTCATGGCCGAGCACATCTATCCCAACGAGGCGGATCTGGCGGCGGCCGCCTATGGCCAGCCCGACGACTTCCGCCAGTGGCGGCCCCTGGAACTTCTCGATGACCTGAAGGCTAGGGCGCGTGCGGCCGGCCTCTGGAACCTGTTCCTGCCGGAGAGCGAGCTGGGCGCGGGCCTCAACAACCTCGAGTACGCGCCCCTCGCCGAGATCATGGGGCGCTGCTATTGGGCGCCCGAGGTCTTCAACTGCGACCCGCCGAACACCGGTAATATGGAGCTGCTGGTCCGCTACGGGAGCGAGGCTCACAAGGCGCGGTGGCTCACGCCCTTGCTCAACGGGGAAATCCGCTCGGCCTACGCCATGACCGAGCCGGCCGTCGCCTCGTCCGACGCCACCAACATCCGCACCACGATCCGCCGCGATGGCGACGGCTATGTCGTCGACGGGCGCAAGTGGTGGACATCGGGGGCTGGGGACCCCCGCTGCAAGCTGCTGGTGGTGATGGGGTTGAGCCAGACCGATCCGTCGGCCCAGACCGATCGCCACGGTCGCCACTCCATGGTCCTTGTCCCCATGGACGCCGAAGGCGTGCGGGTGCGCCGCTACCTGCCGATTCACGGGATGAGCGATGCGCCGCACGGGCACATGGAAGTGGTGTTCGAGGGTGTGCGGATCGATGCGGGCGACATGATCCTGGGCGAGGGGCGCGGGTTCGAGATCGCCCAGGGCCGGCTGGGCCCCGGCCGCATCCACCACTGCATGCGTATGATCGGCTTGGCCGAGCGGGCGCTCGAACGGCTCTGCCGGCGGCTGTCCGAGCGCGTCACCTTCGGCCGGCCGATCGCCGAGCAGTCGCTGTGGCGCGACCGCATCGCCAAGGCGCGTTGCGACATCGAACAGGCGCGGCTGCTGACCCTCAAGGCCGCCTGGATGATGGACAAGTTCGGCAATAAGGTCGCCCGGGCCGAGATCGCGATGATCAAGCTGGTGGCCCCGCGGGTCGCCACCGAAGTGATCGACATGGCGATCCAGGCCTTCGGCGGCGGCGGCTTCGCCGACAGCGTGCTGGCCTTCGGCTATATGTATGCCCGCACCACCCGCGTCGCGGACGGCCCCGACGAGGTTCACGCCCAGCAATTGGGCCGCCTGGAGCTTGGCCGCCACGCCGCGGCGGACCCCGCGGGGACGGGCGGCGGGTCCGACGTGATCATCCGCCAGGGGCGCGACTATGAGGCGGTCAACTGAACGCTCCGGTCGCCTTCTGCGGCCGCGCCTTCCGGTGTAGGCTGAGGGCCCCACCAGCCGAAGGCCGACCATGAGACGCCAGGCGCCGCCGCTCGAGGCCATCGAGGCCTTCATCGCCGCGACGCGCAGCGGCAGCTTCCGCGCGGCCGCCGACGAGATGGCCCTTAGCCCCTCGGCCTTTTCGCGGCGGATCCAGTCGCTGGAGGCCTTCCTCGGCGCCCCGCTGTTCGACCGCAGCCATAACAGCCCGCGCCTGACGACGGTGGGCGAGCGCTATCGCGGCGAGGTCGAGCCGGCGATGGACATCATCCGGGGCGCGACCTCGGCGCTCTCGACCCGCGGCGCGGGCGAGCCGCTCACCCTGGTCACGCCCCAGTCCTTCGCCATGGCCTGGCTCGTGCCGCGACTGGCGGGCGTCATGCAGGACGTCCAGGTCTCGATCCGCATCGGCCATGGCCTGAAGGATCTCCGCAACGGCGACGCCGACCTGGCGATCGTGACGGGTCCCCGCGACACCCATGGCCTGCCCTACGAGCCGCTGGTCATGCTGGACGCCGTCCCCGTGTCCGCGCCGCGGCTGGCGGACGGGCGTCCGCCGCCGCGGGCGATCGACGATCTCGCCGACTACCCGCGCCTGGCGGTCTACAAGCCTGAGCGGCTGTGGGAGACCTGGGCCGAGAACGTGGGCCTGCCGCATGCCGATCTGGGCGCGCCCACCCGCTATGAGTCCATGTTCGTGATGTACGAGGCCGCGGCGGCGGGATTGGGCGTGGCGCTTGGGGTGCGCTTCTTGATCGAGCGGTTCCTGAAGGAAGGCCGCTTGCAGACCTGCCTGGAGGGCCAGGCGCCGATCGGCGTGCAGTACTGGCTGGTTTACGCCAATCCGGCCGTGAAGCGCTGGCGCCAGTCGCGCCTGTTCTCGTCCTGGCTGCACGAGGAGATCGCCCGCTCCCGGCGCGACCTCCTCGCCGCCTGACGTCACCAGCCCGCGCGCAGGGTCACCCCCCACATGCGGGGCTCGCCGGGGACGCCCACGAGGGTCGCACCCTGGAACGTGGCCGGGATGGACGAGACGAAATAGCGCTCGTCGGTGAGGTTGCGGGCCCACAGCTCAACGGTCCAGCGGTCGTCCCGCCCGGTCAAGCCCAAGCGCCCGTTGAGGGTGATGTAGTCCCCCTGTTCACTTCCGGCGCGCAGCGTGCGCTCGGTGCGGACCGCCGATTGGTAGCGGCCGTCGAGATGCGCGAAGGCCGTGAGTCCCTCGGCCACCTCGTCCTCCCAGCCGAGCGCGGCGGTGACCGTCCACAGCGGCGCATTGTGCAGCCGGCGGCCCTCCAGCGCCGCGATGTTGGCGGGCAGCACCAGGGTCGTGGGGAAGTCGCCGTATTGGGCGTCGGCGTAGGCGACGTTGAAGCTGCTCGACCACGCCGGCGTCGGCCGGAAGCTTGCCTCGACCTCCACGCCGCGGCTCTCGACCTTGGGGATGTTGCGCGTGATCAGCGCCGCCCCGGTGTTGTAGCTCAGCTGGTAGTCCGTGAGCCGGGTGCGGAACACGGCCGAGTTCAGGGTGAGGCGGCGGTCGAGCAGGCGCAGCTTCAGGCCGGCCTCTAGGTTGGTGGCGAACTCGGGGTCGAAGGCGGTGTCGTCGGCGTTGGGCGGGCCTTGGGTGATCAGGCGGAAACCGGAGGGATCGATGATGTACCCGCCCGCCTTGTAGCCGCGGCTCCAGGTGACATAGGCGTTGGCGTCGTCGGAGATCTCAAAGGCCAGGGTGACCACCCCCGACCAGGCGGACTCGGACCGCTCGCTGCGATAGCGGCCGGCGTAGCGGGGATCCCAGAGCTGCAAGCAGACGATGCCCGACACCGGCGTGGTGTCCGCGCGGCCCTGGGCGATCAGGGCGTCGCAGCCGGGGTTGTAGGGGTTGGCGAAGTTCATCTTCACCGTCTTGCGCTCGTGGGTGTAGCGCAGGCCGCCCGTGAGCGAGAGCCGGTCGGTCAGCCGCAGCGTCTCCTGGGTGAAGACGGCGTAGCCGCGCGCCGCCTGGTCGAACCGCTGCTCGCCCCAGCCCACCCCGTCGGGCAGCGAGGCGCCCACGGGCAAGCCGGTGAAGAACGAGATGGGGTTCGCACGACCGGTCGAGGGCGCGAGAAGGCGGTCGTACCAGGCCTCCAGATCGCGGCCGGTTCTGTAGCCGTAGGTCGCGGTGAGATCCTCGTGGGAATAGAAGCCGCCCACCAGCCAGTCCAGGCGCTCTGTCTCGCCGGCCAGGCGCAGCTCCTGGGTGAAGGTCTGGAATTCCTGCCGGGCCGCGCCATAGGGGATATAGACGAGGTCGACCTCGCTGTAGTCCACCTCCCGCGCCTGTTTGTTGCGCCAGTCCCGGTAGCCGGTGATTGCGGTCAGCTCCCCGAAGCCGAGGTCCCAGGCGACCTCGGCCGAGGCGCCCCAGGTGCGGTTGAGCTCGCGGGCGTCGCGGCCGCGGGTGATGGTGTTGTTGAGGTCGTCCAGACCGAGTGTCGTCGTGGCGCCGAAACTGGTCGCCAGGGTGCGATAGACCGGATCGTAGATCTTGGGCGCATAGGTGTCGGGGCCCGCTTGATCGTACTGACTGGCGTCGACGATGAATCGGGCGGACACCGTCTCGGCGGGGGTCCAGAGCAGCTGGCCCCGCACCGTGGCCTGGTCCTTCTCGCGGAACTTGCGGCCCGTGGTGAAGTCGGTGAGCCAACCGTCGCGCCGCGTGAGCGCCGCGTCCAGGCGCGCCGCCAGGGTCTCGCCCACGAGCGGGCCGGTGACGCCCAGGACGTACTGCTGGTGGCCATAGTTGCCGAAGCTGGCCGACGCCTCGCCGCCAGGCTCGAAGTCGGGCCGCTTGGTCACCACGTTGATCAGGCCCGACGAGGTGTTCTTCCCGAACAGCGTCCCCTGCGGGCCCCGCAGCACCTCGATCCGCGCGATGCCGGGCACAGCCGCCAGACTGAGGTTCGAACGGCTGCGATAGACCCCGTCCACGAAGGTGGCCACGGCCGACTCGAGGCCGGGGTTGATCGCCTCGCTGCCCAACCCCCGCAGCCGGATCACCACGCCGGCGGAGTCCGAGGTGGTGACGTTGAGGTTCAGGCTGGGCGCCAGCGCCATCAGCTGCCGGGTGTCCTCGACGCCGGCGCGGCGCAGGGCCTCGGCGCTGAAGGCGGAGACGGCCAGCGGCACGTCCTGAAGGTTCTCGGCCCGCTTCGTCGCGGTGACGATCACCTCGTCGACCTGGGCGCTGGCCGCGCCCTCTTGGGCGGCCGCGGGCGCGGCGATGACGGCCAGGACAGTGGTGGCGAGCAGCAGTTTCTTCATTGGATTCCCCCGCTTGGTTTGTGTTGGGCCTTGCGGCCGAGAGGACGGAGCTAAGGCCGCGGGGGCGGCGCGACCCAGCGCAGGGGGCGTGAGGCGCGTTGCGGCTTATGCAAGCCGTGGCGGGCGCGGCAGCGCCTCGAGGAGCGCGGCGCGGGACGTGGCCGCCTCGGCGGCCAGCCAGCTCGCCACCAGCGTGATCTCGGGCCGCCGGCCGGCCGCATCGTCGCGCCAGGCGAGGCGGTAGCAGGCGTCCAGGCGGGCGGGCTCGAGGCAGACCTGCAGCCGCCCGTCCGCCAAGTAGCGGTCAATGAGCGGCGAGACGCCGAGCGCCACGCCGAGCCCCGCGGCGGCGGCCTCGAAGAGCAGCGCCTGGGTCGGGAACCGCTCCAGCACGATCGGCGGCGGGGCGCCCACGACCGCAGCCCAGCGCGCCCATAGGTCGCGCGGGTGGTCCACGCCCAGCAGCCGGCGGCCTTCGAGGTCCGCAGGCGTGACCAGCGGGCCTTGCAACGCCAAGAGCTCGGGCGAGGCGGCGACCACGGCGATCGCCTCGAACAGCACCAGGCTCGGGGCGCCGCCGAGGTCGGCGCCGTCGGCCACGACGGCGAGGTCGACGCTCTGAGCCAGAGCCTCCGCGCCGATCCCGATGTGCAGCTCGACGGCCAACTCCGGATGCGTGCGGCGGAGGCCGCCGAGCCGGGGCGTCAGCCATTCGAGCGCGAAGGAATGCGGCGCCGCGAGGCGCACGGGGCCTTCATCGGGCTCGCCCCGCACGCGGTCGGAGGCGTCGCGGATGGCCTCGATGGCCGGCTCGATGTCGCCGATGTAGCGGCGGCCGGAGACCGAGAGGCGTGGCGAGCGGCCGTCGCGCACCAGGAGGCGCCGTCCGAGGAAGGTCTCCAGCGTCTGGATGCGCCGCGACAGGGCCGATGGGCTGATCTTCAGCGCCTCGGCGGCGCGCCGGAAGTTGTCCGCCCGCGAGGCGACGAGGAACGCCTCGATGGCCTCGAAGGGCGGCGCCTGGCGCCTCACCGCGCCGGGCGCCCCGTATGGGCCGCCGCAAGACCGGGCCGCGGCCAGTCGCACGCCACCAGCCGCCCTGTTCCGGATAGGGTGAGGTAGGCGGTGCGAAGGTCGGGGCCGCCGAAGCAGATGTTGGTCGTGAAGACGTCGGGTGTGGAGACGAAGGCCTCCACCCGACCGTCCGGCGCGATCACCGTCACGCCGCTTTCGCCGATCGTGGCCACACAGACGTTGCCGCAGGCTTCGACCGCCAGGCTGTCGAAGTACTGAAACCCCTCCGGTCGGTAGATGAAACGTCCGCCGTGACCGAACAGGTTCGGCGAGGGCAGGATCTCGCCGGGGCCGGCGAGGTCGAAGGCCCACAGCTGGCAGGTGTAGGTTTCGGCGACGTAGAGGGTTTGCCCGTCGGGCGACAACCCGATCCCGTTGGGGTTCTCGAGCGGGAAGACGACCTCGCGGATGAAGCTGCCGTCGGCGCGGGCGTAGAACACGCCCGTCCGGTCCCGGCTGCGGTGGAAGCTCTTGCCGTGGTCGGTGAACCAGAAGCCGCCATCGCCGTCGAAGACGAGGTCGTTGGGGCCGCGCAGAGTGACGCCGTCGGCCTCGGTATAGAGCGTCTCGACCGCGCCGGTCGTGAGGTCGACCCGTTGGATCGAGCCGCCCGCGTAGTCGTCGGCCGGGCCCACCGGAATGTTGATCCCGTACAGCGGCGCGTCGGCGAACAAGAAGCCGCCGTTGTTGCAGACATAGGCCTTGCCGTCGGGACCCAGGGCGACGCCGTTCGGGCCGCCCCCCGTCACGGCGACCGGCTCGACCCGGCCGTCGGGCCAAATCCGGGTGAGCCGGCCGCCGGCGATCTCCGCGAGGAGAACGCTGCCGTCCGCCAGCGCCACGGGCCCTTCGGGGAACTCCAGCCCGGCGGCGATCTCGCGAAACTCCATGGGTCTGTCTCTCTCGGTCAGGACCGTTCCGCCGCCGCCAGATCCTTGCGGGACAGCTTGCCGACGGCGGTGCGGGGAAGAGCGTCGTGGAAGGCCAGCGCCGCCGGCAGCTCGTGGCGTCCGAGCTTGTCGGCCAAGAACGCCCGCAACTCGTCGAGACTGAAGGCCGCATGGCCGGCGCGCAGCTTGATCGCGGCCTTCGCCGCCTCGCCGCGATAGGCGTCGGCGACGCCGTAGACGACGACCTCCTCGACGGCCGGATGCTCGTAGATCGCCTCCTCCACGACCCGGGGGTAGACGTTGAAGCCGCCCGAAATGATCAAGTCCTTCTTGCGATCCACGAGGAAGATGAAGCCGGTCTCGTCGGCGAATCCCACGTCGCCGGTGAGCAGGAAGCCATCGGCGAACGCGGCGGCGGTTTCCTCGGGACGGCGCCAGTAGCCGGCGAAGACGTTGGGGCCGCGGATCCGCAGTTCGCCCGTTTGCCCGGAGCCCAGGCGGCGGTGGGGATCGTCCATGTCGACGATCTCCACCTCCACGTTCGGGAGCGGCAGGCCCACGCACGCCGGCTCGGCCCCCGCCGTCGGCGTCATCGTGCCCGCGCCCGCGGTCTCGGTCATGCCCCAACCCACGCCCACGGGCAGGCCGGTCAGGCGATGGAACCGCACGGCGACCTCCGCCGGCAGGGGCGCCCCGCCGGCGACGCAAAAGGTCAGGGCGGAGAAGTCGTGGTCTTCGATGCCGGGATCGGCGGCCATCGCCACCAACATGGTGGGCACGGCGAAGAACCAGCTGATCTGGTGCGCCGCGAGGTCGGCCAACGCCTGGGCGGCGTCGAACCGCGCGCGAAGGTGGATCGTATCGCCGCGGCCGGTGGCCCGCAGCAGGATCGCCACGAGGGCGTAGATGTGGAAACCCGGCAGCACCATCAGATGGCGTTCGCCTGCCGGGTTCCAATAGGGCTCGGCCGACATCCAGCGATTGAACAGGCTGACCGCCGAGGTGAGGTTCGCGTGGGTGAGCATGGCCCCCTTGGGCGCGCCGGTGGTGCCCCCGGTGTATTGGATCACCGCCACGTCTCCGGGCTCCCCCTGGCTGATGGCTACGGCCGGCGTCGGCGTCTCGGCGGCGGCGGCCAGGTCGATGACGCGGGCGGGAACCGGCACCGCGGGGGTCGAACCGGTCCAGACGCTGTCGTCGCCGACGAAGATGCGCTCGAGGAGGCCCGCGTCGGCCAGGCCCAACGCCGAGGTCATCAGGGGCTCGGTCGCCAGCGTCACCAAGGTCCGCGCGCCCGTGTCCTGCAGCTTGAACCGCAGCTCGCGCGGGGCGTCGAGCGGCGTCAGGTGCGTGACGACGGCGCCCAGGCGCAGGACGGCGAAGACCGTCAGCAGATGCCAGGGCGAGTTCGCGCAATAGAGGGCCACCACGTCGCCGCGGCGAACCCCATGCGCGGCGAGCGTCGCGGCGATCGCCGACACGCGCCAGGCCGATTCCGCATACCCGATCCGCCGGCCCTCGAACTCCAGGTGGGTGCGGTCCGGATAGGCCGCCGCCGCCGCGTCCAGCAGGTCGCAGACATGGCTTGCGGCGACCGGCGTGCGCCAGTCGACCAGGGCGGGATAGCGGCCTTGCCGGGCCAGGGGCGGTTGCGACATGCGGGTATTGGACCGCGACGCGCCTCGACTGGCGATTGCGAGAGGCGCAAGCGCCATTGCAGCGGACGCGCGGCGCGGCGGCGCACGTTGCGGCGAACGCTACGTCCGTGCGGCCTTTCGCAATCGGCGCGGCGCGGGCGCGGGACTATCTGACCTCCCCACAAGAGCGCCCCGGATGCCGGCGGCGCCGAACCTTGGGGAGGCCCGCATGCATCGTCTCAGACTCTTTTTGCTCGCGTCCGCGTCTGCGGTCGTGACGGCGGCCGCCGCCGGCGCGGCGCACGCCCAGTCGAGCGAACTCGAAGAAATCATCGTCACCGCTCAGAAGCGCGAACAGAACCTGCAGGACGTGGGCATCGCGGTGAGCGCCTTCGGCGAGGCCGAGGTGCGCGCCTTGGGCGTGACCGCGGGCCACCAGATCGGCGACTCCGTGGCGGGCGTGCAGGTCTACAACTTCATGGGCAGCCAACCGATGTTCGTGATCCGCGGCGTCGGCGTTCAGTCCTTCACACCCAACCTCGCGCCCGCGGCGGCGACCTATGTGGACGAGGTCTACTACGGCTCCAACATCCTGACGGGCTTTACGACGTTCGACATCGCGCGGGTGGAGATCCTGAAGGGGCCGCAGGGGACGTTGTTCGGCCGCAACACGACGGCCGGCGCCGTCGCCTACGCCACCAACCGCCCATCGCGGACGCCCGAAGGCTATGTCGAGATCGGCGCCGCCAACTACGAGAGCGCCAGCCTCGACTTCGCCGTCGGCGGGCCGCTCAGCGAGCGGGTGCGCTACCGCGTCGCCGGGCGCGCCGCCATCCAGGGCGATGGCTGGTTCCGCAACCGTTGGACGCCGGCCGAGACGCCGTTCCCGGTGGGCCCGCGCTTCTTCAACCCCGAGCGCAGCATCGGCGAGTGGGAGGCCTGGGCGGTACGAGGCCTGCTGGAGGTCGATGCGACCGAGAACCTGTCGCTGCTGCTCAACGTGCACGGCTCGCGTAAGACCGGCGACATGCCGGCGCTGGAGCCGCTGGGGGTGACCACCATCCCGGGGTCGGGCGGCGTCTGCGATCCGCAGAACTACCAGCGACGCTTCTGCGGGGACGCCCTCGGCTACACCGACCTCGACGGCGAGCCCTACACCGTCAACGTCGATTTCGTGGGCGGCAACGAGGAGAAGAACGTCGGCGGCTCGATCCGCGCTGAGTGGGACCTTGGCAAAACGCAGCTCACCTCGATCACCGCCTACGACCACGCCACCAAGGTGCATTTCAACGACACCGATGGCGCGCCCCACGTCGAGCTCAACCAGATCCGCGACGTCACCGTCGAACAGTGGAGCCAGGAGCTCCGCCTCTCGTCGTCTGGCTCCGACCCCCTCTACTGGCTGGTCGGCGGCTATGTGAGCGACGAACGCATCAAGCAGGACTTCTGCGGCGATTTGAACCGGGCGCTCGGCCTGACCAACTTCGCCTTCCCAGCGCTGGCCGGGCGCGCTGCTGGATCCTGCCGCCTTCGCTGGTGGCAGGACACGCTCAGCCTCGCCGCCTATGGCCACGCCGAATGGCGCTTCGCGCCGACGCTGACGCTGGTCGCCGGGCTGCGCTACACCTCGGAGAAGAAGGACTTCGCGAGCATTTCGGAGTGGGTGTACTCGGACGGACTGCAGCCCGACACGGTGCTGGTGAACTTCGGCTCCACCCTGGCTGACGCCGCCTTCGTGGACACCAGCAAATCGTTCCGCAATCTGTCGGGCAAACTGGGGCTCAATTGGCAGGCGGCCGACAACCTGCTCGTCTATGCGAGCTATAGCCGCGGCTACAAGAGCGGCGGCTTCGACGGCGAATTCGCGTTCATCCGCAGTCAGCTCGACCCGTACGACGAGGAGATCCTATCGGCCTACGAGTTAGGCTGGAAGTCGACGCTGGCGGACGGAAGGCTTCGCCTGAACGGCGCGGCCTACTACTACGACTTCCGAAAGCCCCAGCTTGTCTCCCAACAGAACGACCCGGTCACCGGCGCGCCCTTCAACCGGCTCGTCAATGTGCGGAAGGCCGGGATCTACGGCGCCGACCTGGAGGCCGACTGGCGGATCGCGGAAGGTCTGGAGGCGCGCTTCGGTCTCAACCTGAGCCGCAGCGAGATCGAGGACAGTTCGAAGCCCCAATTCGACGGCGGCGAGTTGCCGCTCACGGCCCGCCGCTCGGCCTCGTTCCTGCTCCGCTACGAACGGCCGCTGGCCGGCGACGTCAGCATGGCCCTGCAGATCGACGGCAAGTACACGAGCCCCTACTTTCTCAATCCCGACAACACGCCGTTCCTGAAGCAGGACGACCAGACGCTGGTGAACGCCCGCGCCACGCTGTTCAACGCGCGCGGCTGGGAAGCCTCGCTGTGGGCCAAGAACCTGACGCAGGAGACCTACCAGGTGCAGAGCTATGCGCTCTTCGGCGCCTATGTCGTCACCTACAACCCGCCGCGCACCTACGGCGCGTCGCTGCGCTACGCCTGGTGAGCGCGCCGTGAGCCCAGACGGCGGTGACCGTTCGATGACGGCCGCGTTGCGTCTGACGCAACGCTCATGCGGACCTGCGCGCGCCAGGTCCGGGGGCTCCGGCGCTATGCAACTCAGCACTGAGACGAGGGGGACGCAGATGCCGAGACTGCAGGTGAACGGGTGGGTGTTGCTGGCGGGGCTGGCCGGGGCGAGCGTCGCCGCGGCGCAGACGCCGGAGGTCATCGACGAGGTGGTGGTCACCGGCACGCGCGCCGAAGGCCGTCGCCCGCTGGAATCGCTCGCGCCGGTGAGTGTGGTGCGCAGCGAGGAGATCGCCGAACTCGGCTATCCCGACGTGGCGCGGGGCCTGGAGTTCCTTGAGCCGTCGGTGAACTTCGCCCGGTCCGCCACCACGGCCACCGCGGCGAACAGCCGGCCCGTGACGCTTCGCGGCCTGGCCCCCGACCAGGTTCTGGTTCTGGTGAACGGCAAGCGCCGCCACACCACCTCGATCCTCAACACCAACAACGCCGTCGGCCGAGGCTCGGCCGGCGTCGACCTCGACACCATCCCCGCCGCCTCCGTGGGGCGGATCGAAATCCTGCGCGACGGCGCGGCCGCCCAGTACGGCTCGGACGCGATCGCTGGCGTCGTGAACATCATCCTGCGCGGGGTGGACGAGGGCGGCTTCGCCTCCATCCAGGCCTCGACGACCGAGGAGGGCGACGGCGACGCCTACGCTGTCTCCGGCTGGGTCGGCCTGCCATTGGGCGAGGCGGGCCACGTGACGCTGAGCGGGGAGTATCGCGACCAGCAGCCCACCAACCGCGCCAACGTCGACCAGCGCTTCAACCGCGTCACCTACCGCTTTGGTGACCCGGACCTGACCCTGCTGAGCTTCGGCTTCGACGCCAGCCTGCCGGTCGCGGGCGGCGAGGCTTATGCTTTCGGTACGATCACCCGCAAGCGTAGCGAGAACGCCGCCGGCTTCCGGGTCCCCGGCTTTTCGCCCGTGTGGCCCGACGGCTTCCTGCCCAAGATCCGGCCGCTCATCTGGGACGGGGCGATCACGGTGGGATGGCGCACGACGCTGGCCGACGCGTGGCGTCTCGACGTCAGCAACACCTACGGCCAGAACAAGGCGAGCTTCGATGTGGTCGACACCGCCAACCAGACCCTAGGCGCGGCCAGCCCCACCGAATTCTATTCCGGCGCGGTGACCTATCGCCAGGACGTGACGGACGCCACCCTGTCCCGCCCGCTCCCGATCTGGGCCGGCGGCAACTTCGCCGCGGGCGTGCAGTACCGGCACGAGTCCTTCGAGATCGAGCCGGGCGACCCCTTGGCTTACACGGGCGTCGGTGCCGACGGGTTCCCGGGCTTCAACCCGCGCAACCCGACCGACAAGTCGCGCAACGCCTACGCCGCCTTCGCCGACCTGGAGCTGAAGCCGACAGAGGCCCTGACCCTGGGCGGCGCGGTGCGCTACGACCATTATGGGGACTTCGGCGGCAAGGCGACATGGAAGGCGTCCGGCCGCTTCGAGGTGACCGACTGGCTGGCCCTGCGCTCGACGGTGGGCACCGGCTTCCGCGCGCCCTCGCTGCAGCAGCAATACTTCAGCGCCGTTGCGGGCGCGCTCAGCGCCGGCCGTCTGGTGACCGTCGGCACGCTGCCGGTGGCCGATCCCATCGCCCGGGCCCTGGGCGCCAGCAAGCTGAAGCCGGAAACCTCGACCAGCTATGCGGCCGGCTTCGTGCTGGACCCGGGCCACGGCCTGACCCTGACCGCCGACTGGTTCCGCATCGAGATCGAGGACCGCATCGCGCTGAGCGAGCAGTTGGGCGGCGCGTCCGTGACCGCTGTCCTGAACGCCGCCGGCATCACCGGCTTCCAGCAGGTGCGCTTCTTCACCAACGCCGTCGACACCACGACCGATGGGTTCGAGCTCACCGCCCGCTATCGGCGCGCCCTGACGGACGACACCGACCTCAGCCTGGCCCTGGGCTATGGCCGGTTCGACACGCGCCTCGACGTCCTGCGGCCGAACCCGGTGCTGCCCAGCCTGCCGCTTCTGGCGCTGAAGTCGGTGCTGTACGTCACCGAGGCCCAGCCGAAGGACAAGCTGACCTTCGAGGCGCAACTGACCCACGGACCGTTCTCGGTGCAAGCCAATGTCACAGACTTCGGCACCTATGTGAGCCAGCCGTTGGTGCCCGTGCAGGTGTTCGGCGGCAAGACGGTGCTGGATGTCTCGGGGTACTGGAAAGTGAACGACACTCTGAAGCTCAGCGCAGGCGTCCAGAACCTCACCGACGAGCGTCCCGACGCGCTGATCGGTCAGCAGGCGGTCGTGTCGGCGACCGGGGGCAGCTTCCCGACCGGCGAGGAGTCGCCGATCGGCGTCAACGGGCGCAGCTACTTCGTGCGGTTGGAGGCGCGCTTCTGACGATGCAGCGGCGCAGCCTCCTTCGCGCGGCTGTGGCGCTCGCGGCGGCGCGCTTCACCGCGGCGGGCGCGGTCCAGGCCGCGCCTGGGCGGCCGCGGTTCGACGCGGATCCCTTCGGCCTCGGGGTGGCCTCCGGCGAGCCGCGGCCGGACGGCTTCGTGCTCTGGACTCGATGCCTCGGGGCGAGGGGGGACGTCGCCCTCGGCTGGGAGGTCGCGGAAGACGAGGGGTTCCGCCGCATCGCCCAGCGGGGCCGCGTCACAGCGCCCGCCGCGCGCGGGGGCGCAGCGCATGTGCAGGTGAGGGGTCTGCGGCCGGGGCGGCCCTATTGGTACCGCTTCCAGGTCGGTGGCGTCGCCAGCCCGACGGGACGGACGCTGACCATCCCGCTCAACCCCGCACGGCTGCGGCTGGCGCTGGCCTCGTGTCAGCACTGGGAGCACGGCTGGTTCAGCGCCTACCGCGACATGCTGGACCAGGGCGTCGACGCCATCTTGCATGTAGGCGACTACATCTACGAATACGGTTTCGGGTCCGGACCGGACGTGCGGTCGTTCGGGGCGCCGGAGCCCCGCGACCTGGACGGCTTCCGCGCCCGCTATGCTCTCTACCGCACGGATCCGGACCTGCGGCGCGCACACGCCGAAACGCCGTTCATCGTGACCTGGGACGATCATGAGGTCCAGAACGACTATGCCGGACCCTTCGGCGTGAAAGACGCCGACCCGGACGTGTTCCTGAAGGTCCGGGCCGCCGCCTACCAGGCCTATTTCGAACATATGCCGCTCTCGCCTGCGGTGCTCCGGCCCGACGGGGAAGTGCGCCTGTATCGCCGCTTCGCATGGGGCGACCTGGCTCATCTCCATGTGCTGGACACCCGCCAGTACCGGGACGTGCAACCGTGCCTGCCCGCGAACGACCGCAAGTCGCGGCCGATCGCCTCTTGCACGGAGCTGGAACGGCCGGACCGGACCATGCTGGGCCGCGCCCAGGAGGCCTGGCTTTCGGCCGGGCTCGCGCAGTCACCCGCCCGCTGGACGCTGCTAGGCCAGCAGACGCTCTTCTCGCGCCTGGCGCTGCCCGAGCCCACGCCGCGGTGGGGCGACTTCTGGGACGGGTACCCGGCTGCCCAGGCGCGGCTGACGACCGAGCTGGCGCGGACCCGCAATCCGGTGGTGTTGGGCGGGGATCTGCATTCCTTCTGGCTCTGTGACGTGCCGGATGACGCCGGCGGACCCGCGCCGCGGACGGTGGCGACCGAGATCGTCACCACGTGCCTCGCCTCCCGCAACGGGCCGGACGCCCTGTTCGAGGCCGCGCGTCCGCTCAATCCGCATGTGCGCTTCCTGGACAACGCGCATGCCGGCTACGCCCTCCTGGATATCACGGCGAAGCGCATTTCCGGGGATCTGCGCGTGGTGAGGGACCTGGCGGATCCCGCGGCGAAGACGACGAGCCTGCGGCGTTTCGATATCGCCGACGGCCGGTCCGGCATCGCATGAGCGGGTACGCTCATGAGGCGAGGGTCTCCGCCCCTGGCGGGGAGGGTGGGCGGACCATGACCAAGGCCTCGCCCCGGGTTTCGGCGGTGACGAACTCGAACCGTTCGTAGAGGCGAACGGCCGGGTTTTGCGCCGCGACGCTAAGTGAGATCGCGGTCCCTCGCAGGCCGCCGCAGACGTCACGGCCTGCAAGAGACGCAAACCGATCCCACGACCACGGGCCTCCGGGACGACGGCACCTTCGTCGACCCCATCGATCTGATACGCTCAGCGCGCGAGGGGGAGGCCATCATGAGTTGGGATTTCGAGGAGATCTTGGAGCTCAACCCGCGCGCGCCCGACCAGGCGCGATCACCCGTCGAGCGGCTCCTCGATGTCGGCGCGGCCTCGCCCAGCACCCTCTGTTTCGTTGCGGAGGAGCTGGAGGCGCGGGGAGCTGACCACGTCGCGGTCCTCTTCCAACTGCCGTTCCCGGTGGCCGTGCAGGAGGCGTGGATGCGCCTGCCGACCTCGGCCAACAGCGGCTTTGCGGACGTCGCCCTGCGCAGGATGTGCCTGAACGTCGACGACTTCGGTCGCACCAAGCTGATGGATGTCGCTGCGTCCGGTGAAGCCGCGGGCGTGGAGGGCACCCCGGTCTGCCAGGGCGTCGCCGTGTTTCGGGTCTGGGGAAAGCGGCAACGCTTTCACCCTCGCTACGTCGCCGCGGTCGAACGCAGTCGACGCGACGAAATCGTCGTCCCCCAACGCGACAGCTGGGTCGACAACCGGCCTATGACAGCGGCCGGTTACGCAGAGAGCCTTTCGACCCGCCTGCGGCGCGAGGTCAGCGACATGCTGGCCCGGTTTCTGCCGGCCTATAGCCTGCTGAGCCGCACCGAGGCGCCGACCCCGCATCGGATCTATGGGTTCGCGACCATGCTGTCGGCAGGCCGTCTGTCAAAGGTCGGTTCAGCGTTTCCCTTGATCAAACACTTCCTCCCCCAAGGCGGCGCGGTCGCAGACCGTCCCGTCGCGTGGCAGGAGCTTCAGACGACACTGCGGGGACCGCCGAGGGAGCTCGGCCGTTTCGAGGCCCAGCTGTTCGCGATGGATCGGCTCCGGCGAGAGGGAGAGACGGCGTTGTCCATCGTCGGGACCGCCGCGCTGCTGGAGTGGCTCTTGGTGAGCCACCTGGGGCTTCCTCGCGGAAAGGACTCTCTCAACGACATTCTCAAGGGTCCCGCTCGCGACGTGCTGCCTCAGCACCTCGTGGATGTGGCGGAAGAGGTCCGCACAACCCGCAACCGCCTCGTCCACGGCGCGCCGCCCATGCGGCGTATGGCGCGTCAAATCGGCGAGCTCAGCCTCGCGGGCCGGGAGATGGGCGGGGATGAGCGGTTCGCGCCAGAACAGTCGCGAGCGTTCATCGAAGGCGCCTTTGAGATTTTCCGGGTGTTGAACCAACGCAATGTCGGCGCGGCGTCCGCGAAATGAGGCTTTTGACGTGCCCCCCGTACCGCTGGGAAGGTCAGTGGGACTTACGCAAACCCTTGCACACGACTTGAAAACCAAAATTTCCGAAGTAATATCATTCACTTAACTAGGCGTGTTCGGCTCAAAATGCGGTACCGCAAGGTGTGTCGGTTCGAGTCCGACCGGGGGCACCATCTCCCATCGAAAGTCAGCTTGGGCGCCGCCGCGCCGGCGCGAGCTCAAAACCAGATCGCGACCACAGGCTAGACGCCGGAGGCCGCGGCGGCGCCCTGGTAGCCGGCGTTCTCCGGGGACCCTTTCAGGTGATCGGACCGGCTACTCGGTGGTTGCGCCGTCGAAGTGTTCCTCCACGGCCTCGGCGTCGGCCTTGGTGGCGCGCACGATGCCGTCCCGGTGATCCGGGGGGCCGTAGATCGTGTAGAGCTTCAGTGACTTATCGCCGGTGTTGATCACGTTATGCGTGGCGCCAGCCGGCACCAGGATCGCGTCGTCGCTCTTGATCTTCGTGCGCTTGCCGTCGATCCAGACCTCACCCTTGCCCTTCTCGACCCGGAAGAACTGGTCGTGGTCGGGGTGGACCTCTTCGCCGATTTCCTCTCCGGGCTTCAAGGCCATCAGCACGAGCTGCAGGTGCTTGCCGGTGTAGAGGACGTGGCGGAAATCCTTGTTGTCCTCGGTCAGTTCTTCGATGTCTGCGACAAAGCCCTTCATGGGTGCTTCTCCTGTGGTGGCGGAGCCACCGTAGGATCCGGCCCGGCGCCCGGGTATGCGCCATGTCAATCGGCGTCGCCGGACGGCACGAATGAGTGACACCTGCCCTCGAGCGCCCCGGAGGCGCCTGTGATCGTGCGTCGGGCGCGAGCCTCACGGTACGGCTGACTGCCGACGTCCGCCGAGCTTTCCCAGGCTCCGGTCCATTTGATCAATGTCATCGACGGCTCCCCGCCGCTTGGCCGCCATTGGCCCAAATCGTCGACTTTCGGGGGGGAAGGTAGAAGATGGCGCCCTATCGCATCGTGTTGTTGTCACCCGATGACGCCGTGCACGAAGAGCGCATGATCGAGTGCGCGCATGATGACGAGGCCATCGACCACACGGGTTGGCTTGATCATCCCCACGCCATCGACCTGTGGCAGGAAGACCGCCACGTCGCGCGGTTTCCGCCATCGGCCCAGCCGGCGCCTTGGACGCGGGGCGGCCGGCCGAGGCGGTAGTGGTCTCCTGTCGAGCCTACCCTCGCCAGACGCAGCGGAAGCCTATGTGGCTGGTGGACGTGTCGATCATCTGCGGGTGACGCGCCGCGGGTCGATAGCGCTGGCAGTAGTTCTCGGCGCAAAGATGCGAACCGCCCTTGATGACCTTCCGGGGGATGCGGATGTGCGGCATCTGCGGATCCAGGCTGGCCTCACGGCTGGGCGGAGCGCAGCAGGGTCGGGTGGCGTCCGGCGCGGCGCCGGCCACGCCGTACCAGTCGCAGGTCCATTCCCAGACGTTGCCGATCATGTCGTAAAGGCCATGGCCGTTGGCCGGGAAGGCGCGCACGGGCGAGGTCCGCTCCCAGCCGTCCAGCTTGAGGTTCTGGCTCGGGAACTGGCCCTGCCAGTAGTTGGCCAGCATCCGGCCCTCGGGCGCCAGTTCGTCGCCCCAGGCGTATTCCGTATCCAGGCCGCCGCGCGCGGCGAACTCCCACTCCGCTTCGGTGGGCAGGCTCTTGCCGGCCCAGGCCGCATAGGCCTCTGCGTCCTCGTAAGCCACCTGCACGACAGGATGGTCGTCGTGGGCGCGCGGGCCGTGCGGCCCCAGCGGCCTGCGCCAGGTGGCTCCGAAGAGGAACGTCCACCACTGTCCGGGGTCTTCCAGCGGCACGGGCTTCGGAGGCGGCGTGAACACAACCGAGCCGGCTCGCAACATGTGCTTGGGCGTGCCGGGATAGGCCGCGGCGTCGGGCGGGATCTCCGCCACCGTGCGATAGCCCGTCGCGTTCACGAAGGCGGCGAAGGCGCGGTTGGTGACGGGGGTCTCGTCGATCCAGAACGGGTCCACCGTCGCGCGACGGGCCGGCCGCTCCTCGGGATAGAAGCGGTTCGACCCCATGGTGAAAGGCCCGCCGTCCAGGCGGCGCATGCCCTCGGTGCGGGGGTCGGTCGATGTCGCGGTCATGCGGCCTCTGGCGTCGCGTCCAGGCGTCTTGGGGCCGCGAGCGACCCGCCGTCAACGTTCCCGGCGTCCTTAGGTCGCCGCCGCATGCCCTCGGATGAGGGGTCGACGAGTGCTATGCGTATACTGGGCACTGGAACACTCTGAGGCGACTGCGTGGACAACCGGCTCGATACGGCGCTGGCCAGCCTGAAGGCGGAACCGCTGGATCGGCGGCTCGATCAACTCGAGCCGGCGGTCTGGGCGCGCATCGAGGCGGCGCGGCAGGTGCGCGACGGCGCCTGGCTGTTCCTGCCGGTGCGGGCGGCGGCGGTGGCCGCGGCGCTGGTCTTCGGCGTGGCGCTGGGCGGCGTCGGCGCCAGCGAAGCCCGCGCCGAGCGCCAGGAAGTCTCGGTCTTCTCGCTCGAGAGCCGGCTGGCTCCCTCGACCCTGCTCGAAGGCCGTTGATGCGCATCTTTGGTCGTGGGCTGGCGCTCACTCTCATCCTGGCGGTGCTCGCGGGCGCGCTCGGCAGTTGGATCGGCGCCCGCTATCTCGGGCAAGCGCGGCAGCCGCCGTCGCTGCATGTCTTCGTCCATGAGGAGCTCAAGCTCTCGGCGGCGCAGGAGCAGAGGCTGGAGGCGCTTGAGGCGGACTTCGCCGTGCGACGCCGCGCGCGCGAGGCGCAGCTTCGCGCCGCAAATGCCGAGCTGGCCGCGGCCATCCAGGCCCGCCACGAATATTCGCCGGAGGTCCAGGCCGCCGTCGAGCGCTTCCACCACGCGATGGGCGAGCTCCAGAAGGAGACGATCCTGCATGTGCTGAGCATGCGGAAGGTCCTGACTCCGGACCAGGCCGCCAAGTTCGACCGACGCATCGCCGAGGCGCTGACCGAAGAGACCCCGTGACGTCCGGGGCGGAGGACAGCGACGCCGACCTCGTCCGACGCGCGCTGTCCGCGGACGAGCACGCCTTCACCCTCCTGATGCGTCGGCACAAGGCGGGGCTCTATCGGTTCGCGCGCCGCTATGTGGGTGACGACGACGCCGCCGTCGAGGTGGTGCAGGAGAGCTTCGTCGCCGCCTGGCGGGCGCTGGGTCGCTTCGACGGGCGCAAGCCGCTGCCGGTCTGGCTACGCGCCATCGCCCTCAACAAGTGCCGTGACCGCGGTCGCCGCCGACGGGTCCGGCGCCTGGCCTTCGGTGAAAAGGACGCGGAGTCGCCCGAGGCCCAGCGTCAGGCCGATCCTACGCCCGACGGAGAGGCCCAGCTGATCGACAAGCAACGCCGCACCGCTCTCGACCGGGCGCTGGCGAGCCTGCCCGCCAAGCTCAAGGAGCCGCTCCTGCTCACCTATTTCGAGGACCTGTCCCAGCAGGAGGCCGCCCGGATGCTGGGCGTGAGCGTCAAGACCGTCGAGACCCGCGTCTACCGGGCCCGGCAGCGGCTGGCCCAACTGGTGCGGAACGACGAATAAAACGCCGGTCGATTGAGGGGCGGGCGGGGATAGCGCGTATGCCCTTTCGACCGCCCGGTTGACCTTCATATGCGAAGCTCCATCTGACCCCGATGCCTCCCGACCAGGATTGCCCGATGCGTTCCCGTGCGACCGCGCTTGATCGACGCCAGATGCTCCGGGGCGCCGCGGCGCTCGGCGGCGGCGCGGCGGCGCTCGCCCTGCTGCCCGGCTGGGCGCGCAGCGCGACCCCCGGGCTGTCCACCCTGCCCACCCTGTCGGGCGAGGATATCCGGCTGACCATCGGCCACGCCGCGCTGAAGGTTGACGGCCGGACGGGACACGCGGTCGCCATCAACGGCACGGTGCCCGGCCCCCTCATCCGACTGAAGGAGGGGCAGAACGTCCGCCTGCACGTGACCAACAATCTGGCCGAGGACACTTCGATCCACTGGCATGGCCTGCTGGTGCCGTTCCAGATGGACGGCGTGCCCGGCGTGAGCTTCCCGGGGATCAAGCCCGGCGAGACCTTCGTCTACGAGTTCCCGGTCATCCAGAGCGGGACCTACTGGTACCACAGCCACTCGGGCCTGCAGGAGCCGGAGGGCCACTACGCCCCGATCGTGATCGATCCGAAGGGGCCGGACCCCGTCGCCTACGACCGCGAGCACGTGCTGGTGCTGTCGGACTACAGCTTCACGCACCCCCACACGATCTTCCAGCGGCTCAAGGGCCAGGGCGGGGTCTTCAATTTCCAGAAGCAGACCGTGGCCGGCCTGCTCGCGGGCAAGGACCAGACGCTGGCCGAGCGGATCGAGTGGGCCAAGATGCGGATGGATCCCACCGACATCTCGGACGTGACCGGGGCGGCCTACAAGTTCCTGATCAACGGCCACGGCGCCGACGACAACTGGACCGCGCTGTTCAATCCCGGGGAGCGGGTGCGGCTGCGGTTCGTGAACGCCGCCGCGCAGACGATTTTCAACGTCCGCATCCCGGGCCTGAAGCTGACGGTGGTCGCCGCCGACGGCCAAAATGTGCGGCCCGTGGAGGTTGACGAGTTCCAGATCGGCAACGCCGAGACCTACGACATCGTCGTGCGGCCCACGGCCGACC